>Ga0302326_10000357_pt1 | contig 129109 bp, 114 predicted proteins | sample Palsa_T0_3_FD_202264 | JGI IMG/M metagenome (GOLD analysis project Ga0302326, IMG submission 202264) | Peat permafrost microbial communities from Stordalen Mire near Abisko, Sweden - Palsa_T0_3 | ecosystem: Environmental > Terrestrial > Soil > Palsa > Peat permafrost | place: Sweden: Abisko... | reverse complement strand
AAAGCAATGGAACGCTGGTAACCTGCGGGGCGACCACCGGGCCGAACGTCGGGATCGATCTGCGCCACCTGTTTGGGCGGCAGTTGACGCTGCTGGGCTCGTATATGGGGACCATGGGCGATCTGCATGAAGTTCTGAAGCATGTGTTTGCGGGACGGTTGAAACCCGTGGTCGACCGCGTGTTCCCGCTCAGCGAGACTCGCGCGGCACACGAGTCTTTGGAGAAGAGCCAGATGTTCGGGAAGATTGTGGTGAATCCGTAAACGGTCATCAGAGGAGAATCATCTGAGGTGAGGCGATGTCGCAAAAGCCGGTATACGAAATAGACGGTTCTCGATTCGAGACTCTGGAGGCATTCTTCGACGAGATTAGCCGGGTCCTTGTTCCAGGTGCCCACTGGGGGCGGAATCTCGACGCCTTCAACGACATCCTTCGGGGTGGCTTCGGCACGCCGGACGGAGGCTTTATCCTGCGTTGGACGAACTCCGCGTTGTCGCGCGAGCGCTTGAGTTATGCGGAGACCGTACGACAGCTCGAACTTAGGTTGCAGAAATGCCACCCGGCCAATCGAGACCGCATCGAGGAATATCTCGACGATGCGACAAAGGGAACCGGGACCACGGTTTTTGATTGGCTCCTTGACATCATTCGCTTACATGCGCCCGGCGGTCGTGAAGGATAAAGATGGCGTGGAAATAATCCTGGGATGAGCGGCCCAGGTCGCCGAGGAAGACCGGAGTAGAATCGATTCGTGTTTTTCAAGATCCTCGGACACGTCCTAGACGTTAAGGCGATTGCCTCGGGCAAAGGCATCCGGGAGCGACGTCGATTGACAAAACTTTATGGCGGTCGCCGCTGGAGGAAGCTGAAGGGAACGGCAACGGTCGAACTGGCTGATGGTACGATGTGCTATGCCGAAGTGCATTGGTATGAAGCGCACGGAGTTGGCACAAGAGAGCTCAAGATCAAGCGAATTCTGGAAGTCCAATGAAACGAAATGAATTGCAGTTCGTTGTTTGCGTAAAGAACAAGAGCTACGCCGCTTCGCTCGAATTGCGAAAGCTTTATCAGGTTATCGCAGATGAGACCGCGACAAAGCTTGGCCAGATTCGCGTGATTGACGAGTCCGGCGAAGACTATCTTTACCCCGCAGAATTCTTCGTCCCAGTGCAAATTCCCCAATCGGCGGAGAAGGCTGTTCGGCGAGCGGCCGGCGTCAGGGGTTAGGGCCCCCGGTGTGTGGTTTACAATAGATGCATGTCCCCCGAACTGAATTTCGGCCCCTACATCTCCAACGAGAATGGCAAGAAGGTCGTCAAGGATTTGACCTATGGCAATCCCACGCCGGAGGGGTTAGTGCTGACCACGCTGGATTCGGCCGTCAACTGGATGCGCAAGGGGTCCATCTGGCCCATGACATTTGGGCTGGCTTGCTGCGCGATCGAGATGATGTCGATGGGAGCGGCGCGATTCGATATTGCGCGCTTTGGGGCAGAAGTGTTTCGTCCGTCGCCGCGGCAAAGCGATTTGATGATCATCGCTGGGCGCGTGTCGAATAAGATGGCGCCGGTGATCCGGCTGTTGTGGGAGCAGATGCCGGAGCCGAAGTGGGTAATTTCGATGGGGGCGTGCGCCACGTCAGGCGGTGTATTCCAGAACTACGCGCTGGTACAAAGCGTAAATCAGGTGATCCCTGTCGATATTTATGTGCCCGGATGTCCGCCTCGTCCGGAGCAACTGATCTATGCAATAACCCTGCTGCAGGAGAAAATTCAGAAAGAGCGCGGGACCATCCGGAAGGCTCTGAATCTGGCGTAGCGTTTGGAGTTCGCGCTAGGTCTTGTCCCTGCGGCGCTTTGTGATATCGGCCACTTTGACGAGCACCTCTTGTCACAGCCCCACCGCCTCGTGTTTCGGAGAATATCACTTTGCAAGAAATCAAAATAAGAGGAATCAAATCTTCCTGCATAACTCGCTTCTGGAGAATCAGTTGGCGGGAGCGGTTCCCAAAATGGGCACTTCTCGCGGCGGCAATAGAAACCATTCACCGTCGAGGTGAATCTAATTGTGGAAAGCAGCCTAAGGGTTGCGCCAGAACGACCGCATAGTCACGACACAGGAAGCAAACACAACCCCAGGTGTGGAAGGTGCTGCATGATGACAGAATTGATTGACGTGTTTTTCGGTTGCCGGCACTCCAGGTACAGTTTCCCGGTGACCATTCGCGGCACCGCGCCGCGGCCTCAGGCCGGCGCATTGACCGGAACCTACGTGGCTTGCCTGGATTGCGGAAAAGAATTTCCTTACGACTGGGAGGAGATGAAAGTGATTACCTCGCCGGCCAAGACGCGCGAGTATGTGGCCTCGCTCGCAACGAGACAGGCAGCGTAAGCGAGCGAGCTGTAGGCTTCGCGCTTGAAAAATCGTGCGAACCCCTGGCTCAATTGCTACTGTTGGCGGCGCGTCGGCGTTCTTCCCAACTGGCCCGAATTAACGCGCGGAAACCGCAGCGGCCGTCCGCTTTTCCATTGGTCTGAACTCCCGCGCTTCCTGGCCCGTGTAGATCTGCCGCGGTCGGGCAATTTTTTGTTCCGGATCGGTGACTAGCTCCTGCCATTGCGCCAGCCATCCCGCCGTGCGGGGAATGGCGAACAGCACCGTGAACATCTCCGGCGGGAAGCCCATCGCCTGATACATGATCCCGGAATAGAAATCGACGTTGGGATACAGTTTGCGCTTCACAAAATACTCGTCTTCCAGCGCGATGCGCTCCAGTTCCAGCGCGACTTCCAGTTTGGTATTGCGGCCCGTAACCTGGAAAACCTGCTCGGCGGACCATTTGATGATCTTCGCCCGCGGATCATAGTTCTTGTAAACCCGATGTCCGAATCCCATCAGCTTGCCGTGTCCTTCCTTCACCTTCTTGATGTAGGCCGGGACGTTGCTCTTGGAGCCAATTTCATCGAGCATCTTGACGACCTCTTCATTGGCACCGCCGTGCAAAGGCCCCGCCAAGGCAGCGGCGGCCGCCGCCGTGGATAGGTAAGGATCCGTCTGGGCGCTGCCCACCGAGCGCATCGCATTCGTGCCGCAGTTTTGCTCGTGGTCCGCATGCAAAATGAACAGGATGTCGAGCGCGCGAGAGAGCACCGGATTCGCCACATATTTCGGCTCGACCATTTTCCACAACATGTTCATGAAATTCTCGGTGTAGCTCAAATCGTTGTCCGGATACACGTAGGGAAACCCCACGTTATGCCGGTACGACATGCCGGCGATCGAAGGTACCTTGCCGATCAGCCGCTTAATCTGCAGCAGGCGATTTTCGGCGTCGTGCACCTGCCGCGCTTCCGGATAAACACTCGAGAGCACTGACACCGTGCTCACAAACATCACCATGGGATGAGAATCGTAGCGGAAACCCTCCATGAACTTCTTGGTCGTCTCATGCAGCATGGTGTGATGCGTGATGTCGTGGACCCAATTCTTGAGTTCGGCCGCGGTGGGCAATTCTCCAAACAGCAGCAGGTAGGCAACTTCCAGGAAGGTGCAGCGCTCGGCCAGCACTTCGATGGGATATCCGCGATAGCGCAGAATTCCTCGGTCCCCATCGATAAAGGTGATGGCGCTGCGGCACGACGCCGTATTCATGAATGCCGGGTCGTAAGTCATCAGCCCAAAATCTTCCGGGCCGGTCTTGATTTGGCGCAGATCCATCGCCCGGATGGCGCCATTCTCGACCGGGACGGTGTACGCGCGGCCAGTGCGATTGTCTGTGATGGAAAGGGTATTCTCTGCCATGGGAGATCCGCTCCTTCAGAGTCTGCTATAAAGCTAGCCTAGCTTAGGGTATCGAATTCCGGCAACAAGGTGCCGTGACCTGAGTCACAAATCCCTGTGATTACGCCGCTCGCAGGGTCATGCCAGCGGCCGAGATCCCCAATCCACCTCAAAACGCAAAACCGGCGGCCGCAGCCGCCGGTCCGCCGACTCGCGTGTTCACCCGCTAGTTGGACGACGAATCATCCCGCCGCTTCAAGGTCGGACGATCATCATCACTCGGGCTGTTGCCGGAATTAGGGTCGCTGCTCGTGGAAGTCCGCCGCAAACTGGGCTTGTTGGCGTCCTTCTGATCGAGCACCTTGTGGCGGTTCTCAATCGACGCAAGCCGCGATTTTACGTCATCGAATTCCGAGGTGGTCACAACGTACTGCGCCTTCGCCGGCAGAATCTTTCGAATTTCTTCCTGCGTCTTCTCGATCCGGTCCGGAGTCTGCGGATGCGTTTCAAACGCCTTGGCCAGACTGCCCGGTTTCTTCTTTTCCATGGCCTGAATCTTTTCGAAGAACGAAACGAACGCCGAGGGGTCATAGCCGGCGCGATACATGTACTCCACGCCGAGGTAGTCGGCTTCCGCTTCGAAGCCGCGCGAGAATTTCAGAATGCCCATCATCGCCGCCGGACCCGCGGCTTCATAAGCGCCATAGCCAATCCCTCCGCCCACAAATATCAGCGGAATGGTCGCCAGTTGCATGAGCGTGTATCGCGTTTGCTCGCGGGCCAGGTGGCACGCCGCCACGTGAGCGATTTCGTGAGCCATCACGCCCGCGACTTCGGCTTCTTCGTCGGCCGCAAGGATCAGGCCGGAGTTCACGTAAAAGAATCCGCCGGGAAGCGCCATGGCATTCACCACGTCAGAGTCGATTACTTTGATCGTGAACGGCACTTGCGCGTCTGAGTTGCGCACCAGGTTCTGACCGATACGGTTGACGTATTCCGTGACCACGGGATCGTTCACCAGCTTGATTTGCGATTCGATCTGCTGCGCATAGGACCGCCCCATCGCCACTTGCTTTTCGACGCTGTACCAGTTGCCTACGCCGCGGCCGCAGCCGACGTTCCGGTTCCCTACCGCATCCACGTCTGTCTTGGTTCCGTCGTGCTTGATCTGGCTGTCATCCTGCGTCGGCAGAGCGGCCGGCGGCTGCGCAGGCGCGTTTTGAACGTCACCCGCCTTTGGCTGGTTCGTGTCTTTATCCTGATCCTGCGCCAACGTCCAGGGCACCGCACTGAACGCCGCCAATGCAACCGCGATCGCCAACCAACGCAACTTCATAGGGACTCCTTTTGCGCGCGACTTCTCTTACCGGAATTATACGCCGCTGTAAATACACCACGCCTAACTTTTCTCTAGTTAGACGCACCCTCCTGCTTTTGGGGTTATCCCGGCCTCCTGCGAAGGGACCAACGGTCCGGGACTAAGGCCTCTATTCCAATCCAAGCCGCACAATACCGGCCCTTGTTCCATTTGAAGCTGGAGTCGTAACATTGCTCCGTCGTGTGCGTGCCGTCGGAGGGGGAATGTTCTTGCTCGAATCGCCTAATCGGTGCTACCACAGCATGAGCGTCTAACGGTGATCACTGGGGCGAGAACATCCGCGGCAACCCGCTACCGAAGACCGTGTGGTAGTGCGGAGGACTTTGCGGCGCCCTAGCCCTTAGTCGTAGTACTCCAACCCCAAATGCGTAATCAGTTCCTCGCCCTTCAAATGCCGCAGCGTGTTCTTCAGCTTCATCAACTGAATAAATAGGTCGTGCTCCGGATACAGCCCCGGCGCGGTCATCGGAGACTTAAAGTAAAAGCTTAGCCACTCCTGAATGCCGATTCCCTTCAACTGCGAACAGCGCTTTGCCAAGTCCACCAGCAGCACCAAATCCAGTACAATCGGCGCGGCCAGAATCGAGTCGCGGCACAGGAAGTCAACCTTAATCTGCATCGGATAGCCCAGCCATCCGAAGATATCGATATTGTCCCAACCCTCTTTGTTATCACCACGAGGCGGATAATAATTAATGCGAACCTTGTGGTACATATCGCCGTAGAGTTCCGGATAAAGATCAGGTTGCAGAATGTGCTCCAGCACCGAAAGCTTCGACTCTTCCTTGGTCTTGAACGAACCCGGATCGTCCAGCACTTCGCCGTCGCGGTTGCCCAGGATGTTGGTGGAGAACCATCCGTGCAGTCCCAGCATGCGCGCTTTAAAGCCGGGCGCGAGGATTGTCTTCATCAGCGTCTGCCCGGTCTTGAAATCCTTGCCGCAGATCGGCGCGTCGTTCTTGCGCGAGAGTTCGAGCATCACCGGCAAATCGACCGTCAAGTTCGGTGCGCCATTGGCGAACGGAACACCTTCCATCAGCGACGCGTAGGCGTAGATCATAGAGGGCGCAATCATTTCGTTGTTCCGGTGCAGCGCCTGCTCGAACGACTTCACCGACTGATGCGCCTCGCCCGCCTCGATGTAAGATTCTGTCGATCCGCACCACATCGTGATCAGCCGGCTCGCCCCGCTGGTCTTCTTGAAGTCGCGAATGTCGTCGCGCAACTGCTCCGCGAGATCCATCTTGGTCTTGCCCTTCTTCCGGTTTGGCCCGTCGATCTTCTTTACGTAGTTGTGATCGAACACCGCCGACCGTGGCTTAATTGAAGAAAGGAACGGTTTCAACTGCTCGAGCAGCCTGTGATCGAGCACGCCCGCATTCGATGCCGCGTCAAACATATCGTCTTCGAAGATGTCCCATCCGGTGAAAACCAGGTCATCGAGCGCGGCCAGCGGCACAAACTCTTTGATCTTCGGCGAGCGCCCGTCGGTGCGCTTACCGAGGCGAACTGTCCCCATCTGCGTCAGTGATCCGATCGGCTGCGCAAACCCTTTGCGAACCGCCTCCACGCCGGCCACAAACGTGGTCGCAACCGCCCCCATACCCGGGATCATCACCCCGAGCTTCCCTCTTGCTGGCTGGATGGCGCCGCTATCTTTCGAACGGCTAGTCGCCTTCCCTTCGGACTTCACATCATTCTTCACTTCTACGCGGGGTGCGTTCGATGCCGTCTTTGCAGACTTATTCGGTGTCGCCATAGCTTGGCCGCTTCCTCAGTAACAATCTGTATGGATGTGCAAACTTTGTATGTTCTCGTATCGGGCAGGAATTTTGCAAACGCGAGCGGTTAAACGCGCAGAAAATCAATTCAATGGGGCTGGGCAGGCATCGGTTGGAAATCGCCGTCTATGAGAAAACGGCGCAACGTTACCGCCGTCACAGCCCGCGCGCTAATCACTCCCATAAATATTTTGCGTTGGACTCTAGCGCGAACTTCCTTCATAGTGGAATCACTTCGCAAACCAGCTCTGCAGCCGGTCCCGCGAAGCTGCTGTTTGCATGCCAGCCTTGATGTCGGCATTGCAATTCTCCTGACCCCGTTGTTTCGCCATTCAACCTAGGCCATGTCGCGCGGCGTCGCCGTCGTGTGCGCGATCCCGGACATGCCGCAAACTAACAGGAGATTCCAATGAAATCGATTCGCAAGTTCGCCTACGCCGCCGTTTTCACTTTGAGCGTTCTGAGCTTCGCTCCCAGCCTGGCTTCTGCCCAGGATGAGGGTGGAAGCTTCACTCTGACCCACGAAGTACTTTGGCAGAACGCCGTGGTCCCGGCGGGAGATTACAAATTCTCGCTGCAATCAATGGGGCCGGCGGAAATGCTCAAGTTACGCAAGACCTCGGGCAAGCCAGCTTCCTTCATGCTGCTGGTGAATGATACCGAGGCTGCCACCGGTTCCGAGCCGGGGCGGCTGGTCATCAGCTCGAGCTATGGACAGAGCTACGTCAGCGCCATGGAGCTTCCGCAGCTTGAAGTGACGCTGCACTTTGCGGCGCCCGCAAACGCGGAGAAGCAACTGGCTGAGCTTCACAATGCCTCGGCCGCAACTCCCGCTCGCTAGCCCTTCGGCGATCCCCGGGGGCAGGTCTGTCATAACCTGCTCTCGGGTTTTTAATTCCCCGGCACGGCTCAAGGCTCCGGTTTGTTCCAGTAAATTACGATTGGAACGGCACGGGTTGAGATTGCAGCGTGCCGCAAACGTGCTAAGAGACTGGCGCCCGCGAATTCCCTCTGACTTCTTCGCTCAACACCACGGCTTCCGCAATCTCCTTCATCGCCTTGCGTGTCTGCCGGCTCTGCCGTTGCAACGCAAGGTAAGCCTGTTCTTCGCTCAGGCCAAGGTCACGCTGCAGGATTCCCTTGGCGCGTTCCACCACCTTTCGCGTTTGCAGCCGCTCCTCTAGGTTGGAATTAGCCTCCTCCAGCCGCGCCATCTCGATCTCCGCCCCCACCAGAAATCCGATGGTTGAGATCAGCCGGATCTCCCGCCGCCGGTAAACATGATGCTGGCGATGCTGCAAGTTAATCACTCCCACCACGCGCCCGCGGCACAACAACGGCACCGACAAGAACGCTTCATAGCTATCTTCCGGCAGCTCGTGGAAAAACTGAAACCGCGGATCGAGCGCCGCCTTCTCGGCAACCGCCACCGGCTCCTGGTGCGCGGCCACCCAACCGGTAATTCCTTCGCCCACGCGCAGCTTGAGGCGATCTACAACCTCGGGATGCGGATTTTTCGAGGCCCGCAACACCAGCTCTTCGCCCTCCAGCACATAAACGAGGCAGGAATCGCACTTCACCAGCGCAGACGCAAACTCGACCACACGAGTCAGTACGTCGTGAAAGCCGTCCGCACTGGCCAGCCTGACGCCAATCTCGTGCAGCAAATCAACATGCGATTCCTCAACTGAAATAATCGGGTCCATGAATTAAGAGTACGGCCTCTTTTCACGCCCTGTCTAATTCCAAATTTCGATGACCACGATAAACGTTTTCCGCGCCATTGTTACCATTCTTTTACATCTTTCGCGGAGCCGCCGCATCGGTTGCGAGTCCCGCGCCAAGTGAAAGCCAGAATCCCGTTGAACTCTGGGTGGGCGCTCGCAACTCGGTACTCGGTACTATTTTTCCAGATCCATCGTCTTCACCGGCAAATCCCAGTGCGCGTCGAGAATCTCAAACCGCCGCTGCTCCTCGCGCTGGAAAGTATCCTGGTCCGGATACATCTGCTTCTGCAGCGCCGTTTCATCGACCGGCTCGTTGGCCACGGTCGCATTCTTGAAGACGATGGTCACGCGGAAGTCCCAGCGCCCGTCTTCCGTGGTGTGATAGCGCGGCTGATCCATCCAGACCTTTACCACGCGTCCCACCTCGACGCCATGCTTGAGCAGAGGATAGTGATTCTTCTTGAACAGCCTGAGAAACTCGTCCGCATGTCCCCACTTGGTTTTGTAGTAATACTCGACCACAAACGGCTTGTCGGAACTTGCGGATACGGCTTGAGCATGGGAAACAACTGGCAGGGCGATGGCGACGAACAGCAGGGATGCGAAAATGCGAGACATTCGAATCACAGAATCCTCCTCGTGAATCTCAGCTTGTACACTACCAGCACCGCAAAGAGTAAGGAAAGTAGATGAAGGCCAGCGACGAACTCCAGATCATAAAGCTCTTCGAAGACGGAGACCGAGCCCTCATCGCCCCCGACATCGACGAACTCTCGCGCATCTTCGCCGACGACTACATCCAATACGACGAACTTGGCGAGCTCCACACCAAGCAAGACGTGATCAACAACCTCAAGACCGGCGCAATCCGCTACCTTTCGATGACTTCCACGGGACGGCGCATCCGGCTGTTAAGTGAAGAAGTGGCCATCGTCCACGGCTCGGAGGAAGACGACGTCGAGCAGAGCGGGCAGCGCTTCCCCGTCCGTTACATCTACATGGACGTGGTTGTGAAGCGCAACGGAAAGTGGCAGATCGTGGCGTCCCAGTTGGCGAAGACAACTGAGCAGCCCTGAGTGTCCGCTGTTGAATCTGGGCAAGCTCACGGGGTTTCGGCTGGAGCCGCCCCGGGCCTCCACACGAGTAGGAGCAGCAATCCGACCACAAAGAGAATATTGACGAGCCACGGCGGGCCAGCAAGATCACTAAGACAGAGGGCCCAGCCGCCGACCGTCGTTGCAGTCCATATCCGCCAAATGTTTCCTGCCCGCCAGCGAATGAATGGGGTCGAGGTTGCCGAGGGCCTCCTGGATTGTGTCGGCGGGTTAGCCATCTTTCGCTGGAGCGTGAAACCTGAAACGGCCGAGCCGATCGCACCCACAACAACGATTCAATGAACGGGAGTGAACCGACCGCGCCATTCGTGTCCTCCCAATCGACTAGCCCCGACGCACACCAGAAACATCAAGATACACGCGATCTGTAAAATACGAAGCCGCTGCGCCGCCGTTTTCATCGATAGGACTCCTGCCGTCAGGCGAGTTCACTGACGACTACCTCAGTCACGCCCGCCGTCCAATCCTATTCTTCCAGTGAGTCCAAACAAAATAGGCCGCGCCCGCCACCAGCACCACTCCAATCACCGCATCGAACCTATGGAAGTATTTTCCCAACTCGCGCCAGTTCGCGCCCAGTTTCATTCCCAGCAACGCCAGCCCAAAGCACCACGGCCACGATCCCAGGAATGTGTATACATGAAATCGTCCCCGCGGCATGCGCGCCACTCCCGCCGGCAGCGCGATAAAGGTTCGAATCACCGGCAGCAGACGACCGATGAACACGGCCAGATACCCCCAGCGCGCGAAGAATCGGTCGGCCCAATCGAGCTCGCGCCGTCCCATCAGAATCCAGCGCCCGTAGCGCTCCACCAGCGGACGCCCGCCGTAACATCCAATCTCATACGCTACCAACGACCCCAAATTGCACCCAAGAGCCCCAGCCGTCGCCACCCACAGCAGCTTAAACGTGCCCGTGAAGACCAGATAGCCGGCAAACGGCATGATCAATTCCGACGGCAACGGGATGCACGCCGATTCAACCGCCATCAGCAGCACGACGCCGCCGTAGCCGGTCGCGCTGATCACGGAATTGATGAACACAAAGATGACGTTCAGAAGTTTTTCAGTCATGAGAAGAAGCAGTTGACGGTCGCCAGTTCTCAATTAAGACTCTTTACTCTTAGGCTGAGAACTAAGAACTGAGAACTTTAGTCTATCGGAAATCCAGTGTGGAAACGCCGCGTTAGAACGAGCCGTCCTGGGTGAAGGTATATCCGGGAAGCGCTGCGCCTTGCGGACCTTTGGTCACTTTGATGCGAACGGTGGGCGCGTCGGGAGCGGCAATGCCGGCCGGCCGCAGCATGGCATACTGTGTGAACACTTCGCTGTACACCTTGGTGACGAGATAATCCTGGCCGTCTGCATCGCTGCGCCAGACTTGCCCGAGCTGGATGGAACTCACCGCCATAGCAGGTTGAGAAACGTGTATCCACTTCCAGCCTACCGAGTGCCGTAGGGTGAGTCAATCATTCCCGTGGTTACCGAGGTCTCTGCTAAGATATGGCCCTCATGCCCCGAGGTCGCACGCCCCGCCAGCCTGCCCGCACCGGTCGTCAAGACCGTGTGGCGCGGACACTCCCGTCGACAAACTCAGGGCGGGCTTTGTCCGCGAGACCAGCCAGGAAGCAGTTGCGTGAAAGCCAAAATGCCCATGTCGGGACGGACGCCCCTTCGGCAAGCACAAGCAAGGCTCCCCGCCGTCTGGGCAGCGCCAAAGATCTGTCGGGTTCCAAAGAGAAAAAAAGGAGCAGGGGCAATGCCCTCGCTCCCGAGCGCATCGCCGAAATCCTGAAGCGCCTCGACCAACTCTATCCCGACGTCACCTGCGCCCTCACCCACTCGAGCGCCTGGGAACTTCTGGTCGCGACCATCCTCTCCGCACAATCCACCGATGTAAACGTCAACCGCGTCACTCCCGAGCTGTTCCGCAAATATCCCACGGTGGAGGCCTTCGCGACGTTAACTCCCGAGCGACTCGAGCCCGATGTCCGCTCCACCGGCTTCTTCCGCAACAAGTCAAAATCCGTGGTCGGCGCGGCCAAGAAAATTGGCGCTGACTTCGGCGGCCAGGTTCCGCTGAAGATGGAAGACCTTCTAACTTTGCCTGGCGTTGCACGGAAGACGGCGAACGTCGTGCTGGGAACCTGGTTCAAAATCGCGGAAGGCGTGGTCGTCGATACTCACGTTCATCGCATCTCGCGCCGCCTCGAACTCACCACGAATGACGACCCGCAGAAGATCGAGCAAGACCTGATGCGCATCATTCCCCGCGAAAAGTGGATTCTCTTCTCTCACCAGATCATCTGGCACGGACGCCGGCTCTGCATCGCCCGCAAGCCCAAGTGCGTGGACTGCCCGCTGGAAAACCTATGCCATGCGGCAGACAAGACCTGGAGTACGGTGGAGATGCACAAGAACGCGAAAGCGTGACCGGTTGAAGACCTTCCCGTTCTGGTGCTGCCCTCTCCTAGTGTCACTAATCTTCCTTGATTTCCAAACGGTTTACGGCAACAATGTCCTTATGTCCGACGTGGTTCAATCCGTCCGCCAGCTCTTGCAGGATTTCATCGCCCCCGAGCTGCGCGAGCTGAAAAGCGACGTCAAGCAGGTCGACGCTAAGATCGACTTTGAAACCAAGAGCCTAAAGGCCGATTTCAAGCGCCTTGAGGATAAGGTGGATTCCGACTTTAGGCGTCTGGAGGACAAAATGGATTCCGGTTTTGGGCAGATGCGAACGCTACTGGACAACGCCTACTTGCGTTCCGAATTGGAAGCCACGCGCGATATTTCCAATCTTCGCGAGCGCGTTACGCGACTGGAAGTCGAGCGTGGCGCGCCGCGCCAATAGCCGGCGGCGTTGGTTGAGTAACCTACTCGCTCTCTTCAACCGGAAGGCCGGGCAAAGCCAGTCGAGCATTTCTGGCTCTAAGTTGAGTCTGGCTCTTCCTCATGTCTTGCGCGAGCATTGGCAAGACGTAAAGCGTCTTCAGCAGACTCTCGGCGATATCGAGAGCAGCTTCGAACTCGGCCCGATCAGGCGACTCTATTTCATGCGCGGCCGCGTTACCCATGAACCTCTGCAAATGCAAGAAATCCGCCTGAGACGAGGCGAGATGGCCAGCTTCAACAAGTTGGTCGATTTTCGTTTCTAAGTTTCCGCTCCCGGCATTCTTGTCAGCGCAAATCGCCTCGACCACGGCTCGAACTCCGATAGCGGCGAGGATTGGCGCCTTGTTACTAAACGCCGCAAGAGTTTCCATATAGACCAAGCGGACTTTCTTAGGAAGATAATAGACATTCTCTATCGGCTTGCGAACACCGCGGCTCGGGTATAGGGCGGTCTTGAACAGTGGCTGGCCTTCGTAGTCCACTTCTTCGGAGTTCCAAGACACTTCAGCGAACGAGATTGCGTCACAACCCCGGCAGTTCACTATGTGGTAGGAAGCACCCCAGTGTTCTCCGGATTCCTCGCTGTATTCGCTAGCCTCTTCCGTGCGCAGAATGTCATGGCTAGTCAGTCGGTTGCATTCCGTGCATTCAAACTTCCTAACCGTATTCTGCTCAGTCATTAGCTAGCCTGCACCAAAATTACTTTTTTTGGTGTCCTCATCATTATGTTAACAGAACGATTTCCTCTGATAGACTCTTTTCACTCGGATCGAGATTGCCGATAATGCACGCCCGCAGACTCTTTGCTATCGTCATACTCATGAGCACAGTCGTCCCCGAAACCCTGCCCGCCCAGACTCTACCCACGCCGCAAGCCATTACGGATCCCAAACAAATCGCCAGCAAGCCCAACGCGCAAGTCGAGCCGCGCAGCCTGACCATCGAAAAGCTTTACATGACGCGCCAGGTGGGCCGTCCCACGTGGTCGCCCGATGGCAAGAGCATCGCTTTTATCTCCAACATGAGCGGACGCAACAACCTGTGGCTCGTCCCGGTCGAAGGCGGATGGCCGGTTCAGCTCACCGTCAGCGACCAGCGCCAGACCGCACCCGCATGGTCTCCCGATGGCAAGTGGATCGCCTATCAATCCGATTACGACGGCGACGAACTCTGGGATATTTTTCTGGTCTCGCCCAAGACCGGCAAAGTTGTGAATCTCACGAGCACGCGCGAGATCGCCGAAACCGATCCGACGTGGTCGCCCGACGGCCGCTACCTGGCTTACTTGGTCAAACCAAAGACGTCAGCGGCTCACGAGATCGATGTCTATGACATGGCGATGCGCGAGGTGAAGCACCTCACCACCGGCACGCCGCAGGACAAAGGGAACTCGAATCCCGTCTGGTCGAAGGACGGTAAGTACATCGTCTATACGCAGGAACAGGCCAAGGGAACGGATTCGAACATCTTCATCGCCGATGTCACGACGGCAAAAAGTACATTGCTCACGCCGCATGAAGGTGAGCAGCGTTACTATGCGAACGATTTTTCGATCGCCGCCGGCATGAAGGACGCCGAAACCGTGCTCGTAACGTCTAACGCTGGCAACGGATATGACAATGTCGGATTGCTGAACGTCGGGATGAGGGGGGCAGAGAACGGCTACTTCGTCCCCGAGAAGATCAAATGGCTCACCCACGACAAATGGGAAATCCGTGGCGGCGAGTTTTCTCCCGATGGCAAACACATCACCTTCAGCGCGAACGTCGACGGTAATGAAGACATCTACCTGCATGATCTTGCGACCGGCAAGGCAACGATGCTGCCGATTCCCAAAGGCGTAAACGAGCCTGCGGGCGGCCACTCTGCTTTCACCAAAGACGGCACCCGCCTGCTCTACAACCACAACGGCCCGACTGCTCCCGGCGATCTCTGGGTATATACGCTGGCAACCGGCAAGTCGCATCAGGTCACGCATTCGCTGGTTGCGGGAGTGCGCTCGGAAGACATGATCGAACCCTACTTGGTGCACTATCCCAGCCGCGACGGCAAGTGGACCATCTCCGCATTTCTGTACGTTCCCTTCAATATGGCGCGCAATGCACAGAACGCCGCTATCGTCTACATTCACGGCGGGCCTACCTCGCAAACGCTGAATTCGTTTAACCGCTTCGTGCAGTACGCCGCCAATCAAGGCTACATGGTGCTCGCGCCCAACTACCGCGGCTCGACGGGATACGGCAAAGCATTCCAGCAGGCGAATCTGTTCGACATGGGCGGCGGCGATCTGCAGGACGTGCTCGCCGGCGTCGACTGGATCAAGCAAACGGGCCACCTCGATCCCAAAAAGATCGCCGTCATGGGTGGAAGCTACGGCGGATATCTCAGCATGATGTCGGTGACGAAAGCCCCTGAGGTCTGGGCCGCGGGCGTGCCAATTGTGCCCTTCGTGAACTGGTTTACCGAGATCCAGAATGAAGATCCGGTGCTGCAGCAATCCGATCTCGCTACCATGGGCGATGTGGTGAAGAATAAAGCGCTGTACGAAGACCGCTCCCCCATCAACTTCATCGACCAAATCAAGGCGCCTCTTCTGCTCCTCGCCGGAGGGCACGATCCGCGCTGCCCCAAATCCGAAACGCAGCAAGTCGTCGATGCCATCAAGAAGCGCGGCGGAACGGTCGACTATAAGATTTACGAAAACGAAGGCCACGGCTTCGCCCGCGTGGAAAACCAGATCGACGCCTACAAACGCATCGCGGATTTTCTGCTGGCGCACGTCCCGCCTGCTGATTGCAGTTGTTCGCTGACGGAGTAGTTTCCTGGTTTTTGCTTTTGATCCGCTTTGCGGCCTTCGCGGAATCTTTGCGCCCTTTGCGGTCAAGAGCTTTTAACCGCCGAGATCGCGGAGAACGGCCGCGAAGGCCGCGAAGAAAATCGTCGCACCTGAGGAACGGGGCTACGCTGGCGATTCGACGGCACGCAAGATGGCTTCGACCAAGCCTGGGATGGTGAACTCTTTGGCCTCAACATCCACCCGCAAGCTCAGCTCCCGCAATGTCGAAGACGTGACCGGCCCGATGGAGGCGAGACGTATTCCGTCAAGGCCCGCTGTCTGGCGTGCGGCGAGCAGCGCCACAAAGTTGCGCACGGTAGATGAACTCGTAAGTGTAATCACATGCGGGCGGCGTCGCGAATTCTTCAGCGCGCTCTGCAAGCGCGTACGCGACGATTGCGGCACAACCGTTTCATACGCTTCAACCACATCCACACGCGCTCCAGCCCGGCGTAACTCGGTCGGAATCACGTCGCGGGCAACTTTGGCGCGCGCCAGCAGCACTCGCTTCCCCTTCACGCGCCGCCGCAGGCTGCGTACTACGGATTCCGCGACATACTCTTTGGGGACAACATCCACTTTGACACCACGCTGCTCGATTGCCTTCTTGGTTGCGGGACCAATGGCGGCGACGTGCAAGTGCCTGAGACTTTTATTAGCCAGGCGCAGCTTGGCCAGCCGCTCCCACACCGCATCGACCCCGTTTGCGCTGGTGAGGATGAGCCAGTCGTAGCCGTCAAGATTCCGCAGCGCCGAATCCAACGGCTCGAAGCTGCGCGGCTTGCGGATTTCGATGAACGGAATTTCGATCACCGTCGCGCCCCGCTTGCGCAATTCGCCCGAAAGCGCGCTAGCCTGATGCCGCGCCCGGCCTACCAGAACACGCACGCCGGTTAGTGGCAGCCGCGGCCGTTTTGCGGATTGCTTGCGCCGATTCATTCTCTTCGGTCAGACCCCAAGCCTTGCTTCTGCATCAGTTTAGCGATTTCGACGACGGCTGAATCTGCGCTCTGCCCCAAAGACGCGATTACAGCGGCTTGGTCCGTCTTGCTGCGATTTTGACTGATCTTGAACTTGGCTTCAATCCGGGTGGCGGCGATCTCGAAGCCGACGATGTGTTTCAACATCCCATAGCGAAACTTGTCGCTGAGGCTGCTCCATTGCTCGAAGTAGGCGGGATCGAAGGCGTGGATGATGTCGCGTACCTCTTCCAGCAGGGGTTCGGCATCCTCGACCACTCGCGCTCGGCCGTACACATGCACGGCAGCATAGTTCCAGGTGGGAACGCTCTCTCGGCTTTCGTACAGGCTGGGGGAAATATAAGCGTGGGGCCCGTGAAAGATGGCCAGCGATTCCTGGTCATTTTGCAGAAGACCCCAGTGCGGATTCGCCTTGGCCATGTGCCCGTGCAGCACCATCCCGTCGTCCACCTCCCGGGCAAGGATGGGAATGTGAGTGGCAAACGGGCCGCTGTCCGAGGCGGAAATCAGAATGGCGAACGGATTCGCGCGGAGGAAAGAAACTGTGTCCGCAAGGTCGCGAACCCGGTTAAATTCGGGGATGTACATGCTTAGTCTCCTGTGATCTCGCAGACCGAGGGGCCCAGCGCCATCGGGCGCCGCGGTTACTTCTTCCGCACGTGCAAAACTTTCTCGACCTCGGCAATCACCACTCCCGCCTCATCTTTCACTTCCACCGAAAAGACAGGCTCGTATTTCGGCAGCGTCTTCAGTTTCTCGCGAATGTCGTCGATCTGGCTATCGGACAAGCGAAACTCCGCGCGCACCGTTCCCTTCCCCGGCTTTTTGTAGCGGATAGTCGCAGCTTTGTCCCACACGATGTAGTCGCGGCCCAGGTTCGCCATCAGCATCAGCATATAGAACGGGTCGGTCATGGCAAAAAGCGATCCGCCGAAGTGCGTACCCACGTAGTTCGCGTTCCAGAAGCGCAGCTTCATCTCGATGTCGACCCCCTTCATGTCAGGCGCGATGTGCTTGACTCGAATGCCCGCCCCCAGAAACGGCGGCCATAGGTGGATCCAGCGGCGAAGAGCGTGGGATCTCTTGGTGCCGCCAAGAAATTGCAGGAGAACGCTGCCGCTCTTCATCTTTCTGCGTCACCCCGATTCAAGTTCATGGTTGCGGCGGGACCGCAAGGCCGCGGCCGTAGACCGCTTCGAGAATCTCGTCGCCGCCGCGGCTGAGTAACGTGTCGCCGACGGCGTTGCCAAGCTCTTCGGGATCGTTGACATTGCCATCGCGCGATTCGCGGAGAAGCTTCGATCCGTCGGGATCGGCGACGATAGCCTCCAGATGCAGTGTGCCATTTTGCATTCCGGCAAACGCGCCGATGGGCACCTGGCAGCCTCCGCCGAGGCGGTTGAGCAGCGCACGCTCGCAGGTGGTAGCGGCGCGTGCGGCAGCGTCGTTCAAGAACGCAAGATGCTGGCGAGTGTCAGCATCGCCTTCGCGGATTTCGATGCCCAGTGCTCCCTGCCCCGCGGCGGGGCACATGATTTCCGCAGAGATAATTTGTTTGATCAGTTCCGTTTTGCCCAGGCGCTTGAGTCCGGCCGCGGCCAGGATGATGGCGTCGTATTCGCCCTGCTCGAGCTTGCGCAGGCGCGTATCGACATTGCCGCGCAGAGGATGAATGTCGAGATCCGGACGGATGGCCTTCAGTTGCGCCTGCCGTCGCAAGCTGGACGTGCCCACGCGCGCGCCTAGCGGCAGGTCTTCCACTTTCGAATAAAGCCGCGAGCAGAAGGCGTCGCGCGGGTCTTCCCGTTCCGTGATGGCGGCGATTTCGAATCCCGGAGCAAGTTCGGTGGGCAGGTCTTTCAGCGAATGCACGGCGAGGTCAACTTGGCCGGCGGCGAGGGCCTCTTCAATCTCTTTGGTGAAAATTCCTTTGCCAGAGCCGCCTTTGGTTCCGACCATGGCCAGGGGGACATCGGTGATTTTGTCGCCGGTGGTGTGGATGATTTCAATTTCCACTTCGTGCCCGCGCGCGCGGAGAAGCGCGGAGATGTGGTTGGCCTGCCAGAGTGCGAGTTGCGAGCCGCGAGAGCCGATGCGGAGTTTAGGCATAGACCACCCGTGGCAGGATATCGGACAAAAGCGAAAGGCGGCTGGTTAGGCCGCCTAAGAATGGTGCTGTACCGCGCTTGAGAACCAAATTCAGGATACCGCCCGACGTACGGTTCGTCAAGAACCATTCGCTGGTTAAGCGGGTTTTAAGGTCCCGTGGATCGCGTAAGGCGGAGAGTAAGGGATTCGAACCCCTCGCGGCTGCGAGCAGCCGCGACCCACGGTTCTCAAGCGCGGCCCAGTACCCACACTGGTAGTACTCTCCGAAGCCCCACTTGAGCAAGACCAGCGTACTACGGTCCGGGGACCAAATTTTCCAGATCCGTTCGAAACGCGAAAAATTCCGTTCCATTATGGTCTTAGCCCACGCGTCCACTCGTGGCCGCGGGCGCGCGGCAGTCTCACGCTCGTTATCCTTTTTCTTTGTCCCGCAGATTAAACAGCCTCCGCACCACCTCAATCACCGTGGTCGCCTCCGCTTCTTTCGCCGCCGTTTTCAGCGTGGTGATCGGGGTATGCATAACCTTGTTGATGATGCCCCGCGTCAGCGCTTCGACGGCCATTTCTTGTTCGGGAGTCAGCGGACCCATGCGGCCGCGCACGCGGTCGATTTCAGCCAGGCGGATGGTTTCCAAATGATCCTGCAACGACACAATCGTCGGCACCACGTCGAGCGTATGCAGACGGGCTTCGAAGCGCTCCACTTCGCCGGCGATGATGGCTTCGGCGAGTTCGGCTTCGTGCCGGCGGTCGGCAACGTGGCTGCTCACGGCCTGCTGTAGGTCGTCGATATCGTAGGCGAAGATGCCGTCGAGCTTGGCCATTTCCGGCGAAACGTCGCGGGGCACGGCGATGTCGATGAAGAACATCGGCTTGTTTTTGCGGCGGGAAAGAAACTGCTCGCCGTGCTCGCGGCGGAAAATAGCGTGCGGCGATCCGGTCGAGGTGATGACGATATCGGCGCGGTCGCAGTTCTCATACAAGTCGTCGAACTTGATCGCCTGACCTTTGAAGCGGTGCGCCAGGCCAATCGCGCGATCGTACGTCCGGTTGGAAACGAAAATCGATTCGCATCCGTGCGCGATCAAGTGGCGCGCCGCGAGTTCGCTCATCTTCCCGGCTCCCACGATGAAAACACTCTTGCCCTGCAGCGCGCCGAAAATTTTTTTCGCGAGTTCCACCGCAACCGACGCGATGGAAACTGAAGACGATCCCACGGCAGTCTCGGTGCGTACCCGCTTGGCCACGGCGAAGGCGCGGGTGAAGAGTTGATCGAGCTGTCCGCGAACCGACCCTACGGCGCGGGCGGTTGCGTAAGCTTCTTTGACCTGGCCGAGAATCTGGGCCTCGCCAACCACCATCGAGTCCAGACTGGAAGCCACGCGGAAGATGTGCCGCACCGCATCTTTCTCGCGGAACTCATACAAGTGCGCGTCCAGCTCTTCGGCCGTCAAGTGAAAGTGATCATGCAAGAATCCGCGCAGATCGGCCGAGCCGTTCGTCGTATGCGTAATCATCTCCACGCGATTGCAGGTGGAAATAATCATGCCTTCTTCCACGCCGGGATGGGCGGTGAGATCGCGGCAACAATCAGGCAGCTTCGACTCCGGGATCGCGAGGCGCTCCCGCACCTCAAGCGGCGCGCTCTTGTGATTCACCCCAATGAGCTGGTATCTCATGAGGCGGCAAACCTGTGGATGGTCGAGAAATAATTCGCAGCCCAGGCCACAATGGCCGCCACAAAGGCAAAGGTCGCCAGCACGGCGGCACGGCGGCCGCGCCATCCCGAATTCCAGCGCGTGAACACCATGACCATGTAGACGGCCCACATCAAGATCGACAACAGGATCTTGGGATCGGCAAAGTCTACGTGTCCGTAGGTTGACATCGCCACGATCGAACCGGTAATCAATCCCAGCGTCATAAAAGGAAAGCCAAGGAGCAAGGAGCGGTAGCCAATCTGGTCAATCACTTCGAGAGCCGGCAGAAAAGAAATCAGGCTGCTGGGCTTCTTAGCCTTCAGGCGGCGCTCCTGCAGCAGGTAGAGCAGGCTGGCGCCGAAGCTGAGCACGAGGGCGGCGTATCCGGTGAAAATCAGAATGATGTGCGCGATCAGCCATCCCTTGTGCTGGACGAAAGATGTCAGCAGGACCGGCTGCTGGTCCACAGCCGCGACAAAGGTCAGGAAAAACACGATGGGGAACACCACCACGCCGGGCGAAGTGGTTTTGTAGGTGGCGTAGATGATCATGAAAAACGTCATCGAAAAAAAGGCCAGCAGCGACTCGCCGTTGTGCACGGACGCCCAAACCACGTGGCCGGATAGGAAAAGCTCGACCAGCGAAACGAAGTGGAAGACCATGCCCAGGCTGGCGGCGTGCAATGCGATGCGGCTAAAAAGATCGCTGGTGCGGGTGAGTGCAAAGAAGGCGTAGATCAACCCGATGAAGTAGCAAGCCAGCGCGAAGCGGAGCCACAGTAATGCCATAGGCTAGGTAAGTATCGGAGTCCAGTGAGTTCAATGCAAGTGCCGCCCGAACCCCAAGGAACCCCACTCCCTTCCACGCATTATATTCTGCACCGAGAACGGGCAGTCGGAAACGGCAAGGCTCACGGGCGAGTGGATCTGGATCACATCGCTCAATGTTTGCCTGAGAGCTGCCGTATCAAGTCCACCTCAGCCTGCCGGTACGGTGTTCCGTCAGAGCGCAGCACCTCGTGGAACCATATTGAGGGCTGCTCCAGGACGTAGGGACGTTGCCACGAATCCCAAGGCAGGTAAGTCTGCGTCTTGCCCGCGACGAAACCCCAGTTAATCGCCCCAACCCCCTCCTGTTTAGCGATGGGCAAAACCGTGTCAAATGTGCTGCCCTCCGAACGTGCCATATATTCCGTGCAAATCACCGGCCGGCTGTATCTTTGCTTGAGCCATGAGACCTCCTTCTTGAAGGACTCCGGCCAGTCGTAGTTATGAAAGCTGATAATGTCGGACTCACGCAGTTGGATCTGCTGGATTTCGCCAAGGTTTCCGCTGTCTGATGAAGTGTCGACGGTCCACACGCCGCTGGTGAGAGGCTGCGTCGGATTGGCTTCTCGCGCCCACTCGAACACCTGTGGCAAAAGCGCCGCGATGCGCGCGACCTTATCTTTTTTCTTCAGCTCTTCATTGGGATAGGTAGTGTCGCTAACCCCGCCGGGCTCATTCCAGAGGTCCCAGGCGAGGATGCGGTCATCTTTGGCGAACGCTCCCACCACCCCCAGTACGTATGCTTTGAGCCGCGGATACTGGTTCGGGTCCGAGAGCGCCGTTGCACCGGGACTCTGCACCCAGCCTGAGTTGTGAACACCAGGAATGGGCGGATGCTGCGGGCCCAGATGCGGCGACGGATCCCAGCAGGAATCGAAGAGCACGAACACAGGACGGATGTGATGCCGCGAGGTGATGGTTAGGAACCGGTCGATGCGTCTTTGAAAACCGGCTGCGTCCTGCTGCCACAGCAGATCGTGCAGAAAAACGCGCATCGTATTCATGCCCATGGCTTCGGCCCAGGTCAATTCCTTGTCGATCTCCGCGGGATCGAAGGTTGGCTCCTGCCACATCTCCAGTTGGTTGATCGCCGACTTGGGAATGTAATTGCTTCCGATCAGCCAGGGCTGTTGCGCATACCAGGCGTTCACTTTTTGCTCTGGCCATCGCACCGTTTGCGGCGCCGCCGCACTCGTACGCCAGCCCAGCGCGATCAGGACTGCCGACATGAAGCCGTGCTTGAGTCTTTTCACTCTGAGAACTCCTCCCCGCACTTATGTGCTTAGAGTTCCGACTATCAAGGATCAACCGATTCCGCAAGTTAATCGACTCCAGAATGCTACTCCACCCCCAAACTGGCGAGCGCTTCCTCCAGCAGGGCCGCGTCGATGACCAGACGGCGGCCGTGGGCCCTCACGTCTTCGAGATCGTCGAAGGCACGGAAGAGGCGGAGTTTGGCGGCGGCATATTGCTCCGGTTCGGTGAGTGGACGGCCGTGCGTTGTAACCCACGCCTTCACGGCCCCCTCCGGAAGGAAGACGCTTACGGCGTAAATCAGTTTCCGATCCGAGGTGACGTCAAAGACGAATTCCGTGGCGGGAGCCTCGGCGTCGTTCGCCAGCGCGGCTCGTTGCCCTACGAAATAATACTGGTAGACATATCCCTGCGTACCGGCGTAGGTCTTCAGCCGGCGGACGGCCTTATCCGGAGACATGGGGAATATTATGACCGGTCGGCGGGCGTTTGTCGTTGCCCAACATCGAGTTGCAGAAGAACCGACTCGGCGGCGGAAAACGCAACCGACATGGCCTGAGGTCCCCATAACCCAGATTCAGGTTTAAGTTCCCCATCTCCCCCAGGATGTCTATACTGTTCGCTCTGGTAGACATCCATGCGCAATCCAACGGCCAAGCACATCCGCCGCACGACCTGGGCAATCACTGGTCTGGAAGCGGGAGCGGTACTGTTTATCGCCGGTCTGACGGCCCTTTACCTCAACCCGTTCTGGCATTTTGATGAGGGAGGGTTCCTGGATTGGCGGGTGCACTGGTGGAACGGCGTTGGTGAAATACTGACCGGTGCCGGCATAGTGGTTGAGGCCGTGGCCTTGCTTGGAACCGTGGCCGTCATCGTTTCCCGTTGTTTCGGCCGACGATCCTGGCCGTACTGGGCGGTGGCCTTTCTGATGGGTTGCACTGTCATTTGGGTTGGCCCTGCCGACTTCACGCGTAACCTGGAAGCGCACTTCGAGTGGAACGCAGCCGACGGCTTCAGTTCGTTTCGCGTACAACGGTGGGACGAAGCCGCCGGGATCTGGCGGCCGGCAGGCAGTCCGGTGTGGCAATCGATCGTTGAAATACAGATTCTGCCGTTGTTGCGAGGCTATTTCAAAGTTAACGATTGGCACAAGATGAATGGGGATCTCCGCGTCAAGGTGGTCAGGATTATTCCGATAGCCTGGCCCCTGGATCTGGGAAACGGCGGCGAAACCCTTGAGGACCCTGACCAAACTGACTTGATGCGGGCCGCGGCTCAAGAGGATTTGAAGACAGTGCAGCAACGCGTTTCTGCGGCGACTCCCGCCGACGTGAATGCCCTGGACCAGACTGGACAAACCGCTCTGATCCTCGCCTGCCAAAACCCCAAGGCACGAGCGGACGTGGTCAAAACACTGCTGGCGGCCGGAGCGGACGTGAACCTGCGCAGCCGCAACGGCTATACCGCTCTGACCTGGGCGCTTGCCCGCAACAACACCGAAGTGATCCGCCTGCTACGCCGGGCAGGCGGCAGACCCTAACGGTTTCCGTCACGAAAGTCGCTTCGGCGCTGAGGACGCGAAGACTCCGTGCCGTCCATTGGGTAGGAACGCGGTGATCACGCAAATCCCCTAAGGCCGCCCTTCGACGAAGAACGGACGGGGGATCGGACGGTAGCCGCTTCATCCATCAATCTTGGCCTCCCGCAGTTGCTTGACCGCGGTCTCGGAGCTGACCGGTGAGTAATACACCTCCTTGAAAGTGTAGGGGCGCGCCTTGGCCGCGAGCAGCGGCATGATCTCGATGTGCCAATGGTAGTCGTCATCAATGGTCTTCCAGTAACCCAGGGTCTTGGAGGGATGCAGGCTGTTGGGCGAGGTGTGCAGCACCAGATGGAAGCCTTCCGTGAGCGCGCGTACCCGCTGCAGTGTGCGGCGCAGAAGCGCGGCCAGATTGACCCGCAGTCCCGGACGCAACAATCCCGTGCGCTCAAACGAGGCTTCATGGTTGCGGGGCAGAATCCAGGTCTCGTAGGGCACGCGCGGGGCATAAGGTCCGATCGCGACATAATCGCCGCGGGCCTCGATCACCCGCGAAGCATGGCGCTCCTCCTGCGTGAGAATATCGCAAAACACACAACGCTCTTTGGCCTGGAAATACTCGCGTCCCGCCCGCAACTCATACAGCACTCGCCGCGGCACAAACATCGTGGCCGTGATCTGCGAGGTGGGATGGCTGAATTCCTGGCCGGCGTTGGGGCCGTAGTCTTTGAACAGACTGACGTACTTGATACGCGGATCGCGCTTGAGATCCAGGATGCGCTCGGCAGCGAGGCGCAGGAACTGTCCGATCTCATCGTCGCCCGCATTCCACAGATGGCGGTCATGCCTGGGATTCTCGATCAGAACTTCATGCGCGCCCACTGAACTCATGCGGTCATAAATGCCGTCGCCGCGTCGGCCGGGCTCGCCTTCAATGTGGTAGAGCGGCTGGGGATGCACCACCGCCCGTGTCGACCACTCGCCGGTGCTGGGTATCGCGGAGACGATCTGCGTTGTTTCGGCGGAATCCGGACAAAAACGGCAGACCGTTTCAGGACGGGTACCTTCGGCCAGGTCGTCTCCCGTCATAACCCAGGAGCGAGTGATGGGATCTTTCCGGAGTTCCATGTATTAGGAAAACATTGCGGGAGAAGCTGCGTCAACTGCCATCGCCATCTTTGTGGCGCGCGTGGCGGCTCGAGAAACGCCCGCACAACGCTTTGTTATAATCCGCGCCAAGCCCTGCCCGACCGAAACGATGACCGAGCCTTCCACTCCGCTGATGCGGCAATATGCCGCCGTCAAGAAAGAGCATCCCACCGCGTTACTATTTTTCCGCCTGGGCGATTTCTACGAGCTCTTCTTCGACGATGCGATCGTCGCCGCCAAAGAGCTGCAGATCACGCTGACCTCGCGCAACAAAGAAAAGGGCGTCGCTGTACCCATGTGCGGAGTGCCTCACCACGCCGCCGAAGGCTACATTGGGAAGCTTATCCGCAAAGGCTTCAAGGTAGCCATTTGCGAGCAGATGGAAGATGCGCGGCTGGCCAAGAAGCAGCTCGGCGCGAAACAGATCGGCGCAAAGCTGGTCCGGCGCGAAGTAACGCGCGTCGTCACGCCCGGAACGGCGGCGGATTCCTTGCTGGGATCGGAAGAAAACAATTTCCTGGCGGCGCTGGCGCAAGTTGGCGATCATGTAGGTTTTGCGGCGTTGGACCTTTCCACCGGCGAGTTTCGCGCCACCGAATTCTCGGGTGAAGGCGCTCTGCGGCGGGTACAGGAGGAGTTGGAGCAACTGAGGCCCAAAGAATTATTGTACGGCTCGGCGGCGCCTCTGTTCGACGCCAAGACCACTCGGGGCCCGGCGCCTCAGCCCCGAGCATCCGGTGCGTCCTGTACGGAGACTCCGCTGGACGACTGGATTTTCGCTCCCGACCATGCGATTCCGCTGCTGGAGAATCACTTCGGAGTTTTGTCGCTCGAGGGATTCGGCTTGGCGGGCCGCACAGCAGCAGCTGCTGCTGCCGGCGCGATTCTCTACTATGTGCGCTCAACCCAGCGCGGATCGCTCGATCATGTCGATCGCATCGGCTGGTACGAGCGGCAAAACTGTCTGGTGCTGGATGCGGTCACGGTTCGCAATCTGGAATTGATTGAGCCGCTGTTTGCCGGCGCGGATGCGGGCGTCACTCTGTTTCGCTCCATCGACTGCGCCGTCACTCCCATGGGCAAGCGGTTGCTGCGCGCGTGGCTGCTGCGGCCTTCGCTCGATCTTGCTGAGATCAACGCCCGCCTCGACGCAGTAGAAACAGGCGTAAAGGAAACCATCGCGCGCGAAGAGTTGCGCCGCGCCCTCGATGGCGTCCTCGACCTGGAACGCCTCTTAAGCCGCGTGACCCTCGAAACCGCGAATCCGCGCGATGTTCTCGCTCTGGCCGCGTCCCTCGCAAAGATTCCAGCAATCAAGGCTGCGGTATCGAGGTTCGCCGCCGAGCGCTTGAAAAGCCTGCACGAATTGCTCGACGAGCTTGCCGATGTTCGCGGCCGCATTGACCAGACGATTGTGCCCGAGCCACCGCTGACCTTTGCCGACGGCGGCGTGATCGCCGCGGGCGTAGACCGCGATCTGGACGAATTGCGCGAACTTTCGCGGAACAGCAAGCAGGTCCTAGCGCAGATCGAGCAGCGCGAGCGTGGCCGCACGGGCATAACTTCGCTCAAGGTGAAGTTCAACTCCATCTTCGGCTACTACATCGAGATATCGAAGCCGAACCTGCATCTGGTCCCGCAGGACTACGAACGCAAACAAACTCTGGTGAGCGCGGAGCGTTTCACCACGCCCGAGTTGAAAGAGTACGAAGCGAAGATTCTCGACGCGCAGGAAAAGATCGTCGAAATCGAGCGGCGGCTGTTCACCGGGTTGCGCACCGCAATCGCCGCTGAGGCGAAGCGCATCCGGCAAACCGCGCTGGCGCTGGCTGAAGTAGATGTGCTGGCTTCGCTCGGCCACATCGCCGCCCTGCGCAATTACTGCCGGCCGCAATTGCTGGCCTCGGTCGAAGCCGACGCTGGCGATCTCGAAATCGTCGAGGGCCGCCATCCCGTGATCGAGCAGCAGGAGATGGCCGGCGGCAGCGAACGCTTCGTCCCTAACGATCTTTATCTGAATGCATCCACGCATACGATTTTGCTGCTGACCGGGCCTAACATGGGCGGCAAGTCCACGTACTTGCGGCAAACGGCGCTGATCGTAATTCTGGCGCAGATGGGATCCTTCGTTCCTGCCCGCTCGGCGCGCCTCAGCGTGGTTGACCGAGTCTTCACCCGCATCGGCGCCAGCGACAACCTGGCCCGCGGCCGCTCGACGTTTATGGTCGAGATGACCGAAACCGCGGCGATCCTGCACACGGCAACGGCGAGATCCTTGATCCTCCTCGACGAGGTCGGACGCGGCACTTCCACGTATGACGGCCTCGCGATCGCCTGGGCCGCAATCGAATATCTGCACGCGCGCGTCCGCGCCAAGACTCTTTTCGCCACGCACTATTTCGAACTCACGGAATTGGCCGAGCAGCTTGCGGGAGTAAAGAACTATCACGTCTCGGTAAAAGAAACCGGCGGCGGCATCGTCTTCTTGCGCAAAGTCGAGCCGGGCGCAGCCGACCGCAGCTATGGCATCGAAGTCGCCAAGTTGGCAGGCTTGCCGAATGAAGTGATCACACGCGCCCGCGAGGTGCTCACCGAGCACGAATCGGCGGAACGCGAACTGACCGAGCATCTCTCGCCCGGCGCCACCCCTCCGCCCACGCAGTTAACCATCTTCACGCCGCTCTCACAACCGGTTCTGGAAAAGCTGCGCGAAGTAGACTTGAACCGTCTCACGCCGCTGGAAGCGCTAAACTTGCTGGCGGATTTGAAAAAAGAAATCTAATCGACTCGTTTTGAATGACGATTCAACGAAAGACACGCCAGATCCGCGAAATTGGCCAGCTCCTCATCGTCGGCTTCGACACCACGGAGATGACGCCGCGGCTCAGTTTCCTGCTCACACGACTGCAGCCGGCAGGCGTGATCCTGTTCGCTCGTAACATAAAGAGTCCCGCCCAGACCTGGCGACTGCTGCGTGATTGCCAGAAGTGCGTCTCGACACCACTGTTTACCTGTGTCGATCTCGAAGGCGGGAAAGTAGATCGCTTCCGTGACGTGCTCGGCCCGACACCCTCGGCAGCAGATGTCTTCGCCACTGGCGACCGCAAGCTCTTTCGCAAGCACGGGCAAATCATCGGAGAGAACTGCCGCGCTCTCGGGTTTAACGTTGACTTCGCCCCGGTGCTCGATCTGGCATTCGAAGCCTCGCGCAGCGTAATGAGTTCCCGAGTGGTCTCAACAAATCCACGGGAGACGGTTGCTTATGCCCGCGAGTTCCTCGCCGGACTGCACGCTGCGAACGTGTTGGGATGCGGCAAGCACTTTCCTGGCCTCGGCGAGGGCACACTCGACAGCCATCACGAATTGCCCGTGATCAAGAAGCCGTTGAAAAAGCTCTGGGCTGAAGATCTGCTGCCCTACCGCACCCTGCGAGCGCAATTGCCGATGGTCATGATTTCGCACGCTGCTTATCCGCAAGTCACGCATGATCGCACCCCGGCATCGCTCTCGAGAGCCTGGATCACCGGCATCCTGCGCAAACGCATCGGCTATCGCAATCTCGTCGTGTCCGACGATTTGGAGATGGGCGGAGTCTTGTCTGCGGCTCCTGTGGATCAGGCTGCGGCCGCGCACATCCGAGCGGGCGGAGACTTGTGCCTGATCTGCCACCGCGAGGATTACATCTCACAAGCTTACGACGAGCTAGCGAGGACAACAGAGCACGACCCAAACTTCGCCAGGCGCGCGGAGGAATCTGTCCGACGCGTGCTGGCGTTCAAGAAGAAGTCAGCGAAACTGCTGCGGAAAATGCAAGCTCCATCCACCGCGACGATTGACAAGCTTTCGCGTAAGCTCTGGGAATTCAGTGAGCAAGTGCGCCTGGAAGCTCTGGTTCGTGCGGAGACAGATCGGGACGATGACGACAACTCGCCGGGGCCCCGGGCATGACGAAGAAAGACTTGATTGTAGCCGGCGTGATGAGCGGCACTTCCGCCGATGGCATTAACGTGGCGTTGGTGCGAATCGGCGTGCGCTCCCGCACCAGCTTCGAATTACTCGGGCACGCGGAGTACTCCTACCCGAAGAAGGTTCGCGCCGCTGTGCTGGCCGCGATGAATGCTTCGAAGGCGAGCGTGGCCGATCTGGCCCGGCTAAATTTCCTCCTGGGCGAACTGTATTCTGAGGCTGTGCTGGCCACGCTCCGGCAGTTCCGAGTGAAAGTGGATCTGATCGGATGCCATGGACAAACGCTCTATCATCAAGGCGAGCCGCAGCCCTTTCTCGGACGCAGGGTGGCGGCTACGTGGCAGACGGGCGAGGCGGCGATCGTCGCGGCCAAAGTCGGCGCACCGGTAGTTTCGGATTTTCGTCCCGCCGATATCGCGGCGGGAGGCAAGGGCGCGCCACTGGTCCCTTTCCTCGACTACCTGCTCTTCCGCGATGCGCATCTGGGCAGAATCGTGCAGAATATCGGTGGCATCGCCAACCTTACCGCAATCCCCGCAAGCGCCGCTGCGAACGACGTGACGGCGTTCGATACCGGTCCGGGCAACATGGTGATCGACGCCGTCACCGAGAAGCTCTTCGGCCAACCGTTCGATCGCGGCGGAAAAATCGCAGCTTCCGGGAGAGTCCTGGATAAAGTGATCGTCAAATTCTTACAGCGCGATTTCTTCAAGAAAAAGCCGCCCAAGACTGCGGGTCGCGAGGAATTCGGCCGCGAGTTCGTACGCGACTTTCTGCGAAGTTGCAAACGCCGCCGAAAACAAGATGTTGTAGCAACCGCCACCGCGCTGACGGCAAAGTCGATTGCCGACGCGGTGCGGCGGCACGCGTCACAGAACTCCGCACGAAAGCCAGCGTTTCAGGAAATGATTCTCTCCGGCGGCGGAGCGAAAAACTCAACGCTCGTCGCCATGTTGACTCGTGAACTCGTTCCGCTTGGCTTGCAGCTGCGATTCTCCGACGAATTTGGCCTGCCCTCGGTGGCGAAAGAGGCTGTGGCCTTTGCCCTCCTGGCGCACGAAACCTGGCAACGCCGCGCCTCCAACGTGCCTTCCGCAACCGGCGCAAAACGAGCCGCGGTGCTCGGGAAAATCTCGTATCCTTAAGGTCGCGGGCGAATTCCAAACTTATGCCGATCTACGTCTCCATGCTTCGCGGAATCAACGTTGGCGGACACCACAGAATAAAAATGGACCAGCTTCGAACCTCTCTCGAAGCGCTGGGACTGGAGCGAGTAAAGACTTACATCCAGAGCGGCAACGTGGTTTTCAAAGCCGCAACCATTTCGCCAGTTGCGCTCACGAAGAAAATCGAAAACAAAATCCTCAGTCAGTTCGGCTTTTCCGTCTCAGTCATCTGCAGAACCGGGGATGAAATAGAAAACACGGTTAAGAACAATCCCTTCGTGAACCAACCCGGAATAGATCACGACAAACTTCACGTCGCTTTTCTATCGCAGGCGCCCGCGCCAGCCGCACTCAAGAAGTTAGCCGGCCTAACCCTGGCGCCCGATCAATCTCGCTGTCTCGGAAGCGAAGTTTATCTTTACTTTCCAAATGGAGTATCCGGCAGCAGCCTGTGGAAACACCCACTCGACGACATGTTATCCGTCATCACCACCACTCGCAACTGGAGAACCGTCAACACCCTCCACCAGATGTGCCTGGACTGCCGCTGATGCGCCGCAAAGCTCCCACATCTCTCGCCATTCTTGGCGCTCTTGCTTGTATGACTTCCCTGCTCTCCTGTTCCGGCAAGCCCGACCCCAACACTCTCGTGATGGTGATTGAATCGAGCCCCACAAATCTGGACCCGCGGGTGGGAATCGACGCGCAATCGGAACGCATTGACAGTTTGATTTTCGACTACCTGGTCGTGCGCGGCCCTGACCTGAACGCGGCGCCTGGCCTGGCCGAGCGCTGGGAGGTTCCCGATCCGCTGACCTACATCTTTTTCCTCCATCACGGCGTGAGGTTTCATGATGGGCGTCCACTTACTTCGCGCGATGTGAAGTGGACGTTCGACTCCCTGTTGAGCGGGAAGATTCGCAGTACCAGGGCGGCGGCCTACCGCTTTGTCGATCACATTGATGCGCCGGATGATTTTCGCATCATATTTCACCTGAAGGAACCGGACGCCGCCTTATTGTGGAATCTGACCGATGGAGCGGTCGGCATCGTGCCCTCGGGCAGCGGAGATGAAGTTTCGCGGCACCCAATAGGCTCCGGGCCGTTTAAGTTCGTCAGCGCCGAAACCGACAAGGAAGTAGTCATCGAACGCAACGACGATTACTGGGGCGAGAAAGTAAAGCTGGCGCACGTGCGTTTCGCGGTAGTTCCCGACGCGACTACCGAGGCCCTCGAACTGCGCAAAGGCACCGGCGACATCGCCAGCAACTCACTCACGCCGGACACTGTGTTCACCCTGCAGCGCGAACCTTTCCTCGCCGTCGAGCACGCTCCAGGCACCGAAATTCAGTATCTGGGGTTCAATCTGCGCGATCCTATTCTGAAAGATGTGCGGGTTCGCCAGGCCATCGCCTACGCCCTCGACCGCCGGCCCATGATCGAGTACCTCTGGCGCGGCGAGGCGCAACCGGCGCGCAGCGTGCTTCCGCCCCAAAGTTGGGCATACAGCGGAAACGTGCCTCCCTACGATCACGATCCCGAGAAGGCTGGCGCTCTGCTCAATGCAGCCGGCTATCCTTTGGCGAACGGCGTGCGTTTCCGCCTCACCATGAAAACCTCGACTACCGAGAGCACACGTCTGATCGTAGCCGTTATGCAGCAGCAACTACGCGCGGTGGGCATCGCCCTCGACATTCGCAGCTTCGAGCCGGCTACTTTTATGGCGGACGTGACTCACGGAGCGTTTCAGCTCTACAGTTTGCGATGGGTCGGAGGCAACCAGGATCCCGATATCTTTTCTCTGTGTTTCAGCTCGTCGAGGTTCCCCCCGAACGGCGCTAACCGAGGCTACTATTCCAATCCGAAGGTGGATGCGCTGATCGACCAGGCGCGCCGCGAAGTCGACCCCAAAGTGCGCAAGCCAATCTACGCGGAACTCCAGCGCATCCTGGCCGAGGATCTTCCCTACGTCGATCTCTGGTATCTGGATAACGTTCTCGTCCACAACAAGCGCGTGCGCAATTTGCAACTGAATCCTGCGGGAAACTACGATTTTCTGCGGACCGCGGAGCTGGCAAAATGACGGCAATCGACAAATGGCTGCCGCACTATCAGGTGAGCGCCAGCTATTCGCTTCTGGTGCATGCCTCCGATGAAAAGACGTACATCGCTCTAAAGCGCGCCAGCTTCTCGGACCTCACCATCGTTCGGGGTCTGATGCGCCTGCGCGGTTATCGGATCGGCCGCGGCACAAACCCAGAATCCGATACGCAACCCATCGGATACGGTTCTTTCCTCGAACTCGCAACCGTTCCACAGCGTGAGATAGTGCTGGGCATCGCCGGCCGATTCTGGCGGCCCGATGGCGGAATCGTTAGCGGCCTCACCCCTGCGGAGTTCGCGGATTTTCACCTCCAAGGTTGTGCCAAGGCGGTTTGGGGTTTCTCGCTCGCGCCCGTGGAGGGCGGCACACACCTTAGCACCGAGACCCGGGTCCAGACGTTCGGCCGCTCTGCAACCTTGAAGTTCCGGGCGTACTGGCTCGTAGTCGAGCCTTTCTCAGGTCTCATCCGCAAAGCCATGCTGCGCGAGGTTAAGCGCGTCGCCGAGCAGCCTGCCTGAATTCGCGTGTTACCATCGAACTCTGTCTCTCCCATGCGAATTCTCTTCATCGGCGATATCTTCGGACGCCCCGGGCGCACCATCGTCAAAGACCGTCTCCCCGGCATCGTCCGCGACCAAGCCATCGACCTCGTCATCGCCAATGGTGAGAATTCAGCGGCCGGTTTCGGCATCACTCCCGCTCTCGCCGAGGAACTGTTTGAGCTGAATATCGACGTCATCACCACCGGCAACCACGTCTGGGATAAACGCGAAATCGTCGACTACTTTCAGATGGTCGAGGGCAACGGCCACAGTCCGGCGCGGCGTGTGCTGCGTCCTGCAAATTATCCGGCCGATATGCCCGGCTGGGGCTTGTATCAAGGCCACAAGGGGAAGGTCCCCTATGCCGTCATCAACCTTCAGGGACGCGTGTTCATGGCTTCGAACGACGATCCGTTTCGCGTCGCCGATCAGCTCCTGAAAAAGATTGAGGCCAAAATAATCTTCGTCGATTTCCACGCCGAAGCCACTTCCGAAAAAATTTCACTCGGCTGGTATCTCGACGGCCGCGTGACGGCGCTGGTAGGCACGCACACCCACGTCCCCACCGCCGATGAACGCATTCTGCCTAACGGGACCGCCTACGTCACCGACGTTGGCATGACCGGTCCTTATGACGGCGTGATCGGCGTAAAGAAAGAGCTGGTCGTGAATCGGTTCCTGAATGGCATGCCGGTGCGCTTCGAACCGGCCACAGGCGACGTCCGGCTCTGCGCCGTGGTGGTTGACTGCGACGAAAAGACAGGCAAAGCGCGGGAGATCGAGCGCCTGATGCTGAGTTGAGTCCGCATTCTTGCAAGAAAGCGGCATTTCTCCGTTCTCACGCTGCCGTCTGCTCTGGCCCGGTTACAGCCAAAGGTACCCGGCACTATTAGCGTTCTGCGGGAAGCGAACGGCGGGTTAAAATCAAGCGAATGCGTTGCGTGCGCTCCATTCTGATGGTTTGCTTTCTCGCAGTACTGGCAGGCGTTCCCTCGTTTGCAGGCAGCGACTCTACCCCCGCCGCCGCTCCCGTCTCTTGCGGCAACGGCGTGCCGGGCGCCATCAACTGCAACCCCTCCAAAAAGGACTTCAAAGAAGCGCGCAATGCCTACGCTCGCGGATTGAAGCTGGAGGATCGCAACCTCTTCGATGAGGCGTTCGCCCAGTTTGACCAGGCCTCACGGCTGGTTCCGCGCAATACGCGGTTCTTCTCGGCGCGCGAAGTGGCGAAGTCTCAGGTGGTGTTTCAGTACACGGAACGCGGCAGCGCGTTCCTGGCTGGCTCCCAGCGCGAACTGGCGGCAGCGGAGTTTCGCTCCGCCCTGAAACTCGATCCCGATAATGATTACGCGCAGAAGCTGCTGGCGGAAGCGCTGCTTAAACCAACGCCTCCCATCCCAGCCGCTCTTCCGGCGTTGCTCATCGATTCCAGCGAGATTCACCTGCAACCCAAGGCGGAGCTGGCAACTTTTCACTACCGCGGCGATGTTCGCGGACTGTTTACCGAGCTGGCCTCAGCCTACGGCGTAAGCGCCGAGTTCGACGAATCGGTGCAGACCAAGACAGTGCGTTTCTATGTGGACAATGTCGATTTCTTCACCGCTCTCCAGTTGGCTTGCCGCGTCAGCAAGACCATGTGGACGCCGCTCGACGCCCACCAACTCTTGATCGCGGTGGATAATCCCGAAAATCACAAGCAGTTCGATCGCATGTCGCTCGCCACGTTCGCGGTGCCCGGCGCCAGCACCCCCCAGGAGGCAACCGAACTGGTCACTTCCCTGCGCAATATCTGCGACTTCCAGAAGATCAGTTCCGGACAAATTGGCACCGTCGAAGTGCGCGCGCCCCAGGCCACGCTGGAAGCGTGTACGAAGCTTCTGCATCAGCTGACCAGCGCTCGCCCGCAGGTGGCGATCGATATTGAGGTTTACCAGATCAGCCACAACTTTACCCGCGAAATCGGCATGCACATTCCCGACACTTTCAACATGTACAACATCCCGGTCGCAGCCCTGGCGGCATTGGGCGGACAGAGCGTCTCATCCCTGGTCAATCAACTGGTTTCTTCCGGCGGCATCAACCAGGCTGGGAGTTCGGCGCTGTCTGGACTTCTGGCGCAACTGCAGGGCAGCCAGAACTCCATCTTCAGCCAACCCCTGGCCACTTTCGGCAATGGCCTCTCATTTTCCGGCGTGAGCCTCGATCACCTTACGACGGCGCTCTCCCTCAACGAATCCTGGGCACGCAGCTTGAGCCACGTTACCATGCACGCAGCCCAGGGCAACGACACAACTTTCCACCTGGGGGAGCGCTATCCCATCCTGAATGCCTCCTACGCGCCCGTCTTTAACTCGCCTGCAATCTCCGCCGTCCTGGGCAATCAAAGCTACGTCCCGCCCTTTCCTTCGGTCAGTTACGAAGACCTGGGATTGTCCCTCAAGGCAAAGCCCGTCATCCACGGCGATGGAGACGTGAGCATGGCCATCGAACTTCAGGTGCGCGCCCTGACCGGGGACAGTTCCAACGGTGTGCCCGTGATCTCCAACCAGGAATACAAAGGCAGCATCCGGCTCCGCGATGGCGAGCCCGCGGTAGTGGCTGGAGAAATCACAACCAATGACGAGCGCTCGATGGCCGGGATTCCCGGGATTGCGGCCATTCCCGGCCTCAATCAAGTCGCGGCTGATAACAACGTCATGAAAGAAGACGACGAACTGCTCATCCTGATCACTCCTCATGTGCTGGCCAACCACGGCCGCACCACCGATGAGATCTGGGTAACCGAAAAATAGCGCCGGAAGCTGCCCGCAGATGGTCCTTTTCCTTAATTCTTCAAAAAATCGATGGCATCTCTGCTTTACTTCCCCTGCTTCGCGGCAAACTCCACCAACCCCTTCAGAGCGTCGGCGGGAACCTGGCTGACGTTTCCGATCACGCGGCCGTTGACAAAAAGCGCAGGCGTACCGGTCACATTCACCGACTTGCCCAGAGCGATTGAAGCGTCCACTTGAGCCTTGGTAACGGGCGTGGTGGCGCAACCGGCAATGTCCGCGCCTTTCACTCCAGCGGCATCCGCCAGCGCCGTCAGCTTTTCATCCGCATTTTCGGCGGTGATGTCGCTTTGAGTTTCGTAGGTTTTGGCGATGAACTTCCAAAACGCATCGTTCGATGCCACGCCCACACAGTCGGCGTAAGCGGCGCCTTTTGCCGCCCAGTTGTGCATCTCCAGCGGGAAGTTTTGGAAGACGAACCGCGCTTTGGGTTCAGCCGCGATCAGTGCCTCGATCGCCGGCTGTGCCGCTTTGCACGCCGGGCACTGCAAGTCGCCGAACTCCACAATCGTGACCGGTGCGTCTTTGGGCCCGCGCGACGGGCCGGTAATTCCCTTCTCCAGCGTCTTCTTCACCGGATCGAACGGCTTGGTGCCGAACGGAATAATGTCTCCTACCACGGCATGTTCGCCATCCGCCGTAACGTAAAAGCGGCTGATCTGCTGGCCCTGGGCGTTGGCCAGCACAACGTTGACTTCAGCCAGTCCCGGCACCGGCGCCGGCTTGATGCTGGCAATTTTCCAACTCAACTGCGGCTCATAGCCGAAGGTCTGCTGCATGAAGGCATCCACCGTGGCTTCCGACGGCAGATTAACGGAGGGAAGATTAACGGCAGGCGCCGACGGCTTATCCGCAGGCTTCGCAGTACCAGACGATTGCGCGCCAGCGGCCACACCGCACACCAGCAGAATGAGAATCAGGTTGATAGAACTGCGCATGGTTTCCTTTCAATTCAAAATCAAAGATTGTCGCTGCAGGCTCACAGATAGCGGTACAGCTTAACTGTCATCCTGAGCATGCGTCCTTTGCGCAGCGAAGGATCTGGGCGAGCAGCGCGAGGGAGCCTGCCCTGAGCTTGTCGAAGGGTCGCGTTCTTTGCGGCCCATCAATCGCGCGTTCGGCTCGCTTCCTTATTCGCTCTTCGCAGCGATGGGAAACCGGCGGCCATACCCGAAGGCCTTTGGAGAAATCTTAATGCCCGGAGCCGCCTGCTGGCGCTTGTATTCGGCGCGGTCCACCAGTCTTACTACCCGCCGCACCAAATCGATATCGAAACCGTGATCGGCGGCGATGCGCTCGGCCGAATGCGCATCCTCCACGTAATCCTCCAGCACCGCGTCCAGAATTTCGTAAGGCGGCAGCGAATCGCTGTCCTTCTGATCGGGCCGCAACTCCGCCGACGGCGGCTTTTCCAGTGTAGCCCGCGGTATGACCGGCCGCCGCGAATTCACGTAGTGGCTCAGCCGGTATACCAGCGTTTTCGGAACATCCGAGATCACCGCCAAGCCGCCCGCCATATCCCCGTAAAGTGTACAGTAGCCCACACCCAGTTCGCTCTTGTTGCCCGTGGAAAGCACAATCGCGCCAAACTTGTTCGAGAGCGCCATCAGCAGCGTCCCGCGCGCCCGCGACTGGATATTTTCCTCAGTCACGTCTTCCTTCTCATTTGCAAACATTTGCTTCAAAGTCTGCCGGTATGCTTCAACAGCGCAATCGATGGAAAGCAACTCGAAGCGGATGCCCAGATTCTTCGCCAGCGCTCGCGCATCGTCAATCGATCCCTCCGACGAGTACGGACCCGGCATGCCTACGCCAATCACGTTCTCCGGCCCAACCGCGTCGGCCGCGATCACGGCGGTGAGCGCCGAATCGATTCCGCCGCTCAACCCGATGATGGCTTTCTGAAATCCGCACTTGCGCATGTAGTCGCGCGTGCCCAGCACCAGCGCCGCGTAAACGCTGGCTTCCTCGCCTTTGACCTGCTCGTGAAGTTCGCCGGTTAGAGTTGTCGAATCGAAGTAGACCAGATCTTCCTCGAACGAACTCCCCTGCGCGATGACGTTCCCTTCCCGGTTGAGCACGATGCTGGAACCGTCGAAGACCAAACTGTCATTGCCTCCGACTTGATTGACCAACGCGACTGGGACTCTGTGATGGCGCGCGATTGCCGCCAGCATGTCACGCCGCAGTTCGCGCTTGCCGATCCAGAAAGGCGACGAGGAGATATTGAGCACGAAGTTTCCCCCCGCGCGGATCAGCGCATCGATGGGATCGACCGTATACAGGCGCTTGGGCCAGAAGAGCTTATCGTTCCACGCATCTTCGCAAATCGTCAGCGCCATCCGGTTGCCGCAGAAGGAAAACAACTCCTGGCTCTTGGCCGGCGCAAAGTTGCGCATCTCGTCGAACACGTCGTAAGTCGGCAGCAGCATCTTCGATTGCACGAAGGCGACTTTGCCATCCTGCAACAGCGCGGCGGAGTTCATGACTGCCTTGCCGGTTTCCGATTCGGCGGGAGTGACTAAACCGCAGATGACCGCGATGCCTCGGGTCTCGGCCGCAATCCGCTCGACGCTCTCGCGATTGCGCGCCACGAACGATGGACGCTCCACCAAATCGCGCGGCGGATACCCACAAACCGACAACTCCGGGAACAAAATCAACCCCGCGCCGCTCGCCTGCGCGCGCCGCGCAAACTCGACGATCTTGCCCGCATTGCCGGAAAAATCTCCGACCGTTGGATTGATTTGCCCCAGCGCAATCTTCACATGTTTAGTGTAAAGCTTCCCGCCGGGAGCCGACCAGCATCGCTTTCGAGGTAGGGCTGTGAAGGGCACGGCTTCACCCCTTGCGAGAAACTCACGATTCGTATCAGGGTATGCCTTCAGGCATACCGCACGTACCGCTTTATCGATCGCGCCTTCAGGCGCTTAGACGCGCCGGGAACTGAAAGGGCAGGCCTTCCGCCCCGAGGACCCGCCGCTCTACCCGACCTTCCTGCCGAGACGTTAGATCGCCTCCACTGCGTCCCGCCCCTCAAGAAAACCTCACCAACGAGCAGCACAATTCCCTTGACTTGGATCCCCAATCCTGAGAGCCTATCTCTATCCGCATCCGTTCTTTGACATCCGAATAGCACCGAGATAACTCCCGCAAATTCAATATTTTGCGAGCCGGCCGCTGATTCCACAGGATTTAGCCCAAGCAGCATCGCCCAAATCGCTGCTAAGTCCTTTGAATGGAATATTTTGCGACCAAGTTATTTGTTTTCAATATTTTAGCCAGGCCAAAACCGATCACAAAGCCGTAACTCACTGATTCCAGATATTTTAGCGAGATCGATCTGTATTTTTTTTGATCTGGATCTGAGGTCACACGGGCGCTGCATCCCCGGGAAGCCAACTGTACACTCCCGGCGAATTCAGGCATTGCCGCCACAGCCGGTTCTTGGCATAATGATGAGGCTCTGGCCGATTTGCGCCACGGGATTTATATCCGTGGGAACAACGGCCCACATGCGTTTTCTGGCAAGCATCTTTACTCCCACGGGCAACCGGCGGCTGAATGAGCTGATCGGTTTTCTGTTGTGCGTCTCTGCGCTCCTCCTCTTCCTCGCGCTGGCTTCGTATTCTCCGCTCGATCCTTCGCTGAACAGCGCCTCCGTGCTCACCGGAGCTCGCGCCGCGCGCAACTGGATCGGCGTGGTCGGCGCGCTCATCTCTGACTTGACACTGCAGTTCTTCGGTATTGGCGCATTTCTGCTGCCGGTGTTCCCGGCCGTGCTTGGCATTCGTTGGTTCGCTTCGCGGAAGATTCAATCTCCGATAGCGAAGAGTCTGGGCGGAATCTGGCTGGCGATGTTCGTGCCCGCGTTGCTGGCGCTCCTGCCGGGACATTTCCGCTGGCTCAACGTGATCCCGATCGAAGGCCTGCTGGGACGGGTTGTCGGCGATGTGCTGATCCATTACTTCAACGTGGCGGGCGCGTATATCGTTTGCGCCAGCGTGCTCTCGGTCGCGCTATACCTTTCGACGGCGTTCTCGTTCTCGTCGATCCAGCTGTGGGCGCCGACGCGGTTTGCGTTTGTGACCGCGCTGTGGAACCGCTACCAGGATTGGCAGGAAGAGCACTCCAAGAGGCAGCAACAGAAGGAACTGGACCAGCGCCGCATTTCGAAGCCGGTGGTGAAAACGCAGTTGATTCCATCGCGGCAGGTGGCCGCGGAATCAGCGGTGCAAGCCAGGCTTGCGCCGGAGCCTCGACGTACCGGCATCGAACGCATGCTGGAGCCCGAAGTCACCGAGCGGCCTGCGACGGCAACCGGCGGGATTCTGCCCGAGTCAGCCGCCTTTGAATCTACAGACGATCCAACTTCGGTTGACCCGGAAGTCACGCTGCGGGGCGACAGCGATCACAAGGCGAAGACGACGATGCCGCGCATCGCCGGCGGGTATAAGCTGCCCTCGAGCAGCTTGCTGCAGCGTCCTGACGAGCAGCAGGTGGTTGACGCCGACGAACTCAAACTGCTGGCGCAGGTGCTTACCGAGAAATACGCCGAGTTTGAAGTGCATGGCCAGATCACGCAGATCAATCCCGGGCCGGTGGTGACGACGTTCGAATTCAAGCCCGACGCTGGAATCAAGTACAGCCGCATCACCAACCTTACCGACGATCTTTGCTTGGCGCTGAAGGCCGAGAGCATTCTGATCGAGCGCATGGCCGGGAAATCGACCGTAGGGATTCAGGTGCCGAACCGCGAGCGCGAGATCATCTGGCTGAGGGAGAACATCGAGTCGCAGGAATTCATGGGCCAGAAGTCGAAGTTGACGATGGCCCTCGGCAAAGACATCAACGGTCGCATCGTGGTCGCCGATTTGGCTGGAATGCCGCACCTGCTGATCGCGGGATCGACGGGCGCCGGTAAGAGCGTGGCCATCAACGCTTTTATCATGTCGATTCTGTACAAGGCCACGCCGGACCAGGTGCGGCTGATTCTGGTGGATCCGAAGCGGCTGGAACTGGGCAACTACGAAGGCGTGCCGCACTTGTATACGCCGATCATCACCGAGCCAAAGCTGGCGGCGAATGCCCTGCGCAACGCGGTGCGCGAGATGGAACGGCGGCTGAAGCTGCTGGCCGCGAAGAGCGTGCGCAATATCGACCAGTACAACCGGCTGTTCGATCACGCCACGCCGAGCCTGTTTGAAGAAGAGTCCGACGATAAGCCGATTCCTTATATCGTGATCATCATCGACGAACTGGCCGACTTGATGATGCTCGATTCGAGCAACGTGGAAGAGTCGATTACGCGGCTGGCGCAGATGGCGCGCGCCGTTGGCATTCATCTGGTGCTGGCGACGCAGCGTCCTTCTGTCGACGTGATTACGGGATTGATCAAGGCGAACTTCCCGGCACGCATTTCGTTTCGCGTGGCTACCAAAGTGGATTCGCGAACCATTCTCGACGCGAACGGTGCGGAGGCGCTGCTGGGCAAGGGCGACATGCTCTATCTGCCTTCGGGATCGGCGCGGGTGCATCGCTTACATGCGCCGCTGGTCACGGAAAAAGAGATCGCCGCGGTGGTGGAGTTCTGGAAGCAGCAAGGCTCCGCGGAATACCAGCAGCAGTTCCTGGAAGCCCCGAAGGATGAGCGCGAGGCTTCTGGCGGCGACGGGGTTGAAGGATCGGAGAGTGGCGGCGAAGACGATCCCCTATACCATGATGCGGTGAAGCTGGTGGTGGAGTTTGGGAAAGCGTCCACTTCCCTGCTGCAACGGCGGCTGCGGATTGGCTATGGGCGCGCGGCGCACCTGATCGATCTGATGGAGCAGGACGGAATCGTGGGCGCGGCGGATGGTCCCAAGCCGAGGGAAGTGTTGAAAAGGCCGAATTGGATTTCTGAGATTGAAGAGACCATGCGGTAGAGGCATAGTCTTCACCATGCCGAAACGCAACCTACGCGTCCTGAAGTGGCTTGGAACCACCCCGGCCATCGCAGTCTGCACCTCGTGCAATCGCGAATTTAGGGTTCCTCTCGCGGTGTTGAAACGCGTGGGCGGAGCTGCGGAAAACCTCAAACAGCATTCGCGCAGCATCGATGCACGCCTCATGAGGCCGACCCGTCGCCCGTTTGATTTCCGCTGGGTCAGTCCGGAATCGGCCTCGCGCTCTCGGATACCACATCGGCTTTACCGGTGGTGACGCTCTTCCGGCCGCGCACGGCCTTCGCGCGGGGCGCGGCGTTCTTCTTCGCTCCGTCCAATCAGCCTGTGCCCTTCCACGCGGGGTCCGGGACCCCAACGGCGCACGCCGCCAGCGTAGGGATGGGCGTAGAAGCCGCGGTTACCCCAGTTGCGTCCCCAGACGGCGTTGTTGATGAATAGGGCGTGCGCACCCCAGTCAAAGCGGACCCCGCCCCATCCCCAAGGACCGAAGGCCACGCCGATGTTGATGCCGAAGCCAAAGCCGATGGCCCCGCCTACGAAAAATCCCGGGCGTGGCGGCCAGAAAACCACCAGCGGGTCGTAGGCCGGCACGCAGATGAAGGCAGGATCGTACGGCTCGATATCGATGTAGGGGCCCGTGGCGTTCACGACGACTTGGCCGTTGCTGCGCAGATAGCCGTAGTCCTTAGCCTTTTGGCGCATGCGCTGCACCGCGTCCATTACGTCTTGCCGCTGGGCGAGAAAGGCGTCGCCCAGATTTCTTGTCCAATCCATGTCGGAAGCCAGCGTTTCCAAGACGGAGGGGAACGGAAGCAGTGCTTGCACGCTGGGATCCCAGGGCAGTTGATCGGCGGTGATGGCCTTGGCGAGTTCGTCGCCGGTCAGGTAATGGTGCTCATCGGCCCATTTGGCGGCGTCCGGAATCTGATCGGAAAAGGTTGCGGCGGCGAGAACCTGGGCTAGCAATGGGTCGGGATAGAGCGCGATCCGGGAGACCAGTTTATCGAGCTGTTCCGGCGCATAGGAGGGCGGTGGAGCTTGGGATGGCGGCGGTTCAGACGGCGGGGCTTGCGCTGAAGAGGCGCACCATGCCGCCATGAGGACCAAAGCCAGGACCGCTGCCCCGAGTTTCGTATTTCGTTGCGAGTGTGACATTCGCTTGCTCCTTGCAGTTTCACTTCGAGTATGTACTTGATGGATGTCTATGGCTACAGAATGGTTGCGGCAATTTTGCTGGCACCAGATGCTGCTCCGTCATTCTGAATCAGGATCGGATCAATATGGCAGACGAAGCTCAGGAGTTGCGGGAACGCGCGGAAAAGGCTAAGAAGACCGTTCTTTGGCGTCCGTGTCGCTGACGATGGCGGCGCTGGCCGTATTCGTGGCAGAGGTGTCGCTGCTGGGTCATCGCGCGCATACGGAGGAAGTCGTGCTGCAGGCGACCGCCTCCGAATCGGTGGCGTAGCCAACGTCGTGCCGATTGCAAAACATTGCACTCTTCCAGGCCATGGCAAATTCACGAAATAAAACTAGACAACGACTAGAAACGGAGTAAAATTGCGCCGTTTCGCTGGTTGCTGAGGGGGCAATCTCAAACTAAGGAGTTCTGTAATGACTCGTACATTGAAGTTTGCAATTGCCTCCGCTTCTTTGTTGCTCTGTTGCGGGATCGCACAGGCCACAAATCCAGCTCCGAACATCACCTCTCTCTCTCCGCCAAGTGTTTACGCCGGGGGCCCGTCTTTCACTTTAACTGTGAAGGGCACGGGCTTCATCTCCTCGACCGTGATTTACTGGAGTGAGTTCGATCCGCCGCTAACAACCACGTATGTCAGCAGCACGCAGGTTACGGCACAAGTTCCCGCCGCTTATATCACGGGTCCCACCTCAACCTACATTTACGCCTACAATCCGCCTCCTGGCGGAGGCGACTCGGCTTCGGTGATCTTCTCGGTGATCGACCTCGACCCCTCGATCAGTTCGGTCGCGCCTGATGCTGTCGTGGCTGGAAGTGGGGCAGCTCCGATCACGGTCACCGGCAGCAACTTCATGGACGGGGCCTTGATTCTGTGGAATAACAAGAAACTCCCCACCACCTACGTCAATTCGGGTGAGCTTCAGACGCAACTCACCGCAACCCAGGTTGCGAAGCCTGAGATTGTGCAGGTGTCAGTCTCGAATCCGGCTCCGGGCGGACTATCGTCAACTTTGAACTTCAACGTTTCCTACCCTGCCTTGGTGCGGATGCTCAACATTCCCGCGAACGATCTGGTCTGGGACCCCAAGGCGCAGCGAATTTACGCATCGCTGCCGAGTAGTTTCGGAACGAACGGAAACAGTATCGCTGTAATCGATCCGGCCAATGGCAAGATCACCGGCTACTATTTCGTCGGGAGCGAGCCAAACCAGTTGGCGCTCTCGGCCGATAGCAGCTACCTGTATGTCGGCCTCAATGGTAATGGATCCGTGCAGCGAATGATCCTGCCGAATTTCACTCTTGACATTAATGTGAGCCTCGGGAGCAGCGAATACGGAGGTCTGAACACGGCGGGCGCCTTGCAGGTTTCTCCCGGCGATTCTCATACTTTTGCCGTTGCTCTTTCCAGCGGCGAATGCTGTTACGGAGGAACACTGGAGTTCTTCACGGACGCCACTCTGCTACCGAACTCCATCACCTACCCCACGGTCAGTTCCATTCAATTTGTTAATGCCAGCACTTTGTATGGATATTCCGATAGCACGATCATTCAGGTTGCCGTGAATTCAAACGGCGGAACGCTGACAACCCAGTGGAATGACATTCTCAACAACTCTAGTTACATTGCCTACGACGCTGGGCTGATTTACGGGAATGCCGGCGAGGTTTTCAATCCTTCCACAGGTGAATTGATCGGCGATTACGACGTAGCAGGAGGATATTACGGCACGAGCAACGATCTTCTGCCCGAATCCGCGATCAACTCCGTCTTCGTCGTCGGAACCACGCCGTTCTTCGATTCATTCGGAATCACCAGCTACAACCTGTCGCATTTCACTCCCAATGCCGTAATCAATTTGTCGCAGTTCTATGGTGAATCCATAACGCCGTTGTTTATAAGTTGGGGCGACAACGGATTGGCGTTTGTGGTCTACAGCGGCTGCTGCGGCACCGAAGACTACCAAACGATACTCGTTCAAAGCTCGATGATGCAGCCGCCCTCCGGCAAGAACTAGCAAAATCGGGGCGCTAAGCAGGGCGATTTGGGGACGTGGCAGCGAATCTTCTATGCTGAATTCGATGGGCAGAGGGACAAGCGAGTAATCGTGAAAGTGATGGGGGAATAAAACAGTTGCCAGTGGTCAGTTGCCGGTTTTGGCTTTCAGTTCCTGGCTTCCACGCTTGTTTGCGCAATCGCTGGAAAGGACCTGCGGGCAACTACGAGCGGCCTATGACACAACTCGCGGTTGCCCAGCAGTTTTCAGCGCCAGTCGGCTGAAGCCAGCAACGTTACACTGTCCTCCTCGCTATCCGCAGTCTGTGTTTGGCCGTTGTGGTTATGAAGGCGGCAGCCGGCTTGTTTACCAGGCTCCCAAACCTCAGCCAGGAAAGTGCGCCCGCCGCTGCGAGTAAACACAAGCCTCGACTTGTTCGGCTCCCCCGCGCCCACCACGTCGGTTACGACGGCCTGATACAGCCTTCCCTCCGTACTTCGCACCGTGAGCACATCGACCGTGTCCTTGCCGGCGACGGAGTTGAGCAAGGATTGGAATTTGTAAGTTCCGGCGGGGAACGTTTGGTTTCCCACCACAAACTCGAAAGGGACTCTTACGGTAAGAACCGAGCGATCTGAGGTTTGTGCATGGCCGACGCTCGGATACAGCCACATTGCACACAGAACAACTAAAGAAATGACACGTTTCATTGAACTTTCCCCCTATGGTGCCTGCGTTTTCGATTCATTACGGCTTTGTGGAAATAGTGAAATTGCGAGCGAATCCGTTTCAGCCACGCATCATTATTTTGGTGAATCGCTCCGGCCATCTCTGAGGTAGCTTGTAGTATCCTGATTTGCCCGGCGGTGGGATTACGCGACGGGTTTCTGCGATATCGTTCGGAATCGGATTTGGGAGAAATATGGGAGACGAAGCTCAGGAGTTGCGGGAACGCGCGGAAAAGGCTAGAGAAGACCGTTCCTTGGCGTCCGTGTCGCTAACGATGGCGGCGCTGGCCGTATTCGTGGCGGTGGTGTCGCTGCTCGGTCATCGCGCGCATACGGAGGAAGTCGTGCTGCAGGCGACCGCCTCCGATCGGTGGGCGTATTACCAGGCCAAGAATATTCGCGAGCATGAGGACACACTGTTCGCCGATTTCGCTGCCGTCGTGGGTAGCAGTGACGCTGGGGCGATGGCCAAGTTCCGCGAAAAGTCCGCGCAGGAAGCGGAGCGGTACAAACACGACAAGGGCGAGATCAAAGATGAGGCGGAGAAACTGGATGCGGAAGTTGTGACCGAAAGGCGTCGCGCCGACAGGTATGACTTGGCGGAAGTGTTTCTGGAGATTGGCCTCGTGGTCACCTCGATTACACTGCTTTCGGGACGGCGAATCTTCTGGCAAGTGGGGATCGTGCTGAGCGTGGTAGGAGTCGTTATCGCCGGGACTGGGGCGCTGGTGCATTGAGGCTGGAGCGCTTGAAGGCGGCACCGGCTTCCTCGAGGCTTGCCAAGCAGCTTAGGGCAGAAAGGCTTTCATGCAGAACAGGCTGCCGCCAGACTTTTCAAATTCGGAGGTTTCGACGATCACGGGCGCAAGGCCTTCCTGACGGAGGATGTCTTCCAAGTGCGGCGTCACGTAGGGAGTGAGGTAGCGTCCGTTGGCCACGATGCCGTTGCCCATAAATTTGTGGGCTTCGTCAGCGGTGAGTTCGTGAATGCGCCGCCAGAAACCACGAAGGTGGGCGAGAGAGTCGGGAGCATAGGCGCCGGGATAAATAAGCACGGCCTCGGTGTTGAGCGGACAGAAGCAGGTATCGAGGTGGTAGCAGTAGGGGTCGATCAGACGGAGCGGGATGACCGGGATTTCCAATTTAGACATTGCGTCGCGAAATTTTTCGACGCCGGGTTGAGTCGAACGAAAGCCGTAGCCAGCATAGATGCGAGACCAGTCCGGATGCCACAGAAGGTCGCCATGGCCTTCCAAGTGGCCGCCGGCGAGATCGACTTCGACGATCTTGAAACCGCGCTGGCGGTACCAATCCACATAGAAGGGCACCTCGCGCTGCCGTGAAGCGTGCACCATTCGGCTGGGCACGATGAACTTGCCTACGCCTGCGTGAAAACCTACAAACACCTGGTTGGCGGCGAAGACCATGTCTTCGAGTCCCGGAACGGGAGCAATCGTTTCAATCTGGCATCCGGCGTGGTCGAGGGCGGAATTGAGAGCCTGCCATTGCCGTTGGGCCTTGTCGTGATCGACCGACGACTTGTCCGACATGTACGGGTTCTTCCGGTCTGTAACGTCGAAATAGGCCGGTGGACATAAGAGGACTCGCTTTGCCATTTGTGGGAATGGTAGCGAGGAGCCAATCGTGAAGGCAAGGCACGGAAGACGAACGTGAGTCAGCCCTGCCGACATGTCGGCAGGGAAGCGATTCAAAGGCGGCCCGAAAATCAACGATAGCAGAATGAGAAGGCTCAGGTCCGGTTGGCATCTCGCATGCAGCGGCTGCGGAATCTGGCTACTCCGCGCGGCTTGAAGATTCGCCTGGAACCGGGAGCAGTCGACGGAGGATTGTTGAGTTATGCTGAGCCACTGCGCGAATTTGCAATGCTCAAAACCGTTTCTTCGACTTCGCGAAGGTAGGCTGTTTCTGGTGGAAGCAGCGTCTATCGCGAAACCGGAAGGGGTAAGCAGGCGGGCATCCCTTCTTCTGCGAAAACCTCTGCTTCGAAAACCTCCGAGGCACTTGGAGCGCTATTGGCTGTGTGACCAGTGCGCGTCGGTTTGGACGTTGATTCAGGACCGCAAAGAGGGAGTTGTGCTGATGCCGTTGACTCGGGCGGCTACGGGGGCATCTGCGGCGGCGAGTAGCGGAGTTACGTAGCAACGCAGATTTTTCGGAAATGGGCGGGCAGCGAGATCTTTGGTGCGAGAACGGACGCCACGAGGGGGTCAGGGCTTCCTGCCGACGCCGAGAATGTGGGAGCTTGCTCCGAGCAGGGCGGGTTCATGTTCGACCTTACGCAGCAGGGCAGCGCGCTCTCTCTGTTGAGAGCGGTTCCATAGAACGATTTCGGCGGCGGAGTTATCGGCCCTAGCTAGTTCTCACGCTTTAGCATGCTTCACTGAGAGCCGCTGGCGCGGCGGTGAGGAGCGCGGTATCCCATGCCCATAGAGATGTGCCGGGCGGCATCCTTTAGCGCTTCCACAATGCGGGGCATGGTCTGTGGGCTGACCTGCTGCGTGGTGCCGCTCAGTCCAAGGCCGGCTTCGATGGCGCCGCGCTCGTTGAAGACGGAGGCTCCTACGCAGCGCGCGCCGAGGTTGTTTTCTTCATCGTCGACCGCATAACCCTGCGCACGGACTTTCTCCAGTTCCTTGAGCAGCCGCGGCAGCGTGGTGATGGTCTTGGACGTGCGTTTTTCCATACCGGCCACGCGCAAAATCTGCTCCAGGCTCTCCTGTGGAATATGCGCCACCAGGGCTTTGCCGACGCTGGTGGCATGCACGCGCATGCGCCGGCCGACCCAGGTATCCATTCGGATAAAACCCTCCGGCTCAACTTTCTCGATGTAGACGGCGTCGGACCCATCCAGAATGGCCAAATGGCAGGTGAGGCCCGTCTGCTGGGTTAGATGGCGCATGATCGGTAAGGCCACTCCGCGCACGTCCAACCCGATCAAAGCTCCCCGGCTCAGGCTCAGGATTTTCAATCCTACCCGGTACTTTCCGGACTCGGCGTCGCGAGTCAAATAGCCCTGGGTCTCCAGCGTACGCAGGATGTAACTCGCGGAACTCTTTGGAATGTGTAGTTTGCGGCTGATTTCGGCGTTGCTTAAGCCGTCGGATTCCTGGGCGACGGCTTCCAGCATGGCCAGAGCGCGTTCGACCGCAGCGGACGGAGAATCAGGCGACGGCGTAGGCATTCCAAACCTATGGTAGCAAACCCGTAGTCGGCCAACAAAATGAATGTATGTTCATTATATTGAACAATCGACTTGACCCGCCCGGGCACCTGTCATACGCTTCGCCAGTATTATGAATAATCGTTCAATATATCGAACACTGGGCGCGGCGACGCTACGGTGAGAGGAATTCAAACATGCCAAGTGCCATTGCCGATTTACCCGGGACGGCGAGCTTGCTGAATCCGAGCAACAGTGCGCCTGGGGGCTTTGATCCCTCGGTTGATTTGCCTGCCGGATTCTGGAAATTTTTCCTGCCGCTGCACAAGACTTTTACGCCGCGCCAACAGGAACTCGCGCGGTGGAGGGTTGAGGTATTGGAGGCGGCGCTGGAAGGGCACAAACCAGCGCATCGCTTCCCTTCCGATGTGGTGCGCAACGGGTGGAAAATCACGCTGCCGGCATGGTGCCAGGACCAGAGGAACCAGATGACCGGCCCGGCGGACGATGCCGACCTGTGCGTGAAGATGCTGAACTCGGGAGCGCCGGGCGTGATGCTCGACCTGGAAGATTCCTGCGTGAACGAGTGGTCGCACCACGAGGCGGGCGTGGCCAACATTTTGGCCTGCCTGCGCGGCGAACTCACTTACTACGACAAGAAGCGGCAGCGCACGGTTGCGATTCAGCCGAGCGGCACGGTTATTTTCACGCGGCCGCGAGGGCTGCACATGAACCAGGCGGGCTTGATGCCGGATGAGTTGGTTTCCGCATCCCTGTTCGACGTGGCGCGCGTTTTCTTTGGCATCGATCCCACGGAGTTGAAACATCCGCTGTGCGTCTACATTCCGAAGTCGGAATCGGCGGACGAGGCGCTGTGGTGGCGGGATGTGTTCCAGGCGCTGGCCAAGTGGCGCGGGCTTCCGCACGACTCGATCAAATGCATGGCGCTGGTGGAATCGCATCCGCTGGCGTTTCAAATGGAGGAATTCGCCTACAACCTGCGCGAACACCTGATCGGATTGGATCTTGGCCGCTGGGATTACATGGCGAGCCTGATCCATTTCAATCTGGATGACCCGGACTGGGTGCTGCCGGATCGCAACATGATTCCGCACGATGTTCCGTTCTTTCAGAACCTGCGCGAGCTGATGCCGGAAATCTGCCATCATCGGGGCGTTCTTGCCATCGGCGGGATGACGGCGCTGTTCCCCAGCCGGGAAGACGCCGAGTTGAACGCGCGTGCGTTAGCGGTTCTTGAGAAGGACAAGAAGAACGAAGCGGATTGCCTCATGGACGGCGCATGGACTGGGCATCCGGATCAGAACGCGATTGCAGTAGCGCAGTTCCCTTGCCCGAATCAACTGCAGGCGCAGCCGAAGAATGCGAGCCGCTATCCTGACCTGCGGCCTTCGCCCAAAAACGTGGGGGAGCGCACGGTCAAAGGAACGCGCGCGGCGGTGCGGACGGTGATCCGATACCGTCACGGAGTGTTAAGCGGAAACGGCGCCAGCCTGCTAGATGGATACATGGAGGATCTCGCCACTGACCGGATTTACCGGCTGATGATCGCACAGCGGGTGCGGCACCGCGACTTCGTGAGCATCATGGACGAGCAAGGCCGCAATGTGAAACATACCCCAGAACTTGTGACGCAGTTATTCGATGAGGAACTCGATCGACTGCTGCGCGAACTTCCCGCCGAAGCGGGCGCCGAAGAGAGAGAACGCTTTCGCCGCGCCCGCGAGCTGAGTGAAAGCATGATCGTGAACGGAGAATTCGATCCAGTGTGACCGGCTCCGCTCGAGCCGTCCAATTCAGGCCCCCAGCCAAATCAATTACCAGGAGAAAAATGAAAATGTCCGCCAAGAATAATGGAACAAAGAAGCAGCCATTCCACGGCACGCCATTGATGAGCGACGAGGAGAGGACCGCACAATACGCTCTGGCGCAGGATTGCCTGAACTACGATTGGGCGAAGAACCCAAGGTGGAGCGGCATTGAGCGGCCATACACGGCGGAAGACGTACTTCGTTTGCGAGGATCGATTCACATTGAGCACACTCTGGCTCGCCTGGGGGCGGAACGGTTGTGGGAACTGCTGCAAACGGAGCCTTACGTCAACTCGCTCGGGGCAACAACGGGCAATCAGGCGGTGCAGCAGGTGCAGGCGGGTCTGAAGGCGATCTATGTAAGCGGGTGGCAGGTGGCGGCGGATGCCAACAATGCGGGCCAGATGTATCCCGACCAGAGCCTGTACCCGGCGGACAGCGTTCCCAATCTTTGCCGCAGAATCAACAATGCGCTGCAGCGCGCGGATCAGGTCCACCATGCCGAGGGCAAGGTGTCTCCGTCCGAAACCTGGTTTGCGCCGCTGGTGGCGGACGCGGAGGCCGGATTCGGCGGAACGCTGAATGCATTCGAACTGATGAAGGGGATGATCGAGGCAGGGGCGGCCTGCGTGCACTTCGAGGATCAACTTTCGTCGGCGAAAAAGTGCGGCCACCTCGGCGGCAAAGTGCTGGTGTCGACTACTGAAGCCGTGCAGAAGCTGTTGGCGGCGCGGTTGGCCGCCGATGTGATGGGCGTGCCGACCCTCGTGATGGCCAGGACCGACGCGAACAGCGCTCACCTGCTGACAAGCGACATCGACGCGCGCGATCGGGAATTCTGCACTGGCGAACGGACTGCGGAAGGATTCTTCTGCATCCGTGGTGGCATCGAGTCTGCAATCGCGCGCGGCCTGGCTTACGCGCCGTACGCCGATCTGCTCTGGTGCGAAACCTCGGAGCCCAATCTGGAGGAAGCGCGGCGATTCGCCGATGCCGTGCATGCCCAGTATCCGGAGAAGATGCTGGCCTACAACTGCTCGCCCAGTTTCAATTGGCGCAAGAAGCTCGATGAGAAAACGATCGCGCGCTTTCAAACCGAGCTGGCAGGAATGGGATACAAGTTTCAGTTTGTGACGCTGGCCGGCTTCCATGCCCTGAACCTGAGCATGTTCGAACTGGCGCGGCATTACAAAGAAACGGGAATGACCGCTTATTCTGCGCTGCAGGAGAAAGAATTCGCCAGCGAGCGCGAGCATGGATACCAAGCCGCCAAGCATCAGCGATTCGTGGGCACGGGATACTTCGATCAGGTGCAGCAGGTAATCAGCGGAGGGCTGGCATCGACCATGGCGTTGGCGGAGTCCACGGAAGCGGAGCAGTTTTCCGAGGGTAAAGTTCCGGCCGCGAAGCTGCAAAATAGAGCCACGACGCTTGCGCCGGAGCAGCCGTTTCCAGACATGCCCCATGAGGAGATGCTGCAACCGTCTGGAGACTAGAATTCCAGCGTGCATGGACGAGCCTGAGTGAGGCGGCGCTTCGGCAATCGAAGCGCCGAGTGCAGTTGTCGCAGATTCGCGTCGCAGGTTGCTGTCTTGCTAATATCTCTGCCAGCAAAAATAGACCTTCTGCCTTCGCCTCAATCGCGCTCCGGATCTTGCTGCACGCAGTGATCGCCGTCGGCTAGCCGATCCGTTAACCGGCCCGCCAATCGAACTATCCGTGCTTCCTCCGATACCCGCGTGATCACCTCGACAAGAATCGGGTAAACTGGTTGGTTCTCTTCGATAGCCTTCCGTGGAAGCTTCAAGTCTCCCGAATCGAAGATGGTTGTGGAGACGAGGACATCCGAGCGGAAAAGGCTTGAATTCATAACCTGTTAGCGAAAAGGATCAATCCATGAGCACGTCCACACTTCTTGAAACGCACGACGAGCAATCTGCCCTGAGCCCCGTCAAGTACGTCTATTATTTCGGCGGCGGCAAAGCGGATGGCAACGGCAAGATGAAAGACGAACTCGGCGGGAAGGGCGCCGGTCTGGCCGAGATGACCAATGCGGGCCTGCCGGTGCCTCCGGGCTTCACGATTCAGACGGAGGCGTGTCGCGAATACATGCGGCGGAACTCAGTCTCTTCGGACGTCAATCGCCAGATGGAAGAAGCGCTCAATTGGCTGGAAGAACTGCAAGGCCAGCGGCTGGGCAAGGGCGAAAACCCGTTACTGGTGAGCGTGCGCTCGGGCGCGAAGTTTTCGATGCCGGGCATGATGGACACGATTCTCAACCTGGGATTGAACGATCAAAGCGTGGAGGCGCTGGCGAGACGCAGCCACAATCCGCGGTTTGCCTACGATTCCTACCGCCGCCTGATCCAGATGTTCGGCAACGTGGTGCTGGAGATTCCGAAGCCGGCTTTCGACGAAGCCTTCGACGCGAAGAAAAAACAGAGGAAAGCCAAACTCGATACCGACCTTGACGCCAAGGCGCTGCAGGAAGTCATCGAAGAATACAAGAAAGTGGTCAGGAAGCACACCAAGCGCGACTTTCCGCAGGATGCACACGAGCAACTGGTGATGGCGCGGGACGCCGTGTTCCGGTCGTGGCAGAACGAACGGGCCAAGCACTATCGCCGTATCAACAATATCTCCGACGATCTCGGCACCGCGGTGAATGTGCAAGCCATGGTGTTCGGCAATCTGGGCGATACCAGCGGCACGGGCGTAGGGTTTACGCGCAATCCTGCGATTGGAACCAAAGAGTTCTACGGGGAGTTCCTGATGAACGCACAAGGGGAGGATGTGGTCGCGGGCATTCGCACGCCGGTTCCGATCCTCGAACTGGAAAAAATCATGCCGGAGGTTTACCGGCAGCTGCGCGAGATCACGACCCGGCTGGAAAAGCACTACCACGACTTGCAGGATTTCGAGTTCACGATTCAGGAAGGCAAGCTGTACATGCTGCAAACGCGCAATGGCAAGCGCACCGGGCTTGCCGCCGTGCGCGTGGCCATTCAGATGGTGGAAGAAGGGCTGATCACCAAAGAAGAAGCTATCTTTCGCGTCGAACCCAATCAGCTTTACGACTTCCTGGTTCCACGGTTGGATGAGAAGAAAGTGAAGATCGAAGTTTTGGCAACCGGTTTGCCGGCGTCCCCGGGAGCTGCCGTAGGGCAGATTGTGTTCACGGCGGATGAGGCGGTAGAAAAGGCGGGACCCAGCAACCAGAGAAACCCGGTCATTTTAGTCAGAGCGGAAACGACTCCGGAGGATATTCACGGCATGGAAGTGGCCGCGGGTATTCTGACCTCGCGCGGTGGCATGACCAGCCATGCCGCGGTAGTCACGCGTGGCATGGGCAAGTGTTGCGTCGCAGGAGCAGGCGACATTGAAGTGGACGAAAAGGCCCGCGAGATGAGGGCCAAAGGACAGGTATTCAAACCGGGAGATTGGATTTCGCTCGACGGAACTACAGGCCGGGTAATCAAGGGCAAGCTCAATACTCTCGACGCAGCGCCTGACGATCCGGAGCTGATGAAGTTCATGGCTTGGGCTGAGCCGTTCCGCAAACTAGGGGTGCGGGCCAACGCGGACATTCCGCGGGATGCCATTCAAGCGCGCGCGTTTGGCGCCGAGGGCATTGGGCTATGCCGCACCGAGCACATGTTCTTCGCCGAGGACCGTCTTCCCCACGTGCGCGCCATGATTCTGGCAGACAACGAGAAGGACCGCCGCGCGGCCCTGAAAAAGCTTCTCCCCATGCAGCGAGCCGATTTCATCGGCTTGTTTCAGGTAATGGATGGTCTGCCGGTAACGATTCGTCTGCTGGATCCGCCGCTGCACGAATTTCTGCCCAAGCGCGAAGAATTGATGGTCGAGATCGCAGTGCTTGAGGCCACCAAGCCGCGGTCGCCGAAGCTGAAAGAGCTGAGACACCTGTTGCGCCGGGTCGAAGAACTGCACGAGTTTAATCCGATGCTCGGGCATCGCGGCTGCCGGCTGGGAATCACTTATCCGGAGATCACCGAGATGCAGGCACGCGCCATCTTTGAAGCCGCCGTGGCGGTGGAGAAAAAGGGCATCAAGAGCCACGCGGAAGTCATGATTCCGCTCATCGCAACGGTAAAGGAAATGGAGAACCAGGCAACGATCGTGAGGCGCGTGGCGGAGGATGTTTTCCGCGAGAAGGGCAAAAAGGTGCATTATCTCGTGGGAACCATGATCGAGTTGCCGCGTGCGGCGCTGCTGGCGGGCGAGATCGCCAAGGTAGCCGAGTTCTTCAGCTTCGGCACCAATGACCTCACCCAGACCACGTTTGGCTTTTCCCGCGATGACGTGAACAAGGTGCTGCCGACTTATCTTGGGGAAGGCATCCTCAAGCAGGATCCTTTCGCGGTGATCGATCGCGACGGAGTGGGCGAACTGGTGCGCATCGGAATCGAACGGGGACGCAAGACCCGTCCCAGTCTTGAGGTAGGAATTTGCGGCGAGCATGGGGGCGACCCATCGTCAGTCGAGTTCTGCCACTTGGTGGGAATGGATTACGTGGCCTGCTCGCCCTTTCGCGTGCTGACCGCGCGACTGGCCGCGGCGCAGGCCGGTGCAAGCGACAAGTTGAAGGTCGAAGGCGGAAGAACAAAATAGACCTTCGGGCGAACTAACACTTCGTCATGCGCGAAATTTGACCATGGCCACGACCATAATAGAAGTTGAACCACCCGCCCGCGGCGGTAAGCATCCTAGGCTTGAGCAGTGGGTGGAAAAAGTCGCACGACTGTGCACGCCCGACCGGGTTCATTGGTGCGATGGCTCGCCCGAGGAATATCAGGCGATGCTGCGGCTGCTCGTCCTTACCGGCATTGCGATCCCGCTGGATGCGGCGAAGCGCCCAAACAGCGTGCTGGTGCGGTCGGATCCAGCTGACGTGGCCCGCGTCGAAGATCGAACGTTCATCTGCTCACGAACCAAGGAAGAAGCCGGCCCGACGAACAACTGGGAAGATCCGGTGAAGATGAAGCAGAAGCTCGCAGGATTGTTCGCGGGCTCGATGCTGGGCCGCACCATGTACGTGGTTCCCTACAGCATGGGGCCGATCGGCTCGCCGATCGCAAAGATCGGGGTGGAGATTACCGACTCGGCTTACGTGGTCGCCAGCATGCACATCATGTCCCGCGTGGGAATCCATGTGCTTGAAGTTCTCGGGGACGACGGAGATTTTGTGCGCGGACTGCATTCGGTCGGCGCGCCGCTCGGTGCCAATCAGCCGAACGCAACCTGGAACTGCAACGCGGAGAATAAGTACATCTGTCATTTTCCCGAAACGCGCGAGATCTGGTCGTACGGTTCTGGCTACGGCGGCAATGCGTTGTTGGGCAAGAAGTGCCACGCGCTGCGCATTGCATCGGTGCAGGCGCGCGACGAGGGCTGGATGGCGGAGCACATGCTGATTCTGAAGCTCATCAGCCCCGCGGGCCAGGTCAAATATTTCACGGGCGCATTTCCCTCAGCCTGTGGGAAGACGAACCTTGCCATGCTGATCCCGACGCTTCCGGGCTGGAAAGTGGAAACCATCGGCGATGACATCGCGTGGATGAAGTTCGGCCCGGATGGGCGGCTTTACGCCATTAACCCGGAGTATGGCTTCTTCGGCGTGGCGCCGGGCACGAGCATGAAGTCGAATACTAATGCCATGCTCAGCGTATCCCGGAACGCTATCTTCACCAATTGCGCGATGACGCTCGACGGTGACGTCTGGTGGGAGGGGATGACTGATAAGAAACCGGCGAACCTGGTGGACTGGCTGCGGCGGTCGTGGACCCCGGACTCAGGGCGGACCGCGGCGCATCCGAATGCGCGGTTTACGGCGCCTGCGACGCAGTGCCCCTCCATCGCCCCCGAATGGGAGGATCCGAAGGGCGTACCGATCGATGCGATTTTGTTCGGCGGGAGGCGCGCCGGAATTGTTCCTCTGGTCACCGAAGCCTTCCATTGGCAGCATGGCACCTTCCTTGGCGCCACCGCCAGCAGCGAGACCACCGCGGCGATCACGGGCAAAGAAGGACGCCTGCGCCGCGATCCCATGGCCATGCTTCCGTTTTGCGGCTACCACATGGGCGACTACTTCGCGCACTGGCTCAAGATAGGATCCCTTTCCAGCGCCTCGAAGCTGCCGAAGATTTTTTACGTCAACTGGTTCCGCCAGGATAAGAATGGTAAGTTCCTGTGGCCGGGCTATGGCGAAAACAGCCGCGTGTTGAAGTGGATATTTGAGCGCTGCGACAGTAGGGTACACGCGAAGGAAACTCCGATCGGACGAATTCCCGAGTTTGCCGATCTCGACACCAGCGGATTGGAGATGTCAGCCGCAAACGTGGCCCAACTGCTGAGCGTTGACATCGAAGGCTGGCTGGCTGAGTTGCCGTCAATCAAAGAACATTTCGCCCAGTTCGGCAGCCAGCTTCCCGAGGGATTGATAGCTGAGATGAAAGCTCTTGAAGAGCGTCTGCAAGCGGCGAAGCGATAGTTGCCTGAGAACAATCCCGCTTCCCGATCGTAGCGGAAAGGCTCTCGCGTTTAAGAAAGGGCCTTCTGCCTTTTTAGCCGGCGCTCAGCTTTCGCTACGCCACGCCCCGCGCCTTGATCGTGGTAGTAGCTCTGACAGCCGGGGAGGTGCGCTCCGACTCCCTGACGACCCGTGCCGCCAGAGGCTTCAGCCACAATAGAGCCATGAACGCGGCGATGATATCGCACACAATCATCGCCCAGAAGACCTTCGACCAGGAACCGGTCTTGGCAAACAGCCACGCGGCACCGGGCCCGGCAAAGGCTGTAGCCACTCCCTTGGCGGTGTAGACGATGCCATAGTTGGTGGTGGCCCATTTGTTTCCATACAAGTCGCCGGTGATGGAGGGGAATAACGAGTAAATGTTGCCCCACGCGAAGAAACACAGGCCTGATAGCGCGACGAACCAGACAGGACGGCTAATCAGCTGGAGCAGAGCGTACACAGCGATCGCTTCGAGGATGAAGGAGATGAAGATGGCATTCTCCCGGCCGATATGGTCCGAGACCCATCCCCAGAAAGGACGTGTCAACCCGTTCAGGATTCGGTCGACCGTGATGGCCATCACCAACGCGGACATGCCCCAAAGCACCACGACTTTATCCACATGATACGAAGAGGCCATGGGGTTGAGTTGCACGGTGACCACGATGCCGCCGAAGGCCAACATGGTCATCATCAGGTAAATGACGTAGAAAGACGGTTGGCGCAGCATCTGCCACGGCGTCATGTCAGTAGCGGAGGTCTTTACTTTGGCTTTGATCTTCGCCTCGTTCTCTGCCCAGTTGGGTGGCGTCCATCCGACCGGCGGCCTGGCAAGGAAAAGAGAAGCGAACAGTACAACGACTCCCTGAATAATTCCCCAGAAAATGAAGGTGTGCTGGTAGCCCGAGGCCTTCAACATTGCCGCAACGGGCGCGATGGTCGTTGCCGTGCCAATGCCGAAAGCTCCCGCAGTCAAGCCGACGCATAAGCCGCGATGATCCGGGAACCATTTCAGCGCGTTCCCAATGGTTCCTCCATAGACCGCGCCGGCCCCGATGCCACCCAGTCCGTACCAAAAATACAGGCCGTACAGCGTCTCTGCGCGGCCAGATCCGATCCAGCCTAGCCCAGCCAGGATCGCGCCGACACCGATCATGAATCGGGGTCCAATCCGATCGACCAGAAAGCCCTCAAAAGGTACCAGCCAGGTTTCCAGTGCGACGAATAAAACGATCGTCCACTGGACAGCCTCCAGCGAGGCGTGCAAATGGGCTTGTATGGGCTTGGTGAACAAAGTCCAGGCATACTGCAGGTTCGCGACCGCCATCATCGCGACGATGCCAGCGATTAACTGAACCCAACGGTTGGGAATGCGCGAGGGATGAATCAGGGACGCCGGACCTTCAGCCACGGGTACACCTCCATAAACGGCCGTGAGACATTAACAGCGCAGTGCCAGAACCACTTTGTTCCGCAGAATTTATGTCAGCCCACCCATCTGGCCCGTAAACCGGCAATTTGTTGGGTCCCAGCGAACGGTGAGATATACTGGTCCAGTTAGCGAACCACTTGCGGCAGGGACTGTAGCATTCCCACAACGAGCTGTCAAGGGTTCCTGAATCTTCGCTACGGAGAGCCTCGTCCTGCCCCCGAGCTTCGCTGTAACGCCGGCAAGAAGGGCAAAACGCAACCGATGGCTGAGAGTTTGCAAGCACAGATCGAAACGTATCTGACCCACCTTGATGGCCTGATTCGCCGCGGGCGTGAGGTTCGCGACGCGTTGACGACTGATCCCAATGACAGCTCGGCGATCGCCGCCACCCGCCGGTGGCAGGAAGACTGCGGCGTCACCATCAATCAACTCTCCGGGGGCAGCAAGGCGCATTGGCTTGCCCGCTCGTTTAGCGAGGCTTTTCTCATGCGGGCTGCGAGCGGGCAGGCCGCCCAAGGGGCTGCTCCAGCCGAGATCGTCCAGCGCTTGCTCGACGTGCTCGATCAGGCGGTTGGCTCTATCTCTCAGATGGATGGCCCGCTCATTTCCGCATCGCCGGAGGCGCCGCCTCCTCACCGATTCGATTTCGTGCACAATTCCGAGATCCGGCCTGTTCTGGAGCGAGCCTACATCGATAGCCGGCGCGCTCTCGAGCAAAGGCACTACGACCTGGCGCTGCTCACGTCTTGCGGAATCCTGGAAGCCATCGTCACCGACGCGCTTGAGCAGACGGGGCTGGGTGCCCTGATCGCATCGGGCGCGCCTACCGATAGGATTGCCGATTGGTCGTTCGAGACGCGGCTCACCGTAGCGGAGAGAGCGGGGCTGATTCGAGGCGGGTGCGCCCGGTTGCCAGCCGTCGCTCGAACCTATCGAGATCACGCCGAGGACGACAGCGGGAACGAAATGAAGGCGACGATTTCTGAGCGCGAGGCGCGACTGGCCGGGCAAGTGCTTCATGTCGTGATGAGAGATCTGGATCCCGGTCGGTAGAGAAGCCATGAGCCGCTCGCTGTTCCACCGCGAATTCGCAGCGTCAATCTTCCAGGTCCTGCCGAAACACCGGTTGTGACGGATCGAGGCTGCCATCGATGACGGCCACCAGCAGATTTCCATATGCGTTCGTTGCCTCTGGCAGCGAGGCGTAGCCACGCTCCCGCTGCAGCGCTCCACCGTCCGCATAGATCAGTGTGAAATACCGGCCCGAAGAATACTGAAGTTCGAGCAACTTATTCGGCATGTCGGGGTCTCCCGCCTGACCCAGCACATCCATCAGCGCGACGGTCCATTCCCGACCCTTGGGGTCAGTGACAACCTCGCGCTCAAGGTATTGCCACTCGTCCATGCTCCACAAAGGCATATTTACTCAAGTAGCTGCGCGAGCGCTCTGCCGACCTGTCCGCCCGTAAATGGTTTCGCGACGAGCAGAACTCTGCGCGCCTTCCGCGAACGAAGGCTAGCCTCCGCCTGCTCCGGCGTGTCGCTGATAATCACGACAGGAAGTTCGGCATGATTTGGGCAGTGCCGCACGGAATCGAACAGCGATTCGCTCATCTCCAGTGCCGTACAGTCGATCACCAGCGCATCGGCGCGCTGTTCCGCGACCAAATCGTTGATGGCCTCCGTAAATCCCGCCGCGAAGACCTCGTAGCCGAGATCGCGCAGCGAAAACGTCAGAAGCTCGGCAATCTCCGGCGTATCGTCGATGAGCAATATGCGGCGCAAGCTTCACGCTACTTTTGAACGGGGCCGGTGCCAGGCAGCCGCTTCCTTTTGCCTTCACACGGTTCCAGATCCATCACCCAGATTCGCCCGCCCGCGGTGTAGTAAGCACGACGGTCGTTTTCGATCATGGCGCCCCACGCCTCCAGCGTTCGCATCGCGAACGTAACTCCCTCGAAGTTGTTACGGGCGTGATCCAGCACCTGGTTGGTGTGCCAGTTGTCCGTGAGGATGGCATCGCCCGCGTGTATGCGCAGAACGGTGTAGTAGCGGTCGAACGCGGCTTCTGGCCGGACGTCGCGCGTCGACCCGCGCTTCTTGCCTTCGGTGACGATATAGCTTTCCTGTCCTTCCGGCTCGACTTCGGGCTCGGTAGAGCGATTGGGCGTACTCGCTTTGGTGTTCATAAAGTTTGCGCCACCGCTTGGGCTTCTGCTGCAGCCGCCATGTTAACCAGATTTTTGGCATCAGCGGCGTGGATCAAGGCCTCGGGCAGTGCCACATTCATCATCCTCCATTGCTCGTTGGCAAACTTTTGTAAGTTGGCGATGTGCTCGGCATGGAGATGGCCAAAGCGTCCCTGCAATTTCAGATACTCCGATACCGGCCGCATGCTGGCCGGACGGAAGCTGTAGTCAAAAGCGCGTTTCTCGGGATTCCATTCCCACATGGGATAGAGCCCGCACTCGACAACGAGCCGGCCAAGATCGATCGAGCGCGGCGTCTCGTATACGAAGCCCTTCTGGCAAGGGGTGTAGACCATCAGGTACGCGGCGCCTTTGTGGTTGAGTCCCTTGCGTACCTTGTTCATCAAGTCGATGGGATAGCCCACGCTCGCAGTCGCCACATAGCAATGAGGATGGCCGGCTGCCATCATGCGCGCGAGATCCTTGGGATACAGCTTCTTCCCTTCCGGAACTTCGGGCCCCGGAGGCGAGAATGTCGTCATGCCGCCGTAGGGCGTGCGCGACGAAGCCTGGATGCCAGTGTTGGCGTACTGCTCGTTGTCGTAGCAGATAATCAGGCAGTCATGATTGCGATAGAGTGCGCCTGAAATCGAGGCCAGGCCGATATCGGACGCGCTGCCGTCGCCCGCCTCGCAGATAATGTTGGGAAAAGCGCCTTTCCACTTGCCCTTGCGGATCATCGCTTCATAGGCTGCCGCGACGCCGGCGGTGAAGCTGCCCGCGCTGCCAATCTGCGTGTGCGCCCACGGCACGTTATAAGGCGTGCACAAATAGGAGCTGTTCGCGACATACATGCAGCCGGTCGGCCCGACCAGGATGGTATTGTCGCCCGCAGCCTTGCTGGTCATTCGGTACTGAATGGAGGGTCCGCAGCCGGCACAGGTACGATGGCCGGGAACGAAAGGCTCGGATGACGGTAGCTCAGGATTATAAAAACGCGCTCCCTGGTTCGGGCTGTCAAGAATCGGCAGTAGTTGCCGCTGCACTTCTATGGTTGCCATATCCATTCTCCAATCGCAGGGCAGAAACCCTGCATTGCTAATTCCAGTAGCCGCGGGCGGACCCTCAGGGGCCAAAGCCCGCGTCTTTATTGGCTCTAGGCGGCACGCCTGAAGCCGTCTCCTGCCCAAGAACGACTACGAAACAGCTTCAAATGCCACCTATTCTTCGAATCCAACCCAATGCGTGCGCTTTTCGATTTTCCCGCGCCTCTGCGCATCCAGCATTTTCTCCGTCATCCAGTAGAACTCCTTTAGCACGATCGCCTCGCCACCCATGCCAGCCATGAACGAATGGACGAGAGGACGCTTGTCGCTTTCGTAAAGAGCCGCGCAGGCTTCGGCGTAGAGCGAACCACCGCTACTTACGCTGCCGAGGCCCATGTTGGTCTCGATTACGCCCACCACTTTGAACTTGCTGAGAACTTCTTTCACGCGATCGGTGGGATACGGCCTGATGGTTCGCAGCCGCACAAGACCGACCTTCAAGCCGCGATCGCGCATGTGCTGAATCGCGAAACGTGCCGTCACCGCGTGTGCGCCCTGCATGAAGAAGACAACGTCGGCGTCATCGGTCATGAATTCTTCGACCCACGGGTCGTACCGTCGGCCGAAAATTTTCGCGAACTCCTCGTGCACCTCCTCAATGACCGCCATGGAATCTTCCATGGCACGGGCCCGCTCCAACTGCAGCGGCGGACCTTGCTCCGGCATAATCTGCGGGCCGTGCGACACGGGATGCCGCGGATCGAGCGGATAGGGGTGCTTATATGGTGGCAGGAATTCCTTCACCTGACCGGAGTCCGGCAACTCGACATCGCCGGTGATGTGCGAGACGAAAAAACCATCCTGGCAGACCATCTGCGGCAGAAGCACACGCCGGTCCTCCCCGATTCGATAGGCGATCAGGTGATTGTCGAATGCTTCCTGGGCATCGCAAGACCAGCCCATGATCCAGCCCATATCGCGGGTCGAGAGCGCGTCGGTATGCTCGGAGCCGAAGTCGCCTGGAGGGTCGAGCGTGCGGTCGGCGATCATCATCTGGACCGGCATGCGGCTGCCCGAGATCGGCGAATAAAGCTCGTAGGCGAACTGGACTCCTACGCCCGAGCTGCCGGTGAAGACGCGCGCGCCAGCCGAGGCCGCGCCGTGCGCGATGCTCAATTGCGAGTGCTCGCTATCGGCCACAATGTACTCGGCATCGAGCTCTCCGTTGGCTACCATTTGCGCCAGCGCCATCATCGTCGCCGTGTAAGGGCGAATCGGGTAAGCAGCGATCACATCCACATCCGCGTACTTAGCGGCTTGCGCCGATGCGACGCATCCATTGATTCGTACTGTTCTCTTCTTTACATCCGCAAGCATTGCCATAATTTCACTCCGCACATTCCGCCTGCCGGCGAAACGCTGAAACTGATGAAATTCCAAGGCTAAATATTCTTCGCCGCCCGCTCGCCCAGGTTTCGCAGCTCTTCCGCCTGTCGTCCGTGCAGTCCGGGCGAAATCGCGAACGCAGTATCCATGCGCACGACGCCGGTATCGAAGTCGAGCTCGGGAACGCCCTCTAGACATCCAGTAGGACATTCCTCGATGCACACGCGGCAACCTTTACAGTAGTCCACCAGAATCTTATACAGTCCGTTCGAACGCTCCGGACGCGCGATGCACGGCTCAGGGCAGACGAGATAACAGTTGTCACAAGCGTTGCAGGTGCCGCAACTGAAACATCGGTTGGCCTCTTCGACCGCCTGCTCTTCCGAGAATGCCTGAATCACTTCGTCCTGCGTCTTTTTCCGGCTTGCTGGCTTCAGCAATTCCTGCTGGACGCGCGGGAAGTGCGGGAAATACGTCATGTTCATGCGGTTCAAATCGAAGATGACGTCGACGGCAATGGTCCGCGGCTGCAACTGTTCGCCGCGCATAACTTTATCCAGATTAAACGCGACGCGCTTCCCATCGCCCACGGCGTTCACCACCATCAGCGGCTGTCCTGAACCCAGCTGCACAATATCTCCCGCCGCAAAAAAGTTCGTATCGCCCAGACGTCCGAACTTGTCGATCTTGATGGTGCCGCGCTCGGTCTTGAACTCTGCCGGCAGCCATCCGAGCGATGCCCGTTGTCCTACGGCGATGATCACGTTGTCAACCGCGAAACGCTCGGCGGGAGCGTCTCGATCCACCGTAATCGGCGATGCGTTGATGGCGCCCGAGAAACGCGCCTTATGCAGTTGCAACGCCTCGACCTTGCCGTTGCCGAGCACCGCGGTCACCGCCCGCCCATGCATCAGGTCCACGCCTTCTTCGAGCATGTCGTGCAGATCTTCCGGCACGGCCGGCATTTCCTGGGGGTTGGCTTCCACCGTGATCATGGTGACTTCCACCGCGCCTTGCCGCAACGCTTCGCGGGCGCAGTCGATCGCGGTGTTTCCGCCGCCGATAACGGCGACGCGCGCGCCGAGTTTAACTTTGGACGTACCCATGCCTATGTCGCGAAGGAAAGGAAGTCCGTAAAGCACGCCGTCCTTGTTCTCACCATCGGCTTTCACGCTGTTAGGTTCAGTCAAGCCCACCGCTAGCACGCAGGCATCGTAATTCGTTTTCAATTCGTCCCAGGTAACGTCTTTTCCGACTTCGACATTTGTCTTGATGGTCACCCCGAGTTGTTCGAGGCGCTCGATCTCGCGATCCAGTATGTTCGCCGGGAGAACCCAGTCCGGAATGCCGCCACGGTTCAGTCCTCCGGCCTTCGGCGACTTTTCCAGGATCGTCACTTTGTAGCCGAGCCGCGCCAGTTGATAGGCGGCGCTGTGGCCCGCCGGACCCGATCCGACGACGGCGACCTTCTTGCCGTTCGACTTCCCTGCTTTCACCACATCATGCGTCAGCGCTTGTCCCAGATCGCCGAGAAACCGCTCGACAGCGCGGATCGAGATGGCCTCATCGTACTTTCCGCGATTGCAAGCCTGCTCGCACGGGTGATAGCAGACTCGCCCGGTGACCGACGGAAACGGCATGTCTTCCTTGATCAGCGCATAAGCGTCCAGATACTTGCCGCGCTTCACTAGGTCGAGATAGCCCTGAATCTTTTCGTTGGTTCCGCAAGCGTTGTTGCAAGGGGGCAGCTTGTCCCGGTACACCGGCCGGATCGAACGCCAGTTGCCGGTGGGAAACAGGTCCTGCCCTTTTTCTTGCGAGGGTGCGGGCGTGATACCGGCGAACGGAATCTGAAGCCGCTCCGGAATGCGTGTGCCTTTGGTCGACATGGAATCCTCTCCTACACCGCCACTGGATTCAGCGGCATGATGTGCAACTCTTCGAGTGCCATTTGAAATGCGTGCTTGTTCGCAATCATCGGCTCGATCGTTTTCATCTTGACGATGCCCGTGGTCTTGACCACGGCGGCGATGAGCGGGGCTGCGATGTCGGGCGCGATCGACTTATTTCTCTCGGCAGCGCCCTCGGTGGAAAGACGGTCGAGACCCAGTTCGCCCAGCCGGTAGTAAAGCCACTTATGGTCGGCCAGCTTGGCGGCATCGACACAGACCAGTTGGGCCAGCCGCTCGGGTCCGGGCACAAAGCGAATCATGTAATCCGGCGTGTAGTGCGTGTTGATCACCAGCGTTCCGCCCGGAGGCATGCCGCGCATGTAATCCCATCCCTTGACCATCGTTCCTTCGACCAGCACGACGATGTTGGGATTCTCATTTTCGTAAGTGAGCTCGTTTTCGAGCACCTCGTCGCTCACGCGGCAGTACTTCCGCGTCGGGCAATTGGTTCGATCGGGATTATCGACGTAATTTTCCATCGCCTGCGCGTACTTGCCCTCAAGCCGGGCAGACGCTGAGATGGAGTTCACGATGTCGCGGCCCTCTTTGTCCATGATGATGCCGCGCGTCCAAACGGTGAGTTCTGTGTAACTCATGGTCAACCCTCGTTGTCGTTCCTACTTACCGTGGTTAGTCAGCCGCCTCAGGGAAACAATCCCCGGCGCTATTGTGCGTTGCGTTCGTTCCTTTCAAATGCTTGGGACTGCCGCGGTCGGATTCCAGAACCGCCATAAAATCGTTCCGCAAGACGACGAAAGGCGCGCCCCGAGTGCCTTCCTGAAACTCCGCAATCGCCGATAGCGTCGCTTTCTTGCACAGGCTTTCGATATCTGCGCCGGTAAGGCCTTCCGTCCGGTCCGCGAAGTCCAGGAAATCGATATCGGGCGCCAGCGGCACACGCCGGCAACAAAGCCGCAGGATGGCCGCGCGATCGGCAGTATCGGGTTTGGCAAAGGGGAGCACGTAATCGAAGCGCCCGCTGCGCAAGAGCGCCGGATCGATCCGTTCGGGACGGTTGGTGGCTGCCAGCAGGATCACCCCTTTGACGTCACGCAGATTGTCGATCTCACGCAGGAGCTGGCTGAGAATCCTCTGATAGACGTCGGTGCCGAATTGCTCCGCCCCAAACCTTGGCGCGACCGCGTCGATCGTATCGAAGAACAGGATGCAGGGCGCTGCCCGTCTCGCCTTCTTGAAAACCTCGCGCAATGCTCTCTCGGATTCACCCAGCCACTTCGAGTACAGTTGCGGGCCATCGATGGCGATGAGCGGGATCTGCTTTTCACCGGAAAGCGCCCGCGCCATCGCGGTTTTTCCGGTACCCGACGGTCCGATCAGCAGGATGCCTCGCGGCGGCGCTAATCCGACTTGTTCATAGATCTCGTCGTGCATGTGGGAATGCTCGATTACGGCATCGAGCAATCGTTTTACTTCATCGAGGCCCGCAAGAGATGCAAACGTCGAGCCGCTCTTCTCAATAAAAAATTCGCGGGTAGCGCTCGGTTCGACTTCCTTCAAGCCGGCGAGAAAGTCTTCGCGCGTAACTTGCAGCTTGTCCAGTTCAGCCGAGGCCGCGCCGTCGGTCTCAAGGGGGATGGCTGACAAAAACCCCCGCAAAGCAATCATTCCGACTTCCTGGCACAAAGCTTCAAGGTCGGCGCCAACGAAGCCATGAGAATGCTCGGCGATCTCGCGCAAGTCAACGTCAGCCGCCAGCGGCATGGCACGCGTGTGAATCCTCAGGATTTGCAGTCGCGCCTGACTGTTCGGAACGCCGATTTCGATTTCGCGATCGAAGCGGCCGGGACGCCGCAGCGCCGGGTCGAGAACTTCCGGAATGTTGGTCGCACCAATAACAATGACTTGACCGCGCGCGACAAAGCCGTCCATCAAGCTAAGAAGCTGCGCCACAACCCGCTTTTCCACCTCGCCGGTCACTTCGGCCCGTTTGGGAGCCACGGCGTCGATCTCGTCAATGAAGAGAATCGCGGGTGCGTGACGCGCGGCTTCTTCAAAGACCTCGCGAAGCTTAGCCTCGCTTTCGCCGTAGAATTTCCGCATGATCTCGGGGCCGTTGAGGTGAATAAAGTGCACGCGGCTCTCTGCCGCTACAGCGCGGGCCAGCAAGGTCTTGCCCGTGCCTGGCGGACCGTACAACAGCACGCCCTTGGGCGCGAGAATTCCCAGCCGCTCGAAGATGCGCGCGTGCTTCAGCGGCAGTTCGACCATTTCGCGAACCCGCGCTACTTCACGCTCGAGCCCTCCAATATCTTCATACGACACCGCCGGAGCGCGCGCCGCCGTCTGCTCGCCTTCCACCACCCGGATGTCGGTGCGCTTCCCGATCACGACAGGTCCGGAGGGTATCGTGCGCACAACCTGGAAGTTCACGGCCTTGGCGAACGTCGGCACTCGCACCACGCAGCCCGCGATGACCGGGACCCCCACCAGATCTTCAAGCATGCGGTCCGGCGCAATCGTCGCCGGCGCTGCCCCCACCCACAATGGCGAGAGCCGAACCGCCACCGCTTGCTCACTCTCGATCAGCGTTACTGTCACCTGTTCCTGCAGCCCCGCGCTACAATTACTGCGGCACGTACCGTCGATCTGGATCATGCCTTCGAAGCCCTCCTCCGAAAGCTCGGCGCGCCCGACAGCGACGGTACCGCCGGTAATCTTCAGCACATCGCCCGCTCGGGCACCCAGGCGCAACAGGTCAACTGGTGCCAGCCGCGCAACCGCGTGGCCAATGTCCTCGACCCGCGCTTCTGAAACCCGCAGCGTGACTGTTGCCGCGCCGGACGATGGTGGGACTTTCGGCAAGGCGTGGCTGGCAGCCTGCTCTTGGCGGGCGAATCCATCGAGCAGCGTAGCCCTCTTTGGCTGCTCCATGCGAGTCCTGTCATTTCCCGGGTCAGTCAATCGGATGGTCCCCAGATCCCATGTGGAAAATCTTCCGTTGGTCAAAACGTGTCGAGTACAATTTCTTCGACGTCTTCAATGTGCCGCCGCATCGCCGACTTTGCGGCTTCCGCATCGTGGCGCCTGATCGCAGCCAGTATCCTCCGGTGGCCGGCCAGCGACTTTTGTGGGCGACCTTCCACCTGCAAAGAGCGTTCACGAGTGTCGCGCAATAGGTCCATGATAATGTCGAGCACTTTCAGAACGACACTATTACCCGAAGCCAGAGCGATGCTGTAGTGAAACTCCGCGTCTTCGGTGACCGCGGCGTCTCCCTGAACTTGTTTCTCCCCTTGTCTCTGAAGAATCTCTTCCATCTCGGAAATGTCGTCGGGACAAGCGCGCATGGCGGCGCGCGCTGCCAGCGGCGGTTCGAGCATTTTGCGGAAATCCAGAAGCTCGCTCACCAGTTCCCGCCGACGGTTTAGCGCATTGGCAAAAGGACTCGCCAAGGCCTCCTTCGACATTTCTCGAACGATCGTCCCAGCCCCCTGACGCGGTTCAACCAAGCCCCTCAGCTCCAAACCTCGAATCGCGTCTCGAATCGAACTGCGGCTCACTTTCAGCAGCTCCGCCAGCTCCCGTTCCGATGGCAGTTTGTCGCCGGGCCGTAGTTTCTTCAGGATCAGACGCTCGATCTGCTGCGCGACCTCCTCGTAAACTTTGTTTTTTCGGATCACTTCAAAGTCGGATTTGGACGCTGCCAGCAATCTAGGCTCCAGGTGGTCCGATAAGTAGACCAGTACTCGAAGGGCAGTATACCCCGACTGGCGAGATGGTAGCAAATATTCTTGTTGGGCGACGAAAAAGGCGGAGGAGCTAGCCCGAAGTCAAACCCATCGACCGCCTGGAACCCGCACGACAGTCGGTCGAAGCGGATCTGAAATTCCTACGAGAAACCGAACGTACGGCCAATCGCCTCTTTGCCTCTGGCAAGAGCGGCTGGCGATCCGCTCATTTTGCTGGCTGCCAATGTGCCCGCTCCGCCAATAGTTTCGCACAGCTGTACACCGTTCGCGTGCAAGACATGGGGAGACCCACACGCTCGCCCAACTCGACGACCGCGCCCACCAGCGCTTCCAGTTCCATCGACCGGCCCGCTTCGAGATCTTGCAGCATTGAGGTTTTATGCTCCCCAACTTTTTCCGCGCCCGCGATTCGTTGATCGATGGAAACTGGCAACTCCATGCCCAGCTTGTGGGAGACCGCCTCCACTTCCTGCATGATGTTGCGGATTACCAAAGAGGTCCCTGGATCGCGCGCGATCTGAACCAGTGTAGCGCGCGTCAACGCGCTGACCGGGTTGAAAGATGCGTTGCCCAGAACCTTGACCCAAATCTCCTGCCGGATGCGAGTGGTGACCGGACAACGAAAACCAGCAGCGATGAGCGCCTCTGCGATTCGGCGGAGCCGCTCGGAGCGCGTGCCGTCCGGTTCCCCGAGAGTAATTCGATTACCCTCGGTATGGTGAATCACCCCGGGTTCGGCAATCTCAGTCGCGAAATAAACGATGGAACCAACAACCCGCCGCGCTTCGATTGCCGACGAGATCACCCCGCCCGGATCGACCCGCTCCAGGCGCAACCCTTCCCAATCACCGCCGAAGCCCTGGAAGTACCACCACGGAATTCCATTCTGCGTGCTCACGACCATGGTATCTGGTCCCAGAACTGGCCTCAAGTGCGGCGCAAGCTGCGGCAACCCGTGCGCTTTCACTCCAAGAAACACAACATCGACCAGACCCACATCTTCGAGAGAGCCGGCAATTGCAGGCCGGGCCACGAAATCTCCCTCGGAACTCTTCACTTGCACGCCCTGCTCTTGCATGGCGCGAAGATGCGGCCCGCGCGCGAACAGCGTGACGTCGAATCCAGCCTGCGCCATGCGCGCCCCGATGTAAGCGCCAATCGCACCGGCCCCCGCGATCAGGAATCTCACTCGTCACCACCTGCGAGCGCAGCTGCGACCGCGCGTCGGCGGATTTTTCCCGTCGCGGTTGTCGGAATGCTTTCGACCAGATAAATCTTGGTCGGGCACTTGTACTCTGCCAGCGACTCGCGGCAGTGTTTGATGAGTTCCGCTTCCGTGGCGCCATGTCGTTCGTGCAAAACCACGGCGGCTGCCACTTCTTCCCCCAACGTAGGATGCACGCAGCCAAACGTCACCGCCGCAGCGACTGCCGCATGCCTCAGCAAAATCTCATCGACCTCGTGCGGCGCTATGTTCTCCCCTCCGCGGATGATGATGTCTTTGATGCGGCCGGTTAAATGCAAATAGCAGTCTGAGTCGAGAAATCCCTGGTCGCCCGTACGAAACCATCCCTCCACGAATGCGCGTGTGTTCGCTTCGGGATTGTTTTCATATCCACGAAATACATTCGCCCCTTGAATGGCGATCTCGCCGCGCTGGTTAGTGCCAAGATGATTGCCTTCCTTGTCCATGATGCTAATGCGCAGGCCGGCGCCCACGCCTACCGAACCCGCCTTCCGGTGCCGCGGCGGCAGAGGATTCGACGTCATCTGGTGCGCCGCTTCGGTCATTCCATAAGCTTCCACAAATGGAACGCCGAACAGCGCCTCGATCTTGTCAATCAGCTCTGACGACAAGGGCGCGCTGCACGAACGGATGAAACGCAGAGAGGCCGCATCCGCCGGCTTCTGATGCGCACGCGCCAGCAGAAGTTGGTGCATCGTGGGCACTCCCGAATACCAGGTCACGCGATTTTCGCGCACCGTCCGCCAAAAGGAAAGAGCGTTGAATTTCGTGGGAACCACAACTGTGCCACCGGAAAGCAGCGTTGCCATGGTTGAGCCGATCAAGCCATGAATGTGGAACAGCGGCATGATGCACAGCGAAACGTCGTCCTGAGTCAGTGCGTAAGTGTTCGCGATATTTGCCGACGATACCGCCAAATTGAAATGCCGCAAAGGCACACGCTTCGGCCGCCCCGTGCTTCCGCTGGTGTGCAGAACCAGCGCAATGTCGTCGGCCGTGGGCTCGGTTACCCTGGCCCCACTGGGAGCGCCCACCATGCGCACGTTACCCTGCTCGCTCATCTCCACCGAAAATACCGGAATCTTGCGGTCCGCCGCCGCGGTGCGCACGAATTCGGCGCCCACCGGCGGGCACAGCAAGACGCGCGCATTCGTGTCCCCAAGAAAGAAATGAAACTCTTCATAAGGATAGGCCGGGTTCAACGGGGCGGCTGTGCCCGCAATGGACGCAGCGAGAAAACTGACAATCGCAGGCAATCCGTTCGGCAACGCGATCGCCACAGCATCGCCGCGGCGTATGCCGGCGGAAGCCAAAGCGTTCGCCATGGCCCACACCTGCTCCCGGAGCGAATCGTAGGTGACGTTGATTCCAAGCTCGGGAACGACAATCGCTGTCTTGCTATTCGCGAAATGTAAGACATCCAGAAGCGTATCCACCGACTTCAATGTCATTCGTTCTCGCCTCAAGCGAGGAGTGCTTGGATGATCAGTCTGCTTGATGTGTTCTTCGCGAGACGACTCCATCTGGCCGCAGTGTCCGACCGTCTTCCCGCGCGAGGAAAGAGCCGCGAATTCTAGGTCGAGTAACCCTCCGCGCTCAGGGCCTTCTTAAACTCACTCAGGAAAAACTGCACGTTATCTTCGGTAGCCAGCGGTCCCATCACGCCGATGCGAAAAACTTTGCCCGCGAGCGGCCCAAAACCGCCGGCGATTTCAATGCCCGGCTCGTCCAAAAGCCGGCGGCGCACTTTCGCCTCGTCCACGCCCTCCGGCAGGCAGACCGTGTTCAGAGTCGCGACTCGATATTTTTCCGGAACGTGCATCCGCAGGCCCATCGCTTCAACACCCTTCACAAAGGCCCGATTGCAACGCCTGTGCCGTTCCCAACGGTTCTCGATTCCCTCCTCGGCGATCACCATCAGCGCCTCGCGCAAGGCGTAAAACATGGAGATCGGCGCCGTGTGATGGTACCGGTGCGATACCGTCGAATAGTCGTGAATCAGCTTGAGGTCGAGATACCAACTGCGCGATGGCGTGGTGCGGGCGCGTAAGAAGTCCATCGCTCTCGGCGACATCGCCATGGGAGACAAACCCGGAGGACAGCTCAACCCTTTTTGCGTGCAGCTATAGGCAATGTCGATTCCGGTCCGGTCGAACTCCACCGGAACTCCGCCAAGCGATGTGACGCAATCCGCTATCACCAAAGCGCCGGCGTCGTGCGCCGCGGCGCAAATCGCGCGCCCCGGTTGCAACGCCCCCGTCGAGGTCTCGGCATGTACATAAGCCACAACCTTGGGCTTTTCACGGCCGATGAATTCTGTGGCTTCCTCATCCGTAAAGATCTCGCCCCAACCTTTCTCAAAACGTACAACGTTCGCGCCCTGGCGCTTCGCCATATCCGTGAGACGATCCGAAAAATATCCGTTGGCGAATACCGCTAACTTCGTTCCCGGCTCCACAAAGTTAGCCACCGCGGCTTCCATCCCCGCGCTGCCCGTGCCGGAAATCACCAGCGTCGCCCCATCGCTCGTGCCGTAAGGAGCCTTGAGCAATTGCTGCACGTCCGACATGACCTGGATGAAGTAGGGGTCGAGATGTCCCACAATCGGCTTCCCCAGCGCCTCGTAAACCCGCGGATGAACCATGCTGGGTCCGGGTCCGAACAGGTAACGGCGCGGAGGTTGCAGTGCGGGTAAATGAAGTGCAGTCGGCTGTTCGATGGCGCTCATAGTCCTCGTTTCCAGTTAGACAGGTACGTAAGAATATACGGCACGGAGCGGACAGATGCCAGAACTCCACCGGAAATGCGACGCGCCGACGCCCCGGAACATGCACGCAGTGAGCGCCCGGCGGGAATTTTCGCGGTCAAACGAATTTTGGACACACACACACATCCGCCATCGCCATCCCTTTGACGCACAATATCGCGTGGGTGCTGGCCCTGGGACGAAAGCACACAATATGACATCATTTAATGCTATAATCAGTGCTTGGAGTTCCTATGAGAACAACTGTTGCGCTAGATGACGATCTTGTACGCATTGCCCAGGAGTTCACTGGGGTAGCGGAGAAAACGGCATTGATTCGTGAAGCTCTCAAAGCCCTCATCGAGCGGGAAAGCGCCCGCAGATTGGCGTCACTGGGAGGCACAATGCCCGGATTGAAGGGTATTCCACGCCGCCGGATTCGGACGAGCGGAATTCGAATGAGCAAGGTACGCCCGCATTGATTCTCGCCGATACCTCGATTTGGATCGACCATCTCCGTTCGGGCAACAAGGAAATGCGCAAGCATCTGAACCAAGGGCACATTGCGATCCATCCCTTCATCATCGCGGAACTTGCCCTGGGGTTGCTAGAGAAAGGATCGCTGCAGGAGCGCACCAAGATGCTTGCCCTTCTGGATCTGTTACCACAAGTGCGGGTGGCGCAGCTGAGCGAACTGCGGCTCATGATTGAGGCTCGTCGGTTGTACAGCCTCGGCATCGGTCTGACCGACGCACACCTGATAGCCTCTGTCTTTCTCAATTCGTCCACCCTTCTGTGGACAAGAGATAAGCCACTCCGTAAGGTCGCCGAAGCTCTCGGCATCCACGCCAGTTTGGCTTAAGAACTGGGAACAATTGGCGTTTGGGAATGCCCCACCAGCCATCAGGGCATGCGGAAAAGCCGCCCACCTTTCTGCAAAAGATTCTCTGCGAAAGGGTGGGAGGTCACGGCCCACGAAAATATCCACAGCCCCATGTGACATCTAACCTTGCCTCGTACTCAAAATCGCGCGATCATGGTCGAGGCCGTGACGGTTGGCACAAGCCAACTCGCCGCGCCCCTAAGCCCCTGATTTAAAGGATCTTAGGATCTAAGTTTTTGACATCAAGACTTTGCGGGGACTTTCGCGCCAACTCGATGATTCTAAAGATTATGCAAAAAGGGGGGAGGGGGGCCGATCCTGTCAGGGATGCCCCCGGCCATTCACTTCGGATCGGAGAGCACACAAGCCGTCCCGCTTCGACATCCTCGGCGAAGCTTTTATTTCGAGGAGAAATCCACAGCCTGAATCGACATTCAGTTTGAGACCGCAAAGTGTGCTGTCAAAAACTTAATCGCCAATCGCGGGAACCGGCAAACCGAGGTTAGCGCAGCGTGACAAAAAAGTACGCGCTCATCGCGACGCCCACGCCGATCACGACGAACCGCACTTTTCGTGGATCGGCCTTCTGTGCGTAACGCGCGCCGAACCAACCTCCCACGAGCGAACCCGCGATCATCACCGTACATTGTGGCCACAGCACCGCGCCAGCCACGATAAAAGTAACAACAGCAGCGGCGTTAATGGCCACCGCGAGCAGCGTTCTGATCGCGCCCATCGCATGAATGTCACGCATTCCCAGCATCGCGAGCATTCCCAGCGTCATGAACCCGATCCCCGCACCAAAGTATCCGCCATAGACGGCAACCAGCAGCTCCGCGATCGAACTCACCGTGATCGCCCTCCATGATATGTGGTGCAGATCATCGATGACCGCGGTTTTGCCGGCGACTGAGCGGATCGAATTGCCGAAGGCGAACAACAAGGTGCCGCCGAGCAGCAGCCACGGAACAAGGCGCAGAAAAGTGTGCTGCGGGGTTTTAAGCAACAGCAGTGCTCCAGCCCATCCGCCGACCACGCTGGTCAGCAGCAACGGGATCAACACGCGCCGCGGTACGTTCAGCCGCTTCAAGTAAGCGACGGTGCTGGCCGCCAACCCGGGCCAAAGAGCGACCGTATTGGTGGCGTTAGCTAACACGGCGGGGATTCGCAGGAACAACAGCGCCGGAAAGGAGATGAAACTGCCGCCGCCGGCCAACGCGTTCAGTGCGCCCGCGATCGCGGCCGCGAAGAGCAAGATGATGGACTGACCGAAGTGTAAACCCATAAGCGCGGAGGAACGGGATAAGAGCAGCGGCTTGCCCGGGACAGCGACGCAGACAGCAACAATTTATCAGGAATTGGCGAGGGAAGTCTGCCCGTGTCCCGGCAACCATCGAAATTGCGCCCCTCAACTCGACGAATTTATTTGACCCGCCCAGTGCACCGGTTCCGCCCTGGCGCGAGAGTGCTAACGACAGTCTCCCAAAATAAACTTGACAAAAAACACGACGATATAGTAAACGCCCACTGTGGCAGTGGTCCGCTTTTCAGACCTCCATGTCGCAAGTTGGCGATTTTTATAGTTTTTCGCCCGATCAAAAGAGGCAGTGCGCAGCCTGTGCGTCTGCCCGCTTGGAGGGTGGAACCCTTTCGCAAATCACCTCGGAGAAGAAGCACATGCGCTCGCCAAGAATGTCTCTCGCGCTTCTGTTGGTTCTCATGGCACCAGGTTCGCTCCTTCATGCCCAAGGCACAGAACCGGCTGACAGAACGGGCGCATCACCCGCTGTGAGCGCAACCAAAGAGGAGGTCAACCAACTGCGCAGCGAAGTTGCCGCGCAACGACAGACCATCGAGGAACTGAAGGCTTTGGTCGAGAAGCTGGTTGCGGGGCAGACCCGCACAGCCAGTAACGACACGGTCCAGATCCGGCCCGTGGCAGATGCCGTTTCCGCCGAAGCCATTTCACAGCCGCCCACGGATCCCGGGATGGGCACCGCTTATCTGAGGAACGCCGTTCTCCTGGAGGCCGAGCCTGAACCGCCGACTGCGGTCGTCGATCAGGCCCAACCCGCCGCTGCTCCGAAGAAAGATGCTCCTTTAACCGCGGGTTGGAATGGAGAACACTTTTTCATCAAGAGTCCTGACGGGCAGTTCAGCATCAGCCCTTACGGATACGTGAACACCGATTACCGCGCTTACAAAGGCGATGGAGCGCCATCGGACACGTTTCTTTTGCGCCAGGCGCGTTTTGGATTTCAAGGCAGTTATGGTTCTCACTTTGATTTTGCGCTGCTCTCTGACGCGGCCGCCACTTCCGGTTCGGTCGTGCGCGACGTTTACCTCAACGTGAGATACAAGCCAGAATTCCAATTCCAAGCGGGCCAGTTCAAAGCTCCATTTGCCCAGGAAACTGGCATCGGCGATACCAGTCTGGATTTTGTCGAACGCGGCTTTCAGTCGATGTTATATCCGTCGGCAGCCTCGGCGTACCGCAGCCCCGGTGTGGCGCTGCATGGCGATATTTCCGGTGGCGTCGTGCAGTACTGGGTGGGGGCGTTTAACGGCAAAGGATATGCGCTGACCAACACCACCAACGAAGCGGAATTCATCGGACGGCTTCGCTTCTACCCGTGGCGCAAAACAAAGAGCGACTGGCTCAAGCAGCTTGCCTTTGGCGGATCCATCGACCACGCGCGCGCGCGAGGTCTTTCCGGCGATCAAAGCTTCAGCGCCGCGCTGCCCGATGGCGCTTACACCTTCTTCCCGCAGTTCGCCATCAATGGACCCATCGAACGCTACAACGGTGAGTTCACCTACCTCAAGAACCGTTTCTCTCTTCGCGGCGAATACGACCAGCTCAATCAGTTCCGGCAAAGTGTCGGCTCCTTGCAGGCGGGAAACCTGGGGTTCTTGAGTCTTCCCGGAATCACCGCCAAAGCTTGGGATATCAGCACAACCTACTTGCTAACGGGGGAAAAGCGTCCGGAGAATGGCACCCCGCGCGTGAATCATCCCATGTTCGGTCCTGACACTCCCGGCGGCAAAGGCCGCGGGTTGGGAGCCTGGGAACTCGCTTTCCGCTACACCGGCGTTCAGGCCAAGGAACCGGGCGCAAACCTCCTGAACTATTACACCCCCGGCTATGTTGCTACGTTTGACGACCACACCGACGAATTCACCTTTGGGGTGAACTGGTATCCCAATTACTGGGTGAAGTACGTGCTCAATGTCGGCATCGATCAGTTAAAGGAACCCAGTGTAATCGGCCAGGAGCCGCAGAACTATTTTGTAGTCATGCAGCGTTTGCAGTTCAGGTTCTAGAGGCGATCCGCAGAAGCAAGTTTAGTAGACGCCGGGGCTGGTCGCAGGCTGGTCCTGAAGGGAAATCGCAGGAGGGAATTTGATGAGACCGAGGATTCTTCTTACTATTCTTCTCGCCGGGCTATTTGTGATCCTGAGCGGCTGCGGAAGCGTGCCGAATTGTCCCACCTGCGGCACCACCACCGGCGGCAGTTACGCCGTCATCGACGTGATCCCTGTGCCGGAGCACAACAACACCGGCGAGCCCGGCGGTCCCTTCAATTCGTTCGACATCAGCTGGATTTCGCCTCCTCCTTCCGGCGGAGCATCCGGGACAGACAATCTCGATTACGTCTCGGATCGCATCGGCGTCGCGGTCCAGGTTATCGACACGAACACCAATCTCGCCGTGTATTCCATCGCCGGCCAGAACGGTATCTCCGGCGGCGGAGACAACGCTAGTCCGTGTACACCGCTCAACCCTGCCAATCCCATTCCTCCCATCGTCTCCGTTCTCGGCAACTGGACCAGGTTCGGCTGCAGAACGGCGAATCCCCCCTTAAATACTTTTGTTTTTCATATCCCCGGCTTCGGCGCCAGTGGTAACTTCGGTGGATTTGTAGGTGGGCAGTGCTGCGCAGCCCGTGCCAACCAAGTGAATCCATTGTCTGGCCCGAATGGAATAGTCGTAACTCCTGACGGCAACACTCTGTTCGTCGGCAACGGCAGCAGTTCGGTGGTGGTCTTCGACCTCGCGTCAATGAACCTGGCAACGGGTGCTCAGCCCAATGTGATCGCCGTGATTCCGACCGGATTGTCTCCCGACTACGACGGGGAGATCGGCAACGCCAACCCGATTCCCGGGCTGTACCCCAATGGCAACACTACCGGGGTCGCAGGCTGCATACAGTCTGCGAATGGACGCGCCTTTTCTGATCCGAGCTGCGGAGATCTCCGTGGGGACGAAATCGCTTATGACTCCAAGGACCAGATCCTGGGCATAATCGACGGCGATCCAGGGTTGCCCTACATAACGTTCATCGATGTTTCGGGTTTGGTGGTCCGGCCTAATACTTCGAACTGCCTGCCGGTTGTGCCGACATTGCCGTACGGGCCGCCGTTGGGCAATGCTCTGGGCCTCGTCAACCCTTCGACGTGCATCCTTGGCCAGATCTACTACGATGGCGCCCCGCAGAACAATACAGGAGTCCCAGTTGACGACGTTGGTCTGAATGCGCCAAGTGCCTTTGGCTTCATTTGCCCTGATCCGTCCAATCCTCAGGTGCTCTCCGGGGTGTCTGGAAATCCGGTTGGAAATGCAGTTGTAAACATTACCGGCACCACGCCCATCCCTTGCCATCACGGGCCGATCATCGACAACGCCACAGGCATTTATGATCCGAATTGCAACCCAACGGCTCCGGGTGCGATTTGCGTCGGCGCGATTGGCCCGGCTGGATTGGGCGCCCCTGCGTGGAACCCCAACACCGATCATTTTCTTCTGCCAAACTCGAATTCTACGGGCGTTCTCAACGTAGGCTCTATCGATGAGATTGACCCGAGGCCGGGCAATCCGAACGGGCCAATTGTCATCAACAGCGCCCCCTTACTGAATTGCATGCCCACCAGCATCGTTCAGGGTCCCGGAGACAATTTCCTGGTAGGGTGCGCAGACCATGACGGCGAAGCCTTTCCGGCCAACGAAATTATCATCAACGGAACCACGCTCGCGACCATCGCCGTGATCAATGACGTTGGCGGCGTGGACGAGGTTTGGTACAACCCTGGCGACAACAGATACTATCTCGCAGCGCGCGACATGCTTCCGTATCCGGTGATGGGAGTCATCGATGCCGAAACGAATCTTTGGCTGGCCAACCTTCAGGTCAACACCAACGCGCATAGCATCGCGGTCGATCCCAAGACTAACCATGTCTTTATGCCCCAGCAGGCTGGCGCCATCTGCGGGACATCGGCCAGCGCCGGCTGCATTGACGTGATAGCGGAGCAGTGAGTAGCGGTGGTCGCCCCGGTGATATAGTTGGCCTGGATGCGAAGCGGTAGCGAGGTTGCGCGTCCTGAATTGTGAAGTGACTTATGGAGATTTTTTCTAGGGTATCCCGGTGGACTCATGCGCTCGCGTCATCGCTTCTGCTTTTGTTTGTCCCGCTGGCAAGCGTAAGCGAGCAACCCACGCCCAAACCCACCGACGTCCCTGCCACCGTAATCGCGCACCTGCCTTTGCCGCAGTCGACCGGAAATCAGATGTTGTTGCAGAAGGAAAACTCGAAACAGTACCTCTACGTCCAACAGGCCGCAAAACAAGGCTTCATGATCGTCGACGTAACCAAGCCGGAGCAGCCGAGCTTATTGAAACGGACGGCGGAATCGAATCAGGCAACCACCGGAAACTTGCAAATCATGAGCCCAGATGTGGCCATCGCGGAGGCCCCGGAAAAGACACCGGCGACGCTCACCAGCAGCCCCCATCCCACCGAGACGGTTCGCGTACTCGACTTGAGTGACCCGAGGAATCCCAAAACGCTGGAAACTTTCACTAAGGTCACTAGCCTGCTGCCGGACGGCCACCACGGCTTGATCTACCTCACCAACAACGACGGCCTGTGGATTCTCCGCTACAATCGCCCAGCCCCGCTAGAGCCAGAGAAGAAAAAGCCCCTCTGCGACTCAAATGCGGAAATCATGGCTATGCCGCCGGACTGCGACTAAGGCCTAGGCCGGCAACGCCGAACCCATAGTCTCGTGGAGTTTAGTGTGCCCGGCACTCTTTCTCGATGGTCTTGATCGAGGTGATGGTTAACGTCACGGGGGATGGGGAACCCGATCTGGCTGAGGTGTCGGAACTCGTGCTCATCGACGGCGATTCCGTCCCGGTAACTTCCACTCGTTGTCCCAGGTACTGGTGGATCTTTATTTTGCCGGTAGCCTGAAGTTCATAAGTCATGCCCGGATCTTGCTTGGTCAGCACATAGTCGCCGCTGGAACGGCCGACACATCCCTGCACGGTTACCTGTCCTTTGGAATCGTTCGAGTTGTGCCGAGTAGCGTGGGCGGGAGTGCTGTCTTGCGCCAAGAGGAAGCTACCCGACAGCAGCAGGGTAGCGATCCACATTTTCCGCATGAGATTCCTCCTCTCAAAGGATGAGATCACAACGCGATTGCACCGGTTGCAATCAATCTGCGCACGAGAAGGTTACTTGACGTGAGTTTCCTGATAATGAACTTCCTTCCATTGCCCGGCGCGCTTCATCCACAGCTCGGTGATGTACACCCGTGAGTAACGTATAGTCGACTTAGGCGGGAACTGCATGGTGCTCTCGTAGACCACGAAAACTGCGTCCGGCCCAAGCGGAATCACCTTCAGCCCCCACAGCGTATAGCTGAAAACATTGGTGTCTGCCAGCTCGGCTAAAGCCTGAATCTTAGTCCGCTCACCCCTGCCATCGACCTCGACGCCCTGGTAGTCATCCGCCAACAATTCCGCGTACGCTTTCTTATCCTTGTTCTTCAGCGCCTCCCATTCCACTCTGATTTTCGATTCGAACATATCCTTCAGCGCAGAGTCGGGGGAGTTGGCGGTGGACGGCCGATTCTCGCCAGTTTTAGCCGGCGTTGTGGGTTGTTGTGCCAGAGCCAGAGAGGTGAGTCCCGCAATACAGGCGAAGACAAAGCAATTTCGCATAAGTCGAACCGAATCGGAGTGCATTCTAGCAGGTGCGGAACAGGTTCCGCGCGAAGGCCTCTATTGCAGATCTTTGACTTTCTTTCTCACAGCGGCGAGCAGCGGCGTGGGTAGTTCGGAGTAGCCTTCCTGGACCGCGTATTGCTGGCCATCCGAGTATATCCAATCCATGAGGTCGGCCAACGCGGCTGCACGAGCGGAATCGGTGGATTTTGTTCGCAGGTAAATCCAGGTGAAACTGGTAATGGGAAAAGAATCGGTTCCGGATGCGTTGGACAGCGAGGCCGAGAAGCTATTCCACCGCGGCGCTTCAGCCGCTATGCACGCCGCCGTCATGCTTTCAATGGAAGCCTTAACAAACTTACCGGCGGAATTCAGCACCGCGGCTTGGGGAATGTTGCTCTTTACCGCATATTGATACTCGACGTAGCCGATAGACCCGGGGCTGTTTTTCACCTTGTCGGCCATATCGGAACTGCGTTCCGCAGGCTCGCCGACGGGCCACTTCGGGGACGGGGTGATGCCAACCTGAGCGCGAAACTTGGAACTCACTTTGGAGAGAAAATCGGTGAAGACGTAGTTGGAGCCCTTTCCTGCAGGTCGGTTGACCACTTGGATCGGAAGATTCGGTAAAGTGATTTCTGGATTCAGCTTCACGATCTGGGGGGCATTCCACGTCTTCACATCGCCGAGGAAGATTTCGGCCAACACCTCCCCCGAAAGGCGGACCTCCTGGTGGAGGTCGGGAAGGTTATAGATGGGAACGATCGCGATGAGCACGATCGGCAGCTCGATCAAACTGTTCTCTTTCCGCTCTTTCTCAGCAAGTTGAGCTTCGCCGGCGGCAAAGTCGCCCGCCCCATGAGAAATCTGCTTGATCCCTTCACTGGTGCCGACCGGCAGGTATCGCAACTGAATATTGGAGTTGCGCTTGGCGTACTCCTGTGTCCACCGGCTGTACAGAGGCGCCGGCACAGTTGATCCTGAACCAACCACGACAACCGCGTTTTGGGCCCTTACAAAAGTGCCGTGCAGCCCGAGAGTAGAAAGGGACAACAGGCACATCCAGAGCGAAGAGCTGATGTAGCCTCGCGCCGTACCTCGCTTCGAAAGCCTGGTAGCACTCATCCTTTTCCTCCATCACCACCGCATGTTGCTTAATCTATCTGTTGGCGACCGGAAATGAAGGTAACCACGGTAAGTTACCTTCGTTTGGAAGGGAGGGGAAGAAAAGCAAGATGGAATTCTTGGCTGCGCAAAGCTGGTCTCGGGATTGCATTTGCTTGACTTGGCCTCTCGGTGTCATTCCAGCCCGTCATCCGGACCAAGAAGTCGAGCCCTGGGTCCCGGAGGCCTATATGGGCCGGCTACATGATAAGATTAGGAGCAATCTGGGTGCAGGATCTTATCTTCTTCGCCAGCGTTTTGACCGAGTCAGGGAGATGCACTTGACAGTTGTGCTCCAGTGCGACAGTTTGAAGATATTTTGTAAACAGTTGAAAGAATAGCGTTTCTTAAAGTGCGGAAGTGGTGGAACTGGCAGACACACCATCTTGAGGGGGTGGCGCCGAAAGGCGTGGGGGTTCAAATCCCCCCTTCCGCACCAATTTTAAGCGCGTAGATTGAGCGGGTTACAGCCACCTATCGGTTTCGTACAATTATCGTACAACGCTTCCGGATCCCGGAAGCATTCATCGCTCAGCGCCTAGACTCGTCACTACTTCGTACGCACGGACTGATCCGTATCAGAGACCTTGCCCGTAGGCCCCGGTCCGTGGCGAGGATCAGCTTCAACCTCTTTGACGACAACAGCCATCCGCCGGTGGTTCCATGAGACTCAGATCCGCGGTCGAATCGGGAAGTCTTGCAGAGATCACGAACATCGTCCTGAAGTATGGGCACACTTTGTCTACTCGTGCCGCGGCCCTTTCAGGAAAGTGCCCTCCTGAAGTTCCGTGAATGCTCGCTGTAGTTGCTGTTGGGTGTTCATCACGATCGGGCCGTACCAAGCCACCGGCTCCTCAAGAGGTTTTCCGGAGACGAGGAGGAACCGGATCCCGTCGTCCCCGGCTTGTACCGTGACCTCGTCGCCGCGGTCAAAGAGTACGAGCGAGCGGTTCTCCGCTTCCACCGGAGGCGTGGTATCCAACCATTTCACCGCTTCCGTCGGCACCGCGAGCGGACCGGATGCGTTGCAGAACTTCCCGGTCCCGGCAAAAACGTAGGCGAAAGCGTGGCGAGTCGTCTCCACCGGCAGGGTTTTTCTTTTGCCTGGAGAGACCGATACGTCCAGGTAGATCGGTTCAGCGGCAATCCCATCCACAGGGCCTGTCTTACCCCAGAAGCTGCCGCAGACGAGTCGCACATGGGTGCCGTCGTCGTCCTTTATCTCAGGGATATCCAACGCTTTCACTTCCTGATAGCGTGGCGCGGACATCTTGAGCGATGCCGGGAGATTCGCCCACAATTGAAACCCGTGCATTCGGCCGGACGGGTCGCCCTTTGGCATCTCCTGATGGATAATGCCGCTGCCGGCCGTCATCCATTGCACATCGCCAGCGGCGATGGCGCCACGGTTTCCCATGCTGTCGCCATGCTCGACCGTTCCCGCAAGAACATAAGTGATGGTCTCGATCCCGCGGTGAGGATGCCAGGGGAATCCCGCTAGATAATCCTCTGGAACGTCATTCCGGAAATCATCCAGCAAAAGGAATGGGTCGAAGTCCTTGGTGTTTCCGAAGCCGAATGCGCGGCGGAGATGCACGCCAGCACCCTCAAGAGTTGGTTTCGATTGAATCACCCGTTTCACCGGTCGAATCGACATCTCTACCTCCAATACAGAGTTTATAGCTGGACCAAAGTCACATCATAATTGACGGTCATCTTCACCAGCCGCAAACCAAGCACGCCTGTGTAAGAAATGAAACGTTCTCTTGAGGATCGCAGGCAAGCGCGGCCATATGGTGCACGCCGGGAATGTTTGGCATTTCGCTTCTATGTAGATGCCACCAAATTTCATGAAACCTGATCGCAGTCCCTGGGATTGATCGCTGCAAGCTTTCACTTGAACGAGTGCTTCAAACTCGCCCGGCTGCGGAATCGCGACTTCTTCGATTCGCAACACCGACGGCGGTCCAAACCCAGAAAAGCCAACGCTTCCACTACGTCGGTTCGCATGTCGCTTCAATCCGCAAAATGGCTTGATTGTCACGCCGGTTCGCATGTCATAAAACGCCGCGTTGATCTCTGCAAATTCATGCCGTAGTCATTGCCGCTCAGGTTTCGCATCGTGGCGCCAGAAAGCGCGATCCAATGAGAACGCGCCCGCCCCACGGATCATCAGGAACGCAGTCATTGCGAGCACCAGTAGGTGATACTCATAGCCCTCGCCCCGCTGCCTGCCGTTCCAATTCATGAAGAATCCGAAGGCGTGATGCACGGTCGCAATCGCGACCAGCATGTTCACGGCGATTCCGAATGCTGCTATTCGGGTGAGCAATCCCATGATGAGCCCCAGCCCACCGAAAAACTCCGCCGTGATCGCTAAGAAGGCGAGCGGAGCCGGGATGTGCATGGTGCCGGTGAAGAAGGCCATTGTGCCGGAGAAGCCGAAGCCTCCAAACCAGCCCAACATCTTCTGTGCTCCGTGCGCGAAAAAAACAAGTCCCAGCACCAGTCTCAGAATTGCGGTCGCGGTGCTGTCATCCGTGGCAAACAGTCTGCGAATCATGTTTGTAGCTCCCTGTAGTTCCTTATCTTAACTGGCATATCGAAGATTCCGTCGGCGTTCACGCAATGAAACTCCGGTTCCCGCTCGCGGCCGTTTCGCCGCGCTCCGTTTGCATAATTTGCCGACTCTGAGAAACAATCCTGCATCGCGCAACCGGAGACGCTCTACAGCGGCGCGCCGAATATTCGCCGCCTGTTCGATAGCCGCCTGTTGCCTCTGGCTGAGGATGCCGGCGCTGTGGCAACATAGCTGCGCAGTTTAAAGTGACGGAGCCATGCGTTGAACTTCATCCATGAAGACTTCCTGCTGCACTCCGAGACGGCCCGACGGCTGTATCACGATTACGCCGCCTCCGAACCCATTTTGGATTATCACTCCCATCTCAGCCCTGCCGATATTGCGGCAGACCGGCGCTTTCGGAATTTGTTCGAGATCTGGCTGGAGGGAGATCACTATAAATGGAGGGCGATGCGTGCCAACGGAATTTCCGAGCGCTTCTGCACTGGAGACGCGGCCCCCTATGAAAAGTTCGTCGCTTGGGCACGCACGGTTCCATTCACCCTCAGGAACCCACTTTATCATTGGTCCCACCTGGAGTTGACAAGGTATTTCGGAATCGACGGATTGCTGGATGAACACAACGCAAAGTCCGCGTGGAATCAGGCTAACGACTCACTGAGGACGGGCACCCTCGCGGCTCGCGGCATCCTCAAGAAGTTTAATGTTCGAGCGTTGTGCACCAGTGATGATCCTTGCGATGATCTGCGGTACCATCGAAGCCTCGCGGTTTCCGAGCCGGGATTTCGCGTATATCCGACTTTTCGTCCCGACAAGGCTTTCCTGGTAAACGATCCGGCCACCTTCAACGCCTGGATCAGCCAGTTGGAAGAAGCAAGCAACATTGAGATATCATCCCTGCACAATTTTCTCGACGCTCTCAAGCAGCGCCACGATTCCTTCCATGCGATTGGAGGGCGGCTCTCCGACCACGGTTTGGAAAGTTGCCATGCCACCTCTTGCACTGAGCGTCGGGCGGGAGCGATCTTTCGGAAGGCGCGAAGCGGCAAGGCTGCAACGAACCAGGAGTATCAACAGTTTGCGTCTTATCTAATGCTCTTCTTCGGCAGGTTGGATGCGGACAAAGGCTGGACGAAGCAGCTGCATTTGGGTGCGCTACGCGGGGTCAACACCCGCCGGGTGCGGGAGCTAGGACCAGACAGGGGCTTTGATTCCACGGGTGACTTTCCGCAGGCGAAGGCGTTTTGCATGTATCTCGATCGCCTCGAACGGGAATCTGCACTTCCGAAGACAATCGTTTACAACCTGAATCCCGCCGACAACTATGCCTTTGCAACGGCCATTGGAAGTTTTCAGGATGGCTCCACGGCAGGGAAGATTCAGTTTGGCAGTGGATGGTGGTTTCTAGATCAAAAGGAAGGAATCGAGTGGCAGATCAACGCTCTCTCCAACACAGGATTGCTCTCCCGCTTCATCGGTATGGCAACGGACTCACGGTCATTCATGTCGTTTCCAAGGCACGAATATTTTCGCCGGATCCTCTGTAATTTGTTGGGACACGAAATGGAGACCGGCGATCTTCCGAATGATGTGCAACTTCTAGGAGGCATGGTTCGGAACGTCTGCTTCAAGAATGCGCACCAATACCTGGGTCTCGAATTGGCGCCCTTCTCGGGGAAGGGAGAGCCGAAGTAGAGCCTGAATAGAGCAATGAGTATCCAGGCGCTTTCACGTAATGAACCCCGGGTTCAAGCCCGCATTATTTTGGTTGCACTCTTCTGTATAATTTGCCAACTCTGTTAGCGGCGATTCTGCGCCCCGCAACCGGAGCATTCTTCATGCTGCTTAAAGTATTCAAGGACCGGATCGCGCTGGGGCGGGCCGGCGTTGCAGAATGCGCTAGACAATGAATTGCAGATCATGGTTTGCTCGTAGCGCGAGGTTCGCGAAGAATCATACATGATGCCCGCCGGGAAGCCGATTGTTTCATTGCGCTGGTGGATCGGCGGCCTTCTGTTTGCGTCCACGGTCATCAACTATATTGACCGGCAGACTCTCTCGCTTCTGGCGCCTTACCTTAAGCTCGAGTACCACTGGACCAACTCGGACTACGCGAATATTGCCATCGCTTTCCGGGTGGCTTATTCGATAGGTCAGACCGTTTTCGGGAGGCTTATGGACCGCATCGGCACACGCCGCGGCCTGACCCTCACAGTGATCTGGTATTCGCTGGTCTCGATGTTAACGTCGCTCGCGAGCGGCTTTTACAGCTTTGCCACGTTCCGGTTCCTTTTGGGTGCCGGGGAATCCGCCAACTGGCCGGCTGCAACGAAGGCGGTCTCGGAGTGGTTCCCCAAACGTGAGCGCGCACTCGCGACCGCACTGTTTGATAGCGGTTCGTCGATGGGGGGAGCCGTTGCTCCGTTTATTGTGCTGTGGATTTATTTTCGCTGGGGATGGCGCCCGGCGTTTATGATTCCGGGCATTCTTGGGTTTCTCTGGTTGTTGGTCTGGCGATGGCTGTATTACCCACCAGAAGAGCACAGTCGAATTGGCCAAGCCGAATTGGAAATGATCGTTGTGGACAAGCGCGAGTCGGAGGCGCCCCAGCGAGGCAAAGCCTCATCCCGGTGGAGCGACCTATTAAAGTTACCCCAGACCTGGGGCATCATCATCGCAAAAGCGTCCACCGACCCGATCTACTTCTTCATTGCGGAATGGTTTCCGATTTACCTAGTTGCGAAGGGCATCGAACTGAAGAGCGGATTGGTCGCTGTGTGGATTCCCTTCATCGCCGCCGATCTGGGTTGCTTTTTCGGAGGTTACGTTTCCGGCTATTTGATCGGGCGGGGATGGTCGCTGGGCGCGGCGCGCAAAGCGCTGATTGTTTTTGGCGGAATCGGCATGACCATGCTCATCCCCACGATTTTCACAACCAACCTTTACTTGATCGCTCTGTTGTTTGCGGTCGCGACGTTTACGTATGCGAGTTTCACCACGATGGCAAATGTGCTGCCGTCTGACCTGTATAACAGCGAATCGGTAGCGTCGGTGAGCGGACTGGCCGGAACCGGTGCCGGCATCGGAACGATCGTTGCCTTCAAACTCATCGGCTATTTTTCCGATGCCCGCCAGGCCACGGGCACTCATGCTTTCGACCCGATTGTGATCATCGCCGGGCTGGTGCCGTTCGCGGGCATGATTCTGATCATGCTGTTGGTGCGCAACACCCAGGCGACGAATCAGGGGCTGGTGCGGCGAATCTGAGATCTTCGATACACTGGAAGCGCTTGAGGAGACAGAGTGAAGATCATAGATGCCAAGGTGTTTGTCTGTTGCCCGGGCCGGAATTTTCTCACCTTAAAGATTTACACTGACGAGGGAGTGTACGGCCTCGGGGATGCGACGCTGAATGGCCGGGAACTGCCGGTTGGTTCCTACTTAACCGATCACGTGATCCCCTGCCTCGTCGGGCACGACCCGTTCCAAACCGAGGATCTGTGGCAATACCTCTATCGCGGCGCGTACTGGCGGCGAGGGCCGGTGACGATGACTGCAATCGCCGCCGTCGACATGGCGCTCTGGGACATCAAGGGCAAAGCTCTTAACACGCCGGTGTACAACTTGCTTGGAGGTAAAAGCAGAACCGGGGTGTTGGTCTACGGGCACGCCAATGGGCACGACATCGCGGAGACTTCGGACGAAGTGGCCCAGTACAAGGAGCTGGGCTATCTGGCTGTGCGGGCGCAGACCGGCGTGCCGGGTTTGCCCTCTACCTACGGAGTGGCAAAGGATAAACTGTTCTACGAGCCTGCGCAGAAGGGTCTGCCGCCGGAGAACGTCTGGTCTAGTGAGAAATATCTTCTGCACGTCCCCAAGCTGTTCGAGGCACTGCGGTTGAAACACGGAGACGAGCTCCACCTGCTTCACGACGTGCATCACCGGTTGACTCCAATTGAGGCCGCCCGACTGGGAAGAGCTTTGGAGCCCTATCACTTGTTCTGGCTGGAAGATCCGGTTGCAGCTGAATTGCAGGAGGGTTTTCGCATCGTTCGCCAGCATACGACGACACCACTCGCGGTGGGGGAAGTTTTCAATTCGGTTTGGGATGCGCATCTTCTGATTAGCGAACAACTGATTGACTACATCCGAATGACAGTGGTTCATGGAGGAGGGATCACGCATCTGAAGAAGATTGCCGCCCTGGCTGAGATTTATCACGTGCGCACGGGCTGCCATGGGGCGACGGATCTCTCTCCGGTTGCAATGGCGGCGGCGCTCCAGTTCGATATCTCGGTACATAATTTCGGAATCCAGGAATACATGCGGCATACCCGCGAGACCGATGAGGTATTTCCTCACGCTTACTATTTTAAGGATGGATATCTGCATCCCGGCGAAGCGACGGGATTGGGCGTCGACTATGACGAAAAGCTGGCCGGAAAGTTTCCGTACCAGCGGGCCTACTTGCCTGTGAACCGGAAACTGGACGGAACGATGTTCAACTGGTAACCGACGTGGGGCGAGAGATTCACTAAACCATGGGATACAAGAGCCTGGCACTCGACGGCAAAGTGGCAGTTGTGATCGGTGGCAGTTCTGGCATCGGCCGTGCCCTCGCGCGCGGCCTGGCCGAAGGCGGCGCCGATGTCGTGCCCAGCGCACGGCGAATGGAACTGGTGAACGTGGTGGCCGACGAAATTGAGGTTCTGGGCCGTCGGTCACTGCGTGTAAGCTGCGACGTGGCCGACCGCGCATCGTTGGCAAGGGTGCTTCAAGCTTCTGTCCAGGCTTTCGGGAAAGTGGATATCCTGCTCAATGCCGCCGGATTCAGCCAGCGCGCGCCGACCCTTGACTTTTCTGAGGCTGACTGGGACCGGCTCATCGACACGAACCTCACCGGCACCTTGCGAGCGTGCCAGGTCTTCGGACGGCACATGATCGAGCGCAACTATGGGCGCATCATCAACATCGCTTCCATGGGCTCATTCCTGGCGCTTTATGAAGTGGCCGCGTACTGCGCGAGTAAGGCGGGCGTGGCCTCTTTGACGAAATCGCTGGCCATCGAATGGGCCCGGCATGGAGTGTGTGTCAACGCGATTGCACCGGGCTACTTCCGCACTCCGCTGAGCGAGAAGTTGTTGGTAGGTACGCCGCGAGGACAGGAAGTGTTGACCCGTACTCCGATGAAACGCTTCGGCGAACTGGAGGAGTTGGTTGGAGCGGCGATCTTTCTCGCCTCAGACGCCGCTAGCTTCGTAACCGGTACTCTGCTCGCCGTGGATGGCGGTTGTCTTGCCAGTGGTGTGAATCAATGACTTCTGCTACGTTCCGTCGTTGGCATAGCGTCCCGACCGCAGATTCAGAGTCTTGAAACATTGGTCCGGTTAGGGCAACAGATGACGTGTGTCGCGCGGGCTCTTGAAATTCTTTCTTAAGATCATGGCGAAACTGAACGTCAAATCGAAGAGCGGCCGCATGTGGGATCTGGTCAGCCTCGGGGAAGTCATGCTGCGACTCGACCCCGGTGATGGGCGCATCTCGACGACGCGCCACTTTCGCGCATGGGAAGGTGGAGGCGAATACAACGTTGCGCGCGGCCTCAGGCGCTGCTTTGGTATGGACACGGCAATTGTAACCGCCCTCGCGGACAATCCGGTTGCCCGTCTCGTCGAAGACCTGATGCTTCAAGGAGGCGTTAGTCAGAAATATGTGCGCTGGGTGCCGTATGACGGGGTGGGCCGCACCGTCCGCAACGGGTTAAATTTTACCGAGAGAGGCTTCGGCCTGCGCGCTCCCCTCGGATGTTCCGATCGCGGCCATACCGCGATCTCACAACTGAAGCCCGGCGAAATCGACTGGGAGCAGATTTTCAACAAAGATAGAACACGCTGGTTTCATACTGGCGGAATCTTTTGCGCGCTCTCGGATACCTCACCACGCGTTGCCCAAGAAGCCATGGAAGCAGCGAAGCGTGCCGGCGCCATCGTTTCCTACGATCTGAACTACCGTCCGTCACTGTGGAAGTCAATCGGAGGAAAATCCAAAGCTCAGGAGACGAACCGGCTTCTCGCGCCGCTGGTGGATGTGATGCTGGGAAATGAAGAAGACTTCACGGCCGCTCTGGGCTTTGAGGTGGCGAGCCTCGACGAGGACCACTCCAGGCTCGATCCGACCAATTTCAAAGGCATGCTCGAAAAAGTCGTACAAGAATTTCCACAGCTTTCCGTCGTCGCAACGACTCTACGCCGCGCGAAGACGGCGACCCTAAATGACTGGGGAGCGATCTGTTACTGCGATGGCGACTTCTACGAGGCACAGGTACGCGAGAATCTGGAGATCTACGACCGCGTCGGTGGAGGCGACTCCTTTGCCTCCGGATTGATTTATGGATTTCTATCGGGGAAGGACCCGCAGTGGGCCGTCGACTGTGGCGCTGCGCATGGCGCACTCGCAATGACCACCCCCGGCGATACGACGATGGCAACTCTGGACGAAGTGTTGCAAGCCATGAAGACACGAACGGCTCGCATTGCACGCTGAACCTGTACCCTTGAGCGGAACGCGCCCAGAGTAAAGGCACGGAGCGGCTGAAGACGACCTATGACCATCGAAGACGTGATTCGCAGGATCGGGGAGATTGGCATCGTGCCCGTGGTGCGGGCTGCCACAGTCGAAGAGGCAACCCGAGCCGTGGAGGCCATCAGCGCCGGGGGCATTCCGATTTTTGAAATAACCATGACTGTTCCCAGCGCAACGTCGGTGATCCGTCACCTTGTGCGCGAATATGGAAGCACAGCACTCATTGGCGCGGGCACGGTTACGACCGGCGAACAGGCGGAACAATGTATTCGTGCCGGCGCCGAGTTTATTGTGAGTCCGGGATTCTCGGTCCACGTGCTCGCCATAGCACAGGCCTGCGCGAAGCTGGCAATTCCCGGGGCACTGACCCCGACCGAACTCATGCATGCCCAGGACAATGGCGCGACGCTGATCAAGATTTTTCCCTGCAGCAACGTTGGTGGTCCCAAGTATTTGCAGTCCTTGAAAGCTCCCTTCCCGAACGCTCTCCTAGTTCCAACTGGCGGAGTAAATGCTTCGAACGCTGCCGACTACATAGCCGCCGGGGCATTTGCTCTTGGGGTGGGTGGGGATCTGGTGAATGCGGCGGCACTGCGCGCGGGGAATCTGGCCAAGATTAGTCAAGCGGCGCGCGAACTGGTAGAGGCGGTTCATGCGGCCCGCGAACTGGTGGTGGAAAAAACCGGTTCGCTGCAAAAGAGCGCGGAGATTCTTCCGAGGGGATAGGGGGAATGCGATGCAGCTTCGAATCCCTGTTCCGCACCATACTCCCTAGATCAAGGCAAGCGAGACTCTACTAACGGAAGCTGGCGGCATGATGTAGGTAAGGAGCTTCCCCTTGATCTCAACTTTTCTGGTCTGGGGACTGACAACACCTCCCTCGTCGAACGAGTTGTGCGCGTGGATGTCGGAATGTGTCAGCGTAGTGACCGTGCCCGATAGCATCCTCGCCCCCCGAATGCCAATCTCTGTCTCGCGCGCCTCACTGACGTGAGGGTTGACCACAGTGAGGACCAATTCCTTATCGCGCACCGAAGCCGAACCCTTGAGTCCCCAGAACGAAGCCGGCTTGGCATCTCGGTCATAATTGATCGTAGGTGCCGAAAAGATCGTGCGCAACGCCTGTCCGCCCTGATGTGCGGCATACATCTCAAATACGTGACCCACCGGCGTTACGCAGAACTTATCGTCATGCGCCAGGTAGAGACTGTTCAAACAGTTGATTAGCTGGGCGCAGGCGGCCATTGCAATCTTTTCGGGATGGCGATTGAATGTATCGAGAGTCATAGCGCTGAACACTGCATCGCGCAGAGTGGGTATTTGCTCGAGTTGGTCTCCCGGAGTCGCTTCACTGCCGGGGCGGTACCATGGTCCCCACTCGTCCACCACGAGTTTGACCAAGTGTTCGGAGTCGATTTCTCCCATAACCTGCCAGTGGCCATCGATCAGAGACTCCATGCGGTCACCTTCGCGCAACAGTTCGTACCAGTCGACGCTGTCGAATTTTAGAGCATTGCCTTTTCCCTGCTCCCAATCTTGCGTCCGTCCGCGACTGAGGTTCCAGGAATAGTAATGAAGCGCCCACCCGTAGATGGTGCGCAGTTGATCTTTTCCTTTCCGAACGACTTCCTCAAAAAATCCTCGCGTCCAGTCCCAGTCAAACGAATTGGGACCAGATGCAATAAAAGACAGTTGCTGCCCATAAGCGGGAACCCAAGCTGTATATCTACGAAATTCCGCCGCGTACTCCTGGGGCGTGAAATTTCCGCCGCACCCCCAGGCCTCGTTTCCCACCCCCCAATACCGAACGCCAAATGGATCAGGATAGCCAGCCGCCACACGCAGATCGGCGAGGGCGGTGCTGCCCGCCGGCGAATTACAGTATTCCACCCAGCGATAGAACTCCTCCGCGGGAAGGCTGCGCACATTGGCGGCAAGATAGGGCTGGCCTCCGATCAATTTGCAGAATTGGATGAATTCATTCGTGCCGAACTGGTTGGGATCGTAGCGGTGACTATCAGGGGCTGAGCTGGGTTCCGATTCAGCCCAGAAGTTGGTGCGCCTTGGGCGTTTGTCAGCTGGTCCGATGCCGTCGCGCCAGTCATAACTATCGGCAAAGCAGCCGCCGGGATAGCGGACCACCGGGGGCTTGATCTTTCTCATTTCGTCGACCAGTTCTTTACGAATGCCGTTCAAGTTGGGAACCTTGGAGTTTGCGCCCACCCAAATGCCGTCGTAGATAACGCCACTGAGGTTCTCAGTGAAATGCCCGTAAATGTTGGGGGAGATTATGCCCAAGGGCTCGCCCAACAGAACCTCAATCCGGGAATCAACCGCTCGGGACTCTCCGGCCACTGGCGAGTATCCACTGAAGAGTAAGGCCCCAGCGCCTGCCACACTGTTGCGGATGAAGTCACGTCGTCTCATCATTCGAAGATTCTCCCTGATCGTATTTACAGAAAGTGGTGTTGATCCGGCAGCCCTCGCAATCGATCGGCTGCCAGTTCCGGCGTCATGTCGCGCTGCGGCGATGCCAACAGCTCAAAACCCACCATGAACTTTTTGACAGTCGCTGAGCGCAGCAGCGGTGGAAAGAAGTGCCCGTGAAAGTGCCACTCCGAATGTTCGTCGCCATCGGTCGGACGCTGGTGAAAGCCCATCGAGTAGGGGAAAGGAGTACGAAACAAATTGTCGTATCGGGTCGTCACCCGTTTGAGTATGTCAGCGAGGGCGAGTCGCTCCGAGGTGTCCAGTACAGCAATATCGGCAACATGGCGCTTGCTGAGCAGCAAGGTTTCGAAAGGCCAGGTCGCCCAGAACGGCACCACGGCAACAAAGGAATCATTTTGGCAGACGATGCGCTCTCCCGAGGCCAATTCCAACGCGACATAATCACATAGAAGACAGCTATGATGCTCGCGCCAATAGTCGTCGAGCGATTCCTGCTCCTTTCGCGGTTCGTTTGGAATGGTTTGCGTTGCCCATATCTGGCCGTGGGGATGAGAGTTGCTGCATCCCATCATCGCGCCCCGATTCTCGAAAATCTGGACGTGGTTGATGGATGGAAGGCCGCCGAGACTTCGATATTCCTCGGCCCACACGTCGATGATCGCGCCGATCTCTGCCGCCGCCATGTGCCCCAGTGTCAGGTCGTGGCGTGGCGAGAAGCAGATAACCCGGCAAACACCACTCTCTGCGGTTGCGATAAGAATACCCTTTCCTGCGTCATTGACCCTGAGCTTCGGTAACTCGGGTTGCAGCGCTCCGAAGTCGTTATCAAAAACGAAAGTCGAGGTGTACTCGGGATTGCCTACGCCGCCCGCACGAGAATTTCCAGGACAAAGATAGCAGTTGGGGTCGTACGCGAGGAACGCGGAGTCGATGCGTTTCTCGGTCTGCCCCTGCCAGGGGCGGTCGGTGCGATTGGGTGAAACCAGAATCCAGTCTCGCGTTAGAGGATTGTATCGGCGATGCGACTTCCCTTCGTGCTGATGGAGCTCCATGCCGCTTCTTCCTCGAATCCGTAAAGGGTGGCGCTCGAACCAACTTCGGGCCCTAGCCTAGGCCTTTCTCAGCAATCGGTGTCGCCTGCCGAGCACGGGCATGCCAGTGCCGAACGCACGGTTCCTTGCCCGGGAGCGCCCACGCCCTTCGGAATCGTTCTCCGTCGTTAGGCTCGGCGGCAAAACGACGGAGTTGGTTCCCTCCCTCAGGCCCGACGGGATTGTAATCGATTACAACAAAAAGGCTGCCCCCTGAAAATCGGAATTCTATTGAATCACTGTGATTTGCTTGCCGGAATATTGCACGACTCTGTCGGGCTGGTCTTCCGGGCCGATTCCTACCCCGTGATTTTCTCTAACTAACACAATTTGAAACGAACGCTGGTCTAGCATGCCCAGAAATTGACCTTTGCGGTCACCAATAGTCAACGAATGCCGCGCATCATCCCAATGAAATGGAATGACGGCGTATTCGCCCTTTTCGTAGTTGTAGTTGTCGTTCTCGTCTTCGTACAGAACGAAGTCGCCATCGGCACCGGCATAGATGCGAATCTCAATCGGGTCTTCGGGTTTTTCGGTGGCCCATTCCACGTCTGGCCCTAGCGGAAGAATCGATCCAGAGCGCACGTATAGCGGCAATTGCTCGAGCGATGTAGTCGCACTAACTGCGCGTCCGCCCTCCAATGCAGACCCGGTCCAGAAGTCATACCACTTGGTTTGCGGCAGGTAGAGTTGCCGGGTGGTCGAGGCAGGCTCCGTAATCGGGTTCACCAGGAACGCTGATCCGAACATGAATTGATCGCCTGTATTCTCAGCCCGGGCGTCGCCACGGAAGTCCATCACCAATGGCCGCATCGGAGTATAACCCTCACTCGTCGTTTTCCACGCCAGCGAATAAATGTAGGGCAACATGCGGTAGCGCAGGCGGTCGAAGCTAACCAGGATCTTCTGCGCGTCCCACCCGTAGGACCACAGCTCGTTCTGATCCGGGCGGCGCGTGCCATGCACCCGCAGGATCGGGTTGAAAGTAGCGTACTGAAACCAGCGCACAAACAGCTCGCGGAATGCCGGATCGCTGGGATTGCCGAAAACAAAGCCGCCAACGTCAGTTGTCCAGTAGGGAATGCCGGAAAGCGAAAAATTCAGTCCCGCGGGAACCTGACGGCGGAAGCTAACCCAGTCAGAATTGATGTCGCCCGACCATGCGGTGACTGCATTCCTCTGCGAACCGGCAAATGCGGAACGCGACAAAATGAATACGCGCTTGGCGTTCGATGCGCTGCGTTGTCCGTCGTACACCGCCGCTGTATCCAGCAGGGGATAGATGTTGACATAGCGATTGCCGCTGCCGGCGGCCAGTCTGTGATTAAGCAGGATGTTTTCTTCTTGTCCTTCGGTTTCAGGTTCAGTTGTGTCCATCCACCAAGCGTCGGCGCCGATACTGAACAAGCCCTGGTTCACTTTGTCCCAGTAGTATTTCCGGGCCTCCGGGTTAGTCGCGTCGTACACCGCCATCGCATCGGTATGGTAAGGCGGTTTCGCGTACTTGAACTTGTCGACGAACCAGCCCCGCTTGTCCATGTAGTCGTAGCTCGCCGAGCCCGGCTCCCAAAAAGGCCAGATCGAAATCATCAAGTGGAAGTTTTCGCCGTGAAGCTGATCGACCATTCCTTTTGGATCGGGATAGTTTTGATTGAAGACGAACTCGCCCTTCCGCTTCCACCAGAACCAATCCTGGACAATGTTGTCTACGGGAATGTGCAGATCACGATATTTCCTGGCCACTCCGAGGATCTCTTCCTGCGACTTATAGCGATTCTTGCACTGCCAGAACCCGTAAGCCCATTTGCCGAACATCGGGGCCTGTCCCGTCAACTCGCGATAGCTGGCGATGATCTGGTCGAAGTCCGGGCCGTAGAGGAAGTAGTAGTCAATCCGGTCCGCCACTTCCGAACTGATGTAAAGATAGTTGGCAAAACGATTGTTGAATCGGCTCCTGGAAGTATTGTTCCAATAGATCCCATAGCCCTTGCTGGAGAGCATCAGGGGTACTGAGATGTTGCTGTTGTCCTGCGAGATGTCGACCGATTCGCCACGGTAGTTCCACACTCCCGCCTGGTGCTGACCCAACCCGTAAAGTGCCTCGTGCGAACCGTAAATATTGACAAACGATTCGGCGCGATACGTGTCTTCGCCGTTGGCCTTGACGGCAGTCAGCGTTCGCGACGCTTCCTCCACCAGAGAGTCACCATTTGCGTCGGTGAAGTTAATGGCGCTGTCTCGCCGCGTGACCACGATTTTCAACCGTGACGTTCTCAACGTCACCGCTTCATCGGAAGAGTCCATCGTCCACTTCGTTGCCGGCCAGCTCTCCTTGATGACGACGTATTCCGGCTTCTTGAGAAATGAGGAAGTCGGCGAATAGAGGACGCGGATCACCGTTTCGGAGCACACTTCGACCTTCAAGAACCCGGATGCCAACACGAACAAGACTCCATCCGGCTGTTGCTGGACTGAATTCACCGGATTCATTGGGCTCCATTGGGCGTTCGCCCTCAGGCAAAACGAGGTGCCCGCGAAGAGAAGCAAAAGAAGAAACGACAAGGCATGTTTGTTCATGGATTGTCCAAGGTCTCTGCATAATAACCTACACTTCCGGATTGAGTTCACGCCTGAGTCTTGGTTTCTTGTCTGGAGTGAAGCCCCGGGGCGAAAGAGTCCCGTCTGCACGTTTCGAGGCTACTAGTGAGAACCCGGGCAGATAGTCAGGTTCCTTTCGCCGCCACTGCGCGTTCAATTCGCCGGAGTCTGGCATCCCGTCGAAGAGTGGGAGAAATACTTCGTATCGGCACGGGAGCGGACACCGTGCGATCGGATTGCCCGACCCAGTACTGACACCAGCGATGCTTGTCCGCTGGTGTACGATTTAGTCGCGTCACAGTTCATCTATCATGAAACTCTCTGCGATCACATCCGCCCTTCACGCACGCCTGGAAAATGGCTCGCCCGACACCGAGATTGCCGGACTCAACGGCGTTGAGCAGGCCGGGCCCGGAGAACTGACCTTCGTCTCCAATCCTAAGTACGCCGCCGCGGCTCGCTCCACCAAGGCCTCGGCCGTGATTGTTGCCGAGGACTTCCCTGCCATTCCAGTGGCCATGCTGCGCGCCAAGGATCCTTATCTCGCCTTCGCTCACGCGCTCGCACTCTTCTATGAACCCGTCCGATATGCCCCTGGAGTGCATGCCACGGCGGTTGTCGATCCCACAGCGAAGATTGGACGCAATGCACACATCGGACCGTACGCGGTCGTCGACGCGCACGTCGAGATCGGCAACAATGCCGTGCTGCTGGCGCACGTCGTGATCTATTGCGGCGTGAAGATTGGCGATAACTTCTTTGCCCACGCCCACGCCATGGTCCGCGAGAACTGCCGTCTGGGCAACAATGTTCTCCTGCAGAATGGAGTCGTGATCGGCGCAGACGGCTTTGGCTTCGCCAAGACGCACGAGGGCCATTGGCACAAGATTCCCCAGCCCGCGCCCGTCGTCATCGAAGACGACGTGGAAGTCCAGGCCAACTCGTGCATCGACCGCGCCAGCGTGGGCGAAACCCTCATCCGGCGAGGGGTTAAGATCGACAACCTAGTGCAGGTCGGCCACGGCTCGCAAGTTGGCGAAGATGCGTTGCTCTGTTCGCAGGTCGGCCTTGGCGGTTCCACCGAAATAGGAAATCGTGTGATTTTGACTGGCCAGGTTGGGGTGGTCGGCCACTGCAAGGTCGGAGATGCCGCCATCGTTACTCCGCAAAGCGGCGTGGCCAACAACATTCCCGCAGGCGCCCTGGTTAGCGGCGCACCCGCCGTCGATCACAAACTCTGGTTGAAGTACTCGGCCATTCTGCCGAAACTGCCGGAAATCGCCCGCGCCGTGCGGTCTCGGTTTCCTAAGGAATAGCGCCAGACACAGGCTTCCCGCTGCTCTCGTTCGTCTGCAAGATTCTGCATGGGTACAAAATGTTCTGAGAACTAAGTATTCTTGACAACTTGTCGCCGGTGTAGAAAGCTTGAACCACTTCGTCTGGCCCCCGGCGCGCGCTAACCCTTGAGGGGAGCCTGTTTCGCCGTATACTAGATAGTTTATGTCAATACTAGACATCACGAGATCTGATGCGTTTCGCACAGTTACACAGGAAAGGACCAACCACTCCCCATGCATCTCAAGGCGCTGTCACCTACCGGCAAAATTGTGTTTGCTCTCGCGCTCGCGGCGGCAACGGGCGCGATCCCACAGGTACAAGCTCAGACCTTCAAGGTAATTCACAATTTCACAGGCGGAAGTGATGGCGGAGGTCCCCTGGACGGCTTCACGGCCGATAGCGCGGGCAACCTCTATGCCACAGCGAGCTCCGGTGGCGCGTTCCAGAACGGTGTGGTGTTCAAAATTAACCAGGGCGGCGTGGAGAGCGTGCTCTACAGCTTCGCCGGTGGAACCGATGGAGCGCATCCCGAAGGCGGTTTGATCCGAGACAAGGCGGGCAATCTTTACGGCACGACGACCGCTGGCGGAGGTATTGAAAGTTCGGGAACCGTCTTCATGGTTACTGCCGCCGGGAAGGAAGAAGTGCTTTACACCTTCCCTGCTGGGAAGAATGGGGCCGTTCCCGAAGCAGGGTTGGCTATGGACGCGGAAGGGAATCTCTACGGCACCACCACCGCGGGCGGGGCAAACGGCAATGGCACGGTTTTCAAGCTCACGAAGCAGGGTGCGAAGTGGACGGAGACGCTGCCCTACAGCTTTGGCACAGGCACCGACGGGGCGATCCCCGTCGCAGGTGTCACCTTTGATAAGGCCGGGAATCTCTACGGAACGACTTCCACGGGAGGCGCTTACGGCTACGGCACCGTCTTCGAGTTGGTCCGGTCGGGATCCGCGTGGACAGAGAGGATCCTGCACTCCTTTACGAACGGAGACGATGGCGCGATTCCTTACGGCGGCCTGATTGTGGACAAGTCGGGCAACTTGTATGGCTCCGCTACAGAGGATGGCGCAGGCGGCGGCGGAACAATCTTCGAACTCACGCCCGCCAGCGGCGGTTGGACCTTCACCGTTCTTTACAGCAACCCCGGGTGGGGAATCTCCGGAAGCTTCCGCGACCTGACGCTTGATGCCTCGGGGAATCTGTACGGGACGACCCACTGCGACGGAGCCAACAACGCAGGGACGGTCTACAAACTGACTCGTGGCACGGGCTCCTGGACCTACACTTCGCTTTACATTTTTACGGGCGGAACCGATGGCCTTTACGTCTTCAGCAACCCGGTACTTGAACAGGGACATCTTTACGGCACGACAAACCAGGGCGGCACCAACGGTAATGGAGTCGTCTGGGAGATCACCCTGTAGCTGGATTCCCGCTGACGCAGTGAACCTAACGAGGGGATAAAAAACGCCCTGAAACGAGCCCGCTGTTGCAGAGGCCGTGCGAATGCGGGCCGTTCTGACACCCGCCCACCTCGCCTATGTCGGAGGTCTGTTTGTCGCGGCTGCGGCGCCGCGATCCCGGCACTCCTCTGGAAGCCCACTATCGATTACGGCCCGTACCTTCTCCATCAAACACTCCCGGCTGCCGAAATCTTTCGGCTCAATCGGCGGATGAAAAATTACCGTCGCTACTCCGGGCTTGATCGCGAATCGACCCTTGGGCATCAGGTCATGCGTGCCGGTGATCGTTATCGGCACGACCGGAACGCCGCACTCCATCGCCAAATAAAACGGCCCCTTCTTGAATGGCAAAAGCTTGCCATCAAACGAGCGATGGCCCTCCACGTAGATGGTCATGCTGAGCCCTTGCTGCACCACCTGCTTCGCGATCCGCACGGACTCAATTCCGGCGTCACGATTGCCGCGATCTACCGGCACCATCGAACCCATTCGCATCGCTCGACCCAGAATCGGATAGCTAAGCAATTCCTTCTTCACCATCACGGAAGTGCGCTTCGGAATTAGCGGCGTGATGACCGGCGGATCCAGATTCGACACGTGGTTCGACATGAAGATATAAGTGCGCTCGCGGTCCAAGCCGTCGAGCCCCACCGTTTCGACGCGAACTCCGGTGAGGTGAACGCCAACCCGGCAGCCAATCATGAACATGCGATACAGTAGGCGAATGTCGCCGGTGATGAATGTCCAGGGAAATCCGATCAGCGCCGCCACGGGCGCAGCCAGTGCCCAGAACGCCAGCATCGCGATGGTGCGGATCATCTTTCGGGTACCCTCAGGGTGAGTCCGTCCGCTGGGGAATCTGCGCTTCGCCTTTCAGCCATGCAGCACGGCGGGCCCGTTGTTCCGCGGTAACATTCTCCACGTCTTTGAGTTCGTATGAGATTTCTTCGCGGCCGCCTACTCTCCATTTCAGTTCATGCTCGCCCCCGCGCCGGCTGTGTACTTTCACCGTGACTGAATCGCCGGGACTCAGTTGCGCAATCTCCTGCGAAGATTCCTGCCCCGCAACTTTGCCGTTGATCTCCAGCACTGTGTCACCCGACTGCACCCCCGCGAGCTCGGCCGCGCTGCCCGCAGTCACCGCCGCCACTGTCATGGGACCGTCAAAGTTTCGCGAAGCCACAAATCCCGCATCGGCGGTCGTGTTTTTCACTTCCACCAAGCGCAGGCCCACGCCGCGGAAGAAGTCATTCCATGGGATCTCCTCCGTGCCGGCGACATATTTTGCGAAGAACCATTCTAGATCCGCATGGCTCACCGCTTCGGCGGCCTCGCGCACGCCATCCGAGTCGGGAAAGAAGCGTCCCTTCTTCGCGTAATTTTGATTCATCCATTGAAAAACTTCTCGAAGAGATGCCCGCCCATGGCTGGCATCGCGCACCGCAAGATCGAGTACGATGCCCAGCAATTCGCCCTTGTTGTAATACGAGACGCTGCGCTCTGGGCGCCGATAGTACGCGTAGCGCTCGAGCCAGGCGTCGAGGCTCGACTCCTCCGCCGACTGCGTAAGGTGGGAGGGACGCCGTTCGAGTTCTCCAATCCCCGACGCCAGTTGCTGCTCAAAACTGCGCTCGTCGAGCAACCCTGCGCGTAATTGTATGATGTCCGCCGCCGTGCTCGTGCATCCTTCGCTAAACCAAAGTGCCCGCGTGTAATTCTCTTTCGTGTAGTCGACAGGTTCGAGCGGCTGCGGACGGATGCGTTTCACGTTCCACAGATGAAAAAACTCGTGCGCCGTCACTGAGGCCAGCACTTCGGGCGAGCGCGCCAGCGCCTCTGCATTCACATCGATCGCGGTTGAGTAGGAGTGCTCCATGCCACCACCGGCGGGTCCGCGGGGAAAGTGATAGAGGAACATGTAAGTTTCGAAGGGACGATCGTCCATCCAACTGGTCGCCGCCGCCACAACCTTGCGCAGCATGGCATCGATTTTTCCCATGTCGTAGTCGCCGGATTCGGCGTCAACGATGACTCGATAATGGCCGCCGTCCTCATCGAAATCAGACTCGTGAAACGTTCCGATCTCGACCGGAGAATCGACCATCTGGTCGTAGTTCTCCGCACTAAACTGGCCCTCAGGCAGTGACGCCAGTGGCGTAGCAACATGCCATCCTTCGGGAACCCGGGTGAAGCGCACCGTAATCGGCTCGTCGCGCGCCTCGATCGGATACATGAGAAGTTGCGCCAGGTTGAAAAATGCATGACGGGGGTTGAGCTGGGCGCCAAATGGGCCGAAGGAATCGATGCAGATCTGATATTCCACCACCGCACCGCCTTCGGCTCCTGAGATCTCCCATCGGCTTTTGGTCACCTTGCGTGCAGGGAGCGGCCGTCCTGCGCGGTCTGTGGCGTGAACCCAGTTCACATACTGTGCGAAGTCTCGCACCTGGTAGAGCGCGTTCCAGACCGGAAGCTGCAAATCTCGTTGGGGGGATCCTTCCGGAAGCATGATCTGCACTTCGACCAGATGCTGATCGGGATCTGCCAGAGAGATTGTGTAGTTGGTCGCGGCCTTGGAACGCGCCACCACCCACAGAAGCAGGGCGACGCTAAGCATCTGTCGCGCCAGGCCTCCGGTCCCGGTCGAACGACTCATCGCTTCCCCGCCGCGTTCGCTGCATTGACGCTCGCCGCCTCGCCCGCTAACGCCCGTATGCGCGCTGGAAGCTTTTTGTAGATCCCGCCGAAACCGCCGTTCGAGAGGATCGCCACCACATCGCCGCTGCGCATCTCCGGAGCAATCGTCAGAACAATCTCGTCGGCGTCGCCGATCAGTCGCGCGTGGGTTCCGTGCTTCTGAATGTCCGCCGCGAGCTCGGGCAACTCCAGCCGCTCATTCTCCGGCACCGCGTCAGAACGGAAGACGCCTGCGACGATCACTTCGTCGGCCAAAGCCAGGCTGCGCGCCAGATCGGCTTGCAACACGCGCCGCCGCAGCGTATTCGAGCGCGGCTCTAGGATCGCCCATAAGCGCGCTCCCGCATAGCGTGCCCGCAGTGCCTTCAGCGTGCCGGCGATCGCCGTGGGATGATGAGCGAAGTCGTCGATGATGGTGATGCCATCCACCTGCGCCTTCACTTCGAGCCGGCGCTTCACGCTCTTGAACGTCTTCAACGCGGTCGCGATATCTTCTTTCGAGATGCCGTAAGCCGCGGCCATCGCCGCCGCTGCGGTGGCGTTCCACACGTTATATTCGCCTGCCAGCGAGAACTCGAGATCCGCCCAGGCTTGCCCGTTGTGCAGCACCGACCACGAAGTTCCGCTCGCTCCTAATTTCATGTTCTCGATTCGCCAGTCCGCGCGTGTACCGGCTCCATAGCGTTCTACCGGGCAGAAAGCTTTGCTCAAGCAGCGCTCGAGGCTGGCGCTTTCCGCGGACTCTTCAGTCACTCCATCGAAAGCGACGATCCTGCCGCGCCGCGGAATCAGATTGACCAAGCGTTTGAATGCAGTCTCCACCGCGTCCAGGTCTTTGTAAATGTCGGCGTGATCGAATTCCACGGATGTGAGAATCACGGTGTCGGGAAAATAATGCAAGAACTTCGGCCCTTTGTCGAAAAATGCCGTGTCGTACTCGTCGCCTTCCAGAATGAAATGCTTTCCCTCGCCGAGATGAAAGCTCGAGCCGAAATTCTCGGCGATGCCCCCGATCAGAAACGAAGGCTGCAACCCGGCCGTATGGAAAATCCACGCCAGCATCGAGGTGGTCGTTGTTTTTCCGTGCGTCCCGGCTACTACCAGCACCTCCTCGCCACGCAGAAATTCCTCGTGCAGTAGTTTCGGCAACGAGCAGAACGGAATGCGCCGATCAAGCAGTTGCTCCAACTCCACATTTCCCCGCGAGATCGCGTTGCCTACGACTACCAGATCGGGCAACGGTTCGAGATTACGCACATCAAACGGCTGTGCCACCGGGATTCCGAGGCCAGCCAGAAATTCGGACATTGGGGGATACGCTGCAGCATCTGAGCCGGTTACGCAGAACCCGCGCCGCTTCAGCATTCCAGCCAGCGATGCCATCGCGGTTCCGCAAATGCCAATCAGATGAATATGTTTTCTATCGTTCATGCTCGTCTTGGTGGTGGCTTTACTCCGGCGCCGTCACCGCCGCTTCCAGAATCTTCAAACTTACCTTGCCGCCGCACGCCGTCAATGCGGCCTGCACTCCGATCGGCAGCGTGATGTTCCCTGCCGTCACATGTCCCGACGGTACTCCATACGCCACCGGCACTCCCAAGTCTTCCACAATCCGCAGCACCACTTCTTCCAGCGTGTATCCCTGATTCGCAGTCTGGACGCAATCTCGCATCTCGCCAAAGACAATTCCACGCACTCCATCCAACTTTCCCGCCAGCTTCAACTGCATCAGCATGCGGTCGATCTGATAAGGCTTGGCCGCCACGTCTTCGAGAAACAAAATCGTACCGGCGGTCTTGATCTCGTACGGCGTCCCCAGCGAAGCTACTAGGATCGAAAGGCAGCCTCCGTAAAGAACTCCCTCAGTCGTTCCGTCCACCAACGCGCTCACTCCAGAACTCGCGTCCAGATTGAGTTCCCACACCCCCGTGCCCGCCAGCGCCGCCTGCCATGAAGTTGAGTCGACCCCATTCTCATGCGCCCAGTCTTTCGCCACCATCGGCCCATGAAACGTCACCAAGCCGGCGGCATGGGAAAAATAAGTGAGCAGACAGGTGAGGTCGCTATAGCCTACAAAAATCTTTGGGTGCGCCTTGATCTTTTCCAGATCCAACGCTTCGAGCAGGTAGTTCGCGCCGTAGCCGCCGCGGGCACAAACAATTGCTCGCACGTCTCCACGCGCAAACATCTCTTCCAGTTCGCGCGCCCGACGTTGCACCGACCCGGCAAAATAGAGATCATGATCGAGGATGGAATCGAAATAAAACGGCCGGTAGCCCACGCGGCGCAGCCCTTCGCATCCAGCCTCGAGATCGCCACGCTTAACATGGCTGGCTGGCGCCACAATGCCGACCGTATCGCCCAGCTGGAGGGCGGGCGGCTTCACACGCGGAACTGTCGAGGAAGACATGCAATCAGAAGCCTGTTTCTAAACTAACACCAGCTCGCCCAGATGAGATCACGAACAGCGAAGCCGCGTTCCCGTGCAAGCTCTAACTCAGAAAAAACTCTCCACGGCATACCAACCGCGCCGCGCCCCGAAGAAACACCTGATTCCCCTGTGTTCGAACCGTCTGCGTGCCGCCAACAGCCTGCACACGCACGGGCGATTCTGCCCTTCCCGTGCTCATTGCGGCCACCGCCGACGCGCAAGAGCCCGTCCCTGACGATTGCGTCTCTCCCACTCCGCGCTCGAAAAAACGAGCCCTGACATCATGCTTTCCGTCGATCGCAACCAGTTCAACGTTCACGCCCTTCCTAAACACAGGACCGCGCTGAATCTTTGCAGCATCGTCCTGCCAGTTGGTGGAAAACTCAGGCACGAAGATTACGTAATGCGGATTCCCCATCGAAACCGGAATCCCGCGCACCTCGCTCGCACCCAGCTTCACCGCCAGTTCCGCTTCGACCACCGCCTCGCCCATCTCGACTTCAAACTCATACTCGGACTCTGTGCGTCCCGCCAGTACGCAGGTCTTCAATCCAGCGCCGGTTTGGATTGTAATTCTCTCTTTTTCGTGCTCCGCACAAACATACGCCGCCACGCAGCGCGTGCCATTGCCGGAGATTTCGGCCTCGGAGCCGTCGGCGTTGATGAGACGAATCTCCACGTCGGCCGAAGTGTGAGAATACATCCACTCCACCCCGTCCGCGCCTACGCCCTCGTGCCGGTCGCATATGTGCCGCGAAAGCGCGGGCAAGTCCGCTGCGGTCGCAGAGCTTTCGAGCGACAGAAAATCGATCAGCAGAAAATCATTGCCGCACGCGCTGGCCTTCACAAACGGAATCGCCGTGAAGGACCGGCTCACTCCACCTCCACCGGCCCCAACGAGGTTGCGCTGCCCAGCACCGTCGATGCCTTCAGTTCGCGCAGCAACTGCTTCTGCTCGCGGTTGCATCCCGACACGTCAAACTGAAGCCGGACGTGCTGGCTGGTGCTGCCGCTCTCAACGTTTTGCATCATGCGGTGTTCGTGTTCCAGGATGCGGTTGACCTCTTGCGTGATCTCCTCCACGCTCGCGCCCGTCACCTCGTAGCTGGTCAACAACGTCTTCAAGTTGAAGGTCAGCTCCAGATGGCCCAAAGAAAACAGCGCGATCAAAGCCAGGCACGTGGCAAAGATCGCCGTCAGGTAAAGGCCGCCCCCGGTGGCCATTCCCACCGACGCGACCACAAACAGCGTTGCCGCGGTGGTGAGGCCCGTCGTTAGCCCGCGCGTGTGCAGAATCGACCCGGCGCCGATGAAGCCGATGCCCGGAATGATCTGCGCCGAAATGCGTGTGTGATCGCCGAGATACTTGACCGCCAATACATCCGAAAGGACTGTGAACAACGCTGCGCCAAAGCAAATGAACATGTTGGTGCGCAGGCCCGCCGGCTGGTGTTTTAGTTCGCGCTCTAGTCCGATGAGCCCGCCCAGCACCGCCGCCAGCACCAGTCGCGCCAAAGAAGTCGCGACAAGCCCGCTCGCCATCTCTTCGCGTAGCAAGTCGCCGAGGTGTTGCCAGTGCATGGATTTGACTCTCTGTCCGGAAAAGGCTTAAGAAGCCGAATTTTATCACCGGAGCGCGTCACTCCCGGCGAGTTCCAGCGTTAACCTGCCTGATTACCGTGTGCTTCCTCGAGCGGAGCCCTGCGTGCGACCTTGAAATATAGTTGCCGATGGCTGCCCGGTGGTGTGGATCTCGACCAATGCCACCAAATGCCGCTGTTTCGCCGCTCTCCACACCGGATCGTTCTCGAAGCCAATAACGTAGTCCGCATACGCTGCCGGGTCTGCAAGCGCACGTTCCCACAGACCATCGGGATCGACGGGCTGCTTCCACACGCTGTGGTTGCCTTCATAGATATCGCGCTTCAGCGGAATGCCGGCTTGCTCGAAGGCTCCCACGTGCTGGCCCAGGTACATCAAGAAAGTGGAACTCGCGGGCACCGCCTTGATCCATTCCGCAAGCTGCCGGTCGAGCGCCACCCGGCCTCTCGTGTTGATTTCGGCTTCGCGATAGCAGACGGAGCCCGCTCGCCAAATCGCGGCATAACTCGACGTCGCGAACAGCACAATTCCCAATATCGTGGCCGCTCCGGTCCAGCGGCTTTTGGAAGCCTCAATTCCCGGAATCTTGGCCGCGAATTGTGCAATGGCGGATTGAACGAGGAACGAAATTGCCAGCGGCACAAGTACCGCGAATGCCGGAAGCAGTTGCAGTCCGTAGCGCGCGTTGTAGTGCGAGAACGGCCACCACGGTGGCAAAAAAATCGGTACGCTCCCATACGCTACGGATAAAGCGTAGAACGGCAGCGGCACCCACAACAGTAATGCAACCCGCCCGTTCCCGCTGAACCATGCCACCAAACTTCCCAGCAGAGCCAGGGCCAGCCACAGCCGTCCTACCCAGTTGGAATCACCCACATTCAGTTCGGCGGCTTTCAGAAAATAAGACCCGGCAGCCGACAGATTTCCTTTCGCTGGATTCACGGTCGCGGTCTCTCGCTCGATCGCTTTCGCGGAGTAAGGTCCATTCGCAAATTCCAGCGGATTCCGATAGACCAAAGCGTTGTATGCCAGCCAAAAAACCGGAGCAGCCGCCGCGAGCAAAACAAATTTCACGATTGCTCCGCGCGAGGCCACCGTAGGCCCCGGTGCGCCCCTGTGTTCGTTGCCAAGGCGCGAGTGTACGACCATAACGCCGATCACCAAAACCGCAGCCAGAAGCCATCCGTCGTATCGGGTCAAGCACGCCGCCACCAGGCACGCGCCGCAGTTCGTAATTGCCTTCGCGTTCCCTCGCGCAAATTCGGAGAAATACACTACCGCCCAAATGAACAGCGCAAGATACAGCGACTCTCCCATCGCTGTCGTTTGCATGTAAATCAGGTTCGGATTCGTGGCATAAATAATCGCCGAGGCCCACGCTCCAATGGTCGCTACCCCGTCCACTCCGCCCTCGCGGTTCAGCGCCGTCCTCGCCAGCCGGAATATTCCCAGCACGCCGAGCACGAACCCCGCCATCGACGGAATCGAGCCGCCCCCGCCGCTCTGCCACATCCGCATCGACGCGATGCACGGCATGATCAGCAGGTGCGGCAGCGGAAGCCATACCGTCCCTAACTGCAGCAGCCCGGGAGTTTTGGAATCGAAGACGCGGCGCGCAATGTTGATGTGCGCCACGGCGTCGCCGTAAAGCAGCACATCTCCATGCCGACTGTAGAACAGAAACGAGAATACCGAGACAAAGATCGCCAGCCACACCAGCCGCACGATCTGAATTTCGGAACGAGCTTTCGGTGGCGGAACTTGCGGCTTCATTCCAGATGGGTAAGTTCGCGAAAAATCTGAAAACGTTCGTCGATCTCTTCGCGGGTCAGCGACTGCAACCGCTCGGTGCCGAAGCTTTCCACGGCGAACGACCCCATCACGCCGCCGTAGAACAGCGCCCGCTTCAGCACTTCGCGGTTCAACTCCGGCTGCGAGGCCAAATAGCCCATAAATCCGCCGGCAAATGAATCCCCCGCTCCGGTGGGATCTTTCACTTCGTCGAGCGGCAACGTCGGGGCGCGAAACGGATGACGCCCGATCCCGAAGGCACCCTCGCGAAAGAAAATTGTTGCGCCGTATTCGCCATGCTTTATCACGAGTGCCTGCGGCCCCATAGCGAGCACCTTCTGCGCCGCACGCGGCAGGTTCCTCTCATCCGCCAGCATTTTCGTCTCGGTATCGTTGATGAGCAGCACGTTTACCAGCTTCAGGGTTTCCGCCAATTCGCCGCGCGCGCCCTGTATCCAGTAATTCATGGTATCGCAGCCGGTCAGCCGCACTCCGCTCATCTTCCGCCGCACATTGGCCTGCAACGTCGGCTGAATATTCGCGAGAAACAGGAATTTCGAATCCTCGTATTCCTTCGGAATCTGTGGATTAAATTTCTCAAATACATTCAGATCGGTGAAATTGGTCTTGGCCTCGTTGAGGTTCTCGGCATACGATCCGCCCCAGCGAAATGTCTTGCCCACGGCGCGCTCGATGCCGCGTGTATCCACGCTGCGTCTCTTTAGGATATTCTCATGTTCGGCGCCAAAGTCTGTGCCCACCACGGCGACCACGCGCACCTGCGTGAAATAGCTGGCCGCCAGCGAGAAATAAGTCGCCGCCCCGCCCAGAATGCCCTTTACGCTGCCCGAAGGCGACGTGATGTCATCAAATGCAACCGAACCGACTACGACAATGCTCATCTGGAATCCGTCTCTCCTCACCTAAATGCTCCGTGGCCAGTGGTCAGTAGATCTCTAGGGCCATTTTGTTAGTTCTTTCTGACCACTGACCACTTATCACTGGCCACTTGTCTTTACATATTTCCCAATAATCAGCTTTAGCTTCTTCTTCGTCGCAGCCGGAATCGTTTTATGATCGGTCAAGATCGCATGCGCCAGCGCCGATCCGCATTTGCACGACCGCGACCGCGGTATCGCCGCCACGGTTTCGCGCACCACCTTCGCCGCGTTCTCCGCATTCTTCACCAGCACCGCCACAATCCGATCCACCGTCACCGAGTCGTGATGCGGGTGCCAGCAATCGTAATCCGTCACCATCGCCACCGTAACGTAGCAAAGCTCAGCTTCGCGCGCCAGCTTCGCTTCCTGCAGATTAGTCATGCCGATCACATCCATGCCGAGACCACGATACACATTCGACTCCGCCTTGGTCGAAAACTGCGGCCCTTCCATGCACAAATAAGTCCCGCCGCGCCTGCCCGTCACGCCGACCTTCTCGCACGCAGCCTCGACCACGTCCGCCAGTTCTCCGCACACCGGATCGGCGAAAGCGATGTGCGCCACCACCCCACCGCCGAAAAACGTATCGATGCGATGGCGCGTGCGATCGAAGAATTGATCCGGAATCACAAAATCCAGCGGCTTGTGTTCTTCCTTCAACGACCCCACGGCCGAAATCGACACAATCCTTTCGACCCCCAACTGCTTAAACCCGTGAATATTCGCGCGAAAATTCAGTTCGCTCGGCAGGATGCGATGCCCGTGCCCGTGCCGCGCCAGGAATGCCACCTTGCGCCCTCCCAGCACGCCACACACGTAGGCGTCAGAAGGCGCGCCAAATGGCGTCTTCAGCCGCGCTTCCTTCACTTTGCTCAGTCCCGGCATCGAATACAGTCCGCTGCCTCCGATAATTCCAATCTCCGCCCGTACCATTTATCCCCCAGAGTTCACGCGCCCACAGAAGCCGCCGGCGCGTGCGAACCAAACCCGTGATTATATCAAGACCCTTGCTGCTCCCAACCTGTGTGGTTCAAGGTTTCCTGACTCGCTACAATCTTCCTATGCGATTCACGGCCGCTCTCCAGATCGTCCTCCTGACCATCGCCGCCCTCGCACAAAGCGCACCCAACACCGCTCCCTCGTTCCAGCCCAAATCCGTCACTGTTCCCGTCACCATTGATCACAAGCGCCTGGTCATCGACGTTGGCATCCGACTCAGCAATGGAACGACCCAGCGCGTTCACGCGTGCGTCGACAATGAAAATCCCGATCTCTACCTGTCGCAGCGGTTGGCAGAACTTGCCGGAGGTTCGATCTCATGTAACGGGCAGCTTTGTTCGACCACTCCACCGGCGGAGATGTACATCGGCGGCATAACGATCACTCTTGGAGGACGAATTCCCGGCTCTGGGATCAAAGAAGCAAAAGTCCCGGCCGGGGGCGCTCCGATCGCTCCTGGACTGGACGCCGAGATCAACATCCCCTCCACCGTCCTAAGGGGCTACGACGTGCTCATCAATTTTCCGGGCAGCGAACTCACCATCGCCCAGCCCGGCACCCTGAAATTCAAAGGCTTGAAGACAAGAGTGATCGTGAGCGGCGGGAGCGGCATTATCCAAGTCCCCAGCCAAATCGAAAACAAGAAGTACAATCTCGGCCTCGATCTGGGCTCCTCCATCAGCTTCTTCTCGCAAGAGTTGTTCGATAGGCTCGCAAGCGTTCACCCTGACTGGCCGCACATGATCGGCGCCATCGGTCCTGCGAACATGCGGGGTCAGAGTGATGAGCCGAAGTGGAAGGTGATGCGCGTTGACCGCATCCAATATGGTCCGCTCTTCCTCACTAATGTGGCTGTTGTCGATTTTCCCAATGATCGACTGACCGTCTTCGAAAAACGCGCCGGCATTCCCACCGCGGGAGTTCTCGGCGCGGATGCACTACTGAATTACCGCGTAGGCCTCGACTACGCGCACTCCACTGTTTATTTCGACATCGGACGCACCTTCAACTCTCCCGACTTCGACGTCATCGGCCTCATCCTTCGCCCCGAAGACGATGGACGCTTCACCATCCTTTCGGTTGCGGATTTCGACGGAGAACCATCCGTGCCCCAAGGCCAGGCCGGCGTTCAGACCGGTGATCACCTCGTCGCCGTCGACGGCATTCTCGTTCTCGGCTCTACGCTCGGGCAAGTCTGGTCTCTGCTGGGAGGCTTGCCCGGCGAGGAACGCAAGCTAACCCTTGAGCGCGGCGGCAGGCAATTCACCGTCGTCGCCACCGTACAGCACTTTCTGGGGGAGGCAGAGGAAAGCAGGATAAACGGAAAACCCGCTAAGAAACGCTGATTTCGTGGATGTCCCAAGAATTGCCGGATTCCAAATTTCCAATCGTCGATTATTGGATTCGCAGCGCCGTGAAATTGGCAATCGGCAATCGACAACTGGCACTTACTTCTGAAACACTTCCCGCTCCAGCGTCTCCGTCGTGGCCGCGTCCAGGCTCTCGCTCACCAAGACGGTATCGCCCCGCTCCTCGATCACCACCGCGCCTTCCTCCGTCGTCCACGCATGGCGGCCCTTCAAAACTCCAACCTTGTAATCCGGATTCCGCGGCTCAGACTCCCCTGCCTCTTCCGCCTTCTTATACCTCTGCGCCAGCGACCGCGCATAGATTTCCGCAAACTCCTCCGCCTTCTCCGCGCTCGACCAGCGTGACACATAGAGCAGCCCCAGCGGCGCGGCTGCGTCGCCCTTCGGCCGCGCTGCGTAGTAGTAGCCCCCCCGCCACTCCGGATACAACCGCTTCGATATTTCCTTCCCCGCGTATTGCTCGATCAGCACCGCAACATCGAACTCGCCCATCGCTCCAATATCGAACTTCTGATAACTTCTGAAGTCATGCGAAAATTCCGGCACGCGCATGGGATCGATCTTTTCGCCCGACATGTACGTCTCCGGCTGCATGATTTGCCGCGTGGTGTGCGGAGGATTCGCCAGTACACCGGCAAACGCCTTCTCCTTGCCGCCCTTTTGCATCAGTTTGACCACAAATTCCATGCCATAACTGTAGGGAAAGGTCAGCGACTCTTTCAGAAAGATGGGTGCACCGTTGAACACCTTCGTGTTCGGCGTCCCGGTTAACGTTTCCGCCTCCATCGCATCCACCAGATCCGGCGAATCCTCAATCGAGCGGCCCGCCGGCGCCAGGGCATATTCAAACATCATGGCCTGCGCCTGACCTTCCACCACTGCTTCGCGCGCATTGTCCATCTCGTCGTTCTCAATATCACCGGGCGTGGGATCTTTCTTCATCTCTCCCAGGTCCTTCTCGCCCTTTTTCATCCACTTGTCCAGACCGACCGACTGATCTTGCAGCGCGTGTGTCAGTTCGTGTGCCAGCACCGGCTCCTGCTCTTCCATCGGAACCCAGTCCAGCAGGTTCACGGTTTTTGTCTTCGGATCGTAGTAGCCCGCAATTTCTTCGCGCAGCAGATCGACCAGCAGCTTTCCCAGATCGAAATCGCGCGGCAGGAGCCCGAACTTTTTCAGCACCAGTTCCGACCGCTGCAACCTTTTCACGTCTTCGTCCTTCATGTGCTTAGTCAAATATCCGACCACCTCCTCGCGGCTCGTCAGCCGGCGTTTGACCTGCTTCTTGATCGGCAATCCAGTCTGCTTGCTGTCGAATGCCAGAATCTCATCGACCGAATGAAACAGCTCCTCCGCCTCCCGCGGCGTGATCTTGACTTCCGGCTTTTCTGTGGGAGGTGCTTGTGTGGGGCGGACACTCTTGTCCGCCTGATCTTGATTTTGATCCTGGTTTTGTTTCTGACTTTGATCTGGCTGCCCCTGTACCGGAGCCTCCGCCGCCGGATCCTGCGCCTGTGCTCCGGCCGCTCGGCTCAGCCCCACCAGTAGGAAAACCGCGAAGAGCGGCCTCAGAAACCTCGCGCCAAGCAGCTTAACGATATCCATTAGGAACGAGTCTACCCTGTTTGGCTATACTTTCTTCAAGGACAAACATGACCGCAAATACTCCCGTCAATCTCTGGACCTCCACCGATCACGCTCGCGACTACCTGGGACGCGCCGATTCCATCTTGCACCGCACCGAAGGCGAGTCAACCCTTCTCGAATTCGTTCCGGCGAACACCCATCGCCTCCTCGATCTCGGCACCGGGGACGGCCGCTTGCTGGCGCTCGTAAAGGCCGAGTTGTCCGGGCACGAGACCGTCGGTGATGATCAACCCAAAGTGGAAGGCGTAGCCATCGACTTTTCACCCGCTATGCTCGAAGCCGCCGGCAGGCGATTCGCCGCGGATCCCTCCGTCACCCTCGTCACCCACAATCTCGATCACCCGTTGCCCGTGCTCGGCAAGTTCGATGCTGTCGTTTCCAGCTTCGCGATTCATCATCTGGCGCACGAGCGCAAGCGCGCGCTGTACGCGGAAGTTTATGCTCTGCTCAACCCCCGCGGCGTCTTCTGCAATCTGGAACACGTGGCCTCGCCCACGCCGCGCTTGCACGACGAATTCCTGCGCAGCATCGGCTACACCCTTGAAACCGAGGACCCCTCAAACAAGCTGCTGGACCAGGAAACGCAGTTGCAGTGGCTATGCGAGATCGGCTTTGTGGACGTAGATTGCCACTGGAAGTGGCGCGAATTGGCGCTGCTGGTGGGCAGGAGGTCGTAGAAAGGGTAGTTGGTCATCTACGGCTGATGAAGTTCGCCACCCACTCCCCCGCCTCCCGCGTCCCCAGCGTCCCGCCAATGTCCTGCGTGGTCTTCTTCTGCCGCATAGCTTCGAGCACCACCGCCTCAATTTTCTCCGCTTCCTGCGTAAACCCCAAATGCGCCAGCATCATGGCCGCAGTCAAAATCGCGCCAAACGGATTCGCCACATTTTTCCCCGCAATCGGCGGGGCGGAGCCGTGCACCGGCTCGAACATCGACGTCTTCCCGGGATGAATATTTCCACTGACCGCCATACCCAGGCCGCCCTGCAATCCGGCAGCAAGGTCGGTGATGATGTCGCCAAACATGTTATTGGTCACGATCACATCAAACCCGCGCGGATCGCGCACCATCTGCATGCACAGCGCGTCCACGTACATGTGCTGCGCCGCAATCTGCGGATGTTCGCCGCTCACTTCCTTGAACGCGCGCTGCCACAGGCCCCCGGCGTGCGTCATGGCATTCGACTTGTCGCACATCAGCACGCGTCCGCGCGGCGATCCATCGAGCTTCGTGTGCTGCTCGCAATACTCGAAAGCATAGCGGATAATTCGTTCCACGCCCTTGCGCGTGTTGATGTCTTCCTGAATCGCGATCTCATCCGGCGTTCCCTGCTTGAAGACTCCGCCCGCATCGGTATAGACGCCTTCGGTGTTTTCGCGAATCACGACAAAATCAACGTCTTTGGGCTCGATGCCTTTTAGAGGACACAGCGCCGCATCGAGCAATCGCACTGGCCGCACGTTGGCATAGAGATCCATCTTGAAGCGCATGCCGAGGAGAATCTCTTTGGCGTGGATGTTGGTCTTGACCCGCGGATCGCCGAACGCGCCGGCGAGAATAGCGTCGAAGTCACGTCCCAACATGGCGAACCCGTCGGGAGGGACAGTCATACCGTCGCGGAGATAGCGATCGGCACCCCAATCGAACTCGCTTATTTCGACGTCTGCCCCCGATGCCCGGATAACTTTGAGGGCCTGAGGAATTACGTCCTGGCCGATCCCGTCTCCGGGGATGACGGCGATACGTTTCTTGGAAGGCTCTTGTTGGTTCACGCCAGAAAACTTAACACAAGCCAAACGGAATGAGTAGCTTGCAACCGCATTCACTACTAGCTGTACACCACGAAGACAAGAACGGGTGAGCGCAGGCCAGAGCGTCCGATCTCGACCCATTCGTAGAATCGACGCCAGGGCACCGTCTGCCGGTTGCCAGTAGCCATTTGCCGGCTTCCTGCAGAGGTTCTCGTTTGCCGGGGACGGCAAACGACGATTCACCACGGTTCGTTATAATCAATAGTTCCATGTTTACTACTCCACTCCAAGACGCGCTTCACGCGCCAGCGGCTGGCGAACCTCGGCCAGTCAGTATGGCGGAGTACTGCGGCGTCACCACCGCGGCGCGCTTTGCCGGCCCTCACCCGGAATTCGCTGCCTTGCTGAATGGTTGCGGAACCTATGACCTGGGCTTCCGCTCTTGGATTTCGCTCACCGGCGGCGACCGCGTGCGCTGGCTGAACGGTATGGTCACCAACAACATTCGCGATCTTGCGGTCGGCCACGGCGTCTATGCCTTCCTGCTGAATCCGCAGGGACGCATCCTGGGCGACATGTACATCTACAACCAGGGCGAGGCTCTCATGGTCGAGACGGATCACAGCCAGGTTGAGAAGATCATCGCGACGTTCGACCATTACATCATCATGGACGATGTGGAAGTAACGAACCTCAGCGAGACGCGGACCGCGCTGGGCTTGGCGGGGCCAAAATCCCGCGCCCTGATGAACGCGGCTGGAATCGAAGTTCCGGAGATGCAGCCGCTGCAGACGGTCACTCCACAATGCAACTGCGACTGCGGGTGTGTACAGTGCACCGTCGTGCGCGGTGAGGATGCGCAGCACGAATCGTACGAAATCTGGCTCGCTCCGAAGGATGTTCACCAGACCTGGCGCGCGCTCGTCGCCGCCGGGGCAACTCCCGCGGGCAGCGAGGCGCTGGAAATGCAGCGCATTATGGCCGGCATCCCGCTGTATGGTATCGATATTCGCGAGCGCGACCTGCCGCAGGAAACCGAACAGATGCGCGCCCTGAACTTCAACAAAGGCTGCTACGTGGGCCAGGAGATCGTGGAGCGCATTCGCTCGCGTGGCAACGTGCATCGTAAATTTACCGGCTTTGTGGCGGATGGCTCAGCGACCCTTGCACTGGGAGCGAAGATTTTCGCCGGAAAAGGCGGAGAAGATCAAAAGGAAGTCGGCGAGATCACCAGCGCCGCTATTCTGCGCGCGCCGTCGGGCGAGCGGACGGTTGCACTGGGATACATTCGGCGCGAGGTGGGCGTGCCAGGGCGCGAGGTCATGATCGGAACGGCTAAGGCTGCAGTAACTCAGTTGCCGATGGAAATTGGCGTTTTGGGATTGGCAGAGGACTCTTTGTTACACCAACTGTAGAAAAAGCTTTTGACCGCAAAGGTTGCTAAGACTACGCGAAGGACGCGAAGAGAAACTTCTTCGAGATTTCTGGCAAAGACGCTTATAAGGACAGATTCTATGGTCGAGAAGAGACAGGATTCAGGTTTCACCGTAACTGATCGTCGCTTGTTCACCGAAGACGGGGAATTGCGCAAGAACATTGAAGAGGCGGAGATGCCGAAACCGGCGCCCGCCGCTGCCGCCCGAGAAGCAGCGCCCGTCGCTAACCCCGTGACGGCATTCCCTGCGGCGGGAGACAAAACGGATGCGCAAATGGACGGGCAAGAGATACCCCCGATGCCCACGGCGGCCGAGCAGCAGGCGCAGGCCGAAGCCTATCGCCAGTCGTCGGACGCGCTGGATTCGCGTGTGGAGCTCAGCGGACACTCCGCGAAAGAGCTCGAGATGACTTTCGAGCGCTTCCTGGCATCGCTCTACATGACCGCGATGCTGCAGATGGGATTGATGCACCAGCAGGGCGAGCAGCCCCGCCTGGACATCATCGGCGCGCGCCAGACCATCGACACGCTCGCACTGCTGGCGGAAAAAACCAAGGGCAACCTGACCGCGACGGAAGAGAACTTTCTGCAGAACAGCCTCTACGAAGTGCGCATGGCCTACGTGGAAGTGACCAACGCCCTGTCGCGTCCGCCGCAGCCGGGAGCCGCCATGGGAACCAGTGGGCGCTAAAGTCGCTAAGTATGAAGGTAAGAGCATGAAGGTGCGCGCGTGAACGTTCCAGCATGAAGGCTACGCTCACGGTGCTGGGCAGTGGCACGTCGATGGGCGTGCCCACGCTGGGTTGCGACTGCGCCGTCTGCCACTCCAGCGATCCGCGCGACCGGCGTACCCGTCCTTCGGTAATGATCGAGTACGCAGGTAAAGTTGCGCTTATCGATACTTCGCCGGACTTCTACGCGCAGGCCATCCGCGAACAGATCACGCGCGTGGATGCGGTCTTTTATACGCACACGCACGCCGATCACATCCTGGGCATCGACGATCTGCGCCCGCTCAGCTATCGTCACAAGCCGGCGAAGTTGCCGCTCTACGCGCGTCCAGATGCCGCGGCCTTTCTGCGCAAGATGTTCAGCTACGTCTTTGACGCCGATTACAAGTTCGGCAGCTTGCCCCAACTCGAGTTGCGGCCGATTGACGGCCCGGTGGACCTTTTCGGCGCCAGCTTCGAGCCAGTGCGATTGATTCACGGCGAGGCAGAGATTTACGGCTATCGCTTTGGAAGCGCGGCCTATCTCACTGATCACAGCGAAATTCCCGAAGCGTCGTTTCGTCAGTTGCAAGGGCTGGACATTCTTTTCCTGGATGCGCTGCGGCGCAAGCCGCATCCCACGCACTCGACCGTGGAGAATTCGCTGCGCATTGCGGAACGGGTGAAAGCGAAGCGGGCGTTCTTTACCCATATTTGCCACGATCTGCCGCATGAGGCGACCAATGCCACCCTGCCGCCACAGGTGCGGCTGGCCTATGACGGGATGAAGCTGGAGTTCGAAATCTAGAGCTTTCACCGCCGCGGACGCCGAGAGCGCAGAGAAATTCAAGGATCGAAGATTTAGGAACTCTTCAGGGCTTCTCGGCGTGCTCTACGAACTCGGCGGTTAAGTGTTTCGTCTTGCGGGCGACCATGCGGCTTTTTCACAAACTCGATGACGTTCCTGCGGGATTCGGGCCGTCGCTGGTGAGCGTGGGAAACTTCGACGGAGTGCACCGGGCGCACGCGCATGTGCTGGGCGAAATTGTGCGGCGGGCGCGGCAGAGCGGGTGCAAAACCGTCGCGGTGACTTTTGACCCGCATCCGGCGCGCATCTTGCGGCCGGACTCGGGATTCAAGCTGCTCACTCCGGTACCGGAAAAACTCCGCTTGCTCGAAGCCACGGGCATCGACGCAGTCTTGATGCTGGCATTTGGACGCGACCTTTCCTTGATGACGCCGCGGCAGTTTGCCGAGCGCATTCTGAAGAAGAAACTTCACGCGCGCGAAGTGCATGAAGGCTACAACTTTCACTTCGGGCACAAGGCTGCCGGCGATGTACGTCTGCTGGCGCAACTCGGTCAGGAGATGGGCTTTGAAGTGAAAGTCTACCCGGAGCAGAAATTGCGCGGCGAGCCCGTTTCCAGCAGTCACATCCGCAAGTTGCTGGGCGAGGGGCGCGTGAATCGGGCGCGGCACCTGCTGGCGCGTCCCTTCTGCATCTTGGGAGCGCCGGGGCGCGGGCGCGGCTATGGCTCGAAGTACACCGTACCTACCATCAATCTCGAGCGCTATGCGGAGTTAGTACCGAGGGATGGCGTTTACGTCACCTGGACGCGCGTGGGGAGCGAGCGCTTTGATTCCGTCACCAACGTGGGCAATCGACCGACGTTTGGCGCGGATTCGTTTGCCGTCGAGACCCACCTGCTCAACTTTCATCCCATTGAACTGACGCCGGAGAGCGAGGTCGAGATTTGTTTCCTCAACCGGCTGCGCGATGAAATTAAGTTTCCGTCAGTGGAGGCATTGCGCGAGCAGATCGCGCGCGATGTGAAGAAGGCGCGACGATATTTTCATTTGCTGCGGCTCGGATGAAAATTGTAGTCGCACATGCCGCTCCGCCCTAATGCGGCAAATACCCTGATTCCATGGGCAGTTTGCCGTCCACCCGCACCACGTTGATGGTGTTGTCGACGAAGCGGACATCCACCAAGCCGACGGCGCCCGGCGTAGTTTGCACAATCTTAAGCACCTCCGCGTCGGAGTCCGCCATCACGATGGAATCCTTGTGCGCCGCGATCAGCGCCTTCCATTCGCTGGCGCTTATCTTGATTAAGCGCAACAGGGTTTCCGTTTCGCCGGCGGAGTCCTTGTGCAGAACCAGGATCACCGTCTTGCCATCCGGCCACTTCTTAATCTCCGAGCGGAAAATTCTGGAAAGGTGTACGGCTGTCACGTTTTCAACATTGTTGTCCTTGTTGACCACAACCGCCATATGGTGGGCGAAACAAGGGGTGAGGAACGTCAGGAGAAAAGCAAGAAGCACGGCAACCCGCTGAAATCTCATAAGCACATCCAGTTTCAGAGCGTCATGCCCTGAAGGTAACATAAACGAGGCTAACCAGGAATCGCGGCCGGAGAAGTAAAAACATTGTCAAATGCCCGTGAGAGTATCAAGGAAGAAAACATCCAGATCCGCTGCGAAGTTGAGCATTGCAATACCGAAGTCGGAAATTGACAATTCCTGATCGCGCCGTACAATTCGCACTTCATGGCGATTGGTCCCATCAAACTCATTCGTCAAGCGACAGTGGGGCAGCGGCGGACCCTGCTGGCGGCGTCGCTCGGCTGGGCGCTCGATGCCTTCGACACGATGCTTTACGCCCTGGTGCTGGCGCTGCTGATGCGCGACTTGGGCATGAGCAAGACCACGGCGGGGCTGCTTGGCACTTTGACCCTGCTGGCTTCCGGCATGGGCGGCATTCTGTTTGGGTTTCTGGCCGACCGCATCGGGCGCAAACGGGCACTGATGGCGAGCATCCTGACCTATTCGGTGTGCTCTTTCGCGTCGGGATTGGCGACGAGCATCGCGTTCCTGGCGGCGGCGCGCTTCGCACTGGGCCTGGGCATGGGCGGCGAGTGGAATACGGGCGCGACCCTGGTGGCCGAGAGCTGGCCGACGGAATTTCGCGCCAAGGCCATCTCGATTGTACAAAGTTCCTGGGCGCTGGGTTTTGCCGCGGCTGCCCTGGTGGCGGGACCGGTGGCGCGGTATTTGGGATGGCGGGCCGTCTTTTTCGTTGGAATCCTGCCGGCGCTCGTGACCCTGTGGATTCGGCGTGGCGTGCCAGACTCACCGATGTGGCAGGAGCGGGCAGCGCGGGGACAACGCGGCGCGATTGGCAGCGGTCCCATAGACGCGTTATCGACTCGAGACACGAACTTTTCGGCGATTTTTCGGCCGCCTTACAGACGGCATACCTTTGCCCTGCTTTTGTTTAACTTCTTTGGCATGTTCGCGTGGTGGGGGCTGTTTACCTGGCTGCCGCCTTATTTGTCGCTTCCGGTATCGCAGGGCGGGCGCGGCTTTGGGGTCATGGGGACGACGACCCTCCTGGTGGTCCTGAATCTGTTTGGGATGTTCCCCGGGTATGCCAGTTTTGGCTGGGCGGCCGATCACATTGGAAGACGCAAAGCTTTCCTGATCTATAGTTTAACGGCGGCACTTCTGATTCCACTTTATGCTGCTGCGCGCTCGCCGGCGCTGCTGATGGTGCTGGGAACCGTGGTGGCATTCTTCGGGACCGGGTTGTTCTCCGGCTCCGGAATCATGGGCAGCGAGATTTTCCCGACCAGCGTGCGGGCGCGCGCCCTGGGATTCACTTATAGCGGCGCGCGGACTCTGAGTTCAGTCGCGCCGCTGGTGATCGGGCGGATAGGCCAGACCAAGGGTTTAAGCTGGGCATTTTATTTGTGCGCAGCGGGATATCTGCTGGCCGCGCTGATGACGACGCAATTGCCGGAGACGAAGGGAAAGAAGCTGGAGTAGATTGAGGCAACGCAGTTTAGGCTAACGCACGGAAGCACAACGAGGTAAAATGCTGGCGTTTTCGAAGCCGTGTAGAGAATCCGCGTCAATTTAGCGGAAGGGGCATCAGTCCCATTCCGCTCGAAGTGGCATTCGGAAAATCCGCCGGCAACCCGGAGGATGAGCTATGTACAAAGGCTTTTGGTGCTTGCTCCTGTATCTGCTTGCGCTGGTGTTGCTCATTGTTGGAGCCTGGCGGCAGGTGGACCGTACCGTCTATGTGATGGCGGTGGTCTTTTTCCTTTGGGATGTAGTGTTCGTCCGCAGTAAAGACTCGTTTGAGGGGCGAAGCACGACGAAAATCCTAAGCCACTGCCGGGATGCGGAGACACTGATGTCCTACTTCATCGGTTTCTACGCCGCCGTGTTAGCTGTGGTTTTCACCGACGCCACCAAGACAGGCATATTTCTCGGCGCTTGCCACCAGGCAGGTCTCTCGATGCGCCTTGTGGGTGCTCCCTTGGTGCTGGCCGCGATTCCGATGCTCTTCATCCCAGTTCAGTTTGGGGCAAAAGATGCAACAACCAACAAGAGGGCGATAACGCCTAGCGTGAAAGTGTTGCTGTTCGTCAACATCTTTTGCGAAAAGCTGGTGGTGTTCATGTTCGTACATGACCTCTTGCGAATTTCGAGGCGCTTCTTCTAAAAACCTTCTGAGAGTTGGGAGGGTCGTCCCCAGCGCGGCGGGCCGCAACCTGCGAGGCAGAAAGCTCAGACCTCGCGCGAGACCTCACTGCGTGCGCCAGGTCATATCCACGCGCACTGGAATTTCGTTTTTCACCGGCATCGTCAGCAGCGTTGGTGGATCGATCTTGAAATCGGTGAGCGTCGCCGGAATGGTTCCTGTGATGCGGATCTGGTTTCCTTGCATTACCAACTGGAAGGGCACCTGTTTGTACTGGGCGGCCTGCCCGGCGAACGATTAGAACTTAACCGAAACGGATAAGAGTGCTGCGCCTAACGCACCTGCGGTAACGATGGCTACCGGCCCATGCGCCGACGCGATGCCATGAACTTTCAGGGCTTCGCCGTAAAGACGAACGTGCACCCGTATTTCTACTCGATGGGTTCGACCACCATGGATTCCCCGGCGACGCTGCGGCCGGAACGCTGCACAATCACGATGGCCGCGAGGACACAGGCAATTCCCAACGTTTGAATCGGGCGCAAAACTTCACCCAACAGCAGCGCAGCCAGAAGAATGGAGAACACCGGCTCCAGACAACTGGCGATGATGGCGCGCGTGGGCTCCAGATGCTGCAAGCCGAGGAAGTAGAGCGAGAACGCTCCGAGCACCGAGATCATCGAGAAAACGAACAGGAACAACCATTGCGCGGGTGCGTAATGGGCGGCTGCGATTTTCCATGGAGGGTTCACGACGAGCCAAAATGCTGCGGCTGCCGTCAGTGTCCAGACGAGCACGCGCCAGCGGTCATAGCGGGCGAGAATGCGGTGCCCTGCGACGTTATAGAAGGCGAAAGAAAACGAGGCCATCAGCGCGGCCAGGATGCCGTAGGAATCGAGGCGAAGCGCTCGCGCGCTGGCTGGTTTTGTTCCGGCGATGCCGATGACGAGCGCGATTCCGGTGACGGCCAAGGCGACCGCGGCAACTTTTTGCGCCGTGAGTTTTTGCTGGCCCCGCGCCACGACATAGAGCAGGACCCACACTGGCGCGGTGTATTGCACGATGATGGCGGTAGCGACATTCGTCCGCTGGATCGCGATGTAATAGAAATAATTCGAAACGGCCACGCCGAGAGTGCCCAGCATGAAACAGTAAACGAGATCGCGTGCGGGGAGCTTGATCCGCTGCCAGCCATGCGACGCAACTAGGATAGGAAGCAGCACGAGCAGAGAGAACGTGGTGCGGGTCTGCGACAGAATCAGCGGATCGATCGGTCGGAGAGCGGGGCGAAGCGCGGCGGAGCTCAACGGTAGCCTCCCGGTGAAAACCGCGCGTCCCAGGGCGGCCGAGACTCCCCAAAGAAACGCCGCTGAGGCGATAAAGAGGTAACCGCGCAGTGGATGCGGGCTTGAACTCGGCTGCTTCGGGTTCGGGATGGTTGAGCCTCGTGGTCGCTTCGATGATCAGGTAGAGGAGCGGAACTGGTCAAGAGATGAAGGTTCTAGACGACACAGATTCGCTGCCGTCTAAGCGTCCACGTATTCGATCTCGGCGGTAATCTTCGCGGTCCTCTCGAGCATGGCTGAGACCGAACAGTATTTTTCTTTCGAGAGCTGGACCGCGTGCTCGACTGCCTTGCGAGACACTTTACCGCCGACGCGGTAAATCAGCTTGATCTCGGTGTAGACGGAGGGCGGGTCGGCCGCGCGTTCGGCCTGGGCTCGGACTTCGAGGCTGGTAAAAGGCTCGCGCTTCTTCTTCAAAATGGATACGACGTCGTAGCCGGTGCAGCCGCACAGCGCGATCAGAACGAGTTCCATCGGACTGTTTCCAGCGGCCTTGTCGCCATCGACGAGAATCGAGTGACCGCTGCCGGCAACGCCTTCGAAGTGATGATTCGCCTTCCACGTAGTCTTGGCTTCAGTCATTGGCCGATTCTGTCAAGGCGGCGACGGCTCACGGGGTAGTCTCGAAGACCACGCCCCACCCACTGGCGCCGCCCACACTAGTGGTGCCGTATAGGTTGCCGGCTGAGTCAAGGACAAGGCCGCCCAGCGGACCAGATCCATCCGCGCCGCCGAAGGTGTGCAGCACACTGTAAACGCTGGTCGTCGGGTTGAGTTCAAAGACCGTTCCATCAACCTGCTTATCGCTGTCGTAAGTGGTGCCGTAAAGATTACCCTCTGAATCCGAAATCAAAGGGGCGGTCGGGCCGCTTGCCGGAGCGCCGGCGAAGGAGTGGACAACCTGTTCTTTCCAGCCGCCTCCGCCGGAGGGCTTGAGCCGGAAGACGGTTCCACAGGCGCATTTCTCGGCGCCGCCTGTGAAGGTGGTGCCATAGAGAGTACCTGATTTGCCGACGATCATGCCCGCTCTGGAGTTAGCGCCGTCTGGCCCGGTGAAATTGTGCAGCACGTTGATGGTCCAGCTTCCATTGGAAGGCGAGAGTTCGAAAGCGGCGCCATCGTCGGCAGTTCCGGCAAATTGGGTCGTGCCGTACAGATTTCCGGTCGAATCGATCACCAGTCCGCCCTGCGAACCGTAGCCGCCGCCTGACGCGTTGAGGGGGAAATTGTAAATTACGCCCTCCGACCAGTTTCCGCCGGCGGCCGGCGTAAGCTCGAAGACGACCCCCCCGTCGAACGAGCCGCCGTTTCTAGTCGTGCCATAGAGGTTGCCGGCAGCGTCGAAGATCAGATTCGCATAAGAACCTGACCCATCGGAGCAGCAAAAGAAAGTGTGAATCGTGGTTTCAGTCCACGTTCCGTCGCCATTCGGACTGACTTCAAACACCGTTCCCTCGCCTCCATCTCCGCCGCCGGAAGCCGTGCCGTAAAGATTTCCGGCATGGTCAATGACGAGGGATCCGATCGGCCCTGTCCCGCCGGAGCCAAGCTGAAAGGAGTAAATCACACTCTCCGACCAGGTGCCGCCGGGGTTCGGAGAAAGCTTGAAGACGCTGCCGAAACCGGCACTACCGCCCTCGAAGGTTGTGCCATAGAGGTTGCCGCCAGTGTCGAAGATGAGGCCGGCCTCAGGGAGTTTGCCGTCGGCGCCGCCGGAAAAACTGTAAAGCACCTTTTCGGTTGCAGCTTGGGCGATGCCGACCAGCGACAATGCGGCGACCAATCCGACGAGACCCGCGATCGTAATCTGCGAAAATCTCCGCGTCATAACGGATCACCTCCTGTAATTGGCGGGCGGGAATTTGAACTATCGATCAAGCCGGGGAGGCGGCTTTTGCAGACTCCGAAATAATACATTTGTTATCGGCCTCGTGCAACACACAATTTTCGGTTGCATCCGTAGTCCTAACGCAAGCAAGCGCTCTAGCGTGAACCTTCGAAGGGGTACTATCTTCTGTTATCCGTGCTGGGTTCGGGATGAATCAGCACGCGGAATAGCTCGGGCGCGGCTTGCTTGAATCGGATTTCGAGTTCGGTTTGAATGTCGTGGATACGGGCCAGCGAGAGATCGTCGGGCAGAGTGCAGTGGCAGGAGACGTAAAGGCGTCCGCGAACGCGGGTGATGACGAAATCGTGGACGTCCAGGATCTCTGGAAACTGCGTAGCGACGACCTTGAGTTGACGCTCAAGATCGGCGTCCCGAACCAGTTCTTCCGGCTTTTCGATGGTGGCGGGCTCGCTTTCGATGTGGGTGAGCATTGTAGCGATCTCAGGAACATCGTGGCGCATGTCGGCTTCGAGTTCTGTGACTTGATCGTGGGCGCTCTTGAGGGTCATGCGTTCGTCGAGCTCGACGTGCTGCTCGACGTGGAGTTGGCCGGCGAGATCCTGCACGCTGATGTCGTGGACGTTGAGGTTGTGGCGAGTAGCCACGGCGCGAATGCGGTCGAAGATATTTTCCGAACGCTGGGCGCGCGGCAGCGGCTGCACCGTGACATCGGCCTCGGGAAGAATGTTGTGGACTGCTGCCGTCACTGCCTCGACTAATTGTTCTGAGCGCTGGAACGTGACCGTGCGGGCCAATCCCACCGCTAGATCGGCGAAATAGCGATTGCCCGCGCGACGGATGCGCACGCGTCCGACTTCGAGCACGCCATCGACGCGCAAGACGGCATCGGTGATCTGAGCGCGGACTCCAGCGGGGGCGGCGTCGAGCAGGGCGTCCGTGGTGCGTCGCGCCAGGCGCCAACTGACGGAAACAACGACCCCGGCGACGAACAATGCAGCGATGGGATCGGCCAGGCGGAGCCAATCCAGACGATAGATGCGCCCCAGCAGGACAAGCGCAAGACCGAGCGCCACTACTCCCGCGGACCAAACGTCGGTAGAAAAGTGCAGGGCGTCGGCTTCGAGAGCCTGGCTGTCATACTTAGTGGCGATGCGGCCGAGAGCGCGGGAACGCCACCAGTCGACCGCCATGGAGCCCAGCATCACGGCAAAGGCCCAGATCGAAGGTTCGACTTCCACGCGGCGGAAGAACAAGCGCACGATGGCCTCGTAGACGACCCAGGCGCAGGTCACCAAAAGCAAGCCGGTTTCGACGAAAGCCGAGAAATTCTCAACCTTGCCGTGACCGTACTGATGGTCGGCATCGGCGGGCTTGTCGGAAACTCCGACGGAAAAATACGTCAGCAGCGCGGCGATCAGATCCAGCGCGGAGTGCGCAGCTTCGGAGAGGATGCCGAGGCTGCCGGTGGTGACGCCGACAGCGATTTTTGCACCGGTAATGAGAAGCGCGGCGACAACCGAGTTTCCCGCCACCGCGCGTTTCTCGGCGCGCATGGCGTTGGGCGAGTAAAGGGCCGGCGTCCCGGACATGATGGGATTATCGCCGGTAAGCGGGAGTTGCGCCAGTTATCGGGTGTATCTCCGTCGGCCTGTTCGCGTCGCTACATTCGTTCCGCCAAGCACCTCCGATCTGTGGGTTTCCGACGAAAATAAAGTTGGGCCGGGGTGTTTCCCGGTTCGTGGAATCGACGTGGTATGTTTACTGGTTGACCACCCCTCCCCCCTCCCCCCTATTCTTCAGAATCTCTAGAATCATGGATTTAGCAAGAAATTCCTCGCAAAATTGGCATAACAAAGGACTTAGAGGTCAAAACCTAGAGCGCAAAGGAGTTACTGGCGGATTTTCTGGTCGAGGCCTCCGATTCGTTAGCGCTGGATGTACTGCCTCTGCTGGGACAATTCTGAAACGAAGTGTGGGCTGTGCGCAAGGTCAGATGTCACAAGGGTATGTATCCCATCAGGACAAGGAGTTCAAATGTGTGAAGTTTTCCACGGGCAGGCCGATGTGAATTTAGTGATCCTTGGCCTGTAAAAATCGCATCCCAATGTGGGGCGGTTGGAAAAAATACCGGAAGGATCGTACCTTTCGTGATGCTATAGTGATACGATTTAGCTTGTAGAATCAACATGTTTGCATAGATTATGGTGCAGATATGTACGAATATATACACGCAGGTTATCTTGTATTGTGGAAAATTTGCGCGTATATTAGATAGGCCAAGGGCCTTCGCAAGCCTTCGTTTGTGTTGTCAAATGTGCGGAATATTCACCCGAAGGACGTGTGTGTTATGACCGAGCCGACCACCTTTCACAACCTTTCCTGCCTAATTGAGAGGGATGAAGCCACTGGGAGCTATATCGGTCACTGCTTGAACTATGACCTAATGGACTCCGGCAAAACCCAAGACGAGGCATGGGAAAACATAAAATTTGTACTGAAAAACCATATCGAATTTTGTTACACTCATTTCCAGTCCGGATTGAAACGAGGAGCGAAGCAGCAGGACTGGGACAGGTTCTTTCAGGCGATCCAAAATAACCCGAAGTCAGTTCGCATGGAGAAACTGGAACTAGAATTGAAGCCGCCCACCTTGCCCGAGCACGAAATGGGAGTCTGGATTCAGAAGGTGCAAAGTGGCGGATACTCCCCTGACGTTTAGCCAAGTCAAGAGTCGATTCCGTTTTATCGACGTTACCTGGTGCGACCCCTACGGCGATGGTCGTGGGTATTTTTGCGGCATCGACACCAGCAACCGTTCCAAAGATTTCCCTTATGCGAGTGGGCCTCGTGTGTTCGTCGGCAAACACGGGCCAAGCGATTCCATTCCACATAAGGTAATCCTTAACTGGCTTCATCGGCTGGGCGTCTTGGGAAAGCCATTGGAGCAGTTCTGGGCAATTCAGGATCACGACACTGGCCGTTAAGATCACGACCGCGCGAACACCGCCCCGCACGGGACGAGAGGAATGCACTCGCCCCTTTACACGGTCTGATTTTCTGCGATTGGTGCGGAAGGCTTCGACGACACCTTTTCAGAAACCCGCGCCAGCATCGCGGGGAAAATCAAGTTCCCAGAAGCGCGGCGATTGTATCGGAACGAGTACTCATCCAAATAAGTCTGCAAATACTTCTGGCTGACCGAGTGGTACACCCCGCCGATCCCGCGCTTAACTAAACTCCAAAATCCTTCGATAGTTTGAGTGTGAACGTCGCCTACGACGTACACCTTCGATTCGTGATTAACTCGTCGGTGCTGATACTCCATCCCTTCCATCCGATCAAGGCCAGCATACGACGAATATTCATCAGTAAACACGGTGCTCTTGGGCAGCACGTATTCTTTCACGAATCCCTTTAGTGTCTTGCCAGTGGTATCAGTGGCGGTACGGGCGATGACGCGGCCCTTGCGCTCTACAGCTCCAACCACGATAGCTTTCCTGCCCTTATCGCCGCGTAGCAGCCGGCCAGTGCTATTCTTGCGATGCCCTCCGTAGTACATCTCATCTACCTCCACCGTTGATCCCTCCAGTTGCATATCAGGTTCGGATAGCAACGAGCGAATCTGGCGGAACATGCGCCATGCGGTTTTGTAGGTCACCCCGGTCTCGCGTTGAATCTGCTTTGCCGAGATGCCGCAACGAGTCGAACCCATCAAGTACATTGCCTGAAACCAGACCCGAAGCGAAGTGGTGCTTTTCTCGAAGATAGTCCCAGCCAGCGGGTAAATGTGATTGCCACAGGTCGCGCAAGCATAGGCAGTGCGTCCCGCAACGCGGTAATGTTTGCGCGGGCCTTCGCACTTCTGGCACACGGCCATGCCGCCGGGGAAACGCTGCTCCTTGATCTGTTCTAGGCAAGCATCGTCGGTCGGGAATTCACGGTCAAACTGCTGCCGGGTATACCGAAGTGCGGCGGGAATGGTTTGCTTGATTGAAGACTTGCGGTAGTTCATGCAAATAGTATGCCATTTGTTCTCCTTGTAGTCAAGGGATAATTACCGTCACAAGGGGGCTGTGGAAA
>Ga0302326_10000356_pt1 | contig 129187 bp, 120 predicted proteins | sample Palsa_T0_3_FD_202264 | JGI IMG/M metagenome (GOLD analysis project Ga0302326, IMG submission 202264) | Peat permafrost microbial communities from Stordalen Mire near Abisko, Sweden - Palsa_T0_3 | ecosystem: Environmental > Terrestrial > Soil > Palsa > Peat permafrost | place: Sweden: Abisko... | reverse complement strand
GTCTCCTACGAGTCCCCGGCATTACCCGCTGGCAACATAGGACAAGGGTTGCGCTCGTTGCGGGACTTAACCCAACATCTCACGACACGAGCTGACGACAGCCATGCACCACCTATCGCAGGCCCTTGCGGACACCGTATCTCTACGGCTTTTCCTGCGTAGTTCAACCCAGGTAAGGTTCTTCGCGTTGCCTCGAATTAAGCCACATGCTCCGCCGCTTGTGCGGGCCCCCGTCAATTCCTTTGAGTTTTAGCCTTGCGGCCGTACTCCCCAGGCGGGGCACTTAATGCGTTAGCTACGGCACGGAACCCGTTGATAAGGTCCCACACCTAGTGCCCAACGTTTACGGCGTGGACTACCAGGGTATCTAATCCTGTTCGCTCCCCACGCTTTCGCTCCTCAGCGTCAGTGCCGGCCCAGCCCACCGCCTTCGCCACCGGTGTTCTTCCTGATATCTGCGCATTTCACCGCTACACCAGGAGTTCCGTGGGCCCCTACCGGACTCTAGTCATGACAGTATCGGATGGCGACTCCAGGTTGAGCCTGGAGGTTTCACATCCGACTGATCAAACCGCCTACGAGCTCTTTACGCCCAATGAATCCGGACAACGCTCGCTCCCTACGTATTACCGCGGCTGCTGGCACGTAGTTGGCCGGAGCTTCTTCTGCAGGTACCGTCATTATCGTCCCTGCTTGAAAGAGGTTTACAACCCGAAGGCCTTCATCCCTCACGCGGCGTTGCTGCGTCAGGCTTTCGCCCATTGCGCAAGATTCCCCACTGCTGCCTCCCGTAGGAGTCTGGGCCGTGTCTCAGTCCCAGTGTGGCTGATCGTCCTCTCAGACCAGCTACCCGTCGTCGCCTTGGTGGGCCGTTACCTCACCAACAAGCTGATAGGCCGCGAGCCCCTCCCGAAGCGGAATCCATTTCCTCATCAGGCCATGTGGTCCGATGGGGACATCCGGTATTAGCAGCGGTTTCCCGCTGTTATCCCGGTCTTCGGGGCAGGTTGCTCACGTGTTACTCACCCGTTCGCCACTCGGCAGTCACCAAGTCTTGCGACTTGGATCAGCCTCGTTCGACTTGCATGTGTTAAGCACGCCGCCAGCGTTCGTCCTGAGCCAGGATCAAACTCTCCATCGAGATCTACGAGCCGCCCCGGAGGGCGGACCGAAAATCAGAGAGTCGGTAGAGATCTGGCGATCTCTTCCAACTGGCACAAGACAGATTGTTGTCCGTCTAATGCTTTGTACGAGGTTGGCATCGTCGACACGCATACGGCCGTGCCTCGATACCCGCACTAGCTTTTGACTTCCTCTGTTCCGTTTTCAAGAAGCACCGCTGCGGAACGCACACGACCCACTGGGGGCAGGAGGTGCGCTCCTTCCTTGGCCGGTTGCCGTAGCACGAGGCCGCAGCAACCGGAACTCCCCGGTCGGTCGGCTAGGACGTTTCCAGGGCGGCTTCACAGAGTACCCGGAGTGGTAGGGGGTGTCAAGCCGCCTGTGCAGGCGGACGCTGGCGGCCCTGGGGTGACCCTTCATCGCCCTCAGCCGGCCCGGAAACCCGCCGCCGGCGCCTCGCCCCGTCCTCAGGCGGCCTGGAGCAGGACCTGGACGGCGCCGGCGAAGTTGGCGGTCGGCACTTGTACGACCTCGACGTCAAGACCCGTGTGGGGGGCCACCACCATCAGTCCGTCGCCGAGGTAGATGGCCGTGTGGTCCACGAAGCCAGGGTCGTTGGGGTCGTAAGTCCAAAAGAGCAGGTCGCCGGGCGCGGCATCGGCCAGGGGGAGATGGACGCCGGTGAGGAACTGTTCGGCCGCGGTGCGGGGCATGAGGATCCCAGCCTGGGCAAACGACCACTGGACGAGGCCGGAGCAGTCGAAGCTCGAGGGACCAGCGGCTCCCCAAGAGTACGGCAAGCCAACTCTCGATAGGGCGGCTGCGATCATGGCTGCCACCTCGGTGCCGTTGAGGCCGTTACCGCTGATCAGGTTGGCCACCTGGTCGGGATGCAACAGCTCCACCGCCGCCCCCGGCAGCGTCCCTTGCAGCTCCTTAAGGAGTTGCTGGCCTGGAGCGTCCGGGGCGCTGATGACGAGACCGGTGTCCGGCGCCAGGCCCAAATCCGTGGCATAGGCGTGATCGACGAGCAGGTCGACGCCCGGAAGACCGATGGCAGCGAACGCCCCCATCCAGCCCTGAATGGGATGAGCCTCTCCGGGCGAGACGATGGGATCCTCGGCCCCGAGCTTCAGATTCCGGTCCGAGGCCATCTCGTACGACGAAACGAGCGCCCCGCCGGCCAGGTACTGCCACAGCGAATTGGATGAGGCGCTCGCCAATGGTGTGAAGGCCCGGAAGGTCCCCGGGTCGACGCCGAAGGTCACGACCGGGGCGCCGGCCAGGTCCACCGTGCCGGTATCGACGGACTCGACGGCCGCGATCCCGCTCAACCGAGCCACCTTGGCGGCCTGGGCGGCGGTAATGGGCGCTCGCAGCATGACCACCGCATCCGCGCTGCGAACTGCCCCGAGCGGAGTGACCGAGGGGAGGTCACCGGCCGCGGGGATAGGTAGGGCTGCCGGCCGGATGACCGGCGCGGAGGGAGCCGCCGCCAGCAAGCCTGACCCAGTCCCTAGGCCAGCAGCGGCCGCCAGCGAACCAGTCGACGCCGCAGCAGGCGTCGTCGCGGCACTAGCGGTCGTCGCCGCACCGGCGGTCGTCGCGACACCAGCAGTCGTCGTCGAACCGGTCGCCAGAGCCACGGCCTCCGCCGAGGCGGCGGGTGGGTGAGCGGTGACCGGGCCCACCCCCGCCACGTAGGTGACGCCGCCGCCCGTGGCCACGCTGGCTGTGACCGCGTACCCGTCGCCGGGTTCCATGGTGTAACGACCCGCGAGGTGAGAGGAACGTTGGTTGGAGGTCGCAGCCATGGCTGCGCTGGACGCACCCAGGAGCACCACTACGCACACTGCCAACGTCTTCGGAAGTCGCACCGGCCTCCCCTCGTATCGCGGCCGACCTGGAAAATCATTCCCCACGACGGCGTCGAATCCCTGCCATGCTATTTGGTGCACGGCGTGCGAAGGCGGACATCACCCACCTTTACCGACAGTCAGGTGCGCAGTTGCGCCGATTTCGGATGCCGCCCCACGCCGGGATGGCCGTCGACGGCAAACCGCCACAGCCGGTCCACCCCTACCGAGATGCCGATCCGGGCCGTCGTCAGTGGCCGTTCGGGTGGTTCGGTGCCGTCGTCGGCCAGCCACATCAGGGCCGCGGGCCCGACCAGGTCCGCGCCGTTGCGGGCGCCGTCCACCCCGAGCGCCTGGCAGAGCCGGCCGGGCCCCCGGCACAGGTCCCGGTCGTCCTGCCGGCGCTGGTCCGTCCAGCGAGCCTGGCGCATCAGCGCCAGGCCACTAACCGGCTCGAGGGCGCGCAACAGGACCGCCCGGGCCTCCCCGACTGGGCCGCAGACGACGTTGGCGCACCAGTGGACCCCATAACTGAAATACACATAGAGGTGGCCAGGCGGCCCGTACATGACCTGATTGCGCGGTGTCGGGCCCCGAAAGGCGTGGCTCGCCGGGTCCTCCTCGCCCTGGTACGCCTCCACCTCCACGATCCGGCCGGCTCGACCGTCGGCGGTCACGACCAGCTTGTTGAGCAGTCTGGGCGCCACCTCGGTGGCCTCGCCTCGGTACCACGACCGCGGCAGGCGTCTACGACGGAGCATCGCCACCGAGGCCGGTGAGCTGCTGTCCGAGGTGATGGGCGAACCGTTCCATCTGGATGGCCACCGGACCGGGACCCGCGCCGCCGGGTGTCGTCCGCCGGGTGACGGCCACACCCGGCGCCAGCAGTTCGACCGCTTCGGCGCCCAGGGAGGGATGCGCCTCGACCAGCTCGGCGAGCGGAACGTGGCGCTCGAGGGCATCGTGCACCAGTGCGCCCACCACGGTATGAGCCTGCCGGAAGGGCATTCCGCGCTCGACGAGCCATTCGGCCAGGTCGACGGCGGACGCGAAGGGGGTGTCCGCGGCCTCGCGCATGCGCGCCGTGTCCCAGGTCGCGGTGGCGAGCAGGCCCGTCAGGGCCACCACCCCACCGACCACCTGGTCGAGGGCGTCGAAAAAGGGCTCTTTGTCCTCTTGGAGGTCCCGGTTGTACGCCAGCGGGAGTCCCTTGAGCGTGGCCAGCAGGCCGGTGAGATGGCCGATCAGGCGCCCGCACCGCCCGCGCGCCAGCTCCGCGATGTCGGGGTTCTTCTTCTGCGGCAGCATCGAGCTCCCGGTGGCGTAGGCGTCGGCGAGATGCATGAAGCCGAACTCCTCGGTGCACCACAGCACGATCTCCTCACCCAGCCGGGACAGGTGCACACCGATCAGGGTCAGATCAAACAGGGCCTCCGCCACGAAGTCCCGGTCGGACACCGCGTCGAGCGAGTTCTCGAAGCGGGCTGCGAACCCCAGCTCCGCGGCGACCAGGTCCGGTTCCAGCGGGAGCGACGACCCGGCCAGGGCGCCGGCCCCAAGCGGGGACACGTCCAAGCGCCGGCGGGTGTCGAGCAGCCGGTCGACGTCGCGGGCGAGCGCCCAGCCGTGCGCCAGCAGATGATGGGCCAGGAGGACGGGCTGGGCCCGCTGCAGATGCGTATAGCCCGGCAGGTAGGCATCCTCCGCGGCCCGGGCCCGGTCCAGGAGGACCTGCTGCAGATCCTGGATGCGCCGGGCCACCACCACGAGCTCCCGCTTGGCAAACAGGCGCAGGTCGGTGGCGATCTGGTCGTTGCGGCTGCGGCCGGTATGCAGGCGGGCGCCGACCTCACCGGCGATCTCGGTCACCCGGCGCTCCACGCCGGTGTGCACGTCCTCGTCGGCGGGCTTGAACACCGGGCTGCCGGCGGCCAGCTCGGCCGCCACCCGATCGAGAGCGGCCAGGAGGATCTGGGCGTCTTCGTGCGAGAGGATCCCGGCGGCCGCCAAGCCCCGCACGTGGGCGCGGGAGCCGGTCACGTCGTCCGCCGCCAGTCGCTGGTCGAACGGGAGGCTCACGGTGTACGCCAATAGCTCGTCCGCAGGGGCCTCCGTGCCGAAGCGACCCTGCCACAGGGTCATTCGGCGCCTGCGGGGGGTCGTTCCCCAGTGGGTCGGTTGACCTGCCGGGCGGCCCAGGTGGCCACCCCCAGCCCCCACAAGCGCACGAAGCCCTCGGCATCTTGATGGCGGAAGCGGTCGGCCGCCTCGTAGGTGGCGAGCGAATAGTCGTAGAGGCCCACGTCGCTCCGCCGCCCGGCCACGATGCAACGACCCGGCACCTCGCAAAGCAGCCGCACGTCGCCGGTCACGAATCGCTGGCTCTCGTCGACGAACGCGTCCAGGGCCGCCTTGAGTGGCGAGAACCACATCCCGTCGTACACCAGGTCGGCATAGCGAGGTTCCAGCCGGGCCTTCTCGTGGGCGAGGTCCCGCTCGAGAGTGAGGTCCTCCAGGTCGGAGTGGGCCATGAGCAGCGCCAGCGCCCCGGGACATTCATAGATCTCGCGGCTCTTGATGCCGACGCGCCGGTTCTCGACCATGTCGATGCGGCCCCAGCCGTACGAGCCCACCAGCCTGTCGACCTCGCCTATCAGATTGGAAAGGGGCAGCCGTCGCCCGTCGAGCGCCACTGGTAGCCCTTGCTCGAAGCTGATGATCAGCTCGGTTGGCTCGGTGGCGGTCGGAGTCGTCAACTCGTACACGTCTTCTGGCGGTTGCTCCCACGGGTCCTCGAGGATCCCGCACTCGATCGTCCGCCCCCAGAGGTTCTGGTCGATGCTGTAGGGGCTGGACTTGGTGACGGTGATGGGGATGCCCCAGGTCTCGGCGTAGTCGATGGACTGCTCCCGCGTCAGACCCCAGCCTCGGACCGGGGCCAACACCTCGAGGTCGGGAGCGAGAGCGGCGGCGGAGACCTCGAAGCGGACCTGATCGTTGCCCTTGCCGGTGCAGCCGTGACCGACGGCGTCGGCGCCGTACGTGCGGGCCGCTGCCACCAGATGCTTGACGATCACCGGGCGCGAGAGCGACGAGATGAGCGGATACTTGCCCTCGTACTTGGCATTGGCCTTGAGGGCCGGGGCCACGAAGTCGTTGGCGAACTCTTCTCGCAGATCCACCACGATGGCGTCGACCGCGCCGGCGGCCATGGCTCGGGCCTTGATCGTCTCCCAGTCGCCGCCTTGGCCGACGTCAGCCGCCAAGGCGATGACCTCCACCTTGAGCTCCTCGGTCATCCAGCGCACGGCCACCGACGTGTCGAGGCCACCGCTGTAGGCCAACACCACTCGCTTCGCCACAGTACAAGTCCCTTCGTTCGCTCTGTCGACTGCCGATCAGACTTACAGGCCGGCTAAGCCCGACAAACGGCGGGCCAGCTTGGCCCCGCCAACCTGTTCGGCCGCCACCACCATGATCGTGTCATCACCGGCAACGGTGCCGAGGATGTCCGGCGACGATGCCCGATCGAGGGCAGACGCCACCACGTGCGCGGAGCCGGGCGGGGTGCGGACCACCACCAGATTGCCGGAGAAGGCCACCTCCACCACCCAGTCGCCCAGGACCCGCCGCAAATGCTCCTCGGGCACCACTCGCTCCTTGGGCAGCTCTGGCATGGCGTAGACCGAGTCCCCGCCCGCAGCGCGGATCTTGACCGCGCCCAGCTCCTCCAGGTCGCGCGACACCGTGGCCTGGGTGGCGTGAACGCCGTCCGCAGCGAGCAAGTCGACCAGTTGCGACTGGCTGGTCACCGCCCACTCCTCGAGCATCTGGGTGATCCGGTGCTGGCGCTGATTCTTGGAGAGCTTCACTGCCCGACCTCGTCCGCTACCAGCCACGACAAGAGACCGCGAGCCGCGTACATGCGGTTGCCCGCCTGCTCCCACACCGCGCTCGCCGGTCCGTCGATGACCGCAGCGCTGACCTCCAAGCCGCGATGGGCCGGAAGGCAGTGCAGGAAGACGGCACCCTGTGCGGCTCTGCCCATCAGCGCTTCGTCGACTTGATAGCCGGCGAAGGCGTCCTCGCGCTGGTGCTGCTCGGTCTCCTGCCCCATCGACACCCAGACGTCAGTGCAGACGGCGTCGGCGCCACTGACGGCCTCGACTGGATCGGTGGTCGTGGTGATCGTCACCCCGCGGGCCCGGGCGCCGTCGACGGCCACCGGGTCGAGCTGGTGGCCGGGTGGGCAGGCCAACCGGACGTCCACGCCGGCCAGGCCGCAGGCCAGGGTCAGGCTGCGGGCCACGTTGTTGCCGTCACCGACCCAGGCGAGGGTGCGGCCCGCCAGCCGACCCCCCCAGCGGTGGCGCAGGGTGAGCAAGTCGGCGATGGCCTGGCAGGGATGCGCGACATCGGACAACAGGTTCACGACCGACACTTCGTCGACCTTGGCCATGGCCTCGAGGACAGCGTGATCGAAGACGCGAGCCCCGACCACTCGGTGGTAGCAAGCCAGCACCCGGGTGACGTCTTCGACTGTCTCGCGCCTCCCCAGCCCGATCTCGTCGCCCCGCATGACGATCGGGTGCCCGCCCAGCCCGACTACCGCCATCTCCGTGGCGTTGCGCGTTCGGTTGGAGGGTTTCTCGAAGATGAGCGCCACCCCGAGGCCGGCCAAGATGGCGGGCGGGTGGGGCAGTTCGGCCAAGTCGAGCACCGCGGCCAGGTCGCCCTCGCTCAGGTCGTCGACCTCGAGAAAGTGTCGCATCAATCGGTCCCGGAGCTGGCGATGGCGTCCGCCAGGATGGCGACGGCGCGGTCCATCTCGTCCTCGGTCACCAACAATGATGGGGCCAGCCGCAGAGCGGTCGACGTGACGGCGTTGACAACCAGACCGGCATCGAGGGCCGCGGCCGCAACCGGGCCGGCTCTTTTTCCCTCGACGAGTTCGACGGCCAGCAGGAGCCCCAGGCCCCGCACCGCGGCCACGCTCGGGAGTGGCTCGATGGCTGCTGTCAGGTAGGCGCCGGCTGCCCGGGCTCGGGTGGGCACGTCTTCGGCCTCCATGACTGCGAGCACGGCCCGGGCCGCGGCCGCGGCCAGCGGTTGCCCGCCAAAGGTGGTGGCGTGATCTCCCGGGCCGAACGCCTCCGCCACGTCGTGGCGCGCCCAGCATGCCCCGATCGGCATACCGTTCCCGAGCGCCTTGGCCATCGTCACCACGTCGGGACGGATCCCGTAATGCTGGAAGCCAAACCACTCGCCGGTGCGGCCCAGGCCGGTCTGGACCTCGTCGATGATGAGCAGGGTGGCCCGTTCGTCACACAGCCGCCGGACCGCCTGGAAGTAGTCGGTCCCGCCGGGGTTGACGCCGCCCTCTCCTTGAATCGGTTCGAGCAGCACCGCGGCCACGGAGGGGTCGAGGGCCGCCGCCAAGGCGTCGATGTCGCGCCACGCCACGTGCCGGAAACCTTCCGGCAGCGGTTGGAAGGCCTCGTGTTTGGCCGGTTGTCCGGTGGCGTGCAGGGTGGCCAGGGTCCGGCCGTGAAAGGAGCCGTAGGCACTGACGACGACATGGCGGCCCCTTCCCCCCCACCGGCGGGCCAGCTTGATGGCGCACTCGTTGGCCTCAGCCCCGCTGTTGCAGAAGAACACCCGGCCCGGGCCGGCGTCGACCAACCGATCGAGAGTGGCCGCGACCTCCGGCCCAGGCTCGGTGCCGAAGAGGTTTGATACGTGCAACAGCGTGTGCGCTTGCGTGCAGATGGCCTCGGCCACCCGGGGATGGGAGTGGCCAAGGGAGGTGACAGCCAATCCCGAGAGGAAGTCGAGATACTCCCGTCCTTCGTCGTCCCACAGCCGGCTGCCCTCGCCCCGCACGAACGTCACCGGCGGCGGCGGGTAGGTGGCCATGAGGCGGGTGCCTTGCGGCGCGGTCACGTCGTTTCCGCCAGCAGCGGGTCGCGACTCACCATGGTGCCCACCCCTTCCCGGGTGAAGATCTCCAGCAACAGCGCGTGGCTTTGCGTCCCGTCGAGGATGTGGGCTTGTCCGACGCCGCCATTGACGGCCCGCAGGCACGACCGAACCTTGGGGATCATGCCGCCGGCGATGGTGCCGTCAGCCAGCATGGCCTCGAGGTCGCCGGTGCCGGCGGCGCTGATCCGGGTGGCGGGATCGTCCCGGTCGCGGCGGATCCCGTCGACATCGGTCAGGTACACCAGCTTGACGGCTCCGACCGCTACGGCCAGGGCCCCGGCCGCGGTGTCGGCGTTGATGTTGTAGGCCTGCCCGGTGGGGTCGCTGCCGATAGTGGCCACGACCGGGATCAGGTCCTCGGCCAGCAGCCGGTTGAGGAGGTCGGGGTTGACCGAGGCGATGTCGCCGACGAAGCCCAACTGGGGGTCGCGAGCCTGGGCGCTGATGATGCCGGCGTCCTCGCCCGACACGCCGACAGCCAGCGGGGCGTGGACGTTGATCGCCGAGACGATGTCCCGGTTGACCTTGCCGACGAGCACCATGCGGGCGATGTCGAGGGTGTCTGCGTCGGTGACGCGAAGGCCGTCGATGAACTCGGGCACCTTGCCGAGCCTCGTCATCAGTTGACCTATTTGTGGACCGCCGCCATGGACGACGAGCGGCCGCATACCGACGGAACGCATGAGGACGATGTCGGTGGCGAAAGATGCCAGAGCGGTATCGCCACTCGCTCCCGCGCCGGCGAGGGCGTTGCCTCCGTATTTGACGACCACCACCTGGCCCCAGAACCGGCGAATGTACGGCAGAGCCTCGACGAGGATGGCCGCCTTGGTGGTGGCCTCGACGTGCGCCCCGGTGACGGCGTCCACCCCGGTCACGGCGTCCACCCCGGTGACGCGGTCCGTCCCGGTCACGGCGTCCGCCCCGGTCACGGCGTCCGTCCCGGTCACGGCGTCCGCCCCGGTGACGCGGTCCGTCCCGGTCACGGCATCCGCCCCGGTCATGGGTACACCCCCACCATCGGCAGGCCGGTGGTCTCTGGCCAGCCCAGGGCCAGGTTGGCGCACTGGATGGCTTGGCCGGCCGCGCCCTTGGTGAGGTTGTCGATGGCGGCGATGGCGAGGATCCACCCGGTGCGAGCGTCGTAGCAGGCGGTGAGGTGAGCGCAGTTGGACCCGAGGGTGGCTTTGGTCGAAGGCGACCGGCCGGCGACGACCACGCACGGGGACGCGGCGTAGAAGTCCCGCAGCACCGCCAGCGGATCGCTTGTGTCGGCCCCGGGCGCGGGCCGGGCGTAACAGGTCGCCAGGATGCCGCGGTTCATGGGCGCCAGGTGGGGCGTGAAGATCACCTCGGCGCCGATGGCCTGCTCGATCTCGGGAGTGTGTCGGTGGTCGAGCAGGCCGTAGGCGGTGAAGTCCTCGTCCACGGTATTGAAGTGGGTGTTCGCCTTGGGGACACGGCCCGCGCCCGACACGCCGCTGGCGGCATCCACCACAATCCCCGTGGTGTCGATCAGGCCGGCTCGGACCAGTGGGGCCAGGGCCAGGGCCGCAGCGGTCGGGTAGCAGCCGGCGGCGGCAATCAGGGTCGCGCCGGGAAGCTCCTCGCCGAACAGCTCGGGGATCCCGGTCGCGGCGTCGGCGAGCAACGACGGGCAGCGGTGTTCGGACCCATACCATTTGGGGTAGAGGCTCGGGTCCCGCAGCCGGAAGTCCGCGGCCAGGTCGATCACGGTCCCTACCCGTTCGAGCAGGTCGGGTACCAGCTCCTGCGACGCCCCGTGGGGCAGAGCCAGGAAGACCACGTCGAGCCCGTCAGCGGCCGCGGGGTCGGCGTCGACGAGGACCAGATCCGGGTAGCCCGCGGCGAGGCTCGGATAGAGGTCCTCTACCCGGCCGCCGGACTGGCTGTCCGCGGTGGCCATGACGACCGTGAACGCCGGGTGGCCGGCGGCCAGCCGCATCAACTCGGCGCCGGCGTATCCCGACGCCCCAAAGACCCCGATCTTGAGCGAGCTGGCCACGGCACATACTATACATCACGATGCATAGTCATGCGGGAGGGCCGGCCGCCCATTTGGGACAGACCTCTCGCCGGGAGCCGTCCGCCGGCGGGAGGTCTGTCCGTTCGGATGCCGGATTGGGCCTCGAGAGGGACAGACCTCGGGGCTGGAGTCGTCCGCGGGCGGGAGGTCTGTCCGTTGCGAATCGCGCCCAAACCTCCGAGCGAGGCCGGCCGGCGCTACGACAGACGGCGGATCTTGGCGATCCGCTCGGTGCGGTAACTGGCGATCTTGATGCTCCAGCTGTCGAGTGGCCGCGGCCGGTCGTTGCCGAAGAAGGTCGTGAGGGGGCCTTCGAGGGTGTAGGAGTCAGCCCCGTCGACCTGCTCGGTGGTGTCATCGGTGAGGGTGACTTCGAAGGGCATGCCCTGATAATGCACCTTCGCCCCTGTGGGGAACCAGATGCCCAACCCTGTGACTTGCCGAGGTTATCCACAGCCCCTCACGGCCAACTCGTCAGGGGGCCCGGCATCGTCCGTGACGGTGGCCGGGAGAACGAGCCACCGTCACGGCGTGCCGACCCCCTTCCTCTTCACCGTCGATTGCGGCCAACCTCGAAGAAACCGCTCCTATCGCGGGACGACTCCGGGCGGCGCAGTTGAGCCGAAGTGGTCGCGTCCCCTCCGCCACGTCCTCCCCGACCGGAGCCTCGCCGAGCTGGAAAGGAGTAGGGGACCTGCAACTCGAAGGTGCTGACCCCGTTGGGTTTACCCCGGGTCAGCCCCTTCGGGTTGCGGGGCGTCTTACCCTTCCAAAAGGATTTGCGCTAGCAGGGCGCCGGCGTGGGGGTGCCCGAGGCCGGCCGCGTAGGCGTCGAAGGATCCGTACGCGGCCCGGAATCGGTCGAGAAACTCGTTCATGGTCGCGGGCTCGGCCGCGATGATGGCGGGTGCGCTGGACTCGATCTCCGCCACGTTCGCCCCGTACTGTGCCCGGAGCCACTCCAGAAGACGGCCCATGGCGAGCTGGCTGAGGGCGTAGTCGGCTGCGATGTCGGCATCGTCCACCCCGAGCAATCCCAACACCAGCGCGGTCAGGATGCCGGTGCGGTCCTTGCCGGCGAAGCAGTGGTACACCACGGGATAAGCGTCTGCATCGCACAGCAGGCCCAGGAAGGCGGCGATGGAGGTTCCGGCGGATTCGGCCATGGACATGTACTGCTCGGCGACGTATGACGGTCCGACCCAGTCGTGATAGTCCTCACGGGGTGGGAGCACGTCGAGCATCGGAAGGTGGTGCCAGGCGACGTCACCGGTGCTCTCCGCGATGCGCCCCTTGGCGACCTCGTCTCCGGTGCGCAAGTCGATTACCGTCCGCAGGCCCAGTTCCTCGACGCGGAGCAGGTCCGCCTCGGTGAGGCGGTCCAATCCGTCGGCTCGGAACAGGCGACGCCACCTCACCGGTCGGCCATCCCGTCCGACATAGCCGCCGAGGTCGCGGAAGTTCCACGCTCCCTCCAGGTCGAGGTGCCGGGGGTGATCGGGGTCAGCCACCCAATCCGGGTGGTCGCTCATGTCCGCAGCTCGGCTCCGTGGGCGGCGATCACCGCGTCGATCGTTGACTGGCGGGCCTGAGCCAGCTCCGTCTCGTGGAGCGTATGGTCGAGGGCCCGAAATCGGAGGCGGAAGGCGAGGCTGCGCCGGCCGGCGCCTATCTGCGCACCTCGGTAGGTATCGAACAGCCACACCGCCTCCAGGAGATCATCCCCCGCCGCCCGGAGTGTGGCTCGCACGTCGGCGGCGGGCACAGAGTCGGCCACCAGGAAGGCGAGGTCCACGTCGCTGGCCGGGTACCGGCTGATGTCGGGCGCCACGAGGGGCCGTCTGGGTTGAGCCAGCAGGTCGTCGAGGGAGACACTCAGATAACCGATGCGCTGCTGCAAACCGTAGGCCGCAACCACGTCAGGATCTATCTCGCCGACCGTCCCCAGGCGCTTTCCGGCCGCGCTGAGGATGTCGCCAGCCCGGGTGGGGTGCCACCCGGGGATCTCGGACGCGGAGATGGTGTTGGCTTGCAGGCGCATGGCGTCTGCCAGGTACGCCCAGGTTCGCGCCGCGGCCGCCGCGGCGGCTTGTCCCGACGAATCGTCGTTGACGCCGGAGGCGATGATGAGACCCAGCCGCTCGGTTTCATCGGGCGTGATCGCCTGCCCGGTCGGGGGGGCGAAGACGTGACCGATCTCAAAAAGGCATACCTCAGCAGCCTGCCGGTCCACGTTGTACTTGACCGCCTTGAGCAGCCCGGGCAGTAACTCTGAACGCAGGATCGACTCGGACCGATCAAGCGGGTTCTCCACCTCCACCGCCACGGGGTCGAGGCCGGCCCGTTCGAGATCTCCAGGGGCCAGGAACGTCGTCGTCCACGCTTCGTCGAAACCCGCCCCGGCGAGGATCGTCCGGACCTGCCGAAGGTCGCGCTGGCGGCCGGTCAGGCCTCCGGAGCCCCCCGGCGGCCCGGCCAGGATGGTGCGTTCGATCCGGCGGTAGCCCCACATGCGGGCCACTTCCTCGATCACGTCGATCTCGCGCTCGGCATCGAGACGCCATGACGGGATCCGCACGTCCAGTACCCTAAGACCGCCCTCCTCGGTAGCGGCGAACCCGATCGGCTCCAACAGCCGCACCATGTCGGCGTCGTCCAGCCCGGTCCCCAGGATGGCGTTGACACGCGATGTACGCACCCGGACCGACCGACCGGACGGCAACGACTCGCCGCACACGTCCACGGTCGGGCCCCGCCGCAGCGCAGGCGCGCCGCTGACGCCAGAGACAGTTGCCAACAGGGCGACGAATCGTTCGACGGCGGCCGGCGCGATCTGCGGGTCAACTCCCCGCTCGAACCGGACCCGGGCCTCTGAGTGCAATCCGAGGCGGGCCCCGGCTCGGGCGATGTGCATCGGCGAGAACCAGGCTGCTTCGAGCAGCACCCGGCGAGTGGAGGAGCTGATCTCGGCTCGACTCCCGCCCATGATCCCTCCGACGCCGACGGGAGTCCCGTCTGCGTCGCAGATCACGCAGTCGTCGTCCTCGAGTGACCGCTCGATCCCGTCGAGGGTGACGAGCACCTCCCCCGCCGCACCCCGGCGGACCAGCAACCCGCCTCCACCAAGCTGGTCAAGGTCGTAGGCGTGGTTCGGTTGGCCGAGGTCGAGCATCACATAGTTGGACACGTCGACAACGGCGCTGATCGGGCGCATTCCCGCCAGCGTCAGACGGCGGGCCAGCCACGGCGGCGACGGTCCGTCTGGGATCCCCTCGAGGATGGTCCCAGTGAAACGGGGGCAGAGATCCGGAGCCTCGACGACGATCGGGGCCGTACCTACCGCCGGCTCGACGGCGGCAACCGCGGGGGACGCGGGCCACGACCAAGTCTCGCCGAGGGCGGCGGCCAGGTCGCGGGCGACGCCGGCCATGCACAGCGCGTCGGGTCGGTTGGGGCTGACGTCAAGGTCGAACACCACTTCGGGCCGCAGGTCGAGCGCCTCGACGAGGGGAGCGCCCGGGGCCGCCAGCCCGGCCGGGAGGATGAGCAGCCCGCCGCCATCCCCGTCCTGCTCGGGCAAGCCCAATTCGGGAGCGGAGCACAGCATGCCGTTCGACCACTCGCCCCGTTTCTTTGCCCGAGTGATCTCGAACCCGCCGGGCAGGACCGCCCCGACGGGGGCCAGCGCCACCAGGTCGCCGGAGGAGAAGTTCCATGCGCCACAGGCGATCTGCAGGGTCTCGACCTCTCCAGCATCCACATCGACGAGGCGCATGCGGTCGGCGTTGGGGTGCGGGCGGATGTCCACGACCCGGGCCACCACCACGTCGTCGAGCCCGCCGCCGACCGTCTCGACGCCTTCGACGACGAGGCCGAGATTGGAGAGGGCATCGGCCAGGTCGGCGACGTCGGCGTCCAGCGGCGCGTAGTCACGGAGCCAGGAGAGGGGGGCACGCATCAGGTTCCTAGAACTGGGCGAGGAAGCGAACGTCGTTGTCGAGCAGGGCGCGCATATCGGGCAGGCCGACGAGAACCTGGGCCAGGCGGTCGATGCCGAAACCGAAGGCGAACCCGCTGTAGGTCTCCGAGTCGATGCCGACCGCGGCAAAAACGTTGGGGTCAACCATGCCGCAGCCGCCAAGCTCGATCCACCCCGATCCGCTGCACGTTCGACAACCGGCGCCGGCGCAGATCGGGCACGTCACCTCGAACTCGGCCGAGGGCTCGGTGAAGGGGAAGTAGGACGGCCTCAGCCGGGAGTGCATACCGGGCCCGAAGAAGGAGGTCGTGAAGGCCTCTATGGTGCCGGCCAGGTTGCCGAACGTTATGCCCCGGTCGACCACGAGCCCCTCGATCTGGTGAAAGACCGGCAGGTGGCGGGCGTCAGGCGTATCCCGCCGGTAGCACCGTCCGGGCATGACCGCGTAGATCGGTGGCTTCTGGGACTCCATCAAACGGATCTGCACTGGTGAGGTGTGGGTCCGCAAGAGGACCGTTCCGGGTGGGTCCAGGCGCAGGTACAGCGTGTCCCACATGCCGCGTGCCGGATGGGCTGGCGGCATGTTGAGCGCCTCGAAGTTGTACCAATCTGTCTCGGCCTCTGGGCCCTCTGCCACCGCGAATCCCATGGCCACGAAGGTGTCCTCGAGTCGCGTTCGGGTCTCGGTAACCAGGTTGAGGTGACCGCGGCCACGCCCGATGGCATCAAGCGGAGCCGCTAGCGGCCCGCTCATGAACTCCGTCAGGTCCAGCCGCTCAGCTTCGATCCGACTCCGGCGCTCCTGCGACTCGAACGACGCGGCCAGCGCGTCGGCTCGGCTCTGTAGACGATCGCGGGCCGCATTTATCAGCGCCCCTACCTCCCGGCGTTCGTCCGAGGGCAACTGCCCGAGCCGGGTGTGCAGCCGAGCCAGCTCGGACCGCTTGCCCAGCACGTCGCGCTCGATCTCTCGGAGCGTGGCGAGACGCGGGGCGGACTCCAGCCGGGCCAGACCATCGGACTCAATCGACACGACGGCCTCAGCGATCGACGTGCGGTCCGGGGAAGAGGGGGGTGCGTGGTCAGTCACGATCCTTGCAGTCTGTCCAAGTCGACCAGGGGAAGGGTAAACCGAAAGGTCGATCCACTCCCCGGATTTGATTCGGCGCTCAGCTGGCCGCCGTGAGACTCGACTAGGCCCCGGCTGATCCATAGCCCGAGGCCGGACCCAGTCGGACGGCCCACGGCGCGGCGGAAGAACTTGGTAAAGACCTTCGGCAGGTCTGAGGCCGGGATCCCCTCTCCCCGGTCGCTCACCGCCACCGACACCGACCCCTGGTCTACCGCGCCCTCGATGAGCAGTCCGAGCGGAGAGCCGTACTTGCAGGCGTTCTCGAGCAGGTTGGTGAGGACTTGCTCGACCTTGTCCGGGTCGGCGTACACCTTCGGAAAGGCCGCCGGGAAGACCGTTTCTGCCTGTAGCTCGGGGTATTCGAGACGCACCTTCTCCACCAGGCTGGCCGTCAGCCGGGGCAGGTCGACAAGCTGCCGGCGCAAGACCAGCCGGCCGGTTTCCAAACGGCTGATGTCGAGCAGCTCGGTGATCAACCTGGTGACCCGGTCGGCGTCGTGGTTGACCTGTTCGAGCATCATCCGCTTCTGGTCATCTTGCAGCCGATCCCAGCGGTTGAGCAGGAGGCTGGTGTATCCCTTCACCGAGGTGAGTGGTGACCGCAACTCGTGGCTGACAGTGGAGACGATCTCGATGCCGCTCACCCCGGCGCGTGATCGGCGGGCCGTGTCGCGCAGGCAGAGGACGACCCCTGACAGCGCACCATCGGCACCGCGCTGGTACGCGCCAGTTACGGCGACGACCACGTCGCGACCGTCACCCCGGCGGACCGTGATCGGCTGCTCCGTCAGAGCCTTGACGGACCGGAGCCGTGCCGAGCGATGCCAGTGGTCCACCCACAACCGCTTTCCCTCGCGATCCCGAGGGTCGAGACTGTCGGTGCAGAAGGCGCCGATCAGCTGGTGCCGGTCGTACCCCGTCAGTCGACAGGCCGCGGTGTTGACCTCGGTTATACGGAGGCACCCGTCGACGACGATGACCGCGTCCGGCAGCTCATCGATCAGGTTGTCGGGTTGGCCGCTCACCGCATTACGTCCGGCTCGCCTGGCCGGCTCGGCTCGCTTGGCCGGCTCGGCTCGCTTGGCCGGCTCGGCTCGCCCCGTCTCGGCGCTGCCGGGCTGCCTCGAAACACAACACCGCACCCGCGGTCGCCACGTTGAGCGACTCCGCCGCCGCGGCCATCGGGATTGTCAACCTGCCATCCAGCTGACTGGCGAAGGCGTCGGGGAGCCCGCGGGACTCGTTGCCGAGCACCAACGCCACCGGCGCCGCCAAGTCCACGTCCGTGTAGTCGCACCCCCCAGTGACGGCCGTCCCCCATCGCCGCAGGCCCCATCGGCCCACCTCGTCCAGCACCTTCTCCGCGTCCGCTCCGGCGACCACGGGGACGTGGAACAGCATGCCGGCAGTCGAACGGATGGTTTTGGGGTTGTAGACGTCAACCGATCCTGCGCAACAGACCACCGCTCCGGCCCCTGCGGCCCCGACGCTCCGCAGGATCGTCCCCAGGTTGCCGGGATCGCGGACATCAACGCAGACGACGATCAGATCCGGATTGGTAGCCGCGAGGGCTGCCAGGTCGACGTCGACCATGCGCACGGTGGCGGCCACCGGTTGGGGGGTGACGGTATCGCACGCCCTGGCCAAAACACCCGGCTGTAGCTCGAGCAGATGGGCGCCCGCGGCGGCGCAGGCCGTCGCCAGGTCGCGCTCGGCCGGGTCCGAGGCATCGGCGTCGATGAACACCGACTCGATCGCCGCCCCCATGGTGAGGGCCTCTCCTAGCACTTTGGCTCCCTCCACCACGAAGAGTCCGTCGGCCTGGCGCGCACTACGGCGCCCGATCAAGCGCCGTAGGTGCTTTACGGCTTCGTCGTGGAAGGCGAGCGCGGACAGGAGGAGCGCCGTCGGAGCGTCAGGCGCTGGCCGACTCGGCGTTGGCCGATCCGGACTGGGCCGATCCAATGTCGCTCGGGTCGGCCAGTGCCCCGCGGGCGACCTCGACCAACGCACCGAAAGCGACGTCGTCTCGTACGGCTAGGTCGGCCAGGACCTTGCGGTCGACGTCGACGCCGGCAACTCGCAGCCCAGCGATCAGCCGGCTGTAGCTCATGCCATGAACCCGCGCCGCCGCGTTGATGCGTTGGATCCACAGCTGACGGAAGTCACCCTTGCGCGCCCGGCGGTCACGGTAGGCGTACTGCAGCGAGTGCATGACCTGCTCGTGAGCGGCCCGGTAGCTGCGACTCTTGTTGCCGAAGTAACCCTGCGCCTGTTCGAGAACGGCGCGGTGGTGCTTCTTGCTATGGACGGCACGCTTTACCCGGGCCATGGGGTGCTCCTTTCAACCAAGTTTGGATACGAGAACGGCGGACGCGGAGGCGCCCGCTCACCTGCCGGCGGTGACGCCGGCGATCAGATGCCGAGCAGGCGCTTGACTGCCTTGACGTCGGCGGGGGCGACGCCGACTTCCCGACCCAGTCGACGGGTCCGGGTGCTCGACTTCTTCTCCAGAATGTGGGAGCGGAACGCCTGACGGCGACGGAGCTTCCCGGTCCCCGTGATCTTGAAACGCTTGGCGGCGCCCCTGTCAGTCTTCATCTTCGGCATCGTGTCGTACTCCTCGTTGTCTTCGTTGGGGCGCTGGTCATTCGATGGGGGCTGGGCTGCTGCCACTGCGTTCGTCACTGCGGGGTCCGGCACCCGCGCTCGCGGTGGCGGGCTCGGATTCTTCGGCCGCTTCCACATCGACACCGACGCCATCCGCCGCCGTCAAGTCGGTCGCGGTGTTGTCGGTGCTCTCTGTGTCGTCGGTGTTCTCTGGGTTATCGGTGCTCTCTATGTGATCGGTGCTCTCGCTGCCTGACTGAGCCTCTTCCGAGCCGGGGGCGCCGGCCGGGGAGGCCGAGTCAGAGCGGCGGTCCCCGTTGGCCGATGGTTTGCGCGCCTGGGCTCGGCGATCTGGTGCCAGCACCATGATCATGTTGCGACCGTCCAGCTTTGGCGCAGCCTCGACCTTGGCTACGGCGGCGACCGTTTCGGCTACCTGATCCAGAATCCGCTTGCCGAGCTCGGGATGACTCATCTCCCGGCCCCGGAACATGATGGTGATCTTGACCTTGTGGCCCTCCCCGAGGAAGCGGGCCACCTGGCGGGTTTTGGTGTCAAAGTCGCCGACGCCGATCTTGGGCCGGTACTTCATCTCCTTTACCCCGGTTGTCGTGGCCTTTCGGCGAGACTCCTTGGCCCGTTGGGCCGCCTCGTACTTGAAGCGGTTGTAGTCCATGATCCGGCAAACGGGTGGGTTGGCGTCAGCCGCCACTTCCACCAGATCCAAATCCAACTGTCGGGCAATGCTGAGCGCCTCGGGCAACGGCTTGATTCCAAGTTGCTTGCCATCAGGATCGATGAGCAGCACCTCTCGGGCTCTGATCCGGTCATTCGTGCGGTGCTCGTTCTGGTCAGGTACAGCGGCTATGCGTCATCACTCCTTGGTGGTAGATCCCCTTCTCAGCGCGAAAAGAAGACGGGCGTCCGGAAGCAACGCCCGCCCTGGCGGTCGATCGACCCGGGCGCACCGGGGTCCCGAAGGGCGGCGGTGGCCGGGTGGGGGTTCTGCACCCCGCTTCCCGTGTTCGGTTTTCAACATAGGGTAGCGCAATGAGCACGCTCTGGACGCCGGAAGGCGAGCGACCGATCCGCCGGGACCCCCCGCCGTCCGCCGAACACCCCCCCGGCTCTGGCAGCCCGGGTGGCTCCGGTGGGCCCGGCGAACCCGACGAGGAGATATCGGAGGAGGAGGTGCGGGAGCAGATGGACCAGCTGCGAGAGCAGTTGGCCCGCACGCCGGCTGAGATGGTCATCGCCAACCATGCCTTTGGTCTCTTCGAGTTGGCCGCCCTGCACCTGTCGCTGCAGCCACCCCAACTCGAACAGGCCCGCCTCGCCATCGACGCCCTGGCGGCTCTCGTCGAGGGCCTGGGTGCACGGTTAGGGGAGGCCGCCCCCCAACTTACCGAGGGTGTCAGCCAGCTGCGCCTGGCCTACGTCCAGATCCACCGGGCGGTCGAGACCGGCGCCGGCGCCGGCGGGGACACCGGCCTCGGCGGGGACTCCGGCGCCGGCGAGAGCCCGGTTGATGCGCCGGCCGCCAACGCCGGGGAGGACTCTGGCGCCGGCGAGCACTCCGTCGAGGAGTGACTGAGCCGCCTCGGGTTGTACGTCCGGGGCGGGGCGGGGCGGGGGCCCGGCGGCTATCTGGCGTTTTCCTGGTATGTACGACACCTATAAGGTGTCAAGTATCACAATATCGCTTATCAGCGAGCCCTCGGCCGATGGCCGGCCGCGGCTAGCTGGAGGTCCGCCGCCTCCCACCGGCCGCCATGACCGGCCAGGAGGCCGAAGGTCACCACGGTCCCCACTTCCACCGTTCGTGAGCCGTCGGCGATCTGGGTGCAATGGAACCGGTACCGAACCGATTGGACCGGGCCGGCGCCGGCGCCGGCCCCTGACCCTACGCCGGCCCCCGCCCTCGAGTCGGCGCCGGCCGCTACCCCCGCGGTCTCGACCTCACCCAGCCCTACGGCATCGTCGAAGGCCACCACGGTCCCGACCAGGCGCACTCTCACGGGACGATCTTGGCGATCGGCAACTCGATGATGTCGGTGGCGCCGTGGTCCTTGAGCGCCGGAATGAGGGTGTTGATGGTGTGCTTCGGGACGACCGCCTCCACTGCGAACCCGTCCTCTCCGTACAACCTGGACACGGTGGGTGACTTCATCGCCGGCAGCATCTCGATGACCGAGCCCAGGTCGGATTCCGTCACGTTGAGCTTCACCAGGACGCGTTCCCGAGCAATCAAAGTTCCCGTCAATAGGCTGAGCAGCTGCTCCATGGCGTGTCGCTTGTCGTCGTCGGCGTATGACACCGGGTTGGCGATCAGCTCGGTGTAGGACTCGAGGATGGTGTCAATGATGCGCAGACCCGCGGCCCGCAACGCCCTCCCGGTCTCGGTGATCTCGACCACGGCGTCCGCGATGTCGGGGATCTTGGCCTCGGTGGCGCCGTGCGACAGCCGGACTTCGGCCTGGACGCCGTGGGCGGCCAGAAAGCGACGGGTGAGCCCGGGGTATTCGGTTGACACCCTGCTCCCGGCCGGGAGGTCGCCGACGGCTTGGACCGGGGACTCCTCCGCCACGGCCAGCACCAGCCGGATGGGCCGGGAGCTGGCCTTGCTGTACCGCAGCTGCCCCAGCGACGCCACGTCCGAGGCCGTCTCCTCGATCCAGTCGCGCCCGGTGATCCCCAGGTCGAACAAGCCCTCCGCCACGTACTCCGGGATCTCTTGGGGGCGCAGGATGCGCACCTCCGACACCCTCGGATCGTCGATGGTGGCCCGGTAGTCCACGTCGGAGCCGCGCTGCACGGCGAGATCGGCGTCCTCGAACAACTCGAGGGTGGCGGCTTCGAGCGAGCCCTTCGGCAGCACCAGGCGCAGCACGGCGCAGAACCCTAGTGGCTGGACCGGCCCGAACGACCGGCTTCGGGCCAGCCGCGAAGCTACTTCGGCAGCCGCGCCAGCAGGTTGGCCATCTCGATGGCGGCCGCGGCGGCCTCGAACCCCTTGTTGCCGGCCTTGGTGCCCGCCCGCTCGACGGCCTGTTCGATGGTGTCGGTGGTGAGCACCCCGAAGACGATCGGCACACCGGAGTCGAGCTGCGCCCGTTGTACGCCGGCCGCGCACTGACCTGCCACCAGCTCGTAGTGGCTGGTGGCGCCGCGGATCACTGCGCCGACGGTGATGATGGCGTCGTAGGCCCCGCTGGCGGCCAACCGAGCGGCCACGAGCGGCAGCTCGAAGGCTCCCGGCGTCCAGGCCAGGTCGATGGCCTCGGCTGCCACCCCGTGACGGCGCAGCCCGTCCATGGCGCCATCGACGAGGCGGGTGACGATGGCCTCGTTAAAACGGCTGGCCACCACCGCGACCCGCAGCCCGTCTCCACTCAAGTGTCCTTCGAAGATGGTCAAGGCACCCCTCCCTGAGGGGGAAGCAGGTGCCCGAGGCGGTCGCGCTTGGTGCTCAGGTAGCGGATGTTCTCCTCGTTTGGCGTCGTGTGCAGCGGGACCCGCTCGACGATCTGCAAACCGAACCCTTCCAGTCCGCCCCGCTTGGCGGGGTTGTTGGTCATGAGCCGCATGGTGGTGATCCCCAGGTCGACGAGGATCTGAGCGCCGATACCGTACTCGCGGCTGTCCACGGGGAGCCCCAGCTCGACGTTGGCGTCGACCGTGTCCATGCCGCCGTCCTGCAACTCGTAGGCCTGGAGCTTGTGGGCGATCCCGATGCCCCGGCCCTCGTGACCGCGCAGGTACACCACTGCCCCCAGACCGGTCTCGGCGATCCTGCGAAGGCTGGCGTGCAACTGCTCGCCGCAATCGCAGCGCCGGGACCCGAACACGTCCCCGGTGAGACACTCGCTGTGGACCCGCACGAGCACGTTGTCCTCGCCGGCGGGCTCCCCCATCACGAACGCCAGGTGGGTCTCGTGGTCGATGACGCTCTCGTACGCGATACAGCGGAACTCGCCGTACTCGGTGGGCAGGCGAGCCGCACCGGTCCGGCGCACCAGGCGCTCGTTCTGCCGTCGATGGCGGATCAGGTCGGCGATCGTCACCACTAGGAGCCCATGCCGGGCCGCGAACGCCTCCAGGTCGGGTAACCGGGCCATGCCGAGGCCGTCGTCGGTGACGACCTCACAGAGCACCCCGGCGGGTGTCAGGCCGGCCATGCGGGCCAGGTCGACGGCGGCCTCGGTGTGGCCGGCCCGTTTGAGGACCCCGCCCTCGCGGGCCCGCAGCACGTGGAGGTGACCGGGGCGGGCCAAGTCCTCCGGCCGGGTCTTGGGGTCCACCAGGGCCCGAGCCGTCAACGACCGGTCGGTCGCCGAGATGCCGGTGGTGGTGCCGTTGCGGTAGTCGACGGTCACGGTGAAGGCGGTGCGCTGCGACTCGGTGTTGCGGGCCACCATCAGGGGCAGGTCGAGTTCGTCGGCCCGCTCCGAGGTGATGGATGCGCAGATCAGGCCCGAGGTGTAGCGAACGAAGAAGGCCATCACCTCGGGGGTGGCGTGCTCGGCGGCCACGATGAGGTCGCCCTCGTTCTCTCGGTCCTCGTCGTCGACGACCACGACCATCCCGCCGGCGGCGATGGACGCCGTGGCCTCCTCAATGCTGGCGATGGGCATCGTTACGCCTCTCCCGTGCCGGCCAAGGCCCGGTAGGGCGATTCGACTCCGGCCTGCAGAAGCCGTTCAGCGTATTTGGCGATCACGTCGACCTCCAGGTTGACCGGATGGCCGACCGCCTTGCGCCCGAGGGTGGTGACCTGGAGGGTGTGGGGGATGACGGCGACCCGAAAAGAGTCGCCCGTCACCGACACCACGGTCAGGCTGATCCCGTCGACCGTCACGGATCCCTTCTCCACCAGATAGGGCGTCAGGCCCTCGTCGAGGCGGATCTCCAGGTCGGGACCGGGATGCACGATGGTCCCCACCGCGTCGACGTGTCCCTGCACCAGGTGACCGCCGAGCCGGTCGCCGACGCTCACCGGGCGCTCGAGGTTGACGGCATCCCCCGGCCCGAGGGCACCCAGATTGGTACGCCGGAGCGTCTCGGCGACGGCGTCGGCCGCCCACCAGTCCGGGCCGATGTCGACCACCGTCAGGCAGCACCCGTTGACGGCGATGGAGTCACCCACCCGGCTTCCCTCGGTGACGGTTCGGGCCGAGAAGACCAGGCGGACGCCGTCGCGGGCGGGTTCGGTGGAGGCCAGCGTGCCCATCTCCTCGACGATCCCGGTGAACATGACGCTCACGGTACGGCACCCCCCGCATTTGCGGCTAGAAGATCGATCCGTACATCGGGACCGATCCGGCGAATCTCGGCGATCCGACCCCTCCAGACGTCCGCCATGGTCGCCGCGCCGGGGCCGGAGAAGAGGGCCAAGCCGTCGTCGCCGCCCAGCAGGGACGGGGCCAGGTACAGGACGTACTGGTCGACGAGCCCACGACGGTGAAAGGTCCCCGCCACGCGCGACCCGCCCTCCACGAGCAGCTGGACCACGCCGCGGCTCCCGAGGTCGTCGAGGAGCGGCTCGAGCTCTCCATCGTGGACAAGCGCAGGAAGCACCCGGGCTCCCTCGGGGGGTCGGCCCAGTACGACTCGCAATGGGTCCCGCCCGGGGACCTCCCGTACCGTAAGGGCCGGGTCGTCCGCCCTGACGGTGCCGGCGCCCACCAGGATGGCGTCGCTTTCGGCCCGCAAACGGTGGGCGTCGAGGCGGGCTTCGGGGCCGGTGATCCAGCGGCTCGACCCGTCCGGGGCCGCGATCCGCCCGTCCAGAGTGGCGGCCAACTTGAGCACGACCCACGGCCGGCCCCGCCGGCGGTGCGCCAGGTAGGGAGCCAAGGACGCGCCCACCTGGTCGGCCGCCACCCCGACGTCGACCTCGATGCCGGCGGCCCGGAGGCGGGCCACGCCGCGGCCCGACACCCGGGGGTCAGGATCGAGGACGCCCACCACCACCCGACGCACCCCGGCGGCGATGAGGGCGTCGGCGCACGGCGGGGTGCGGCCGTGATGGGAACACGGCTCCAGGGTCACGTAGACGGTGGCGCCCCGGGCCGAGGCGCCGGCCAGCTCCAGCGCCACCGCCTCGGCGTGGGGGCCGCCGGGGGGCCGGGTGGCCCCCTCGGCGGCCGGCTCGCTGCTGGCGGGCACCACGACCGCCCCGACCCAGGGGTTCGGGGAGGTCTCGGCCCGCACGCTCTGACCGAGGGCCACCGCCTCCGCCATCCAGGCGGCATCCTCGGCTTCAGGGATGTCGGGTGGGGATTTCACCGAGGAGGTCCAGGGCATGCGGGAGCACGTCGAGGACGGCCTGGAGGCACTCGACAGCCCCTGAGGGCGACCCTGGCGTGTTGAGGATGATGCTGTGGCCGCGTATCCCGGCGACGCCCCTGGAGAGCCGGCCGAGGGGGCTGACGAGGCGCATGGCTTCGGCGAGGCCGGGGGCGTCCCGTTCGAGGATTTCCCGGGTGCCTTCGGGGGTCTGATCCCTGGGACTGAAGCCGGTGCCGCCGGTCGTGACGACGAGGCCGGCGAAGCTGTTGCTCAGTCGGGACAACTCCCCCGCCACCGACGCCACCCCGTCTGCGATCACGGACCGTTCGACCACTTCGAACCCGGCGTCCTCGAGGGCCGTGGCCAGCGCCGCCCCTGAGATGTCCTGCCGCGTCCCCGCCACCACCCCGTCGGACACCGTGACGACCTTGGCTTGGCGGCTCGGGGACGGGTCGACTTCGTCGCCGGCTTCGCTCATCGTCCGGGCGCTGCGGCGGTGGCGGCGTCCCGGATGGCCCGGGCCGCAGCGGCGGGGTCAGGACGGCCGAAGATGGCGCTCCCAGCTACGAACGTGTCCGCCCCTGCTTCGGCGACCCGCACCACGGTCTCCACGTCGATCCCGCCGTCAACCTCGATGGCGAAGTGGAGCCCGTCGCGGCGGGCGATCTCCGCGGCCCGGGCGACCTTGGGGATGGCCTCGGCCAGGAAATGCTGGCCGCCGAATCCCGGATGGACCGACATCACCAGGAGCAGGTCGATGCGGTCGAGCCATGGCTCGCAGGCCTCGAACGGGGTTTCGGGGTTGATGGCCAATCCCACCTCCACGCCGAGATCGCGCATGGATTGGATCAGAGCGGCGGTGCCGTCCACCTCGACGTGGACGCTGCAGTGGTTGGCGCCGGCCTTGGCGAATGCCTCCAAGTACTCGCCCGGGTTCGTCATCATCAAGTGGCAGTCGAGAAAGGCGTCGGTGTGGCGCCGAATCGCTGCCACTACCGGCGGCCCGATCGTCAGGTTGGGCACGAAGTGCCCATCCATCACGTCTACGTGCAGCAGATCCGCCTCAGAGGAGACCCGGTCGATGTCCGCGCCGAGGGCTGCGAAGTCGGCCGACAGGATGGAAGGGGCGACGCGCACCACGGCGGCCACCCTAGCGGCGCGGTGGCGCCGGGACTCGGAGCGACAGCACATACATGCCGTCGGTGCCGGCAGTCTGCGGCAACAACAGACCACCTCGGCCAGCCGGCTGCCAGGGGGGGCCGGGTGGCGGCACCGGAATCAGATCGGGAGCCGTGCGGGCCAGCCATCCGTCGATGCCGCGGGTTTCGGAGCCGGTGAGCGTGCACACGCTATAGACCAGAAGACCGCCGGGCCGCACCAGCGGCAGGGCGCCGGCGAGCAGCCGGCGCTGGAGTTCGGCCAGGCGGGCGACATCGGCGGGCTGCACGCGCCAGCGGGCGTCCGGCCGGCGGCGAAGCACGCCGAGCCCGGAGCACGGTGCATCCACGACCACGCGGTCGAAGCTGGCCGGGCGCCAGGGGGGCATCAGACCGTCCGCGACCACCGTGACCATCTGCCGGGCGCCGAGACGGGTGGCGTTGGCCGCCATCATGTCGGCCCGATCCGGCGAGAGATCGGCCGCCACCACCAGCGCCGGCCCGTCGCTGGCCATGGCAGTGGCCTTGCCCCCGGGTGCCGCACAGACGTCCAGGATCCGCTCGCCCGGCTGCACACCGACGTGGGCGGCGACGAGCTGACTGGCTCGATCCTGGACGTAGCCGTCGGACCGGACGGTCATGCCGGCGGCCTCGTTCATGGTCAGGAGGGCGCCACGCGCTGGTTCCGGGCCCAGATCACGGGCGAGCTGGTCGACGATCCAGTCCGGGTAGCTCAGTTGGGTCGCGGGATCGGGCCAGGCGACCGGCCCCACCGCCAGCTGCTCGGCCACCCGGCGCAGGATGGCGTTGACGACCGAGCGCCCGGGGCCTCGCACCTCTTCTACGGTGGCGGAAACCGCGGCGTGGGCTGGGACCCGCATCCAGGCCAACTGGTAGGCACCCAGGCGGAGGGCGGCCCGCACCTCGACATCCAATTGGCTCCGAGTGTGGCGGTCGATCAACCAGTCGCAGGCTCGCCGCATGCGGGTCGTGCCGTACACCAATTCGGTCACCAGGGCCCGGTCCCGAGCGTCGAGCTGGCTACTCGACAGAAGATCAGGGACCACCACGTTGGCCCGGGCCCCGCCCTCCACCGCGGCGAGGGCGTCGAGGGCGACACGACGAGCATTCGCCGGTTCCGGCGGGCGCCGGTTGCGGTCGGGACGGGTTGCGTTAGTGGGGCCACCCCTGGAAGCGGTCGGTTTCATGACCCGAGGCCCTCGCCTGGCCGGGGCCGGGCCCCCCGCAGCCAGTCCACGGCGGGGAGCGGGGGCCGTCCCTCCGCCTGCACCGTGACGAGGCGCAGGGCGCCATCGCCCGTGACCACCAGGTCGCCTTCGAGGCGGCCGGGCGGTCCGTCTGGCGGGGCTTCCGCCGCGACCCGGGCGGCCAGCACCAGCAACCTCCGGCCGCGCCAGGTCGTCCACGCCCGGCCCAGTCGGACGACCCGATGGAGCTCGGATGCGCTCCGGTTCCAGTCGAGGTAGAGGTCGGCGGGTTCGATCTTCTCGGCGTAGGTGGCCTCCCCTTGCTGGGGCACGGCTCGGCCCAGCCCGGTGGCGAGGGCGTCCACGAGCATCGACGCGCTCAGGGTGGCCAGCCGGGCGCGCAGCTCGGGCGCGGTTTCCTCGGGACCGATGCCGATCGCCTCGCAGCCGTACACCGGGCCGGTGTCCAGACCTTCGTCGATGGCCATGAGGCACACCCCGGTCTCGGTGTCGCCGGCCAGGATGGCCCGCTCCACTGGGGCCGCCCCTCTCCATCGCGGCAAAAGGGAGAAGTGGGCGTTGACCAGGTCCAGGCGGGTCAGGATCCCCGGTTTGATGATCCGCCCGTAGGCCACCACCACGCCCAGCTCGGCGCCCGAAGCGGCGGCATCCTCAGCCAGTTCGCTGACCGGAAGGCCGAGCTCGAAGGCGGCCGCCTTCACCGGGCTTGGTCGGGGCGGCTCGTGTCGGCCGCGACGCTTGTCGGGCCGAGTGATGACCACGGCAACGTCGTGGCCGGCGTCCACGATGGCGCGTAGGGCCACGGCCGCCGGCTCGGGCGTGCCCAGAAAGGCGACGCGCAGGATCTAGCTCCCGACCGCCTCGGCCCGCCGCCGGAGTTCCCGCATGGCGTCCTTGCGCTGGGGTTTGTCCAGCAGGGAAAGGAGCAGCCGGCCGTCCAGGTGATCCAGCTCGTGCTGGAAGCAGCGGGCCTCCAGCTCGTCGGCCTCGATGGACACCTCGTGGCCCTCCAGGTCCCAGCCGGTCAGATGGATCTCCTTGGGCCGCACGATCGGGTAGTACAGGCCGGGGATCGACAGGCATCCCTCTTCCCACTCCCACTCGCCGCGGCTCTCGGCGATGACGGGGTTGACGATCGCCACTGGATCGCCATCCTCGAGCTGGTACACGAACAACCGCTTCTGGACGCCCACCTGCGGCGCAGCCAAGCCCATACCGCGCGCCTCGTGCATGGTTTCCACCATGTCGTCGACCAGGCGCACCACGCTCCCGTCGATGTCGGTCACCTCGGCGGCGCGTTGGGTGAGTACGGGATCCCCGAAGAGCCGGATCTGGTAAGCAGCCACCCGCCCATGCTACCGGTAGCGTCACACCTCGGATGTCTCCAGGCCACTACTTCGACGCCGACCCGGCCGTCCCGTCCCATCCAGGTGAGGTCGACCTGTCACTGCCAGGATTTCACGCCCGACTCCAGGTCGACCGAGGCGTGTTCTCGGCGTCCGGTGTCGATCCGGGTACCCTCGAGCTGCTCCGAGCCATGCCAGATCCGCCCGCGGCAGGCGACCTGCTCGACCTGGGATGCGGTTACGGCCCCATCGCCTGCACCCTCGCCCACCGGGCCCCTGACGCCGTCGTGTGGGCCGTGGACGTCAATGACCGGGCCCTCGACCTCACCGCCCGCAATGCCCAGGCGCTGAGGTTGGACTCGATCCGGCCGGTGCGGCCCGACGCGGTGCCGGAATCGGTCCGGTTCGCCGGCATCTGGTCCAACCCGCCGATCCGGGTCGGCAAGGCGGCCTTGCACGACATGCTGACGGCGTGGCTGCCCCGGCTCGATCCGGGCGGAGAGGCGTGGCTGGTGGTGCACCGCCATCTGGGCGCCGACTCGCTGGCCGGCTGGCTCGCCGAGCAGGGGTGGAAGGTCACCCGAGCCGCATCGAAGCGGGGATATCGGATCCTGGCGGTGCGACGGCCATGAAGCAGCTCGGCCCCACCGACCTCAAGCGCCTGCATCGCGAATGGAATCGTCGGACGTCGGGCCGGCTGGCCCTCCTGCTCGACGGCATCCAGTCGCCGTACAACGTGGGGGCCATCGTCCGCACCGCGGCGTCCTACCGGGTCGATCATCTGTACCTGGGCGCCGGCACCCTGTCACCCGGCAACCCGAAGGCCGGGAAGGTGTCGATGGGCACCGAGCGGTACTTGTCGTGGTCGGCCTTCGAGCTGAGCCCGGACGCCGCGGACGCGGCGCGCGACGACGGGTTCACGGTCGTCGGTCTGGAATTGGCCGACGACGCCATCCCCCTCCACCTGTTGCAGGCGGGCTCGGACGTGTGCCTGGCCCTCGGCCACGAGGACCACGGCCTGAGCCCGGCCACCCTGGCCGCCTGCGACACGGTGGCGTTCCTGCCCCAGCTGGGCCGGGTCGGCAGCCTCAACGTGGCCACCGCCGCCGCCATCGCCATGTATGAGCTGCGCCGCCAGGCGTGGGTGTAACCAGAACCGGCGCTCGAGTTGGGTGCGATCTGCATCTTTGGGTGGGATTTGACTAGAGAAACGAGGGGTGGTCGCACCCAGAAGCGCGAATCGCACCCAGAAACGCGCGCAAGTTCCACCGGCTGGGCCGCATGATCGAAGGGGAGTGGGACCGGGGCAGCACCGGCAGCGTCGTCGTCCAGGCACTGAGACGGACAGACCTCGCGCTGGGTAGGCCGGCGATGCCGGAGGTCTGTCCGCTGGGATGCCGAAATCGACATCAGGGCGGACAGACCTCGGGCCGACTCGGGCGGCTATCTCGGAGGTCTGTCCGCCGAGCGTGGTAACGGAGCTGGCGCTGGGTCAGGATCGAGGCCGGTTCTGGCCTCGGGTGCCGGCCGCTGCCGCGTGTTTGGTAAAGCCCTCGGGGCGTACGGAGTCAATGCGTCCGGCTCGCGATGGTTCGTGGGCGAGGACGGGGATCGGCTGCGCGCGGGTGGCGCCGAGATCGGCTCCCGATGGCCGCGGGGGTGACGGACGCTACCGGCTGGGAACGCTCGACGCCGTGCTGCACGGACCCGTGGTGATGGGCGCGCTACTGGGGGAGACACCCAGCCCCCCCGCCCGGTTGTTGGGCCACGACAATGCGTCAGGAACTTCAGGCCCTCAGATTGAGCGGGGGCCGCCGGGGCGACAACCGGGGCGAACGGAGGAGACGGGCGCGGGGCGTGGCGAGGGGGCCGGTCCGTTGTCCTTGGACCGGACTGGCGCCCTCGCCGGCGCCGGTCCGCCACCCCCGGCCGCCGGCCGCCGGTCACGCCGGGTCACAGCCGGGCCGGGTCGACGGCCACCCGCAGACGTCCCGCCGGCCGGGGCACGGCCGCCAGGGCATCGGCCAGCACCGCCGCATCGGTGGCCTTGACGAGCCACCGATCCCGGTCCGGTCCGAGGATCTCCACCGGTGAGTCGGGCAGGGCGGCCAACCCGTCCAGGTACGGAGCCGCCGCCGGCCCGGACACCACCGCCACCGCGGTCACCGGAGGGAGCCGCAGCGTCTGCCGAATCGGGAGCTCGCCGGCGCTGAGTATCCCGGGGTCGGCCGACAGAGCCGCCTTCAGCACGGGATGGTCGGGGATCCGCGTCTGCACCAGCACCTTTCCCGCTCGGCCTCCCGCCAACCGCGAGGCGTGGGCCAGGAGGGCCAGCGCCTCCTCTGCGGCCCTGATCCTCGGGGCCAGCAACTCCTGGTCGAAGTCGATGAAGGCGACGGCGCCGAAGTGGTCCGCGGGTGTCAGGCGGTGCAGAACCGCCTCGGTACCGACCAAGACGCTGGTGTCGGGCCAGCTGACCGTGGCGCTGGTGACCTCACCGACGGGCCGGCCGACGAGCGCTTCTAGCTCTTCGCTGACCCTGGTTACCCCCACCCGGAGGAGGCGGAGCCGGGTGGATCCGCACTCGGCGCAGACCTGGGGCCGGACCAGGGTGCACTGCGGGCAGACCAACGGGCGGGGCGTGTCCCCTTCTGGCTGCTGGATCAGGGCCGACCCGCAGCGCTCGCAGCGCACCAGCTCGCCACAGGAGGCGCACGCCAGCAGCCGGGCCCGGCCGGTGCGGTTGAGCACACACACCACCCGCGGCTCGGCCCGGATGCGCGACACCAGCCGGTCGGAGTAGAGACCGAGCCGCGGGTCGTCCTGGCGCCGGTCGACGACTTCCAACGCCGCCCACCCTTGCCGCTCGGTGCCGCGATCGGTAAGCCGAACCGGGCCGGCTGCAAGTAGGTCCAAGGTCGGGCAGGGGCTGACTACCACGCACGGGACTCCTGCCCGGCGGGCTCGCTCGCCGGCGACGGCGACGGCGTTCCAAGTCGGCGCCTGTTGTTGTTCTCCGAGAGCCTCGTCGTGGCCGTCGACGACGATCACTGTGGTCAGGCCGGGGCAGGGAGCCCAGGCGGCGGCCCGGGCGCCGATCACCACCGCAGTCCCGGCCCGGGCCTGGGCCCAGTCTTCCGGCACGACAGCCACGTCACCTCCCGCCCGTCGCAGTCGGGTGGCGAGGGTCGATCCCCTGTTGACGGAAGGCACGATCACCAGGATCGGTCCCCGCTGCGCCAGCTCGGCCACGACCGGGGTGACATCTGCCGCGGGAGCGAGCCGCAGCGTGACGGGACGATCCAGCGGAAACGGCGCCAGGAGATCCGCCGTGGCCCCTAGGCCGGCCGGGGCCGCGGGCGGGCGCCACGATGGGTTCGGCAGCACCGGCACCGCCGTCGGGGCGGACGCAGTCGACAGGAAGGTCCGCCGCCGGCCCGCCCACCGCCAGGCGGCCCAGCCGGCCAGATCGACCAACTCCGGCTCCGGGCCCCAGCCCCGGACCTTTTCCAACGGGCGCAACGCCAAGCCGGTCGGGGGCTCCACTCCGACGGCGACGACCCAGCCCCCCACCCGGCGCCCGTTCAGCTCGATCCGGACCTGGGTCCCGACCCGTACGGCCGCGGCGACGCCCGCTGGCACCAGGTAGTCGAACTCCTTGTCGACTCCGGCCACATCGGTGACGACCCGGGTGACCAGCGCCTCGGGTTCGGGTACAGCTGCCGGGCTGGCGCGCCGGCGCCCGCCCCCTTTCACCTCTTGATTACCCGCCGAGCGCGGCGGTGAAATCGTCCAGTCTGGTGAGCTGCTCCCAGCTGAACTCCTTCTCGGACCGGCCGAAGTGCCCGTATGCCGCGGTCTTGCGGTAGATGGGCCGGCGCAGGTCGAGGTCGCGGATGATCGCCGCCGGACGCAGGTCGAAGACCTCGTCGATGGCCTTCTCGATCCGGGCCGGATCGACGGTCTCGGTGCCGAAGGTCTCGACGAGCAGCGACACCGGCCGGGCGACCCCGATGGCGTAGGCCACCTGGATCTCGCACCGCCGGGCGGCGCCGGCACCCACCACGTGCTTGGCCAACCAGCGGGCCGCGTAGGCCGCCGAGCGGTCCACCTTCGACGGGTCCTTGCCCGAGAAGGCCCCGCCTCCGTGGCGGGCGGCGCCGCCGTAGGTGTCGACAATGATCTTGCGCCCGGTCAGGCCGGCGTCGGCGTGGGGGCCGCCTTTCTCGAACTTTCCGGTCGGGTTGGCGAGCACCCGGTAGCCGTCGTCGGCGAACGCGGCCGGCACCAGCGGCGCGATGACATGGTCCCGTAGGTCCGGCAAGAGCAGCGTCTCGAGGTCGATGTTCGGGTTGTGCTGGGTGGAGATCAGCACCGTCTTGAGGCGTACCGGCTGGCCGTCCTCGTAGTCGAAGGTCACTTGGGTCTTGCCGTCGGGCCTCAGGTACGGCAGGACGCCGGCCTTGCGCACCTGGGCCAGGCGCTGGGCCAGGCGGTGGGCGAGCCAGATCGGCATAGGCATGAGGTCGTCGGTCTCGTCGCACGCGTAGCCGAACATCATTCCCTGGTCGCCGGCGCCCTGGGCGTTGAGGATGTCCTCGCCGCTGGTACCCGACCGGACCTCCAGGGCGGTGTCGACCCCCTGGGCGATGTCGGGTGACTGCGACCCGATGGAGATCACCACCCCGCACGTACGTCCGTCGAAGCCCATCTCCGAGCTGGTGTAACCGATATCAGTCACCACGTTTCGCACCAGGGTCGGGATGTCGACATAGCCCTGGGTGGTGATCTCACCTGCCACCACCACCAGGCCGGTGGTGAGCAGCGTCTCGCATGCCACGCGGGACATCGGGTCCTCGGTCAACAAGGCGTCGAGCACCGAGTCGGAGATCTGGTCGGCCATCTTGTCGGGGTGACCCTCGGTCACCGATTCGGAGGTGAAGGTCCAGCGGGTCATGGTTGCTCCTCGTTGGTGGCCGGGCGCATGTCGCGGGTCCGGTCGTGTCGGGTACGGGCGATGGCGTCCACCACCGCCGTGGCGATCTCGGCCTTGGAGGCCAGCGGAATCTCGGCCTCGTAGCCGTCGGCACCCACTATGAGCACCGCGTTGGTGTCGTGGGCAAAACCCACTCCAGGTGCGGCGACGTCGTTGGCGACTATCAGGTCGGCGCCCTTGGTCTTGAGTTTCTGGTGGGCGTAGCTGCGAAGGTCGCCCTCGGCGCTCTCTCCGGAGGCGGTCTCGGCCGCGAAACCAACCAGCACCTGCCCCGGCCGGCGGCGCGCCCCCAGACCGGCCAGGATGTCGGGGGTCGGCTCGAGGACCACTTCGGGGGGACCGGCGCCCTTCTTGAGCTTGTGGGGTGCGATCTCTTTGGGTCGAAAGTCGGCGACCGCGGCCGCCATCACGATCACTTCCGCCTGGCCGGCCCGGGCCAGTACGGCTGCTTCCATCTCGACGGCGGTTTCGACCCGCACGATCTCTATCCCCCGGGAGACTGCCAGCTCGACCGTGCTGATGAGGATGATGCGCGCGCCGCGAGCCGCCAGCTCGGCCGCGATGGCGTAGCCCTGCTTGCCTGACGACCGGTTGCCAACGTATCGAACGGGGTCGATCGGCTCCCTGGTGCCGCCCGCGGTCACCAGCGCGGTGACGCCGGCCAGGTCGCCGGGCACCGCCACCGGCCCGGGCGTTGCCGGCGCTTCGATGCCGGCCAGGTCGGCTGGCACGGACAGGATCGCCACCGCGGCGGCCACGATGTCGGCGGGATCGGCCAGCCGGCCCGAGCCCACGTCGCCACCGGCCAGGCGGCCCGCCACCGGCTCGACGACGTGCACGCCGCGCTGGCGCAGCCGGGCCATGTTGTCCACTACCGCGGGGTGCTCCCACATCTCGGTGTGCATCGCCGGGCACAGCAGTACCGGCGCCCGGGTGGCCAGCAGGGTGGCGGTGAGCAGGTCGGAGGAGATCCCAGCCGCGTAGCTACCGATCAGTCGGGCGGTGGCCGGGACCACCACGATCAGGTCGGCGCTCTGGCCCAGCCGGGTATGGGGTATGGGTTCGGGCTCATCCCACAGCGTGATGCGCACCGGTTCGGACGCCAGGGCCGAGAAGGTCACGGTTCCCACGAATCGAGTGGCGCCGCGGGTCATGACGGGACTCACGAACGCGCCGGCGTCCACCAAGCCCCGGCATACCTCGACGGCCTTGTAGGCGGCGATGCCGCCGCACACCCCGAGCACGATCCTCCGGCCCTCAAGGGCCGAAGCGAGCGTGGCTATTGCTCGGCCTCCGCCTCCGGGTCCTCCGGCTCGGCTTCGAGCCGGGTGTAGGTGATCTTGCCGGCGGCGATCTCCTCCAGCGAGATCGACAATGGCTTCCTCGACACCGACGTGACCTGGGGCGGCACGATGGTGCCCAGGCCTTCACCCAACTGGTTGAAGTAGGAGTTGATCTGCCGGCCCCGCATCGCCGCCAGGCTGACAAGGGTAAATTTCGAGTCGACCTTGTCGAGCAGGTTCTCGACGGGGGGCTCCATCATGGTCGGGTGGCGGTCAGACATCAGCAGCGGCTCTCCGTGGGTTCGGATGTTGGTGGGTGGTCGAGCGGGGCGGGGCGGTCGGACGGGGCGAGGGCGAACGGAGCAGGGTCAGCGGGGCGCCGGTCACACCGGCTACCGGCTACCGTTTACCGGCGCGGCCCGTCAGGAGCCGGCGCGGTGGTCCTGAAGTATACCCGCTACCTGGCCCGCGGCCCGGTCGACGGCATCGTTGACCACCACGTAGTCGGCGATCTGGCGGCCCAAGAGGTCCTCGTTGGCGCCTACCTCCAAGCGGCGGCTCACGCTGGCGTCGTCGTCGCCTCGGCCGCGCAGACGTTGCTGCTGCACGTCCGGGCTGGGGGCGACGACCAATATCAGGACCGCGTCGGGATAGCGCCGCTTGATCTGCTGGGCCCCGTCCAGTTCGATCTCGAGGACGATGTCGCGATCGCCGGGGGTTTCGAGCGTCGGGGTGCCGTAGAGCTCGCCTGTCCCCGGGAACTCCGTCCATTCGATGAAACCTGCCGCGTCGATCCGGTCACGGAACGTGCTCCTATCGACGAAGACGTAGGCGTCGGGCGGCTCACCCGGCCGCCGGGCCCGGGTCGTCCACGAGCGCGAGAGCCACAGGTCCGGTTCGAGCTCGAGCAGGCGGGACACGACCGTTCCCTTGCCGACCCCACCGGGGCCGGACACGATGACGATCACGTTTGGGGCGGGGTTGACGTCGGCGCCCGCACTGTGCGGCGGGCTGGGCCGGCCCCGGAGGCCACCAGCAGAGCCCTCAGCCGCTGAGCTTCTCGAACAGCCTCTTTCGTTGCTGGTCGCCGAGGCCGTGCAGGCGCCGGGTCTCACTGATCCCGACCTCCCCCATCAACCGGCGGGCCTTGACCTTGCCCAGGCCGGGCAGCGACTCGAGCACGGAGAGAACTTTCATCTTGCCGACGATCTCGTCGGCGTCCGCCTGGCGGAGCAGCTCGGTCAAGGAGATCGAGCCCATCTTGAGCTTCTCCTTGAGCTCGGCGCGTAAGCGACGGGCAATGGCGGCTTTTTCCAAGGCGGCCTGTCGTTGGTCGGCTGACAGCGCAGGCGGCAAGGGCATGCCGCGCACGATAGCGCGGCGAGAACCATGCCGCCCACGCCAGAGGCCCTGGTGGCATTTGCGGGCCGGCGCCGGGCGCGGCGGGCTCTCCTCAGACTGGGATTGACGCGGCGAGGGCCGCGGCGGCCGCTTCACGATCGTCCGCGGCGGTGACGGCCCGACCCACCACCAAGATGTCGGCCCCGGCCGCGATGGCCTCCTCCGGCGTGGTGGAGCGCACCTGGTCGTGGGTCGGCGTTCCCGCCGGCCGCACGCCGGGCACGACCACCAGCAACCGCGGCGCCAGCAGCTTGGCCTCGCGAACGTCTGAAGCGGCGCACACCACTCCGGCACACCGCGCCTCGACAGCCGCCGCCACTCGTTTGGCCAGGATGTGCGGCGGGGCGTCAGGGTCGCTCGTCAGGATGGTGACGGCCAGGGCGGCAGGGGGAGGCAAGCCGGCTTTGTCCGCGCCCTCGGCCAGCCCCTCGGCGCCGGCCCGCAGCACCGCCGGGCCGGCGAAGGCGTGCAGGGTGAGGTACGACACCCCGAGCGCACCGAGGACGCGCGCGGCCCGGTTGACCGTGGTGGGGATATCGGCCATCTTGAGGTCGAGAAAGACGTCGTAGCCGTCGTCGATGAGCGACTGGACCACCCGGGGTCCGGCGGCACTAAACAGCTCGAGCCCGACCTTGGCCACTCCGAACCAAGGCCGCAACTGTCGCGCCAGCCGGGCCGCGGCCACCGCGTCGTCCACGTCGAGGGCCAGGGCCAGCCGGCTGCGCACCGACTCCGGAACAGTTTCAACGCTTGTCATGCGCTCGTCCTTTCAGCTCGTCGAGGCCCGAGACGCCATGGCGGGCGCACCAGGTTTCCAGTTCTGCGAGGACCCGGGCTGGGGCGCGCGGGTCGGCGAAGGTGGCGGTACCGACCTGAATGGCATCGGCCCCGGCCGCGAGAAGTTCGGCGGCATCCTCGCCGCCGGCGACCCCGCCCACCCCGACGATCGGCACGTCCGGCAGGGCGGCCCGACAGTCGTACACAGCCCGCACCGCCACGGGGTGGATGGCTGGGCCTGACAGGCCGCCGCCGCCGGCGCCCAGCCGGGCTTTTCCGGTGGCGGGGTCGAGGGCCAGGCCCATCACCGTGTTGATGAGCGTTAGGGCCGCGGCGCCTGAGTCGACCGCGATTGCGGCCAAGGCGGGAAGGTCCGTGACATTGGGGCTCAGCTTGACCCACAAAGGGAGGCATCCGCCTAACCCAGCAACGGCCGCGGTGACGGCTTCGTGCACCCCTTCCGGGCTGTGAGCGAACATGCGCCGCAGGTCCTCCACGTTGGGACACGAGATGTTGGCCTCGACCGCCACGACCGACCCGATGCCCGTCCCACCGGCGGCCCGAGCCGTCTGGATCGCGGTCGCCACATGATGGTAATCGGCCGCGCTGAACCCCCAGATGCTGGCGACCACGGTGGCGCCGGTCCGGGCCAGCGCCGGCAACTCGTCCCGGAGCCAGGCGGCCACCCCCGGGTTCTGCAGCCCGACGCTGTTGAGCAAGCCGCCGACGAGGGGCTGCATCCGGGGGGCCGGGTTGCCCCCCCAGGGCTGGGCCGAGACCGACTTGACCACGACCGCGCCCAGGCTGCCCAGGTCGAGGTAGGCGTCCAACTCGGCGCCGTGGCCGGACGTTCCCGACGCCGTCATGACCGGATTGGCCAGCGCCACCGCTCCGACTCGCGCCCGGAGATCGACGGACGGCGCCCGCAGCTCGGACGGCTTTCGGTGGTCGCTGGCCGTCTTCATGACAGGGGCAGCTGCTCCGACGCGTGGTACTCCTGCAAGCTGCGCACCTGGAGTGGGCTGGCGCCCCGATCGGCAATGCCAGCGGCGGCGGCGCGGGCCGCGGCGATGGTCGTGAGGCAGGCCACCCGGTGCTGGCTGGCCGCCCGCCGGATGTACGCCCCGTCGGCGCGGGGGCCACGGCCCCGCGGCGTATTGACGACGAGGTCCACCTTGCCGTCCCGGATGAGGGTCACCGCGTCGGTCCCGACGACCTCCCGCGGGTCGGGATCCTCGCCCACCGCACTCACCTTGGCCACCACCATCTCGACGGGCACCCCATCGGCTTCGAAAGAGGCGGCGGTCCCGGACGTGGCCGCGACCCGGAAGCCCAGCTGCACGAAACGTCGGGCCACGGCCACCCCCGCCGGCTTGTCCCGATCGGCCAGGGAGAAGAAGACGGTGCCCCCCGCAGGCAGCTCGTCGCCGGCGGCCGCCTGGCTCTTGGCGAATGCCAGCCCGAAGCTGCTGTCGATACCCATGACCTCCCCGGTGGAACGCATCTCCGGCCCCAGCAGGGTGTCGGCGTCGGGGAAGCGCGTGAAGGGCAGCACGGCCTCCTTGACGCTCACGTGTCCGCCCGTCACGGCCGGACGCAGCAAGCCCTCCTCGCGAAGGCTGGCCAGCGACGCGCCGGCCATCACCCGGGCGCCTACCTTGGCCAGCGGCACCCCGGTGGCCTTGGACACGAACGGCACGGTCCGGCTGGCACGCGGGTTGGCCTCGATGACGAACACCTGGGCCCCGGCCTCCACGTGCTTGACCGCGAACTGCACGTTGAGCGGGCCGATCACTTCCAAGGCGGCGGCGATGTCGCGGGTGTATCCCTCGATCACCCGGATCGTCGCCGGCTCCAGGGTCGGCGGGGGGATCACGCACGCGCTGTCGCCGGAGTGGACGCCGGCCTCCTCCACGTGTTCCATGACCGCACCGATCACCACGTCGCCGCCTCCGTCGCGCACCGCATCCACATCGACCTCGATGGCGTCCTCGAGGAAGCGGTCCACCAGGACGGGCCGCTCCGCGGAGAGACCGCCCTCCCGCCCGAGAGAACCGAAACCGGCCAGCTCGTCCATGGCCCGGCGCAGGTCGTCCTCGCCGTAGACGATCTCCATCGCCCGGCCTCCGAGCACGTAGCTCGGCCGGACCAACGCCGGATAACCGACCCGGTCCGCGATGGCCCTGGCCTCCTCGAAGGTAGAGGCGGTGCCGCCCGCCGGCTGGGGGATCTCCAGCTGGGCGCACAGAGCGTTCCATCGCTCGCGGTCTTCGGCCAGGTCGATGGAATCCGGGGAGGTGCCGAGCACCAGACCGGGAGGCAACAGGCCGGCCAGCTTGAGCGGAGTCTGGCCCCCGAGGGACACGATCACGCCGGCGACAGTCCCCGTCGCCAACTCGACGTCGATGACGTTGGTGACGTCCTCCCAGGTGACCGGCTCGAAGTAGAGGCGGTCGCTGGTGTCGTAGTCCGTGGAGACCGTCTCGGGGTTGCAGTTGATCATCACGGTTTCGAAGCCGGCGTCGTGCAGGGCAAAGCTGGCCTGCACGCAGCAGTAGTCGAATTCGACGCCCTGGCCGATGCGGTTGGGACCCGACCCGATGATGATGATCTTGGGTCGCTCGCTGGGCGACACCTCGTCGTCGTCCTCGTAGGTCGAGTAGTGGTATGGGGTGTGGGCCTCGAACTCGGCCGCGCAGGTGTCCACCGTCTTCATGGTGGCCCTCACCCCCGCCGCCAGCCGGGCGGATCGCACCTCGGCCTCCGGCACGGACCACAACCAGCCCAGCTGGGCGTCTGAGAAGCCCAGTCGTTTGGCCCGCCTCCATTGCGACCGGCTCAGCTCGGATGGACCGCCGAAAGTCTCCAGGTGGGCTCGCTCGTCGACGACGAGGGCGATCTGGTCGAGAAACCACGGGTCGACGCCGGTCGCTTCGTGGATCCGCTCCACCGAGATACCCCGGCGGAGGGCCGCTTCGAGGTGGAACGGGCGGTCGGGCGTGGCGACCGCGGCCCGCCGCACCAGCTCGTCGTCGTCCCAGGCGTCCGATAGCCGCTCGCCGGCATCGCAGTTGAGGCCGAGACGACCCCGTTCGAGGGAGCGCAGGCCCTTCTGCAGTGACTCGGTAAACGTGCGGCCGATGGCCATCGCCTCCCCCACCGACTGCATCCGGGTCCCCAGAACTTCGGGAATGCCAGGGAACTTCTCGAAGGCCCAGCGGGGGATCTTGGTGACCACGTAGTCGATGGTCGGCTCGAAGCAGGCGGGTGTCTTACCGGTGATGTCGTTGAGGATCTCGTCGAGGGTGTAGCCGACCGCCAGGCGGGCCGCGATCTTGGCGATTGGGAAGCCGGTCGCCTTGGAGGCCAGGGCGCTGGAGCGGCTGACCCGGGGGTTCATCTCGATGACGACCTGGGCGCCGCTGACGGGGTCGACGGCGAACTGGATGTTGGAACCGCCTGTCTCGACGCCAATGCGGCGGATGCAGGCGAAGGCGGCGTCACGCATCCGCTGGTACTCGTGATCGGAGAGGGTCTGGGCTGGGGCGACGGTGATGGAATCCCCGGTGTGCACCCCCATCGGATCGAAGTTCTCGATGCTGCAGACGACGACGCAGTTGTCGGCGCGGTCCCGCATGACCTCGAGCTCGTACTCTTTCCAACCGGCGATCGAACGCTCGATGAGGATCTCCGAGATGGGGCTGGCGGCCAGGCCACCGGCGGCGACCCGGGCCAACTCGTCGGAGTCGTCGGCCACTCCGGTCCCGGCGCCGCCCAGGATGTACGAGGGGCGGACGATGAGCGGATAGCCGATGCTCGCGCCGACCTCGAGGGCGTCGTCGAGGGTGTAGGCGAACCCGGACTCGGGGACGGCGAGCCCGATCTCGGTCATGGCCACCTTGAAGCGCTCGCGGTCCTCGGCCGTGGCGATGGCCTCTGCGCTGGCGCCGATCATCTCCACTCCGAAGCGGTCAAAGATTCCCCGCTCGTGGAGGGTCACGGCCAGATTGAGGGCGGTCTGTCCGCCGATGGTCGGCAGCACCGCATCTGGTCGCTCGCGCTCAATGATGGCTTCGAGTACATCGGGGGTCAGCGGTTCGATGTAGGTCCGGGCCGCGAACTCCGGATCGGTCATGATCGTGGCCGGGTTCGAGTTGGCCAGGATGACCCGGTAACCCTCCTCGGCCAGGACCCGGCAGGCCTGAGTTCCCGAGTAGTCGAACTCGCAGGCCTGGCCGATCACGATCGGCCCGCTGCCGATCACCAGAATGCTGTGCAGGTCGTCGCGGCGGGGCACTAGTCCCTCCCCCGCAACTTCAGGCGCCCTTCGCCATCAGGGCCCGGAACTCCTCGAAGAGGTAGCTGGCGTCGTGGGGACCCGGCCCCGCTTCGGGGTGGTACTGCACACTGAAAGCCGGCACATCGCGACAGGCCAGGCCCTCGATGACCCCGTCATTGAGGTTGACATGGGTGACGTCGACCCCGGCGATGGGCGCCTCGACGACGGCATAGTTGTGGTTCTGGCTGGTGATCTCCACCGCTTTGGTGGCGACCCGCCGAACCGGGTGGTTGCCACCGTGATGGCCGAACGGGAGCTTGAAGGTGTGGCCGCCCAGGGCGGCCGCCATGACCTGGTGCCCCAGGCAGATGCCGAAGATCGGGACCTGCCCGAGCAGTTGCCGGATGGCGTCGGTGGCGTAGCCGACCGCGGCCGGATCTCCGGGCCCGTTGGAGAGAAAGACACCGTCCGGCCGGCGGGCCAGGACATCGGAGGCCGGAGTCGAAGCGGGGACCACTTCGACGGTCGCCAGATGGCCCAGGTGGCGGAGGATGGTCCGCTTGATCCCGAAGTCGTAGGCGACCACCCGCAACGGCCCCGTACCGGTCAGATAGGGCTCGGCGGTGGTGACCTCGCCGGCCAGGTCGACGCCGTCGGTGCCGGGCTCGGCCAGGGCCGCCCCCTTGAGCGCAGTCTCGTCCACCGCGCCCGGCCCGCTCACCGGACCGAAAGCGCCCGGCATGGACCCCGCGTCGCGGATGTGGCGGGTCAAGCGGCGCGTGTCGACTCCAACCAAGCCGGGCAGCCGCTCCTGTTCGAGGAACTCGCCGAGGCTCTGCTGGGACCGCCAGCTGCTCGGCCGGGGCGCCATCTCACGGACGATGAGACCCCGGCAGAAGGCTCGCCGGCTCTCGTTGTCCGACGGGGTTATGCCGTAGTTGCCAATGTGGGGGTAGGTAAAACAGATGACCTGCCCGGCATAGGACGGGTCGGTGAGGACCTCCTGGTAGCCGGTCAGGGTGGTGTTGAACACCACCTCGCCAGTGGCCGGCACCGGATTCTCGGCGTTCCACCAGCCGACGGCCTCTCCCTCGAAGGTCGTGCCGTCGGCCAGGACCAGGAGGGCCTGGCGTCGGTCTGGTCTGGTCGTGGCGCCAGCCTCGCTCAACGCTGCGCCTCTCCGTTGACGACGACAGGTTCGCCGAAGAGGACAGTGTGGCGGGTCCGCCCCACGAGCGCTCGTCCGGTGTACGGCGTGTTGCGGCTGCGGCTCGCCAGCGCGGCCGGGTCGACGACCCACTTGGCCGTGGGGTCGATGACGCACAGGTTGGCTGGCCGGCCGACCGCGATCGGGCCGCCGTGCTCGGCGGTCAGCCCAGCTATGTCGGCGGGCTGCCACGACAGGAGGGCGAGAATCCGTTCTATCGGCAGGTCCAGCTCGGTCAGGGCCAATCCGAGCGCCGTCTCCAAGCCGAGCATCCCCGGGGGCGCCTCGTCGAAGGGAGCCTCCTTGGTCTCCTGGGCGTGCGGGGCGTGGTCGGTGGCGATGGCGTCCACCACGCCGTCAGCGAGTGCGGCCTTGACCGCTTCCACGTCCGACTCGCTTCGTAACGGCGGGTTGACCTTGAACACCGGGTCATAGGAGGCCACCTCGGCGTCGGTCAGGGTGAAATGGTGCGGCGTCACCTCGGCGGTCACGGTAAGACCCGAAGCCTTGGCCCCTCTGATCATGGCGAGCGAACCGGCCGTCGACAAATGGAGGAAGTGCATCGAAGCGCCGGTCAGGCGGGCGAGGGCCAGGTCCCGCATGACCATGAGCTCCTCGGCCTCGGCCGGCTGGCCCGCGATGCCGAGCCGGCTCGACCACTCCCCCTCGTGCATGTGGCCGCCGCCGGCCAGGGACGCGTCCTCGCAGTGCTGGGCCAGGGTCACGCCTAGGGCCGAGGCGTACTCCATCGCCCGGCGCATCAGCCGGGCGTCCTGGACTCCACATCCGTCGTCCGTGAAGATCTGCACCCCGAGACCGGCCATCTCGGCCATCGGGGCCAGCTGGCGGCCCTGCCGGCCCACGGTGATGGCTCCGGCCACGCGCACGTCGCAACAGGATCCGGCGCCCAGGTCGAGCACCTCTCGGACGACCGCCGCGCAGTCGATGGCCGGCTCCGTGTTGGGCATGGCGACAACTGCGGTGTAGCCGCCGAGGGCGGCCGCACGGGCCCCAGTGGCGACGGTCTCCGCTTCTTCTCGGCCGGGTTGGCGCAGGTGGGCGTGCAGGTCCACCAAGCCGGGAGCGACCACGCAGCCGGATGCGTCCAGCACGACGGTTCCGGCTGGCACTGAACTGATCTTGGAGCCGATCGTCGCCACCACGCCGTCCTGGATCAGCACATCGGCCACCTGGGTCCCGGTGAGGTCCACGATCGTCCCGCCGCGGATCACGATGGCCCCCGTGCTACGCGGCGACAAGTTCGACCCCCGCGCCGAGCAGCAGGTACAGCACGGCCATCCGCACCGCCACGCCGTTGGCGACTTGCTGGGTGATCACCGACGACGGCTGGTCGACGACCTCCGCGGCCACTTCGACGCCCCGATTGACGGGGCCGGGGTGCATGATGAGCGCGCCGTCGCCCAGCAACCGGGCCCGCTCCCGGGTCAGCCCGTACGTGGCCGTGTACTCGCGGAGCGACGGCAGCAGCGCCTCCAGCATCCGCTCCTTCTGCAGGCGCAGCAGGTACACCACGTCGAGCTTGGGGAGAACGGAGTCCAAGTCGTGGGAGACCTCGACCGGCCAACCGACCAAAGAGGGCGGCAGGAGGGTCGGCGGCGCCACCAGGGTCACGTGGGCGCCGAGGCTGGTGAAGGCCAGGACGTCGGAGCGGGCCACCCGGCTGTGGCGTATGTCGCCGACGATGGCGATGTGCAGACCGTCCAAGGCGGGCCGCCCCTCGGCCGGGCGGGCCGCGCCGCGTCGCTGGCGTTCCTGGCGGATGGTAAAACAGTCGAGCAGGGCCTGGGTGGGGTGCTCGTGCCAGCCGTCGCCGGCGTTGATCACCGACGGGCCGTGCAGCCAGCGGGCCACCTGCCAGGGGACCCCGGAGCCGGCGTGGCGCACCACGACCGCGTCGATGCCCATGGCCTCGATGGTCTCGACGGTGTCGCGAAGGGATTCCCCCTTGTTGACCGACGAGCTCGACGCCGAGAACGTCATGACATCGGCAGAGAGGCGCCGGGCGGCCGTCTCGAAGCTGAGCCGGGTCCGGGTGGAGTCCTCGAAGAAGAGCGATACCACCGTCTTGCCCCGCAGCGCCGGGACCCGCGGGATGGCTCGGGAACTGACCTCCACGAAGCTGTCCGTGAGGGCCATGACCTCCTCGATGCCGTCGGCGCCCAGGTCGGAGATGGACAACAGATGGCGGCTCATGGGGCCTTCACGTCCCCGATGACCACTCCCGCCTCGCTCACGTCCACCATCTCGTCCCGCCGGGTCGGCAGGTTGCGGCCCACGTAGTCGGGCCGGATCGGCAGCTCGCGGTGACCCCGATCGACCATCACGGCCAGTTGCACGGCCCGGGCCCGGCCGTAGTCACTGAGGGCTCCTAACGCGGCCCGGATGGTTCGTCCGGTGTAGAGGACGTCATCGACCAGCACGACCGTCCGGTTGTTGAGGTCCACCGGGATCTCTGTCGCCGCTTCGGGCAGGACCGGCCGGAGACCGTAGTCATCCCGGTAGAAGGCCACGTCGAGGGTTCCGACGACTACCTCCTGGCTGGTCACCTCCCCGATGACTCGAGCCAGCCGGGAGGCGATCCACACTCCGCCGGTCTGGAGTCCCACCAGGACCAGCTCGGGCAAGGCGTTGTTTCGCTCGATGATCTCGTGCGCCATGCGCCAGGTAGCCCGGCGGACGTCTTCGGCCTCCATCACCGTGGTTCGGGCAACAAAAACGCCCCCATAAGGGGGCGCTAGGGCACGCTCGCGTTCAGCCAACTCCAACCTCCTAGCTCCGTCCCGGCCTCACAGGACCGGCTTCACGGGCTAGGAGTGCAGTGTAGCCGCCCGGCGAGACCTGGCGTCGCCATCTCTCGACACCTAGAGGGAGTCCGGCCACAGTGAGCTTCTCGTAGGAGTGCGTCATTCTCGGCGTCAAATCGTGAGGATTACTGCACGATCCGACGCCGAGAATGACGAGTTACTACGAGAATGACGAGTTACTACGAGTTTCGCCCCCGGAGCCCCAAACAACCCTTCCTGCAGCACCCTCCTAGGTCCGGAGAATGGCGGCCAGGGTGGAAAGCACACCGTTGACGAAGCGCCCGGACTCCTCGGTGGAGTACTGGGTCGCCAGCTCGACCGCCTCGGAGATCACCGCGCCGGTGGGCACGTCGGGACGAGCCAGCAGTTCGTAGGTCGCCATGCGGAGCAACGCCCGATCGACGACAGGCATCCGATCCACCGTCCAGCCGATGGCGTGATCGGCGAGGAGCTCGTCTATGCGAGGACGCTCCGTCTCGACGCCCCGCACGATATCGATCACGAACTGGTCGGGAGCGACCGGTAGCTCGTCGAGGACCGCGGACGGGCCGGTCTGCTTGGAGTCCGCCTCGTAAAGAAGGGAGAGGATCCGCTCGCGGGCCTCGCGGCGCGACGAGGGGATCACCGCAGTCACGACCTAAGCGCTCAGTTGCCGACTCGGGTCAGGTACTCCCCGGTCCGAGTGTCGACTTTGACCTTGTCGCCGGTGTTGACGAAAAGAGGGACCTGCACCGAGATCCCGGTTTCCAAGAGGGCCTGCTTGCGGGCTCCCGACACCCGGTCGCCCTGCACCCCGGGCTCGGTCTCGGTGACAGCGAGCTCGACCGCGGCGGGCAGATCCACCCCGACGATCTCGTCGTCATACATCTGCAGTACCGCCGAGTCGCCCTCCTTGAGATAGGAGGCGGAGATCCCGAGGCTGGCCTTGGACGTTTGCAGCTGCTCGTAGTCGGTGTTGTCCATAAAGACGTAGTTGTCGCCTTCGAGATAGAGAAACTGCATCTCCCGCTTGTCGATCAGGGCCTGGTCCAGCTTCTCATCTGCCCGGTAGGTCCGCTCGATCACCGCGCCGGTTCGAACGTTCTTGAGCTTCGTCCGCACGAAGGCGCCGCCCTTGCCGGGCTTGACATGTTGGAACTCGACCACCGAGAAGAGGCCCTCGGAGAGGTTGAGGGACATTCCGTTCTTGAGATCGTTGCTGGAGACGGCAGGCATTAAAGAGTGTCCTTGGGTGTGCTGGTCAGGGAACGACAACCATCCTCGGTCACCACGACGGTGTCCTCGATGCGGACACCCCCGAGTCCCGGCAGGTACACCCCCGGCTCGACTGTGACGACATGGCCGATCTGTAGTGTATCCGCGGACGTCGCCGCGACAGACGGGGCCTCGTGGATGTCGAGTCCGACTCCGTGGCCCGTGCCGTGGACGAAGTACTCCGCCCAGCCGGCGTCGGCGATGACCTCGCGGCAGACCTTGTCGACCGCGGAGCAGTCGACGCCAGGCCCGACTGCGGCCACCCCGGCGGCTTGACTGGCCAGGACCACGTCGACCGCCCGCCGCAAGTCAGGTTCGTCGACATCGCCCACCCATACCGTCCGCGTCATATCGGAGCAGTACCCGTCGAAGAGCGCCCCGAAGTCGAGCACCACGGTTTCGCCGGCTCCGATGCGCCGGGGGCCGGGCCGGTGATGCGGCTTGGCGGCGTTGGGGCCGCTGGCGACGATGGTCTCGAAGGACGGTCCAGAGGCCCCGAGCCGGCGCATCTCGAAGTCCAGGGTTCGCCCGAACTCCTCCTCTGTCGGTCCGGAAGCCAGTTGGGAGCGGACGACTCCGAGGGCCGCGTCGGCGATGCGAGCCGCCTCGGCGAGGCGAGCCATCTCGCCGGCGTCCTTGATTTGGCGGAGCTCCTCGATGAGGCCCACGGTCGGGACGAGCTCGACGTCGGAGAACCAGTCAGCCGCGAACGACCGTTGGCGGGCCCAGCTTACGTGGGCCGCCTCCAGGGCCAGCCGAGAGACTGGGGCGCCGCCCACGACTTGGCGGGCCCGGTCGGCCTGCTCGGCGGCTCTGGCGATTTCCAGGCGGGCGTCCACGCCGGCGGCGGTGAGCTGCTCCGCAGCTTGGGTGCCGTACCGGCCGTCGGTCAGGAGGACAGTCTCGCCGGGGAGCAGGAACAGCATGCCGGCGGAGCCGGTGAAACCGGTGAGGTAGCGGATGTTGGTCATGCTGGTGACGAGGAGTGCGTCGGGGCTGACCTCGACGGCGGCCAGAGCGGAACGGAGCCGTCCCAACCGGGCGTTGACCTCCATCGGAGCAGTCATACGGCCTTAGAGTATCGGGGTGCGCTCTGTCCGCCCCACCATCGGAGCGCTCGCGGGATTGGCGGTGGTGGCATCGCTGGCGGCGGGCTGCGGCGGCGGACACTCACCCCAAGCGGTGCCACCGGTCGCCGAGCCCTTTCCATCCGCCGGCGACGCCACGCCTCAGGCCGCGGTGGCGGGATTCATGGAAGGGTTGTCCAAGGGACCGAGCGGCGCGTGCCTGTACGTGACGCCGCAGGACCTCCTCGACTGTGGCCAGGCCTTCACGTCGACGATCAGCTTTTCCGCGACCGGCCTGGGTCTCGGCGAATCGACGATCCACGGGACGGAGGCCCTGGTGAGCGTGACCGGCAGGATCTGCACCACCATCAGTGGCAAGACGACGTGCGCCACCAACACCAATCGGTCGGCGGGGCAGCCCGCCCAGAGCACAACCAGTGCGTTTGCTGCTGACTTCTCCAGGGGAGGGACACTCGGCAAGCGGGCCATACCATGCGCCGAGGTCGACGGCCTGTGGTATGTCGACCTCCCGATATAGGAAAAAAATCGCTCAAGGAACGCCGGCGACCTGCCGATAACAACCCCGATACGTCTGTCCCCCAGCTAAAAGTCAGTAGTGATGTGGTATTCAATGAGCAGTAGCAGCCTGTGACCGGCTTCCTCGTCGTGAGTGCGGCGGTCTACGGCGTGGTGATCGGCTCCTTTCTCAATGTGGTGATCCTCCGGGTGCCAGAGAAAGTGTCGATCGTCAAGCCACCGTCAGCTTGCCCTGGTTGCGGAAACCGGATCAGTACCAGGGACAACCTCCCGATCGTGTCGTGGCTGCTGCTCCGCGGTCGCTGCCGCAACTGCGCCATGCACATCTCGGCCCGCTACCCGGTCGTGGAGGCGCTAACGGGGGCCCTTTTTGTCCTGGTGGCGCTGAGGTTCGGTTGGAGTTGGACCCTTCCGGCTGAGATCATCTTCGTGTCCGGGTTGGTGGCGTTGGCCTTCACCGATCTGGACCGGATGCTCCTGCCGAAGGTGATCATCTACCCGACCGGCGGTCTCGTCCTGGCGGCCCTGGTAGCCGCGGCCGCAGTCCAGGGCAGTTGGCACCGCTTGGCGATAGCGGCCGGCTGCGGGGCCGCCGAGTTCGTCCTGCTCTTTACCATCCACTTCATCAGCCCGCGTTCGCTCGGGTTCGGCGACGTTCGCTTCGGGCCGATCATCGCCCTGGCCTTGGGCTGGATCGGGTGGCGCTATGCGTTTGTCGGATTCTTGGCAGCCAACCTTGTCGGCTCCGTCATCGGCGTGATCCTTATGGCGACCGGAAAGGCTGGCCGCAAGACACTGGTTCCGTTCGGGGTGTTCCTCGCCATCGGAGCGGTCCTCGCCATCGCCTTCGGGGGGTTGGTCCACTACCCGACGTAGAACCGTTGCGGATCGGGCTGCTCAGGTGCTTCTGGTCGTCACGAACGGTGGCGGCGTGCGGTCCACGTGTCGGTAGATCCACAGGCCCGAGGCCCCGGTGATCAGGTGGAAGTTCGAGCTAAACCAGGCCTTGAGCTGCGGGGTCCACGGAATGTAGGGGCTCCACCGCTGGAGCATCAGGACGAAGTCTCCCTCACTCAGCCATTTCGCCCATTCGTTTTCGAAGGCGGCTGGGTAAGGCCCTTCGAATCCGTTGACGACCGATTGTCCGTTTCCTCCATAGCCGGGATCGGTGCCGGGCCCTTGGGCCAGCCACGTCCCGTAGGAGTCGACGAGATCAGGACAGTTGGGGTGCGCAGGCGCGAAGACCCCTGCCTCGATGGTCAGGGCGGCGTCATCGGAAACTATGCACGACTGGGATGACATAAAGAGGTTCAAGAAGCTCATGTTCTTGGCCACGGCCAGATTGCTGCGTGCGTAGCCGGCCTGTTGTGGGACCAAGAAGGCGGCCGCGATCACACAACCGGCGGCGCAGACCGCGATCCAACTACGTCTCGACACCGACCGATACCTCAGTCGCAACCGATCGAGGTGGATCGCTACCGACACGCCCAACAGGAGCGATAGGAAAGTGGCCGGGAAGTAGGTGTAGTGGGGCAACAGGTAGTTGGGGGCCCACATGACTGCGACTGAGGCGGTCGACGCCGCGACGATCATCCAGTCGAGGCTGCGCAGCGACCGTCTCCCGACGATGAGCCCGCTGCCGACGAACGCCACGAAGGCGATGACGGCAACGACGGCCAGGCCGTCGGTCGCCTTGATGATTGTGAGGCCTTCGAGGCCGGTGAGCCATATCATTCGCTCGCCCGAGGAGAAGGTGGCCGATCCCGTTACGACCCTCTCGAATTGGTCTCCGAAAATATCTCGGATGAACGCGGTGGGGACCATCAAGAAGAAGGGGAGGCAAGGCACGCCAAATCCGATGGCGCTCCCCGCTAGCACCGGTAGCAGGGCCTTCCTCACGTGCCGCAGGCATATCAGCGCAGCCGCGGCGATCACGAACAGGCCCCATATCTTGACCGACGCACCCAGCCCGAGGAAGATCCCACCGAGCATCACCCGGCGAGGCGACGCCAGCCTGCCCTCGCTGAACATCAGGATCAGTCCGATCAGACAGAAGAACATCAAGTAGGGCTCGAGAAGCAACGACTGGTCAGCGGCGATCGCCATGGGGAAGATAGCGAGCGATGTGGCGGCCACCACCGCCGCGGTCCTCCCTCGGTGTCGGACGACCAGGGCGGCCAGTAGGGGGTTGACGCCTCCGACGAGAAAAGTGAGATCCCGGGCCAGAGCCATGCACGCGTCGGTACCGATCCAGCCGCTCAAGGCGGCGATCGGGGTCATCAGCAACACGATGCCGGGCGGGTGGACTATGACGAAGTTGCGGTACGGCGCGATGCCGTGGACCAGTCTCATGGCCGCCCCGAGATAGACACCGTCGTCGTACTCGTGCTCGCCGTAGAGGATGTTCGGCAGCGTGCAGATGTAGAAGGTCATGCCGAGCGCCAGCAAGGATGCCGGCAATGACCACAACACGATGCGGCGTTTGCTCACCCGGCCCGATTGGCCCGCATCCGGTCCTTTAACCGACTCCTCGGCCTCTGCCGCTACGTCGGCCAGGCTGATCATGGCTGTCTCCACGCCAGGCCCGAACCAAATGGCGCTCGCCGTCCGGCACGTCGGCCGAGTAAAACAGGAAGGCGCACCCCATATCTGTCGACATGTCTTCGTCGAATCTGTAGTTGACGCTCGGCCGAGGGCTTTCATCGCCCGCCGGACGGTTCGGTTGTGACAGCAGTTAGCCGCCGCGGATCAGCTACGCCCGAGAAGCTGAGCCACTGCCTCGATGGCCAACCGGTAGCCGTCGCCACCGAACCCCGAAATGCAGCCGGTGGACACGGGTGCCACCACCGAGGTGCGCCGCCACGGCTCTCGCGAGTCCGGATTCGACAGGTGCAGCTCGATCACCGGTCCGTCGAAGGCCGCCAGGGCGTCATGAAGGGACCAGCCGTAGTGGCTCAGGGCGCCCGGGTTGATCACGATGGCGGCGGTCCGGCCCCTGGCGGCGTGGACGTGATCAACGAGGACACCCTCACTGTTGGACTGGTGATGCTCGACCTGGAGCCCGTAGCGATCAGCCGTCGACGCCGCCGTCTGTACGTGGTCCGCCAGGGTCGATGTGCCGTATATGTCCGGCTCCCGCTCGCCCAGCAGATTGAGGTTCGGGCCCGAGAGCAGTAGGACCAGCGAGCTGCTACCTTCCCCGCTCACCTCTCGAACTCCCCGAGAGTGGCCTCGACAGCGTCCGCGGCCACGCCGGTCACGACCTCGAGGCCGTTCGGACCGTCGAGTACGAAGGTGAGCCCGCCGTTCGTCGCCTTCTTGTCCCGGGCCATGACGGTGATCAGGTCGTGGGCGTCCCAACCGGGCGGCGGCCGCATCGGGAGGTCGTAGGCAGCCACCACGGCCTCGTGCTCGGCCACCCGGTCAGCATCGACCCGGCCGAGCCGGCGGGCTAGGCGGGCGGCGAAGACCAATCCAATGGCGACCGCCTCCCCGTGCCGCAGGTCGTAGCCGCCGGTGGTTTCGAGGGCGTGGGCGAGGGTGTGGCCATAGTTGAGCACAGCCCGCCGGCCCGACTCCCGCTCGTCCGAGCCCACCACGTCGGCCTTACAGGCGACGCAGGCGGCCACCGCGTCGTCCAGTGACAGATCCCGCAGACCGGGGACTCCGAGGAAGGCGTACTTGGCCATCTCGCCGAGCCCGCTGCGGTATTCGCGCGGCGGCAGGGTGGTCAGGGTCTCGGTGTCGCACAGCACAGCAGCCGGCTGCCAGATGGCGCCGACCAGGTTCTTGCCCTCCGGCAAGTTCACGCCGGTCTTGCCACCTATGGCGGCGTCCACTTGGCCGAGCAGGGTCGTCGGCACGTGCACCACGGCGATGCCGCGGTGGTAGACCGCGGCGGCGAAGCCCGCCACGTCGGTGACCACGCCCCCTCCGACGGCGACCACCACGTCGATGCGGTGCATTCCCCACTTGGCGAAGGCCCGGCACAGCTCCTCGACCGATTCGAGGTTCTTGGCGTCCTCCCCCTCATCGAGAAAAAAGGTGCGCTGCTCGACGCCACAGTCGACCGGCCAAGGGATGGCTTCTTGGCTCACCACCGCGGCCCGGGTGGCTCCGATGGGGATCAATTCGCCCAGGCGATGACGGGCACCCGACCCGACCACGACCGGGTAGGACCGCTCCCCCAGTTCGACCCGGATCTCACGCATGGCCGGCGCCAGCCCGCTCGTGCAGCTCTGCGAGGATATGTTCGACGACCTGCGGCGGGGTCATGGTGTCGACGTCGAAGACCAGATCGGCCAGGTCCGAATACAGCGGAGCCCGTTCCTCCGAGAGGCGGGCCAGCGCCGCGGCCGGCCCGCCTTCGAGCAGGGGCCGACCGGCGCCGGCGCCCACCCGGGATGCGAGGGTCGCCACATCCGCCCTCAGCCACACCACCAGACCGGCTTGGCGGATGCGAACCCGGTTGTCCGCCTCCAGGACTGCACCGCCCGCAACCGACACCACCGCGGGGCCGTTGGAGGCGCACGCCTGGGCCAGTACCCGGGATTCTTCGGTCCGAAAGGCCAGCTCGCCGTCAGCCTTCCAGATCTCCGGCACCGTCCGGCCGGTCTGCCGCTCGACCTCGTCGTCGCTGTCCAAATAAGGCCAGCCGAGCCGTTCTGCGAGCAGTCGACCGGTCGTCGACTTGCCGGCCCCCATCATGCCGATCAGCAGTACGCGCCGCGGGGTGGTCACTGATTTCGGCTGGCGAGGCTGTCCACGTACGCCCGGTGATTGCGGAGCACCTCTAGCATCGAGTCCCCACCGAACTTTCGCAGCGCCTCGCCGGCCACGACCAACGCCATCATGGTCTCCGCCACCACACCCATGGCCGGCACCGCGGTGACGTCCGTCCGTTCCTTGAACGACACGGTCTCGGTCTTCGTCACCACGTCCACGGTCTTGAGCACCGGACGGTTGAGCGTGGCCAGGGGCTTCATGGCCACTCTGGCCACCACCGGCTGCCCGTTGCTCATGCCGCCCTCTATCCCCCCGCTCCAGTTCGAATCTCGCACGTAGGCCGCCGCCTCCTGGTCCCAACCGATCGGGTCGTGGGCTTCTGAGCCCCGCCGGCCGGCCACGTCGATGGCGTCGCCGATCTCGACGCCTTTGACGGCCTGGATGCTCAGGAGGGCCTGGGCCAGCAAGCCGTCCAAACGCCGGTCCCAGTGAACGTGGCTCCCGAGTCCGATCGGCACGCCATAGGCGATGACCTCTACGAGCCCGCCCAGAGAGTCGCCGACCTTGGCGGCGGCCTTGATCTCGGCCACCATCGCCGCTTCGGCCTCGGGATCGAAGCAGCGCACCTGCGAGTTGTCGACGGTGTCCAGGTCGCCCAGGGCGGGACGGACGTTGGATTTCGATACGACCGGGCCCATCTGCACGACGTGGCTGACGATGCCGACGCCGAGCTCGGCCAGCAACGCCTTGGCGACGGCGCCGGCCGCGACCCGGGCGGCCGTCTCGCGCGCCGAGGCCCGTTCGAGTACATCCCGGGCGTCGTCGAAGCCGTATTTCTGCATGCCAGGCAGGTCGGCGTGGCCGGGTCGGGGCTGGGTGAGGGGCTTCTCGGTCCGGCCCGGATCCGGCGACATCTCCTGCTCCCACTTGGGCCATTCCGTGTTGGCGATCTCGATGGCGACCGGCGAGCCGAGTGTTCGACCGTGACGCACCCCGCCGAGGAGGGTCAGCTCGTCGCGCTCGAAGCGCATCCGGGGGCCCCGGCCGAAGCCCAGGCGGCGCCGGGCCAACTCGGCCTGGACCTGCTCGGAGGTGATGGCCAGACCCGCCGGCAGACCCTCGACGATGACGACCAGGCCCTTCCCGTGGGATTCACCGGCGGTCAGAAAGCGCAACACGGGCCCAATGGTACCGGGCCGCCCTCGGCGTTTAGCCGACCTGGTCGATGTATACCACTGTCACTCCGTTCGGCGGGAGGGCGAGCGTCGTCGTCGTCGATGGGCTGGCGAGGGTGGTCGTCGTCGCATGGGCCACCGTGGTAGTGGTGGCGCCGGCCACGGTCGTGGTTGTGGTGGTGGTGGTGGGCGCCACCGTGGTGGTCGTGGTGACCGGGGTGTTGGCGGAGTTGACGCCGACGGTGGTCAAGGCCAGGTCTGCGGTGGCTGCACTGCCGAGCAGGGCGATGTGGAGGGCGCTCTCGGTGAACACGCCGGCTGTGAGATTCTGATAGTCGGCCGTCAGGCTCAGTACTGGGGTCAGCGCACTGCTCACGCTCGCGGCCAGGCTGCCGACGAGGGAGTTGCCGGCGATGGCGGTCGTTATGGCCTGAAGCAGGTTGGTCTGCAGGGTCAGGGGGCTGGCCAGGTTGAGCGGGATCGTCACGCTCACGAGCCCCAGCAGCTTGGTCACGGTGACCGAGGCGTTGAGTAGGGTGGCGTTGCCCGTGAGAGACGATCCACCGGCGTTGCCGGTCGCCCACGAGGTGGCGGCGTTGATGTTGAGCGTGAGGCCGCCGAGCAGGCCACTCACGAGAGAGCCGACTCCGGGCAGTCCGAACAAGTTGACCGATACCCCACCCGTGGCGTTGCCGCTGGTCGTGCACGGACTGGTGGTGCTTCCACCCGAGAGGCTCCCGCCGGCGGAGAGGACACCGGCGCAGGAATACGAGGTTCCGTTGCTGTTCGCCTCGGCTACCGCGGTGGCAAGGGTCGCGGTCAGGAAAGCGTCGGCGCCGGGGATGTTGACGGCTGGCTGGGCGGTCACGGCCCCGTTCGAGCCGGTTCCGTTGTTGCTGACCGAGGTGGTCGGGAGCAGGTACGAGACAGAGCTCCCACCGAGAGCCACGTTTAGCGGCTGGGCCGACGCCGCGGAACTGTAGGAGGCGGCCAGGACCGTCGTGGTGGTAGTCGGCGCAACCGTAGTGGTAGTGGTCGGTGCGACGGTGGTCGTCGTCGATCCGGCGACCGACGTGGTCGTCGTCGCCGACGGCAGGGTCGTGGTGCTCGTCGATGTTCCGGCCGAGCTGCTGTCGGCCACTTCGACCAGGGCCCGGAGCGTCCGGCCGGGCAGTCCGTTGTCGGTACCCCCCGTGCTGGTGCCGGCCGATTGGATCAGCAGGTACCAGGGATCTGCGTTGCTCGGGATGGCGAAAGTATTGGACGCACACGGCTCGAGGGCCGCAGCCGTGGCCCCCGACTGGTTCGCGACCGGATCGGTCATGGACAGGGTGTAGGACGCCATCCCGGCCGCGTCGGCCGCATTGGCGTAGGTCACCTTGGCGTTGGCGCAGGGAATGGGGGTACCTGGCGTAGACGTGTACAGGGTGTGCAGCACCTCGAGCTCGGCTTGGAGGCCGGCGTCGGCGGCGTCGACGGTCTGAACCAACTCGCGCCCTTGGGCGGTTTGATGGAGGCCGCCGATGGTCTGCTGCATGGCGACCGTGCTGAGCGTGACCACCACGATGACGCACATGAGCACCGCGAGCATGGCGATGCCGCGGTCGCTGCGGTCGCTGCGGTCGCCGCGGTCCTGGTCCTCGACAGGCCTGCGCCTCATGAGGTGAAGCTGCAGCTTCCTGTCCCCACCGCCGAGGCCATATTGGTGGCGGAGAGGGCTTCGTTGATCGTCACGCCATTCGGATCGGTCGTTCCGCCCGTCTGGTTGAGGGTGAAGCTCACCGACACCAGCCCTTGATAGGTCGTTCCGGTCGTCCCGCTGGTCCCACTGAAGGTCACACTCGGGACCCCTCGGGCTATCACCGAGACCACGGTGCTGCTGGTTTGCATGACCAGGTTCCCGCTGCTCACGTACCACCAGGCGCAGTTGGGCTGATCGACGTTCGTCGACGGGTTGGTGACATACAGGGTCGAGTTGCTGGCCGAGACCGCCACGCCTGTGGCAAAGCGGACGTTGGCGTCCAGCCGGTCAATAGCGCTCTGAGCTGCGGCGTTGTCAACCGCCGAGGCCGTACCGTCGCCCACCACGCGAGTGGCGCTGATGAGCCAAGCCACCGCCGCGGCCAACACGATCGACAAGAGAGAGAGCGCGATGACCATCTCCAGGAGGGTGAAACCACGGTCATCCCGGCGGCCACGGAGCCGCTTCAGGTGGTACTGCATTCGGCACCGCCCTTGAGGCAGGCTGACAGTTCCGTCGTCGTCACCACGTGATCAGAAACTCCGTGAACGAACGGGCGCGACCAGGAAACGACCACGGTCGCGGTCAAAGGCTGGTTACTACCGGTCAAATAGGATGAATTGCTCACGCCCGTGATATAGACGTCGACACCGTACGTCTGGCTCCCGACCAGGTAGCACGCCTGATGGGGTGAGATAGGGGCGTAACCCGTTGCGACCGTACCCGTCAAGGCGGAGGCGGCCGGCGGAGGAGAAGTGGCGGTGTGGGAAAGACAGGGCGGGTCGACCCAGGATGGGTCCGCGCACGACTGAGCTCCGACGATCGAGGCCACGTCGAGCGGCGCGCCCTCGAAGCAGTTGGCCACAATGTTGGTGTCCCCGCTCGCGAGGATGTCGGAGGTGCTCATCCCGGTCTCGAGGGTGTTCCACTGGAGCGATCTGATCTCCTCGACGGTCTCATTCGCCAGGTTGGTGGCATCGGACCGCTGCCGGGCGTAGGCCGTCTCGCTCATCGAGTTGATCAGCACCGTGGTCATGCTCATCATGACCATCATCAGGATGAGCATGGCAATGATCACTTCGATCAGGGTGAAACCCTCGTCGCTCTCCCGCGCGGGGCCGCGCCCCGTAGCCACGCGTTAGCTCCCGAAGGGGTTACGCCCGCTGACGGGTAGGCCACCTGGGATGGTGGTGGCCGGCGCCTTGGCGCGCGGCGCGGCGTGCGTGGCGGTAATCGCGGGACTGGTCGGCGTCGACGCGGCTGGCGACGAGGAGTGATGCAGCTCCTTGGACCAGATCATGAAGGCTGCTACCGCGATGAAGATCACCAGCAACACCGGGACGCCGTACCGCTGCCACGCTGGTCGTGGAGCTCTTGTGGAATCGATCATCTCAGGCTCCGATCAAGGGGTTGGGCTGCCGGCGTAGAAGATCTCGGCGGTGAAGTTGGCGGTCAGGGTGGTACTGGCGCCTGCCGAGATGCTCATAGTGTTGAGCACCACGGTCCGCGGCATCCGACTGACGAGGGTCATGAAAGACTGGAGCTGCTGGTACGAACCCGTCGTACTGATGGAAACGTCTATCGAAGGCGTCCCGGCCGTCGCAGATCCGCTGGAGCCGGCTGTCGGCTCGGTCGGACTGAGTGAGCTGAGGGTGACGCCGCTCAGGACGGCGTCGGCATGGAATTGGGCCAGGGCGTCAGGTAGCTGCGGATTGTTGGGCACTGCTGCCGTCCGGCTGGCGAGCTTCACCCGGTCGGCTGGGATCTGCTTCTGCACCACCTCGAGTTGGGCGACCTGAGCATCCAGCGAGGAAACCTGTTGGGCGGCGGCGGCGCGGGCGGCGCGAGCCGAGGTCAGGTGATGGCTCTCTGGGCTGAATAAGGCGAAATACCAGACCACCACGAGCAGCAGTGCTGCCCCCGCGGCTATTCCGGCGATCCGCTTGGTCGTTGTGCTCATTGCTGCACCTCTTGGGCTCGGTTGCTCTCGGCGACGCCGGTCATGATGGCCGTCGAGCTGAAGGTGACGGGACCTCCGTTGACCTTGACGGATATGCCGGTCACCCAGGTCCCCTCCAGGTCAGGGTCGCGTTGCAGTCCGAGTACCCAGTTGGCGGCTGCGGGCAGGCCGCCCCCCCCGGTGACACTGAAGTTCACAGTCCCTATCCCTTCCGTCGTGCTCGAAGCTGAGCTGCTCGTCGCCCCCAGGTTCGACCGTGTGCCGGTGAAGCTCGTGAGGGAAAGATTCGCTGGCATCACCGCGGCAAGTTGACCGAGCACCCGCACCCAGTCGACGTCACCGGCGAGCGCCCCCGTCTCCAACGCAGCACGAGCTTTGAGCTCGCCCGCAACCACCGTGGCGGCTTGCAGCTTGGTCTCATGAGCGGTCAGAGCGGTCATTTGGCGTTGGTCCTGGTGGACCTGATCCTCTTCGGAGTGGACCGCAATAACCTGACCAGCTCCTACCAAAGCCAGCACCCCGGCGAGTCCGGCGACCCCGCAGGCCGCAGCAATCACCAGGCGTCGGGCCCGCTGGGCCGCGACGACCTCGTCGGGCAGCACGGAGAGACGGATGAGGGGGGACTCGACTCCCCACAGGGCATGGCCGATGGCCGTGGCAGAGGTGGCGGCGGCCTGCTTCATCTCCTCGGGGTTGAAGCCAAAGTCCCCAACTGTCAGTGATGCGAACGGATCGATCTGACGCACGGTGACCGGCAGGTTGCCGGCGATCGAGGCCGCCAAACCTTCGGTTTGGGAAGCGCCACCGGTGATCAGCAGCCGGTCGATCGTGGCCCCCTCCGACTGGGACACGAAGAAATCGACAGTGGCTCGGACCTCTTCGGCGAGGTCGCGCATCTCGGCTGACATGGCTTTGCGGGCCTGCGCTGACTGGGGTGTGTCAGCCGGAACCGAGCCCCGCTTGAGGCGCTCAGCCACGGCCATCTCGAGGTGCATGGTGTTGGCGATCATCTCGGTCAACTTGGCGCCGCCAACGGTCAGGCTACGGATGAAGCGGGGCACACCGTTTTCGCGTACCGCCACGGTGGTGAGCTCGGCGCCTATCGAGACCAGCACCTCGACTCCACCTAGACCCGCCTGGTCGCCGGTGGGGACGACACGCATGAGCGCCAGCGGCGAGGCGTCCATGGCGATGGCGTTCAGTCCGGCCCCCTTCAGCGCCGCCAGGTGGGTGCGGAGAAGCTCGCGGTGGGCGGCCACGATGAGGATGCGCATGATCTGCTTGGCGTCACCGACAGGAGCCTCGCCTTTGTCGAGGACGCTGAAATCGAAGCTGGCGTCCTCCATCGGGATCGGTATCAGATCCTGGGCGTCAAATTTCAGTGAGGAGCGGAGATCCTGGGTGTTGGACGCCGGCACGTCAGCTTGGCGAACGAACACACGCGGTCCGGAGATCCCGAGCACCACCTTGGTGCCTTCGAAGCCGCCCTCGAGCCACAGTCGTTTCAGCGCGGTGCTGACGCCCGGCACGTTGATGATCTCGCCGTCGACGACGTAGCCGTGCGGCAGACCGACCTGGGCGTAACGTCGGAGGACGTAGCGACCGTCTTTGGTCGTCTCTACTTCGGCCGCCCGCACGGCAGACGAGCCGATGTCGAGCCCGATGCTTACTGCGTCCACGATTTCTCTCCCGCTGTGCGTGCCGTAGTCATCCTCTTGAATATCGGCGCCGGGAGTTCGGCCTTGACCGAAACTACGGCGATTAGCGTCTCACCGGGCAAAACGGCGCAGTTGCTGGCGGTCTGGACAGCCGTAGCGCCGAGGAGGATCATCTCGTACTTGTCCAGTTCCGCTAGAAGGAGGTGTAGTACGCGGCCGGGGCCGTGCCCACCGTTTCCTTATTGTTGATAGCCAGCCCTGAGGCCGGTGCGGCCGGCGCCGCGCTAGGAGCCGTCGGGGCCGGGCAAGCCTTGGGGGTACCCGACGCCGGTACGACCGCGTAGCCCGTGGAAGATCCGGTCGGATCGTTGCTCTGCTCGATGTACCAGCAGTTGGCGTCCTTGCCGAAGGCCTCGAGCACCACGACCTGGTAGTTGGCGGGGGTCGACGTATCGGGGTCACCAACAGCCACACCGACGACGTTGCCGACGGTCGGAGGACCGGCGATCCAGGTCAGGGCCGACTCGATGGCGCCCATGCCGGCCGAGGTGGACGTGTTGGAGCTGAAGGTCTGGCCGTTGGTCCACTGGACCTGCTCCGCGGTAAGGGCGTTCCGCAGGTCGGACTGGGCCGCCCGGGCGTTCGCCGTGTTACGGGCCCCGAGGAAGGTCGGGATGGCGATGGCGAGCAGGATGGCGATGATCAACACGACGACCATGAGCTCGATCAGGGTGAAGCCCTGCTCATCGTTGCGGCTGAGGTGCGGGTTGGTGATGGTCGCCATGTGGGCTTGCCTTTCGGGTAGAAAGCGATTGGGGTCCCGGCCGAATCGGCCGGGACCCCAATCAGTGGGTCCTACTTGTGAGTCGCTTCCAATCAGGTTCTGATTAGAAGGAGGTGTAGTAGACGGGCGTGCTGTTAGCAGCAGCCACGTTGCCAGAGGAGCCGGCCACACCGCTGAGCGGCGCAGTCGGGGGACCCGCGGCGGGCGTGGTAATGGCGTAGCACAGGTGGGCGGTCGTCTGCTTTACCTCGGCATACCCGGTGGACGAGCCAGCCGGGTCGTTGCTCTGCTGGATGTAGTAGCAGTTGCCGTCCTTGCCGTAGGCCTCGAGTACCACGACCTGCTCGTTGGGAACGGTCGAAGTATCGGGGTCGCCGACGGAAACGGTAACGTTGTTACCGACGGTCGGTGCCGCGTTGGTCCAGGTCAGGGCCGACTCGATAGCACCCATTCCGGTGGTGGTAGAGGTGCTGGAGCTGAAGGTCTGGCCGTTGGTCCACTGGACCTGCTCGGCGGTAAGCGCGTTGCGTAGGTCAGACTGGGCCGCCCTGGCGTTCGCCGTGTTACGGGCCCCGAGGAAGGTCGGGATCGCAATGGCGAGCAGGATGGCGATGATCAACACGACGACCATGAGCTCGATCAGGGTGAAGCCCTGCTCTTCGTCATGGGCGAGGTGCTGCTTGATGGTGGTCAGCATGTGGGTTTGCCTTTCGGGTTCGGGATTATGACAGCGAGCTGGCTGTCGAACCTCGTGCCCTCCCCCCGGCCGACTGCCGACCGAAACGAGTGCTCCAGGTAGCCCGGCTGGCCCTCGTCTCCATTGACGTCCGGCCCCGTAGCTTTGCGACACCGCCTCTCGACGGGTTTGCCTTTTTCTAAAGCGCTTGCTCGCACCTAGAGCATCGGCCGGGCCCTAGGTGGACCTAAGAGCATTCTGAAAAAAAATCCTTCGCCGAGTACACCGTTTGGGTATCCAGGGACGCGTCCCGGGAATAAACGGCGCTCAGGGGTCGGGCGTGGTCGTCGGCGACGTCGGCAGCGGTCCCGCCCCAACCGGCAGGGTGGTGGTCGTGGTGGTCGAGCCGGTCGTGGTGGTGGTGGTCGCACCGATCGTGGTGGTGGTGGTCGTCGTAGACGACGGGCTGGTCACGATGGTGGTCGTGGTGGTGGACGGAGACGAGCTACCGGGCGCGGGGGGAGGCGGATACACCTCGAGTGGGGTCGAGGACCCCGGCGTGGGCTTCCAGCCGGGCGGGGGCTTCTTCTGGGAAGGCACCGGTCCGGCGGTGGCCACGACTAGCGGGGGGGCGGGCTTCTGCACGCTGGGTGGTTGGTGCAGTGGGACGGGCGTACCGGGGGCGTGCACCCGGCCGAACCCGGCCAGGTCCGACCACCAGATGGAGCTGACCTGGACCACGGTGCCGGTATGCGGGGCGTTGATCATCAGCCCATCGCCGATGTAGATCCCGACGTGGTGGATGTCAGTCCGGCCGAAGAACACCAGGTCGCCAGGCAAAAGTTGCGACAGCGGGACGGGAATGGTCCAGGCGTACTGCTCGGCGGCCACCCGCGGGATCGACACGCCGGACTGGCGCCACACGTACTGCGTCAGACCAGAGCAGTCGAAGGTGTTCGGCCCGGTCGCGCCCCACACGTAGTTCTTGCCGAGCTCAGAGAAGGCCCATTCCAGTTCCACCGCGGTCGTGGACAGCGGAGCGGGGATGGCCGTCTTGGGTGTAAACTGGAGCGCGGTGGACGACAGGAGCTCGGCGCCGGCTTGGGTGGCGAGGGTGGCGTGGTCCGCGGCCACCTCGGTCGCCGACGCCCCATCGACCGCTTTCAGCTCCGCTTCGAGGCGGACCTGCTCCGCGGACTCCGCCGCCATGGCCTTGGTGGCCTTGGCCAAAGCCCGGTTGGCAGACTTTTGCGCCTTCTTGGCTACGGCGAGCTCTTGGCGCTCGGCCTTGACGTCGTAGCGGCGGACGGAGAGCAACCCGTTCGGGGTGATGGCGGTGTCCGCGTAGGCGACAGCGAAGGCCAGATTGTCCCCGGCAGCCGAGTTCACGGTCAGGCTGGCGGGTCCGGAGGTGTACAAGAACACCACCGCGGATTGGAGCGCGCGGTTGAGGCTCTGATAGTTCTCCAGCGCAGTCTGGGCCTGTTCCCGGGCTCCGGCCGCCCGTTGGTCGGCCGCCGCGGCTTGGCGGATCATCTGCTCGCCAGTCACCGCGTCTTGGTCGAGCTTCTGCTGGGTGATGTCGATGCCGGCCTGGAGGGCGCTGGTGTCCACGCCGACGGACACCAGGGTGATGGCATTGGACAGGAGAGTCTGAGTGCTCTGCCCATCGGTGATGGACGTTGAGACCTTGGGGACGGGCGGCAGTGTCGTGGTGGTAGAGGTCGAGGCGGGACTGGGGGCAACACTCGATCCGGCCGCGTCGGCAACCCCTTGGCCGAACGGCCAGGTCCCCAAGAGGACAAGCATTGCCACCGCTCCCGCCAAGGTGACGCGCCGCCAACGACCCTTCTGGTACAACCCCATCGACCTAGAGCATGGCATATCTGGACGACCATCCAAGGGCGGGGGTTGACATTAGGATCACTTCTGGTGATCGGCAGGTTCGGTTCCCACCTGTTGTCCGCGTTGCGGAACGACTGAGGGGCGAGCGCTAGACGAGTGCCGGGGCGCGGTCTTCGTGGTCAGGGGCGACAGGGGACTCCGCCGGCTGATCCCGCCCGGGCTGCTCCGAAGGCTGCGGGCGCGTCGCCAGCACGACACCTACGCCGCTGGTCAGGAGTATGCCCAGCGCGAGGAACGGAGCCATCGAGTAGGGCCTGTGGGGGTTGTAGGCCCCGGCTGCACAGGAGTAGGCGACCAGGGCGGACAGGGCTCCGAGGCACCACCGCCTGCCGGTGACCCCGGATCCGGCCGCGGCGAGGACCATGAAGACCGCAGCCGGCGCCAGGTAGTAGCACCAGACCTGGGTCTCGAACACGCCGCGAGCCAACAGGGCAACTGACGCCGCGGTCATGATCGCCGTATGGGTCGGGCGCCGCCAGACCATCACGGCGACGACGATGGCAGCCACGACCGCCAAACTGCGAGACGTCGAACCGACCAGGGCTACGACCGGGGTAACGAAGGTCTCACTGGACCTTGCCTGACCGATGGCGACACGATGGGTGACGGAATCAAGCGTCGTCAGGTGGCCGGCGAGATTCCACCATGGCAGATGCTGACCAAGCCCTACCATCGGTTGCAGCACCAGAGACCGGTAGGCATCGTGGAAGTCCAAGACCAGCAGCATGGACGCGCAGGCGGCGGGCAACGCCGCGGACCAGGCCAGGGTGAGCAGCCGTCGCCCGGGGGGACTGGCTGCGATCAGCAGCGGAATGAGCAGGACGGCCCAGGACTGCATCATGATGGCCAGCGACAGCACAATCGCCGCGCCAAGGTAGTGACGGCGTAGGAGCAACGCCACACTCACGCAGGACAGGGCGATGGCGACCAGATCTTCGGGGTGGCCGATATACGTGCACGTCGGTATGACCACCAGCAGCCCTATGGCCACGGCGATCGGGCGCCGCCGGCGGCGGGAGATGCCGAGGGTGTCGGCCAGGTAGTCGGCGCCGAGGATCGCGCTGGCTCCGGTCACGAAGAAGACGGGCGCGGCCACGAGCAGCATCGACGGCCGGGGAATGGGAAACGGGTAGGCGATGACCAAGCCCAGGTGGTCGCCGAGGGCCACAACCGGCGCCAGCAAGATCAGGAAACCGGGGAGCGGCAGGTACTGCGGATTCGCGGCATAGACGTTGCCGATCCCGCCCCACGACACCCACTGGGCGGCCCGAATAGTCGTCTCTCCGTCGCCCAAGAGCTGCCACTGGTCGTACCCGAGCAGGTCCGGCAGGGCGAAGGTGGCGAAGAAGCACAGGCCGATGGTCGCGAAGGCGACTGCGACGGCAAAGGGCCAGTCGTGCCACCGGAGGGGCGCCGGGTCCAGGTCGCTCACACCGGGAGGCGCGGGCTTCCTCGGCAGTGACAGCTGCATACCGCTGAATCGGCATCCAACCGAATCCGCTTTAGGGCCTAAGCGGCTTTAACCGCGGCCACCAGCTTGGTCAGCGAGTCTTTGGCGTCTCCGAACAGCAGCACGGTACGCGGGTCGTACAGCAGGAGGTTGTCCACCCCCGAGAAACCTGGTCGCATGCTGCGCTTCATGAACACGACGTGGGTGGCCTGATCGGCGTTGAGGATCGGCATTCCGTACAGCGGGCTGCCGGGGTCGTCTCGGGCGGCCGGGTTGACCACGTCGTTGGCCCCCACCACCAAGGCCACGTCGGCCGAGGAGAACTTGGCGTTGGCCGTCTCCAGGTCGTCGAGGCTCTCGTAGGGCACGTTGGCCTCGGCCAGCAGCACGTTCATGTGACCGGGCATACGGCCGGCGACGGGGTGGATGGCGTAGGAGACCTCTACGCCCCGCGCCTCGAGGGCGGCGACCAACTCCACCAGGGTGTGCTGGGCCTGGGCGACGGCCAATCCGTAGCCCGGAAGGATCAGGACCCGGCTGGAGTAGGCCAGCAGCGTCCCGACGTCGGTGGCGTCCGCGGAGCGCACCCCGCCGGCTGCCGCGGCGCCGCCCACCACCTCGGTGGAGCCGGCACTCGGCAACCCGCCCAGCACGATATTGGGCAAGGACCGGCCCATGGCGTCGCTCATCATCTTGGTGAGCAGCGCGCCCGAGGTGCCGACCAGGGTGCCCGCCACCACCAGGATCAGGTTGTCCAGGGCGAACCCGTCGGCTGCCACCGCCAGGCCGGTCAGCGAGTTGAGCAGAGAAATCAGCACCGGCGTGTCGGCTCCCCCGACCGGCAGGCAGAAGCCGGCGCCCAACGCCAGGGCCAGGGCGGCCAGGATCACCAGCCCGGCTAGGTGGGGGGAGGCGACGGTCCAGGCCCCAACCCCCACGATCCCGACGGCCGCCACGGCGTGCAGGTTGCGCTGACCTGGAAAGGTGATCGGCCGTCCGGTCAAGAGCTCCTGCAGCTTGGCGAACGCCACCAGGCTCCCGCCGAACGAGAGCCCCCCGATCACCACGCCGAACGCCATCTCGAGCACGTGTAGTCCACCCGGATGGGCAGGCTGGACGTGGAGGAACTCCACGGAAGAGACCAGGGCGGCGGCCCCGCCACCCACCCCGTTGAAGATCGCCACCAGCTGTGGCATGGCGGTCATGCGGATCAATCGAGCGGTTGGCACCGCGATGGCGGCGCCCACCACCATGCCGATGGGGATGATCCCGTCCGGGCCGGCGTGCTGGTCCACGATGGTCAGGGCGATGGCGATCACCATGCCGCCCACGCCGATCAGGTTGCCCCACCGGGCCCGCCGGGGAGAGCTGAGGGCTTTGAGCGCCACGATGAAGCAGACCGCGGAGGCCAGGTAGCCGCCGATCAGGGCATTGTTGGGGAGGGTTGCCGCGGTCAACCGGGACGATCCTGGTTGCCTGGGGATCCCCCGGAGCCCGGCGGCCCCGGCGCGGCTCCGCCGGACCGGTCGCGACCCTTGAACATCTCGAGCATGCGGTCGGTGACCACCACCCCACCCACGATGTTGAGGGTGGCCAGGATGATCGCGGCCAACGCCAAGCCGATCTGCAGCGGGCCGTGCGCCTCGTCGGCGATGACCATGCTCCCCACCAGGATGATGCCGTGGATGGCGTTGCTCCCGGACATGAGGGGGGTGTGCAGGATGCTCGGTACCTTCGAGATGACCTCGTAGCCGAGGAAGGCGGCCAGGACGAAGACCACCAGGATGTCCAGCCCGCCGCCGGTCATGTCCCGCCCCCTTCCAGCAGCTGCAGGGTCGGAGCGTGGCGGACGACTCCTCCGGCCGTCACGCAGGTGGCGGCCACGATGTCGTCGTCGAAGTCGGGACGCACTTCACCATCGTGTACTACCAGGGCTATCAGGTTGGTGACGTTGCGGGCGTAGAGGGTGCTGGCGGTGGTGGCAACCTGGGAGGGGAGGTCCCCGGCGCCGATCACCACGACCGCGCCGTGCTCGACGTCCTCGCCGTCCACCGTCAGCTCGCAGTTGCCGCCGGACGCGGCGGCCAGGTCGACGATCACCGAGCCGGCTCGCATGCGCTCGACCGTAGCCGTGCTCACCAGCCGGGGCGCAGGTCGGCCGGGGACGGCGGCCGTGGTGATGACGATGTCGGATTGGGCCACTCGGTCCGCGATGAGCTCCTGCTGGCGGGCGAGGAACTCTTTGCTCTGCTCGGCGGCGTAACCGCCCTCGCCCTTCTGGGCTTCGAGGGCCAGTTCGACGAAGGTGGCCCCGAGGCTACGTACCTCCTCGGCCGCTTCGGTGCGTACGTCGTAGGCGCTGACCGCGGCCCCCAGCCGCCTGGTGGTGGCGATCGCCTGCAGCCCGGCTACGCCGGCACCCATCACCAGCACCCGGGCTGGAGGGATCGTGCCCGCCGCCGTCATCATCATGGGGACCGCCCGGCCGAGCCGCTCGGCGGCCAGCAGGGCGCCCTGGTAACCGGCGAGACTGGCTTGCGAGCTGAGGGCGTCCATGGCCTGGGCCCGGCTGGACCGGGGTACCAGGTCGAAGGAGAAGGCGGTGATGCCCCGGTCCCGTAACCGCCCGATCAGGTCGAGGTTGGTGGCCGGTGGGAGAAAGCACATCAGGGTGGCGCGTTCCGGCAGGTCGTCCGCTTCCTTGACCGCAGGTGGGGACACGCAGACCACGATGCCGGCGCTCTGCAGCGCCTCCCGCCGGCTGGCGGCGACGGTGACCCCGTCCAAGTCAGCGTAGGCCTCGTCGGGGAAACCGGCCCGTTCGCCGGCGCCAGTTTCCACCACCACGTCGAGGCCTGCGCCGGTCACCTTCGGGATCTCCGAGGGCACCATGCCCACCCGGCGCTCGCCGCGTCGAAGCTCACGGAGCACTGCTAGGACGGTCACGAAGCAGTCATCCTGCCATGTGGCGCGGCTAGGGGGGCAAACTGGGCGTCAGTTGTTGTTATTGACCAGCTTGATGATGTCGAACATCGGCAGATAGAGCGAGATGACCATCGAGCCCACCGCCCCGCCGAGGACCATGATCAAGAGCGGCTCCAGCAGCGAGGTGAGGGCGTCCACGGTGCGCTCCACCTCTTGCTCATAGAAGGTGGCCACTTTGCGCAGCAGGGTGTCCAGCGCCCCGGTCTCCTCGCCCACCGCCATCATCTGGACGACCATGGGAGGAAAGACGGGGAAGTCCTCGAGCGGCCGGGACAATGGTTCGCCCCGTTTGGCACCGTCCGCGATGGCATGGACTCCGTTGGCCACCACGGCGTTCCCGACTGTCTCCGCCACGATGTCCAGGGACTCCAGTACCGGGACCCCGCTGCTGAGCAAGGTGGCCAGCGTGGAGGAAAACCGGGTCATGGCGGTCTTCTTGACGAGCATGCCGATGATCGGTACTCGCAGGATCAGGCGGTCGCGGGTGGCTTTGCCGGAGATAGTCGACACCCACTTCCGGTACCCGAAGACGCCCGCGATGGCTCCCACGATCAGGAACGGGAACGCATGCAGGCAGACGTTGGAAACGGCGATCAGGATCTGGGTAGCAGGCGGGAGCGTCCCCCCCAGCTCGGCGTACATCTTCTTGAAGATGGGCACGATGAAGAGCAGCATGGCCAGGAGGATGCAGAGGACCATGGACAGCACCATGACCGGGTAGGCCAGGGCGGAGCGAATCTTGCCTCGCAGCTCGACCTGCTTCTCGATGGTCGTCGCCAAATCCTGCAGGGTCCCGTCCAGATTGCCCCCGGTTTCGCCGGCCCGGACCATGGCCACGAACAGGCGGTTGAACTGCTTGGGGTGACGGCCCAGCGACTGGGACAGGGACGACCCCGACTCGATGTCGAGACGGACGGAGTCGAGGACCCGGGCGAAGTACTTGTTGTCGGTCTGCACTACCAGGATTGACAGGCTTCTCAGCAGTGTGAGTCCGGCGCCGATCATGGTGGCGAACTGCCGGCTGAAGACGGCGACCTCCTTGAGCTTGACCTGGGTAAAGCCGGGGATGGCGATGTCTGCCCTGAGCTTGGCGCCCGCCTTCTTGTCGATGGAGATCGGCACGTAGCCCATCTGGCGCAGCCGGTTGGCGACCAGAGCGGTGTTATCGGCCTCCAGAGAACCGGACAGCACCTTGCCAGCGTGGTCCCGGACCTTGTAGGCGTAGGTAGTAGGCATTAGCGAGTTCCCGTAGAAACGAGCCGCCGGAGGTCTTCCTCATGGTGGCAGCGCTCCAGGGCCACGTCCAGCGACACCGTCGAGGCCCGCACCAGATCGGCGAGCGATTGGTCCATGGTTTGCATGCCGTACTTACCTCCGCTTTGCATCGAGCTGTAGATCTGGTGCACCTTGCCCTCCCGGATCATGTTGCGAACGGCGGGGGTGGCGATGAGCACCTCGCAGGCCGCGGCCCGGCCCCGGTTGCCCAGGCGGGGCAGCAGTTGCTGGCAGACCACTGCTTCGAGGCCCGCGGCCAGCTGCACCCGGATCTGCTGCTGCTGGTGGGCGGGAAAGACGTCAATGATGCGGTCGACCGATTGGGGGGCGTCCTGGGTGTGCAGGGTGGCGAAGACCAGGTGGCCGGTTTCCGCCGCGGTCAAAGCCGCGGATATCGTCTCGAGGTCCCGCAACTCACCGACCAGGATCACGTCCGGGTCCTGGCGGAGTACGTGCTTGAGGGCGTCGCCAAACGACTTGGTGTCCTCACCGACCTCGCGCTGGTTGACGATCGAGCGCTTGTGCTTGTGCACGAACTCGATCGGGTCCTCGACCGTCATGATGTGCGAAGCGTGAGTGGTGTTGACGATGTCGATGATCGACGCCAGCGTGGTTGACTTGCCTGAGCCGGTCGGGCCGCAGACGAGGACCAACCCCCGGGGCAGGTTGGCGAGGTTCCCGATCGTCGCCGGAATCCCCAGTTTTTCCAATGGGACGATTCGGAACGGGATGGCTCGCAGGACCGCACCGACCGAGTCGCGCTGGACGAACACGTTGAGCCGGAAGCGGCCCACCTTCGGCACCGAGTGGGACGTGTCGAGCTCCAGGTCGTTCTCGAATCTCTCCCGCTGGCGCTGGGTCAGAACCCCGTACACCAGGCGGCGGGTCTCCGACGGGGTCAGGGTGTCGTAGCCCTCCATGGGCCGTACGGCTCCGTCGACCCGGATGGTGGGGGGCAGCCCGGCGCTGAGGTGGAGGTCCGACGCGCCGAGGGACACCATCTCCGCCAGCAGGGCGTTGATGTGGATCTCGTCCGCCGGCAACGGCTGCTCCGGATTGGCTACTGCCTTTATCTCCGGCGCATCATCGACCCCGTACAACACCTCGATGGCCAGGGAGATGTCGGTGGCGGCGGCGAGCAACGGCTCGATGACCCAACCCGTCTCCTGGGCCAACTGCTGGATCCCGGTCTGGTCCATCGGGTTCTCCATCGCCACCATGAGCCGGTCGCCGTCCATCCCGACGACCACGGCCCGCAGGCGTTGGCACATAGCCACCGGCAGCATGCCGGCCACCAGGGCGGGGATCGGCCGGGCGTCGGGGTCCCACATCGGCAGGTCCAGCTGCGCGGCTACGGCGGCGACGAGGTCGCGTTCGCCGACCAGCCCCTCGGAGGACAGCAGTTTGGCCAGCGGCACACCCGTCTCGGCCTCTCGGTCGAGCGCTTCCTCGAGGTCGTCTCGGGACAGCACCTTGCGGGATACCAGAAATTCGCCAACCACTCGCGATGAACCCATCATGATTACCCCTTCGGCCCACAGGCGTTGCGCCTGTAGGGCTTCACGCGATGACCCGGAGGATTTCCTCCATGGAAGTGACCCCGCGCTGCACTTCGGTCAGCCCGGCCTGGCGGAGCGTGAGCATTCCCTGGCTGATGGCCAGCTTGCGCAACTCGTCGGAGTGCCCCCGCTCCACGATGAGGCGTTCGGACTCTTCGGTTATCTCCATCACCTCGTGGATGGCGAACCGTCCGTAGTAGCCGGTGTTGCCACACGCCCCGCAACCGCCGGCGCGAAAAATGTCGACGCCCGCATCGATGCTGCCGTGTCGTTCGAAGTCCCAGCCCACGCTCACCAGCTCGCTGTGCTCCGGACGGTGGGCCTGCTTGCACTTGTCGCACAACCGGCGCGCCAGGCGCTGGGCGACAACGCAGTCGATGGCGCTGCCCACTAGGAAGGGCTCGACACCCATCTCGACCAGCCGCTGGGGCGTCGAGGCGGCATCGTTGGTGTGCAGGGTCGTCAGGACCAAGTGGCCAGTGAGGGCGGCCTCGATGGCGATGACGGCCGTCTCCTTGTCTCGGATCTCGCCGACAAGGACGATGTCAGGGTCCGACCGCAGGATGCTGCGAAGGGCCGCGGCGAAGGTCATCCCGGCCTTCACGTTGACCTGGATCTGGTTGATACCCGCCAGCTGGTATTCCACCGGATCCTCGATGGTAATGACGTTCTTGCTCTCGTCGTTGAGGATGTTGAGGGTGGCGTACAGCGTCGTCGACTTGCCGGAACCGGTCGGGCCGGTGACAAGAATGGTCCCGTACGGCTTCAGATAGGACTGCTCGTAGCGGACCATGTTCTCGGGCAGGAAGCCCAGATCCGTCAGGCGGAGCAGGGCGGTCGACTTGTCCAGGATCCGCATGACCATCTTCTCGCCGTGGACGGTCGGCAGCGTGGCCACCCGGAGATCGACCCGGCGGCCGTCGATGACCGCGGTGACGCGGCCGTCCTGGGGGATCCGGCGCTCGGCGATGTTGATGTCGGCCATGACCTTCAAGCGGCTGATGATCCCCGACTGAATGTTCTTCGGCGGTCGCATCACTTCGTGCAGCACGCCATCGATGCGGTAGCGGATCCGCAAGTCGAACTCGCCCGGCTCGATGTGGATGTCCGAGGCCCTGTCCGCGATGGCCTGGGAGATCAGCAGGTTGACCAGCTTGACGATCGGGGCGTCCTCGTTGACCCCTCGCACGCTCGACAGGTCAGTCTCGGATTCGAACGTGCTGGCGGCCTGGGCCGAGATGTTCTCGGCATCAGAGTCGAGCCGGTGGTACTTGCTTATGGCGGCCAGGATCGAACCCCGGGTGGCCACCGCTGGGCGCACCTCCGCGCCGGTGACGGTGCGAATGTCGTCGACGGCGAAGATGTTCGACGGGTCGGCCATCGCTACCAAGAGGCGGCCGTTGATCCACCCGATCGGCAGGGCCAGGTAGCGCCTGGCCAGGGCATCACTGATCAGCCGGGCCGCGGCCGCGTCGACCGGATACTCGCTCAGGTCGACGTATTCCAAACCGAGGTGGGCAGCCAGGGTGGCGACCAGATCCGACTCGCTGACCAGCTTGTCATCGAGGAGGATCCTGGTCAGGTTCGATGATCGCTTCGCCCGCGCCGCGAGGGCCTGATCGAGGACGTCCTCGGTCAGTAGCCCCCCTTCGAGCAGGAGGGCACCAAGACGTTCATCGTCTGTTGGGCCGGCAGGCCCGGGCTCAGCCTCAGCTGCCCAGGTGGTCATAGTGGTGCGTCCTACCTTCTGACTACGAACGCACCGAGGAGAGGAACTTCAGGAGCAAGCCCCGGTTGATGGGCTCGGCGCCTTCCGGGTCGACTTCAGCGCCCTCCGGGTCGACATCGGAGCCGTCCTGGTTGACATCGGCACCTTGGGCGTCGACGAGGCCGCTGTCATGGTCGACAGTGGCACCGTTCTGGTCGGCAGGGGCGCCGTACTGGTCGGCGGGGGCGCCGTACTGGTCGGCAGGGGCGCCGTACTGGTCGGCAGGGGCGCCGTACTGGTCGACAAAGGCTGCTCCGTTGGCACCGGTAGATCCGTTGCCATTGGTGCCCGCAGATCCATTGGTACCGGCGCCCGGGTAGACACCAGCATCCCGATCGACCCCGTTTGAGAGGTGGTCGGCGCTAGCGGTGGCCACGGTCGACGCCTGGTCGGGCTCCTCGGAGCGCCAGCCGCCCATCTGATTGAGGCCGGCCAGCTCGCTCGGAGTCCATGGGCCTCGGTCGGCCAGACCATCGGTGACCTCTTCGTCTGAAGCGTCCGCGGCGTGGGTCGTCTCTTCGGCAACGAAGTCCTCGATGAGGGCGCTGAGTGCTCTCCGAGCATCGCTGGTGGCGGGGAGGACCAAAGGTCCCTCCTCCGTGTTGAAACCGGCCTCGCCGGACTCGTCGGCCCCATCTGCGGCTGCTTGGTCGGGCTCGTGATGCAGGTCGTGGCCGTCGTTGGTGTCACCGTCGTTGGTGGCTTCTGGGTCGTTCTTGGCGTCGTGCTCGTTCTTGGCGTCGTGCTCGTTGTTGGTGTCGTGCTCGTTGTTGGCGTCGTGCTCGTTGTTGGCGTCGTGCTCGGACCTCTCGTGGTCTGACACGTCGTGCTCTGACACGTCGTGCTTTGACCCTTCGTGGTCGGAGACGTCGTGATCGGACACGTTGTGGTCGAACACGTCCTGGCCGGGCTGGTCGACTGAGGCGGTCGCTACCAACGGTTCGCGGACATCGACCACGGCGGCGTCGACGAGTCCCTTGATCGATTTGCACCCCTCGAACTCGGGAAGGTGCATGTAGTCCAGCACCTGCTGGACGGTCCGGCCCTCGCCGATGGCGACCACCATCGACCATTCGGCGGGATTGAGGGCTACCCCACTATCAGGCGCTTCGGAGACCAGGAAGAGTTGATGCTGAAGAGAGGGCACCACCGGCGCCACGACGTCTCTCCACTCCACCAGCTGGGCTGAAGCCTGCTCCAGCGCCTGGCGGACGGGCATGCGATCTGCCGGATCGCTGCCATGAGCCGATTCGGGCTGGGGTTCGCCATCCGTAAGCTGGAACTGGCCATCCTCATTTCGCAACAGGTCGAACAGGGCGTCGACCGCATGCTCGCTCCGACCGACCGTGAAGCCGGTCAATTCGCCAGCGTCGAACCAGAGATGCCCGCTGGATCGAGGGCCGGCGACGTGCAACTCACCACTCTTGGCCTTATCGGCCAGTAGGTTGAGCAACTCCGGCAAAGCAATAGTCTCGAGCGAACCTTCGAGGGACACGGGAACCTCCGATATACCAGTGGTGCTCCATCAATCGGCACTTTGGTACCGCGACCTGAGGAACTCGGCGGCCGTTGCGTTTCTCAACCCCAATTGCGGCCAAGGGATCCTGATTTCCTCGCGATAACGCCGAACTTGGTCCCGTGCGTGTTCTGGGTCGCATTTGGCGTCTTGGTAGGCGTAGGCGCCGCGCGCGGCGCCTCACGCTACAAAGATGCAGAACGGGACCAAGAACTGAGAATGAAATACATTGTAAACTGCTAGGATCGACTGAGGTGTTGTCGCTGGGACAAGGCCAGCAGAGCCGCCGCCGACATGGCTTCGAGCGGGGCGGGGTTGCCGGTCCAAATGGCGACCTGCCGGGCCGCCTGATGGATCAATGTGCCCAAACCGTTCGCCGTGCCCGCTCCTCGGACCCGAGCCGCCGCTAGCAGGGGGGTCGTCGCGGGGGCGTAGATCAGGTCGGCGACGAACTGACCCTGATGCAACAACTCCGGGTCCAGGTCGAACGGCAAGCCGTCGCCGGCGGCCATCCCCACCGGTGTGGCGTTGACGATCAGGTCGGCCCCCGCCACTGCGTCCGAGAGCCCAGCCACGGCGTCCGCCGGCCTCGCTACCGGATCGGCCGACTCCGGCGCCTCCCCCGCCCCCGGCCCCGCCGACCTCGCTACCGGATCGGCCGACTCCGGCGCCTCCCCCGCCCCCGGCCCCGCCGGCGCCTCCCCCGCCCCCGCCGCCCCCGCCGGCCCCTCCCCCGGCACCACCAGCGCGAAGCCGATGGGTCCGGCCAGGCCGGAGCACTGGACGGCCGCGTCGCGTCGTCGCGCCACCACTTGCACCGACGCCGAACCCGCTTCGGCCAGCGCCAGGGTGACGGAGCGGGCCGCGCCGCCCGATCCGAGTACAACGCAGCGCCGGCCGGCTGGGTCGAAGCCGTCATCGCCACGGAGAGCGTCGATGAAGCCGGCGCCGTCGGTGCTCTCGCCCTCCAGCTCCCAGCCGTCGGGTGAAGCTGTCCAGCTGATGGTGTTGACGACGCCGAGAAGAGTCGCGGTCGGACCTAGCCGATCGAGCTCGGCGACCACGGCGGCCTTGTGGGGCATGGTCACCGACAACCCGGCGATGTCGAGGGCCCGCATGGCAGCCACCGCGGCGGCACCGTGCCCCGCCGCCACCGCGAACGCCACATAGACCCAGTCCAGCCCGAGGGCGGCAAAGGCCGCATTGTGCAGCGCCGGCGACAACGAGTGGCGGACGGGATCACCGATCACCCCGGCGACCCTGGTCGCCGCTGAGGGAGCGTTCAACACAAGACAGGGTTGACGCCGGCCGGCTTCAACAGAGGTTGGCCGCCTGGCACTCGGCCTGCAAGTTCGCGAAGCCGGCGGAGTCGGACGCGAAGCCCAGCTGGCCGTCCGAGTTGATCTCCACGAAGTACAGATAGCTGGTCGTAGGCGGGGAGGCTGCGGCCTGCAAGGACGCCAGCCCGGGATTGGCGATGGGGGTAGGAGGGAGCCCCGGGTTGAGGCGGGTGTTATACGGGCTGGGCTGGTCGAGCTGGCTGGCCGTGGGGACCAGATCCGGCTTTGTCAAGCGGAGGAAGTAGGTCTGGGTGGAGTCGGCTCCGAGCGGCATCCCGACGCGGAGGCGGTTGTAGAGGACGCTCGCGACCGGGCCCCGGTCCTGAGGCAGCTTGGCCTCCCTCTCGACGATCGACGCGACCGTCACGACCTGGTAGGGAGTGAGGTGCAGCTGGGTGGCCGCGGCGGTGAGCCCGAGGGAGTCGGCTTGGTCGTTGAAGGCTCCGATCATGTCTTCGAGAATGGTGATCTCGCTCTCGCCCTGTTGCACCTGGTAGGTCGCAGGAAACAGCAGGCCCTCCAGGTTGTCCACGCCGGCCGGTTCGTACGGGCTGCGGACCTGCCCGCTCGTGGCCGCAGTCAGGAACTTCTGGGCCGACAGGTGCAGCTGCGGGAGGGCGGCGACCGCATTGGCGATCTGACGGACGGTGAAGCCCTCGGGGATGACCAGCCGATCGGTGATCAACTGCGGCCCGGCTTGCAGCGCCGATATCGCCGATCGGTAGCTGGAGTTCTTGGGCAACGTGTAGGCGCCGGGATACAGCAGGCTGTCATCGTTGATCCGGACGTACAGGGTAAAGAGGGTGGCGTCGTGGACCACGCCCGCTTTGGCCAGGATGGTGGCGATCTTCGAGGTGGATGCCCCGGCCGGGATCTGCACGGGCACGGTGGGTCCGTGGTGGCCGCCAGGGTTGATCTGCTCTTCGACCCACACGAAGCCCACGATGATGACGGTCAGGATGAGCGCGGCGACAACCAGCAGCGCCACCAGAACCGGGTGCCGGCGGCCCCGCCCGTCGTGGCGACCGCGCCGCCAACGACGGTCCGGCCCGTCCCGCCCGTCTCCCCCATCCCCGTTGCCGCGCCGGCGCCGACGGCGCGGTGCGTGTGCGGGACCCGACCAAGAGTCTTGCGCGGAGTAGTCGGGCGGGAGGATGTCTTGTTGTTCACTCACTGATCAGCCATTCGTCCGGGCAGCTCGCCGCTCCACCCAGGTCTGCAACAACACGGCAGCGGCGCTCTGGTCTATCACGCCGCGCTGCTGACGTTCCCGATGGCCGCCGGCCCGCAACGCCCCGGCTGCAGCCACCGTCGAGAACCGCTCGTCGACCGTATCGACCTCGACCGCGACGACCGCTCGGATCTCGCTGATCTCGTCGAGGACCGCCTTGGCAGCAGGACCGAGATCTCCCGAGAGGGAAACCGGCAGCCCGATGACGATGCCGACCGCCTCGTAGTCGGTGACCATGGCCGCTAGGGCGGCGTGGTCAGTCGCCCGGACGCCGCTCCGGATGAGGGCGGTCACCCCCGTGGCCACGGTCTGCGCCGAGTCGGTGACGGCCACCCCGATCCGCCGGGACCCGAGGTCAACTCCGAGCACCCTGCCCTCGGGAATCACGGACCGAGCGCGAGGGCGGCATCGACGGCAGCGCCGGCGGCCACGGCGGCGACGGCGGAGACGGCGGCGACGGCAGCGGAAGCGGCCACGGCAGCGGAAGCGGCCACGGCAGCGACGGCGGAGACGGCGGCCACGGCAGCGACGGCAGCGGAAGCAGCGCTTGGCTTTCTCACGCCTAGGTTGTCTCGCTGAGGGCGCTCAGCCGGGACCGGACCTGGTCGAGGGCCTCGTCCAGCCGGCTGGAGTCCTTGCCGCCGGCCACGGCCCGCTCGGGGTCCTTACCTCCGCCACCTCCGCCGACGGTGCGGGCCGCCTCGGAGATCAGGTCGGGTGCGGTGGCGGGCCCGTCTTTGGCCGCCAGGGCGACCAGGGCCGCTCTGGACCCGTCGGGGCTGCCCCCCAGCACGACGGTCTGCAGTCCGCCCAGTCGGCGCACCTGGTTCGCCAGCTCGCGCAGCTGATCGGTCCCCAACCCGTCGGCCCGGGCCACCAGCCAGCCATCGACCGCTTCGGCGGCCAAGGTGCGAGCCTGACCCATCAAGGCCGCCTGTTCGGCCGCCCGCAAACGGGTCTCAGTGTCGCGGAGATCGGCCAGCTTGCGCTCGACCGCCGCCGTCAGCTCGTCGGGGCTGGCCCGGAGCAACCCGGCAGCGTCCGCGATCTGCCGCTCGGCTTGACGGAGCCGGTCCAGGGTGACCGTCCCCGTGGTGGCCGTGATGCGGCGCAGGTTGGAGCCGATCGACCCCTCCGACACGATCTCGAGTGGTCCGATCTGGCCGAGCCGGGCGACGTGGGTGCCGCCGCACAGCTCCATTGACTCGGATCCGGCCTGCACCACCCGTACTTGGTCTCCGTACTTGTCCTCGAAGAAGGCGATGGCCCCGAGCGAGTCGGCGTCGTCCTTGCTCATCACGGTGACGGTCACGTCCTCGTCTGCGAGTACCTCGCCGTTGACCAGGTCTTCGACGCGGGCGGTTTCCTCGGGAGTGAGCGGACCGTAGTGGGTGAAGTCGAAGCGGAGGCGGTCTGGCGCGACCAGGGACGCCTGTTGTTTGACATGGTCGCCCAACACCTGGCGGAGGGCCCACTGCAGCAGATGGGTGGCGGTGTGGTTGCGTCGGATGGCCGCGCGCCGCACCGCGTCGATCGAAGCGGTGGCTACTTGCCCGGGGTGGATCTCCCCCGCCTCGATGACTGCCGTGTGGCGGGTCAAACCGGGCAGAGCAGGGGTGGTGTCCAGCACGCGGGCCCGCCCGGAGTCGGTCTCGATCGTTCCGGTGTCGCCGACTTGGCCGCCACCTTCGGCGTAGAAGGGCGTGGCGTCCAGAAAGATCTCAACCGACGCGTCATCGCCGGCGACCACGTCCAACACCCGCGCCGTGGCGGTGGTGTCGGTATACCCCACGAACCGGGTCGGGCCGGTCTCGGCCAGCAGCGCCCGGTAGGCATCGAGGCGGCCCGTGTCGCCGGCGGCGGCTCCTTTTTTCCGAGAGCCCGACTGTTCCTGCTGTTGGCCCATCGCCGCCGCGAAGCCCGCCTCGTCGACAGTCGCGCCACGCTCCCCCGCGATCTCCCGGGTCAGTTCGATCGGAAAGCCATGGGTGTCGTGCAGCCGGAACGCCACCGGTCCCGACACGGTGGCGGCCCCTCCAGACAACTCGGACTCGAGCATGGTGAGCCCGGCCCGCAGGGTGGCCCGGAAGCGGCTCTCCTCGCGCCGCGCCACGCCGATCACGAACCCCAGGTTGCGGGCCAGGTCGGGATACGCCTCTCCCATCACCGCCACGGTCGCCGACACCAGATCAGACATGACCGGTTGCTCTACCCCGAGGGTGAAGGCGTGTCGCACCGCCCGGCGGAGGAGTCGGCGGAGCACGTAGCCGCGATCCTCGTTGCTTGGGAAGACCCCATCGCTGATCAAAAAAGATACCGACCGAGCGTGGTCCGCCAGGATGCGCAACGCCACGTCCGTCTCGGGGTCCTCGCCGTACCTCCGACCGGTCAGGGCTTCGGCCCGGGCAATGATCGGTCGCAGCACGTCGGTTTCCCAGATAGAAGGCACGTCCTGCAAGACCATCAGCAGACGTTCGAGGCCGGCGCCGGTGTCGATGTTGGGCTTCGGGAGCGGCACCAGGATCCCGTCGGTCTGGCGGTCGAACTGCATGAAGACCAAGTTCCAGATCTCGACGAAACGCTCCTCACCGCCGCTCGCCGGCCCGCCGTCCGGGCCCCACGCCGGCCCGCGGTCGTAGTAGATCTCCGAGCTGGGGCCGCAAGGACCGGTATCGCCCATCTCCCAGAAGTTGTCCTCGTCGAGGCGCTGGATCCGGTCCGCCGGGACCCCGACCTGGCTGCGCCAGATGGACTCGGCATCATCGTCGTCCTTGTAGATGCTGACCCACAACCGGTCACCGTCCAGGCCGAGGGCACCCGTGAGCAGCTCCCAGGCGTAGGGGATGGCCTGGGCCTTGAAGTAGTCGCCGAAGCTGAAGTTCCCCAGCATCTCGAAGAAGGTGAGATGCCTCGTGGTGCGGCCGATCAGGTCGATGTCGTCGTGCTTGCCCCGTATCCGTACGCACTTTTGCACGCTGGTAGCCCTGGGATAGGGCGGAAGCTCCTCGCCCAGGAAGTAGGGGATGAACTGGTTCATCCCGGCGTTGGTGAAAAGCGGGGCCAGCGGATGATGGGGAATCAGCCCGGCCGAGGGCACCGCGACGTGCTCGCGTCCGACGAAGAACTGCGTGAAGGCGCGGCGAAGCGCGTTGTCGTCCATGCCCTTCCCAGATTAGACGCTCAGGGTCTGGACACCCGGTCCAGTTCCTGGCGCAATTCCGTCTCGCGCTGGCGCATGGTGGTCCGGCCCTCCTCGATGGCAGCCCGCACCTGGCCCGGCCAGCCTCGGGCCTTCTCGACCGCGATTCCCGCCAGCCCGGCGGGCTGGTACTTGGCCGCCGCCATCTTGACCTTGCGCTCGGTCCACAGCGACGCCGCGGCTCCGAAGGCCACGCCCGCGCCTAACCACCTGGCCCGGCTCAGCACTAGCTCACCTTCCGCAGCCGCCGGCCGGCGCGGGCCGTGCCGGCGCCGAGCGCCATCACTTTGATCAACGGACGAGCCAGGGCGACGTGGGCGAGACGCGAGGCCGACTCCACCGTGTGGGTGATCGCCTCGGCGGAGCCCACCAGGTCGTCAACCCGGTCCAGCTCGGCGCGTGCCCGGAAGACAGTGTCCTCGGCGTCGGTCAGCACGCTGGCCGCGTGGTCGCTCATCTCCTCGGTCAGGGCCCGCAACCGGCGCGCCGAGCGCAGCAGCGACACCGCGGCCGCCAGCAACGCCAGCACCACCACGGTGGCGACGACGCTGACCCCAATGGCGACGGCGGTGGCCGCGGAAACGGTGCCGATCAAGAGCCGAGAGCCTACTGCGCTCCGCTCGCCCCTCACTCACCCGAGCCGTTGGCGGACCTCAGCCACGACGTCTGCCACCGGCACGGAGACTTGATCGGCAGAGGTCTGTAGATCCTTGATGGCGACCGTGCCGCCGGCCGCCTCATCGGGGCCGACTACCAGGGCCAAACGAGCGCCCGAGCGGTCGGCCGCCTTGAACTGCGCCTTCGGAGAACGACCGTCAAAGGCCCGGTCGGCTCGCAAGCCGGCAGCCCGGAGCAGGGCGGTCAGGTCCCGGCCGGCGTCGCCGCCGCTCCCGCCGAAGTCCACCACGAACACGTCGAGTCCCCGGCCGGCGGCCAGCCGGTCGGTGCCCCCCTCGGCCTCGACGGCCAGGAGGATCCGCTCGACGCCGAGCGCGAACCCGACCCCGGGAGTGTCGGGTCCGCCCATGGCGCTGACCAATCCGTCGTAGCGGCCCCCGCCGCCGAGCGCGTTCTGGGCTGACTCCAGGCCCAGGCCGGCGTATTCGAACGTGGTCCGGGTGTAGTAGTCGAGCCCGCGCACCAGCTTGGAGTCGACGGTGTAGGGGATCTGGAGCGCCCCGAGCCCGTTCTTGACCCGCGCAAAGTGAGCGGCGCAGTCGTCGCACAGATGGTCGAGCTGGCGGGGGGCGCCGGCGACCACCTTCTGACAGGCCGGCTTCTTGCAATCGAGCACCCGGAGCGGGTTCTCCTCCAGCCGGATCTGGTGTTCCTCGCACAGCTCGTCCCGGTGGGATTCCAGGTAGGCGAGCAACAGGGCCCGGTACGCCGGCCGGCAGGTGCCGTCGCCGAGCGAGTTGAGAAGCAGCTCTCGGCGGGTGATGCCGGCCGCGGTGTAGAACTCCCAGCCGAGCGACATGACCTCGACGTCGAGGTCGGGATCGGCGCTGCCGAACGCCTCGATGCCGACCTGGTGGAACTCCCGGAAGCGTCCCGCCTGCGGGCGCTCATAACGGAAGTTGGATCCCGCGTACCAGGACTTCCACGGGAGCGGAGGGCGGTGCTGTATGAACGCCCGCGCCACTGATGCGGTCATCTCGGGCCGCAGGGCGATGTGCCGTCCGCCCTTGTCCTCGAAGTCGTACATCTCCTTGCGGACCACGTCTGTGGACTCCCCCACCCGCTTGAAGACCGCCAGGTCCTCGAACGTCGGGGTGAGGATCAGCCCGTAGCCGGCGGCCTCCACGACCCGGGCGAAGGCGCGAATCAGCCCCTCCCAAGGGGCCGAGTCGGCCGGGAGGACATCGAACGTCCCGGGGGGGTGGCGCAGCTCCGACACGATAGACCAGGCTACCGGCGCCGTTCGTGGCGGGCATTACCCTTTGGGCGGTGCCCCCCCGAAGAAGCTCGGACACGGACCCGCCCGACGACCTGTTCGAGGCCGCCCTGCGGGAGCGCCTGGCCGAACGGGCGCCGCTGGCGGCCCGGATGCGGCCGCGGACCCTCGACGAGATCGTCGGCCAGCGCCATCTCCTCGGGCCCGGCGCCCCGCTGCGGGCGCTCATCGAGACGGACCGCCTCTCGTCGATCATCCTGTGGGGCCCACCGGGGACCGGCAAGACCACCCTCGCCAGCGTGGTAGCAGCCCAGACGGACCGCGAGTTCGTTGCGTTGTCGGCTGTTACGGCCGGGGTAAAAGACGTGCGGGAGGTGGTCGAGGCCGCCCGTCACCGGTTGGCGGAGGTGGGCAAGGGGACCATTCTCTTCCTGGATGAGGCGCACCGCTTCAACAAGACTCAGCAGGACGCCCTTCTGCCCGCCGTCGAGGCCGGCCTGGTGACCCTGATCGGGGCGACGACGGAGAACCCGTTCTTCGAGATGAACGCTCCTCTCCTGAGCCGCTCCACCCTCTTTCGCCTGCAGCCGCTCTCCGAGTCTGACCTCACCGTGGTGGTGGAGCGGGCCCTGTCGGTCGAGGGGGCCACCGCCGCCCCGGAGGCCCTGACCCATCTCGTCGACATGGCCGCGGGTGATGCCCGAGCCGCCCTGACGACCCTCGAGATGGCGCTGGCGCTGGCCGGCGGCGGCGAGGTGACCCTCGACGATGTCGAACGGGCCCGCCAGACGCGCGTCCTCCGCTATGGCGATGACGACCACTACGACATCATCTCCGCCTTCATCAAGTCGATCCGGGGCTCGGATCCCGACGCCGGGCTGTACTGGTTGGCGCGCATGCTCGAGGCCGGCGAGGACGCCCGCTTCATCGCCCGACGGTTGGTGATCCTCGCCTCCGAGGACGTCGGGATGGCCGACTCGATGGGACTGGTGGTCGCCGACGCCGCGGCGCGGGCGGTCGAGTTCGTGGGCTTGCCCGAGGCGGGGCTCAACCTCGCCCATGCGGTGGTGTACCTGGCGGCCGCCCCGAAGTCGAACACGGTGATGGCCGCCCTCGCCCGGGCGTCCGAGGACGTGAGCCGGCGCCAAGAAGGGGCCGTGCCCGTCGCCCTGCGATCCATCCACCCCTACCAGCGCAACAAGCTCAAAGAGGGTGGCGGCTACCGCTATCCGCACAACGACCCCTCCGGCTTCGTCGCCCAGGAGTACCGACCGCCGGAGATCGCCGGACCGATCGGATCGGCCGAACGCCGCCTGTACTACCGGCCCTCGGACCACGGCGACGAGGCCCAAGTCGACCGCCGGCTCCGGGACTGGTGGGGGGACGCGCCCTACGACGTCGAACAGTGGTGGGAGTTCGAGAAGTTCCGGGATCCGCAGCGCTAACCGTTCGGGTGGTGACTCAGGCGGGCCGGCACCGGCGAGGCGCCGGTCCGGTCCACGGACAACGGACCGGCCCCCTCGCCATGCCCACCCGCCTCCCCGTTCGCCCCGGTTGTCCCTCCGTCTCACTTCATAAGCACGGTCGCGGTAGTCGGTCCCTCGCAGTGTTCGTGCGTCTGTCGCGCCGCCCAGTACCACGATCCGCCCTCGTGTTGTTTTGGGTCCGGAGCCGGCGGGGTGAGAGGGAGAGCGGGGCGGGCGTATCGAGATGCCGGCCTCGTTCATTCGGGCCGGCATCTCGATGCGACAGTCCGCGGTCCCGAACGGTATGAAGTGTTAGTTGCCGCGGTTCGGCAGGACCCGATAAGCGTCGTACACGCTGTCAATGCGCTTGAGGGCGTTGATGAGGGACTCGAGGTGGGCGGGGTCGGCCAGCTCGAACTCGAAGCGCATCCGGCTCACCCGGTCAGAGGCGGTGATGGAGTCGCTGCGCAGGATGTTGAGGTGATTGTCGGAGATCACCTTCCAGACGTCCACGCCGAGGCGGGTCCGATCCAGCGCCTTCAACTCGACAGCGGCCACGAAGCTGCCGGTGCTGCCCCGGTCCCACTCCACCTCGATCATGCGGCCGACCTCGCCAGCCGAGAGGCTGGCGGCGTTGGCGCAGTCACTGCGGTGGACACTCACGCCTCGACCCCGGGTCACGAAGCCGATGATCTCGTCGCCCGGCACGGGGGTGCAGCAGCGCGACAGCCGCACCATGACATCGTCGAGTCCCTCGACATGGACTCCGACACCCTGGCGGGCGGAAACGCGGCGAGGTTGCCGGGCAGTACTCGGTAGTTGGACCTCGTGCTCGCCCCCGCGCAGCTCCCGGGCCACGCGCTGCGCGATCGACTGGGCCGACACGTGATTCTCGCCGATGGCGGCGTGGAGGGCGTCGAGGTCCGCGTAGTTGCTGGCCTCGGCCACGTCCACGAGCATCTGCGAGCTGGTGATCTTCTGGACGGGAAGGCCCTCCTTGCGGAGCGCCTTCGTCAGGTCCTCCCGGCCCGACTCGATGGCGTCCTCGCGCCGTTCCCGGCTAAACCACTGCCGGATCTTGTTGCGGGCTCGTGGGCTCACCACGATCTTCAGCCAGTCCCGGCTGGGGCCGGCCGAAGGGACCTTGGAAGTAAATATCTCGACGCTGTCGCCGGACGTCAGCTGTGAGTCCAGCGGTACCAGCCGTCCGTTGACCCGGGCCCCGATGCAGCGGTGCCCCACTTCGGTGTGGATGGCATAGGCGAAATCGATCGGGGTGGAATGGATCGGCAGCGAGATGACGTCGCCCTTGGGGGTGAAGACGAAGACCTCGTCGGTCTCGAGGTCCAGCTTCAGAGCCTCCAAGAACTCCGCGGGGTCGGTGCTCTCGGCCGACCAGTCCACGATGCGTTGCAGCCAGGCGACGTCCGCGGCCGTGGCTTTCTCCTTGTACCCCCAGTGGGCGGCGATCCCCCACTCGGCGCGGTTGTGCATCTCGAGGGTCCGGATCTGCGCTTCGAGGGCCTTGCCCTGGGGCCCGACCACCGTGGTGTGAAGGGACTGGTAGAGGTTGAATTTGGGGGTGTTGATGTAGTCCTTGAAACGCCCCTGCACCGGCGTCCATGACCCGTGAATGGCCCCCAAGGCTGCCCAGCAGTCTTTGACCGAGGCCACGAGCACGCGGACACCGACCAAGTCGTATATCTCGTCGAACTCCTTGCCCTTGACGATCATCTTCTCGTAGATCGAATACAGGTGCTTGGGCCGCCCGGTCACCTGCGCTTCGATACGGGCGGCGTCGAGACGTTCGTTGACGTGATCGATCACCTGGGCCAGGTAGATGTCGCGCTCGGGCGCCCGGGTGGCGACCATCTGCTCGATCTCGGCGTATCGGCGGGGATGGAGGGCGGCGAAGGCCAGATCCTCCAGCTGCCACTTGATGTCCTGGATGCCGAAGCGGTGGGCCAGCGGGGCGTAGATGTCGAGGGTCTCCTGGGCGCTGCGCTTCTGCTTCCACTCCGGCATGGCCGCGATCGTCTGCATGTTGTGGAGGCGGTCGGCCAGCTTGATGAGCAGGACCCGGGGGTCCTTGGCCATGGCGACCAGCATCTTGCGCATGGTGGCGGCTTGTTGGGCCTGGCGGGAGTCGAAGCGGACCCGGTCCAGCTTGGTGACCCCGTCGACAATCAGGGCCACCTCGACGCCGAACTCGGCTTCGATCTCGGACAGCCCGAACCCGGTGTCCTCGACCGCGTCGTGCAGGAGCGCGGCTGCGATGGTCACATCGTCGAGGCCGAGCCCGGCCAGGATGGTCGCAACCGCCAGCGGGTGGGAGATATAGGCCTCGCCTGAGTTGCGCAGCTGGCCGTCGTGGGCCCCGGCCGCCGCCTCGTAGGCCCTCACGATCAGCGCCGTCTCGTCGCGGGGATGACGGGTCCGAAACGCGCTCAGCAGCGGCTGCAGGGCGTCCGCGGTCTGCACCTGGCGGCGCCACGGCAACACCCGCTCGACGGTTGCCACCGCCCGGGCCCGTCCCGTCTCGCTGCGGGGCATCACTGGCTGGGATCACTCATAGCTGAGCAGGGAAACGCTGTCGAGGTCGCCGAGCTTCCCGCGACCGCCGAGGAACGCCAACTCGATGATGCATCCGAAGCCGGCTACTTCCGCGCCCAAGGCCCGAGCCAGTCGGGCGGTGGCGGCCGCCGTGCCGCCCGTGGCGAGCACGTCGTCGATGATGAGGACCCGTTCCCCGGGCGCCAGGGCGTCGCGATGGATCTCGAGGGAGTCGACCCCGTACTCCAGGTCGTAGGTTTCCGAGCGTGTCTGCCAGGGCAGTTTGCCGGCTTTACGGACCGGCACGAAGCCGGCCCCGAGGCGGACGGCCACCGGCGCGGCCACGATAAAACCGCGAGCTTCCACCCCGATCACCTTGTCCACCGGACGCTCGGCGAAGGCGTCCGCGAGAGTGCGGACACACCAGGCCAGGGCCTCGCTGCTGGCGAGCAAGGGCGTAATGTCCTTGAAGGCCACGCCGGGCTGGGGGAAATCCGGGATGTCCCGGATTAGATCCTTGAGCCAGCCAGGTGGGCCTTCCATATCTCCACGGTACTGGCTACGCGATGTTGCTTTGCACCATGGCCGAGATCTCCTGGGTTTCAGTCCCCAGTGGTCAGCGCCGCCGGCCCTTCTTGCGGGGCCGGGGCGGCGGCCGGTTGCCAGCGCGAGGTGGCACGGCCGGCCGGCCCGGAGTGGACTCGCCGGCTGAGGCGGCCAAGGCGGCCGAAGTGGTCGCCGGCCCAGACACGTCACCGAGCGCCGGCGGGCTGTCGCCCACGCCATTGCCACTTCCGTTACCGTCGAAGGGCTCGACCGCTTCGATCTGGCCCCGAGGCGTGACCCGACGCCGGCCGGTACCGAGGGGAACCGTGCCGCTCAGGTCGCCGCTGGCCGCGGCCAGGGGGCTGATCCGCCGCGAGCTGACGGTGGTGGTAGCGGCCAGCCGGCGTCGTATTTCCGCGTAGCGTGGTTCGCGCTCCTTGAGCAAACCGAGGAGCGGCGAGGCGATGAAGATCGACGAGTACGCCCCGGTGGTCAAGCCGATGAAGAGGGCCAACCCGAAGTCCTCGAGGGCAGTCGCCCCCAGCACCCAGGCGCCGATCACCAGGATCGACAGGATCGGCAGGATGGCCACCAGGGAGGTGTTGAGCGACCGGGCCAGGACCTGGTTCATCGACAAATTGATGGTGTCGGTGTAGGTAAGTCGGTTCGTGGAGGCGAGACCGCGGGTGTTCTCTTGCACCCGGTCGAAGACGACGATGGTGTCGTACAGCGAGTAGCCCAGGATGGTCAGGAAGGCGATCACCGTGTCGGGGCTCACCTGGAAACCGGAGAGTGAGTAGATACCGACGGCGACGAGCAGGTCGTGCAGCAGGGCGACCAAGGCGGCCAGCGCCATCTTGCCCTCGAAGCGCAGCCAGATATAGCCCGACACGACGATCAGGAAGATGATGACGGCTCGGACGGCCTTGTCGGTGATGTTGGATCCCCACGAGGGCCCCACCTGATCGAGCGTGACCGCGTTGGGTGAGACGTTTGCCATCTTGGCCAGGGCGGCAGTGACGTCTTGCACCTCGGTGGTATTGCCGGTGATCTTCGCCGGAGCCGACACCTGGACCGTGCGCTGGTGGGTCTGGGAGTTGGTGAGGATCACGATGGTGGCCTGGCCGAAGCCGGGTACCGCCTTGTTGACCACCGAGCGGGTGTCGCTGACCGACGCAGTCGAGGCCACCTGCCACACCGTGCCGCCCTTGAAGTCGATGGATAGGTTCAAGCCGCGCGTTCCGAGCGAGACCAATCCGACCACGATCACGACTCCAGAGATGGCGAACCACCGCCGCCACCGGCCGGCGAAGTCGAACGACGTTTCGCCCCGGAACAGACGCTGGAAGGCGTTGTGATGGCTCGGCATCTAGACATCCCCCGCCGGCTGGCGAACCCCGACACCGCGGTTGATCCCGAAGAACCGAGCCTCGGTGAAGGCGCGCCGGCGCCCGACCATGATGACCATGGGCCGGATGAAGAAGAAGGCGGTGAACACGTCGAGCATCGTCGACAAGCCCAGCATGAAGGCGAAGCCCCGCACGTCACCGATGGTGAGGGCGTACAGGATAAGGGCGGCCAGGAAGGCCACGAAGTCTGCGGTGAGCACCGTCCGGAAGGCCCGGGCGAAGCTGCGCTCGACTGACTGGCGCACGGTGCGACCGGCGCGGATCTCATCTTTGAGCCGTTCGAAGTACACCACGTAGGAGTCGACCGTGATGCCGATGGACACGATGATCCCGATGATCCCTTCCAGGGTCAGCGCCAGGTTCTCGGTCTGGCTCAGCAAGGTGATAAGGGAGTAGAGGATCGAGCCGCCGACCATGAGACCGAGGACAACGACCAGGCCGAGGGCCCGGTAGTAGATGATCATGTAGAGCAGCACCACCACAATGCCGCCGATGCCGGCAAGGAGCCCGGCTTTGAGGGAGTCCTTGCCGATGGTGGCGGAGACGGTCTCGACGGACTGAGGGGTGAAGCGCACCGGCAGCGAGCCGTACTTGAGCTCTACGGCCAGGTTGCTGGCCTGCGAGCTGGTAAACGGGTCGCTGGTGGACCCGCTGATCACCGCAGAACCGTTGAAGCTGGCCGCCTGGATGGTCGGGGCCGATTCCACCACCCCATCCAGCTCGAAGGCTTCCAGGCTGGAGAAGGGCGGGTCGCTCGGGTTCGACTCGTATTCCGGGTACCGGGCGCTGGCAATCTTGTCGAACTCGGTGGAACCCTTGCCGGTGAAGGTGACCGTCACGGTGTACTGGCCGGAACCCGACAGGTCCACCACCGCGTTGGAGACGCCGCTGCCGCTCATGTCGGCCGGTCCGAGCACGTAGCGAAGGGAGTTGTCGTAGGACTCCAGGATGACACTGGCGGTGGCGACGTCGTCCTGGACGGGGGTGGTCGGTATTTCGGCGGCGTTGGTCGCCGAGCAGTCGGCTTGGGCTTGAGCCGTGGTAGTGGGGCTGACGAGCGGCACCGTGGATTCGGCCGGCACCGTCGTGGCCGGGGTAGCCGGCACGGTGGTCGTCGACGTGGCCGCAGCGGGCAAGATGGCCGACGCCAAGCGGATATCTGACGAAGGCAGCCCGAGGGCTTTGGCGGTGGTGGCCGAGGTGGGTTTCGTCGTGGTGGTCGTGGGTTTGGTCGTGGGAGTTGTGGTCGCGAGCGGTGGGACGTAGTTGTCGATCTGGCAGTACACCGGCCGGAAGTACAGGGTGGCGGTCGAGCCGAGCAGCTTGAGGGCGCTGGTGGCGTCCTTGATCCCCGGAAGGTCGATCACCACATCGCGGCCCTGGCGCTCCACGCTGGAGTTCGCCACGCCGATCCCGTTGACCCGGCGCTCGATGATCGAGACCGCTTCCTGGAGGGTGGCGTCGTTGACGGTGCCTTGCGGCTGCAGGACGACTTCGAGACCGCCCTTGAGGTCGAGGCCCAGAAGCGGGGTGTGCCCGGAGGCCACCGTCGCCCCAAGAGAGAGGACGGCGATACCGATGATCAAGATGAGAGACCAGATGAGGCTGCGCCGCATGGTCAGGGGTGCGGCGTGGACTGGTCGCCGGGCGCCTCGCTGTCGCCGGGCTCGACCTGATGCTCTGGGTGATCCTCCTGATCCTGGTCGACCGTCTGGGCCGGGCTCGGAAGAGGGGGGGCGTCGAGGGGATCCTGGCTCATCGGCCAGTCATCGTCGACCGGCGCGGCGTTGCTGGCCAGAGGGGGGGCGTCGGGGCGGGGGTTGACAGCTCGGCGCACCATGGTGAGGACCACGCCAGGGGCCACCTCCACCTCGGCCACGTCGGCGTCCATGGCCACCACGCGGCCCTGGATGCCACCGATGGTGACCACCGGGTCTCCGACGGAGAGGGTCTGACCGGCAGTTTTCTGTTGCTGGCGGAGTCGTTGCGACCGGGGGCGGATAAAGAGCATGTAGGCCGCGAAGAACACGACCACGATGATCAGCAGCGGCAGTGTGCTCGACGACTTGCTCGACGACTTGCCGACTGTCGTTGAGGTGACCGCGAGGATGGTGAGGAGGGCGTACATGAGAATGGGCGCCTCCCCTGGGAAGCGACCGAGAAACCTTAGCGCAGGGACCCGGGTTGCCAGGCGGCAGCAACCTGGTGGCGTAGTCCGTCCAGGGTCCCGGTGCGGATGGCCTCACGGGCCCGCTCGACCAAGCCGAGCAGCCAGGCCAGGTTGTGGATGCTCAGCAATCGGCCCGCGGTGGGCTCCCCCACGACCAGCAGGTGCCGCAGGTAGCCGCGACTGAAACGGGTACACACCCGGCATCCACACTCCGGGTCCACGGCCTGGTCGTCCGCCGCGTACCGGGCCCCGCGCACCTGATAGCGCCCAGAGCTGGTCAGGGCGGTACCGTGACGGGCCAGGCGGGTGGGCAGCACGCAGTCGAACATGTCGACACCCAGGGCCACCGCCTCGAGGAGCGAAACGGGGTCGCCTACACCCATGAGGTAGCGGGGTCGGTCGGCGGGCAACATCTCTACCGCGGCAGCGAGGGCGGGAAGCATTTGGTCCCTCGGTTCCCCCACCGATAGCCCGCCGATCCCGTAGCCGTCGAACTCCAGGGCGGCGGTCTCGGATGCGTGCTCGGCGCGCAGTTCGACCGACACCCCGCCCTGGACGATCCCGAAGAGGCACTGATCCGTCCGCTGGTGGGTGGCCCGAGCCCGGACGGCCCAGGCCAAGGTGCGCTTCGTGGCGAGCCGGATCTCCTCTTCGGGGGCGGGTAGCCCCGAGCAGATGTCGAGAGCCATCTGGATGTCGGCACCCAACCGTTCCTGGATCTCCACCGCCCCTTCCGGCGTCAAACGGTGGCTGGACCCGTCGTAGGTGGAACGGAACGTGACCCCGTCGTCGTCGATTTGCGGGGCCAGCGAGAAGACCTGGTAGCCGCCCGAGTCAGTGAGAAAGTGGCCCCCCCAGCCGGTGAAGCGGTGGAGCCCGCCCAGCCCTTCGACCACGCCAACCCCCGGTCGCAGCATCAGGTGGTAGGTGTTGGCCAGCACCACTTGGGGCCCTAGGACGTCCAGGTCCCCGGCGTCGAGGAGACGCACGGCACCGCGGGTTGCCACCGGCATGAAGCACGGCGTCGTGAACGTGCCTCTCGGCGTGTGTACCACCCCGGCCCGGGCCGACCCGGCGACGGCCTGCACTTCGAGGCGGGCCGCGGTCACGCCCCGATCCCCCTTTTTCCGACGATCATGGCGTCCCCGAAGGAAAGGAACCGGTATCCGTGCCCGAGGGCCTCCTGGTAGAGGCGGCGCCACCGGGGTCCGCAGAAAGCCTCCAGCAGGACCAAAAGGGTCGAACGGGGCAGGTGGAAGTTGGTCATCAGCACGTCCACCACGGAGAACTCGAAGCCATCGCGGATGAAGAGGTCGCTGTGGCCCTCCAGGGCACCGCTGGCCGCCGCGGTCTCGAGGGCCCGGACCGTGGTGGTCCCCACCGCCACTACCCGCGACGCCCGCCGGCAGGCCGCCATCGTCTCGGCCGGCACCCGATATCGCTCGGAGTGCATGACGTGATTCTCGATCAGGGTTGCGGTCATTGGGCGGAAGGTGGCCAAGCCCACGGCCAGGTCCAGCCCCCACACCTCGGCGCCGCGCTGGCGGCAACGGGCCAGGACGTCCGTCGTCAGATGGAGGCCGGCCGTCGGGGCGGCCACCGAGCCGGGTTCGTCGGCGTACACCGTCTGGTAGCGCTCGGGATCGGCCACCTCCTCGTGGATGTACGGCGGCAGGGGGACGCTTCCGCAGGTCGCCAGCACCTCGGCCGGCTCCTCGAGCAGGCGAACCCGGCGTTGGCCCCCGTCGAGCCGCTCCCCGACCTCGACCGTCGCCTTGCCGCCCGGCTCAGCAGCCAGGATGGTCCCGGGCGCTAGCCGCCGACCCGGACGCACCAGCGCCTTCCACACCCGGGACCCGCCGTCGGGCTCGGGCTCGAGCAGGAGCACCTCGGCCCGCCCACCTGTGGCCTTGACCAACCGCAGACGGGCCGGGATGACCCTCGACGTGTTGACGACCACGACGTCGCCCGGGCGGACCAACTCCGGGAGGTCCCGCACCGTGCGGTGGATAGCTCCGGCCGGGTCGGTGGCGTCGAGCAGTCGCGCGGCATCGCGCGGCTCGATCGGCCGCTGGCCGATGGCCGCATCGGGAAGAACGTAGTCGGGGACATCCACTACGCGGACGGTCTAGCCCAATCCGGCCCGCACAGGAGACTCCGCTTCGCGGAGCGAACTATCACCTGTGACTTCTCAGTTGTACCGCGGCCGTCGGGCCCGGCAAATCCTGCTGATCTGCACCGTGTTGACCCTGTTGGCCGGGGTAATCCAAGCCCCGTTGGCGCAGGCCCGCTCGACCGCGACGTGGGGACCGGCCGGCGCCTACCGCACCCAGTTGTTGCACTTCCTGGTGCACGTCGGCCCGGGCCGGACCGAGGCGTGCGACATCCTCGGCGAGCTGTACACCCCGCAGACGGCCAGCGCCGCCCACCGGGTGCCGGCCATCCTGACCACCAACGGCTTCGGCGGGTCCTACACCGACCAGGCCGGACTCGGAGTGGCCTTCGCGTCCCACGGTTACGTGGTGTTGACCTACTCAGGTCTCGGCTTCGGGGGCTCGGGCTGCCAGATCACCCTCGACGACCCCACCTACGACGGGGCGGCCGCCAGCCAGCTCGTCAGCTTCCTCGGCGGCGAGAACGGGATCGCCTTCACCGACGCCGGGCACACCCTAGCAGTTGCCGGCCTCGACGACGTGATCCACGATGCCGTCGACCACGACGGCCACCACGACCGCTACGACCCGAGAGTCGGGATGATCGGCGGATCATACGGTGGCGAGGTCCAGTTCGCGGCGGCAGCGGTCGACCCCCGCATCGACGCCATCGTGCCCTTCATCACCTGGAGCAACCTCAACTATTCGCTGGCACCCAACAACGCCGACCTCGCCCCCGGGGCAGGTGTCACGTCATCCGTGCCCGGGGTCGCCAAGAGCACCTGGGCCCTGCTCTTCACCGGGGAGGGGGTCCTCGACGGGGTTGAAGGGGCCAGCGCCGATCCGGGCCGGGATGTGGGCTGCCCCAACTTCGCGACCTGGGTCTGCCCGGGGATAGTCGAAGCCGGTACGACCGGCTATCCGAGCGCCTCGGTGGCGGCCGACCTGGCGCACGCGTCGGTGGCCTCCTACCTGTCGCGGATCCAGATACCTACGCTGTTGATCCAGGGCGAGGACGACACCCTCTTTAACCTCAACGAGGCGATTGCCAACTACCAGGCCCTCGAGGCCCACGGCGTCCCGGTCAGCATGATCTGGCAGTCGTGGGGACATTCCTCGCTGTCCCCGGCGCCAGGGGAGATCGACCTCAACGCTCCCGATCCGAGCACCCAGTACGAGACGGCCCGGGTCGTGGCCTGGTTCGCCCGCTACCTCATGCACGAGCCGGTCAGCACCGGTCCGGGTTTTGCCTACTTCCGGGACTGGGTCTCCTACACCGGGATCGCCTCGCCCGCATACGCGTCCGCGGCCAGCTACCCGGTTGGGACCACCCAGGCCTGGTATCTGTCCGGCGACGGAACCCTGGTGTCCAGGCCGGCGCAGCTCACCGTGGGTGCGCAGACCTTCGTCACCCCGCCGGCCGGAGCGCCCACCAGCATCACCTCGCTGGACGCCGTGCCCGGAACCGTAGGCAGCGGAGTCGGTGACCTGCCCGATTTCAACACGCCCGGCACCTACGCGTCCTGGACCAGCGCCCCCTTGACCGCCAACCTTGACGTGGCCGGGCAGCCCAGCTTGGACGTGCAGCTGGTGGCCCCCAGCGCGGCGCTCTCCGAGGCTGCCGGACCGGCCGGCGATCTGGTCGTGTTCGCCAAGCTGTACGACGTGGCGCCGGACGGGACGGCCTCGCTGATCCACGGGCTGGTGGCTCCGGCGCGAATCGCCGATGTCAACGAGCCGGTGCGCATCACCTTGCCGGCCATCGTTCATCGCTTCGCCGCGGGCGACAGGATCCGGATCGTCTTGGCGGGCGGCGACCTCAACTACCGGGGTGGTCTCGTCCCGACCCTCGTCGAGGTGACGACCGGCAACACCGGGCAGGTGCTCACCCTCCCCGTGGTGGGGTAAGCGGTTGCTTTTTTATGGGTTGTTTGGGGTTCCGGGCCGTGGTGTCGCTGTCGGGGGGCAACGGACAGCGACCCGACGACCCGGACCCCCATTTCGCCCTTCCAGTGAGCCGCCAGAGCGGATTCGGGCCTGATATTGGGTGTATCGCGTCATTCTCGGCGTCAGATCCTGCAGGAATCCTCACTGCAGGAATCCTCATGATTTGACGCCCAGAACGACGGACTCCTACGAGACGTTCGGCGACAGCGGGACCTCACCTGGCCGGCCCGAACCCGCCGGCCCGAACCCGCCGGCCCGAACCCGCCGGCCCGAACCCGCCGGCCCGCCCGACACGATGGTGCGATCATGTACCCGATTGGGGGGGTAGATCGCACCACCATCGCCAGGCGCCGGCCCGCCCCGGCGCCGGCCGGGCCTAGAACAGCCCCGGTGGAGGTTCGGACGGCGGAGGCGGCTCCAGACCCAGGTGCTGCCAGGCCGACGGCATGGCGACCCGGCCGCGCGGGGTGCGCATCAACAAACCCAACTGCAACAGGAACGGCTCGTAGACGTCCTCGACGGTTTCCGTCTCCTCGCCCACGCTGACCGCCAGGGTGGACAGGCCGACCGGTCCACCTCCGAAGCGCGAGCAGAGGGCGGTCAGGATGGCCCGGTCGACCTTGTCCAAGCCCAGCTCGTCGACGCCGAACAACTCGAGCCCCCGGCGGGCGACGCCCACGTCGATGGAGCCATCACCGCGCACCTCCGCGAAGTCGCGGACCCGCTTGAGCAGGCGGTTGGCGATACGGGGCGTGCCCCGGGACCGCCGGGCGATCTCCACGGCGCCGCCGGCGTCCAGGCGGACGTCGAGGATGGTGGCGGACCGGCGGATGATGGCATCCAGATCGGCGGGGCTGTAATAGTCCAAACGCGCTACGAAACCGAACCGGTCACGCAGCGGGCCGGTGATGAGCCCAGTGCGGGTGGTCGCCCCTACCAGGGTGAAACGGGGGAGGTCGAGGCGGATGGTCCGGGCGCTCGGCCCCTTGCCCAGGACGATGTCGAGCTGGAAGTCCTCCATGGCTGGATAAAGGATCTCCTCCACCGCCCGGCCCAGCCGGTGGATCTCGTCGACGAAGAGGACGTCACCTTCCGTCAGGTTGGTGAGGATGGCGGCCAGGTCCCCGGCCCGAACCAGGGCCGGCCCGGACGTGATGCGGAAGCCGGCGGCCATCTCGTTGGCGACGATCCCAGCCAAGGAGGTCTTTCCGAGTCCGGGAGGGCCGGCGAACAGCAGATGATCAGCGGGCTGGGACCGCCGGCGGGCGGCCTCGAGCATGATGTCGAGGTGCTCCTTGAGCTGCGCCTGGCCCACGAACTCCGCCAGGTGACGGGGCCGCAGGGTGATCTCCTCGGCGGCCTCCACCGGGTCGGCAGCCGCGGCAACGGTCCGATCTAGGCCCTCTTCTCTCACGGGGCTCGACTCGCCTCGCTCACCGGGCGCCGGCCAGCTCGCGCAGCGCCAAGCGAATGTGGTCCTCCAGCTCACCTTCCGCAGGAAGCCGAGACAGGGCGTGGCGGACCTCGTCGGCGCCATAACCGAGGCCCGACAGGGCGGCCCGCACTTCGGCTCTGGTGGCGGCCGCGGCCCCATCCGAACTGGTGTCCGGGCCTGACCCGGGGGCTCCGACGAGGTGGAGCTCCATGCCGTCGAGGTCGACGTCCAGCCGGGTCTTGAGCTCCAGCAGTAGCCGCGTGGCGGTCTTCCGGCCGATGCCCGGGACCAGCATGAGGGCATCGGCGTCGTCGGACAGAACGGCCCGCTGGAGGGCGACGGGTGAATGCACCGAGAGCAAGGCGAGCGCCACCGCCGGCCCCACCCCGTGGGCGCCGATGAGCGCCTCGAAACAGGCCCGCTCCGCCCGGGCTGGGAATCCGTAGAGCACGATGGCGTCCTCGCGGACGTGGGTGTGCACATGTAGGAAGGCCGGGCTGCCCGGAATGCCGATCTGCGCCAGTGAGCCGGACGGCACCATGACCCGGTACCCGACCCCGCCGACCTCCAGTAGGACCTCGGCGGTCTGTGCGGCGCGGGCGACCCGGTCGAGCACGACGCCCCGCAGGGAACCGATCATGGCTGCGCCCCCGCTGCCCCCGCGGCGGCGCGCAGGCCCGCTCCGGACAGATGGCAGACCGCGAGGGCCAGGGCGTCGGCCCGGTCGGCGGGCCGGGGCGGGTCGGCCAAATCGAGCAACACCTGCACCATGCGCTGTACCTGCTCCTTGGTGGCGGCGCCGTACCCGACTACGGCCAGCTTGACCTCGTTGGGGCTGTATTGCACCACTGGGCACCCGGCGCGCGCCGCGGCCGCTAGGGCCAGCCCGCTGGCCTGTCCGACCGACATGGCCGTGCGGGCATTGACCTGGAACAGGACCCGCTCGACGACCACCACGTCCGGCCGGAGATCGGCGAGGAGCTGGGTGAGGTCCCCCCAGAGTGCGCCGAGGCGCTCGCTCAAGGGGTCGTCGACCGGCGTCGTCAGATGGCCGTACGCCTCGACCGACAACCGTCCGCCGGCATTGCGCACCGCGCCGTACCCACACCGCGACAAGCCGGGATCGACACCGAGGGCGAACACCCGTTCGAAATTAGCAGGGGGCCGCGTTTTGGTGGTGGACCGTTCCTAGGTCGCGGACCGTGGCGGTCCTAGGTGGCGGACGGTAGTGGCGGGCCGTGGTGACGGACCGTGGCGGACCGCCCCCAAACTCAAGCGTCAGCGGCCCGGATGGCGTCGACCAACTCCGCGGTGGGCAGGTAGGTGAGATTGCTCAACGACCGGCGGGCGAAGCGAATGACTCCGGCTCGGTCGACGACGAAGATCGAGCGCCGGTAGAAACCGAGGGGGCCGAGAATCCCGTACGCCTGGCCCACCGCCTTGTCCGTGTCGGACAGCAGAGGTAGCCGCAACGACTGAGCCGCCGAGAACTCCTCGTGGCTGGCCACATCCTGTGGGCTCAGGCATAACACCGAGGCCCCCAACTGCTCGAACTCGTTGAGGTCCTCCGAGTAGGAACGGAGTTGTTGCGTACAGACAGGCGAGTGGTCGGCCGGGTAGAAGACCAGCACGACTGGCTCCCCTGCGTGATCCGCCAGGCAGTACTCGCGGGCTCGGGTGCCGTCGAGGCAGAAACCGGGAGCGGGGTCGCCCGGCCCGGGACCGGGCCGCCTGCCTGCCAGGCCGACCTCCTGGTCGGCGCTATCGCCGGTCGTGGTCAACGCTCAGCCTCTACGAGTTCGTCGCCGGTCGTGGTCAACGCTCAGGCCTCCACGAGTTCGAGGATGGCATCGGGGATGTCGAAGTTGGCGTACACGTTCTGGACGTCGTCGTGGTCCTCGAGCAGGTCGACCAGGTGCAGCACCTTCTTGGCATCGGACTCGTTGTCGAGCGGAACGGTCGTCGAGGGCAACAGGGTCACCTCGGCCGACTCCATGGGGATCGCGGCTTTCTCCAGGGCCGTCCGCACGGCGGGAAGGTCGCTCGCCGGTGTGGTCACCTGCCAGTGGTCTCCCGCGTCAGCCATGTCCTCGGCACCGGCCTCCAACGCGGTCAGCATGAGATCGTCCTCGGTCGGGCCGGCGCCGGCGGTCTTGGCGATCAGGATCACGCCCTTGCGCTCGAACTGCCACGCCACCGCTCCGGGCTCGGCCATCGATCCGCCGTTCTTGGTAAAGGTGGCCCGGATGTCGGCGCCTGTCCGGTTGCGGTTGTCCGTGAGGCACTCCACGATGACCGCCACGCCGCTCGGCGCGTAGCCCTCGTAGGACACCTGCTCATAGCGGACGCCCTCCATCTCCCCTGTCCCCCGCTTGACGGCCCGCTCGATGGTGTCGAGGGGCACCGACGCCTCCCGGGCCTTTTGAAACATGGAGCGCAGGGTGGGATTGGCCTCCTGGTCGCCTCCACCCTCCCTGGCGGCCACCTCCACCTGGCGGATCAGCTTGGCGAACAGCTTGCCTCGGGCCTGATCGGCCGCGCCCTTCTTGTGCTTGATCGTGGCCCATTTGCTGTGTCCGGACATCGCGGTCTTACGCCTCCTCTTGGGTTGCCTGGCAGGGCATGGGGGCCGTCCCGGCCCGGGCCAGGAACGTCTCGTGCAGGCGCAGGTCATGGGATAGCTCCGGATGGAACGCCGTCACCAGCACCGGCCCCTGCTGGCAGACAACGGGGCGCGCCACCCCGTCGGTGCCGGTCAGGCTCGACAACACTTCGACGCCGGGGCCGACCGACTCCACCACCGGGGCCCGGATGAAGACGGCGTGGAAGGGCCAGTCGAGGCCGGCGACGGCCAGGTCCGTCTCGAACGAGTCGACCTGCCGGCCGAACGCATTGCGACGCACGGCGATGTCAATGGCGCCCAGCCGATGCTGGTCCGGCCGCCCATCGAGGACGTCGGCCGCCAGCAAGATCATCCCGGCGCAGGTCCCGAAGACGGGCATCCCGTCTCGGAGCCGTCCCCGCAAGGGCTCGAGCAGGCCCGATGACTCCAGCAGCAGCGACATCGTTGTCGACTCGCCGCCGGGAAGCACCATGGCCTCGACCGCGGCCAGGTTCGCCGGGGTGCGCACCTCGACCGGTGCCGCGCCCAGCTCAGCGAGCGCTCGGACGTGCTCCCGGACGTCGCCTTGCAAGGCGAGCACCCCGACCCGTCCAGCGCCATTGGAAGCGGTCACCTGGCGGGTTCCTTCCCATGCTGCGAGTGTAGCGTGGCGCGCCTTCAAACCGCGGCGAGCCGGCGCTCACCAGCCCCGATCGGCCAGGCGGGTCTCGACGGTGCTGGACTCCTCGCCGCGCATGGCTTCCCCGAGCCCGCGGCTCACCTTGGCGACGATCTGCGGGTCCCTGTAGTGGGTGGTGGCCTCCACGATGGCCCGGGCGAACCGGGCCGGGTCCGAGCTTTTGAAGATGCCGCTGCCGACGAAGCAGGCCTCGGCGCCGAGCTGCATCACCAGGGCCGCGTCCGCGGGCGTGGCGATCCCGCCGGCGCAGAACAGCGGCACCGGGAGATGCCCGGATTCGGCCAGCTCCTGGACCAGCGCTACTGAGGCCTGCAGCTGCTTGGCCCAGGCGTAGCGCTCGGCCGGGTCGGTCTGGGTGATCCGGCGGATGTCGCTGTTGATGGCGCGCAGGTGGCGAACGGCCTCCTTGATGTCGCCGGTGCCGGCCTCGCCCTTGGAGCGAATCATGGCCGCCCCCTCGGAGATCCGCCGGAGCGCTTCACCCAGGTTGGTGGCGCCACATACGAACGGGATGGTGAATGCCCACTTGTCGATGTGGTTGACCTCGTCGGCGGGCGTGAGCACCTCACTCTCGTCGATGTAGTCGACGCCCAGGGACTCGAGCACCTGCGCCTCGGCGAAGTGGCCGATCCGGGCCTTGGCCATCACCGGGATGGTCACCGCGGCCTTGATCCCCTCGATGAGCGCGGGGTCGCTCATGCGCGCCACTCCGCCGTCCCTCCGAATGTCGGCGGGCACCCGCTCCAGGGCCATCACCGCTACCGCGCCGGCGTCTTCTGCGACCTTGGCCTGCTCGGCGTTGACCACATCCATGATCACCCCGCCGCGCAGCATCTCCGCGAGGCCTCTCTTGACGAGATCGGTACCGGTCCGGCGTCCGGGGGCGCCAGCTGCTGGTTCGGAGGAAGGCATGGGGGCCAGTCTACGGGTGGCGGCGCCCTGGCCCTCGCGAATAACCCCGGCGGAGGGCGAGGACTCTAGGGGGTCAACACCGGTACGGTGCCGACAGGGGCCAACTCGACCCAGGTGCGTCCACGAGTCAGCTCGACAGTCGCTCCTGCGGAATTCTTGTAGGACGTCACCGACGTCAGGCTGCTGCGCGACCAGGTCCCCCGGATCACGTGGCCGTTACTAAAGAACCAAGCCGACCCGGAGCCGACCATGTTGCCCCAAGGGATCGGAACCGATGGCCCACCCTCGCCCGACGACATGAGTGCGGTGGTATACGGGATGAGCTCGATTACGACGTTGGTGGCGCTGAGCTGGGCCCCGGACCGGTCGACGTCCGGATTGCCGTTCTGGGTTCGCACCCAGTCATGGAGTGAGGCGTCCCAGTTCCAGATGATGGCCGCTTCGGGGAAGTTGATGCCGACCTGGTTGACGGGTCCGATACCAGGACCGTTGAAGACCGCCCCGCTGGACAGGAAGGAGAACAAGGGCGGTGGTGGTCCGTGGGTAGTGGATGCGGCGGCCAAATCGACCACGTTGGCGTACAGGTTGTCCGGCGAGGCCGCATAATCCGTCCGGTAGAACTCGTTCGGGGAGTTGTCATCGTTGAGGGCGGTTGCAGGCTGCGCCTGCAGGATCGGAAGGAAGACGCCATTGGTGCCCGAGTAGGCGAACACCGGATGGTTGAGGTCGTCCATGATCCCCTCATCGGTGAGCCGCCCGCTACGGACGGGCCCGACCACGGTCGGGTACTGGGACTGGAACACCCCGGCCAACCGGGTGAGCCCGCCTTCCACCAGCTCTTCGTAGACCACGTCCGCCTGATTGGGGCCGGTCTGGGGGAGGGCGGCGGCAATGTTGTCGATCTTGACGACCACCGCGACCGCGTTGAGCTGGGCTTTGTCTGGCTGGGGAAGCCCCGTCAGCGGGGCTGTCGGCGGTGGCAGGGTTGTCGAGGTCGTGGTCGGAGCAGGCAGGGTGGTGACTGTCGTCGGCGGTGGTGCCGCGGCCCGATGGTGGCTGCCACAGGCGGCACCGATCAGGGCGCAGGCGGCTGCCAGCGCGGCCGGGCTCCGCCACCGGCGCAACGGCGCGCTTCGCCGCGTCTGGGGGGGTGTAGGTGCGGGTGTCGTCGGTACAGTCACAGTTCTCTCAAAGCCTCAATTCGGTCACGAAGGGGAAGTCGGCCCCGGCCGGCCACAGGCGGGGCGTTCGGGTCGGCGAGCCAGAGGTGCGCCATGTAGGCGGGCTGGCCGGGTACCGCGGCTCCCTTGGCTTCGAGCTTCTCGAGGGCGGACGCCAAGGCGGGCGGGTAGCGCGTCAAGGCCACCGCGGCCTGGTCGGCTCCCGCGTCCAGATCGCCCGGCAGGGCGGCGGCCCGGCCGAGACCGAAGGTCGCCGCCAGGACCGTCCCAGGCAGCGTCTCGTGGCGACGGACCTGGATCAGCTCCTCCGCCAAGACCGCCTCCAGCTCGATGCGGTCGAGTTCGGCCAGGAGGCCCGAGGTGACCCCAACGATGGCCCGACTGGGGCTGGTACCGGCGGCCAGGGCGTTGAGGCTGGGCGTGTCCAGCACTCGCAACCGCGGCTGGCGCACACCAGCCCCGATGCTCAGACCTTCGACCAGGTTCCACAGCCGGGCATCGGCGACCGGGTCGGCGTCACGGCCGCCGATGACGGCCAGGACCCGACGTTCGCCGCCGAACCGAGCCCAGACGGCCAGGGCGGCTCCGACCACCACCAGGAGGACGACACCCAGGAGGACACCGCCGATCACGAAACCGGCGAGGCCGAGGACCACGGCTGGAATGCCCGCGAACAGCGCCACCACGAGGGTGGCGCGAGCCTTTGGTGTCACCAGACCGCCCCTGCCATCCCTGCCATTAGGACCTGCATCGTAGGGCAGCGGCCACCGCGACGGGCGTACCCCCCCCCGCAGGTTGCCCGGTGTTATCGCCGGCGCTGGGCTTGCCCGTACAGGTCGAGGTAGCGCTGGGCCAGACTCTCCAGCGAGAAGCCGGCGGCCCGTTGCTTACCGCTTTCGACCAGGGCATCGACCTTCGGCCCCCCCTCGAGCGCGACCGTGAGGGCGGCCGCCAACGCCTTGGGGTCGCCCGGCGGGGTCAGCAGGGCGTCCTGGTCGGCTCGGGCCACGTTCCGGTAACCGAGAATGTCACTGGCGACCACCGGCGTTCCGGCTGCCATACCTTCGAGAAGGATCACTCCGAAGCTCTCCCCGCCCAGCGAGGGGACGCAGAGCACGGTCGCCCCCCGGGTCCGGCGGACCTTCTCCTGTTCGCTGATCATCCCGAGCCACTCGACGCGGTCGTCGCCCTGGGTGGCCTGCCGCAGCCTGGCGGTCTCCGGGCCCTCGGAGGCGACCCATAGGTGCACGTCAGGCGGGAGGTAGGCGAGGGCGTCGATCAAGATGGCCAGACCCTTGCGGGGCTCGTGGCGACCGATGAACAGGATCGTGAGGCCGGCCGACGGCCACGGTTCGGCGTCGGCGTACACCCGCACGTCGATGCCGTTCCAGAGCACCTCGTAGGTGCCCCCGAACAGCCTGACCACCGCGGTCCTGGCTTCCTCCGACACGGCCGCCCGTACGGTCAGGTGATTGGATGCCCAGACACCGAGGGGCCGAAAGGCCCGGTACCAGGGGCTCTCGCCGGCCCGGTGGAAGGTCCCGACCATGGGCCCGGCGCCGAAGACCAGGGCGGTCAATGGCGGTCCGGGAGCGAGCGGTTCGTGAAGGTGTACCACGTCGAAGCGCTCGTCGCGGAGGGCCCGGATGGTCCGCAGCGCCGCCGAGGGATCAGGGGCGATGGCCGCCATGGACCCGTTGTTGGCGGTGTGGATCGAGTTGCCGAGCGGCGTCACGAACGTGTCGGGCGGCGGACCGTCGCACGGTCCGAGGACCCGGGCCTCGATGCCCAGGTCGCGCAGGGCCCGGCCCAGGCCCAGCACCTGTCCCTGCACGCCGCCGGGCAGGGTAAGGCTGTATGGGCACACCAGACCTACCCGCACGGCGGGAGGCTAGTTCGCATGGATCAGCCGTCGCGAGGGCAGATCGTGGTCGCTGGGCCAGTTCGGTTGCATCAGGTGCCATTGGGTGGGCGCCCGTCGGATCAGCGCCTCCAGCTCCGTGGCCAGGGCCTGGGTTCCCGCCTGCACGTCATCGCGGAGGCGACCCCGCCGGTGGAGGTCGAGCGGCGGCCGAATGACGCCCAGGTGCTGGTTCGAGCGCCTCCCGAAGTACACCGCGCAGGGGAGCACGACCGCCCCGGTACGCAGCGCCAGGGTCACCGGACCAGCGGGCAGCTCGGTGCGCTCCCCGAAGAACTCCACCTCCACTCCGGCGTTGGTGCCAACCATGCGGTCGCAGAGAAGGCAGAGCACGTGGTTAGCCGCCAGAGCCCGGCTGCAAGCGACCGCAGCACCGGGTCCCGTGGGGATCACGTGCATCCCCAACCGTTCTCGGAACGAGACGAACCACTCGAAGACTTCGGGAGGTTCGAGCGCCTCCACCACCACCGAGGTCTGATGGCCGGTGATGGCCAGGTCGGTGCCGCCCCACTCCCAGCCGCCGAGGTGCGCCACCGCCAGGATGGTGCCTCGGCCGGCGGCCTCGCCGGCGATGATGTGCTCGAAGCCCTCATAGGCGATGCCGGCGGATATCTGGGCGGGCCGCAGGCTCGGCAGGCGGAGGCTCTCGGCCCAATATCGGGCGTACGAGGCAAAGGCCTCGTCGACGCGCCGATTGAGCTCCCACGAGCGCAGGTCCCGCCCGTACACCCGCCGCAGGTGCCTGGCCACCAACCGCCGCCGCTGGCCGATGCCGCGGAGGCGGCCTGGGGTCAGCGGTAGCCGCGCGGCCAATACTCCCGCTCCCTCCGCGACGCCACGGCTGACGGGCGCAGGCAGCAGGGAGGCGGCTAAGGCCCCGGCTCGGTATGCGGTGAGCGCCGGGGACAGACGGGAGGAGTTCAGGGCTGCCGCGAGCAGGCTTAGGGTCGGCGAGCGCCGTAGCGACGCCGGAAGGGCGGACCCGCCTCGGCGGCTCTCTCGTCACTGGAGAGCCGGGCCAGGCGAGCCTGCCGGCGTTCCTGCCAGCGGGCGCTGGCGGTGGCGCGGTGGGAGCCATCCGCGTAACGAGCGGAGCGAGGCGCCCAGCCGTTGGCTTCCCGCCAAGCCCGCCACCGGGCCGCGACGGCCGGCGGCTCTCCCCGGGCGTAACCAGACCGCCGGACGAACACGGGCCGGGCCGCCGGCGGCGGGCCTTGGCCGGCCGCGGTGGCGTGGCGCCATACCTTGACGAAACGCTGCCCGGCGGTGATGACGGTGAGGCCGAGCATCAGCCAGAGCAGCGGGATCAGGAGGAAGCTGAAGGCCAGCCCGGCACACAGCACGACCACCCGCTCGGCCCGTTCCATCAGGCCACCCTTGGCTTCGAAGCCCAGTGACTCGGCCTTCGCCCGCACGTAGGAGACCATAAAGGACGCCCCGAGCACCGCCATCGGGAGCAGCGCCACGTGGCCGCGATGGTGATCGAGGAGATACCAGGCCATCCCGCCGAGCACGAGGGTGTCACTGACCCGGTCGCAGACCGAGTCGAAGAAGGCACCCCTCACGCTCGACTGACCGGAAGCCTTCGCCAGGGCTCCGTCGAGCAGGTCGGGGACGGCCGAACCGATGAGCAGACCCAAGCCGAGTCCGAGCCGTCCGGACCCGATCGCCCAGGCCGTCGGTACAGCCAGCAACAAGCCAAACGTGGTCAGATGGTCGGGCGAAAGCCCAGTGCGTCTGAGCAAAGTGCCTATGGGCTTCACCGCCCGGTCGACACCCGAACGGAAACGACCGTCAAACACTGGTGAAAGGACTCCTCGCGCCGATCCGTCCTCGCGGCACGGGCCGCGGACCGGAATGGGCCTGTCAGTTGGCGTCCAGCGTACCACCAGCCATTACGCTGGCGATTGCAACATCGAGAAGTGAGGGGGGCCCGGGAGGTTCCCGGGACCGGGGAAGGGAGGACCATTGAAGGCGTACCCACCGGCGACGATCCGCAACGTCGCGCTGGTCGGGCATGGCGGGGCCGGTAAGACCACCCTGACCGAAGCCCTCCTGCACATCTCCGGGGCCATCGGGCGTCCCGGCCGGGTCGAGGACGCGGCCACGGTGACCGACTACGAACCAGAGGAGCACAAACGGGGTCTGTCCATCTCGGCGGCGCTGGCGCCCATCGAGTGGGAGGGCCACAAGATCAATCTCCTCGACTGTCCGGGCTACGCCGATTTTGCCCAGGAGGCGGTCGCCGCTCTGCGGGTCGCCGACCTGGCCGTCTTCGTCGTCAGCGCGGTGGAAGGCGTCGAGGTGCAGACGGCGCACATGTGGAAGGCGGCCGCTGACATGGCCCTCCCGCGGCTGATCTTTGTCAACAAGCTCGACCGGGAGCGGGCCTCGTTCGATCGGACCCTCGAGCAGCTGCATGCGGCGTTCGGCGCGGGGGTGGCGCCCCTCGAACTGCCTATCGGTGAGGAGGCGGCCTTCCGGGGCGTGGCCGATCTGCTGTCGGACACGGGTATCACCTACGACGCCGGGCGTCCGTCGACCGGCCCGATACCCGAAGAGATGGCCGTCCGGGAGCACTCCGTGCACGACGCCCTGATCGAGGGGATTGTGGTCGCCGACGACGATCTGATGGAGCGCTACCTCGACGGCGACATGCCGAGCGTCAAGCAGCTGGAAGAAACGCTGGCGCACGGAGTGGCCTCGGCTCAGGTGTTCCCTGTGGTGTGCGGATCCGCGACCAAGCAGATCGCCATCGACCGTCTGGCTACTTTTATCTGCGAGATCGGCCCGTCGCCCCTCGACCGACCTCCCGTGCCTGTCGAGGCCGGCGGAACGGAAGCCGAAGTCGCGCCAGATCCCGGCGGACCGCCGCTGGCGTGGGTATGGAAGACCGTCGCCGACCGCCACGTCGGCAAGATCAGCCTCTTTAAGGTGCTGTCGGGACGGATCAAACCCGATGACGTCCTCGTCAACGCCCGGACCCACACCGACGAGCGGATCCACGCCCCCTTCACCCTCCGCGGCAAGGAGCAGGTCCCTATCGAGGAGCTCCCGGTCGGGGATCTCGGTGCCATCGCCAAGTTGGCGGACGTGGTCACTGGCGACACCCTGGCCCCCAAAGGGACCCCCGTCGTGGTCCCCTTCCTTCCGGCGCTCGAGCCGGTTCTGAAGGTCGGGATCCGCCCCCGGTCGAAGGGCGACGAGGACAAGCTCATGACCGCCCTGCACCGGCTGCAAGACGAAGACCCGGCCCTGTCGGTCGAGCGTAACGACGAGACCCACCAAACTCTGCTCGGCGGGATGGGAGAGACCCATCTCGCCATCGTTACTGAGCGCCTAGCCCGCAAGTTTGGTGTCGAAGTGCAGACAGAGGCGGTCGTGGTGCCCTACCGAGAGACGATCACCGGCGTCGCCGAGGCCGAGGGCAAGTACAAGAAGCAGACGGGCGGCCACGGCCAGTTCGGGGTGGCGTTCGTGCGCATCGAACCACGGGAGAGAGGCGCGGGGTTCGAGTTCGTCGACCAGATCGTGGGGGGTGCCATTCCCCGCCAGTTCATCCCGGCGGTGCAAAAGGGCATCGAGGAGGCGATGGGTACCGGCGGGGCCCACGGCTGGCCAGTCGTCGACGTCCGCGTCACCTGCTTCGACGGTAAGTACCACTCCGTCGACTCCTCGGAGATGAGCTTCAAGATGGCGGGCGCCATCGGCTTTCGGGAGGCCATGGAAAAAGCGGGACCGATACTGCTGGAGCCGGTGTCCAGGATCGAGGTCACCGTGCCTTTGGGTTATCAGGGCGACGTCATGGGCGACCTCAACGGACGTCGGGGCCGGGTGCAGGGCACTGAGACCGGCCAAGACGGCGAGTCAATCATCACGGCCCTGGTACCGACCTCGGAGATCCTGCGCTACGCCATTGACTTGCGGTCGACGACGGGCGGCCGGGGCACCTTCCATGCCGAGCACGACCACTACGACCCGCTGCCCCAAAATCTCTGGGACCAGATCCGCCGAGACAACTCGGGGTAGCATGGTCGCACTTATGGTGACTGATCTGATGGGCGAGACCACAGCTGAAAGTGAGTTGGACGATGTCCAACTCACCGACGCGGAGCTGAGCGCGCTGGCTCTGGCGGCCGATCCCGATCAACCGTTGGACGCCGATGCGGTTCCTCTGTCCCTGTACCCGGCTGAGAGTCTGGGGATGCTCCCGTTGTGGTACATGCCGCCGGCGATGGCACGAGGTTCGAGGGGTTGGCGGACTCCTGTGGTGGTGGCCCTGGTCGCCGCCTTTCTGCTCATCGACGCGTTCGGTATGTGCATCACCTTCGGCCAGCTGGTTGCCGCCTAAATCGCCCAGGCTGGGTCAGAACCCCGGCCGAAACTTGACCGTGGCGCCGGTGGCGTGGTCGATCTCATCGGGGGTTAGCAGCACAGTCGTGGTGACAGTCGCTCCGTCGTTTGCGGACATCGTCATGGCCAGGGCGGCAGCCGCCTCGTTGTTGGGGAGCTCCGCCAAGACATAGGCGTCCGTCGTGCCGAAGGCGAAATGAAACGACTCGACCTTGCCGCCCAGAAGCTTCGCTGAGGCTTGCGCGGCGGTCCTTCGGGCGGAGCCCCCATGTACCAGCGCGCTTTTGGAGCCGTTGACTGGGTAGTTCACCTGGAACAGAAACTTCGCCAACAGGGCCTCTCCCTCGTACTGAGTATGACGCCGGGCCCAGCAGCTGGGCGTCCTCGACAAGGCCAGGTGACAATCTAACTGTACCCGGCGCAGGTCAGTCCGTTAAGGAACGGTTCTGGGGCCAGCCTGCCCGAATCTTGGCCGCACTCACCGAGAGCGCCTCAGGCAGAACCCGGGTCTCCGCGACGGACGTCATGAAATTGGTGTCCCCCACCCACCGCGGCAGCACATGCATGTGGAAATGGCCGGGCACGCCGGCCCCCGCGACGTGACCGAGGTTGGCCCCCACGTTCAGCCCGTCCGGTCGGTAGGCGGCCTTGAGAGCCCGCACGGCATCACGGACACCCTGCCAGATCGCCTCCTCCTCGGGACCGTCCAAGTCTTCGAGCTCGCCCACATGGCGGGTGGGCATGACCAGGAGATGGCCGCTGGCGTATGGATAGGCGTTGAGGATGGCTACCGCGGTGCCCTGCGGATCGCGCCACACCACGTACGTCTCGTCGTCCGGGAGCCCGCTGGTCAGGATGGCGCAGAAGACGCAACCGACCTCGGTCGACCCGGTTACCCGCTCGATGTACTCGCTGCGCCAGCCGGCCCACAGCCGCTCCAACGAGGTCACGATGCGGCGGGCGACAGCGCGTGGTCCTCGATCTCGGCCTGTACCAGAGCCCTGAATGTGGCGACGGGTACGCCGCGCTCGGGGCGTGCTTTTTCCCGGCTATTGACGCCTACCGTGCCGGCTGCGACGTCATCGTCGCCGACGACCAAGATGTAGGGGAGCTTCTCCAGCTTGCCTTTTCGCACCCGGGACCCGAGCGGCTCGTCGGCCTCCACCACGTCCACCCGTATGCCGGCGCTGCGCAACTGCTCCGCCACCTGCTCCGCATACGGCTGGTGGTCGTCGCGTACCGGCAGCACCCGGGCCTGGATCGGGGCCAGCCAGGCGGGGAAGGCTCCGGCGTAGTGCTCGACCAGGATGCCGAAGAACCGTTCGATCGAGCCGAACAGGGCCCGGTGGATCATGTAGGGGCGGTGCCGGTTGTTGTCGGCTCCGACGTACTCCATCCCGAACCGCTGCGGCTCCTGGAAGTCCACTTGGAGGGTTGACACCTGCCAGCGGCGCCCGATGGCGTCACGTACGTGCACGTCGATCTTGGGGGCGTAGAAGGCCCCCTCGCCCTCGGCGACCTCGTAGGTGATCCCGGCCGCTTCCAGGGCCTGACGCAGCGCCTCGGTCGCGATGTCCCATTCCGCGGGGTCCCCGACGAACTTCTCCGGCCGGGTGGCCAGCTCGGCCTCGAACTCGGTGAGCCCAAACGCCTTGAGGATCCGCAACACGAACGCCAGCAGGTCCGCCAGCTCCTGGCCCAGTTGTTCGGGGGTGCAGAAGATGTGGGCGTCGTCCTGGGTGATGCCGCGTACCCGGAGGAGCCCGTTGAGCACTCCGGAGCGCTCGAAGCGGTACACCGTCCCGAACTCGAAGAGGCGCATCGGCAGCTCCCGGTAGGAACGCTGGCCGGCCTGGTAGATCAGGATGTGCATCGGGCAGTTCATCGGCTTGGGGTAGTACGTCGCGCCCTCCATCTCCATAGGGGGGTACATGCCGTCCTTGTACCACTCGAGGTGACCGGACTTCTCGAAGAGGGTGGACTTCGCCAGGTGCGGCGTCCACACGAACTCGTAGCCCCCCTTCTCGTGCTCCGCTCGCGAGTAGTCCTCCATCAGCTTGCGGATCAGCCCGCCCTTGGGGTGGAACACCGGCAGTCCCCCACCGATCTCCGGCGGAAAGTGGAACAGGTCGAGCTCGGCCCCGAGGCGCCGGTGGTCCCGCCGTTCGGCCTCCTCCAGCCGGACCAGGTGCTCCTCCAGGGCGGCCTTGGACTCCCAGGCCGTGCCGTAGATGCGCTGGAGCTGGGGCCGGCGCTCGTCGCCGCGCCAGTAGGCCGCCGCCACCTTCATCAGCTTGAAATGCCCGAGCCGGCCGGTGGACGGGACGTGCGGGCCGCGACAGAGGTCCACGAACGTCTCGGTGTTGCGGTAGGCGCTGACGCCCCCGTTGGCGCTGACGCCCTCGGCGGCGTCGGTGGCGTCGACCGCCTGGATAATCTCGGTCTTGTAGGGCTGGTCGGCGAACAGCTCGAGGCCCTCGGCGACGGTGTGCTCCTCGCGAACGAAGGGCTGTTCCTCGGCGACGATGGCCCGCATCCGTTCTTCGATGCGGCCCAGGTCGTCCTCGCTGAAGTGCTGCCCGCCTGGCAGCTCGAAGTCGTAGTAGAAGCCGTCGTCGATGGGCGGCCCGATGGCGTACCGGGCACCCGGCCACAGGTCGGTGACGGCTTGGGCCAGGACGTGGGCGGTGGAGTGGCGCAGGACATAACGTCCCGCTTCGGTCGTGTCCGTGATCACCGCCACCCGGGCGCCCTCGGGTAGCGGCTCCGTGAGGTCGTGGGGGGCGCCGGCGATGTCGATCGCCACGGCGGCCTTGGCCAAGCCGCGGCCGATGGATGACGCCAGGTCGGCGCCCGTCGAGCCGGCGGGTAGCTCACGGGCGGAGCCGTCAGGCAGGTACACGGTGATCTGTGGGGCGGGGGCCATTGCCGCAAGAGATTACGGGAGAGGAGGGCGCGACCTGATGCGGTTTCCCCTGACATGCGGCCCGCCGCGGGCAACCTGACCGAGGCATCCCGGATTTTGTTCAGTAGTACGTCATATATGACCTACTACTGAACACTATCGAGGTTGTAATCGTTGACTGAGGGTTCACACGGCCCCGAGCAGCGAAGCCGCAACGGAGACGCCCTGACCCGCCCCGGCGGCCCGGTCGATGGCAGCGAGAGCGGCTGGGGTGTCGAGGTCGTCGTCGAGGGCGTCGCGTACCTCGATGAGGGCGCCATCGCCGGCGCCGGCCGCCCGCCAGACCGCCAGCCGGGTTGCCGCCTCGGGCATGAGGCCGTCGTGCCAGTCCCAGTCCGACCGGTAATGGTGAGCCAGCACCGCTAGCCGGATGGCCGAGCCCTCCCAGTCCTTGAGCAGGTCGTGCACGAACACCAGGTTGCCGAGGGACTTGGACATCTTGACGCCAGCGAGGCGGACCATGCCGGCGTGCATCCAGTGCCGTACGAAGGTCGAGCCGGTGGCGGCTTCGGACTGAGCGGCCTCGCATTCGTGGTGCGGGAAGATGAGGTCGGACCCACCCCCGTGGAGGTCGATGGTCTCCCCTAGCTCCCGCAAGGCCAGGGCCGAGCACTCGATATGCCATCCGGGCCGGCCTGGACCCCACAGTGACTCCCACTCCGGCTCTCCCGGCGCGGAGGGCTGCCACAACACGAAGTCGAGCGGGTCCCGCTTGCTGGGGTCGTCGGGGTGGCCGCCGCGCTCGCGGGCCAGCTCCAGCATGGTCGGGCGGTCGAGATGGCTCACCTGGCCGAATCGATCAAAGGAGGACACGTCGAAGTACACACCCCCGCCTGACTGGTAGGCGTGGCCGGACTCCAACACCATCCCGATGAAACCGAGGATGTCGGGAATGGCGGAGGTGGCCCTCGGCTCGGAGAAGGCCGGGAGGAGCCCCAAGGCGGCCATGTCGGCGTCGAAGCGGCCGACTTCCTCGGCCGCCAGGTCGAGGAAGTGCACTCCGAGCTGGCGCGCCTTGCGAAGGATGTCATCATCGACGTCGGTGACGTTGCGGACGCACTGGGTTTCGTGCCCCAGATCGCGGAGCCGGCGCTGCAGCACGTCGTAGGCCAGGTAGGTAGCGGCGTGCCCGAGGTGGGCCGAGTCGTACGGGGTGATGCCGCAGGTGTACATCTTGACCACCTGTCCGGGCGTGAAGTCGACCACCGCTCTGGTCGCGGTGTCGTAGAGCCGCACGGTCTTCAGGTCCCCGGGCGCTCGGGCAGCCCGGTGATTCGCAAGGCGGCGTGGGTCTTGTATCGGCGGTTGACCTCGAGCAGGGCCGGGGTCAGGGCCTCGATGGCGAGGGCACTGGACAGGCTGCCGCAATCGACACCTCTCAGGCCGGGAAGCTGGTCGATGAGCGCCACCACCTCGTCCGTGGCCTTTCTGTCGTCGCAGCAGACCATTACGTCTGCGTCGAGGGGATGGTCGAGATCGCCCCACGCTCCCGCCGGCAGGTGGTGGAACGCGCCCACTACCCGCGATCGGGGGAGGGCGCGGGCTACCGCCACCGTGACCGACCCGGTCGGAGGCAGCAGCGGCACCATGTCCTTACCCCAACGGGTGAGGGCGTTGGCCATGGAGATCACGATCTTGCCGGCCAGGCCCTCTTCAGCGGCGGTGACGGTGGTGAGGATCCCGTCCCACGGAGTGGCCACCACGACCAGATCGGCAGCGGCGGCGGCGTCGTTGTCGCCCGGGTGGAGCGGTAGCTCGCGCCCGCCCCACTTCTCCTTGAGCGCCGTCACGGTGTCGGCGGCCCGCTCCTCCGAGCGCGAACCCACGATCACGTCGATCCCGATGCCCGCGAACTGTACCGAGACGGCTTGGCCGGCCGGGCCGGTGGCTCCCATCACTCCGATTTGCACGGTGGGCAGATTGGCACGCCCCGGGCTCCCCGGTCGACCCGAGGCCGGATAGAGCCGCCGGCGGACCGGGCCCACGGCGGTTGCTACGGTGCGGGCGATGAGGGTCGCGGCGCGGGTACGTCAGGTGCTGGGGCGGCGTCGCGCCCCCGACTTGATCAGGCCGGACCGCCCCTCGCGGCTTGGCACGCCGGCCCGCGACCTCCACGGCACCGCCCCTGACGGCAAACCGGTCGAAGTGGCGGTGGACCGCCAGTCGGTGGTGCTGCTCTTCCTCACCAGCAGCTGCTTCGGCTGCAGGGTCCTGTGGGAGGGAATGGCCGCTTCGGTCCACCAAGTGCCCAGCCCGGAGATGGCCCCGCGGGTCGTGGTGGTGACACCGAGTCCGTCGACAGAAAGCGCCCGGCAAGTCGCAGCTCTCGCCTCCGAGGGCATCGAGGTCGTGATGTCGAGCGACGCCTGGCACGCCTACGGCGTGACGGGCGCGCCCTGGTGCGTGGTGGTCGCCGACGGCGTAGTGGCGGCGGACGGCCCGGCCCCGCCGACCTGGACCGAGCTCCTACGGGCCCATTCTGAGGCGTCGCGCTCCTAGCGCCGGCCGGCGCGAAGGCTGTCGAGGGCGTCGACGATATCGGCAAACACCTTCTCGACCGGCTGCTCTCCGTCGATGTCAACGACCAGACCTCGTCCCGCGTAGTAAGCCAGCAGCGGCCGCGTCTGGGCGTCGAACACTTCAAGACGGTGGGCGATGGTCGTCCCGGTGTCGTCGCTACGGCCCTCCCGCCGGGCCCGGGCCAGCAGCCGGCGGCGCACCTCGTCGTGGCCGACCGCGAGATGCACCACTGCCTGCAGCTCGATGCCTTCCACCTGCTTGGCCACCCGGTGGGCTTCCTCTGCTTGGCGGAGAGTCCTCGGAAACCCGTCGAGGACGTAGCCACCGTGCTCCACCGCGTCGAGGACGGGTTTGGTGAGGATCTCGATGACGACCTCGTCGGGTACCAGATCGCCCCGCTCGAGGTAGGCCGCGACGTCCCGACCGATCTCGCTACCAGCTGCCACCTCCTCGCGGAGCAGTTCTCCGCTCGACAGGTGGGCCATGCCGTAGTGGGATGCCAGCCGGGCGGCCTGCGTTCCCTTGCCCGCTCCTGGCGGGGCCACCATTAGCAGCCGCATGAGCCGTGACGCTACCGCTACTGCGGACCTCGCTGCATGACCCGGGGATCGGGGCGAGGGACCCGGGCCGGTCCACGGCGGCCAGATCGAGATGGCCCTCGAGGACGTCGGCCCAGGCGGCCGAAGCGACTATTAGGGTCGACAACATGGCGCCCGCCGAGTCCACCGTCGTGACCGGTCTCCGGCCGGCGAACGACGACGACGGCTGGGAGGTGATCGCGCTCATCGGGGCGTGCTGGTCGGAGTATCCCGGCTGCGTGATGGACGTGCACGGAGAGTGCCCCGACCTGCTCCGACCGGCTAGCGCCTATCAGCGCCAGGGTGGAGCCTTCTGGGTGGCCACCGATCCGTGCGGGACCGTGGTGGCGACGGTCGGCTGGCGCCCGCTCGACGCCGGCATCATCGAGCTCGAGCGGCTGTACGTCCACCGGCGCTGGCGGCGGCGCGGCTTGGCGGCGATGCTGGCTGATCTGGTCGAGCGCACGGCGTTCGAACGGGACGCGTCACGGATCGAGCTGTGGACCGACACTCGCTTTACCGACGCCCACCATTTCTATGAACGCCGCGGTTACGTCCGCCACGGGCCTGATCGTGAGCTCGGTTATCTGAGTCGCACCCGGGAGCACCATTACGCCAAGGCCGTCAGGTCACCCGAGGACGATCCCCCGGGTCCGCAGTGAGCCCGGATGTCAGCACCGCCTCCATCCGTTCGACCGCGTCGTAGCCATCGACGAAACGGGTATAGAGCGCAGCTGGGCCGAGCCGGATGGCGTCCGGGGTGCGGAAGTCCGCCACGACCAGCTGCCGTTCCAGGAGCGCCGAGCACCACGACCAGGCCTGTGGGTGGGCGATGGCGACGTGACCGCCCCGCCGGGCCGGTTCGCGGGGCGAGGCCAGGCTCGCACCCAGAGGGGCCAGCCTCTCTTCGATCAGGTCGGCGAGCATGACGGTCAGAGCTTGGGACTTCGCCCACAAGTTGCCGAGGCCGGCCTCCAGGACCAGTTCGACGCCCGCGCTCACCGCGAGTAGCCCGAGGATGGGTGGGGAGCCAGTGAGGAACCTCCCGACACCAACGGCCGGCTGGTAGGCCGGGCCCATCTCGAACTGGTCCTGGTGTCCGAACCACCCGCAAATCGGCTGGCGCAGATCCTCGGCCAGTGCCTTCCGGACGTAGAGGTAGCCGGGCGCCCCCGGCCCGGCGTTGAGGTACTTGTAACTGCACCCGACGGCCAGATCCGCCTCGGCCCCGTCGAGGGCCACGGGCACCGCTCCGGCGCTATGGCTGAGGTCCCACAACATCAGCGCACCATGGCGGTGCACCAGGTCGGTGACGGCCTCCAAGTCCAGACGGGCGGCCGAACGGTAGTTGACGTGGGACAGGCTGACCAGGGCGGTCTGCTCGTCGATGGCGCCGGCGAGCTCGTCGAGATCGAGCCCGGTGATCGGGTCCGATCCAATCAGCCGCAGCTCGCACCCGCGGGCGGCAGCCAGACCGGCCAACACGTAGCGGTCGGTGGGGAAGTCGTTGGCGTCGCCGACGATCACCATCCGGCCCGGTCGGGCGGATAGGGCCGCGTCGGCCAGCTTGTACAGGTTGATCGTTGTCGAATCGCACACCAGGACCTGGCCCGGTCCGGCTCCGATGAGCAGACCCAGGCGGTCGCCCACCTGGGCCGGAAGTTCGATCCAGTCGGACCAGCCGCTGACCATTCGCTCCTGCCATTCGTGGACTCCGGCGTCGAGCGCCGCCCGGACGGCGTACGAGGTCCGACCCAGCGAGTTGCCATCCATGTAGATGGGGCCGGCGTCGTCGATTGGGAACCGCTCCCGAAAGGAGGCGAGCGTGTCGCCACGGTCAAGCGCCTCGGCTACGGCTCGATCCATGGCCTTGATTCTGCCTGCCGGGGAGTGGGGCTGACGCCGTGCGAGCGCCCGTCAGGTCCGCGGTATCAGGATCGCTTCGGCTTCGATCTCGACCCGCCAGCGAGGGTCGAGCAGGGCGGTGACGACGACCATGGTGGCCGCCGGGCGGACCGGACCGAAGAACTCCGCATGGACCGCCCCCACGGCGGTCGCGTCCGCCGCGGCTGTCAGGTACATCCGGGTCCGCACCACGTCGCCGGCGCCGGCGCCCGCTTCGGCCAGCGCAACCATGATGATTTCGAAGCACCGGCGGGCCTGGTCTCCGGCGTCGGGCGAGCACGAGCCATCCGGCCATACCGGAGCCGTCCCCGACACGAGGACCCGGTCGCCGACCCGGACGGCTCGGCTGAAACCGATCGTCGCCTCGAACGGCGATCCGGAGGCGATGCCCGCCCGGTCCGACATACGGGCTCAGATGTTGCTTACTGGCAGGTTGATGGCGGAGGGATGGTCTGGGTCGTGGTAGATCTCCACGTCCGAGGCCACCAGGGTGGATGCGGCCGCCAATCGTTCGCCGCTTCCGGTGTTGCGCGCGAACAGCGGATGGGCGCCGCTGGAGACCTGGAGGCGAATGCGGTGGCCGCGGCGGAAGGTCATGGCGGTCGGCCACATGTCGACGCGCACCCGGCGGGCCTCGTCCGCCACGGCTCCGACCGGCTGCGGATCCGTCCGTAGGATCCCGTCGCTGATGTTGCGGGACGTCCCGGAGGGATCGACGTCACAAAGCCGAACGAACACGTCGACGTGGGGCTGACTGGTGCGCAGCCACACCTCGGTGCTGAGGGGCCCGGCTACGGTCAGGTCGGCGACGAGTGGATCGCTGGAGTAGCAGAGCACATCTCGCCGGCTCTCTCGGTGGCGCTGATCGCGAGATCCGGCGTTGCGCACGTCGAGTGACGCCCCTCCGACGCCCGGCGTCGGATCGGACGGGTCGTAGCGGTATCGATCGGGCCAGGTCGGCTCAGGGGTGCTCCGGGCCAGGCGGCCGCCGGGCTGCAGGTGCCAGCGTTGCACGTCAGCCGGAGGTGGCCACTCCGGCAGGTCGACCCACCGATCGCTGCCCATGACATAGAGACGGACGTTCCCCTGGGGGTTCGATGGTTGCCGGCCCCGAAGATGGACGTCGAACCAGGTCAGGGCGTCACGAATCCCGGCGGCGCCGCCCTTGGCACTGGCGTGGGTCCACGGACCGATGGTGAGCCGAGCCTGCCGCCCGGCGTCGCGGAGCCGCCCATAGTCGCGTACCTGCTCGAGGAGGAACACGTCGAACCACCCTCCCACCAGCGCAGCCGGCGGCACCCGGTCGAGCTGGCGGGAAAAGGTCAGCGGCTCCCACCACGGATCCCCCGGAATCTCATGGACGAGCCAATCCTGGTAGAACTCGACGCGGTGGCCCAGGGCCCGCTGGTCGGCCTCCGTGAGGGGAAGCGTCGTGTACACCGGTGCCGTCCGCTTGGGGGCAGTCGCCAGTGCTCGGATCCGTTGCCAGGGCCGGCACTCCTGGAACTCGACGAAATCGACCCAGGTCGCCCCGGTCTCCAGAGAGAAAGAACCGCCCGGATAGACCACGCTGTCGCGAAAACACGACGCCGTGACATGCAGCGCCATGGCCTTGACGTAGTCGGGCGCGTCGCCGGCGACGGCCCACTGGGTGAAGCCCAGGTAGCTCGGGCCGAACGTCCCGACCGAACCGGTGAACCACGACTGAGATGTCAGCCACTCCAACGTGGCGGTGCCGTCGGCCTGCTCGTGGTGAAACGGCTCGAAGGCGCCGCCCGACCCGAACGTGCCGCGACAGCTCTGGATCACGGTCTGGTAGCCGCGCTCGGCGAAGACCCGACCGAAGAACCCCATCTGCCGGCGCCCATATGGAGAGCGCAGCAACACGATCGGCGCCGACGCGACCGACGTCGGGGCGAACCAGCGGTCGGCCAGCAAGACCTCACCGTCGGCCATCTTGACTTCGAGGTCGCGCTCGACCATCACGTCACGGGTCTCGGCGGCGGGCAACCCCGCGGCCCTGCCCATCCCCCAGCTCACGATCGACATGACACCTCCCGGGGGCAACGGTAGCCGCCCGGGCCCGGTGGCGTCCCTGCTACAGCACGTCCAAGCTGCCGGTACGGGCTCGGGCTCGCGCTTAGCCTGGAGGGTCAGGCGATCAGGTGTCGCCCGCTCGACCAGAAAGGTGACTGATGCCCAGCATTGGCCAAGGACGATTCGCGGGGGAAAGGCTGTACTACCGCTGGTGGCAACCCGACGGGCCGTCCCGGGGCCATGTGGTGCTCTCCCATGGATTCGCCGAGCACAGCGGCCGGTACGGCCACGTGGCGTCGGCCCTCGCCGACGCCGGGCTCTGGGTGTGGGCGGCCGACCACCGGGGCCACGGGCAATCCGAGGGCGCCAGAGCCGACATCGAGTCGGTGTGGGCCGCCGCGGACGACCTCGGCAGCTTCGTGGGCACGGTCCGGGACCAGGTACCGGGGGGTCCCCTCTTCCTCGTCGGCCACTCGATGGGGGGCCTCATCGCCACCGCCTTCGCCGAGCAGCACCAGGATCAGCTCACCGGGCTCGCCCTGTCCGGACCGCTCCTGCACGTCGCTCCCGAGGTGCTGGCGCTGGCCGAGCTCGAAGAGATCCCCGACCTGGGCTTGGCGGATGCGGTGTCGAGCGACCCCGCCGTCGTGCAGGCGTACAAGGACGATCCGCTCGTGTACCTCGGGCCGCCGCCGCGGGGATTCCTGGAGTCCGTCGGTCAGGTCGAAGAGGTCCGGGCTCAGTTGGGGAAGCTGACCCTCCCGCTTCTCATCATGCACGGTAGCGCCGACCTGCTCGTCAGCCCGCAAGCGCTCAAGGATGTGGTGGCGGCCGTGTCGAGCAACGACCTCACCGCTCGCCTCTGGCCCGGTCTGTGGCACGAGATATTCAACGAACCCCGCCGTGACGACGTGCTGGCCTTTCTCACCGGGTGGATCACCGAGCGAATCAGCTGATGACGGGCGACCGCAGCCATTTATTCGCCTGCGGTCGATCGCAGCCGTAGATAGATTCCGCGGATGGGACTCCTTCTCACCGTGGTCGACGCTTTTACCGATCAGGCCTTCGCCGGCAACCCGGCCGCAGTGGCCGTGGTGGACGACTTCCCCGAGGACGAGTACATGCAGATCGTGGCCCGGGAGATGAACCTCTCCGAGACCGCCTTTGTCGTACCTCGGCCCGACGGGAGCCACGATCTGCGCTGGTTTACCCCGACTGTGGAGGTCGATCTCTGCGGCCATGCCACCCTGGCCTCCGCTCATACCTTGGGGGGCCAAGCCGCCTTCCACACCCGCAGCGGCGTCCTCACCTGCACGCCGGCGGACCGCGGCTGGATCGAGATGGACTTCCCGGCCGACCATCCCACCCCGACGGAAACCCCACCCGATGTCGGCATCGACGGGGTGTGTGGCAGCGGGCGCGGCCGCGATGACCTGCTGATCGAGCTGGAGGACGCCGCCGCGGTCCGGTCGCTGCAACCCGACCTGTCGCGCCTCGCCGCCCTGGGGTCGAGAGGGGTCATCTTCACCGCGGCCGGCGACCGGGAGGGGATCGACTGCGTCAGCCGGGTCTTCGCCCCCAACGTGGGCATACCCGAGGATCCCGCGACCGGGTCCGCCCATTGCACCCTGGCGGTGTACTGGGGGGACCGCACCGCCAAAGCCGAACTGGTAGGCGAGCAGGCCTCGGCCCGGGGCGGGATGATCCGGATGCGCCGTGAAGGGGACCGGGTGATCCTGGGCGGCCAGGCTGTGGCTGTCAGCGAGGTCCGTCTCCTGGTGTAGGGCCGCTTGGACTCAGTGCCTCTTTGTCGACCGGGCGGGCCGAACCGGCTTCTCAGCCATGGTGACTGTGGCCTCCGGATGCCATCAGGGTTCCGATGACCACCTGAGCGGCCGCGATGGCCAGACAGGCGGCGGAGACCCGAAGCCCGAGGCCCTTCTGCTTTACCAGCCTGGCGGACTGTTCGACCATCGCGATCTCGGCGTCGAGCAGCTCCCGCTTGGTCTCTTGCGTTGGAGCGGCAAGATGGCTCTGGCGGAGCCGAGCGACCTGGAGGACCGGGAACCAGCGGGGAAGAAAGCACAGGGCCGCCACCAAGGCGGCCACGACCGCGAAGGCAAGCCCGAACTGGAACACCAATCGCCCGGAGACGGCGGGTTGGGCTGTGGCGCCCAAGCCGACCAGGACACCAGCGAAGCCGAGCACCAGGCCGGCCTTGATATCCAGACTCTCACTGTGGGAGTTGATCGTCTCGCGCTCCGAGGCGACCTGGTCGGTGAGGATGTCCAGTGAGGGCAGCCCTGGCTGAGGGGGCGTCGTCAAGGTCGCAGGCGGACCCTGTGAGGGCGTTGGCGCCGTTCCGTTTCGCGTCGGCGGACCGGTGGCGGAGCCTGCCGGCTCGACCGGCCACGGCCCTCTATCGAGGAGCGACGCTTCAGGGGGGGCGCGGTAGGACGCCTCATCCGCGACCTCCCGGGCGTGTTCGGCTTGCCACTGAGGCTGCTCTTCCCACCCAACCTGGGTCATCGCACCAGGGGCCGGCTCGTCTTCGACATAACTGACGACACCGGACCCTGCCGGGTAACCCGCCGACTCGGGCCGCCACGCCCCCTCGTCGGGGAGCAATGCTTCAAGCGGGGCGCGGTAGGCCGCTTCGTCCGCGACCTCCTGCGCGTGTTCGGCTAGCCACTGAGGCTGCTCTTCCCACCCAACCTGGGTCATCGCATCAGGGGCCGGCTCGTCTTCGACATAACTGACGACACCGGACCCTGCCGGGTAGCCCGCTGGCTCGGGGAGCCACGCGCTGTCCTCGGGGAGCAATGCTTCAAGCGGGGCGCGGTAGGTCGCTTCGTCCGCGACCTCCCACGCGTGTTCGACTTGCCTCTGAGGCTGCTCTTCCCACCCGGCGGCGGCCATCCCATCGGAAGTCGTCCGGTTTCCCACGTAGGCGCGTCTATCGCCGCCTCCACCAACGCCAACCGCCTCGAATGTGAGCTCCATGGTCGGCGAGATGCTGCCCATATCGGACGCGACAGAGACAGCGGGCTCCCTGGCTCGAAAGCTATCCAGGAACCCGAGCAGACTTTGGCTGTTGAGACAGGTGCAACCCTGGCCCTCGCCTGTAGCGCAATAGGAGCAAATCACCAGTCCTCGACCCTTTCCTCAGTCTGGCAGTCACGGATATTTCGACACGAGGACTAGTTACCTTTAGAGCCCTTCGTCGTTCGGCAGAGACCGCTCTGGTCGAACGCCGGAGTGCACTATTGGTTCGCGGCAGGCTCAGGGAGGGCACAACCGATCTCTTTGGGTCCCAGTGCCGCTCCACCGGCTGAGCTTCTCGAAGCTTCGCGACGCGATTGCTGCAGCAGGTCTCGCGCCGCCGCCATCGCTTTCCGCCAACCGTCGTCGAGATCGGCATCCCCGAGCAGCAGCAGGAGGGCGGCCAATAGGAGCGCCACGACACCGATCGTTACCTCCAGGCCGGCTAGGTAAGCGTGGTGCTGGACGGCAGGCGAAGCCGTGCCGCCCGGGAGTCCGATGCCGTTAGCGGCGGAGACGGTGCCCAGCGCGATGGCCACGATGCTGGCCGCCGCCATGATGCCGAGCGCCGCCCAGTGACGCCTCTTCTTCCGCGCCCGACCGGGTCGCGTCCATGCCAGGACACCTGCGACGCCGGACGCGAAGACGAAGGCGAGGAGGCAGGCCCCGATGGAGTCGCTGGCGCGGTGCCAGCCGATGACTTGCACCTGAGCAGCGATAGCGGCCGCGAAGACCCCGCCCAGGATGGCCGCGACGCCCCGCAGCCACGGCGGGACGACCAGCACGAGAGCCATGGCACAGCCGGCCGCGGCGGCCGCATGGTCGCTCGGGAAGGTGTTGCCGATCGCCGACCCGACGACGAACGGCGCACGGTCCAGGATGTGATACCGAAGGATGTGCGCGGCCGCGACCGGACCACCCGCGACCACAGCTCCCCCGATACCCAATATGGGGCGGCCCCGCAGGAGTCCTATTGCGAACATGGCGACCATCGTCAGCTTGAGCGACCTCTCATCTATGCGTTCGAGCTGGGCGTCGATGAACCCGAAGTGCTGCGAACCGGCGTGCACCGCGCCGTAATAGGCAGCATCGTCCAGCCGCTGTCCTACCGCGGTGTGGACCAGCAGGACGTAGCACAGGGCGGTAGCCACGCCCCCCAAGACGGAGGCGACTAACAGCCTCGCGGGTACCTGGGGGTTACTCGGGAGACGCAGGACAGCCGGCAGCAACGCTGGCGTGTCTCGGCTCGAACGGTGGGGCAACCTGTCGACCTTCGGTAATTCGAACGCCTTGAAGAGAGTTCCGTTCCCGGGTGCTTGATACCGGCAATTACCCGTATCGGCGGAACTGGATGGGGGTGCTGACCCGTCTTTAACGATGGGAGGTGACCTTGCGCGACGAAGAGAGCTTCGGGCGGTACGTGATGAAGGCGTATCCGGATCTGGTTGGTCGTGCCGTCCTTCTCGTCGGCGACCACGGCCACGCCGAGGATCTGGTCCAAATCTCGCTGGCGTCTGTGTACGCGCACTGGCGTCGGGTGCGCGAACCCGACGCCTATGTGCGCACCGTGATGGCCCGCAAGGCGATCGGCTGGCGGGTACGGCGCTGGCATAGCGAGCTGCCCACCGATCCCCTGCCCGAGTCAGCGGGCGGATCGGACTGGCTCGCCGAGTCCGATCTGAGCAGCGTCGTTCGCCAGGCGCTGCTGGCCCTCCCGCCCGAGCAGCGAGCGGTGGTCGTACTGCGCTACTTCGACGACTGCTCGGAGGCGGAGATAGCCGCTGTCCTCAAGTGCTCGACCGGCACGGTCAAGAGCCGAGCGTCACGAGCCCTGGCCTCGCTGCGCGCCAACGGGCTCCTCACAGAGGAAGGACACATGAGATGACCGACGATCCTTTTTCCCCTTCGGGTCCGGACAGCCAGCCCGAATCGGGCGGTGGGACACCGGAGGAGGACGCTCGGCTGCGTGAGTTGCTCCGGGCCGGTTCGGAGGCGGCGCCCGGCGACGCCTTCTCGGCCGTGTTCGCGGTTCGCAGCAGGGTCCGGCGAGGAAGGATCCGGCTCGGTGGCTTGACCGCCTTTGTGATGGCAGGACTGGTCGCCGGGCTGGTACTCGTTCCCGCCGGCTCGCGCCCGTCGCATACCCCCCGGGTGGCGACGGGTACGACCCCGCCCGCATATCAGCTGACCGGGGCCCTGGTCAGCTTCAACAGCTGCGCCTCCTATCTCAGTTATCTCCGCTCGGAGGCTATGGCCGTCGTGGGCCCCTACGGGCTGCAACCCGACGACGCAGACGACCTCGTCCAACCAGGAGCTATGACCTTCGGCCCATCTCAAGCCGGGCCCGCCGGAGTGGCCATGGGCGCCTCCTCCGCCGACGCGGTGAACTCTTCTCCGGCTGCCAGCGATAACACCTACTCGCAGACCGACGACCAAGTCGCCGGTGTCGACGAGCCCGACACCGTCAAAACCAACGGAGACCTCGTGGTGACCCTCGAGGGATCGACACTTCGGGTCCTGGACCTGCACGCGCACGTCATCGGATCGTTGCAACTCTCCGGAGACACCGGCGGCGGTTTCCTGCTCGCCGGCGACCAGGTGCTGGTCTTCTCCTCGACCTCTGTGACCGGGCCGGAACCGCTCGACTTCGGCGGGGCGTATTCCAACTCACCCCAGCCGGCGGCCTCCCCTGCCGTGGCTCGCGTCGCGGTCGTCGACTTGTCCGACCCCAGCCAACCCCGTCTCGTTCGCACGTTCCTCTTCGACGGGACGATCGTGGCCGCCCGACTGGTCGACGGTCAGGTCAGGCTGGTGTTGCAAACCGACGGGCCTCGGATCACCTTCGTCACCCCCTCGTCGACGGGCAGCAACGAGGCGGCCACCGCCGCCAACCGGGCGTTGATCGCCAGCAGCACCCTCAACGAGTGGCTCCCCGAGTGGCAGATCGAGAATCCCGACGGCAGCACTACGGCCCTTCAACCCGTCGCCTCGTGCGACTCCGTCGCCCGCCCTCAGCAGGCCAGCGGGCTGTCCACCGTCAGCATCCTGTCACTCGACCCGGCCAGCGGCACTCCCGGCCCGGGACTGTCGGTAGTGGCGGCCGGGGACACGGTCTACGCCACGGCCGACCAGCTCTACGTCGCCGGACCCGCCGGTGCCACCCCATACCCGGAGGCCGGAGTGGTCCAGTACGGATGCTGCACCATGATGCCCCCAGCTGGAGCCTCGACGCGTATATATGCCTTCGAGACGCCGGCGTCGGGCCCGCCATTGTTCGAGGGCGTCGGGTCGGTGCCGGGGTGGCTGATCAACCCCTATGCCATGGACGAGGACTCCAACGGGCTCTTGCGGGTGGCGTCCACCTCTCAATCGCCTGGCGGGACCACCGAGTCCCAGATCACGGTTCTCAGTGACTCCGGCGGCCATCTGGCAGAGGTGGGATCCGCCGGAGACCTCGGGCCGGGCGAGTACATCCGGGCCGTCCGTTTCATCGGCGAACAGGCCTACGTGGTGACCTTCCAGACATTCGATCCGCTCTACATCGTCGATCTGAGCAACCCCCGCCATCCGGTCCTGGCTGGGCAGTTGGACCAGCCCGGCTTTTCCGAGTTCCTCTACCCCCTCCCCGGCCAGCGACTTCTCGGCGTCGGCGTCCAGCTCACCGACAACGAGCCCTCAGGTCTGATCGTGGCCACCTACGACGTGTCCAACCCGGCCCATCCCCGCCGCCTCGACTCGTCGGTCCTCGCCTCGGGCTACCAGTACGTCGCCCAAGGGTACGACCCCCACGCCTTCCTCTATTGGGCGCCGGTCGACCTGGCCTTGCTAGCCGTCCCCAGCGACGGAACCTATCCAGGATCGGGGGGCGCCTCCTCCATGTATACCGGATTGGGGGGTGACTCCTCCGCTGTCGCGGCATACCAGATCAGCGCAAGCGGCCAGCTGACGCGGACCGCCACCCTCAGCCACGGCACCGACGTGGCGACCCGCTCCGTCGTGATCGGCAACGAAGTGTGGGCCGTGACAAGTGGCGGCATCATGACGGCAGACCTGACGGACCTGCCGGCCACTACGTGGCACCCTTATTGAAGCCCAGCCGCCTCCAGCCGCCGGATCCACCTCTGAGATGGCCTCCCTCGAAGATTCGAGTCGCGCTTCACCGCGAACTTGCTCAACCCGGAGGGGCCGGCGTCCGAATTAGCAGTCATGACGGTTACAGAGTTGGCTGTCGCTCAGGCGGTTGTTGCACCGTCGCCGACCCTGGCCTCGGCCATCGTGGTGCTGCCGACCTACAACGAGGCGGGAAACATCGGGGCCATCCTGAACGCTCTCCTCGCCGTCGATGAGCGTATCGACGTCGTCGTGGTGGACGACTCCAGCCCGGATGGCACTGCCGCGATCGCCGATGCGGTCGCCGGCGAGCATCCCGGGCGGGTCCACGTCCTGCGCCGGCCAGCGAAGTCAGGGCTTGGATCGGCCTATCGATCGGGTTTCACGTGGGCAACCCGGCAAGGCTACGAGTTGATCGTGCAGATGGACGCCGACGGCTCCCACCCCACGGACCGACTGCCGGCGATGCTGGACCTGGCCGAGACCCGGGTTGCCGACCTTGTCGTCGGCTCCCGCTATATCCCCGGCGGTCGGACGGAAGGTTGGCCTCTCCACCGCCGCCTTCTGTCCAGGGCGGCCAACACCTACGCGCGCTCCGTCCTCGGCCTCGCCCTTCACGATCCCACGGGTGGATTCAAGGTTTGGCGCGCCGCGGCGCTTTCTGTGGCCGATCCCATCGCAACGACTACAGACGGCTATGGCTTCCAAGTCGAGCTGGCAGTCGCCGCGGAGCGGCGAGGTCTGCGCGTGATTGAAACGCCCATCACCTTCACAGACCGCACCATCGGGGAATCGAAAATGACCAGCGGCATCGCGGTCGAAGCAGTCCGCAAGCTGTGGGCCCTTCGTCGCCGCGGCCTGCGTCTGCGGCCGGGCGCTCCTGCGCTCTCCGTAGCCACGCCCGGTCTAGGTGCTGTTCCGCGCATCCACAGCAGCTGGGTCGGTCCGGAGGCCGAAAAAGGGGGACCTCGCGGCTGAGCGGTGATTGATACCTGATATCTTCGAAAGTTCGGACGGTTTGGGCGGGCAAGCCTCAGAAGGGGATCTATATGCGCCGCGGATTGGCGGTCGTGAGCGCGGTCGTTGCCGCGACGGCGGTGATATTGGGTCCGGTAAGCGGGGTGGCGTTTGCCTCGACGTCGGCCAGACCATCGTCTGACCGGCCGCGCATCGCCACTAAGGATTCAGTCAATGAGCGGGCCGATCAGTCAACTCCCTTGCGGGCTCCTTCGGGGACGAGCCGCCCGAAGAGCAAGATGGACGCTAGTTCCGGGCCCACGACCGTCCCTGCCGTCCCGTTTGTAACCGCGGTAACTGCTGAGGGACTCGGGCTGCTGGTGTCGTGGGACCCGAACGAGGCATCCGATGACGTGACGAGCTACAACGTGACGATCACCCCCGCGGCCGGCGGAGCAGCTCCCAGTCCTAAGTGTGCAGGGCCTTTCTCGAGCACCGTGGATGCTTCCAACTCTGCCGATCTTGTCGGCGGTCTCTGCTCGAACGGGGCCTATACGGCCACGACGAGCGCGACCAACTCGATCGGGACGAGCGCCGACAGCCCGCTCTCGCAGCCGGTGGTTCCTCTTATGGCCCAGGTTCCCCAGGCGCCGGTTCTGTCGCCCACCTACGGGAGGGCTGGATCCTTGGCCGTCAGCTGGAACCCTCCCGCTTACAACGGGGGCGACACGGTAAATGGCTACACCCTGTCCGCCAGCTCGGGTGGAACCAAGGTGACCGTCGACCCGCCCGCTGCCGCGACCACGGCCACCATCACCGGTCTGACCGATGGGACGAACTACACGGTTTCGCTGAGCGCCGATAGCGCGGCGGGCTCATCGACGGCGGCGACAGGCTCTGGAACTCCTTCTGCGGCGTATGTCCCGGGGGCTTTGGTCAACGTGACCGCCACCCCGGACGGAGCGGGCGCCATCGACGTTTCGTGGTCACCTCCCCTCGACAATGGGGGCGACAGCCTCACCGGTTTCAACGTCACGTGGCAGCAGGTTGAGACGAACTCCAGCGGCGTGTTCGTGCCGGTCCCAGGCACCTCTCCCGGATCGGCGACCGCGTCGGCGTCGGCCGCCTCCCTTACGATTCCGTCGTCGAGCTTCAACGCCGCCCCGGCGGGTCTGTATTCGATCGTGGTGGCAGCGACCAACCCGGTGGGCACTGGGACGGCCACGTCGACCTCCAGCCCCGTGGCCCCGATGACGTCGATCTCTTCCCATACGGTTGTCCTGTCGGCAGCCACGCTGTCTGCTCTGCAATCTGACACTCCGGCCTCGCCCGGGCCGGGAGACGTCTTGTACTGGCCGTCTCATGCGCCCGCCCAGGTCAGCTCTCTCAAGGTCGGCAAGGTCCTGGTCGCCGCCCAGTCCGCCGCCACTCCCGACGGCCTGCTCGATGAAGTCAGCTCCATCACGCACGACAGCTCCGGCGATTACACAATCGATACGACCCCGGCTGCCCTGACCCAAGCCTTTGGCAGCCTCGCTCTGTCCTCGAGCTCGAACCCCCTGGAGGCACCCGGAGCCAGCCCCTCTCAGATGGCAGCTGCCTTCCGTCCCGAAATGGCCGGCATCCGTCGCCTGAACAGCGACGCGACGGTCACCTTCGATCCGACCCTCGCCCTAGGCGTCTCCTACTCGTCGGAGAAACCAGACAGCGACGACAGCAGCGACGGCAGTACCAGCGCCAGCGGCGGCGTCTACATCAAGGGCGAAGTCGACATCACCCCAGACGTCAGCCTCAACCTCGGTCTCGATCACGGGTTCGTGGGTATTCCCGAGGGGGTCCACATGACCGCCTCCGCCTCCTTGACAACGGCGGCTTCGCTCGCCGCCGGCCTCGAAGGGTCGGTCAGCTATCAGCTCTACGAGTACACCGATCCCGTCCCCGACGACGTGCAGGTGGGACCGGTTCCGGTGCTCATATTCCCCAAGATCCAGATCTTGATCGAGGGCGACGGCGACGTAGGAGTCGAGTTCTCCGCTTCCGAAACAATCGGTGCCAGCGTCTCTTGGAACGGCAGCAGCCCCACTCACCTCGGTCTGACGAACCTGTCCACCCCGATCGAGGTTTCCGGCGGTCCTGTTCCTGATCTGACCGCGACTGGCTCCCTCGGCCTGGGAGTAACGGCGGAGGCATCCATGCAGATCTATGGGCAGGCCGGACCGGATGTGGCAGCCGAGCTCGAGGCTGACGCCGATATCGACTCCGATCCCGCCCCCGGCGAGGCCTACCTGACCATTACTCCGGAGCTGGACCTCAGCGCCGGATTCGAAGCCCACATTCTCGGCTACTCGGCACAGGAGGAGATCACCCTTGCCGCCATCAAGTTCCACGAGTTCGAGATTCTCAAGCCAATCCCGGCGCCCCTGACCGTCACCCCGGGAAGCACCGCTGTAAACCCGGGCGGAACAGTCCAGTACACGGCGTCTGGACCGGATGGAGCCGACAACGACGTCAAATGGAGCCTGGTTGGAGCGGCCGGCGACGCCATCAGTTCAACCGGGCTTTTCAAGGCCGCCGCGCCCATAGGAAGGTACGTCACGGTGGTGGCGACCGACAAGGGAGGTGACGCCGACGGAGAGACGATGGTCACCATCGGCATCCCCTTCTACCCCGTCAGCGAGCTCTTCGCCATCCAAGCCAACAACGCCGAAACGGCGAACGTCAGCTGGATCGCCCCTACCAGCACCGGCGGGTACCCGATCTCCGACTACGTCGTGACGGCGAGCAACGGCGCTGCCACCCAGACGGTGACCGGCGCTTCGGCCACCTTCGCCAACCTGCACTCGGGCGACTCCTACAACTTCACCGTGTACCCGGTCAACAACCAGGGACAGACCGGGCCTGGGGCCACCTCCAGCCTCACGATGGTTCCGCTCTGCACCGACACCTTCACCGGAGGAACCAACGGTCAGGGGACCAGTTGGACGACAGCCGCCGACTGGTCGGCCGAACGAGTCCCCAACGCCGGCGACTGGGTGTGCATGGAGGAGTACGGCGTCACCCTCCCCGCCAGTTCGGTGACAGTCCAGGGAATCCAGCAGTACGGCATGACCCTCACCATCCCGGCCAAGGGCACCCTGACGATCAGCAACACCCTCGCCGAGTACTCGACAGTGAGCGGGCCGGGAACCCTCAACCTGCCGGCTGGATCACAGTCACTACTCGGCTCGGGGTTCACCCTGGCGGGCGGGGTTCATGTAGTCAACAAGGGCTCCATGACGGTGTCCACTCCTGCCAGCGACTATTCCAATGTCCAGATCATTGAGCAGAAGGCCGAGCTGGAGAACGCAGGAACCCTGACCCTCAGCGACTACACGTCCATCACCGGCGACGGCTCGGCACCGAATCTGATCCAGAACGACGCGACCGGGACCATCGTCTATAACGGCTCCCCGAGCGAGAGCGCCATGCTTGCCGTTCCTCTAACCGATGAGGGGACGATCAACGTCGCATCGGGGAAACTCGATATCTCATCGGTGACTATCGCCGGATCCGCCAACCTCACAGGACCAGGGATGGTCGATTTCACGGGGACCTTGACGCTCAGCGGAGCCATGACCATCAGTGGAATGAGGGGCTTTTCGCTGCCCGGCACCGTAACGGTCACAGGCGCGGCCTCCATACAGGACCCCAACGGCCTGTTGATCTCGGGCACGATCACGGGCAGTGGGTCGCTGACCTTGCCAACTGGTTCTACATCGGTGTTGGGCCCGACGTTTCTGTTGTCGGGGGTTCGCCTGGTCAACCAGGGTGCGATGACCATCGACGCGTCCAGCAACGCCAACTACAACTACCAAGACATCAACAGCGGGGGCGTGCTGGAGAACGCGGGCAGCATCAGCGTCGATAACGGGGTCGCCATCTTCGAAGACGGTTCGGCCAGCGATCTGATCCAAAACGACTCGAACGGCACCATCACCTACAACGGGACCAGCGGCGACAACGCCACCATCGAAGTGAACCTCACCAACAACGGCACCATCACCGTCACCAACGCCACCCTCACCCTGACCGGCACCACCACCCTCAACGGCGGGTCCGCCCTGGCCGGTCCCGGCACCATCGACATGACCGGGACGGGATCGCTCAACGGGGCCATCGCCGCTTCGGGAAGCCCGCAGCTGATAATCGCCGGCGGGTTCAGCACCCCCTCATCCACCGTCAACGTGGGCGCGGCTGACATCACCATCTCGGGCACGTTGACCGCGGCCGGCGCCGTCAACTTCGGGACCGGCTCGTTCACCCTGGCCGGCACCCTGGCCGGCCCCGGGACGGTCACCTTGGCGGCTGGTTCTACTTCGGTGTTGGGCCAGAGCTTCATCATGTCGGGGGTTCGCCTGGTCAACCAGGGTGCGATGACCATCGACGCGTCCAGCAACGCCAACTACAACTACCAAGACATCAACAGCGGGGGCGTGCTGGAGAACGCGGGCAGCATCAGCGTCGATAA
>Ga0302326_10000354_pt1 | contig 129559 bp, 140 predicted proteins | sample Palsa_T0_3_FD_202264 | JGI IMG/M metagenome (GOLD analysis project Ga0302326, IMG submission 202264) | Peat permafrost microbial communities from Stordalen Mire near Abisko, Sweden - Palsa_T0_3 | ecosystem: Environmental > Terrestrial > Soil > Palsa > Peat permafrost | place: Sweden: Abisko... | reverse complement strand
GCGAGACGCCCGCAATCGCCTCCCGAAGCGCGCGTCGGTGGAGTGCTGAGTTTCGCGCATTGCGACGACGCCACCTACCTACGTCGGCCGGGCTGTTGCGAACCGGCGTGAATCGATCCGGGCCCGGACCTACGGGTTCGCGCTGGCGGTGCTTTGGGCGTCCTGGCTTGCGACGCTGACGGCGTTCCGCGCGGCCTTGATCGCGGAGCCGTAGCCGCCCTGCGACTGCTGTGCCGCGGGCGCGCTGACCGGCGTCGATGCTCCGGTGCTACCGGCCGCGGGGCCATTGAGGCTCGACCCGCCGGTCGGGAGCCCGACGAGCGCCAGTGCCAGCACGAAGAGCATGGCGATCAGAATCGCGATGTAGCGCACGGATCGGCAATCGACATCACGATCACCGTGGTTGAGGACGTGCGGTCGAATTGGACGCTTGACCGTGGTGATCTCGATTGTCGCGGCGGCGGCCGGTGCTCGTGACTGCTCTCGGACTTTGCGACAACGCAGCGTGGTGCCCGTCGCTACGACGAGGAGTGTCGTGCCGATCCCGTTGACAGCTGGTAGCGTCGGCGTGCCCAGCCGCGTGGCTCGCACGGTAATCGGCTGAAAAACCGGTACGTTCAGGTGGAGACGATGGCGCGCAGAAGGCTTCGGTTCGTTGGTGCGTGTGCTGTGCTGGCTACTATCGGCCTGGTGGTAGGCGTGTCCTCGGTGTCGGCGTCAAGCGTTGTCACCACGATCAACGTCGGTAACGCCCCCACAGCCGTGTCGTCGGATGGCACCCACGTCTGGGTCGTGGGCAACAAGGGGCTCAGCGAGATCGTCATCTCAGGACTGCCAGCGGGCGGGAGCCGGAAGCAGGCGATCAAGTTCACCTCGAAGCCGCCGGAGAACCCGTCGGTCGGCGGGCACTACACGGTGAAGGCGATCGGCGGCAAGTCGGGAAATCCGGTCAGGTTCAGTACCACTGAGTCGAGCCTTAGGGTGTGCGTGCTCGAAACCTCGGGGCCGAGGGTTACGTTCACGGGCGCGGGACGCGGCGTTATCGACGCTACGCAGGCCGGGAACGTCCAGTTCGCTCCCGCGCCGACCGCGACGTAGACGTTCCGCGTCAGCTGACCTGAGGCGCGAAAGGCCAGCGATTGGGTCGCGGCCTCGCGCTGCGCGGCCGACCGGTCGTACGTCAATCCGCGCCGCGCGGCAGGTTCACCTCCCGCCGCGCCTGCTCTCGTCGGGCAGACGATCAGCCTCACGGCCACGACCGAGTTGGGCGCGCAGCAGCACTCGGGCAAGCACCGATCGAGACGGTCGCTTTCGCTCGCGGAAGGAGCCGCGCGACTCGCACCCGCTCGCGCGACTGCTCTTCGCGCCGAGCGGCTGCGTCGCGAGATGCTGGTTAGACGACCGCTCCGACGCAAAGCGGTCACGCATACTCACACGAGGCTTTAGCTAGGGCGGGCCAGGGCCTCCGGCCTGCGCGGCCTGGATGCGTCCTTGCCAGACCGCTTGCGCCCCGAGCGTTCCGGTCCTGTAGACCATGAAGCCAGCGCCGATTGAGAGCAGGACGAGCACGACGCGAAGTGCGGTGAACGTGGACTTGGGGGATAGCAGCCGGTCGACGATGCCAAGGCCGGTCGGCATTCCGCTCGAGATGCGCCGCGCCGCGAACGTGACGATCAGCGTGGCGGTGAAGACAACGTAGATGTAGGCGAGGATGTGCGCCGCCTGCGCGTGCTGGGCGATCAGGTGCGCCGCCTGACCCTGCAGGTGCAGCGCGGCGCGCAGCGCGGCGCCAGCTTGCATCGTGAGGAAGATCGAGCTCATCGCGACGATCGACACCAGTGCGAGCGCTATGCCGTAACGCGTGAGCCACTCCGGCTTGACCATGAATACGATTGCCGCTACGACCGTGGTCGGGATCAAGACGACCGGCACGTGCACGAAAAGCGGGTGTGCCGGCAGACCGCTGTAGATCGTCAGGATCCGGATTGGCAGCGTGACAAAGCCGAGGACGGCGAGCGCCGTCAGGACGAACTCGGCACGCCGCCAGTCAACCCCGCCCGGGCCACGGGCCGTCTCGCTACTCACCGGCGCAAGGCTATGCACGACCCATAAAGCACCTATAAGCCACGCTCCGCAGCCCCGGGGACGCCGCGAGCGCGCCCTCGTGTCATGCCTGCTCTTCGAAAAGGGACGACGCGACCTGGATGGGCGCAGGCTGCTCCTTCCGCGTGAAGGGAGCAGCAGCAGACACGCCGCGGAGCAATGACGCCCGATCCCGTTCGCACGCCGCATACGGGCAGGCGCCGCCTAGCGCTTCTCGAAGACGAAGCGGAAATGGTCGAGCAGCTGGCGCTCGAAACAGACCTTGTTGGCGCTGACACCGGAGGTGAAGGCGAGCCGGAAGTCCGCGCTCCTGAGCCAGCGCGGCACGAGCATCACCTTGAGTAGCGTCTTGCGGGCGCTGCGGGCGCCGGTCAGCTTGCCCCATTCGGTGATCGTCTGGATGTAGTCGAGGCGACCGCTGACGCTCGAGATCAGGCGGAAGCTGGGGTCCGCGCAGTCGATGACCTGCTGCTCGCCGAGCGGTAGCCAGGAGCCGGGGAACTGGCGTGCGAGCAATGCCAGATACCAGGCGTCGGAGTCGCGCGGAGCGTGGACGTCGACCTCGTCGAGCGGGATCATGTTCGCGCCGAAGACCATCGTCTGCAGGTAGAGGCGTCCCTGCGGCGGCAGAACGGCGGCGATGCGGCTGAAGATGTCACGGTAGACGTCGGCCTGGCGGCCCGCGCGATATTCATCCGGCGAGCAGAAGTGCTCGAACGCCCCCAGGCTCGCGACCGCGTCAAACGGACCGAAGCTCGCGCGGTCGAGATTGCGTGCATCGAAGACGTGCACATCGAGCCCGTGCCGCTTACACGCCGCGTACTGCGCGCGCGAAAGCGTCACACCGACGCCGATGGCGCCGCGATCGCGAGCGTAGTTGAGGAGCGGACCCCAGCCGCAACCGAGGTCGAGCAGGCGCCGGCCGTCCGTGATGCCGATCTGCTCCGCCACATACTCGTGCTTGCGTTGCTGGGCCTGCGCGAGACTGAGCGAGAAGTCGCCGTCGTACTTGGCGCCGCTGAAGTCCGCGAGCTCGCCGAGGCTGAGGCGGAAGACGCGGTCGGTCAGCGAGTAGGTGAAGTCGATGTCCCTCTGGTCGGCCATCGCGGTGTTGAGCCTAGACTCAATCGCGATGTCAGATGGCTCGAGCACCCAGGCCGAGGTCGTACTCGACGCCCTTTCGAGCCGCGCCGACGGCGCGGCAGTGCGTGCGCTGCACGGGGTACGGGCGGCGGTCGTCGGCGGCTTCGTCCGCGACACGCTGATCGGCCGCGTGCCGCGTGAGATCGATCTCGTCGTCGAAGGCGACACGGCTGAGCTCGCGGCGGCGCTCGGTGGCACATTGACGAACTACGAGCCTTTTCTTGCGGCTCGTGTGAGCAGGGACGGCTGGTCGATCGACATCACCCAGGCGCGGTGTGAGCACTACTCACAACCGGGCGCCCTGCCGACCGTCGAGCCGGCGAGCCTCGAGGATGACCTCGCACGCCGCGACTTCACTGTCAACGCGATCGCCGTCACGCTCGACGGTGGCGATCTGCTCGCCGCCGAGGGCGCGCTCGAGGACCTCGCGGCGCAGCGTCTGCGGGTCCTGCACGACGAGAGCTTCGTCGATGACCCGACGCGCGTTATGCGCCTCGCGCGCTATTCCCTGCGCCTCGGTTTCAGCGTTGAGCCACATACCGCAGCACTGGCGCATCAGGCCCGGCTGGACACGCTGACGGGAGCACGGATCGCTGCCGAGCTGCGCCTGGCGCTGCTCGAGCCTGACCCGCTCGCGCCGCTCGCCGACCTCACCAAAAAACTGCCCATCACGGTCGACCGGCCGCTCGTGCAGGCAGCGCTCGCGCTCACGCCGGCGGACGGTAGCCGCGAGCTGGTGGTGCTCGCCGCAGTGACCCGTGAACGCGCGCCCAACGAGTGGATCGGGTCACTAGAGCTCACCGCCCACGAGCGCGACGTCGTCCTCGGCGCGCGTCGTGCGCCGGAGATCGCCGCGGCAATCGCGGCGGCCGGATCGGCGAGCGCGCTGCGTGAACGACTGCGTGGCGTGCCGGTAGAGGTCATCGCCATCGCTGGCGCCCTGGGACCATCCGCAGCGGCGGCGCGGTGGCTCGAGCAGCTCCGCTACGTGACGCTCGAGATCGACGGCCACGACCTGATCGCGGCCGGCATCGACGCCGGCCCAGAGCTCGGTGAGCGGCTCGAGCGGACGCTGGCCCGCAAGCTCGATGGCCAGCTTGCACCAGGCCGCGAGGCCGAGCTGGCGAGCGCCCTCGGAGACAGCGGTTGAGCCCCGCAGGCGGGAGCCGAACGACCGCTGGGCAATCGTCAGTGAGCCCCGTGCGGGTCGAACTGACGCATGCGCGCGTGCTGTTCAGCGGTCGCACAGAGGGCGACCTCGGGCGCACCAACCTGGTGGCGAGCAACGAGGTGCTGGCCCACCGAGATGCATTACTTGCACTGTGCGGGCTGCCGGCGATCGCTGTTGGAGGCCAGGTGCACGCGAGCAGCGTGGCGATCGCGCAGGCCGGTACGGGCTACCTGGTTGCCAGCGGCGAAGCCGACGGACAGGCGACACGTCGCCACGGCGTCGGCGTCGGCGTGCACGTGGCCGATTGTCTGCCGATCGCGGTGGCCGGCGAGGGCGGGGTCGTGATGCTGCATTGCGGCTGGCGCGGTCTGGCCAGCGGAATCGTCGGCGAGGGCGTGCGCATGCTGCGCGCGATCGGCGTCGAAGGTCCACTCGAAGCGGTGATCGGACCCGGCGCCGGCGGCTGCTGCTACGAGACCGGCCCCGAGGTTCACGCGAGCTTCACGAGCTATGGGGCAAGCGATGGGCGCCTGCTGGATCTAGCCGTGATTGCGGCGGCGCAGCTGCGCGAGGCGGGAGTGGCGAGCGTCATCGACGTCGGCCTGTGCACGCTCTGTGCCGACGCCGACCTGTTTTTCTCGCATCGCAGGGACGGGCCCGAGAGCGGGCGCCAGGGGGGTTTCGCATGGCTGCGCTGAGCAGCGCGCGCGTCGCTTCGAACCTCGCCGAGGTGCGCGAGCGGATCGACGCCGCCGCCGCGCGCGCCGGACGCGATCCGGGCGAGGTCGAGATTCTCGCGGCGGTGAAATACCTCGCCGGCTCAGAGCTCGAGGCGCTCGCCGACGGCGGCATCACGCTGGTCGGTGAGAACCGCGCCCAGGACCTGCTCGAGAAGGTGCAATACGCCGAAGGCCGCCTGCGCTGGCATTTCATCGGCGCTCTGCAGTCGCGCAAGGTCAAGCTGATCGCGCCACACGTGGAGTTGGTCCACTCCGTCGCCAGCGAATCGGCACTGCGCGAGCTCGGCCGTTGCGCGCCACCCGGCCTCGAGATCCTGATCGAGGTCAACGTCGCCGGCGAGGCGGGCAAGGCCGGTATCGCCCCGGCGCAGATCGATGCGTTCATCGCCCGCAGCGACGTGCCGGTGGTCGGTTTGATGACGATGCCGCCGCAAACGGCGGACCCGGAGCTCAGTCGCCCGTATTTCGAGCAGCTCGCCGCGCTGGCCCGCGAACGCGGCCTGCGCCACGTCTCGGCGGGCACGAGCCAGGACTTCGAGGTCGCGGTCGAGGCCGGAGCAACGATCGTGCGGCTCGGTACAAGCCTGTACCGTTAGCCTTGCCGGTGGCGCTAAAGTGTCACCGCGGCAGGGAAGTGCACCTACTGACGCGAAACACACCCTGACCCATGGCGCTCCGTGACTCCTGGCATCGCACGCTCGTGTACTTCGGCCTGGCCGAAGAAGCTGACGACGCCTACGACTATGACCCCGACACCGGTCCTGAGCTGGCGCTCGAAGACCGCTATCGCGAACGCCCCAACGTGCGCCGCCTGGCACCACGGCGCCGCGGTGATGACATCGATGACATCTTTGCCGACGAGGAGCCACGCGGCCGTCAGGCGACCGTTCTGCGCCCCGTACAGGGTGGACGGGGCGGTGGTGGAGGACGCGATCACAGTGCCCGCGACTTCCAGGTCCATGTCGTGCATCCGAAGTCGTTCAACGACGCTCAGCAGGTCGCCGACAAGTTCAAGCGCGACGTCCCGGTGATCCTCAACCTGCAGGATTCCGACCACGACCTTTCAAAGCGGATGATCGACTTCGCCAGCGGACTCACCTACGCGCTCGACGGCGGCATGCAGCGAATCGCCGACAAGGTCTTCATGCTGACGCCGCGCAACGTCGAGCTGTCAGCTGAGGAGCGCGCACGGCTGATCGAAAAAGGCTTCTTCAACCAAGCTTAGGGGGCCGGCGGTTTTCGCTGACGCGAAAATCCGGCGGCCCGACTTAGCACGCTTGCCGTCGCCAGCAAGCGTGTGCACGAGAATTCGGAAGGTAGCCTTGGGCCTATGACTCAACTTGGCTTTGTTGGGGCTGGGAACATGGCTCGGGCGTTGGCGATCGGGTTGGACGAGCCGGCGCTGTTCACCGATGGCGGATCGGGTCGCGCCGCCGCCCTCGCCGCGCACGTCGGTGGCGAGGCCGTGGAGTCAAATCGCGAGCTCGTCGAGCGCGCCGACGTCATCGTGCTCGCGCACAAGCCGGCGCAGCTGGCGACGATCGCCGCCGAGCTGCTTGGCGCCAAGGTCGTGCTTTCGCTGCTCGGTGGGGTGACGATCGAGCAGCTCGAGGCCGTGCTGCCCGAGGCCGCGATCACGCGGGCGATGCCGAACACCGCGGTCGAGGTCGGCAAGGGCGTGACCTGCGTCTGTGGCGCCGAAGGCCTCGACAGCCTGCTGGAGCGCGTGGGCCGCGTTGTGCGCCTACCGGAGCGGCTGATGGATGCCGCCACCGCGGTCAGCGGCGTCGCGCCGGCCTACGTGGCGCTGATCGCCGAGGCCTGGGTCGATGCCGCTGTCGGCCAGGGAATTCCGGCTTCGCAGGCGGCGGAGCTGGTCTGCGCGTCGCTCGCCGGCGCGGCGGCGCTGCTCGAGGAACGGGGCATGGACACGCTCGGTGTGCGCCGCGAGGTGACCTCGCCCGGCGGGATGACGGCGCGCGGCCTGCGCGTGCTCGAGCGTTCCGGCCTGCGGGCGGCGTTCAGCGACGCTGCCGCCGCGGTCGTCGGGTCGGCGAAGTGATCGTCGTTCTCGCCAGCCTGCGCTACCAGATCGCCAACTACGTTGACGTGCTGGCCTGGGTCTACACGGTGACGATCATTCTCTACATCGTCACGCAGTGGATCTTCGCGGCCGGCCTGCGAATCCCCTACAGCCGTGCCAGCAACGCGTTCCTCAACTTCCTGCGCGATGTCTGTGAGCCGTTTCTGAGCCTGTTCCGCCGAATCCTGCCGTCCTTCGGCGGGCTCGACTTGAGCCCGGTCGTCGCGATCATCGTCCTGCAGCTCGCCGGCTGGCTCATCTCGCGCGCGATCCGTGGCTAGCGCGAGTGGGCCCGCCGCCCGCGCCGCCCGGCATCGCGCCGGCGTCCTCGCGCTGGTCGTGTTCATCCTCGACCAGGTGACCAAGGCGCTCGTGCGTAGCTCGATCGCTGTCGGCGACGAACGCCATCTAGTGCTGGGAGTGATGCTCGTCCACGCGACGAATAGCGGCGTCGCGTTCAGCCTGTTCAGCGGCAGCGCCACTATCGTGACGGTGCTCGCGTTCATCGGCCTCGGGGTACTGCTTGCGTTCTTTCTCCGCTACCGCACATACCCGCTGCTGTGGCTGCCGATCGGACTGATTACCGGCGGCGCGCTCGGCAACCTGATCGATCGGCTGCGAGCCGGTGCCGTGACCGACTTCATCAAGCTGCCGAGCTGGCCGGCGTTCAACCTCGCCGACAGCGCGATCACGATCGGCGTGTTCGGCTTGATCCTGATCGTCGGACGCAGTGGAACTACGCGTCCCAGCTGAGGCGGCCGGGCAGCGCCTGGACCGCTATCTCAGCGAACACGCCGGCTCGCGCGCACAGGCTGCGCGCTGGATCGAGCTGGGCGCCGTGACAGTCGACGGTCGCAGTGCGCGTAAGGCCGATCGTTTGGGCGGTGGCGAGCTGCTCAGCGTCGTTCTTCCCGACGTTGCGCGCGAGTTGGATGACACGGGCCCGCAGGCACCGTTTCGCATCGTCTATCAGGACGAGGACCTGCTCGTCGTCGACAAGCCGGCCGGCGTCGTCGTCCATCCCGCGGGCGGCCATCGTCACGGCACGCTGTCGCAGGCGCTCGCGGCACTCGGTGCCACCGGCGGCGAGCCCTGGCGTCCGGGGATCGTCCACCGCCTCGACAAGGACACGTCCGGCATGTTGGTGGTCGCCAAGGGCGAGGAGGCGCATCGGCGATTGAAGGCGGCGCTGGCCGAACGGGCGATCGTGCGTGAGTACCTCGCGCTCGTCGAAGGCCGACCGCCGGCCCGCGGTGGCACGATCGATGCGCCGATCGGCCGCGACCGGCGAGCGCGACGGCGGATGTCACTCGACAGCGACCATCTGCGCGAGGCGCGCACGCATTTCACGCTCGAGCAGGCGCTGCCCAGCGCCAGCCTGCTGCGGGTCCGCCTGGAGACCGGGCGCACACACCAGATCCGCGCCCACTTCGAAGCGATCGGGCATCCGGTCTGCGGTGATCGCGAGTACGGGCACGCCGGTGGCTATGGCCTCGAGCGCCAATTCCTGCACGCCGCCCATCTCGAGCTGGCGCAGCCGTCGAGCGGAGAGCCGCTCGCGTTCGACTCACCGCTTCCCGCGGATCTCAGCGCTGCGCTTGAGCGCGCACGCGGTTGATCAGAACGCGTATCCTCGGTCTGTCAACCAATTCAACCCGCACGGCTCCATGGTCGTGGGCCTGCCCGAGCGCACGCGTGCTCGGGTCCACCTGACCCGCCGAGCGGCATCGTCAACACATAAAAGGGAGCAGTACCGTGGCTCGACCCGGGATCAAGGAGCTGTTGGAGGCCGGCGTGCACTTCGGCCACCAGACGCGCCGCTGGAACCCCAAGATGCGCCGCTTCATCTTCGGAGAGCGGGACGGCATCTACATCATCGATCTGCTGACGACGCAGCGCCTGCTGGACCAAGCGCTCGACTTCGTCGGTGAAGTGGCGCATCGCGGCGGCACCGTGCTGTTCGTGGGCACGAAGAAGCAGGCCAGCGACGCCGTGCAGGAGGTAGCCGAGGCGGCCGGCATGCCGTACGTGAACCACCGCTGGCTCGGTGGGCTGATGACCAACTTCCAGACGATCAGCGAACGCATCAAGCGCTTGCACGATCTCGAGCGCTACGAGGACGAGGGTCAGCTGGCGCTGCTGCCGACGCGCGAGCGGATGGCGGCCGAAGCCGACCTGGCGAAGCTTCGCGCGAACCTCGGTGGCGTCAAGAACATGAAGGGCACACCGGCCGCGATCTTCATCATCGACCTCAAGACCGAGGCGATCGCCGTGCGCGAGGCACAGCGCCTGCGGATCCCGATCATCGGCCTGGTCGACACGAACTGCGATCCCGACGGGATCGACTACGTGATTCCCGGCAACGACGACGCGATCCGCTCTTGCACCGTGATCGCCAAGGCGATCGGCGACGTCGTCGAGCAAGAGGCGAACGTGTATCGGGCCGAGCAGGAGAAACTGCGCAAGGAAGCCGAGGAACGCGCGCGCAAAGAGGCCGAGCGTCGCGAGGCCGAAGCAGCGGCCGCAGCCGAGGCAGCAGCCGCTGCGCAGGCACAGGCAGCGGCCGAGGCCGAAGCGGCAGCCGCTGCCGAGGCGCAGGCAGTGCCAGTGGTGGCTGCGGCAGCCGCCGCGCCAACCGAAGCGCGGCCTCCACGCCAGGCAGCGCCAGCGCCGCGAGCGCAGACCGCCTCACGGCCGGCACCCGAGCCCGCCGCCAGCGCCGAAGAGCCGACGCCGGCGCCCGACGCCGGCGCCCAGGCTGTCGAGGCGGCCGACGAGGAGGCCGCCGCCGAGGCGGTCGTCGAGGAGGCGATCGAAGAAGCCGTCGCGGAGCTGATCGTCGAGGAGGCAATCGAGGAGGCGGCGGTCGAGCAGGCGATCGAAGAAGCCGTCGAAGAGCTCGTAGAGGAGGCAGCCGAAGTCGCCGACGCAGGCCCGCCGCAGGCGGCCGAGGAGGCCCCACCGCAGGCGGCCGAGGAGGCTGCTGATGCCTGAGATCTCTGCTGCCGACGTCAAGGCCCTGCGTGACCGCACCGGCGCCGGCATGATGGACTGCAAGCGGGCGTTGACCGAGTCCGGGGGCGATGTCGAGAAGGCGATCGAGATCCTCCGCAAAAAGGCCGGCAAGCGGATCGAGGATCGCGGCGACCGCGTCGCTTCCGAGGGCACGGTGCAGACCTACATTCACCACACCGGCAAGATCGGTGTCCTCGTCGAGGTCGACTGCGAAACCGACTTCGTCGCCCGCAACGCGGACTTCGTCAGCTTCGCCAAGGATGTCGCCGCGCATATTGCGGCGGCCGCGCCGCTCTGGCTGACGCCGGACGACGTCCCCGCGCTCGAGCGTGACCGCGAGCTTGCGATCTTTGAGCAGGAGGCTGCCGACAAACCGGAGGAGATCCGCGACAAGATCGCCGCGGGCAAGCTCGCGAAGTGGTTCTCCGAGGTCGTCCTGCTGGAACAGGTCCACGTCAACGCCGACAAGCATGAGGGCAAGACGATCCGCCAGCTGCAGCACGAGCTCGCCGCCAAGACCGGTGAGAACGTGTTCATCCGGCGCTTCGAGCGATTCGTCGTCGGCAACTAGCGACGATGAGTACGGACCCCGTCTTTACGCGCGTCCTCGTCAAGCTGTCTGGCGAGTCGCTGATGGGCAAGCTCGACTTCGGCACCGACCCCGAGCGCGTTGCCGCGATCGCCGGTGCCGTCCGCGCGGTCGTCGACAGCGGCGTACAGCTGGCGATCGTCCCGGGCGGCGGCAACATCTACCGCGGGCTGAAGGGCGCGGCCGCCGGCATGGATCGCGCCACCGGCGACTACATGGGGATGCTGGCGACAGTGCTCAACGCGCTCGCGCTGCAAGACGCCTGCGAGAAGGAGGGTGTACACACCCGCGTCCAGTCGGCAATCACGGTCCAGGAGGTCGCGGAGCCCTATATCCGCCGCCGCGCGATGCGCCACCTCGAGAAGGGCCGTGTCGTTATCTTCGCCGCCGGCACCGGCAACCCGTTCTTCACGACCGACACCGCTGCGGCGCTGCGGGCGAGCGAGATCCACGCCGACGCGATCCTGATGGCCAAGAACGGCGTCGAGGGCGTCTACAGCGCCGACCCGGCGGTCGATCCGGGCGCCACCTTCATTCCCGAGATCACGCACATGGAGGCGATTCAGCGCCGCCTCGGCGTCATGGATGCCACAGCGCTGACCCTCTGCATGGAGAACAAGCTGCCGATTTACGTCTTCAACGTCGACGACGAGCGCAACATCGGCCGCATCCTCAGCGGCGAGAAGGTCGGCACCCTCGTGACGACTCCATAGGCGCCGCGCTCTGGTACCTTCACGCGCCATGCGCCGCGAGCCGCTCGCACTCGGACTCGCCGCCGTCCTCGGTTGCCTGCTGAGCGTGCCGGTGGCCTCGGCGGCGCCGTTCGCCGGCACCGCGCCGGTCGTCGGCGGTGATAGCGCGATGCTTGCGATCGCGGCCAACACGAAGTCCGTCAACGGTTCGCTGGACGCCGTGATCAGCGGCGCCAAGTTGAAGCTCACGGGCACCGTTTCGATCTACGTGCCTGGCCAGACTGTCGCTGTTGCGGCGTATCTGAACGGCGTCCTCGTCACGACGCAGACCGTCCCGATCAATGCCGACGCGACGAGCGTGGGCGGTGCGACAGGGAGCAGCGGCGTCAGTGGCGCAAGCGGCACATCGGGCGCGAGTGGCACGACCGGCACCAGCGGCGCTACGGCTGGCGGCAGTTTCACGCTATCGCTGAGCGTCAAGGGCAGCGGACAGCTGACGATTCAGGCCACGCACGCCTTGACCGCCGCGCAGGAGCTGTTGGTGTCCGATCCGATCTACGTTCATCTCGTGAGCTCCCACGTGCACGCCGGAGAGCGAGGACTCGCGGTGCGCGTCCTGCAGGCCTACCTCAAGCGCGGGCATTTCATCGTCGGCGCTCGCGGCGTCTACGACGCGCGGACGCAGCGCGCGGTGCTGGCCTTTCGCAAGATGGCCGATATGGCGCGGACGATGGTGGCCAACGACGCCGTCTTCAAGGGACTCGCCGCCCGACGCGGGAAGTTCAAGGTGCGCTATCCCAAGCAGGGGCGCCACGTCGAGGGCGACCTGACACACCAGGTGCTGGCGCTGATTGGGGCCAACGGCAAGGTGCAGCGGCTGTACCCGATGAGCTCGGGCAAGCCATCGACGCCGACGCAGCCCGGCAACTTCCATGTCTGGTTGCGCGAGCCGGGCGTCAACAACGACGACATGGTCGATTCGAGCTTCTTCAACGGCGGTGACGCGATCCACGGTTACGACCCGGTGCCGGCCTACGCCGCGAGCCACGGTTGCCTGCGCGTCCCGGTCCCGGACGCCCTCAGCATCTACGACTGGATCGCCGGCACCGGCGTGCCGGTCGACGTCTACTACCGCTGAGCGGCCTCGACTCAGGCCGCGTAGCTCACGCGCCGCGGAGGACGCTGTACCACAGCCGGTCGGTGACCTGGACGATCGCCTCGGCGACGCGGACATAGCGGCGGTACAGGTCCTGCGCCGCGAGCACGGCGCGGAGATCCTCGACCTTGAGCAGGTCCGCCATCGCCTCGCGGTAGTCGCGCTCCATGTGGTGCACGGCGTCGCTCGCCTCGTCTGATTTTCGGCCGGCCGCCTCAGGCTCCTTGAGCAGCAGCGCCAGACCCGCGATCAGCGCCGAGGTACCGTCGGCGAGGCGGGCGCCCATCTTCCCGGCGTGCTCGTCGGGCGCCCATTTGAGGATCTCCGCTTCGCGCAGCGTGTTCCGCGCCTCGTTGATCACGCGGTCGACGCGCTCGGAGAGGATGTAGAGGTCCTCCTGGTCGACCGGCGTCGACAGCGCCGCCTGGAGGGCCTTCAGCAGGTCGCGTCGCGCGTCGTAGGCCGCATCGCGCGCGGCGTTCAGGGCAACCGCGGCCTCGTGCCCGCCGCCATGCGACCAGGCGGCGAAGGCCTGCATCCCGTCGGCGGTGTGCTCGCCCTGGATTACCAGCAGCGCCGGCACGTCCTGCGCCGCCGGCAGGAGGACGCGCCGCCACCAGCGCCTCCGCGGCGAGGCATCGGCGCGGCCGCTCATCGCAGCGCTCCCGAGATCCGCCCCAGCTCGAGCAGCGCCGCCCCCGCCAGGGCGCAGGCCGGCACCGTGACGGTCCAGGCCGAGATCACGGTCCGCACCGTGGGCCAGTGCACATGTCGACGCCGACGGGCGGTACCGACGCCGATCACGCTCGACGCGACGACCGTCGAGCTGCTGACCGGGGCACCAAGAAACGCTGCGCCGAGGATCACAGCCGCCGAAGCGCCCTGCGCGGCGACCCCGTCCAGCGGACCACCGCGATAAAACCGCGAGGACACGGTGCGCACGATCCGCCGGCCGCCGGCTGCCGTACCGGCGGCGAGCGTGAACGCGACCACAGCGGTCACCCAGAACGGCACGGCGAAGCTGTGCACGCTCCCCGCCGCGACGAGCAGGGCGGTCGCGAGCCCCATCGCCTTCTGCCCGTCGTTGGAGCCGTCCGCCAGACCAACAAGCCCGGCCGTAAACCAGATCGTCCCCCGCAGCGCCGGCACCAGTTCGCGTGAGCCACGGCGCAGCAAACGCCCGAGCAAGCGCCGCAAACCGCCTGCGGCCAGGCCGCCGAGCAGCGGGGAGATCACGATCGCCAGCAACGTCCCGAGCACGCCGTATGGATGCACGCCCCGCACACCGCCCCAACCTACCGCCCGCCAGCCGCCCTGGACAATTGCCGCGCCGGCCAGGCCGCCGACCAGAGCGATGCTCGCACTGACCGGAATGCCGCGGCGGGCCAGCAGCACCGTGAAGCCCAGCGCGGCCACGCCTCCGGCCAGGTAGGTGGCGGGCAGATCAGCCGCAGCCACGTGGACGAGGCTCCTCATCGTCAGCGCCACGGCCTCGCCGGCGAGCAAGCCGCCGGCCGCGTGGGCCAGGAACGAAAAGGCCATCGCACGCCGGTAGGACGCGGCCTTCGTGGCGATCAACGTCGCACTCGCGTTCGGGGCGTCGGACACGCCGAGCACGAAGGCAAAAACGAGCACCACGGCAAGCGCGGCAACCCCGGTGACGCTCAAAGCACCCGACTCGACGCGCGGATCATAGCTCCGGTGCGGCCGCTCGCCGCCGCAATCGGCTCGCCAATCCGCGCAGCGCATCGGCGCGGCCCCATAGGTGTTGGCCGTCGGGGGACGCGTTATCCTCCCCGCCACGATGGCTTGGGCATTTCCCCTGCAATGGCAATAATCGACGAACTGCTCGAGGATGCGCGCGAGCGCATGCACAAGTCGGTCGAGGCGACCACGCACGAGCTCGGCACCGTTCGCGCCGGGCGCGCGAGCCCCGGCCTGCTCGACCGCGTCGAGGTCGACTACTACGGCACGGCGACGCCGCTGCGCAACCTCGCCACGATCTCCGCGCCCGAGCCGCGGCTGCTAACGATTCAGCCGTTCGACGCGTCCACGATCAAAGCGATCGAGAAGGGGATCAACGAGTCCGATCTCGGCCTGACGCCTTCCAACGACGGCAAGATCGTGCGCCTCGCGATCCCGGAGCTCAACGAGGAGCGCCGGCGCGAGCTCGTCAAGGTCGCCCGCAGCCTCGCCGAGGACGGCCGGGTCGCCGTCCGCAACATACGCCGCGACGTGATGCACGACCTGCGCGAGCTCAAGGAGGCCGGCGAGACCGGATCCGATGACGAGCACCGCGCCGAGGTCGGGCTGCAGAAGCTGACCGACACGAGCATTGCTGAGCTCGACACGCTGCTCAAGGGCAAGGAAGCAGAGATCCTCGAGGTCTGATGAGCCCGGCACGCGGCGACGACGCAGCCCGGGCGCGGTACGTGGCGATCATCACCGACGGAAACGGACGCTGGGCCAAGCAGCGTGGTGTGTCGGTCGCCGCGGGTCACAACGCCGGCGCCGACACGGTCAAGGCGCGCCTGCGCGACTCGGTCCAGTTCGGCGTCCGCGAGCTGACGGTTTACTCGTTCTCGACCGAGAACTGGACCCGTCCGCCGGCCGAGGTCGCGGCGCTAATGCGGATGCTCGGCCGGCGGATCAAGGGCGAGGCGCCGGAGCTCAAGGAGGAGGGGGTGCGGCTGCGCTTCATCGGCCGCCGCGAAGGCATCTCAGCCGCGCTCCAGCGCCAGATGGACTGGGCCGAGAGCGAGACCGCGGCCAACGACCGCATAACGCTGTTCGTGGCGTTCAACTACGGCGGCCGCGCCGAGATCCTCGACGCCGCACGCCGCTTCGAGGGCGGCGAGGAATCCGACTTCCGCGCGCTGCTCTACGCGCCCGAGATGCACGATCCAGACCTGATCATCCGCACCAGCGGCGAGCAGCGGCTCTCCAACTACCTGCTCTGGCAATCCGCCTACTCCGAGCTGATCTTCCGTGACGAGCTGTGGCCCGATTTCACGCGCGAGGCATACGCCGAGTCGCTCGCCGAGTTCAGCTCGCGTCGCCGGCGCTTCGGTGGACGTTGACGGTGCGCTGATGGCCCCGAGCTCACGTCGTGAAGAGCCGACCCCTCTGGCCGCGCCCACGCCCCCAAAAATGCGCTCGGAGCTCGGCGCACGCGTGCTCGTGGCGATCCCCGCGCTGGCCTTCGCGATCGTCGTCGTCGCACTCGGCGGCGCCGTCTTCGACGCGGCCCTGCTGCTGCTCGGTTGGGCCTGCCTGTACGAGCTCTACCAGCTCTACGCCGACGCCAACCCGACCCAGCTCGCCGGCTTCATCGCGCTGGCCGGGCTGATCGTCGTCGCCGCGCTCGGGACGCGCGACCAGCTCCTGCTCGTCGCCGTGGCAGCGCTACCGATGACCTTCCTGCTAACACTCGTCAGCCCGCGCGGCGGCGCCTTCGGGCTCTCGCTGACGCTGCTGGGGGTCTGGTGGATCGGGCTCGCGCTCGCCCACGCCGTGCTGCTGCGGCGACTGCCGCACGGCGGCGGGATCGTGATCGACGTGCTCGTCGGTACGTTTGTCGGCGACAGCGCCGCCTATCTCGGTGGGCGGGCGATCGGCCGCCATCGGCTGGCGCCGGTGATCTCGCCGAAGAAGACCGTCGAGGGGCTGATCATCGGAATCAGCGCGGCCGTCGCGTCGGTCTGGGTTGCGAGCCTCTTTCAGCACTGGTTGCACACCGGCGACGCGCTGCTGCTCGGGGCGGGTGTTGCGCTTGCGGCGCCGCTCGGCGACCTCTTTGAGAGCTACATCAAGCGCGGCGCCGACAAGAAGGACACCGGTCGGCTGTTCGGCGCACACGGCGGTGCGCTCGACCGGCTCGATGCCGTGCTGTTCAGCGCCGTCGTCGGCTATTACATCTGGCACGCGATCCTGCTCAAATGATGAGCGGCGCGCGTCGCATCCTGATCCTCGGCTCGACCGGCTCGATCGGCCTCCAGGCGCTCAGCGTGATCGCCGACAGCGACGAGTTGGAGCTCGTCGGCCTCGCGGCACACTCCTCGTGGGAGCCGCTGGTGGCGCAGGCGCAGGAGTTTGGTGTGCGACGAGTCGCGCTGTCCGATCCGGCGGCTGCCGACCGCGCCGAGCTCGCCTGGCCCGGGGGCGAGGTTCTCGCCGGCATCGCCGGCGTGGCCGAGCTGATCGCGGAGTCTGGCGCCGATCTCGTGCTCAACGCGATCGTCGGCTCGGCCGGGCTCGGGCCGACGATCGCCACGCTCGGCGAGGGCATCGACCTCGCGCTGGCCAACAAGGAGTCGCTGGTCGCCGGCGGCGAGCTCGTGACAGCACTGGCCGAGGCAACCGGGTCACAGATCATCCCCGTCGACTCCGAGCACGCTGCCCTGCACCAGCTGATCGCGGCCGAGCGCGCCGCGGGTCCGGGCACGATCGAGCGGCTGACGATCACCGCGTCCGGCGGCCCGTTCCGCGGCATGTCCGCCGAGCAGCTGGCGTCGGTGAGCGTCGAGGACGCGCTGCGCCACCCGACCTGGGAGATGGGGGGGAAGATCACGATCGACTCGGCGACGCTGATGAACAAGGGACTCGAGCTGATCGAGGCCCACCACCTGTTCGGCGTGCCCTATGACCGGATCGATGTCGTTGTGCATCCGCAGTCGATCATCCACGGCGCGATCGCCTTGTGCGACGGCGCGGTGCTCGCCCACCTCGGCCTCCCCGATATGCGCGTCCCGATCGCCTACGCGCTGCACTATCCCGAGCGCGCCGGGCTGGCGGTCGCTCGTCTGGACCTGGCGACGGTTGGCAGCCTGACCTTCGAGCCGGTGGATCTCGAGACCTTTCCCTGCCTGCGGCTGGCGCGCGAGGCCGCGCTCAGCGGCGGTACTGCACCGTGCATCCTCAATGCCGCAAACGAGATCGCGGTGCACGCGTTTCTCACCGGCAGGATCGGCTTCACGCGGATCCCCGAGGTGATCGCGGCGACGCTCGGCTCGGTTGAGGCACAGCCACTGGCCGAGTTCGAAGTCCTGTTTGCCGCCGACCGCGAGGCCCGAGAGAAGGCTCGCGGGCTTGTCGGCTGACGCCGACAACCCGCCTCGCCTGGCCGGTTCGCGTGTGATGGATCGCTCGGCCGCGCGTAGAAGTTGTGTGGCACGGAGGTTCGGCGCGGTCCTGGTTGGCGTGGTGCTCGCCGCGTGTGGCGTGCTCGCCGGCTGCGGCGGCAGCATGCCGGCAGCCGCGCATGGCCTGGCCCAGGCGCAGTCGCCCGTGCTGCGCGCGCCGGCCGATATCGCGCTGCTCGCTCGTCGCAGCGCGCGGGCGGTGCTGGCCCGGGTGCGTCTGCCCGCCGGCGCCAGGCCGGTGCCTGGGACATCGCGCGTTTTGCAGCCACCCACGTTTCACAACGGTGCGGCGTTTGGCGATGACTACGGCTACGTCAGCATCGTAGAGTCACAGCAGACCTGGCGCGTCGCGGCATCGCCGCAGGTGATCCTGAGCGACGTCAGCGCTGCCCTGGGCCCTGGCGCCACCAGCACGGGCGAGGGCTACGGCTCGCCCGCGGGGGCAATCGAGTCCGAGACCTGGTCGCTGCCGCGTTCCGACGCATGGTTCAGCCGGCGTGACCTGTCGGTCTCCGTCAGCGCGGGACCGGGAAACCTCAGCACGGTCGCGGTCGCCGCCCGAGTCGTCTGGATCCCGGAGCTTCTGCGTATCCCGCCGGGCGTACGATCGGTCACTGTCGCGCTGACGCCGAGCGGGAAGGTCTTGGTGCGCGTCAGCCATCCCGGCGCGGTTCGCGCGATCATCGCCGCGGTCGACGCGCTCAGGCCGGACGAAGCCGTACACGCGATCTTCGGCTGTCCGGCGCTGATCGGCCCAAAGGGCCCCACTGAGCTGCGCCTCACATTCGCGAACGCGGCCGGACAGACCCTCGCTGTGCTCGCCACCGAGTGGTGTCCTGCGGACGCCAGACTCAGCGTGACCGGCCATGGCTCGCTGCAGCTGTTCGCCGGCGCCGCACTGGTCCACGAGCTCGAGGCGATCAGCGCCACGCGGCTGCGGGTCAGCACAACCTAGGTCCCGGGCGCAGCCTTACTTGCCGCTAAGCGCGCCTGCCAGACTTATGGCGTGGCGTGGGTCATCGCGATCGGCGGGATCATCCTGCTCATCATCCTGCACGAGGCGGGACACTTCTTCGCCGCCAAGGCCGTCGGCATGCGCGTCGAGCGCTTCTCGCTGTTTTTCCCGCCGACGCTGATCAGCTTCAAGCGGGGGGAGACGGAGTACGCGATCGGCGCGATACCTGCCGGTGGCTACGTGAAGATCACCGGCATGAGCCCGGAGGAGCTCGCCGATCTCGATCCGGAGCTGACCAGGCGCGCCTACTACGCGCAGAAGCCGTGGAAGCGGATCGTCGTGATCCTCGCCGGACCTGGGACGAACCTGCTGATCGCGCTCGTGATCTTCACCGCCGTGCTGTGGTCGGGGAACCTTGGTGGCGCGAACACGATCGGCAACCTCGCGCCTCAGGTCACAACGCTCGCCGCCGGCACCTCCGTCGATGAGCTGGTGGCGGGCGAGCCCGCGATCGGAAAGCTTCGGCTCGGCGATCGGATCATCAGCGTCGACGGCCACAAGGCGACGGGCAACCTGATCATCAAGACGATCGTCGGCGATTCCTGCGCCGGCAGCCCCGTGCAGGGCTGCCGCGCCGCCAAGCCGCTCAACTTTGTCATCAAGCGCAACGGTGCAACGCGCGGCGTCACGATCTATCCCGAGTACGAGCGCGTGACGCACAAGATGATGGTCGGGATCGTCCTCGCGGAGGCGCGCCCGTTCGGGTTTTTCGGCGCGCTCGGCGCCGGCGCGGCAACGATGTGGAGCGTCACCGAGTCGACGCTGACGGGCCTGGCGCACGCCGTCACCAGCGCCAAGGTGCGAAGCCATCTTCACAGCATCGTGGGGATCGCACAGGTCACCGAGCAGGCCGTCGCCGCCGGCCCCGCCTACGGCTTCGTGATCCTCGGTCTGGTGTCGATGATCCTCGGCGTGATCAACCTCTTCCCGTTCCTGCCCCTTGATGGTGGTCACGTGCTGTGGTCGGTCGCGGAGAAGCTGCGCGGTGGTCGCGTGTCGACGCAGGCGATGTGGCGGTTCAGCTCGGTTGGAATCGTGCTGCTCGTGTTCCTCGTCGTCAGCGGCATCAGTAACGACGTCAGCCGGCTCTCAGGCGGCTGAGCGCCAAGGACCGACGCACCCGAGATTTCGCAGATCTCGGTCTCACTCGCGCAGTGCCGTCCGCGTTGGTTGCGATACTCGCGCCATGGGTCAAATCGGCAACAGGGGTCTGCTCGTGAAGATCGCAATCGGCCTTGTCGCGGTGCTGCTCGCGTCGACGTGCGTCTATGGCGTACGCCGCCGTTCGAGTCGCGCCCGCAGCTGATCAGTAGCCGCCGTAGCGCAGAGCGCACGTTTTGCGCGCGCAGGTCTGTCGTAACCGGTGCCGCGTAGACTTTGGGCATGGCATCTGAGCGTCAGATCATGGTTGGCGACGTCCCGATCGGCGGTGGCGCGCCGGTCGCCATCCAGACGATGACGAAGACCGAGACGGCGAACCTCCCGGCGACGCTCGAGCAGATCCGCACGGTTGCCGAGGCCGGCGCTGACATCGTTCGCGTCGCCGTGCCGCGCGAGCAGGACGCGGAGGCGCTGAGGACAATCGTCGCCGAGTCGCCGATCCCGGTGATCGCCGACATCCATTTCAACTACACGCTCGCGCTCAAGGCGATCGACGCTGGTGCTCACTGCGTGCGCCTGAACCCCGGCAATATCGGCGGCCCGGACAAGGTGGGGATAGTGATCGAGCGCGCCAAGGAGACCGGCACGCCGCTGCGCGTCGGTGTCAACTCGGGTTCGCTGCCTGCACACCTGCGCGACCTCGAGTACACCGATCCGGTCGAGGCGCTCGTCCGGGCGGCGGTCGAGACCGTCGAGCTGATGGAGCGCCTGGACTTCACCAACTTCAAGGTCTCGATGAAATCGACCTCGGTGCCGAACACGATCGCGTCGAACCGTGAACTAGCCGCGCGGATTCCCTACCCCCTGCACCTGGGGGTGACCGAGGCCGGAACGAAGTGGTCGGGCTCACTGAAGTCTGCCGTCGGCCTCGGGACGCTGCTGGCTGACGGGATCGGCGACACGATCCGAATCTCGCTGTCGACCTTCCACGCCGAGGAAGAGGTCAAGGTCGCCTGGGAGATCCTCAAGGCGCTGAAGTTGCGCGAGCGCGGGCCCGTGCTGATCGCCTGCCCGACCTGCGGCCGGCTGCAGTTCGACATGGACACCGTCGTCGTCGAGGTCGAGCGCCGTCTCGCCGCCTACGACGACCCGATCGAGGTCTCGATCCTCGGCTGCGCGGTGAACGGGATCGGCGAGGCCCGCCACGCCGACTTCGGCATCACCGGCGCCAAGGACATGGGGATGATCTACTCCAAGGGCGAGCCGCTGAAAAAGGTTCCGACGGAGCGGCTGGTGGACGAGCTGTTCGCCGAGATCGACCGCTACTACGCGGCAGGCCGGACGGTGGTGCGCGACGAGCAGAGCGCCGCCGAAGCCCGCGCCTGGCTGGCCGAGAACGAGGACGAGACGGCGTTGACGCCGGAGCGCATCGCGATGCTCGAAGCGGCTGCGGCACAAGAGGATGCGAGCGTCGCGGCGCTCGAAGAGAGCGAGTCCCCGGTCAAGGGGCGTCGCTTCTCACGCACCGCCTAGGGCTGGCGCCGTTTCCCCAACAGCGACAGGCGCCCGTAGGGAGGGCGCCGGTCAGCGCCCTCCCGTCGCTTGGACTCAGGAAACCGCGCTCAGACGCGCTGCAACCGTGTCCCAGTTGACGACGTTCCACCAAGCGTCGATGTAGTCCGGGCGGCGGTTCTGGTAGAGCAGGTAGTAGGCGTGCTCCCAGACATCGACGCCGAGCAGCGGCGTCTTACCGGCGCTGATCGGGCTGTCCTGGTTGGGCGTCCCGACGATCTCGAGGCCCGAGCCGTCGTGGACGAGCCACGCCCAGCCGGAGCCGAACTGGCCAATGCCGGTGCTCTTGATCTTGGCCTGGAAGTCGGTGAAGGAACCGAATGTGCTGTCGATCGCGCTGGCGAGCTCGCCGTTGGGCTCACCGCCACCGCTGCCGCTGAGGCTCTCCCAGAACAGCGAATGGTTGTAGTGACCGCCACCGTTGTTGCGCACCGCGTTGCGCTTATCCGGGGCGACGTCGTCGAGCCTCGTCAGCAGCTCCTCGATCGGTAGCTCGGCGAGGTCGCTGCCCTCGAGCGCCGCGTTCAGATTGGTCACATACGCCTGGTGGTGCTTGTCGTGGTGGATCTCCATCGTGCGCGCGTCGATGTGCGGCTCGAGCGCATCGGTCGCGTAGGGCAGGTCCGGAAGCGTGTATGCCATCTGTTCTCCTTGTGATCGGGGTAGCGCTCACAATAGCTCGCGGCCGTGAGCTGCTCGATGGCCGCGCAACCTCGTAGGCTAGAGCGCGATGACGCGGCTCTCGAACTACTTCCTCCCGACCGAGAAAGAGGCCCCCGCCGACGCCGAGGCGCTGTCGCACAAGCTGATGGTGCGCGCCGGCCTGATCCGCCAGATGGGCGCCGGTTTGTGGACGTGGCTGCCCGCCGGCTGGCGTGTGGAGACCCGCATCATCGCGATCCTGCGCGAGGAGATCAACCGGATCGGCGGCCACGAGATGCTGATGCCGCTGATCCAACCGGCCGAGCTTTGGAAGCGCAGCGGCCGCTACGCGATCGAGGAGCTGTTCAAGCTCGAGGACCGGCGCGGCGCCGAGCTCGTCCTGGCGATGACCCACGAGGAGGCCGTGACCTCCCACGTCGCGCAGGTCATCCGCTCCTACCGCGAGCTGCCGCTGATCCTCTACCACGTGCAGACCAAGGGGCGCGACGAGCCACGGCCGCGGGCCGGTGTGCTGCGCACGCGCGAGTTCCTGATGAAGGACTCCTACAGCTTCGATCGCGACCAGGCCGGCCTCGAGCAGAGCTATGCCCGCCACATCGAGGCCTACGACCGGATCTTTGACCGCGTTGGGCTGCGTTGGTATCGCGTCGCCGGCGATGTCGGGCTGATGGGGGGGACCGGTGCGCACGAGTACATGGCGCCGTGTGCGGCCGGGGAGAACGAGGTCGCGCTCGCACCGGGCTATGCGGCGAACGTCGAGATCGCCAGCGCGACCGCGCAGCCGGTCGCGCTCGAAGATCCGCGCCCAGCCACCGAAGAGGTCTCGACGCCGGGCGCGACCACGGTGGCTGACGTCGCGACGATGCTCGGGCTGTCGACGGGCGCGCTGTTGAAGGCGTTCCCGGTGGTCGTCGAAGAGCGGGGCCTGCTGCTCGTGCTCTTGCGCGGCGACCATCAGGTCAACGAGATCAAGCTCGCTGCGGCGCTCGGCGCGCCCTGGCGCAGCGCCAGCGAGCAGGAGATCGCCGAGCAGCTGGGCCCGGCGGGATTCATCGGACCGGCGGGTCTCGACGGACGCGTGCCGATCCTGCTCGACGATGGTGTCGGCGAAGGCAGCTACGTGACCGGCGCGAACCGCGCCGATACGCATCTGCGCGGCGTCCAACCGGGGCGCGATTTCGCCTTCGAGCGCGCTGATCTGCGCCGCGTCCAGGCCGGCGACTTGATCGACGGGCACCCGATAGAGATCGAGCCGGCAATCGAGGTCGGCAACATCTTTCAGCTCGGCACCCGCTACTCGCTGGCGCTCGGAGCCAGCTATCTCGATGAGCGCGGTCAGGAGCAGCCGATCTGGATGGGCTCCTACGGGATCGGGCCGGCACGCATCGCGGCGGCGGCGGTCGAGCAGTACGCCGACGAGGTCGGGATCTCCTGGCCGGCCACGATCGCCCCGTTCGCCGTGCACCTGGTCGTTCTCGGCAAGCCGGGCAGCGTCGAGCGCGAGCTCGCGGACTCGCTGTACGAGACGCTCAGCGACGGCGGCATCGAGGTCATCTACGACGATCGCGACCTCGGCGCCGGCGAGAAGTTCGCGGACGCCGAGCTGCTTGGCTGTCCGTTGCGCCTGACCGTCGGTCGGCGCGTCGCCGAGAGCGGTGAGATCGAGGTCCAGGTCCGTCGCGGTCGCGAAGCGCGACCGGGCGTGAAGACAGGCGAGCTCCTCGCGCGGGTGGAGGAGCTGTGCCGCGAGCTCGCCTGAGCACGCGGCGGCTGCTCGGTCTCGATCGCTCCGGCCCGCCGCCGCCGCAGACCGCCAGCGGTGCCCCTTGGCGCCCGTGGACGATCCCCAACGCGATCGGCTACGCGCGAGTCGTCCTGATTCCGGTCTTTCTGCTGCTCGAATACCGCTCCCGCAGCGGCACCAATTCGCTGGCCGGCGTCTGCTTCTTCTGCGCCGGTGCGGCTGACTACCTCGACGGGATTGCGGCCCGGCTGACCGGTCAGTACAGCCGGCTCGGCGCGCTGCTCGATCCACTGATCGACCGCACGCTGGTCCTCGCCGGGGCCGCGGTGTGCTGGTCCTATGAGCTCCTGCCACGCTGGGCACTGGCGCTGCTGCTGGTCCGCGAGCTGCTCATGCTGCTCGCCGGGCAGGCCTGGCTTCGGCGTGGCTTTGATCTGCGCATCAACTGGCCGGGGCGGATCGCCGTCGCGCCGACGATGTTCGGCATCTGGCTCGGCCTGCTCGCCGTCCGCTCGGTCGGCGAGGTGTTTCTGTACGTCGGGTTGAGCCTCGCCTGGATCGCCACCGTCGTGTATTTTCGCGACGGTTTGACTCGAACATCAGTCTAAAGCTCAACTTGACCCTTCGGTCGAGCGGGGTTATACTCGGTCGCGCCCCCGGCAGAAAGACACGATGGACGACACGTTTCCAGATCTCGGTTCGCTCACTGACACAGAACTCAAGGACCTAATCTCGGTGCTCACCGCCGAGGAGGTGGATGTCTCCTATCGGCGGCGTCTGCTGCACGGCAAGATCGACATCCTGCGCGCCGAGCTGGTCAGCCGCCTGCGCCACAAGCACGACGACGGCGAGGAAATTATCAGCGGCGATGACGTCGCGAGGCTCACAGAGATCCTCGCTGGACGGGCCGTCGGCGACCCCGCGTCCGACGCGCTCTGAGTAGGCACGGCGCGATGGCTCTGCACTGCGCCGAGTGCGGCTTCGTCAACCCCGAGGGCGCCAACTACTGCCAGAAATGCGGTGCACTCGTCGACCACGAGGCCGGCGACGAAGCGGCGACCGCCACCTACCGCGTCGGTGAGACCGGCGACTTCGTCCCCGTCGACCTCGACGACGTCATGGATGATGGCGCCGCAGCGCTGGTGATCCGCGCCGGCGGCGGTCGCGCCGGTGAGAGCTTCGCCGTGGCCGGCGAGCGTATGACGATCGGCCGGCGCCCGGATTCGTCGGTGTTCCTCGATGACATCACCGTCTCGCGCGATCACGCGCTGCTCGTCTTGCGCGGCGACGACTGGTACCTCGACGACTGCGGCTCGCTCAACGGCACCTACATCAACCGCAAGCGGATCGACTCGCAGCAGCTGGCCGACGGCGACGAGCTGCAAATCGGCAAATACAAGCTCGCCTTCCGCCAGCCATGAGCACGATCCCTGAACTCAAGATTCCGGAGCCTGCGCGACCGCTGACCAAGTCGACGACGATCGGCGCGGTTTGCAAGGCGCTGTCGGCGGAGTTTCCCGACATCTCGATCTCGAAGATCCGCTACCTCGAGGACCAGCGCCTGCTCGCACCGCAGCGCAGCGCCGGTGGCTACCGCAAGTACAGCCCCGATGACGTCGCGCGACTGCGCACGATCCTGCGTTTGCAACGCGACGAATTCCTGCCGCTGCGCGTGATCCGCCAAGAGCTCGCGAACGGACGCCAGGGTGCCGCCGAGGTCCCGGAGACCGAGGCTGGAGACAACGCGCGGCGCTGGCGGACGAACGTCGGCGTGAACGACTCACCCGCCTACCACAGCCTTGCCGACGTCATCGCCGACACGCGTGCCGACGAACAACTGGTCGCCGAGCTCGAGGAGTACGGCGTGATCAAGGGCGAGGTCCGCGACGGCACGCGCTATTACGACGAGACCGAGCGTGAGATCGTGCGCGCCGTGCGCGAGCTCGCGCGCTACGGCGTCGGCGGGCGCAACCTGCGCGTCTTTCGCTCATCCGCCGATCGCGAGGCGAACCTGTTGCAGCAGATCCTCGCGCCGGCGTTGCGCTCGCGCAACCCGGAACGGCGCAAGGAGGCGCTGGAAGCGCTCGAGAACCTGGCCACGGTCTCGACGCACCTCAAGCACCTGCTGCTGGTACGCGATCTACGCCGGATCGCCAACTAACGTGACAGAAGGGCTCGGCCTGACCGAGAGTGTGGCTTTCGACGGCCTCGTCGGCCTCGAGATCACCGAGGTCACGCCGGAGCGCGTGAGTGGGCGGATCGCCGTCCGCGATGAGCTCCTGCAGCCGTTCGGGGTGATCCACGGCGGCGTCTACGCGACGATTGCCGAATCGTTGGCCTCGCACGGCACCGTGGCGGGGGTCTGGACCGAGGGTTCACTGGCCTTGGGCCTCTCGAACCACACAAGCTTCCTGCGCCCGGTCAGCCAGGGCACCGTGACGGCGGTGGGGCGACCGCTGCACCGCGGTCGAACAACCTGGGTTTGGGACGTCGAGATGACCGACGGCAACGGCGCGCGCTGCGCGGTCTCGCGCGTCACGATTGCCGTGCGCCCGCGCGACTAGCGCTAAGGCCGGTAGCGGTTGGTGATCGGCATGCGCCGGTCGCGGCCGAAGGCACGCTCCGTCACCTTTATGCCCGGCGGCGCCTGACGGCGCTTGTACTCGGCCCGGTCGACGAGCGTGATAACGCGATCCACCGCGGCCGCGGGCAAGCCGCGCGCGATCAGGTCCTCGCGTCCGGCGCTCTGCTCGACGTAGCCGCGCAGGATCGCGTCGAGGACGTCGTATGGCGGCAGCGAGTCGTCGTCGCGCTGCCCGGGGCGAAGCTCGGCGGTCGGCGGTCGCTCGAGGATTGAGTTCGGGATCGTTGTCTGCGCCAGGTTGCGCCAGTGAGCAAGCGCGTACACGAGCGTCTTCTCGATGTCCTTGATGACGGCAAAGCCGCCCGCCGAATCGCCGTATAGCGTCGAATAGCCAACGGACATCTCGGATTTGTTGCCGGTCGTCAGGACGAGCCAGCCAAACTTGTTCGACAGTGCCATCAGCAGGTTGCCGCGAATCCGGGCCTGCAGGTTCTCCTCGGTGATGTCGCGCTCGAGCCCAGCGAACAGATCCACGAGCACCTCTTCGTAGCCGAGCATCGGCGCGGCGATCGGCAGCTCGAGCAGGCCAACGCCGAGCGCCGCGGCGAGTGCGCGCGCGTCCGCCTGGGTCTCGGCCGAGGAGAACTCTGACGGCATCACGACCGCCGTCACTCGTTCGGGGCCGAGCGTGTCGGCGGCGATCGTTGCGACAAGCGCCGAGTCGACGCCCCCGGACAGGCCAAGCACGACGTGGCTAAAGCCGTTCTTGCTCACGTAGTCACGCAAACCGCATTCCAGCGCGCCATAGATCTCGGCCTCGCGCGGAGAGCGCAGCGCGGCGATCCGGACCGCCGACGGAGGCGCGGCAACGATCGGCAAATCGATGCTGGCCAGCAGGTCGACGCCCGCCCCGTAGCCGGGGGCGAGCGCAGCGGCCGGCTCCGCCGCCGCGAGGTCCAGATCGCAGACCAGCATCTCCTGCTCGAATTGGGCGGCCCGCGCGAGCAGCTTGCCACGATCGTCGACGACGAAGGAGTGTCCGTCGAAGACCAGCTCGTCCTGCCCACCGACGAGACCGCAGAAGGCAAATGCGGTGGCGTAATCGCGCACGCGCTCGCCGACCATGGCCTCGCGCTCGAGACCCTTTCCGGCGTGGTAGGGAGAGGCCGAGATGTTCAAGATCAGCCGCGCGCCGGCGCGCGCCAGCTCTGAGCACGGCGATCCCGGCAGCCAGATGTCCTCACAGATGGTGATTCCGATCCGCTGCCCTGCGAGCTCGATGGCGCCGGGGCGAGTGCCGGGCTCGAAGTAGCGCTGCTCATCAAAGACGCCGTAGTTCGGCAGATGGATCTTGCGGTAGATGCCGGCGATCCGCCCGTCGGCGAGGATCGCCGCGGAGTTGTAGACCGCCCCGTCATGTTCGGGGAAGCCGACAATCGCGACGATCCCGGCGGTCTGCTCGGCGAGGCGCGCGAGCGCGGCGCGGGCGTCGCGCAGGAAGTGCTCCTGATAGAGCAGGTCCTCCGGCGGATAGCCGCTGAGGGCGAGCTCACCGAAGGCGACGAGCTGGGCACCGGCATCACGGGCGCGGGCGATTCCGCTCGCCAGCGCCGCCTCGTTGGCGGCGAGGTCGCCGACCGTCGGATCGGTCTGGCAGAGCGCCAAGCGGAGGACGGAGGCAGCGGTCATCAACGAATTATCGCCGAGCGCGGGAGCGGCTCCTGCTGGCGCTCAGCGCGGTCGAACCGGCGAGTCGAGCCGGTCCAACCAGTAGCATTGGCGAAGTTCCAAGACCGCCGAGTCGTCATCGCGTACTGCGCAGGCGAGCGGGGGACCCACTGCCGGGGACACGGTGCAGCCTGCGCCGAGTCTTCGGATGGGGCGAATCGGCCGCGCGAATGCGGTTGTAGCGACTACGGATCGCAGCTCAACGGTGAGCTGCGGCCATCGCCGCGAGCCCGACAGCTAACCCCGTAGGCGGCGACAGGCAAGGAGTGCACGTGATCAGAGCAAAACTGATCGCGCCCACGGCTGGCGCGATCGCACTGCTGTGCTCGATAGGGCTCAGCTGTGGAGTGTTGACGAGCAGCGCAGCATCGCCAGCGGCGGCGGTCCAGGCGCTGCCCAAGGCGGTTCTCTCAAGCCGCGTCGTTCAAAAGAACGTGCTGGTCGGGCACGAGCTCGCGGTGAGCGGAACGCTCGAGCCGGCGCTCGCGACGAGCCTGGTCCGCCTGCAGCAGCGCCGAGGGCACGGCTGGATCGATGTCGCGGCCGCGCACAGCAGCGCCAGCGGGCGCTTTGTCCTGCACGCCTGGCCGCGGCGAATCGGTGCGTTTACGATGCGCGTCGTTGTCAGCGGCGTGCCGGGCGACGCGGATCCGGACGGTGCGAGCGCGAAGGTCTACGTCTACCACCAGGTGATCGCGTCGTGGTACGGACCGGGCGGGCGCACCGCGTGCGGGCAAGAGTTGACGGCGTATACGCTCGGCGTCGCCAACAAAACGCTGCCGTGCGGAACGATTGTCACGCTTCGCTACCGCAACCGGACCGTGCGGGTGCGGGTGATCGATCGCGGCCCCTATGTCGCGGGACGCGATTACGACCTCACATACGCGACGAAGCGCGCGCTGCGCGCGGGCGACCTGACGTTGCTGTGGGCAACCCGCTAAATCGGCAGCGCGAGCTGCCGTCCGGGGGCGTCAGCCCGCCCGCCGGCCAGCGAGTCCTCAAACGCCGCGACCCGAACACCGAGCAGTCGAACCGGGCGCGGTGGCGCGTAGGCGCGAAGCAGCGCCAGCGCGATCGTGGCGATCGTTTCGCTCTCGTTGGTGGAGCGCTCGAGTGTCCGCGCGCGTGTCACCGTCGTCCAGTCATCGAGACGTACCTTGACGGCCACCGTGCGGGCACGGCGAGCCTGGATCCGCAGGCTGTCGCCTAGTTCGCGGGCCAGCTGCACGAGTACTTCCTCGAGGCGTTGTGGGTCGCTGACGTCGGTGGGAAACGTCAGCTCGCTCGAGCGTGACTTGGCCACGCGGACGACCTCGACCGGCGTGTCGTCGTGAAAATGGGCGCGCGCGCGGAGCGCCGCCGCGAGCCGCTCGCCGAAACGCTCCGCCAGCCGCGAGTGCTCGGCGCGCTGCAGATCGCCGACGCTGGTCAGGTCGAGCGCCGCCAGCCGCTCGGCGGTCTTCGGTCCGATCCCCTGCAAGAGGCGAACCGGATGGTCGGCGAAGTGGCTCACCGCCTGTTCGCGGCCCATCGCAACGAAGGCTGCCGGCTTGAACGACGCACTGGCGGTCTTTGCGACCAGCCGCGATGGGCCGACGCCGACGGAGATCGTCATCCCGGTCTGCGAGCGCACCTCGGCAACGAGCTCCCGCAACAGCGGCAGCGGCCGTGGGATCGCGCTGAGATCGATATAGGCCTCGTCGATCCCAACCTGGCCGACAGTCGCAAAGCGCGAGCGGACGATCTCCCACACGTCGTGGCTCTTGGCGCGGTAGGCGGCGAAGTCGGGCGTCAGGAAGATCGCCTGGGGGCAGAGCGCACGCGCGCGGGCTGCGGGCATCGCCGAGTCGATGCCGAAGCGACGCGCTTCGTAGTTCGCCGTCGTGACAACGGCCCGCGGTCCCGATCCGGCGACGACAAGTGGCAGGCCACGGGCCTCCGGGTGGCGCTGGAGCTCGACCGAGGCATAGAAGGCATCGATGTCGAGGTGCGCGATCACTCGCCGGATTTCGCTCACCTGACGATTGTTCCGGCCGGCGCAGACGGTAGGGCGGGCGAGCTCGCTTGCAGCACCGCTCGGCGACGTGCGTAAGCTAGGGCAACGGTAACCCCGATGAGCGAAGCCACGGAGTTCAGGATTGGCAGCGATGTCGTCTGTCGCGACGGCGCTTGCGGCGAGCTGCGGCGCGTCGTGATTGATCCGATCGCCGGCACGCTGACGCACCTCGTCGTCCAAGCCAAGCATCAGCAAGGCAGCGGCCGTCTCGTCCCCGTCGAGCTCGTGGAGGGGACAACAGAGCAGATCCAGCTGCGCTGTTCGCTGTCGGAGTTCGCGGCGCTGGAGGACGCTGAGGAGACGCAGTTCATCTCGGGACCGGCCGGACAGTGGGGTTACACGGAAGAAGAGATGCTCGCCTGGCCCTACTACGGACTTGGCCTGGGCGGGACCGGGATCAGCGGCATGGTCGGTGGTCCGCCGGTGACGATCCACGACCGTGTGCCCGCTGGTGAGGTCGAGGTGCGCCGCGGTGAGCACGTACACGCCACGGATGGGGCCATCGGACGAGTCCAGGGACTGGTTGTCGATCGCGCTGATCACCACGTCACGCACGTCCTCCTCGACACCGGCCACCGCTGGGACAGGAAAGAGGTCGCGATCCCGATCAGTGCCGTCAAGCAGGTCGGTAACGAGGTCCGGGTGAACCTGACCAGGGACCAGGTACGCGACCTGCCGGAGGTCGACGTCGAGCGTCCCGCGTGAGCCACCCGGCCCACGCAGAGCACCACCACGGCGTCGCAGCGCGCGGCGACGAGAACAAGCTGACGATTGCGCTGGCGCTGATCGTCAGCTTCATGGTCGTCGAGGTCGTCGTCGGCGCCCTCGCACACTCGCTGGCGCTGCTCTCGGACGCCGCGCACATGCTCACCGATGCCGGCGCGATCGGCCTCTCGCTGTTTGCGATCCGACTCGCGGCGCGGCCGGCGAAGGGCGCGTGGACCTACGGTTTCAAACGCGCAGAGATCCTCTCGGCGCAATTCAACGGCGCGACACTGCTCGTTCTTGCGCTGCTGATCGTCTACGAGGCGATCACGCGTCTCGTGCACCCAGCCGGCGCCCAGGGCACCCCGATCCTCGTCGTCGCCCTGGTCGGAGTGGTCGTGAACCTCGGCACGAGCTGGACCCTGTCACGCGCCAATCGTCAGTCGATGAACGTTGAGGGAGCGTTCCAGCACGTCCTCACCGACCTCGCGGCCTTCATCTTCACTGCGATTGCCGGGATCGTGATCATCACCACCGGCTTCCGGCGCGCCGACGGCATCGCCTCGCTCGTGATCGCGGCGATCATGCTCAAGGCCTCCTACGGGCTGCTGCGCGAGTCTGGTCGCGTGTTCCTGGAGGCCGCGCCTCGGGGACTCGACCCGGATCTGATCGGTGGAGCGATGGCCAGGCACGCCGGCGTGAGCGAGGTCCACGACCTCCACGTCTGGGAGGTCAGCTCAGGGTTTCCGTCGCTCTCGGCGCACGTGCTGGTCGGAACGCAGATCGATTGCCACGTCGTCCGGCGGGGGCTCGAAACGCTCCTGCTCGAGCAGTTCGCGCTCGAACACACGACGCTTCAGGTCGAGCATCGTGACGAGGAGCTGATCACGATCGAGCCTGCAGTGCAGCCGGACGCGTGAGCCCGGCGGCCGGCACCGCCGACGCGTAGGCTGAGCGCAATGTTCCTGCTGTTTCTGATCGCCATGCTGGTCGCCGAGATCATTGCCTTCATCGAGGTGGGGCACGCGATCGGCTGGCTGCTGGCGATCGTGGCGCTGATCGGGATCTCTGTGCTCGGCACCCAGGTGGTGCGGATTCAGGGGCGCTCGGCGATCGAGCGCGTCTCGCTGGCGCTGACCGAGCGACGCGCGCCGGCTCGCGCCGCGCTCGACGGGCTACTCGGATTTCTCGGCGGCGTGTTGCTCGTGATCCCCGGCTTCGTGACAGACGCCTTCGGCGTGCTGCTGCTGTTGCCGCCGACTAGAGCGCTCGCGCGTCGTTGGATGTCGCGCCATTACTCGGGGCGCCTGATGAACTTCGTCGTAGCGACGGGCCGCTTCGCCTCAGGCGACCGCGGTGGGCGCCCGGCGGACGTCGACTCAACGGCGGTGGACGACGATCTCGAGCAGCTCGAGCGCTGACGCAGCGCCCGCTGCTTCGGTCGATCGGCCGCCGGCATCGAAGTCCGCCGTGTGGTCGGCGCTGGTCGTCGTGTACGTGGCGTGGGGCTCGACATTCGTCGGCATCCGGATCATGGATAGGACGGTCCCGCCGCTCGTCGGGGCGGGGATCCGCTACCTCTCAGCCGGTCTCGTGATGTTCGTGTTTCTCTTGGTCCGCCGCCGTGCGGTGCCCCGAGTCCGCGCCCGCGAGCTGGCCTCCGTCGCGCTCGTCGCGATCCTGCTGCTGACCGGCGGCAACGGCTTCGTGACATACGCCGAGCACAAGGTCCCGGCCGGCCTGGCGGCGCTCGTCGTCGCGTCGGTGCCGCTGTGGCTGCTGGTGATCCGCATCCTCACCCGCGACCGGCCGCCGCGCGCCACGCTCGTCGGCCTATGCGTCGGGTTTGTCGGCGTTGCGTTGCTGGTCGCACGAGGCGGAGGCGAGCACGGCGTCGCCGTCGTGCAGTTGCTGATCGTGCTCGCCGCCTCGCTCTCCTGGGCGCTTGGCTCGTGGGCGTCGAGTCGGTTGCCGATGCCCAGCGACACCGCAACCGGCACCGCACTCGAGCTGCTGATCGGCGGCGCCGCGCTGAGCGTTCTCGGCCCACTGCTCGGTGAGCGCTGGAGCACGCTGGCGCTGCACGCCTCCGCACAATCGTTGCTGGCGATCGCCTATCTCGCGCTGATTGGCTCGCTGTTCGCCTTCACCGCCTACGTCTGGCTGCTCCAGCACGCACCGATCTCGCAGGTCTCGACCTACGCCTACGTCAACCCGGTGGTGGCGGTGGTGCTCGGCGCGCTGGTGCTCGGCGAGCGCGTGACGACGACGACGATCATCGGCGGCGCGATCATCGTGCTCGCCGTGGCGCTCGTGCTACGAGCCGAAGCGCGTGTCCAGACGAGCGCCATTGCCGACGATCGCCCGTTGTAGCGCGCCGGGGCGCTTCAGAACAGCGCCGCCGCCAATTGGCGACGGGTCGCGCGGGCGAGCGGGTCGTCGGCGCCGATCCGGGCGAGCTCGCCGACGAGGACGCGTCGCACGTCCTCGCGGTAGCCGGTGCCATCAGGGAGCGCGGCGAGCAGCAGCTCGAACGCGGTTTCGCCATCGCCGGCGTCGAGCGCGGCCAGCGCGTCGCTGAGCTCGCCGGCCTGCTGCAGCGCGATGCGGGCGCGCAGACCGTCGGCTTCGAAGCCGCCGGCGACCGGTTCGAGCACGCTGAGGGCGGCCTCGAGCTCAGCCCGGGCGATCAGGATGCGGGCGAGCGGAACCGCGGCCTCGGCCCGCGCCGGCTCGAGCTCGACAGCGCGACGCAGCGAAGCCTCGTCACCGGCGGCGGCGAGCCGCTCTGCCTCGGAGGGAACGAGCGCATCGAAAAACGCCTCGACCGTCGGTCGCGGCTGTGCGCCGACGAACTCTGCGACGAGCTGGCCGTCGCGAAAGGCCTTGACCGCGGGAATGCCCTGGATGTTGAACGCACGCGCAAGCTCGGGGTTGGCATCGGTGTCGACCTTGGCGAGGACGACTTCCTCCTCGCGCGCGGCAGCCGCCGCCTCGAGCAGCGGTCCGAGCTGCTTGCAGGGGCCACACCACGACGCCCAGAAGTCAACGACAACCGGCACCTGGCGCGAGCGCTCGATCACCTCGCGCTCGAAGCTGAGCTCGCCAACGTCGATGACCGCCATCGCTACAGCGTACGATCCGCGGCGATGGAACGCGAGATCTCCGCCGGCGCAGTCACGCTGGCGTGCGACGACTCGGGGAGCGGGATTCCCGTCGTCGGGCTTCACGGCCTGAGCGCGACGCGTCGCTACGTCCTGATGGGCTCACGAGCGCTCGAGCGCAACGGCCATCGCGTGGTCCTCTACGACGCCCGCGGGCACGGCAACTCCACACCGCCAAGCGACGGCGACTACTCCTACGCGGCGCTCGCCGGCGACCTCTCGGTCGTGCTCGACTCGCTCGCGCTCGAGCGCGCGATCCTCGTCGGGGCGTCGATGGGCGCCCACACGGCGGTGCACTACGCGCTCGAGCACCCCGAGCGTGTGGCAGCGCTTGCGCTGGTCACCCCGGCCTACGATCCGCGGCGCTTCGCGCCCGGACTTGGGCGCTGGGACGCGCTCGCGCAGGGCCTGCGCGAAGGCGGCGTCGAGGGTTTCCTCGATGCCTACTACATCGATGAGCTGCCGGCGCAGTGGCGCGAGACGGTGGCCACGGTGGTCAGACAGCGTATGGCGGCGCACCGCTATCCGCTCGCTGTGGCCGACGCGCTGCAAGCCGTGCCGCGCTCGCGGCCGTTCGCGTCCTGGGACGAGCTCGCCGCGATCACGGTGCCGACGCTGATCGTCGCAAGTCGCGACGAGGCCGACCCCGCACATCCACAAGCGACGGGCGAAGCCTACGCGCGGGCAATCGCCGGCGCCGAGCTGCTGATCGAGCAGGAGGGACGCTCGCCGATCGCCTGGCAGGGCGGGCAGCTCTCGCGCGCGATCGCGGCGCTCGCCGCGCGTGTGGCCTCGTCGTAGCGACCGACGTTCCCTAGGATCTGTGCCGTGTCCGATCCTGCGTCAGGCGTTGGTGTGCTCGCCGCCGTCGCGGCGGGACTGGTCTCGTTTCTCTCGCCGTGCGTGCTGCCGCTCGTGCCCGGGTACCTCTCGACCGTCGTCGGTGTCACGCCGGCGGAGCTGAACCGCGTCAGCGCACGGCGCGTGCTCGGGCCAAGCGTACTGTTCATCGCGAGCTTCTCGACGATCTTCATCCTCTCCGGGCTCGCCGCAACGGCGATCGGCTCGGCGCTCGCGGACAACCGCGCCGTGCTCGACCGAGTCGCGGCGGCGATCATCGTCGCGCTTGGTGTGCTCTACCTGGCGGCGGCGCTGCTGCCGCGCCTCGGGCGCGAATGGCACCCGGAGCGTCTGCTGCGGCGCGCCGGCCGGGGCGGACCGCTGATCGCCGGTGCAGCGTTTGCGATCGCCTGGACGCCGTGTGTTGGCCCAACACTCGGCGCGATCCTCACCGCCGCCGGCGCGAGCGGCTCGGAGGGCCGCGGAGCGCTGCTGCTGGCCTTCTACTCGGCGGGCCTGGCGATCCCGTTTCTGGCGACATCGCTTGCGTTTGATCGCATGGCCAGCGTGTTTGCCGTCGTCAAGCGCCACTACGGCGCCGTCGTCTTCACCGGCGGCGCCGTGTTGATCGCGATGGGCGTGCTGATCTGGACCAACGAGCTGACGGTGCTGAACGTCCAGGCTGAAACCGCGCTGCAGCACCTCGGGATCAACTTCTTCGACATCTGAGCTGCTGTCGCCGCCTCGCGCGGAGCGAACTGGCTAGGACGGCCGCGTCAGGACCGCGGTGGGGGGTGGCGTCGTCGGAGTGGACGCACCGGGGGCACCGGGGCCATCGTAGGGACCGGGGTCAGCGTTGGCGGCAGCGGACTGCGCGGCCAGTCCTGCCGCGCGCTCGGCCTGGAGATGGGCATCGCGCGTCAGCGCTGGATCATGCCCGGAGGCGAGCTGCACACCGATCACCGCCCAGAACAGGAACAACAGCGCGACGGTGACACCGATGACGCGGCGCTGGATGCGCCGCGCGCGGGCGCGGCGCTCATGCAGACGCGCACGTGCAGCGTCACGTAGGTCAGCGCGGTTGAGGTTCGGTGGCTCTTGCGTCATCGCCGGCGCGGCGCAGCTCGGCAGTGCTGCGCCAGACATGTTCCAGCATGAAGATAAAGCGCGGGTCGAGCGGCGCGCGCTAGCAAGCCGGCTTGGCGCGTCCGGCCTGGCGTCGTCGCGCGGGCGTGGCTGCGGCTTGGTGCGTGCCGATCGGGCGGGGCTCGAGTGAGACCTCGGCGGGCGCCAGGGCGGGGGCAAACAGCTCGCCCTGTGCGCTGTCACAGCCGGCGGCGAGCAGCAGCTCGAGCTGGCGCTCGTGCTCCACACCGACAGCGACGACGCTGATCGCGAGCTCGCGCGCCGCCGCCATCACGGCGGTCAAGAAGGCGCGGGTCGAGCGGGCATCACTGCCGATGAGGCCGTGGACGAAGGCCGGGTCCAGCTTGATCACATCGACCGGAACGTGAATCAGCTGACGCAGCGAGGCGAAGCCGGCTCCGAACTCGTCGAGCGCGATGCGCACGCCGAGCTCACGCAGCTCGCCCATGCGCGCCGCCGCATGCGCCGGATCGGCGAGCACGGTGCTCTCAGCGATCTCCAAACATAAGCCGCTTGGCGACACGCCGCTTTCGGCGAGTAGGCGAGCGAGATCCTCGACGAAGGCGTCGTCGGCGAGCTGTCGCGCCGACACGTTGACCGATACCAGCAGCTCTGCGCCGGCGGCGCGCCAGCTGACGGCCTGCGTCGCGGCACTACGCAGCGCCCAGGCGCCGAGCGGCACGATCAGGCCGTTCTCCTCGGCCAGCGGGACGAAGTCGCCCGGCAGGACGATTCCGCGCTCGGGATCGATCCAGCGCAGCAGCGCCTCGCAGCCAATGACCTTACCGTCGCCGAGCGAGACGACCGGCTGGTAGTAGAGCTCGAACTCCTCGCGGGCGAGCGCCGTACGCAACGCGTCGTCGGCGCCGAGACGTTGCTCGAGCTCGTTGCGCAGCGCCTCGTCGAACATCGCGAAGCGATTGCCGCCCGCTTCCTTTGCCCGGTACATCGCCGTGTCGGCCTCGTGCAGCAGTGCCGTTGCGGTGCGCCCAGCACCGCTGGCCGTCGTCACGCCGATGCTGGCTGACACGGTGATCGGTTCGCCGCCCAGCTCGAACGGTCGCTCGAAAGCTGCCAGCGCCCGCCGCGCGACCATCGCTGCGTCGAGCTCGTGGCCGAGCGATTCGGCGAGAATCACGAACTCGTCGCCGCCGAGGCGGGCAACGACGTCACCGCCTCGGACAGCCTCGCGCAGTCGCTCTGCGACCTCGCTGAGCAGGCGGTCACCGGCCACGTGCCCGATGCCGTCGTTGATCTGCTTGAACGAGTCGATGTCGATGAAGAGCACGGCCAGGTGGCGGTTGGAGCGCGCGTGACGCGACAGCGCGTGCGTCAGCTCGGCGTTGATGACCTCACGGTTCGGCAGCCGCGTCAGCGGGTCGCGGCCAACACGGTCCTCCAGGCGGATCCACTCGGTGACGTCGCGGGCCGAGGCATACCAGCGATCGCCGTGCGCGGCGCCGCTCCACAGAAGCCAGCGCCAGGTTCCATCGCCATGGCGCTGACGTGCGAGAAGTTCGACAACTGGGTCCGCTTCAGCGTCTTCCCGGCCGATTTGGCGGTCGGTTTGGCCGGCCCCCGGCGGGCCGTCGTGGGGACGCACGGAGTCCAGCAACGACTGGCCGACCAGTGACTGAGGATCGACGCCGAGAGCGCGCCCGCAGGCCGGGTTGACGGCGAGGAAGCGGCCCTCCTGGTCGAGGATCGCGAGCATGCCGCCGGCGCGCAGAAAGAGCTCTTCGAAGGCCGCGGGCTCGAGCTCAGCCAGCGAGCGATCCCGCGACTGTGACAGCACGGCGGGGAGGTCGGTGATCAACCTGAGCGTCACGGGTGAGATGCGGGCGGCGTTATCGCGGGGCCACGCGAGAGATCCGCGCTCTGGATCTATCGACAACCCCACGGGCAAGCTTGAAGCCGCCTAGGATTGAGCGATGGATGATCCAGCCCCGAATGAGACGCGCGCGACGCTGGCGCTCTGGATGGGCCCACAAGAGGCCAACATCGCCGGCTTCGTTCACGGCGGGACCATCATGAAGCTGTGCGACGAGGCCGCCGGGCTGGCCGCGGTCAAATACTCGCGCCAGCGCGTCGTGACCGCCGCGATCGACCGCGTCACGTTCCTCGTACCGATCCATCTCGGCGAGCTCGTGACCTTTTCGGCCAGCGTCAACGCGGTCTGGCGAACCTCGATGGAGGTCGGCGTGCGGGTCGACGCGGAGAATCCGCTGACCGGCGAGCGTCGCCACACGAACACCGCGTTCCTGACGATCGTCGCGGTCGACGCCCAAGGTCGTCCGATCGCGCTGCCGCCACTGGAGATCGGCGACGCGGAGGGCAAGCGGCGCGAGCAGGAAGCGCAGATTCGCCGCGCCAACCGGCTCGCCGAGCGCGAGCGGATCCTCAGCGCGGCGTCCTAGCAGGCGAATAGGGGCGCTTAGGCTCGACTTAGCATCGGGTTGGACGCTATTGGCCGTGACCCGCCCGACTCTGACAACGATGCTGGCCGTCGTGATCGGTGGCGTGGTCAGCGCCGTCGCGCTGCTGGCGCTGACGCCGCACGGCACAGTCCACCGGACGGTCATGGCGTCGGCGCCGGTCGCCGCTAGCACGCTCGCCGCCGATCAGCACACCCATCAGACGCTCGCCCACACGATCTACGAGGACGACGCGCCGAGCGTTGTGGCGATCTCCGCGACCAGCAGCGCGAGCGGCCTCTTCGGCGCGGGAGAGCAAGCCGATACGGGCTCCGGCATCGTCGTCTCGGCGAGCGGCATCATCCTGACCAACGACCACGTCGTCAGTGGCGCTAACTTCATCGCCGTGCAGGTCGGCGGCAGCGCGGGGCCGCTACGACGGGCCAAGGTCGTGGGCGTTGACGGCGCCGACGACCTCGCGCTGCTGGAGATCGCACCCGACGGTCTGAAGCTGCACCCGCTCAGGTTCGCCGACTCGGCGGCTGTGCAGGTCGGCGATCCGGCCTACGCGATCGGCAACCCCTACGGGCTGGACCAGACGCTCACGGTCGGCGTCGTATCGGCGCTACACCGGACGATCAACGCCCCGGACGGCGCGGCGATCACAGGTGTCATCCAGACCGATGCGGCGCTGAACCCAGGCAATTCAGGCGGACCGCTGCTCAACGCCGCCGGCGAGGTGATCGGCGTCAACTCGCAGATTGCGACCGCCGCCAACTCCATCGGCGACGCTGACGAGGGCGGTAACACCGGCATCGGCTTCGCCATCCCGAGCAACACGGTGACGACCGAGCTCGCGCGGCTCGATCACGGCGTCGCCGCCGCCGCGCTGATCAGCTGAGCTCCGCGGGTCAGCCGGCGCCACGGAGCGCACGCTCGAGGCTCGCCACGGTCTGCGGGCCACTGTCACGGGCGACGATTCGCCCGTCGGCGTTCAGGATCACGGTGGTCGGCAGATGCTCCACGCCGTAGGCGTCGCCGGTGGCGCCGTTGGCGTCGTCGAGCACGGTGAAAGTCCAGTGGTAGCGGCTGACGAAGGCGTGTGCATCACGCCTGATCGGATCACTGGAGTCGATCGCCAGGAGCCGGCCGCGGCCCGCCGGCGAAACGGCGAAGCGCTCGAGCGCCGGCGCTTCCGTACGGCACCCCGGACACCAGCTCGCGACGAAGGCGATGGCGACAGAGCGGCCGCGCAGCGCAGCGAGCGTCAGCGGTTCGCCGCGCAGCACCGCCCGCGGCAGCTGCGGCGCGATCGGGTGGTGCGAAGCGTTGCTCAAGACGCCGAACGCGACCACCGCGACGATCAGTGCGAAGATCGCGCCGCGCAGGGCGTAGCGGTGTTGAAGTGTGCGCGCGAGCACGCTCAGCCGCCGCTTGACGTGATCGTCGTGAGCGCCAACTCGTAGCCGGCTTGAAAGCTGACCGTGAAGAGGCCGCTCACCTGGACCGTGCGACCGAGGTCGGCAGCGGCGCGACTCGCCGGGAGGAGCATGATCTTCGTCGCGACGCCCGGGCCAGCGAGCCGAAAGCCGTGCTTTCCGGCGGCCTCGACGACGCCGGTCGTGCTCACTTCGGCCTGGGCGTAGACCTCGGGGTAGCGCGCGAGCAGCGTCAGCGCGACGAAACCCGACGAGCCACGCGGCTTCGGTGGAAGCGTGCTGCGCTGGGCGCCGCAGGCGCCCAGGACGAGCAGGCAGCCGGCGAGCGCGACGCCGGGAAGAACGCGGTGGGAAGTGGCAGCACACCTCACAAACAGAATCCTAGGATCAGGCACACTGTGGCGATGAACCGCGCCGTCAAACAGCTTCGCGCTGGCGGCGCCGCGGCCCACGACGGCGTCGTCGTTATCGCCGCGCTCGTCGCGGTGATGTGGATCGTCGAGGTGATCAACGCGCTCGACGGCCAGCACCTCGACAGCGACGGGATCATCTCGCGCCACCTGTCGGGATTGCCCGGGATCATCAGTGCGCCGTTTCTGCACGTCAGCTTCGCGCACCTGATCGCAAACACCGTTCCGTTCGTGATCCTGGGCCTCGTGATCGCGCTCGGCGGAGCGGTGCAGGTAATCGGCGTGACGGTGATCGTCGCGCTGATCAGCGGCCTGGGCACCTGGCTCGTCGCGGCACCGGGAACCGACACGATCGGGGCAAGCGGCGTCGTCTTTGGCTACGCGACATTCCTGATGGCGCACGGCATCTTCACGCGCGGCATATTGCAGATCGCCGTCGGCGTCCTGGTGGCGGTGGTGTTCGGCGCCGCGCTGATCCTGAGCCTCGTGCCGCACCCCGGGATCTCCTGGCAGGGCCACCTCTTCGGCGCGATCGGCGGCGTCATCGCCGCCCGCGCACTCAGCTCACACGGCACCGCGGCAGCGACTTAAACTAATCAGACGCGGAAGCGAGCCGTCTGAGGAACCCTCCTCCGGTCCGCTCCCGAAGGGGCGTCTCGGTCTCCTGGTGGCGCGGCCTCACACCTCGGTGGCCTCGCTCTTTGCGGCTCGTTCCGCGTCCTGGCGCCAACATACGTGGACGCGCGCCGGCTGACAAGAGGGGGAATGCGTCGCAACCCGCATTCTGCGTAAAAAATGCTCGTGGGGCGCGCCCTTCGGTGGCGATCTTGTAGGGTCGCGTTAGTCCGATGGCCTACACACCGCCACAGCAGACGCTCGCCCGCTACGCCGACGTGCTGGTCAACTTCGCCCTCGGCGGCGGTGAGGGCGTGAAGCCCGGTGAGGTCGTGCTCGTCACCGCCGCCGAAGCGGCCAAGCCGCTGTACGTCGAGCTGATTCGCGCCGTTTTGCGGGCCGGCGCGCATCCGATCGGCCACTACCTGCCCGATGACGACGCCGACTACAACCTCGGGCGGGACTTCTTTGAGCTGGCCAACGACGCCCAGATCGACTTCTTCCCGGCGCACTACCGGCGTGGGCTCGTTGACGAGATCGATCACATGGTCGCGGCGCTCAGCGACAGCGACATGCACGCGCTGGAGGGTGTCCCGCCGGGCAAGATCATGCGCCGTGGCGCGGCGATGAAGCCGTGGATGGAGTGGCGCGATGAAAAGGAGAGCGCCGGCCGCTTCACCTGGACGCTCGCGCTCTACGGTACGCAGGCGATGGCCGCCGAGGCCGGTCTCAGCGAACCCGATTACTGGCAGCAGATCATCGACGCCTGCTTTCTCGACGAAGCCGACCCGATCGCCCGCTGGCGTGAGGTGACGAGTCAGATCAACGACTACGTGGAGCGGCTGAACGGGCTGGAGATCGAGGACATGCATGTGGTCGGCGCGGACGTCGACCTGCACATCAAGCTCGGCGAGAAGCGCCGCTGGGTGGGGGGGAGTGGTCGCAACATCCCGAGCTTCGAGATCTTCACCAGCCCGGACTGGCGCGGCACCGAGGGCTGGATCTACTTCAACCAGCCGCTCTACCGCTACGGTGCCCTGGTCACCGGTGTGCGCCTGGAGTTCGAGCACGGGCTGGTCGTGAAGGCGAGCGCCGACCAGAACGAGGACCTGATCAAGGAGATGATCGCGACCGCGAACGCCGACAAGGTGGGGGAGTTCTCACTGACCGACGGGCGCTTCTCGCGGATCACCAAGTTCATGGCCGAGACGCTGTTCGACGAGAACGTCGGCGGACCCTATGGAAACACGCACATCGCGCTGGGCAACTCCTACCACGACTGCTACGCGGGAGATGCGAACAGCGTCAGCCGCGAGCAGTGGGAGGAACTCGGTTTCAACGACTCGAGCGTCCACACCGACATCATCTCGACGACCGACCGCACCGTCACCGCCACGCTGAGCGGTGGTGAGGCGCTGGTCATCTACGCCGACGGGCGCTTCCAGCTCTAGGCTGCCACGTAGGCGGCTGCAAGCCGGCCGCGTCCGTGTTGCCCGCGGGCCTGGCGCTCAGACGGCGTGCGCAGTCGGGGTCGGCACCAGATCCGACCAGACGATCCGCGCGATGCCCTCGATCGTGTCAATCCCGTAGGCCTCCTCAGGGTTGCCATTGGTCATCACCGCGATCAGGTAGTGGCGGTGGTGGCCATCGATCGCGCCGATGCTGTTGATCTGCCAGCCGTTGGCGACGGGCAGCCAGCCGTTCTTCAGCGCCACCGTGACGCCGGCCGGCGGGCCTGCCGAGACGCCCCAATAGTCGAACGAGATGACGTGCTCCATCAGATAGAGCTCGTAGGCCCGCGACTGGTAGTGGAGGACGTCGTTGGGCAGGGCGATGTGTCGCAGCAGGCGCAGCTGGTCGCGCGGCGTCGTTTCGGTCAGGCCCCAGGCCAGGCTCGGCGTCGTTTGCGTCATGCCGAGCCTGGCGTCGAAGGAGGCGACCGCCGCCGGGCCGCCGACGTCATCCCAGAGCGTCGTCGCGTCGTCGTTGTCGCTCTGCTCGATCATGCCGGCCGCGACGTAACGCTCGCCGGCGCTGATGGTCGTGCCTTGCGCCTGGGCTTGACCGAGCAGGGTTGCGAGAATGTCGACCTTGACGATGCTCGCCGTCTGCTCGCGGTCGCCGGGGTGGTAGAGGTAGGTCGCATTGCTGTCCACGTCGTAGACGGCTGCGGTGATGTTGCCGGCGCGCGTGGCGAGGAACCGATGCATCGCGTTGGTCGTGAACGGATTCGGCGGTGCCAGTGGACCGGTCGCCCCGGTGGCTCCGCTGGTTCCGCTCGCGCCGCTCGCGCCGCTGGTGCCGCTCGTGCCGCTCGTGCCGCTGGTCCCGCTTGCGCCGCTGGCCAGGCTGGCGGCGCTGCGCGCGATCCGGCGATGCAGCAAGTTCGTGGCACCCACCACGGCGACGCCCGCCGCGAGGATGGCGAGTGCCAGCAAAGCGGCGGCGCTGAGTTTTGCCGCTGCCCTGCGGTCGCGATGCCCGCCCGCGCGGCGCTTCACGCGCTCGCCCCGCTGGCGCCTCTGGCTGTGGTCGAGCTGGCAGGCTTGAGTGCCGACCAGACGATCCGGGAGATGCCGGCGATCGTGTCGACGCCGTAGCTCTTGCCATCGTCAGCGCTGGTCAGTACGGCGAGCAGATAGTCGCGTCCGTCGCCCGCGACCGCGCCGATGCTGTTGACCTGCCAGTCGTCGGCGACGATCGGCACCCAGCCATTCTTCAGCGCGACGCTGACGTGCGCCGGCGGACCCGCTGAGACGCCCCAGTCATCGAATGGGATGACGTTCTCCATCAGGTAGAGCGCTGAGGCGCGCCAGTTGTAATGCAGAACGCCGTTGCGTAGCGCGATGACCCGCAGCAGGCGGATTTGATCGCGCGCCGTCGTCAGCGTCTCGCCCCAATAGCCCTGAGGGTCCGGTGTGGTTTGGGTCATCCCGATGCTCCGGTCGAATGCGCCGATCGCGCTGGCGCCCCCCGCATCGGCCCAGAGGGTTGTCGCATCCAGGTCGCTGCTCTGCTCGATCATGCCCGCGGCTAGATACTGCTCCTCGCCGCTCAGCGACGCGTCGTGGTCCTGGGCCTCGCGCAGCAGCGTCGCGAGGATGTCGACCTTGACGATGCTCGCCGTCTGCTCACGCACCCCCGGGCGATAGAGGAAGGTTGCGCCGGTGCGGACGTTGTAGAGGGCCGCGCTGATGTTGCCGGCGCGCCCGCGGAGGAAGGCCCGCATCGGGGTCGCGGTAAAAGGATCGACGTCGGCCCCAGGCCTGCCGGCCGCAGCGAGCTCGGCGACGCCGATTGCCCCGGCGGCACAGGCGCCGAGCACGATCAGGGCACCGCCGGCGCGCAGTAGCCGCCGGCGTCTGGGACGGCGTCGTCGATCGCGGTGCATTCGGCCGCCGAACGTTAGCGACCGACCTCAATCAGCGCGTAAGTTCGCCGCGGCGCCGCGCGCGATGCCCTGTTCGCGCCGACGCGCGGCTCAGGACAGGTCGAGTACGACCTGCGGCGTAGGAATTACGTGGTCCTCGCTGCCTTCGCTGGCGATGATCGCCGTGCCGATCGCGAAGAACTCGATCACGTGGCTGCCCCAGCCATGTGAGCGCTCGTGGATGTCGACGCCGACGATGCCCTCCGCCTTGGCCTCGACTGCCTCCGCCTGCATGCGTTCCATCGCCAGCTCGCGCGCGTCGTATAGCGCCTGGGTGAAGTTCGGCAGCTCGACGTTCTGGCCGGTGTTCTTCAGCGATTGACGCATCGTCTGGTGGGCGACGTGATAGACGCAGGAGCCCATCACCATGCCAACCGGGCGATGGCCGGTCTGCAGCAAGGTCCAGAACTCCTGGCCGGTGAGGTCGCTGGTGAATGGGCGTCCCGAGGGCGCCCGGTGCAGCTCGCCACCACGGTGCTTGACCGCGGTGCCGACGGCGATGAATTCCGCCATGTTCTCGCCCCACTCGTAGCGACCGATGTCGAGTCGGACGCCGACCACGCCATCGGCACCGAGCTGCTCGGCTTCTTCCTCCATCCGCGTCATCGCAAGCTCGCGAGCCTCATACATCGCCTGCGAGAGCACGGTCAGCTCCTGGTTCTGACGGTAGCTCGCCAGCTGGATGCCGATGTGGTAGATGCTCGAGCCGATCACGAGCCCGAGCGGCTGGAAGCCGGCCTGGCGGACGAGCAGGAACTCGTTGACCGAGAGGTCGCTGGTGAAGAGGCCGGCGCGGTTCTGCTCAAGCCGCGCGCGACCCGCCTCGGGGAGGCCCTCGGTGCTCTTGGGGTCGTAGGCCATGAAGTTCCTTTCGCGATCGACGGACGGGGTGGGGCTCAGCTCAATGAGAGGACGCTGAGCGCGGGCGGCGGCGCCTCGACGCCGAGCGCGGGGTCCTCTTGGATGACGGTTCCCATGACATGGAAGGTGACGATCAGGTCGTCGGTTTCGAATCCGCCGCGGCGGACGCGGTAGGTCCGTGAATGCTGGTCGATCGTGACGCCGACGACGCCATGTCCGCCCGACTCGGCGGCCTGCGTCGTCAGCTGGCGCATCGCGGTTTCGCGCGCGTCATAGACGCCCTGGGTGAAGTCCGGCAGCTCCTGGTTCGTCCACGAGGAGGATCCGCCAAACATGCTGGAGCCCTGGGCCATGCGCGTCTGCCAGGTCGCCGGGACGTAGTGAACGCTGGTATGGGCGGCAATTCCGACCGGGCGCATACCGGCGGCGCAGAGCTTCCAGAACTCCTGGCCGGAGAGGTCGGTGAGGACTGTCGCTCCACCCGGTGCCCGCAGGCGCTCGGGCAGGTGCACCGCGGTGCCCACGGCGATGAACTCCACCGCGCCCGGCGCCCAGTCGTGAGCACCCTGCGTGATGCGCACGCCGACGACTGCATCGGCCGCGGCTGTTCGGGCCTCCTCCAGCAGGCGGCCGAGCGCAAGACGGCGGCTCTCGTTGTAGGCCATCGAGAGCGCTGGCACCTCGCCCGGCTGGTAGTAGTAGCCAGTCTGCCAGCCGGCGTGATAGATCGAGGAGCCCATCACGAGCGTCACCGGCTTGATGCCAAGCTTCGCAAGCAGCGCAAACTCGGCGACGCCGAGGTCGCTGTCGAAGGGTCCGGGCGCTCCACCCGGCTGTGCGAGTGCGCTGAGCCGCTCGGCGGCCGCGAGCGGAATTCCGCCTGCCGCGAGTCGCTCGCGCGACTCGGCGGCGCGCTGCTCCTCCGCCGGATCCGGAGCGGGCGCGCGGCGGCCGAACAGCGGGCTCAGCGGACCAGCCCCTCAAGTGTGCTGCGCGTCTGCTGGCCGAGCTCCGCGGTACGCGTGACGGCCGCAACGACGTCCTTGATCCAGTCGGCGAGCAGCTGTCGTTCGCGCTTCAGCGTGATACCGCGGACGACGTCGTGCCGCGTGCACTCAAAGCCAGCGGGCGTGCGCACGAGCTCGAATCGCTCGTCGCCGACGCTCAACGAGATCGCTTGCACCTCGGTCTCCTTGGAGCGGAAGCCGCCGACCCGGCGCCGCCTGACCGAGACGACGCGTGGCAGCGCCTCCTCGAGGCGCGCCGCGAGGGCGGCGACAAGAGCTTCGAGGTCGGCGCTGTCGGCACGAACCTCGGCGGCCGCCAGATCGAGCGCCAGGCCCGGGTCGCTCATCGGTTCGTCGCTCAAGACCGGGTGCGTCGGGAGCGGGTAGGCATCACTGGTCAGGTTAGGGGTTTGCGGTACTCGGCGCGTGGGCGCAACCAGGCCGGGACCGCGCTCTGCCGGCCCGCGCAGAAGGCGCGAGCGTGTACCGTTAGCGGCCATGGGAGCCGGCCGGCTAAGCGTGGGCGAGCGAGGCCGCCACCCCAGAGCGTCCCGGCCTTCACCAGCGGACGTAGAACGCCGGCGCAAGCGAGCCTGAGCGCATGCGCAAGTCCGGGAGCCTGTTGTTGAGTGGCGGCTGTGCGCTGGCGGCTGCGGTCGCTCTGCTGGCGGGCTGCGGTGTTTGGGCCGGCAGCGCACTCGCGGCGCAGGCCTCGGCGCAGAACGCGCTGGCCGCGGTTTCCTGCGCCGCCCACGCCGACTGCATGGCGGTGGGGGAGATCACCACTGCGAGCACGGTGCTGCCGCTCGCCGAGGTCTTGCGCGACGGCACCTGGGACGCGCTCCCGGCAGCAGCAGTCGGGCGTTCGTCGCAGCTCCTCGGGGTCTCGTGCGTCTCAGCCACGTTTTGCATGGCGGTGGGTGATGAGCAGAACGGAGGAGCGCTTAGCGAAATCTGGCGCGGTCGACGTTGGATGCGCGAGACCGTCCGTTCCTCACCGCGCGCCTCAACGCTCGAAAGCATTTCCTGCATCGGCGAGCGCTTCTGTGTCGCGGTCGGCGGCACGGCACTCGACCAGCCGCTGATCGAGGCCTGGAACGGCCGCCGTTGGTCGCGGATGGTCAGTCCCGGCGCGAGCGGCGGCAGCGCGCCGCTCGAAGGCGTGTCGTGTTCATCGCAGTACAGCTGCGTCGCCGTCGGCACCGCGTTCTCCGGTCGGGGTCAGTCAGGGCGCGTCGAGCGCTACGGCGACGGTAGCTGGCGCGTCGTTCACACAGACATCAGCGGCGAGCTGCCAACACTGACCGCGGTGTCGTGCCCGGCCTCAGGCTGGTGCGTCGCGGTCGGCACGGTCGAGGCCGCCAGCACGAAGACGCCGGAGCCGCTCGCCCTCGAGATCACCGGGGGAGGGGTCTCGCAGTTGAACGTCGTCACGGCGCCGACCGCCGGCTTCTCGGGCGTCAGCTGTCCTGAGGTCGACAGCTGCGTGGCCGTCGGGGGAATTGAAGCCTCAGAACAGCCGGCGGAAGGCGGCACCGGTCCCTCAGGCGGCAGTACAGGCGTCTCAGGCGGTAGCACGGGCGCCTCAGGCGGCAGCACCGGCGCGACAGGCGTCGTCAGCGCGAACGCGCTGGCACCGTTCGCCGAGAGCCTGGGTGACGGACTCTGGCAGCTCACGCTGCCGGCCAGCGAGGGCAGCTCCGACACGCTCGACGGTGGCGTGTCGTGCACCACATCGAGCTCGTGTCAGGCCGTCGGCTACCACGTCGCGTCGAGCGGCGGGCACATCTCGGCGTCCGCCGACGAGCTCAGTGACATCGCCTGGACGACGCTGCAGACGCCGAGCAACCCAAGCTGAGCCGGCACTCAGCGAGCGCACCGTCGGCCGCGAAAGCGCGCGCTAACCTGCGCCGATGGAGGAGATCGCACCCGGCCTGTGGCATTGGAGCGCGCGGCACCCGCGCATCCAAGCAACCGTCAGCTCGTACTACATCGCGGGCGAGTGCGTCGCGATCGATCCAGTGCTGCCGGCCGATGGGGTCGCATGGTTTGAATCGCACACCATCCCTCAGCACGTGCTGCTGACCAACCGCCACCACGACCGTGACGCCTGGCGGCTGCACGAGGCCTTTGGTACGACCGTCCACTGCATCCGCAACGGCGTGTACGAGCTGGCGGGTCGCGGGCCGGTCACGGCGTTCGACTTCGGCGATGAGCTGCCGGGCGGTGTCGTCGTGCACGAGGTCGACGCGATCTGCCCCGACGAGACGGCGCTGTATATCCCCGCCCATCGCGCGCTGGCGTGCGCCGATGGCGTCGTGCGCTGGCGCGGTGGCGAGGCGCTGGGCTTTGTTCCCGACCAGCTGATGGACGATCCCGAGCAGACCAAGGCCGGGCTCCGCGACGCCTACCGGCGACTGCTCGAGCTCGACTTCGACCTGCTGCTGCTGGCCCACGGCGACCCGGTCGTCGGGGACGGCAAGGCCGCACTGCGCGCCTTCGCCGACAAAGAGCAGTAGTAGTACTGCGCCGGCGCCTGCCGGGCACAGGTCGGCCGCCGTCGCCGACAGGTTATGTTGTCTACGTGGAGACCGAGCGGGCAGAAGAGCTTTTGGCGCTGGCGCGCCAGGCAACGGAGGCCGACCTCGAGCGGCTGCGCGGCGGTTCAGCCGCCCCGTCCGAAGACCAGACCGACGCCTCCAGCGACGCTGACGGCATGGTCGAGCACGAGACCGACGAAGCGGTGACCGAGCTGCTGACGCAGCGCCTCGAAGCGATCGAGCGGGCCGAGCAGCGCTTGGAGGAGGGGATCTACGGGCTTTCGATCCGTAGCGGCGATCCGATCCCCGACGCTCGCCTCGAGATCGAACCGTGGGCAGAGCTCACGGTGGCGGAGCAGACAAACGCCTGACCGCTCGCAACCCGCCGGCCGCATAGCAGCCGGCGATGATCCCGGCTGTCGCTCGCCCGACTTTGCATGCGGGGCAAGCTGATACCTGCCGAGGGGGAAGCGCGGGGCTCTTCGCACCCTGCATACGTTCCACACCCGCTGCGCCCGTATCCGCCGCTGATCATCAACGCAGCGCTAACCGGCATGGTGCCGCGCCGTGATCGCGTGCCGCACGTCCCTGTGACGCCCGAGCAGATCATCGCGGACGCGCAGGCCTGCTTTGACGCCGGTGCGACGATCGTCCATCTCCATGCTCGTACGAGCGACGAGTCGCCGGAGTGGCGCCGCGAAGCCTACGCGGCGTTCATCCCAGAGATCCGTGAGCGCTGTCCCGGGATCGTCGTCTGCGTGACCACCAGCGGGCGCACGTTTAGCGAGCTCGAGAAGCGCTCTGACGTGCTGACGCTGGAGGGGGCGGCCAAGCCCGACATGGCCAGCCTGACGCTCGGTTCGCTGAACTTCCGCGACGTCGCCAGCGTCAACTCGCCGCAGACGATCCACGCTCTGGCCGAGCGTATGGCCGAGGCTGGGATCCGTCCTGAATTAGAGGTTTTCGATACCGGCATGGCGTACCTCGCGCACGCGTTGCACGCCGAGGGTCTGCTACCGCTGCCGATCTACGCCAATGTCCTGCTCGGCTCGCCAAACACCGCGCCCGCGCGATTGGGTGCCCTGGCGCAGCTCGTCGACGCGCTTCCAACCGACGTGGTCTGGGCCGCAGCAGGCATCGGTGCGTTCCAGCTCCCGATCAACGCGATGGCCGTGTTTGCCGGTGGGCACGTACGTACCGGGCTCGAGGATAACGGGCACTTCGATCACCTCACCCGGACGCCGGCGACCAACGCTGGACTGGTGGGTCGTGTGGCCGCTCTGGCGGGAATCGCAGGACGATCGCTGAGCACCGCCGCGGAGACGCGCGCAACGCTGGGATTGCCGACCGACGGATGAGTGCAGCCAAGACGAGCTTCGCCTGCGCACCGATGCAGGCGGGCCTGCTCTACGAGACCCTTAGCGGACGCCCCGGTAGCTACACGCAGCAGGTAACGCTTGCTTGCCACGAGTCGCTTGATGTGGACGCTTTTCACCGAGCGTGGCTGGCTCTGGTGCGGCGACATGGGGCGTTGCGCACCAGTTTTGTCATCGGTGAGTCGGCGACCGCCAGCCAGCGTGTGCACGACGAGGTCGAGCTTGACGTCGTGATAGCCGACTGGCGCGGTTTCAGCGACCTCGAGCGCGAGAGCCGCTGGCAGGAACTACTGGTTACAGATAGGCAGGTTGGCTTCGAGCCGGCCCACGCGCCGCTGATGCGCGTCGCGATCTACCGGTTTGCGGATAGCGAAACGCGCGTGCTTTGGACCTATCACCACTCGATCCTTGATGGACGATCGCGCGTGGCGCTTCTCCGCGAGCTGTTCGATATCTACAGCGCGAAGCCGTCTGGCGTCGCAGGAGAGGGCGACGCCTCCGCATCGTTCGAGCAGTTTGCGGAGTGGGCGGCGAGCCGCGGACGTGATCCTGCAACCGCGGCCTTCTGGCGCAACGTTCTCGACGGCGTCGACGAGCCGACACGTGCGCCTGGCGCCCGCCCGACCAACGGGTTGCGGAACCTCAACGAGAGCGGCGGTGCCGGCAGGCTGGTGCGACACTTCGACGCAGCGCTCTCGGACGCCCTACGCGACATGGCGTCAGCGCATGGGCTCACCCCAGCAACGGTCCTGCAGGGCTGCTACGGGCTGCTCCTCGCGCAGGAAGCCGACAACGATGACCTGTTGTTTGCGACGACGCGCGCCGGACGTCGATCGCCGCCCTTTGACACTCAGGGGATGGTCGGCCTGTTGATGGTGACCTCACCGGTGCGGTTGGCGCTTCAGCCGGACGAGACGGTGACGCGATGGTTGACGCGGGTTCGGGAATTCAACCTAGCCGTGCGCGATTTCGAACATGCACCGCTGTCCGAGATGCGGCGCTGGAGCGCACTCGCGCGTTCGCGGCCGATCGCCGAGACCCTGTTCTCCTACGAGACCGCCTCGATGAACAGCGTGCTGCGCGCCGCCGATCCCGCCTGGGAGCAGCGCGACGTTCAGCTGATCGAGCAGCTCGATTTTCCGCTGACGCTTGAGACGTTTGGCGATCAAGAGATCCTCGTCAACGTGCTCTACAACGAGGCGCTCGTTCCCGTGGTTGAGGCCACCCGCATCATCAATCGCTACGAGGCCCTCGTGCGGGCCTGCGTCGCGCAACCGGACGCGTCGGTGGCGTCGGTCTGCGAGCTCAGCCCAGAGCGACGGCAAATGCTCTCCGGTGAGCTGAGCGAGTGCCGTGTGCCAACCACTGCCGACCTCGTGCCCGTCCGTATCCGGGAGCGCATCCTCAGCCATCCTCAGCGCATCGCCGTCGAGCACGGGGATGTCTGTGTCGACTACGCGGGTCTCGGAGCCCGCGCGGATGAGCTCGCGGCACACCTCGCCGCGTCGGGGGCCGGCCCCGGCACGCTTGTCGGCGTGGCGATGGCGCGCACGCCCGACATGGTCTGCGCAGTGCTTGCCGCACACCGGGTCGGCTCGGCGTATCTGCCGCTGGATCCGAGGTATCCAGCCGAGCGATTGGCGTTCATGCTCGAGGACAGCGGCGCTGCGGTCGTCATCACTGACGCCCGCTCGCGAGAGCGTCTCCCAACGCTCGAGTGTTGCGTCGTTCTCGACGTGGATGACCTGCCAGCATCGAACCCCGGCACTGCGCCGGAGACCGCGATCGCGGCCGACGATCTGTCGCACGTCATCTACACCTCTGGCTCGACCGGGAAGCCCAAGGCCGTGATGATCGAACACCGGTCGGTGGCGCACCTCACGGCGTGGGGCGAGGCGACATTCGGCGGCGAGGAGCGCGACGGGGTACTTGCGTCCACGTCGCTGAGCTTCGACGTCTCGGTGTTCGAGATCCTCGTGACGCTCGCGCTCGGCGGCCGAATCGTGCTCGTCGAGGACATCCTCGTCCTCAGCGACCCGGATCTTGCGCCACAGGTGACGTTCGTATGTGGTGTCCCCTCAGCACTGAGTGAACTGCTACGTGCTCGCGAGCTACCACAGTCGGTGCGAACAGTGGCGTTGGCCGGCGAAGCCGTCCCGGCAGCGCTAGTCGACCAGCTGTATGCGCAGCCCTCGGTCCACGCCGTTTGGAACATCTATGGCCCGACCGAGGACACGACCTACTCGACAGCGCATCTCTGTGCACCCGGCCAGCGGCCCTTGATCGGACGGCCGATGCCCGGAACGCTGACCTACGTCGTCGACCGCCACCGGCGGCCGGTCCCAGAGGGCGTCGCGGGGGAGTTGCTACTCGGCGGCATGGGCCTAGCGCGCGGCTACCTCGGACGAGCGGAGCTCACGACTGAACGCTTCCCTGACCTGACGTTCACCGGGAGCGATCCAGTTCGGGTCTATCGCACCGGCGACCTGGCACGGTGGACCGAGGATGGCTTGCTCGACTATCGCGGCCGGCTCGATGACCAGGTGAAGATCCGTGGCGTGCGCGTCGAGCCCGGTGAGCTGGCGCAGGCGCTGCGCGAGCAGGACGCGATCTCCGATGCGACGGTCGTTGTGCGCGGTGATGGCGCCGAGCGCAGGCTCGTTGCATACGTGGTCGGCGCGGCAGGCAAGCCGCCCGAGGTGGCGCGCGTTCACGACGCGCTCGCAAAGCGGCTGCCTGGCGCCCTGCTGCCTAGTGCGATCGTCGTGCTCGACGCGCTCCCGCTCACTCCTAACGGCAAGCTCGACCGTCGCGCACTGCCAGAGCCGGGAGCGCCCGTCGCATCGGGTAGCGGTGGGGCAGCGATCGGCGGCACTCAGCAAGCGCTCGCCGAGCTCTGGAAGGAGGTGCTCGAGATTGCGAGTCCAATTGGCGCCACCGACGATTTCTTCGCGCTCGGCGGCGACTCGCTCAGCGCGTTGCAGCTGCTCGCCATGGTTGAGGATCGTTTCGGTCGGCGACTTTCAGCTGGTGCTCTGCTTGCGGCGACGACCCTGGCGGAACAGGCCGCCGCCGTCGACTCCGCGCGGGCCGAACCGGCGTCCAGCGCGCTCGTTCCGCTCCGGCCGACAGGCCGAAGGCGGCCATGGATCTGCGTCTTGACCGACCAGCGCGGTGTGATCGGGCTGCGCAACGTGCTGTCAGCAGTGCTCACCGACCAGCCGGTGTACGCGATCCAGGCAATCGACCCGGCGGTTCAGTCGTGGCGGAGCTCCAGCGTCCAAAACATCGCTGCGGCATGCCTGCAAGCCGTACGCGCGCGCGACCCCGAGGGGCCGTATCGCCTCGGTGGACACTCGCTCGGAGGGCTCGTCGCCTTTGAGATGGCATACCGGCTGATTGAAGCGGGCGCGAGCGTCGAGCTGGTGATCCTGATCGATACGCTTGCCCCTGAAGGGTTTCGCTGGCGCGGCCGGATCGCAGCGCGCGACCGCCTGCTGAGGGGGGAATCGTTGGCTCGGCGCGCGCGAGAACAGGCCGATCTCGTGCGCAACGTGTTCAGAATCGGAATTTCGCTGGCTCACGGCGAGCGCCGACTCCAGAGCTGGCCACGTGGTTTCGACGACCCGTGGGACCAGGCCGGCGCACTGCGGCTCTCGCGTCGCTACCGGCCGCCGAAGCTGGCCGCGCCCGTAACCGTCCTGCACACACCTCGCAGCGAGATTCTCATGGGTGGAGCGGAGCTCGGCTGGGGGAGATATGTAGCCGGACCGATCACCACACGAACAATCCCCGGCACCCACGCGTCGATTTTCAGCGCGCCAGAAGTCAACGATCTGGCTGCTGGGCTCGCCGACGAACTGGCGAACCTCGACTCTGCTGCGCCGGACTTGCGATAGCTCGCTCAACGGTATATCATGTCCGTATGAGTATGCGGGCGATGCAGGAAGCGACGTTCATGATCCTCACCGCGCTGGCAAACGACAGCCAGCACGGTTACGGGATCATCACCGACGTCCAGGAGATTTCCGGTGGGCGGGTCCGGCTGAGCCCAGGGACCCTGTACAGCGCCCTGGACCGCCTCCGCGCGGACGAACTGATCGAGGTGGAGCGGGAAGAGATCGTCGACGGGCGGCTTCGCCGCTACTACCGGCTCACGCCCGCGGGCACGAAGCGGCTCAGTGCCGAGGCGGCCCGGCTACAGGCTCATGCCGCCACCGCGCTGACGCGGCTGAAGCTGGCCGGAGGGACGGCGACATGAGTGGTCAGTCAGACCTCGAGCGAGGCTACCGGCGACTCCTGGCGTGGTATCCGCGGGCGTTCCGGCGAGAGAATGGGGAGGAGCTCCTCGCAGTGCTGATGGCCTGTGCCCCGGACGGCCAGCGTCGGCCTGGCCTGGCAGCTTCCGCGGACCTGATCAGCAGCGGCCTGTGGATGCGCCTGCACCCCAGCGTCCCACGCTCGGCGCATACGGTGCTAGCAGCCGTCCGGCTCATGTACGCGGGCGCCGCCGTCACCACCGTCAGCCTGATCGCCGCGATCGCCTCGCTGCCCTTCATCGGGCACAACGCGGGCCGGCTGCGCCTGTTTGGCGACAGTCAACCACCCGCGGTCGCCATCACGCTGGGGATCATCGCGGGCTTGGTCCTGATCGCCCTGTGGCTGTGGATGGCGCGGGCGAACGGCCGGGGCCAAAACTGGGCGCGCATCCTGTCCACGGTGCTGTTCGCGCTGGTGACGCTGCATCTGTTCGGCAACAAGACCGTCGTGCAGGAGGTCTTCGTCGTGATGACCTGGCTGGTCGGCGGGGCCGTGGTCTGGCTGCTCTGGCGCCCGACCTCCAACGCGTTTTTCAAGCCACCGGGCCGTACGCACGCCGGACGGCGAGTCAGTGCGCCTTGAACTGATCGCGCCCGGTGATCACCTGTGTGCTCTTAGTGCACTTGATCGCGTAGACGTCCTTGGTGCTCGTCTTCTGGTCGGTGCAGACGAAACCGGGGTCCTTGGCTTCCGAGCCGTAGTTCGCCCACCTCACGAGGACCTGGTGAGCCATTGTGCACGAGACGCCGACTAGCTTGATGTCGCGGAAGTCGTTCGTCTCGTGCGACGTGGCAACTTTGTAGCTCCCGCACGGTGCCTTCGTAGCGGCTGCCGGCGAGGCGAGCGCACCGCTCGCCAGAAGCGCTCCCACGCACAGTAGGCCACCAGCGAAACGACGCATCGCAGTCACCTCCGTGTTGATTGCGACCTGAGCATGTAACTCGCCCGCCGCGCTGAGAGCCCAAATAGGCTCGTCGTCGAAGAGTGGCACACCCACTTAGTCGCCTCCCTCGGGACGGGTCAGGCTACGACGGTGCCTGCGGCGTGGTGTGTCGAGGGGCCGTTTCGCAAACGACTAACGCTCGATAATCTATCTTATGTAGAGCGGGCTGATTTAAGGCGCCGGGACGCTGTGGTGTTGGGGTTTTGCGATCTCCAGCTCCATCAGGAGGTGCGGACCGATCTGCGGTAGCTCGAACTCGTCGGAGACGACACGCAGGCCGGCGCGTTCGTAAAGTGAGCGGGCTGGCGTGCGGGCGTTGCACCAGATCCGCCGCGCGCCTTGCGTTACCGCGTGTTGGATCAGCGCGTCGAGAACCGCCGCACCGATGCCGCGACCGCGAGCCCAGGGGGCAGTCGCCATGCCGCGGATGCGCCAGGCCCCCACTTCGCCATCCGGGACGACAAAACCGACGGCGACCAGCTCATCACCGTCGAGCGCACCGACCGCGAACGCGTGCGGCGGCTCGTGACCGGCGAGCTCCTCGAGTGTCTCGTGCGGACGCAGGATGGTCTGACGAAGCAGCCGCGTCTGCTCGAGCGAAACGGCGTGCACGGAGACCTCTGCCATGGAGGCGATGCTAGCCACGACCCGCGTCATCATCCACGCCATGCTCAAACGTCTGGCGGGACCGCTGTTTATCGCGACAGGATTCATGCACTTCGTGATCCCCCACTCCTACATAAAGATCATGCCGCGGTACCTGCCGGCGCAGCGCGAGCTGGTGTACGCAGCGGCGTGGCGGAGATCGCCGGCGGCGCGGCGCTGATGCACCCGCGGACGCGCCGCGTTGGTGGCTGGTGGCTGACGGCGACGCTGATCGCGATCTTCCCGGCCAACCTGGAGATGGCGCTGCATCCAGAGCGCTACGCCAAAGACTCCCGCGGCGGCAGGCTGGCGCTGATCGCGCGGCTGCCGCTGCAACTGGCACTGATTGCGTGGGTTCGCTCAGCGGCGCGGCGCGGCTGAGGCCTGGCTATTTGATCGTCTCGATGCGGCAGTCGGGGCCCGTGGCTGCGGCGAGGCGGCGGTCGGTCGTGATCAGCACAGCGTCCAGTGCCTCGGCGAGCGCGACGTAGAGCGCGTCCGGGCCGCGCAGGTTGTCGCGCAACTCCCACGCACGCTCGAGCAGCAGGCGATGGCCGAAACGCTCGGCTGGCCAGGCTTGGAGCAGCTCGATTGCTTGCGTGGCCTGTGTGAGGTCGAGGTTTCCGCGCAGGCGTTCGCGCCGTACGACGCCGAACACCTCGATATCGACGATATGTGGCGCGGCGTGATCGGGGTCGGCGGCGAGGCGCTCGCGGATCGCGTTTCCCGCGCGGTCGCGAATCAGCAGTTCACAGATGCAGGAGGCGTCAACGACCAGCATCGGGCCAGGAGCCGCGTTGCTCGTCGAGCGCCTGCAGCACGTCGAGGCGGTCAACGGGCGCGGCGCGGCGGCTCGTGCTCCGCAGCCACTCCTCCACGCTCGGGCGCGCCGCCAGCCGCGTCGCCTCGGCACGCAGCAGTTCGGGCACGCTCACCCGCGCTTCGGCGGCGCGGCGCGCGAGACCTGCGTAGACCTCGTCGTCGATGTCGCGGATCTGGACTGTTTTGGGCATGCGTTGATTGTAACATGCGTGATCGCATGACTTCATGCATCCTTGCATGTGCGGCCCGGCATCTACGATCTAGTGGCACGCGAGATTCGAACGACTGGAGAAACATGGCCGCGAAACTTGATGAAACGGCGAAGGCGATCATTGCCGGCAAGAACTACGCGCACGTCGCGATCCCGCGCGAGGACGGCACCGTGCACACCGTGATCGTCTGGGCCGACCTCGACGGTGACAACGTGACACTCAACAGCGCCGAGGGCCGCGGCTGGCCGGCGAACCTGCGCAAGGCCGGCACGGCGACGGTCACCGTGATGGCTGACAACAACCCCTACGAATGGGTCTCGCTGACGGGCCGGGTCATCACGGACACGCATGAGGGCGCCGACGAGCAGATCGACGCCATGGCGATCAAGTACACCGGGCGCGACTACTCCCCCAACCGCAGGCCCGGCGAGCAGCGCGTCAGGTTCGTGTTGGAGCCGGAGCGCGTCTACCACCACACGCGCCCGTAGAAACGCTCACGTCGTGAAGAGCGGCGCTGCGCGCCACACAGACCGCCCCAAAAATGCGGCCGGGCGAGCACATCGCTCGCCCCGGATCCTTCTCGGCCGGAATCGGGCGACGCGACCTACTTCGAGTGCGTCGGGGGTCGCTCGAGGGCCACGCCGTCCAACGTGAGGTCGACCTTCTCGTTGTAGAACGCGATCAGACCGGCGATCGGCAGCACGGCGGCGGTCGGGAAGCGATAGGACCAGGCTATGTCCTTATGCACTGCATCCTCGATGCGTGCAGACCAGTAGCCGCTCGTCGTGCCTTTGTATGGGCACGAAGTGACCGTCTCGGTCGGGACCAAAGGGTCGAAGTTGACGGTGGTGCGGTCGAGGTAGTAGCGGGTCGGTAGTCCGGTCTCAAACACCATGACCGGAGATGAGGATTCCGCGAGAAGAACGCCCTCCAATTCGACGCGAACTGTGCGGTCTGAGCGCAGCGCGTCCACCCTGGCGTACGGGTTCCGCGGATGGACGAAGACCTCCTCGTCCTCCTCGTACCAGGCATCGAGGCCGTCCCAGTCAAAACGCACGGTGTCGGCCAATCCGGCCAACGCGTCGGCGCCGTAGACGTGAGCGGCGCCGGCGTGAGATATCTCGCCCACCGCCATGCCGTGCCGCCTCGCTGTCCCGCGGAGCAGATGCTCGACGTGGCCTTCGTCGACGAGTACCGCCGCATTCACGTCGCCGAGCGGAATGTAGTACTGGGGATAGTGCGGCGACTCCCAGACGTAGAGGGCACGCGTTGTGTCAAACACAGCCACCCCGCCCAAAAAGGCGCGCACCCGCCGCGGCGCCGGTTCGATGTGGTTGACCGGGACGATCTTCTGCGGGTAGTCGCTCACCAGCTCAGAGTAACGCGAGCCGCAACTCTCGCCAACCGCGCCAGCGCGCCGACGTCACAGCGCCGCAGTAGCCCCGAAAATGCGGCCGGGCGAGCACATGGCTCGCCCGGTTCCGCCCGGTCATAGATCGCCGCTTTACTACAACGTCCCAGGACTTTGTGTCTTGCCTGGGTTGGCGTGACACTCCCGGCCACCGGGACAGGCCACCGACCGGAGTCGGTGCGTTGCCCGGCTTAGCACGCTAGGTGCCATGGCCGAGTAGGCAATCCGCCGGACCTTAAGGCTAGCGTGTATCGCCTTCGGCGTGGCGATGTGGCGGCCTCGCACGCTAGATTATTAAGACCGGATTCCCCGACGAAAGTGACCCCGTCCGTGCCGACCTACGACGCAACAGCAGCATTTGGAACCGACTCCCTCGCCGAGCGCGACTTCCTGCGCCAGGTGTTCGCCTGGATGTTCCTGGCGCTCGCACTCACCACCGGCGTCGCGATCTGGTTTCACCAGAGCAACGGCGTGCAGAACTACCTCACCACGCACACGACGCTGCTCTACGTCGCGCTGTTCGCCCAGCTCGGGTTCGTCATCGCCTTGCGGCCGATCGTCGCCTCGCAGCGCGTTTCCGTACAGGTCGCGGCGCTGGTCTTCTTCCTCTACGCCGCGCTGACCGGCGTCGTCTTCTCGATCCTACTCGACGTCTATACGACGAAGTCCGTCGTCGGCGCGTTCGGCGGTGCCTGCGGCGTCTTCGCCGGCATGGCGCTGTGGGGCTACACGACGAAGTCTGACCTGACGCGCTTTGGCCCGATCCTGTTCGGCGCGCTGATCGGCCTGGTCGTCGCGAGCGTCGTCTTCATCTTCACCGGCGGCGGCATCCTCAACCTGCTGATCGGCTTCGCCGGCGTGATCATCTTCTCCGGCCTGACGGCCTACGACATCCAGAACCTGAAGCTGATGCGCGTCGGCGCCGGCCGGTTCGGCTTCGGCGGCGGCTTCCGCGGGCGTGGCGGTGGCGGCGGCCAGCCGCTGACGGTTGGTGCCGGCGGTGAGAAGTTTGCGATCTACGGCGCGCTGCTGCTCTACCTCGACTTCATCAACCTGTTCATTTCGCTGCTGCGGATCTTCGGCGGCGCCCGGCGCTGATCCGGGCCTGCGGCGCTTGGCGCTGCCGCGGCTAGCTGACGTCGAGGCCCCAGCGCGCCGTGTGCGAGGCGCCAGGTTCGAGTCGCACGACGTCTTGGCCGCTCTGCAGCGCGTTCGGCGCACATGACATCGGCTCGATCGCCAGGCCGCGCCGGCGCTCGCCGGGGACCAGCGTCTCACCGCTGAACACCATCACGAACGGGTAGGCGGAGTCCAGCCACAGCACCCAGCGGGCCGAGCCGTCGTGGCTCTCGAAGACGACGCGGGCGAGGCCATCGGCGTCGCGTTCGAGCTCGGTGAAGCAGCTGTCGAGGACCGTGGCGCCAAGGCGGCGCTGGACACGGAAGTCGTACTCGCTGCCGTCGACCGCTTCGCTCGAATGCGGAATCAAGCGCTCGTCGGCGAGCAGACGGACGGCGGCCGGCAGCGTCAGCAGGCCGTCGTCGATCCGAGCTGCGCCGGCGAGCCGCAGATAAGGGTGAAAGCCGACGCCGTAAGGGCAGGCGCGGCTACCCAGGTTGGTGGCGCGGGCGATCACCGTCAGACCCTCGTCGAGCAGCTGATAGGTGAGCTCGACGTCGAGCGTGAAGGGGTAACCGGGCGTCGGGTGCAGGAGCTCGCCGACGACGACGCGGGAGCTTTCCTGCTCGCGCAGGCGCCAATTGCACCAGCGCAGCAGTCCGTGGATCGCGTTGCCGGCCGCCGGCTCGCTGATATCGAGCTGCAGCTCCTCACCCTGCCATTGGTAGCGCCCGTCGCGCACGCGGTTGGGCCAGGGAATCAGCGGCTGGCCGCGCCCGCCACTGCAGACCTCTTCCAGCGTGTAGCCGTCGAGCACCGCGCGGTCGCCGACGCTGTAGGAGCGCAGGCCGCCGCCGACCTCGACCACCGTGGCACGCTGCTCACCGTGGCGGAGCTCGAACTGCTCGCCCGACGGCGCCAGCGCCATCAGCTGTCAACCCACGGCGCGTGCCAGCGCCCGAGCCCCTTGACCAACCGCTCGGCGCCCTCCGGGCCCCACGAGCCCTGGGCGTAGGACTCGACCTCGGGCTTGAGCTCGAGTAGCGGCGCGCAGATCCGCCAGCTCTCCTCGATCGAGTCCTGACGTGCGAAGCGCGTTGCATCGCCGACCAGCGCCCCGTGAAGCAGCACCTCGTAGGGAGTCGGCGCCTCTCCCCCCTCGTCCTCGAAGCGCATCGGCAGCTCAATCTCGGCTGGTCCGCTGTGATCGGCGCGCAACGCATCGAGCGTGAGCTTCAGGCCGGTGGTCGGATCGACGCGGACCACGAGCTGGTCGGCCACGGGCCGGCGGTGCCCGGGCATCGCAAACGGCAGCCGCGGTGGATGGCGAAAGACCAGTCGGACCTCAGTCTGCGTGAGCGGCAGGCATTTGCCGGTGCGAATGAAGAACGGCACTCCCGACCAGCGCCAGTTGTCGATCTCCAGCCGCAGCGCCACGTAGGTCTCGGTTCGCGAGTTGCGCGCCACGCCGTCGATCGCCCGATACCCGTCGTACTGCCCGCGCACGTAATGGGCCGGATCGGCGTCGGTGACCGAGCGCAGCACCGCGTACTTGGCGTCGGCGAGCGCGCTGGGATCGCCCGCGGCTGGTGGATCCTGGGCGACGGCGGCCAGCAGCTGCAGCAGGTGGTTGACGACGACGTCGCGCAGCGCGCCGACCGGGTCATAGAAGTGCCCGCGATCCTCGACACCGAACTGCTCGGCCATTGTGATCTGCACGCTGGCGATGTGGTAGCGAGTCCACAGCGGCTCGAGGATCGTGTTGGCAAAGCGCAGATAGAGAAACTCCTCGAGGCCCATCTTGCCGAGGAAATGGTCGATGCGGTAGATCTGGCTCTCGTTGAGGTACTGATGCAGCTCGGCGGCGAGCGCCCGGGCTGAGGCGAGGTCGTGACCGAACGGCTTTTCGACCACGACGCGGGCGCTCGGCGGCAGGATCTTGGCGTCTGCGAGGCCGCTGACGACCGTCGCAAACAGCGATGGCGGCACCTCGAGGTAGTACACCGGCGTTTTCGCCTTGCCGATCGCCTTGGCAACCGCCGCGAACGTGCTCGCTTGGGCGAAGTCGCCGGCGACGTAGCTGAGTCGCGCGGCGAAGCGCTTGAAGACCTTGGCGTCGATCTTCTCGCCGCTCGCGACGATCGCCTCGCGCGCGTGGGTGCGCAGCTTCTCGACGGTCCAATCATCGACGGCGACGCCGACAATCGGGCAGTCGAGCAGACCGCGGCGCTCGAGCCGGTAGAGCGAGCGCAGCGTCATCTTGCGCGCCAGGTCGCCGGTGATGCCGAAGATCACGAACACATCGGCTGGTTGATGTTTGGGCAAGCCGGCCATCTATATCTCCTTCCCGCGCTCACGCCGCAGCGCGATGCCGGTGAGCGCCTCTCGTACGACGCGCTCGGCGATCAGCGCGGTGATATCAGCGGAACCGACCGCGGTCGGGATGACCTCGACCACGTCCATCCCGACCAGCGACAGCTCGAGCGCGAGCGTGCGCACCGCCCACAGCAGGTCGGCCGCGCTCATCCCTCCCGGCTCGGGCGTGCCTGTCCCCGGTGCCACCGAGGGGTCGAGCACATCGACATCGACGGAAAGGAACACCGGACCCTCGCCGACCAGCCCCAGCGTCCTCCCCACGACCTCCTCGATCCCCAGTGCGCGCACGTCGTGCATGAACAGCGAGGTGATGCCCTGCTCGTGCTGCCAGGCGAACTCGCGCTCGCCCGGCCAGTAGCCACGCAGGCCGATCTGGACGTAGCGCGGGCCGGCCACGACGCCATCGGCGACCAGCCGGCGCATCGGTGTGCCGTGCGAGCGGGCGACGCCGAAGACCTCGCTGCCGGTGTCGGTGTGGGTATCGAAATGCACCAGTCCGAGCACCCCGTGGATCGCTGCGCAAGCCCGCATGTCGGGCTCGGCGATCGAGTGGTCACCACCGAGGACGATCGGGATCGCACCGGCCGCGAGCACCTCGCCGACGGTCTGCTCGATCGCCTGGTGGGAGCGCACCGGATCGGCGGGGATCACCGGAGCGTCGCCGTAGTCGATCACGCTGAGCAGCGCGAACGCGTCGAGCTGCGCTTCGAGGTGCGGCCCCGGTGGACAGCTCGCAGCGCGAATCCCGCGCGGGCCAAAGCGCGCGCCGGGACGATCGGAGACGAGGTCGTCGGTCGGTGCGCCGACGATCGCGACATCAACGCCGGCCAGATCGGCGGGACTTTCGCTGTAGCGTTGACCGGCGAAGGTGAGGAGCCCAGCGTAGTCCGGCTTCTCACCGTAGACAGCCCAGCGCGACAGCGGATCGATCACCGCCCGCACGCTAGCGGTTTATCCGCCAGCGTTGCCTGTCGCCCGTCCCGCGGGCTGGTCTCCCCCCTGCTTGCGGACGCGCGGCGAGCGCGGGGGCCCGGATCGTCGCCGTGGCGGGCTAACCTTTGGCAATGCGCCAGCAGCTACGTCCACTTTTTGATCGCGTCGTGATCAAGGAGCTCGAACCCGATCGCGTGCGCCACTCGGGCCTTGTCGTCGCCCCCGGCACGCACGAGCCGCCGCCACAGCACGGCATTGTGCTCGCCGTCGGTACCGGCCTCGACTGGTGGAGTCAGGCCGGCGTGGAGATGCCGGTGCGCCCCGGCGACCACGTCGTGTTCCCGTTTTCGGCCGGCGCCTGGGTCGAGGTCGAGGAGGAAAGGCTGCTGGTCTGCCGCGTCGGTGAACTGCTTGGTGTGCTCGAGTTCATCGAGGAGCCGACGCTACTACGCGAGAGCGAATAAGCGCCGCCTCCTCGCCTGCTGCGTAAGCGCGCAGCGCCTCGATCAACGGCTCGAGTGCCCGTCCGCGCGCGGTGAGGTGGTACTCGACCGACGGCGGACTGTGCGGCAGGACGCGCCGCTCGATCAACCCGGCGCGCTCGAGGTCGCGCAGGCGCTCGGACAGCATGCGCGGCGAGATGCCCTGCACGGCGTCGATGAAGGCGTTGAAGCGGACCTCACCGGAGCAGGCCGCACAGACGATCGAAATCAGCCAGCGGCGCTCGAGGAGGTCCGCCGCGCGGCGGACATCCTCGGGCACCGGGTCACCCCTAAGACAGCGCGACATCGCGTACCGGTTCGAGTGCCAGCTCGAGCACCTCGGCGATGGTCATCACCGGGTGGAACGTCATCTGCTCGCGAACCTCGCCGGGGATCTTGTCGAGATCGCCACGGTTGCGCTCCGGGATCACGACATCGGTGAGACCGGCGGCGTGTGCCGCCAACGCCTTCTGCTTGACGCCGCCGATCGGTAGCACGCGCCCCTGCAGGGTGATCTCGCCGGTCATTCCGACGGTGTGCTTGACGGGGCGACCGGTCAGCAGCGAGACCAGCGCGGTGAGCATCGTCACGCCCGCGCTAGGGCCGTCTTTGGGGATCGCGCCGGCGGGCACGTGGATGTGAACCTGGTGGTTGTCGAAGGCGTCCTCGGCGATGCCGAGCTCCGCCGCGTGACCGCGGACGTAGGAGAGCGCGATCCGCGCCGATTCCTTCATCACATCACCAAGCTGGCCGGTGAGCTCGAGCCCACCAGGCGAGGACTGCGCCTTCATCATCGTCGCCTCGACAAACAGCACGTCACCGCCGGCACCGGTCACCGCCAGACCGGTGGCGACTCCAGGCACGGCGGTCCGCGCCGCGGACTCCTGGAAGAAGCGCTGGCGTCCGAGCGCGTCACGCACCGTTTCGAGGTCGATCACGACCGTGGTCTTCTGCTTGCTCGAAGCGATCTGCGTCGCCGTCTTGCGCAGTACCTGGCCGAGCTCGCGCTCGAGGTTGCGCACGCCGGCCTCGCGCGTGTACTCGGCGATGATCGTCCGCAGCACCTCGTCGGAGATCGTCACCTCGTCAGGCAGCAGGCCATTACGTTCGCGCTGACGCGGCAGCAGGTAACCCTTGGCGATATCGAGCTTCTCTTCACTCGTGTAGCCGTCAAAGCGGATGACCTCCATGCGGTCCAGCAGCGGACCGGGAATCGTGTCGGACTGGTTGGCCGTGGCGATGAACAGCACCTGGCTGAGGTCGAGCTGGACGTCGAGATAGTGGTCGCGGAAGCTGTGGTTCTGTGCCGGATCGAGCACCTCGAGCAGCGCCGCGCTGGGATCGCCGCGCCAGTCCGCACCAACCTTGTCGACCTCGTCGAGCAGGATCACCGGATTCATCGTCCCGGCGTCGCGCAGCGCACGCACGAGGCGGCCCGGCAGGGCGCCGATGTAGGTCCGTCGATGGCCGCGAATCTCGGCCTCGTCGCGCACGCCACCCAACGACATGCGCACGAACTCACGTCCCGTCGCCCGCGCGATCGACTCGCCGATCGAGGTCTTGCCGGTGCCGGGTGGTCCGATCAGCGTCAGGATCGCACCCGAGCGTGGATCGGCCTCGATGCCGCGATCCTGGCGCAGCTTGCGCACGGCCAGATACTCGGTGATGCGATCCTTGACGTCCTCGAGCCCGGCGTGGTCGGCGTCGAGCACCTCGCGCGCCGCGACCGGGTCGAGATGCTCCTCTGAAAGCTTGCTCCAAGGCACTGCGATCAGCCAGTCGAGATAGCCGCGGATCATGCTCGCCTCGCCCGACTGCTCGCCCATGCGCTCGAGCCGCCCGAGCTCCTTCAGCGCCTGCTCATGGGCTTCCTCCGGCATCTCGGCGGCCTCGATCTTGTTGCGGTACTCCTCGACGACCGACGCGTCGTCCTCGCCCAGCTCCTTGCGAATCGAGTCCATCTGCTTGCGCAGGAAGTACTCACGCTGCTGCTTCTCGGCACCCTCTTGCACGTCCTCGCTGATCCGCTTGCGGATCTGGAACTCGGCAAGGCGCTCGCGCTGAAGCGTCAATGCCAGCTCGAGCCGTTCGGTGACGTCGAGCGTGCGCAGCAAGCTGACGCGGTGCTCGTAGTCGAGGTCGGGGCTGTAGCCGCAGGAGTCGGCGAGCGCTCCTGGCTCGCTGATCGCGCGCAGCCACTCGGCGATGCGCCGATCCGCCCCACGCAGCTCGAGGATCTCCTCGACGGTAGCGCGATACTCGCGCTGCAGCTCGCGCGTACGGCCGTCGACTGGGATCTCGTCGGGCCGCTCCTCGACGTCGACGTGCAGATCGCCGTCGGGTCCGGTATGCGCAGCACCAATCAATGCGCGGTGCTCGGCGTTGACGGCAACTGCCTGGGCTCCACCGGGCAGCTTGATGCGATCGCTGACAGTGGCCACGACGCCGATCTCGGCGAACTCCTGGTCGTGGCGCGGGACGAGCACGACGCGCTCGTCGTCACCCACGGAAATGGCGAGCGTGACGCTCATGCCGGGGAAAATCACCATGTCATCCAGCGGGACCAACCGTAATGACGCCATGCGTATCAACTCCATATCTGCTTACTAAGGAGAAGTAAGTGTAGCACTACTACCACCGGGTCAAAAGCCCTCGCGTAGTCTTCAGCCGTGCCCAGCGTGCCACCACCGATAGCCGAGATCCTCGATGAGCGTGCCGGCGAGGCGCCCGCGCTCAACGACCGCTATTTGAACCCCCAGCTCGGGCGGATCGTGCGGACGCTCGGAATCGACCGCGACTGGCGCAGCGGTGACGGTGCCTATCTGATCGACAGCAGCGGTGCGCGCTACCTCGATCTGCTGGGCGGCTACGGCGTGTTCGCGCTCGGACGCAGCAACCCCGACATCCGCGAAGCGCTGACCCAGACGCTCGACGCCCGCACTGCGAACCTCCCCCAGCTCGGCGTCAGCTTGCTCGTCGGCGTGCTGGCGGAGGAGCTCGTCGAGCGCGCGCCGGCGCGGATCGCGGCGATGGTACCAGCCAACAGCGGAACCGAGGCCGTCGAAGCTGCGATCAAGCTCGCGCGCGCCACCACCGGGCGCCCCCGGATCATCTTCGCCGAGCACGCTTTTCACGGGCTCACCCTCGGCTCGCTGTCGATCAACGGCGAGGCCGAGTTCCGTGACGGCTTCGGCCCACTGCTCGCCGACTGCAAGGCGGTCCCCTTCGGCGATGTGCAGGCGCTCGAGCGCGAGCTCGCCGCCGGCGATGTGGCCGCGTTCATCGTCGAGCCGGTCCAGGGCAAAGGCGTCAACCTCCCCCCGCCCGACTATCTCGCCGGCGCCCAGCGCGCCTGCCGCGCGAGCGGCGCGATGTTCGTCTGCGACGAGGTGCAGACCGGCCTCGGCCGCACGGGGCGCCTCTTCGCGCTCGAGCACTGGGGCCTCGACCCGGACATGATCTGCGTCGCGAAGGCCCTGTCGGGCGGCTACGTTCCGGTCGGCGCGGTCCTGATCTCGCGCCACATTCGCGACCGTGTGTTCGACGGCATGGAGCGCGGCGTGCGCCACGGATCGACGTTTGGCAGCAACGATCTCGCTGCCGCTGCCGGCCTGGCGACGCTGCGGGTGATCGAGCGCGACGGACTCGTCGAGCGCTCAGAGCGGCTCGGCGCGCTGCTGCTCGAGCTGACCAAGCCGCTGGTCGAGCGCTACGAGATCGTCCGCGACGTACGCGGCCTGGGCCTGATGTGGGCGATCGAGCTCGGGGCACCCAAGGGCGGTGCAGACCGTGTCGCCTGGAACACCGTCGAGCGCCGACAGCCTGGCCTTGCGGCGCAGCTGATCACCGTGCAGCTGTTCCGCCGCCACCGAATGCTCTGTCAGGTGGCGGGCCACCGGCTGAACGTCGTCAAGATACTGCCGCCGCTGAATATCGACGAGGACGATGTCCGCCGCTTTGCCGCCGCGCTCGATGATGTTGTGGGGCGCGCCACCCACGTCCCACGCGCGTTCGCCGGGCTCAGCTGGCATTTGGCGCGCGGGAGCGTTCGCGCTCGTGTCAGGTGAGGGCGCTCGTCACCGGCGCGAGCGGGTTCATCGGCGCGCACGTCGTCAGAGCGCTTCTCGCGGCGGGCGCCGAGGTGCGTGGCTTTGACCGGCGTGCCAGCGACGATTTCGACGGCGAGCTCGATCTGGTGCTCGGTGACATCCTTGACCGCGGCGCGCTCACGCGCGCGCTCGACGGCTGCGACACGGTGTTTCACCTCGCGGCGCTCTACAGCTACGCGCGTTCCGACGCGCTCGCGATGCAGGCCGTCAACGTCGAGGGCACGCGCGTCCTGCTGGACAGCGCACTCCGCGGCCCGCTCAAGCGGCGCATCGTGCACACCAGCTCCTGCGCGACCTGTGGGCCGGTCTGCGGCCGCGCGGCGACCGAGGCGGACCACCCGGCGCGATGGGAACTGCGCGTTCCCTACAAGCGCACGAAGCTCGCCGGTGAAGAGCTCGCGCTGCGCGCCGCCGCGACCGGCGCCGATGTCGTTGTCGTCAACCCGACGACGCCGATCGGCCCGGGCGACCGGCGGCCGACGCCGACCGGAAAGATGGTCGCCGACGTCGCTAGTGGCCGCGCGCGCGCCTATCTCGCCGACAGCGCGCTGAACATCGTCGCCGTTGAGGACGTCGCTGCCGGCCAGCTGCTGGCCTATGAGCACGGGCGCGCCGGGCAGCGCTACCTGCTCGGCGGCGAGAACCTCTCGATGCGCGAGGTGTTCGCCGCGATCGCGACGGCAGTCGGACGTCCGGCGCCGCGCTTGCCCGTGCCCTGGCTCGCCGCCTACGGCGCGGCGCGCGTCAGTGATCTGGCACTGCGGCTCGTACAGCGCGAGCCGAGATTGCTGGTCCTCGATGAGGTCCGCGTGGGACGCTGGCCGATGCGCTTTGACGATAGCCTTGCCCGGCGCGAGCTCGGCTACAACTCCCGGCCGGCCGTCGCGGCTCTCGCGTCCGCGGCGCACGCCAGCGAGGCCAGCTGATGGTCAAACTACCACCGAGTGCCCGGGCCCTGATCGAATCGGGGGCGCTGGCCCATCTCGTGACGCTGGCCGGCGATGGCAGCCCGCGCATCGCCTGCATCTGGGTCGGCCTGGACGGCGATGAGATCGTTGCCGGCCACCTCAACGCCGAGCAGCCCAAGCTGCTGCGGATCGCTAAGGATCCTCGTGTCGCGCTCTCGCTGCAGTCCCCCGAGGTCAACCAGATCGGGCTACAGGAGTACCTCGTCGTGCGCGGGACCGCGCGGCTCGACCCGGGCGGCGCCGGCGAAATGTTGCAGCGCCTGGCCCGCGTCTATCTCGGGCCGGAGGTTGTCTTCCCGTCGATGCCCGACCCACCGCCCGGGGTCGTCTCGCGGATCACCGTCGAGCACATCGGCGGCGTCGGACCCTGGACCGAAGGCCGCTAGCAGCGTCAGCTCATTCGCCGGGCCAGCGACCGGTGCGATCGAATTCCTCTCGTGCCTCCGCCTCGCGATCGCGGTCCGCCTGGCTGCGCGGCACGAGGCGGATCATCGTCACGCCAAGCAATGCCACTAGCGCGCCACCGAGCAGGATCCCACCGATCGCAGCGAGCGCGTTGCTCGAACGCTCTTCCAGGATGAGAAAGCCGGCAACCCCGCAGACGATTGGGGCCGCGATGGCAAATGCTCGACGCACGCTCCGCCCAGGCTAGCGGGACCGCGCCGCCGGCGGGACGGGCGCGCTGATCGACGCCGCCGATGCTATCAGCGGACCTTTATGAAATCTCCATGCCGGGTCCGCGGATCTTGATACGGGCTTGATGCTGGCGGTCTTACGCTCGCTGGGATGAATGATCTCCTTGCCGTAGTCCTTGGCATCGTCGCCTTCGCGATCCTCTACCTGCTGATCGAGGGCATCGACCGGGTATGAACCTGCCGCTTGCCTTCATGGGCGCCGCGGACCTCTTCGGCCTCGTCGTCTCGGTACTCATCTCCGCCTACCTCCTCTACGCCCTGCTCCGCGGCGAGAAGTTCTAGGAACGCGAAATGACGGTCAACGGCTGGCTGCAGATCCTCGTCTTCTGCGCTCTGCTGATTGCTCTGTCGCCGCCAATTGGCCGCTACCTCGCCAAGGTCTACATGGGCGAGCGCGTCTTCCTCACGCCGGTCTTCGGCTGGTTCGAGCGAGGGCTCTACCGCTTGTTCGGCGTCGACGCCAAGCGCGAGCAGGACTGGAAGTCCTATGCCAAGAGTCTGATCCTCTTCTCGCTCGCGGGCTGGCTGATTCTCTATCTGATCCTGCGCACCCAGACGCTCGATCCCTGGAACAACTACGGCGGGGTGAAGTTCTACTCGGCCCCATGGAACGTCACGTTCAACACCGTCTCGTCGTTCCTCACCAACACGAACTGGCAGTTCTACAGCGGCGAGGACACGATGACCTACTTCAGCCAGATGCTCGGGCTGACGGTGCAGCAGTTCTGCTCCTCGGCGGTGGGTATCGCCGTGGCCGTCGCGATGATCCGCGGCATCGCCGGGCGCAGCGGCAAGAACCTCGGCAACTTCTACTCCGACGTCACGCGCACGATCCTCTACGTGCTCTTGCCGATGTCGTTCATCGCCGCCCTGGTCCTCGTTTCACAGGGCGTGCTGCAGAACCTCTCCCACTACACCTCCGTCGACGGAATCAGCGGCATCGCGCAGACGATCGCCCAGGGTCCCGTCGCGTCGATGGAAGCGATCAAGGACCTCGGCAGCAACGGTGGCGGCTTCTTCGACGTCAACGCCGCGCACCCGTTCGAGAACCCCAACGGCTTCTCGAACTTCTTCATCATCTTCATGGTCCTCATCCTCCCCGCCTCGCTGGTCTGGATGTACGGCCGGATGGTCGGCTCGCGCCGTCAGGCTCTGGCGATCTTCACGACGATGTTCGTGATGTGGTTCGGCGGCGTAGCCGTCGCCTATGCCGCAGAGGCCCACGGGTCACCGGCCCAGCATGCCGCGGGTCTGCACACGCAGGTGATCGCCGACTCGACCGGCGGCAACATGGAAGGCAAGGAGCAGCGCTTCGGCATCGCCGGTTCAGCGCTGTTCGACGTCTCGACGACGGTGACCTCCAACGGCTCGGTCAACAGCGCGCTCGAGTCCTACACGGGCCTCGGTGGCGCCGTCCCGTTCGCCAACCTCTCGGCCAGCGAGGTGATCTGGGGCGGTGTCGGTACGGGGATGTACTCGATTCTCATGTACGTGATCCTCGCCGTCTTCATCGGCGGCCTGATGGTCGGGCGAACTCCGGAATACCTCGGCAAGAAGATCGAGGCGAAGGAGATCAAGCTCGTCGCGATCGGCCTCTTGATCACGCCGTTGACTGCGCTCTTCGCGACCGCGCTGGCGGTGGCGAGCTCGGCCGGGCGAGCGTCGATCTCCACGCTAGCTGCGGGCGGACCGCAGGCCTTCTCCGAGAGCTTCTACGCCTATCTGTCGCAGGCCAACAACAACGGATCGGCCTTCGCTGGTTACGACGGCTACAACAACCCGAACGTCGGCAACCTCCACTCCGCCGGCGTCACCTTCGCCGATCTGCTCGGTGGCGGCGTGATGCTGTTCGCGCGCTACGCGCCGATTCTCTTCGCGCTCGCGATCGGCGGCGTCCTCGCAGGTAAGCGCGTCAGCCCCGCCGGCCTCGGCACCATGCGCACCGACAACGGGACGTTCGTCGTGCTGCTGATCGGCGTGATCGTCCTCGTCGGAGCGCTCACCTTCTTCCCCGCGCTCCTGCTCGGGCCGATCGTCCAAGCCTTGACCGGACATCTCTACAGCTGATGGCGCGCGAGGCCCTCAGAGCCTTTGTTGCGATGGTCGTTATCACCATCTTTTTCGGCTTCGGCTACCCGATGGTCGTCACCGGCGTCAGCCAGGTGATCTTCCCCGGCAAGGCCGATGGCTCGCTGATCAAGCGCGAAGGCAAGGTCGTCGGCTCCGCATTGATCGGCCAGCAGTTCTACGAGAACGTGATCGGTAAGAACGGCAAGGTCGAGATGAGCAAGGGCGCGGCGGTGACGCAGCCCGATCCCAAGTACTTCCAGACGCGCCCGTCGGGCACCGATCCGGCTGACAACGCCGAGTACACCGAGTTCGCCAACTACGGCCCGAACAGCACGGTCACGCTCGCGGCGCTCCAGGGCAACATCACGACCTACCTTTGCATGAACACAAGCGTCCCCTACACGACCTGTGACAGCAAGGGCTTCAGCGCGTCGGACGCGCTCTATGACCCGCACGTCACGAAGGCTTCGCAGATCCCGGTCGACGCCGCCGACACCTCCGCCTCGGGCATCGACCCTGACATTTCGGTGGCCAACGCCAAGATCCAGGCCTATCGCGTCGCCGCCGTGCGCCACCTCGCGCTCGCAACCGTCGATCGGCTCGTGGCCAAGTACACGACCGCTCGCAGCCTCGGCTTCCTCGGTGAGCCGGGTGTCGACGTGCTCGAGCTCAACCTCGCACTTGACGCCATCAGCAACGGGAGTCACTGATGTCCACACCCCAAGCCACTCACGAGCGCGCCGCGATCTCGCTGTTCCGACGCGACATTGTGATCCGGGCGCTGCTCGACAGCCTCAAGAAGCTCGACCCGCGCGTCCAGGTCCGAAATCCGGTGATGTTCGTGGTCGAGATCGGCGCCGTGATCACGACCGTGACGTGGTTCATCCAGCTCGGCGGCGGTCAATCGCTCGGCGGCAAAGAGCCGTCGTGGTTCACGTTCACGATCGCGATCTGGCTCTGGCTGACGGTGGTCTTCGCCAACATGGCCGAGGCGTTCGCCGAGGGCCGTGGCCGTGCCCAGGCGGACACGCTGCGCTCGATGCGCAAGGAGACGATGGCGACGATGGAAGACGGGACGACACGTCCCGCGGCCGAGCTCGCGCGCGGTGACACCGTCGTGGTCGTCGCCGGTGAACTGATCCCGGGCGACGGCACGGTGATCGACGGCATCGCAACGGTCGACGAGTCAGCGATCACGGGCGAATCCGCACCGGTGATCCGCGAGTCGGGCGGCGACCGCAGCGCCGTCACTGGCGGCACGCGCGTCACATCCGATCGGATCGTCGTCGAAATCACCCAGGAGCCCGGCAAGTCCTTCCTCGACCGCATGATCGCGCTGGTCGAGGGTGCCGAGCGGCGCAAGACGCCGAACGAGATCGCGCTCAACATCCTGCTCGCCGGCCTGACGCTGATCTTCATGATTGTCGTCGCAACGCTGCGCCCGTTCGGGCTGTTTGCCCACACGGCGATCTCCGAGACAGCGCTGATCGCCCTGCTCGTCGCGTTGATCCCAACCACGATCGGCGCATTGCTCTCGGCCATCGGTATCGCCGGCATGGACCGCCTCGTGCGGCGCAACGTGCTCGCCCTCTCGGGCCGCGCCGTCGAGGCTTCCGGCGACGTCGATGTGCTGCTGCTCGATAAGACCGGCACGATTACGCTCGGCAACCGCCAGGCCTCTGAGTTCATTCCGATGCCGGGCGTGGCGGAGGCCGAGCTTGCAGAGGCCGCCCAGCTCGCGTCGCTTGCCGATGAGACGCCCGAGGGCCGTTCGATCGTCGTGCTGGCAAAGCAGTACGGCATCCGCGAGCACGACATGTCAAGCGGTGACGCGACATTCGTGCCGTTCACGGCGCAGACGCGCATGAGCGGCGTCGACTGGAACGGCCAGCAGCTGCGCAAGGGCGCGGGCGACTCGGTCATCGCATGGGTCCACGACCAGGGTGGCGAGGCACCGCCCGAGCTACAGGCACAGCTCGACCGGATCGGCCGCGAAGGCGGCACACCGCTGGCGGTGGCGCGCGACAGCCAGATCCTCGGCGTCGTCTATCTCAAGGACACGATCAAAGAGGGGATGAGGGAGCGCTTCGACCAGCTGCGCGCGATGGGAATCCGCACCGTGATGGTGACCGGCGACAACCGTTTGACGGCTGCCAAGATCGCCGAGGAGTCGGGCGTCGACGATTTCCTTGCCGAGGCGACACCCGAGGCGAAGCTGGCGCTAATCAAAGAACAGCAGGCCGGCGGGCGGCTCGTCGCGATGACCGGTGACGGCACCAACGACGCCCCGGCATTGGCGCAGGCCGACGTCGGCGTGGCGATGAACACCGGCACGCAGGCAGCCCGTGAGGCGGGAAACATGGTGGACCTCGATTCCAACCCGACGAAGCTGATCGAGATCGTCGAGGTTGGCAAGCAGCTGTTGATCACGCGCGGCGCACTGACCACGTTTTCGATCGCCAACGACGTCGCAAAGTACTTCGCGATCCTGCCCGCGATCTTCATCACGACCTGGGCAGCGTCCGCGCACGTCAAGAGCCCACTCTGGGTGCTCAACGTGATGGATCTGGGCAACCCGCAGTCGGCGATCGTCTCGGCGATCATCTTCAACGCGCTCGTGATCCCGCTGCTGATCCCGCTGTCGCTGCGCGGCGTGCGCTACCGGCCGATCGGCGCCAGTGCCCTACTGAGGCGTAATCTCTGGATCTATGGCCTCGGCGGAATCATCGCGCCCTTCATCGGGATTAAGGCGATCGACCTCATCGTGCACAACCTCCTCGGCGGCTAGCGGCTGCCAGCGGGGCTACTAGGCCCCCACGAGCAGCAGTGAGCGAGTCACGGCGACGCGGATCGCACCGCGTGTTCCTGGGTATGGCCGCTGGAGTGGGCAAGACCTACCGCATGCTGCAGGAAGGCCAGGCCGACGCGGAGAGCGGGCGCGACGTGGTTATTGGCTACCTCGAAACCCATGGCCGCGCTGAGACCGACTACCAGTCACGGGGACTTGAGATCGTCGCCCGACGCCGCGTTCCCTACCGCGAGACGACGGTCGACGAGATGGATCTCCCGGCGATCCTCGAGCGCGCCCCGGAACTCTGCCTGATCGACGAGCTGGCGCACACCAACGCCGTCGGTGTCGAGCACACCAAGCGCTGGGAGGACGTCGAGGACGTCCTGGCGGCTGGCATCAACGTGTACTCAACCGTCAACGTGCAGCACCTCGAGAGCCTCAACGATCAGGTTGCCGAGCTGACCGGGACGCGGGTGCGCGAAACGATCCCCGATGCCGTCGTCGCTTCCGCCGATGAGGTGGTGATGATCGACCTGACGCCGCAGGCGCTGATCGAGCGCCTGCGCGCCGGCAAGGTCTACAGGCCAGACCGCATCGAGGCTGCGCTCAACAACTTCTTCCGCGTCGAGAACCTCGCCGCGCTGCGTGAGGTCGCGTTGCGTCAGGTCGCCCAGGAGGTCGGCGCCAAGCGACTGGCGCCAACCGGGCCGGCCCGCGAGGAGCGACTGACCGAGACCGCAGCGCCGCAAGCCTTCTCCGAGCGGTTGCTGGCGCTGATCACGCTGACGCCAGCCTCCCAGCGGGTGATCCGCCGCGCCTGGCGCTCGTCGCAGCGCCTCGGCGGCGAACTCGACCTGCTGCACGTCGCCAAGCCAGGCAGCAATCTCAGCGCCGAGCGCAATCCGGAGCTCGCCGCGATCCGCCGGCTGGCATCGGTGCTCGGCGCGCATCTGCTGGTCGAGGAGGGCGACAACATCGCGGAAGTCGCGGCGCGCATCGCACACGAACGTGGTACGACCTACATCCTGATGGGGGCACCCCAGCCTCGCAATGCGCTGCGGCGCCTCTCGACGCCCTCGCTGCCGTTCGAACTGCTGCGCGTACTTCCAGAGGTCGACCTGCGGATCGTCGCCGACCGCACCCAGCGACCGGCGATGCCGGAATGAGCGCAGCGACGATCATTCTCGCGCTGGTGCTGGTGGCGCTGATAGCGGCGATCGCCGTGCGCGAGACCCGCGCGCGGCAGCGCAAGCCGGCCAGCACATCGAGCTCGCGAATCCTCTTTCCCTTCGTCGCCCAGGGTCTGTCCGAGCGCGGACTGGACGCGGCGCTGCGGATCGCGCGCAACGAAGGCGGGACGCTCGTGCCGGCACTGCTTGCTCGCGTGCCGATGCACCTGCCGCTGGATGCGGCGCTGCCACGCCAGGCTCAGGCGGCGATGGCGCTACTCGAGGTGGTCGAGCAGCGCGCGACGCTCGCCGGTGTGGCTGTCGATGCACGGATCGAGCGCGGTCGCACGCTGCGTCACGCGCTCGCCGAGTTGACCACGCACGAGCAGTTCGACGCGCTCGTCGTCGCCGCCGTCGACGCCACCGACGCCGGATTTCATCCGAACGACATCGGCTGGATCCTCGAGCACGTCAAAGGCGAGATCATCGTCATCCGCTCCGGCGGCCGGCTGGGCTTTGCGCCGCTACCGGGCAGCGTGCGGCGCCCGCGCGGGCGCCGTCACACGCTGAAGCGGTAGCCGACCCCGGACTCAGTGCGGATCAAATGCCGCCGGTCCTGGCCCGCCGCAAGCTTGCGGCGAAGGTTCGCGATGTGAGTGCGCAGTAACGGCGTCGCGTCGACATACTCCGGACCCCAGACCTCGGCGAGCAGCTTGCGGTGCGTCATCAACAGGCCGCGGTTGGTCGCGAGCGCGCGGAGCAGGGCAAACTCGATCGGCGTGAGCCGGATCTCCGCGCCGTCGAGCGTGACGCTGTGCGCGGCGAGATCGACGACCAGCCCGTTGACCTCGATTCGCGGCTCGGTCTCGGCCCGGCCAGCCCGGCGCAGCACCGCCTGCACGCGCGCGACGAGCTCACCGGGGGCGAATGGCTTGGTCACGTAGTCGTCGGCGCCGCTGTGCAACGCGGCGATCTTCGTCGCCTCGTCGTCGATCGCAGAGAGCACGATGATCGGCAGCTCGCTCCACTCGCGCAGTTCGCGGCAGACCTCGATCCCCGGACGGTCGGGCAGTATCAGGTCGACGATCGCGGCGTGCGGCCCGGCGAGCGCCGCACGATCGAGCGCCTCCTCGGCGGTGCTCGTCGTCAGCACCTCATAGCCGGCTCCCCGCAAGATCAGACGCAGGGCGCGCAGGATCTGCGGGTCATCGTCACAGACGAGGACCCTTTCGCCGGCCATCAGGCGCCCGCGCGCGCACTCCTGCGCGCGTCCGGCCGCTTGCGTGGGCGCGCGCTGCGCGCGTCCGGCCGCAGCGGAAACTCGACGACGAAGGTTGCTCCCTGGCCGGGCAGTGACTCGACCGTGACGCGCCCACCGTTGGCCTCGACAAAGCCGCGCGCGATCGCCAGGCCGAGACCCGAGCCCTGATGGCCTGGCTCGACGCTGGGCGAGCGGTAGAACGGCAGAAAGATGCGGTCGAGCTCGCTGGCGCGGATCCCCGGTCCCTGATCGACGATGTGTACCCGCAGGCGCTCACCGACGAGGTGCGCCCGCACGGCGACCGGCTTGCCGGCGGAGTAGCGGGCGGCGTTCTCGAGCAGGTTCGCGAACGCGCGCTCGAGCTGGCCAGCGTCGCCTTCGAGCAGCGGCAGATCCTCATCCAGTGACAGGCGAAAGAGCGGACTGCTGCTGTCGCCTTCGATGTCGGCAACCGCTTCGTGCAGGACCTCCTCGAGCGAGTACAGGTCGCTGCGGTGCTCCGGAGTGCCAGCCTGGAGCAGGGAGAGGTCGAGCAGCTTCTCGACCAGGCGGTGTAACCGTGTTGCCGCCTCCAGCACGACGGCGCGCGCCTCGGCGGCCTCGTTCGGACCCGAGGTGTGCGGGTCGAGGGCGCCGGCGGCGCCGAGAATCGCCGTCAGCGGTGTTCGCAGGTCGTGAGAGACGGAACGCAGCACGGCGGTCTTCATCTCGTCGTTGCGCCGTAGCAGCGCAGTTTCGACGACCTCCGCCTGCAGCTCCGCGCGGTGCAGAGCGGCGGCCAGCACCGATTGCAGCGCCGGGACGATGCGCTCGGCGACCCGCTCGCGTTCGGAAGCGCTCAAGGTCGCCGGCAGCACGAGGGTGCCGATGACCGCCTCGCCGTCGCGCAGCGCAAACGTGCGATGGCGCTCGCCCGCCGCCACGGGGTGCAGCTCGATTGCCGCCGAGCTGACGCCGATCGCGCTTGCCAGGCGTTGGGACGCGGCGGCGACAGCGACATCGAGACGAGCACCGCTGAGCAGCAGCCGCGCCATCTCCGTCGCTAGATCGGCCTCACGACGGCGCTTTTCAGCCTCCTCGGCGCGGTGGCGCGCCAGCTCACCGACCAGACCGACGACCACGGCGACGACGAGGAACGCCGCCAGCGCCACCCAGTCGCGCGAGTCCTCGAGGCGGAGGCTGCCGACCGGCCGCAGGTGGAAGTAGTTGAAGGCGAGGGCGCTCGCCAGCGTCGTGAGCAGCCCGAGCAGCATCCCCCAGTAGGTCGCGACGACCACCACGGTGAGCAGGTAGACGACGATCAGCGACTCGACCGGCGCGATGTGCATGAGCGGGTAGATCGCCAGCGTCTCGAGCGCCGTTCCGCCGACCGCCACGAGGACGCCGATCAGTAGCGGCGGCCGTATGTTGCCCGGCAACAGCGGCGAAAGTGAACGCGGAGGCATGGTCCATCCATTGTCCTCCGTCCGCCGAGCGCTCGCAGCTGCGCTGGACGCCGACGCGCGCAATGGCGCCTACGGGTAGACCTGCTCCCCGCTCTCGCGCTCGATCAGGCGGATCGCAATCGACGGGCAGGCCCGTGCTGCGACCAGCATCAACTCGTCGGGGCCATCGCCGATTACGACCGCGACGTCCTCGAGGCGGAAGATCTCCGGCGCGATTTCCTCGCAGTCGCCGTGCGCCGAGCAGGCCGCGGCGTCGATCAGCGGGATGAGCGTCATACCGCCGTCGTTTCGGTGAGATAGCTGAGGCGATTGCGCAGCTCGGGCACCGCCCGCGGTCGGCCGACGACAACGGCGGCGACGAGCCGTCCCGCCTGGGTGTAGTGCGCGACGAAATCGCGCGCGTCGAGATCGCCTTCGATCGTCACCTCGTCGGCGAGTGCGGCGTGGCCAAGGTATTGGATGCGCATGCCGTACTGGTCGCTCCAGAAGCTCGACAGCGCTGCCGGCGCCGGGTCCTCGCCGAGAATCGTCCGCGCGACCGCGGCGCCCTGACGCGACGCGGCCTCCCAGTGGCCGATCAGCGCGTGGCGTTCGAGGAACGGGTCGTGGAACGCCGCCGCGTCGCCAGCCGCGTAGACGTCCGGCAGTGCGCTCCGTCCGCCGAGGTCGGTCGGTATACCGACGGTCGGGAGGCCGCTGGAGGAGAGCCAGCCGAGGTCCGGCACGACGCCGATCGCGACCAACAGATGATCGACGCTGAGGCGCACGCCGTTGCTCAGCGTCAGCGCCTCGACGCGCTCGCCGCCGTCGATCTCGCTGACCTCGGTCTCGAAGAAGAGCTCGACGCCGGCACTGCGGTGAAGCCTGACGAGCAGATCGCCGACCTCGGCGCCGAGGACGCCGCCGAGCGGTTGCCGCGCGAGCTCGACGACGGCGACCGGGGCATCGACGGCGCGGGCCGCCGCGGCGACCTCGAGTCCGACGAAGCCGGCACCGATGATCACAAGCCTGCGGCCTTCGCTGAGCAGCTCGCGCAGGCGGCGCGAGTCCTCGAGCGTACGCAGCGTGCTGACGTTCGCATACGGCGCAAATTCGGGAAGAGTCCGCGGGCGCGCCCCAGTGGCCGCAACCAAGTGATCGAAGTGAAGGGCAGAACCGTCTTCGAACTCGACGCGATGCGCATCGTGGTCGAGTGCGCTGGCGCGCACGCCCGTGATCAGGTCGACGGCGTGCTCGCCGTACCACTCGGCGGGACGAAGCAGCGGGAAAGCCTCGTCCGCGCCGCGCGCAAGCAGCTCCTTGGAGAGCGGCGGGCGATCGTAGGGGCGGTGGCGCTCGCCGCAGACGATCCGCACGCCGCCGTCGAAGCCGCCGCGACGCAGCGTCTCGGCGCAGCGTTGCGCCGCCAACCCGCCGCCCACGATGAGCACGCCTCGGTCCTCCACTAGAGCTTGCCTTCGGTCAACTGGTGATCCCTCGGTCGGGGTTGCTGCGAACACGCGCACTGGCATCGTCGCGTGCACAGATGTGTGAACTCTAAGTACCTGCCGAGCGTCCGCTTGGAGGGATGTCGGAGCACCGATCGGGGACGGGCACTAGCCTGAGTGATCTTGCTTGTAGCGCGCGATGACATCCGCAACGTGGCGATCATCGCGCACGTCGACCACGGCAAGACCACGCTGGTCGACGCGATGCTCTGGCAATCGGGCGCCTTTAGGGCTGGCCAGGACGTCGCCGTGCGGGTGATGGACTCGATGGATCTGGAACGCGAGAAGGGGATCACGATTCTCGCCAAGAACACCTCGGTCCAGTACCGCGACGTCAAGCTCAACATCGTCGACACGCCCGGCCACTCCGACTTCGGCGGCGAGGTCGAGCGGGGAATCACGATGGTCGACGGTGTGCTGCTCTTGGTCGATGCCAGTGAGGGGCCGCTGCCGCAGACCCGTTTCGTGCTGCGCAAGGCACTCGAGGCGCGCCTGCCGGTGATCCTCGTCGTCAACAAGGTCGACCGGCCGGACGCGCGGATCAGCGACGTCGTCGACGAGGTCTATGAGCTGTTCCTCGATCTCGATGCGACCGAGGAGCAGATCGACTTCCCGATCGTCTACACGAATGCCAAGGCCGGCTGGGCCTCGCTCACAGCGGGCAGCGTGGGCAGCAACCTGGCGCCGCTGATGGACCTCCTGCTGGAGCGGATTCCACCGCCACAACACGATCCCGAGCATCCCTTCCAGGCGCTTGTCACCAATCTCGACGCCTCGCCTTACGTCGGCCGCCTGGCGCTGTGCCGGATCCGCAATGGCATCGCCCGGCGTGGCGCGGCGATCGCCTGGTGTCGCGCCGACGGCTCGATCGAGCGCGCCCAGATCGGCGAGCTCTACGTGACCGAGGCGCTCGACCGCGTATCGGCCGACGAGGCGGGGCCGGGTGAGATCGTCGCGATCGCCGGCATCGCCGAGGTGACGATCGGCGAGACGCTCGCCGACCCGGATGATCCACGCCCGCTACCGATCATCACCGTCGATGAGCCGTCGCTGTCGATCACCGTCGGCCTCAACACCTCCCCCCTCGCCGGCCAGAGCGGGAACAAGCTGACCGCGCGCGCGCTGAAGGCGCGCCTCGACCAGGAGACCGTCGGCAACGTGTCAGTCCGCGTGCTCGACACCGATCGCCCGGACACCTGGGAGGTGCAGGGACGCGGCGAGCTGGCGCTGGCGGTGCTCGTTGAGCTGATGCGCCGTGAGGGCTTCGAGCTGACCGTCGGGCAACCGCAGGTGCTCACACGCGAGATCGACGGGCGGCGTCACGAACCCGTCGAGCGGCTGGCCATCGACATCCCGGAGGACTACGTCGGCGTCGTGACACAGCTGATCGCGCTGCGCAAGGGCCGGCTCGAGCAGATGGTCAACCACGGCACGGGTTGGGTCCGCATGGAGTACCTCGTGCCGGCGCGCGGCCTGATCGGGCTGCGCACCGAGTTTCTCACCGAAACCCGTGGCACCGGCCTCGCACACCACGTGTTCGACCGCTGGGAGCCGTGGGCCGGGGAGCTGCGGATCCGCCCGACCGGCGCGCTCGTCGCCGACCGCCGCGGCGCCGCGGCGCAGTTCGCGCTGATGAACCTGCAGGAGCGCGGGACGCTCTTCATCGGACCCGGGGACGAGGTCTACGAAGGGATGATCGTCGGCGAGAACGCGCGCGCCGACGACCTCGACGTCAACGCCTGCAAGGAGAAGCACCTGACCAACGTTCGCTCATCGACGGCCGAGGTGCTGGTGCGCCTGGTGCCCCATCGCGATCTCTCACTCGACCAGGCGCTCGAGCTGCTGCGGCCCGACGAGTGTGCCGAGATCACGCCGACGGCGGTGCGGCTGCGGAAGGCGATCCTCTCAAAGGTCGAACGGACCAAGGCGACGCGCCGAGCGCGGCGCTAGCCGGAGCGCGCCGCTCAGCGCCCAGCACGGCGGGCGCGGCGGGCACGCTTGGCCTTTGCTCGCGAACGTCGCAGGCGGTGATCGAGCGGCGCGATCGTGCCCTTCGGACGATCGAGATCGGGCAGGTCCCCGGACGGGGTGCGACCGCGCGCGTCCGTGACGATGATCCAGGCGATGCCGGCGATCAGCAGTGCGGCGGCAACGAAGATCGCGAGCTCCGCACCGCGCGACAGTCCGCCTGAGCTCTGCGAGGTGGTCGTCGTGGGAACGGTGAGCGGGCCGGTCTGCGTGCTCGTCGACGGTGTCGTTGTCGTCGGCGTCGTAATCGACGGCACTGTCGTCGACAGCGATCCACTCGTCGCGCTCGCCGGCGCCGCGATTGCGGCGTTCAACACGAGCCCCGAAGCGAGGACCGTGGCGATCGTCGCGCAGGCGGCGTGGCGGCTGAGTCGGCGCCGTCGCGGCATCGCCGCAATATACCCCCCGGCCTGCGCTCTAAACTTCGACTCCGTGCCACAAAAGCAACGACAGATCCGCATGGAGCAGCGCGTCGGCGGCCCCGAGCTGATGGAGGAGATGCAGACGCGCAGCGACGAGCAACTCGAGGCCGAGACGAAGTACCGCTCGATCGCGATGGCAATTCTCGGCGGCCGCGCCGCCGAGCGCTACGACGCGGCCTCGGCCCGAAGCTATTTCCAGCGCGCGATCGCCGCGGCCCGCCCACAGGAGCGAATGCAGATTCGCCGCATGGCCGATGCCTCGCTGGCGCTCGCCGAACGGCGCGCTGACGATCTTCGTGAAGCTGTCGAGAAGCTCGGCCAGGAGCCGCCGAGCGGTCGACAGCTGTTCGGCCTGCGGATGATGGGACTGGTCGCGCCACCGCGCGGCACGGGGATCGTCCGCCGCGTCCGCGGCGTGCTGCTGGCAATCGTCTTGGTGATCGTCTTCATCGCCGCAGGCCTCGGCGTCGTCGAGCTGATCGCGCTGCCGTTTGGCGGCATCGGCCTGCCGCCCGGCGTCCTGCTCGGGCTGATCGTCGACGGCGTCGCGCTGGCGGTCATGGTGCAACTCGGCAGGCGCCGCAGAAACAAGGCGTTGGCCAACCGCGCTGCGGCGCGCTGAGAGCCGCAGCGCATAATGGGTTTGGCGGCGCCAACGCCGCCGAGCTCATGAGCCCCAAGCGCACGCATCACAAGCACTCTTCGACGAAGTCCTATCGGCGGCTGCTCGACCGGCTTGCCGCACATCCCGACGTCCATCGCGTGGCAACTGGTCGCGTCACGCCGCGGATGGGCACCGGACGTCCGGTCGCGTTGATCTCCAAGGTGCGCCCGGTCACCTCAGGCTTGTCGATCACGATCAACAGCGACGGCGCGATGATCGACGCCTACGTGATCACCGACCGCCCGCTCGAGGTGAGCGCGTTCATCGCCGAGCAGGGGTGGAGCAGCTGACGGCCAATACGCTTCGGCCGTGAGTGTGTTCAGCGCGAAGGCCGCCGTCGCACGCAGCGCGGCCGTCGCGTCGCGACTCGCTGGGCGTGGCGCCACAAGCGTTCCCGGTAGCGTGCTGCTGGCACTCGATCGCCACGGCATCGAGCGGCTCGCCCGTGACCTACCGCGTGGCAGCGTCGTGATCTCGGCGACCAACGGCAAGACGACCACCGCCGCGCTCGCCGGCTCGATCCTCACTCAGGCCGCGATCACGACGGTTGACAACTTCGCCGGCGCAAACATGGCGAGCGGTGTCGCCTCGGCCCTGCTCGCCGCGCACGGACACCGTGGCGCCTTGTCGGGCGAGCTCGGGCTGTTCGAAGTCGACGAGTTCTGGCTCGCCGGCGTCGCGGCCCAGCTGCGCCCCCGTGTGATCGTCTTGAGCAACCTGTTTCGCGATCAGCTGGACCGCTACGGCGAGCTCGAGACGATCGGCGAACGCTGGGCAAGCCTCGTCGCGCAAAGCCCTGCACGTCTCGTTCTGGGAGCAGACGACCCGCTCGTCGCCGAGCTCGGGGCGGACGCGCGGGCGCCGCTGTACTTCGGCATCGAGGACCCGCGCGTAGCGCGACCGGCCGGCCTTGCTCATGCCGCCGATTCCAAGCAGTGCCGACGCTGTGGCGGCGCCTATCGCTACGAGCACGTCTACATCGGACATCTCGGCGTGTACGAGTGCGTGCAGTGCGGCCAGCGGCGTCCGCAGCCGACGGTGAGCGCGCACGACATCCAGCTCGATGGCGTGCGCTCCGTGCAGTTCGAGCTACGCACACCGGCCGGAAACGGGCCGGTCACGCTCGCCCTGCCGGGGCTCTACAACGTCTACAACGCGCTCGCGGCGGCGGCTCTGGCGATCGTATTGGAGATCCCGCTGGCGACGATCATCGCCGGCCTGGCTGCGGCCCCGGCGATGTTCGGCCGTGCCGAACGCATCGCGATCGGCGAACGGGAGCTGCAGATCCTGCTGATCAAGAACCCGGCCGGCGCCAACGAGGTCCTGCGCACGCTCGCCCTCGAGCCCGGTGAGCACGAGCTGCTGGCCGCGCTCAACGACAACGTCGCCGACGGTCGCGACGTGTCCTGGATCTGGGATGCGGACTTCGAGGACTTCGCGCCACGCGTGCGTCACGTCACCTGCGCCGGCACGCGTGCACCGGAGCTCGCGCTGCGGCTGAAATATGCCGGCGTCCCGGTCGCACGGATCGCGGTCGCCCCCAGCCTCGCCGACGCGCTCGATCAGGCCCTGGCGGCGACGGGAACAGACACGCTCTACGCACTCCCCACCTACACCGCAATGCTCGAGCTGCGCGAGGTGCTCAGGCACCGCGGTCAGGCAGCTAGCTCCTGGGTCCGGGCGTGAGCGACGCGGCGGTGATCTGGCATGACCTCGAGTGCGGCGCCTACAGCGCCGACCTGCCGCTGTGGCGTGAGCTGGCCGCAGCGCATGCCGGTCGGTCGATCCTCGATGTCGGCGCCGGCACGGGCCGGGTCGCGCTCGACCTGGCTCGTCACGGTCATCGCGTTATCGCCCTCGAGCGCGATGAGACGCTGGCCCGCGAGCTCGAGCGCCGCGCGCGGAGCCTGGCTGACCCCAGCGGCCCGGCGGTTGCGGGCTCGGTCGAGGTGCTGTGTGCTGACGCCTGCGACTTCGAACTGGCGGCGACGGTTTCGCTGTGCATCGTGCCGATGCAAACCATTCAGCTGCTCGACGACCGCCCGGCGTTCCTGCGTTGCGCACGAGCGGCGCTCGAGCCCGCCGGCCTGCTGGCCCTGGCTCTGCTCGGTGGTGACGTGCAGCCGTTCTCGATCGAGCTGGACGCCGATAGCGTCGAGCGCGACGGCGTGCGCTACACGAGCACACCGACCGCGCTGCGCCAGACCCGCCATGCGGTCGTCCTCGAGCGACGCCGCTGCGCGCGCGGCGAGGCCGCGGAGAGCGAGTCGGTGGACATCGCCACGCTCGCGCGGATCGACGCCGCAGCGCTCCTCGCCGAAGCAATGCCGGCGGGGCTTGCCCACTGCGGCGTGCGTCACGTCGCGGCCACCGCCGAGCACGTCGGCACCGACGTGCTGTTGCTGGGTGCGGTGACGCGGTGAGTACGCGCGGGCTGCGGGTGTGCGCGCTCTACCCCGAGCTGATGAACATCTACGCCGACCGCGGCAACCTGTTGATGATCGAACAGCGCTGCACGTGGCGGGGCATCGGCTTCCGTCTGACTGACTGCACGCTTGGGGCAGCGCTGCGCGACGAGCACGACATCTACTACCTCGGCGGCGGACAGGACTCAGACCAGCGACTCTGCGCCGCCGATCTCGTCACCCACAAGGCATCCGCACTGCGAGGAGCGGCGGCGCGTGGTGCGATCGTGCTCGGCGTGTGCGGCGGCTACCAGCTGCTCGGTCACTCCTATGAGATCGGCGAGGAACACGTCGAAGGCGTCGGGCTGCTGGACGTGCAGACGATCCGTGAGGACGGTCCGCGGCTGATCGGCAACATCGCGATCGCCGCAGACGAGGGGGTGATCGTCGGCTTCGAGAACCACGCTGGGCGCACGCGACTCGGGCCGGGCCAAGCGCCGCTGGGGCGCGTGCTGAAAGGCCACGGCAACGACGGGCGCAGCGGCGTTGAGGGCGCCCGCAGCGGCAACGTGCTCGGCACCTACATCCACGGTCCACTGTTGCCAAAGAACGCCTGGCTGTGCGACTGGCTGATCGCGCGCGCGCTCGGGGTCGAGCCGGCAACGCTGGCCTCGCTCGACGACTCGTTCGAGGACGCCGCGCATGCCAGCGCGCTGCAGGCCGCCGGTCTCTGAGGCGGCGCTCAGGGTTGCGCGAAGCGTCGGCCGCTCGAGCCGAACCCCCTGGTGCCGCGGGCGGCGTCATCGAGCGCGTCGCTCTCGACGAGCTCGACCGCGGCCAGTGCCACGACCAGCAGTTGGGCGATCCGGTCACCGGGAGTGATATCGAAGGCCTCATTGCGGTCGGTGTTCAACAGCAAGACGCGCAGCTCGCCGCGATAGCCGGAGTCGATCAGCCCTGGCGCATTGACCAGCGCGATCCCATGTCGAGCCGCGAGCCCCGACCGCGGCAACACGAGACCGGCGTGTCCCTCCGGAATTGCGACGGCGATCCCGGTGCCGATGCTGGCCCGCTCGCCGGGCTCGATCCGCGCGGCCTCGGCGCTGTAGAGATCGAGACCGGCGTCGCCCTCATAGGCGCGTGTTGGCATCAGCGCTTGCGGCTCCAGACGCGTGAACTGCAACATCATCGCGTCGGCTTGCCGTTCTTGCTCGACGTCGCGGTGCTGTAGCGGGCGAATCGCGCGGCGCTAGCGGCGGGCAGCAATGCGGTCACGCGGACACCCTGCGCGGTGTCTTCGCGGTGCAGCTCGCCGGCGATTGCGTGCAGCTCGGCGAGCTGGCGGCCGTCGCTGTGGGGAAGCAGCAGCTCAACGGGCTCGAGCATCCGCACGAACCTGGCATCGATGCGCTCGCGCAGCTCGTCCAGACCCTCGCCGCTGTGCGCCGAGACGAGCAGTGCGTCGCGTCTGCCGCTCCAGGCCCGTGCGCGCATCTCCGCATCGAGCAGGTCGGCCTTGTTCAGCGCGAGCAGTCGCGGCACGTCGCCGGCGCCGATCTCCTCGAGCGTGTCCTCCACGGCGCGGGTCATCTCCTCGAGCTCGTCCTCGGGGGCATGCGCGTCGACCACGTGCACGATCAAGTCGGCGCGGCGCGTCTCCTCGAGCGTCGCCGCGAACGCGTCGACGAGCTGATGGGGCAGCTTGCGGATGAAGCCCACCGTGTCGGTGAGCAGGTAGCTTCGGCCGTTGATCTCGACCAGGCGTGTCGTCGGGTCCAGCGTGTGGAACAGGCGGTCGGCCACCGGTACCTCTGCGCCGGTCAGCGCCGAGAGCAGCGAGGATTTGCCCGCGTTCGTGTATCCGGCGAGCGCGACCGCCGGCAGCCGCGAGCGTTCACGCTCGTTGCGCATCACCTGGCGCGTGCCCTGCACGGCGGCGAGCCGTCGCCGCAGCGTCGCGATGCGGTTGCGGGCGAGCCGGCGATCGGTCTCGATCTGGGCCTCCCCCGGTCCTCGCGTACCGACGCCACCACCGAGCCGCTCGAGGTGCGTCCAGAGCCCCCGCATTCGCGACAGGTTGTACTCGAGCTGGGCCAGCTCGACCTGCAGCTTGCCCTCGGCGCTGCCGGCATGACGCGCGAAGATGTCGAGGATGATGGCCGTCCGGTCGAGCACCGCGATCCCCAGCGCGTCCTCAAGCGTGCGCTCTTGGCGCGGCGTGAGCTCGTCATCGCAGGCCACGACATTCGCGTCGAGCTGGACGGCGAGGGCCTTGAGCTCGACGAGCTTGCCCGGTCCGAGGTAGCTGTTGGGGTGTGGGCGGTCGCGCTGCTGTACGAGCGTCCCGGCGACCGCCACGCCGGCCGTGCGGAGTAGTTCCTCGAGCTCGATGAGCTCCCCCGGACGGGTCTGCGAGGCGATGCAGACAGCGCGCTGACGGGCGCGTGCGGAGGTCACTGAGCCAGCTTCCCGAGCCGTTCGATCGCCTCCGTCAGACGATCGTCGGGAGTCGTCAACGAGATGCGGAAGAAGCCCTCGCCGTTGGGTCCGTAGGCGGCGCCCGGCGACACGACGACGGCGGCCGCCTCGAGCACGTGCTCGCAGTAGGCGGCGGCACTCTCGAATCCGCCCGGCACCGGCGCCCAGATGTAGATCGTTCCGCGTGGTGGCGTCACGTCGATGCCGATCTTCGTCAGTGCCGCACAAACCAGGTCGCGCCGCCGCTGGTAGACGTCGTTCATCGCGTGGACATATTTGTCGAGCGCCGGCGCCAGCGCTGCTGCTCCGGCCAGCTGAACGGCTTCGAACAGGCCCGAGTCGACGTTGGTCTTGAGGTGCCAATAGGCGGCGATAGCGTCGCGGTTGCCAACGATCGCCGCGCAGCGCCAGCCGGTCATGTTGTAGCCCTTCGAAAGCGAGAACACCTCAACGCCGACGTCCTTGGCCCCCGGGGTCGCGAGGAAAGACGGCGCGACGTAGCCATCGAAGGTTGTTTCGGAGTAGGCGTTGTCGTGGACGATCAGGATGTCGTTTGCCGCGCCGAACTCGACGAGCCGTTCGAAGAAGCCGTCTGGCACGACCGCTCCGGTCGGGTTGTTCGGGTAGTTGACGAAGAGGACTCGCGCCCGTGCGCGCGTCGTCGCATCGATCGCGTCGAGGTCTGGGACGAACCCGAGCTCCGGCAGCAGCGGCATCAGCACCGGTTCACCGCCGACGAGCAGCGGCCCGCCCGTGTACACGGGGTAGCCAGGGTCGGCGGCGAGCGCGACGTCGCCCGGATCGAGGAAGGCGAGGTTGAGGTTGAAGATGCATTCCTTTGCGCCGATCGCCGGCATCACCTCGCCATCGGGGTCGAGCTCGACGCCGAAGCGCCGCGCGTAGAAGTTGGCGACCGCCGCGCGGAACTCTTCACGGCCGCGGTTGGATGGATAAGTGTGTGTTGTCGGGTTGGCGATGGCGCGCTGCGCCGCGTCGACGATCGGCGGGTAGGTGGGCGTGTCGGGATCGCCGATGGCGAGCGTGATCACGTCGATGCCCGCCGTGCGCTTGGCCGCGATCTTGCGCTCCAGCTGCGCAAACAGGTATGGCGGGATGCGCTCGAGGCGATCACTGTGTCTCATGTAGCTCCTTGACGAAGTCGTCGGCGAGGGTCCCCATGTACACCGGGACCGCCCAGCCGCTCAGGGTCACCTGCAAGTCTCCTCCTACCTCCACGTCGAGCTCACCACCGTCGAGCTGGACGGTGATGTGGCTGGCCCCGCCGCTGAGGTGATGGGCCACGGCAGCGCCAGTGGCGCCCGTACCCGAGGACAGCGTCTCCCCAGCACCGCGCTCGAAGATTCGCGCACGGATCAGGTCCGGCGCCAGCGCGCGGTACCACGAGACGTTGGTGCGGTTGGGAAACAGCGGATGGCGCTCGATCGCCGGCCCGATCGCCTGCAGGTCGAGCTCCTCGAGCCCGTCGCAGGCGATCGCGCACTGCGGGTTTCCGATCGATATGTGCTGGAAGCGCCAGCGCCGGCCGGCGGCTTCGAGCTCACTGATGCCGTCCGGCGGTCCCGTCGGGAAGTCCTTTGACGCCGTGGCCGCGCGGCCGATGTCGACCGCGCACGTGTTGGGGCCGGTGATCCGCGGCCGCACGGGGCCAGCGGCGGTCAGGATGGCGAACTCGTCGCGGTCGGTGTGGCCGCGTTGGCGCAGGTACATGACCGCCTCGCGCGAGCCGTTGCCGGACAGCTCCGATTCCGAACCGTCGGGGTTGAAGATCCGCAGCAGGGCGACGTACTCGGGATTCTCGCTGGCCGCGAGCAGCAGGATTCCATCCGCGCCCACCCCCAGGTGGGGATCGCAGATTCGCCTGATACGTTGCGGGCTCAGCTCCCACGGCAGCGCGGCTGCTTCGATGATCACGTAGTCGTTGCCGAGGGCCTGCCACTTCTCGAACTGCACGCGCCTCCGTTCGCCGGTGTACAGCGGCGATCATTGCAGCGCCGCAACGACGTCGTCGGGCGACTTGCCGGTTACGTCGACCAGCTCGACGTCCGGCAGCTTGCGCATCCAGGTGAGCTGGCGCCGCGCGTAGTTGCGCGTGCGCCGCTTCATCGCCTCGAGGTCGCCGTCGGTCAGCTCCTGAAAACCGAGCGCCTTGCGCGCGGTTGCGGAGATACCGGATCGCTCGGCCGCATCGACCTGGCGTCGCGCGCCGGCCGCGACGAGCGTGTCGACACGCGCGTCGATGCGGGCGTACAGAGCCGCTCGCTCCATCACCAGTCCGATCAGCCGTGTCGGGTGGCGCATCTCGTCGCTCCAGAGTTGTGAGCGGGCGCGCGGCGGCGCGAGCGCCCCGATCTCCGCCAGTTCGAGGGCGCGGACGATGCGGTGGCGGTCGCCCGGTGCGATCCGCTGCGCTGCCCACGGCGCGCGCTCGGCGAGCAGCGCGTGCAGTGCCGCCGGCCCATGGGTATCGAGCTCGCCCATCCAGCGCTCACGAACGCCGGGTGGCGGCGGCGGCGCCAGATCGAGCTCGGTCAGCGCGGCTCGTAGATAGAGGCCGCTGCCGCCGACGACGATCGGCGTCGCACCCTGTTCGAGCAGGGCGTCGATCTCGGTGTGCGCGAGCCGCGCGTAGTGGGCGACGCTGACGCTCTCGTTCAGCGGCACGCAGGAAACGAGCCGGTGCTCGAGCGCCGCTTGCTCGAGCGCAGTCGGCGCGGCGGTCAGCAGCTCGATCCCCTCATAGAGCGCCAGCGCGTCGGCCGAGACCGCCACGGGCCGCTCGCCACGCTCGCACAGGCGCGCGGCGAGCGCGATCGCGATCGTTGTCTTGCCAACCCCGGTCGGCCCGAAGAGCGCAATGATCTCGCGGCTCACTGGCTCAGTATCGTGGTCGCGGATGGCCCAGCGCATGCAGATCGGCGGAGCCCGCACGCTGCTCACCGGGGCGAGCGGCGGCCTCGGCGGCGTGCTTGCGCGCAGGTTCGCCAGCGAAGGCGCGGAGCTGATCCTCAGCGGTCGACGGCAGACTGTCCTCGATGCGCTCGCGGCGGCGGTCGGCGGCGAGGTGATCGTCGCCGACCTCAGCGAGCCCGCGGAGCTCGAGCGACTGATCACCGCGGCTGGGCGGGTCGACATCCTGATCGCCAACGCCGCGCTGCCCGGCAGCGGGCGACTGGCGACGCTCGAGCCGGTGCACGTCGACCGCGCGATTGCCGTCACGCTGCGCGCGCCGATCATGCTCGCCCGCGCGCTGGCACCGCAGATGGTCGAGCGGGGCAGCGGCCAGATCGTCTTCATCGGCTCGCTTTCCGGTCGGGCGGCAAACGCCGGATCATCGATCTACAACGCGACAAAGTTCGGCCTGCGCGGTTTCGCGCTGGCCCTCCGCGCCGAGCTCGCCCATAGCGGCGTCGGCGTGGCGCTGATCGAGCCCGGGTTCATTCGCGCCACGGGAATGTTCGGGGATGCGGGGGTCAAGCTGCCGCCCTACGTCGGCACCGTCCGCCCCGAGCGGGTGGCCGACTCCGTCATCAGCGCGATTCGCCACAATCGCGGCGAGGTCGTAGTGGCACCGCGGGCGCTACGAGCCGGCGCGAGCATCAGCTTGCTTGCGCCAGAGTTCGCGGCTCGCGGCGCCCGTATCCTCGGTGGCGAGCGCGTGGCGCGCCGCTTCGAAGAGGCCCAGGAGGACAAGCGCTAGCCTCGGGCCGAAGCGAGACCCAGCGCTCAGCCCACCGCGCGCGCTGTGATCCGCTCTTCGCCGGCGAGTGTCTGGCTCGTCGCGGCGGTCACGCTGACCATCGCGAACTCGCCCGGCTTCGCGAGACCGGTGAAGTTCACGACCTTGTTGTGGCGGCTACGCCCGCGTAGGCGCTCGGGGTCGGTGCGACTCTCGCCCTCCACCAGCACCTCGACGGTGCGCCCGACGAACCGCTGGGCGCGTTCGCGCGCTCGCCGCTGGACGAGCTCGAGCAGGCGATCCATCCGTGCGAGCTTGACCTCGTGAGGCACCAGACCGGCGGTCATCTCCGCCGCCTCGGTGCCGCGACGCGGTGAGAAAAGGAAGGTGAAGGCGCCGTCGTAGCCCACCGCATCGACCAGCTCGAGCGTCTGCTCGAAATCGGCCTCGGTCTCGCCGGGAAAGCCGACGATGATGTCCGTGCTGAGGGCGACGTCGGGCACGTACTCACGGATCAGCGCGACGCGATCGAGGTAGCGCTCGCGGTCATAGGTGCGCCGCATCGCGCGCAGGACACGCGAGGAGCCCGACTGGAGCGGCAGGTGAATGTGCTCGCACAGCGAGTGCAGCTCGGCGTGGGCACGGATCACGTCCTCGCGCATGTCCTTCGGATGCGGGCTGGTATAGCGGATCCGCTCGAGGCCTTCGATGCCATCCAGCTCGCCCAGCAACTCGGCGAAGCTGGCGCGCACTGGACGCAGGTCACGGCCGTAGGAATTGACGTTCTGGCCGAGCAGCGTGACCTCGCGGACGCCGTCCCGCGCCATCGTGCGAGCCTCCGACACGAGCGCCTCCAGCGGGCGGCTCAGCTCGAGCCCGCGGGTCGACGGAACGATGCAGTAGGCGCAGCGGCAGTTACAGCCGACGCTGACCTGCAGCCAGCCTTGGACCGGGCGGCTGCGCTTCACCGGCAGGTCGCCGGTGAAGGATTCGAACTCGAAGTAGCCCTGCGCGCTGAGTGAGTCACTGACCAGGAACTCGGCGAGTCGGTTCACCTGGCCCGGCCCAAACGCCACGTCGACGAAGGGGAAACGCCCGAACACCTCGTGCTTGATCGACTGCGCCCAGCAGCCACCGACGCCGATGATGCGCGACGGATCCTCGCGCTTGAGGCGCTTGGCCTCACCGAGATGCGCGACCAGGCGATTGTCGGCTGACTCGCGGATCGAGCAGGTGTTGAAGAGGATCAGGTCCGCTTCGGCGCGCGTGTCAGCTTCGCGGTAGCCGAGCGCGTCGAGCATGCCGCGCATCCGCTCGGAGTCGTGCTCGTTCATCTGACAGCCGAACGTCGTGACGTGATAGCTCTTCATCTGACGCGAAGGTTACGGCGCGACTGACGGTTGGCGCCTCGCCAGCGCGCTCCGTGGCAAAATCGCTGCCTCCCAGATCGGAGGCCTGAGGTGTTGCGACATATTGTGATGTTGCGCTTCAAGCCGGAGTCCAGCGCCGAGACGCGGGCGACGGTGGTTGCAGGGCTGCGTGGGCTTCCGAGCCACGTCCCCACGATTCGCGGCTGGACGGTTGGGGAGAACGCCGGCGTGAATCCGGAAGCGTTTGACGTCGTGCTCGTCGGAGAGTTCGACGACGTCGAGGGTTACGTCGCCTATCGCGACCACCCTTTCCACGTCGAGTTCATCAGCACGCACACCAAGCCCAACACCGCCGACCGGGCGAGCATTCAGTTCGAGCTCGACGACGCTTAGCGCGCTGTTCAGTTCTCGCGCAGCTCACGCAGCAGGCGAAATACCACAAACCAGGGGAGGGCATCGAAGATAAGGAACGGGACCACTGTGCCGGCGAAACCTTCGAAGGCGCCGGCGACCACGAGTGATGCCGCCGCCAGGCAGCACGCCAGCCCTCACCGGGATGCGCGAGCGCGCTGAGTTGCTTGGCGGTGAGCTACTCGCGCAGCCAACCGACAGTGGCTTTCGCGTCGAGCTGCGACTACCGGCATGAGTACTGCCGAGCCGCCCCGCGAGGGCCGGCGTGCACCGGTTCGCGTCGTGCTCGCCGACGATCAGCGCCTCGTCCGCGAAAGCCTCGGGACACTGCTTGGCCTGCTCGATGGCATCGAGCTGGTGGCCAGCGCGGCGGACGGCGAAGAGGCGGTCGCGCTGGCCGCCGAACACGAGCCGGAGGTCGTCCTGATGGACCTCCGCATGCCACGCAAGGACGGCATCGAGGCGACACGTCAGCTCCGCGAACGCCAACCCGAGGTTCGCGTGATCGCGCTCACCACCTACGCCGACGAGGAGAGCGTGCTCGGCGCGCTGCGCGCAGGAGCACGCGGCTACGATCGCGACACCACCGCATTGACGAACTCGGCCACGGCGTATCGCGACCCCGAGGCCGTCGCCAGCGCGTCTCCCGCTAAGGCGTCCGCGCCAGCTCCGCCGGGGCCGACTCAGCGCCGTCGCGGGCGGCCTCGCTGGCGCCGTGTTCGGCACGCCGACGCACGGTCGACAGCGCGCGCAGGTACGCGCGCGCAGCTGCCTCGATGATGTCGGTGGCGACCCCCTGCCCGGAGGCCGCCTCGCCAGCGGTCTCGATCACGACCGAGACCTCGCCGAGCGCGTCCTGGCCCTCGGTCACCGCGTCGACGCGAAACTCGCGCAGCGCCGCTTCGATCCCCGTCGCGTCGTTGATCGCGCGAAAGACCGAGTCGACCGGGCCATCGCCGGAGGACTCGCCGCGCACCAGCTCGCCGTTTGGCAGCCGCACCGAAACCGTCGCCTGCGGAGCGCGCGAGGTCGCGGCCTGGACTTCGTAGGAGTCGAGCGTGTAGGCCGCGATCTCTTCGCGCAGCTCGTCGGTGACAAGCGCCTCGAGGTCCATCGCGGTCACCGTCTTCTTGCGGTCGGCGATCTCCTTGAAGCGCTTGAAGGCCGTGTTCAGCGTCTGCCCGGAGATCTCGAAGCCGAGCCCCTCGAGCGCCTGGCGCAGCGCGTGACGGCCGGAGTGCTTGCCGAGCACGATCGAGTTCGCCTCCAGGCCGACGCTCGTCGCGTCCATGATCTCGTAGGTCGTGCGCTCCTTCAGCACACCGTCCTGGTGGATCCCGGACTCGTGCGCGAAAGCGTTGCGGCCGACGATCGCCTTGTTGGGCTGCACCACATAACCGGTCAGCCGCGACACGAGACGGCTCGTCCGCGCGATCTCGCGCGTATTGATGCCGGTCCGCATGCCGATGTCGGCTGAGCGCGTGTACAGCAGCATCACGATCTCCTCGAGCGACGCGTTGCCCGCGCGCTCGCCGATGCCGTTGATCGCGCATTCGACCTGGCGCGCCCCCGCCAGCAGGCCGGCAAACGAGTTCGCGACCGCGAGCCCTAGATCGTCATGGCAGTGCACCGACAGCACGACGTCGCGCAAGGCCGGAACCAGCTCGTAGAGCTCGCCGAGCCAGGCGCTGAACTCCTCGGGCATCGTGTAGCCGACGGTGTCTGGGATGTTGATCGTGGTGGCGCCTTCCTCGATCGCCGCAGCGACGACCTCGGCGGTGAAGGCGACCTCTGAGCGCGTCGCGTCCATCGGTGAGAACTCGACATCCTCGACGTAGCCGCGCGCTTGCGCGACCGCCGCGCGCGCCTGGCCGAGCACGTCCTCACGCGTCGTTCGCAGCTGGTGCACGATGTGGATGTCAGACGTCGAGATGAAGGTGTGAATCCGCGGCCGCGCAGCATCCTTCACGGCGTTGTAGGCGGAGTCGATATCGGCCGCCTGGGTGCGCGCGAGGCCAGCGATCACCGGCCCCTCGACGGCTCGCGCGATTCCCTGCACGGCCTCGAAATCCCCGGGCGAGGAAATCGGAAAGCCCGCCTCGATGACGTCCACGCCGAGTCGCGCCAGCTGCTGGGCGATCTCGAGCTTTTCCGACGCGTTGAGCGAGATGCCCGGCGACTGTTCGCCGTCACGCAGCGTCGTATCGAAGATCAGTACTCGGTCGTTGCTCTTTACAGCCATGATGTTCCTCGCCTTTCGCGTTCGTCCTGCGGCTTCCTCTCAGTGGGTTTGCGGCTTCGCGGCCGCCACGCGCTATTCCCCCCGAAGGGGGAGGAGGAGAAGCAGTGCAAGGGACGAGCGGAACGTCATGCCCCCAGAGCCTAGCATCGTCGCCGCGGCACCGGCAAGGGCGAGCAGCCACTCAGCCCAAGATGTTCACGGCGCGCGCCACGACCAGGCCGATCGTGACGATCGACATCACCGATTGGACCAGAAACAGCATCTTCGCGAGGTGGCTGAGCGGCATCGTGTCGGTCGGGCTGAAGGCGCTGACGTTGGTGAACGACACGTACAGGTAGTCGACAAACCCGGCTCGCCAGTCCCAGCGCCCGAGGCGATCCTCGGTCATCTGCGGGAAGAGGAAGTCCGGCGGTGGCGGCTTAGTCCCCTTGCGCGCCTGCGGCCCGCCGCGATCGAGCTCCCAATACCAGACGGCGAACAGCAGAATGTTGGTGATCCAGATCTCGACGCCCGCGAAGATCAGCGCCCGGCCATCGATCGCCGTCGCCGTATGCAGCATGTAGTGGACGAGCAGCACCAGCGAGAGCAGGTTCGCGGCGCTGACGATTCCGACCAGTCCGAGCGCAAACCGCCGCCGCGAGGGCGGCGGCACTGCGCCGCCGCGTGGCGTCGTCACCACCAGCCCGACCAGCAACAGTCCCTCGAGTGCCGGCAGGAGCCACGCCGGGTGCAGCGTCAGCTTGTTCGGCAGATCGAGGTCGAGCGCGATCGTCGCCAGCACCGTGAGCTGGGCCGGCCAATACGGGTCCTTGCGGGCAAACGCCTCAGCCGTGTCCTCGGCGCTCGAGGCGGCGGGCACCTCTGCTCGCTTCATGCAAGCGTTACGCTGCGACCGCTGAAGAATCCGTCCAGAGCGACGATCTCAGCGAGCACCTCGTCGGGCACCGCTTCATTGGTCATCATCACCATCGCCGCAAGCCCCTGCGCATCGGCCTCGGCACCGCCCAGCTGGCGCCCGACGGCGGCCGAGGAGATGTTGATCGCGTGCTGGCCGAAGACCGAGCCGACGCGGCCGATCATGCCGGGAACGTCGCGGTAGCGGAAGACGCTGACGTGCTGTGCGAGCTCGACGGTGAAGCGCTGGCCCCAAACCTCGGCCAGGTGCGGCACCTGGTTCGGTCCGATTCCCGTGCCGGCGACCGCCACACGCTCACCCGCGGCGACGACCGTGACGCGGATCAGGTCGTTGAAGTCCTCGGCTTCGGAGACGCTCTTCTCCTCGACGATGATGCCACGCTCCTCGGCGAGTGAGGCCGCGTTGACGTAGTTGACGTCTTCCTCGGTGCGCCCGTGAAGCGCGCCGCGCAGCACCGCGAGCGTCAGCAGGCGCGTATCCAGATCGGCGATCCGCCCCATGAACGCCGCTTCGATCCGCTCCACCGAGCTCGCCTCGGCGAGCCCCATCGCCAGCCGCCCGAGCTGCTCGGCCAGCGGCAGGAACGGCTCCAGCGCTGCCATGTCCTCGGCCGCGATCGCCGGGATGTTGACGGCGCTCGAGACGACGCCACCGGTCAGCGCGGCGACCACCTGCTCGGCGCTCTGGAAGCCCGCACGGTCGGTTGCCTCGGTCGTCGAAGCGCCGAGGTGCGGCGTGACGACGACATTCGGATAGCCGCTGAACAGCGGGTAGTCGGTGATCGGCTCACTCGGGAACACGTCGAGCGCGGCGCCGGCGATCTTGCCCGAGTCGAGCCCGGCCTGCAGCGCCGCGTCATCGATCAAGCCGCCGCGAGCGACGTTGAGAATCCGCACGCCGTCGCGCATCTGCGCGATCGCCGCGGCGTCGATGAAGCCCTTCGTCTCATCCGTCTTCGGCAGGTGCACCGTGATGAAGTCGGCCCGGGCATACACGGCGGCGCTGTCCGGCGCCTTTTCGACGCCGAGCTCGCGATAGCGCTCAGCGGCAACAAAAGGATCGAAGGCGATCACACGCATGCCAAAGCCGCGCACGCGCTGCGCGACGAGCTGCCCGATCCGCCCGAAACCGATGATCCCGAGCGTCTTGTCGTAGAGCTCGACGCCGGAGAACTTCGAGCGCTCCCACTTGCCCGAGGTGAGCGACGCGTGCGCCTGGGGAATGTTGCGGGCGAGCGCCAACAGCAGCGCCACCGTGTGCTCGGCGGCCGTCACCACGTTTGACTGCGGCGCGTTGGCGACGACGATCCCGCGCCTTGTCGCGGCCGCCACGTCGACATTGTCGACGCCGACGCCGGCGCGGCCGATGACCCGCAGCCGCTCGCCACGCTCGATCAGCTCGGCCGTCATCTTCGTCGCCGAGCGGATCAGGATGCCGTCGAACTCGCCGATCTGCTCGGCAAGCTGATCCGCGCTCCAGTCAAAGCCCGTCTCGACGTCGAAATGCTCGCGCAGCAGCGCGACACCAGACTCGCCGACGTCCTCCGCGACCAGCACCCGAGCGCGCTTCTGCGCCGCGCTCACAGCGACCGCTCCAGGACGTAATCGATGCACGCCGTCAGCGCGCGAACGTCGTCCGGCTCAACCGACGGGAACATCCCGACCCGCAGCTGGTTGCGGCCGAGCTTGCGGTAGGGCTCGATGTCGACAATCCCGTTCGCACGCAACGTCGTCGCCAGCGCGGCCGCGTCGACCGCCTCATCGAAGTCGATCGTGCCGACGACGAAGGAGCGCAGAGTCGGGTCGCTGACGAACGGCGTCGCGTGCGTCGAGGCCTCGGCCCAGCCGTAGAGGTAGGCCGCCGAGGCGCCGGTGCGCGAGACGCACCAGTCGAGTCCGCCGCCGGCGAGCATCCAGTCGATCTGCTCGGCCAGCAGGTAGAGCGTCGCCAGCGCCGGCGTGTTGTTGGTCTGGTCCTTGGTCGAGTTGTCGAGCGCGATCGCCAGCGACAGGGACGGCGGAATCCAGCGATCCGAGGCCTCGATCCGCGCGATCCGCTCGAGCGCCGCAGGACTCATCAACGCCAGCCACAGGCCGCCGTCGGAGCCGAAGTTCTTCTGCGGCGCGAAGTAGTAGGCGTCGGCCTGCGTGACGTCGAGCGCGAGGCCACCGGCGCCGGAGGTGGCGTCGATCAAGACCAGCGCGTCGCCACTGCCCGCGGGGCGCTGGACGCCGACCATCACCCCGGTCGAGGTCTCGTTGTGGGCCCAGGCGAGGACGTCGACATCGGCCGAGCTCGTGACCGCGGACGCGCTGCCGGCCGGCGCCTCGATCACGATCGGATCGGCGAGGAACGGCGCACCGGCCGTGACCTGCGCGAACTTGCTCGTGAACTCGCCGTAGACGAGGTGCTGCGCGCGCTGCTCGACGAGCCCGAACGCGGCGGCGTCCCAGAAGGCGGTCGCACCGCCGTTGCCCAGCACCACCTCATAGCCCTCGGGCAACGCGAACAGCTCACGCAGGCCGGCGCGCACGCGGCCGACGAGCGACTTGACCGGCTTCTGACGATGCGACGTGCCGAGTACCGCCGCACCGTCGGAGACCAGCCGCTCCAGCTGGGCCGGGCGGATCTTCGACGGGCCGCAGCCGAAGCGGCCGTCGCTCGGCTTCAAGTCCTCGGGGATGGTGAGCGCCGGAGCGCTGGTGGTCTGTGATTGTGGCGTCATGGGAGTCCTCGTTTACTAGAAGTACAGAGGTGCCCAGGCGCGCGGCGGTGTTCGGCCTGTCGCTTCCCGGTGGTTATCCACCCAGACGCCAGTCGCGACGGTCAGGGCCAGTCTAGCTCACAGCCACGCGTGTGCCAACCTCCGCGCGCCAGTCGTGCGGCAGACGCGTGCTGTGCACACCGTCAGTCAGCTCACCGGTCAGCAGGCACAGCTCGGGCGCCGGCCCGAGCGCCAGCTGGCGCCGCCAGAGGCTCGCCTGCTGCGGGTCGATGCCGTCGGCCAGGAAATCGTCGAGCAGGGCTTGATGGCCGCCCGGCGGCGGTGTGATCCAGCTCGCCAGGCTCACGCGCTCGAGGCTCGGCATGCCGTCGAGCAGTGCGTAGACGCCGCCCGTCCCTTCACCGAACAGCTTCGCGACGGCGTCGTGGGAGGTCCTGTGACCGCGCCCGATCGCCGCCTCGTTCAGTACGCCGAGCGCGGCGAAGTCCTCGACCAGATACCAGTCCTCATAGCCCGCGCCGCCGTAGCCGAGCCAGTCGAGCGCCGGCGCGCGCAGGCAGGTCGAGGCGATGAACCCGCCCGGGGCCTGGCTCGCGAGCGAGCGCTGAAAGCGCACGCTCGCCGCCTCATACTCCGCCGCCTCCACGCCGGCCGCGGGGCGGTGCCAGAAGACGTAGGCGAGCACGGCCGCTCAGAAGCTCGGCTTGATCCAGTCCATGTGCGAGCGCAACTCCTGGCCGACCGTCTCGATCTGCGTCCCGGCCTGCTCGGCCCGCATCCGCTTGAAGCTCTCCTGCCCGGCGCGGTTCTCGGCGATCCACTCGCGGGCAAAGTCGCCGGACTGGATCTCAGCGAGGATCTTGCTCATGTTGGCACGCGTCTCCTCGGTGATCACGCGCTTGCCTCGCGTGTAGTCGCCGTACTCCGCGGTGTTGGAGATCGAGTAGCGCATTCCGGCGAGCCCCTTCTCATAGATCAGATCGACGATCAGCTTGACCTCGTGCAGGCACTCGAAGTAGGCCATCTCCGGGTCATAGCCGGCCGCGACCAGCGTCTCGAACCCGGCCTGCACCAGCTCTGAGACGCCGCCGCAGAGCACCGCCTGCTCACCGAACAGGTCGGTCTCGGTCTCGTCCTTGAAGCTGGTTTCGATCACGCCGCCGCGCGTCCCGCCGATCCCCTTGGCATAGGCCAGCGCGAGCTGGCGCGCGTTGCCGCTCGAGTCCTGATGGATCGCCACGAGCGCCGGCACGCCGGAGCCCTCGGTGAACTGGCGGCGGACCAGATGGCCGGGTCCTTTCGGCGCGACGAGCGCGACGTCGACGCCCGGCGGCGGCACGACCTCGCCGTAGTGAATCGAGAACCCGTGGCCGAACAGCAGCATGTTGCCGTCGGCGATGCCGTCGCCCAGCTCCTCCCAGACCTGGTGGTGGAGCTCGTCGGGCACGAGCATCATCACGAGGTCGCCGCGGCTGGCGGCCTCGACAACCGGCAACACTTCGAGGCCGGCCGCGAGCGCTGCGGCGACGGAATCGGAGTCGGGTCGCAGCCCGACCACGACGCTCACACCCGAGTCCGTGAGGTTCAGCGCGTGGGCATGGCCCTGCGAGCCGTAGCCGATAATCGCGACGGTCTTGCCGTCGAGCTGCGTGAGGTCTGCGTCGTCGTCATAGATCATGCCCGCAGGCTATCTCACCGTCTTTTTTTGGCAGTGGTCGGCAGCCGTGACCGCGCACTTCACGAAGCAGCGCCCGCTCAGGCGCTCGCGACAGCGACCAGCGTCCGGCCCGTCACCTCGGAGCTGAGTCGCTCCGCCACCTCGGCCGCCAGCTCAGCGCGAAGCTCGGAGCCGGCTGCTCGCACGGTCGCGCCCCAGGGTGAGATGTCGATCTGCATCTCCCACCACGCCTCGAAGTTGCCGGCGTCAAAGTCGAGGTCGATGGCGTCGATCTCGATCTCGGTGAAGCCGGCCTGCTCGAGCAGCTCGCGCAGGTGATCGGGGTCGCTCAGCGCGAACGGGCCCGGCGCGCCGGGGTCCGGGGGATCGAGCAGACCGTGCGCGACGAGCACCTCGCGCGGAAGCGCGAACCAGGGATTAGCGGCGAGTTCTGCCCAGCAGGCCATCGCGACACGCCCACCGGTGCCCAAAACGCGACGGGTTTCACTGAGTGCCGCCTGCGGATCGACCATCAGCATGTAGCCCCAGCGACAGATAACCGCGTCGACGCTGGCGACCGGCAGGTCGATCGATTCCGCGTTGATCAGGCGGAACTCGACGTTTTGCAGGCCGAGCTCCGCCGCGCGGTCGCGCGCCACGTCGATCATCGCCTGGGATTGGTCGCTGCAGATCAGCGTGCCGCCGGGCGCGATCAGCTCCGCTGCAAGGAACCCGGTCTCCCCCGCCCCGGCGGCCAGCTCGAGCACGCGCTGGCCGGGCTGCAGCTCGAGCGCATCGACCAGCCAGTGCGAAACGCCCGCTGTCAGCGCGCGCATCCACGCTTGCGCCTTGGCCCAGCCCCCGGCCGCGCCATCCCATTGGGCGAGGCAGTCGCGGCGCTGCTCGTCTGGGGTCAGCCGATCGGGCAATAGAGGGCGACTTTGAGCGGCGAGCGGATCGCTGACGGCGGCGTGCCGACGAACGTCAGCAGCAACGACACGTAGTCGTTGACGTCGCCGTCGTCGCAGTGCTTGGCGTCCGAGGCGGTCAGCTTGACCGGGTAGTCCTTGAACGTGCCGGCAGCGCAGTTGGGCTTGCAGTCGTTGACCGAGTAGGTGCCGGTCCCCGCCGCCTTGGCGGCGCCGAACGAGCTCCACTTGACGTGCAGGACCACGGCATTGGCGTCGGCGCAGGCCAGGACGATCTGCTTCGGCTTGATCTGCGAGTGCGTGCAGTCGCCGACGAGGCGGTCCTTGCCGGCGGCGGCGAGCGCCGGAACCGCGAGCAGCGAGGCGAAGACCACGGCAATCGCAAAGCCGACGGGGCGGCGCATCGCGCGGATCATAGTTCGGACCCAGCCAGCTCACGGCGGCGCAGCTTGCCCGACGCGGTCCGCGGCAGCGCATCGACGACGACGATCCTCTTCGGCACCTTGAACGGGGCGAGGCGCGCGGCGCAGTGCTCACGGAGGGCCTCGGTGCTGACGGCAGCCCGCAGAACGACGTGCGCCTGCACCGCCTCGCCCCACTGCGGATCGGGCGCACCGAAGACGCCGGCCTCGATCACGGCCGGGTGCTCGCAGAGGGCATCCTCGACTTCGCTCGGCGCCACGTTCTCGCCGCCGGAGATGATCAGCTCGGACTTGCGCCCGATCACCCGCAGGTTCCCCTCGTTGTCGATCTCGCCGAGATCGCCGGTCGCGAGCACACCGCCGAGCGCTGGTGAGACGGTCGGTCCGCTGACGAGGATCTCGCCATCGGCGGCGATCGCTACGCGCGTGCAGAAGAGCGCCGGCCCGGCAGCGGCGCGCGGCTCGGCCCCGGGCCGTTGCGTCGCGACCTGTGAACAGGTCTCGGTCAGGCCATAGGTCTGGCTGACGGCAACTCCCGCGGCGGCTGCCCGCTCGAGCAGCGCCGCGGGGATCGGCCCGCCCCCGGCGAGCGCGCAGCGCAACACCGGTGGACGCCCGAGACCGGCGTCGAGCAGCCGCGCAAGTGTCGTCGCGACAACGGAAACGACCGTGATCCCATCGTCCATCAGTGCGGCGACCGCGGCCGGTGCGTCGAAGCGCTCGTGGACCACCGCGGTCGTGCCGTAGAGCCAGCTGCGCATCAGGATCGACAGCCCGCCCACATGCACCAGCGGCAGCGTGCAGAGCCAGCGCTCCTGCGGGTCGAGCCCCAACGTCACGGCGGATCCGATCGCACTCCAGAGGAAGTTGCCAAACGAGAGTGGGACCTCCTTTGGCGTCCCACTCTCGGTGCCGGAAGTACGCACGACAAGAGCGATGTCGTCGAGCTCAATCGACCGAGCATCGAGCGGCGCGCCTGAGCAGTCGAGCGGACGGTCGACCACGGCTGCGACGCCATCGCGCGGCCAGCGTTCGCGCGGCTCGCGCAGATCGACCGGCACCGCCACCGCCCCCGCGGCAAAGCAAGCGTGCAGGGCGACCACAAAGTCAAGCCCCGCCGGCAACGCGATCGCTACCCGCTCGCCGGGCGCCACCCCGAGGTCCGCCGCAGCCGCACAACTCATTCGCTCCAGCTCTTCGTAGACGAGGACGCCAGACGGCGTCTCAACCGCGACGCACTGTCCCACGGCGTCTGGCGCCCGGAGTCCCGCCCACAATGTCATGCCCAACAGGCTAGCCTTGCCCCGTGTCCGTCGAGTGGCAGCCTGCCGGTGAGTTCGGCGATATCCGCTACGAACGCTCCGCCGGCCCCGGTCCCCAGATCGCGAAGATCACGATCAATCGCCCGGAGGTCCGCAACGCGTTTCGCCCGCAGACCGTTCTCGAGCTCAGCGAAGCGTTCAGGCTGGCGCGCGAGGACACGACAATCGGCGTGATCATCCTCACCGGCGAGGGGACCGACGCGTTCTGCTCCGGCGGTGACCAGCGCGTGCGCGGCGACTCCGGCTACCTCGAGGACCCGGCGTCGGAGGCCGCCGTAGGGCGCTTTCACGTCACCGATCTCCACGTCCAGATCCGCCGGACCCCCAAACCGGTGGTCGCGATGGTCGCCGGCTACGCGATCGGCGGCGGCCACGTGCTGCACGTCGTCTGTGATCTGACGATCGCCGCCGAGAACGCGCGCTTCGGCCAGACCGGTCCGCGCGTCGGCTCCTTCGACGGCGGCTACGGGGCGAGCATCTTGGCCGCACAGGTCGGGCAGAAGCGCGCCAAGGAGATCTGGTTTCTCTGCCGCCAATACGACGCCCAGCAGGCGCTCGCCATGGGCCTCGTCAATGCCGTTGTGCCACTCGAGCGCCTCGAGCCGGAAACCGTCGAGTGGTGTCGCGAGATGCTCGCGCTGTCGCCGTTTGCCCTACGCCTGCTGAAAGCGAGCTTCAACGCCGCCGAGGACGGGCTGGCCGGGCTGCAGCAGCTGGCGCACGACGCGAACCTGCTCTTCTACGGCCACGAGGAGGCGCGCGAAGGACGCAGCGCCTACGCCGAGCGACGCCCACCGGACTTTTCGAACTTCCCTCGCCGCCCGTGAGGATCTGGCTCATGGCGGCGCGTCCACGGACGCTGCCGGCCGCCGTCGCGCCCGTGCTCGTCGGAACGTCGCTGGCGATCCACGTCGGCCGCTTTCATCCGCTCGCCTTCGTCGCGGCGCTGCTCGGTGCGATGCTGATCCAGATCGGCACCAACCTCTCAAACGACTATTCCGACGCCCGCCGCGGGGCCGACTCCGAGGATCGCCTGGGGCCGGTGCGCGTCACCGCCGGTGGGCTCGTGCCACCACGGCAGGTGCTGGTCGCGACCTACACGACGTTCGCGCTCGCGGTGCTCTGCGGCATCTATCTGATCGCCGTCGCCGGCTGGCTGCTGCTCGCCGTCGGCGCCGCCTCGATCCTCGCCGGCGTGCTCTACACCGGCGGACCGCGGCCCTATGGCTATGAGGGCCTGGGTGAGCTGTTCGTCTTCCTCTTCTTCGGCATCGTCGCCGTCGCCGGCTCCTACTACGTGCAGCGCCGCTCGCTGCCGTGGGAGGCCTTCGTGCTCGCCGTGCCGGTCGGGCTGCTGATCGCGGCGATCCTCGTCGTCAACAACGTTCGCGACATCGAGAGTGATCGCCGCGCCGGCAAGCGGACGCTCGCCGTGCGGCTTGGGCGCCAGCGCACGCGCCGGCTGTTCGTCGCGATGCTGATCGTCGCGTTCGCCTCCGGACTGATCTGCTGGCTCGCCGGGCCGCTGTCGCCATGGCTCGCGCTGACGCTGCTCACCGTGCCGCTGGCGGCCGTCGTGGCGCGCACCGTCTGGAGCCACAGCGACGGTCCCTCACTCAACGCCGCGCTCGCCCAGAGCGGGATTCTGGCGCTGCTCTACTGCCTCGCGCTGAGCGCCGGCGTGCTTGCGAGCTGATGCGCCTCGAATTGACGCAGAGCGAGCGGCGGTTCCGCGAAGCACAGCACACGGCCCACGGCGTATTGCAGGTGCGCCAGCTGATCGAGGTCACGCTGACCGACGCTGACGGCGCCAGCGGCCGTGGCGAGGCGGCACCACTGGCCTCATACGACGGCGTCGGCACCGACACGGTCATCGCCGCGCTCGAGGCTTATCGCCAGGTCCTCGCGCAGGACCCCCCCAGCCAGCCCGGAACGCTGCTCGATCGCTGCCGCGAGGTCGCCGACCTCCCCCAGGCACTGGCGGCGATCGACCTTGCGCTGTGGGATCTCGCCGGCAATCGCGCCGGTCGCCCGGTCTGCGATCTGCTCGCCGCTCACCCGGCGCAGCAGATCGAGGTCAACGCGACGATCGCGCCGGCCGCGCGCGAGGCGGCGGCAGAGCTGGCCGCCGGCGCAGTCAGCGCCGGCTACCGCTGCGTGAAACTGAAGGTCGGAGTCGGCGACGACCTCGAGCGGGTACGCGCCGTCCGCGCCGCAATCGGAGCGGACGTCAGCCTGCGGCTCGACGCCAACGGAGCCTGGAGCGTCGATCGCGCTGTCGAGCTGCTCGATGCGATGAGCGCCGTCGGCCTCGAGCTCGTGGAGGAGCCGGTCCGCGGGCTCGGCGATCTGCAGGATCTGCGTGAGCGCGTCGCGGTGCGGATCGCGATCGACGAGAGCGCCGCGCTGCCGGGAGCGCTCACCGCGCGGATCGCCGATGCCGTGTGCCTGAAGATCAGCCGCTGCGGTGGGATCAGCGGGCTGCTGGCCGCCGCCGCGCTGGTCCGCGCCAGCGGCGCCGAGGTCTATCTCGCGTCGAGCTACGACGGCCCGCTCGGTATCGCGGCGGCGCTCCATGCAGCGGCCGCCCTGTCGCCGCTGCCGCCGTGCGGTCTCGCCACGCTCGAGCTGTTCGCCGGCCCGCCCTCGCCGTTCCCGGTCCGCCAAGGCACGATCGCCGTCCCTCGCCGTCCCGGCCTCGGCGTGGCGGCAGACTGAGTGCCGGCCGCCTAGCCACCGCCGGGCGGCGTGGTGCTCAGCCGACGTGCAAACCTCAGATTTCAGCGAACGCCGCGAGGACCGCTTCGGGCGCCTCGAGCGCGACGCGATGCCCAGCTCCGCCCACCACCGCGAAGCCCGCCTCCGGTAGCGCCGCGGCGAGACGCTCGCCGATCCCGCGGTAGGCCGCGTCGCGCTCGCCGGCGAGCACGACGGCCGGCATCCTCAGCGCAGCGAGCCCGTCCCACAGTGGCTCGAGCGTGCCAGCGCCGTAGGCGCGCAGCGTCGCCGCGAGCTGCGCCGGCGTGAGCCGCCGCTCGTCCTCGGCGATCAGCTCCTGAACCCAGGCTGGGTCGCCGGCGAACAGCGGCAGCTGCCGCCAGCGCGCGACGAAGTCCTCGACGCTGCCGCGCTCGATCTCCGTGGCCAGCGCCGCGTCGGCGGCGCGGCGCGTGGCGCGGGCGCCGTCGTCAGCGATCCCGGCGCTGGTGGAGACGAGGACAAGGCGGGAAACGCGAGCACTCAACGCGCTCGCGACGTGAAGAGCGACGCGTCCGCCCATCGAATAACCGCACAAAATGAAACGCTCGGGCGCGGCAGCGGCGACGAGGGCGATCGCGCCGGCGAGGCTCAACGGTTGCGCGTCGGTCAGCTCCAGCGCCAGCGGCGAGTAGCGTTCGCGGTCGCTGAGCGCCACGACCCGGTCCCAGTGGCGCGCCGTGCCGCCGAATCCGTGCAGCATCACGACCGTCTCAGACACCCCACCATCTTGACGCCCGCGCTCGACACCCACCTGCTGATCGGTGCCTTCGTCGACGAGCTCGTGCGCTGCGGCGTTAGCGACGCCTGCACCTCGCCCGGCTCGCGCTGTGCACCGCTCGTGCTCGCGCTCGCGCGCGAGCCCGGGTTGCGCGCCCACTCCCACGTCGACGAGCGCTGCTCGGGGTTCTTCGCGCTCGGGCTGGCGAAGGCGAGCGGGCGGCCGGTCGCGGTGACCTGCACGTCGGGCACGGCGGCGGCGAACCTCGCCCCGGCGGTGATCGAGGCGGATCAGGCGCGGGTACCGCTGATCGTCTTGACGGCCGATCGCCCGCCCGAGCTGCGCGAGGTCGGGGCGGGCCAGACAGTCGACCAGATCAAGCTCTACGGCGACGCCGTGCGCTGGTTCTTCGAGGTCGGTAACCACGACTGCACACCCGAGCGGCTGCGCTGGATCCGCACGCTCGCCTGTCGCGCGGTCGCCGAGGCCTGGGGCGAGCGGCCGGGACCGGTGCATCTGAACTGGCCACTGCGGGAGCCGCTCGTTCCCGGCGGGCCGGTCGCGGTGCCGCCGGGACGCAGTGGTGGTCGGCCGTGGCTGGCGCGTCAACGTCCGCTGCCTGCGGCGGCGAACCTCGCCGAGGTCATCGACGAAAGCGCGCTTGGCGTGATCATCGCCGGTCGCAGCGACACGCCGCTCGCGCCATCGCTGCCGGCACTCGCCGCGCGCTGCGGCTATCCGCTGCTGGCCGACCCGCTGTCCGGGGCCCGCGGCGGCGCGGCAGGGATCGCCCACTACGACCTGCTGCTGCGCGATCAGGCGTTCCTCGCGGGCCACCCGCCGGAGGTCGTGATCCGCGTCGGCGATCTGCCGACCTGCAAGCCGTTGCGCGCCTGGCTCGGCTCACTCGACGGCGCCCGCCAGATCGCGCTCGACCCCGAGGGTGCCTGGCAGGATCCCGCCGGCGTCGTCGCGGTTTCGCTGCGTGCCACGGTCGACGCGCTGCTGTCGCCGCCGGCCGCCGACCCGGCGTGGCTCGCGAGCTGGCGGCAGGCCGACGCGCGCGCCGCCGCCCGGGTCGCCGAAACGCTCGCGGGCGCCGGCCTCAGCGAGCTTGCGGTGGCGCGCTCGCTGGGCGAGAGACTGCCGGCGCAGGCGACGCTGTTCGTGGCCTCCTCGATGCCGGTGCGCGAAATCGAGACGGTCTGGGGGCTGCGCGAGGATCCGCCGCGCGTGCTCTCAAATCGCGGTGCGAACGGGATCGACGGCACCTTGTCGAGCGCCTTCGGGGCGGCCGCCGCGAGCGCTGGACCGGTCTGCGCACTGGTCGGCGACGTCGCCTTCGCGCACGACATCGGCGGCCTGCTCGCGGCGTCGCGGCTCGGCCTCGCCCTGACGATCGTGCTGCTTGACAACGGCGGCGGCGGGATTTTCGACCATCTGCCGGTGGCCGGCGAGCAGGATGTCTACGAGCAGCACATCGCGACGCCGACCGGTCTTGATTTCGCTGCCGCGGCGCGGCTCTACGACCTCGACTACGCGGCGCCGCAATCGCTCGAGGAGCTGCACGGGCTGCTCGATACTGCGCTCGCGCAGCGCGCCCGCTCGACGCTGCTGCACCTGCGCTTTGAGCGCGCCGCCGGGCTCGCGCTGCATCGCCGGCTACAGGCGGCGGTCGCCGCCGTCAGCTGAGCACGGGCAGCAGCGCTTCCAGCTTGACCTCGGTTTCGGCGAGCTCGGACGCCGGGTCTGAGTCGGCGACGACGCCGACCCCGGCGTAGCAGCGCGCCAGGTGGCCATGGACGAGCGCGCAGCGCAGCGCGACACAGAACTCGCCGTCGCCGCCAGTGTCGCTCCAGCCGACCGGTCCCGCATACCAGCCGCGGTCGATCCCTTCGAGCGCCGGGATCAGCGGCGTGGCCTTCGCCTCCGGCTCGCCGCCGACGGCGGGCGTCGGGTGCAGCAGCCCGGCGAGCTCGATCGCGCCGACCGGATGCGCCAGCTGTGCCCGAATCGGTGTGGCGAGGTGCTGGATATTGGCGATCCGCACGACCGTCGGCTCGTCGGGCATCGTCACCCAGACGGCGTGCGGGCGCAGCTCGCGCTCGATCCGCTGGGCCACGATCGCGTGTTCCTGGCGGTCCTTCGGCGAGCGCAGCATGCGTTCGCCGAGATGGTCATCGACAGCGGGGTCGGCGCTCCGACCGACCGAGCCGGCCAGCGCCAACGTGCTCGCACGCAGACCTTCGCGCCGGATCAAAAGCTCCGGGCTGGCAGCTATGAAGCTGCTCTCGCCGCGCCCGACGGCGATGACGAAGCAGCCCGCGAAGGCACTGCGCAGCACACCGTAGACGGCAGCGATGTCGTGGCTCTCAGGCGCGTGGACCTCGACCTCGCGCGCGAGCACGATCTTCTCGATCTTGCCGGCGCGGATCAGCTCGACGGCACGGGCGACGGCGGCCTCGTAGTGCTCCGGCGACAGCGCGCCGGCGACGCGGTGGCGCTCGGCGGGATGGGGATCAAGCAGCGGTAGCTCGTGCGCCTGCAGCGAGGCCAGGCGCAGCTCGATCAGCTCGAGCAGCTCGTCGGGCAGGTCGTCGCCGCGCGCGAGTGCGGCGACGGTGCACCAGACCTCCTCGCCGCGGCGCGCGAGCGCGACCTCGGGGACGATCAGCGAGGCCGGCGCGAACCCCGACCAGTGCAGGGCCGCCGCGCCGTCGTCGGCGAACGCAAAGCCGCCGGTGACAACGAGGCCGCTGCCCGGCGGGCCCTGTGGCGGTTCGGCGAGCGCATCAGCGGCGAGCCGGCGCCAACGCTGCGCGACCCGCTCGAAGCGGCCCGGACCGTGGTCCTCGAGCGCCAGCACGCCACCGAGCGTGGCCAGCGCGGCAGCGTTGCGATCTGGCTGCTCGAAGCACATCCACGGCTCGCCGGGGCGTCGCGAGGCGAGCACGACCGCGCTCGGGTCGATGCCCGGTTGCAGGCGCCAGCTCGCCGCGACGAGGCGCTCACCGTGACGGCGCGCGCTACGGGTCGCGCGCGCCAGCGACGCCGCGAGACTCTTGCGCGCCTTGTCGGGGATCGCAAACGGCGACGGGGCCTGGCGCGTCGACGCCGGCGACGCGCCCTGCCCGGCCGCCAGATCGCCGCGCGACACCGCTCCTAGGTCTCGCCGCGGCCGCGCCCCATCGCGATCTCGCCGGTGCGGATCATCTCGATCAGGCCGTAGGGCCGCGCAACGTTCTCGAAGGCGGTGATCTTGTCTTCCTCGCCGCTGATCTCGATCACCAGCGAGCGCTTCGTCACATCGACGACGCGGCCGCGGAAGATCTCGCAGAACTCGAGCAGCTCGCTGCGTGCCGGGCCCTCGGCCGCGACCTTGAACAGAGCGAGCTCTCGCGTCACTGTGCCGCCGGGCTCGAGATCGCGGATCTTGAGCACGTTGATCAGCTTGTGCAGCTGCTTTGTCACCTGATCGATCGGGTGTAGCGCACCGTCAACGGTGAGCGTGATCCGCGCGACCTGTTCGTCCTGCGTCGGGCCAACGGTCAGCGTCTGAATGTTGAAGCCACGACGGGCAAACAACCCGGCGATCCGCGTCAGGACACCGGGACGGTTCTCGACGAGGATCGACAGGACGTGCTTGCGGCCGGTTCTGAAGCCGACTGCGGCGTTGAGCTCCTCGAGGCTGAGCAGTTCCTTGGTTCCTGGTTCACCCATCGCCGCTCACCCCACCATGTCGCGCGCGGCGGCGCCGGGCGCGATCATCGGGTAGGTGTTTTCCTCGCGCGTGACGCGCACGTCGGCCAGCACCGGGCCGGGTGTCGCGATTGCGCTGCGGATGTCGTCGACCAGCGTGCTCTTGTCGACGAAGCGGAAGCCGCTCGCACCGTAGGCGTCGGCAAGCTTCAGGAAGTCCGGAAACTCGCCCATGTCGACGTGGCTGTAGCGGTGGTCCCAGAACAGCTCCTGCCACTGGCGGACCATCCCGAGGTAGCCGTTGTTCATGATGAACACCTTCACCGGGATGTTGTTCTGGGCGCAGGTCGCGAGCTCCTGGATGTTCATCTGGATCGAGCCGTCGCCGGTGATCACGCAGACCACGTCCTCGGGCCGGCCGACCTGGGCGCCCATCCCCGCCGGCAGCCCGAAGCCCATCGTCCCCAGGCCGCCGGAGTTGATCCACTGTCGCGGCTTGTTGAAGTGGTAGTACTGCGCCGCCCACATCTGGTGCTGGCCGACGTCGGAGACGATCACGGCGTCGCCGCCGGTCGCCTCGTAGAGGGCCTGGATCAGGTACTGGGGCTTGATCTCGCTGTCGCTGGAATCCTCATAGCCGAGCGGGTACTCCGCCCGCCAGGCCTCGATCTGGATCCACCAGTCATCGAGCCGACTCGGGTCGGCCTCGAGCGCGCGGTACTCGATCAACAGCTTGGCGAGGATGTTCTTGGCGTCGCCGACAATCGGGATGTGCGCCGCGACGTTCTTTGAGATCTCGGCCGGATCGACGTCGATGTGGATGAACTTGGCCTGCTGGGCGAACTCCGAGAGCTTGCCTGTGATCCGGTCATCGAAGCGCGCGCCGACGGCGCAGATCAGGTCGGCGCCGTCCATCGCGTAGTTCGCCGTCCGCGTGCCGTGCATGCCGAGCATGCCGAGCCATTGCGGATCGGTCCCAGGGAAACCGCCGAGGCCCATCAACGTGCAGGTGACCGGGAAACGGTCGGCGGTGGCGAACTCGGTCAGCTCGACGGCGGCGTTGGCATTGATCACGCCACCCCCCGCATAGATCACGGGACGGCGGGCGGCGGCGAGCGCCTTCGCGGCTTGGCGGATCTGCTTCTGGTTGCCTTCGATCGTCGGCTGGTAGCCGGGTAGCGAAACATCTGCCACCGGCTGGTAGGGGATGTCGGCGCGCGAGAGATCCTGCGGGATGTCGATCAGCACCGGGCCGGGGCGACCGCTGCGAGCGATGTGGAAGGCCTCGTGGATCGCTCGCGGCAACTCCAGCGGGTGCTGGATCATGAACGAGTGCTTGACGATCGGCATCGTGATGCCGATCGTGTCGGCCTCTTGGAAGCCGTCGGTGCCAAGCAGCTCGGTGCGCACCTGGCCGGTGAAGAAGACGACCGGGACGGAGTCCATGATCGCGTCGGCGATCGGCGTCACGAGGTTCGTCGCGCCCGGGCCCGAGGTCGCAAACGCCACCCCCACCTTGCCGGTGGCCTTGGCGTAACCCTCGGCGGCGTGACCGCCGCCCGCCTCATGGCGCACCAGCACGTGGCGGATTCCGGCGTCATAGAAGGCGTCGTAGGTCGGGAGGTTGGCGCCGCCAGGGAGGCCGAATACGACGTCCACACCCTCGGCTTTAAGACACTCCATTACGGCATCGACTGCACGCATCGCGCTGACCTCCTCTCGTCTATTCGCTTGACTGACACCCCGGGGATTCGGAAGTGCTGAGAGCCGGTCGTCCGGCCCCGAAAATGAGCATAGCGCGCGCCCGCTGAGCTTCCGCCGGCGCCAAGCTCGCTTGCAGTCTGCTCAGAGCCCGGCGCGCACGCGGATCGACGGATCAGGCCGGATGATCTCTGACTCCTCGGGAAAGCCGAGATCGCAGCCACAGCGCATGCACATCGCGTCGTGGAGGCGCAGCATTTTGCCGCAGTCAGGGCAGCGCCGCAGCGCCACGTCGGTCTCGTGTCGATAGAGCAGCGCCGCGATTGGCCCGAGGACCGGGACCACGAGCGAGACCAGGAACCAGACGATGTAGGAACTGCCTTTGCGCTGGCCGATGATCCCGCCGACGAACGCCGACACCAGGCAGACGACTGGGTAGACGACCATTTAGAAGATTACGTGTACCGCCCAGATGACACCGATGATCGCGACGGCCACGAGGACGACCGTGAGGATCGTGACGACGATGCCGATCAGCAGGTGAAACAGCAGGTAGGCACAGATCAGCAGGATCACCGCGGCAAGGACGTGGCGACCGACCTTGCGGCTGGTGGTCGTCGCTGGAGCTGTCTGCTCTTCGCTCATGAGGACAGCTTACGCCCTCGTGGCGCAGACCACGCAGGGCGGCGGTCTAGTCCTGCGTGCGCGTGGCGCCGTGCTGATGCTCGGGCAGCGGATCGGTCTGCGCAACCGGCAGCCGGGCGAGGCTATAACGGCGGAGAACCGGCTGTGTAGCGCTGATCGACGGCTCGCTCAGCTCGGGCAGCAACAGAAAGCGAGAACTGATGTTGGTTGCATTCATGGCCGTAATGATCAACCGCGAGCGGCGATTGTTCGTTGGCCCGCTGGCCAAGATCCGCAATCGCCGGTTGGCCCTGGTGACCTCAGACGCCGAGCTGCTCGCGAATCAGTCGTGTCACCTCGCCGCCGTCGGCACGTCCACGCGTCTCGCGCATCACCGGACCGATCAGGGCGCCGATCGCCTTCGCGTTGCCGGCGCGTATCTCTGCCGCCGCGTCGGGATCGGCGGCGATCGCTTGGGCGACGATCGCCGCCAGCGCCCCATCGTCGGTCAGCGACCCGAGACCGCGCTCGGCGATGATCGCTCGCGGCTCGCCGCCGCTCTCGACAAGCACCTCAAGGACTTCGCGCGCTGCGCCGCCTGTCAGCTCGCGGGCGCCGACCAGCACGACGAGCGTCGTCAGCGCCGCCGGCGTGAGGCGAGTGTCCGCCGGATCCTGCTCGCCGATCCGCGCGACAAGCTGGCCGGTGATCCAGTTCGCAAGCTGCTGGGCGTGCGCGGCGGCCGCCGGCTCGGCGGCGATCGCGGCCTCAAAGAAGTCGCCGAGCTCGCCGCGGAAGGCGAGCAGGTGCGCACTATCTGCGTTCAGCGCGAACTCGCGCTCGAGCCGCTCGGCGCGCGCGGCCGGTAGCTCGCCGATCGCCGCCCGCGCAGCGTCGAGCATTGCCGGGGTCGTCGCGATCGGCACGAGGTCCGGCTCGGGGAAGTAGCGATAGTCGTGCGCCTCCTCCTTGGAGCGCAGTGTGGTGATCGCTCCGCTCGACGGATCGAAGTGCAGCGTTTCCTGCACCACCTCGCCCCCGCTCGCAATCACCGCGCGCTGGCGCTCGATCTCAGCCGCGACGCCGCGCTCGAGAAAGCGAAACGAGTTCATGTTCTTCAGCTCGGTCTTGGTTCCGAGCTGCGAGGAGCCGACCGGGCGCAGCGAGACGTTGGCGTCGGCGCGCAACGAGCCCTCCTCCATGTTCACGTCGCTGACGCCGAGGCTGCGTAGCGTCGCACGCAGCAGCGACAGCCATTCGCGGGCGTGCTCGCCCGAGCGCAGCTCGGGCTCGGTGACGATCTCGACCAGCGGCGTGCCGCCGCGATTGAAGTCGACAACCGACTGCGCCGATCCGTGGATTCGCCCGCTCGCGCCGATGTGGATCAGCTTCGCCGCGTCCTCCTCGAGATGGACACGATGGATCGCCACGTCGGCAAGGCGCCCGCCGCGGCACAGCGGCTCGTCGTATTGGGAGATCTGGTAGCCCTTCGGCAGGTCGGGATAGAAGTAGTTCTTGCGGTGAAAGATCGAGCGTTCAGCGAGATCGCAGCCGAGCGCGAGACCGATCATCAGCCCGAAGTGGATCGCCCGCGCGTTGACGACCGGCAGCGCACCCGGCAGTCCGAGGCAGACCGGGCAGGTGTGCGTATTCGGCGGTGCGCCGAAGGACAGCTCGCAGCCGCAGAACATCTTCGTCGCCGTGCTCAGCTGCACGTGGATCTCGAGACCGATCACCGGCTCCAGCTCTACGCTCATTGGCGCACCGCGCCGCCATCGAACCCGAGCGCCTGCTCGAGCGCGAAAGCGCTATCGAGCAGCCGGCTCTCACTGAACGCCGGACCGACGAGCTGGAGCCCGACCGGGAGCCGGGTGCCGCCGCCCGGCGGCTCGGCCAGCCCGTTGGGGATCGAGATCGCCGGGATGCCGGCGAGCGACGCCGGAACGGTGCAGAAGTCGTTGAGGTACATCACCAGCGGGTCCGCGAGCTTTGCCCCGAGCTCGAACGCGACACCCGGCGCGGTCGGCGTGACGATGAAGTCAAAGAGCTCGAACGCCGTGGCGAAGTCCTCGGCGATCTTCGTCCGCACCCGCTGCGCGCGGCCGTAATAGGCGTCGTAGTAACCGCTCGAAAGGGCGTAGGTGCCGAGCATCACGCGGCGCTTGACCTCCGCGCCGAAACCGTCGTGACGGGTTCGCATATACATCGACAGGAGGTCCGGCGCGTCCGGTGCGCGGTAGCCGTAGCGGACGCCGTCAAAGCGTGCGAGGTTGGAGGAGCATTCCGCCGCCGCGAGCACGTAGTAGGCGGCGAGAGCATGCGGCGCGTGCGGCAGCGTGCACGGCTCGACGCTGGCGCCGAGCTGGCGCGCGAGCTCGAGCGTCGACTCGAGGGCGCCGAGCACACCGGGCTCGATCCCCGCGCCCGAGAGCTCCGCCGGGACCCCGAGCCGCACGCCATGGAGGTCGCTTCGACTGGGCAGCACGATCTCTTCCGGGAAGTCGAGCGAGGTAGCGTCGCGCGGGTCGCGGGCGCCGACCATGTGGCGCAGCAGCAGCGCCGCATCGCTGACGTCGCGCGTCAGCGGGCCCGCCTGGTCGAGCGAGGACGCAAAAGCGATCATGCCGTGGCGCGAAACGGCGCCGTAGGTCGGCTTCAGGCCGACGATGCCACACAATGCCGCCGGCTGGCGGATCGAGCCGCCGGTGTCGGTACCGATCGCCCACGGCGCGAGGCCTGCGGCGACCGCCGCCGCACTGCCGCCCGAGGAGCCGCCCGGAACGCGGTCGCGGTCCCACGGGTTGCGCGCGGGGCCGAACGCCGAGTTCTCGGTCGACGAGCCCATCGCAAACTCGTCCTGGTTGGTCTTGCCGAGCAGCGGCGCTCCGGCAGCCGCAAGGCGCTCGACGACCGTCGCGCTGTACGGCGGGCAGTAGCCCTCGAGCATCCGCGAGCCGGCCTGGCTCGGCACCCCCTCCGTGCAGAACAGGTCCTTGATCGCCAGTGGCACGCCGCCGAGTGAGGCTTCCGGGGGCGCCTTCGGCGCCTCCTCGGCCACCCAGGTGAATGCGTTCAGCACGTCCGCAGCCGCCCGCGCGCGATACAGCTCGAAGAGCTCGCTGGGGTCGACGTCACCTAACCTGATCGCCGCGGCAGCCTGGCTCGCCGTCAGGTCGATGAGGCCGCTCATGCCTGCGGACTCGGCACGGCGAAGCCCCCTTCGGCGACCGACGGCGCGCTTTCCAGTGCGCGCTCGTGCGAGAGGCAGGGCTCCGGCTCGTCGGCGCGCAACGCGTTCTCCACGTTTACGACATGCGTGGTCGGCGCCACGCCTTCGAGGTCGAGCTGAGCGATTGTCTCGATGTGCTCGAGCACGCTGCCGAGCTCGACGGTCATCTGCTCGACCTCGTCGTCGCTGAGCTCGAGCCGCGCGAGCAGCGCGACGTGGAGCACGGTCTCGCGGTCGATCATCGCTGCGGAAGGCCGCTCGCGGGCACACCCCAAAATGGGCGCTCGTCGCGCATCGACAGCCAGCCGGCGGCGAGCACACCCAGCGATCCGGCAAGGCCGAGCCACAGGCCGTAGCAGCGATCGGTCGCCATCGCGGGAAGCGCGATGGCGCGAATGCCAACCACGAACACGGCAATCAGACCGATCACCGTCGCCCACACAGCCAGCGCCACCGGGAGCGCCGGCGAGCGCTGCAGGAGCGTCGCCAAGACCAGCGCCAGCGCGACCAGCGCCGCGATCGCGGCGGGAATCTCGGCGATCGTCAGCGCATTCCAAGCGTTCTCGCGACCCCGCGGAAACTCATACCAAGGCAGGAACAGGGCGACCGCGAGCAGCACGCCGGCGAGCAGCGCAAGCAGCTCGGGCGGGCGGATTCGGCGCAGGTCGAGGCGCATCTGCACAAGAGTAACCTTCGGCGGGCGCCCGACAGCTGGCGCCGTGCCGGTGCTGAGGAGCAGCTGCGCGGCAGCGACGGACGAGGAGACCCACCATTAGCAGCACCGAAGCGCTGATCTTTGACGCGATCCGCACGCCGCGCGGCAGGGGCAAGAGCAACGGTGCGCTGCACACGGTCAAGCCGATCGACCTGGTCGTCGGCCTGATCGATGAGCTGCTGGCGCGTAACGCCGGCCTCGATCCGGCGCGCGTCGACGACCTCGTGCTGGGTGTCGTCACGCCGATCGGCGATCAGGGCATGGACATCGCGAAGATCGCAGCGCTCAAGGCCGGCCTACCCGACACCGTCGCGGGCCTGCAGGTCAACCGCTTCTGCGCCTCGGGCCTGGAGGCCGTCAACATCGCCGCCCAGAAGGTCGCCTCGGGCTGGGAGGATCTCGTCTTCGCCGGTGGCGTGGAGTCGATGTCGCGGGTGCCGATCGGATCCGACGGCGGCGCCTGGGCGATGGATCCGGAGACCAACTACGAGACCTCGTTCATCCCGCAGGGCGTCAGCGCCGATCTGATCGCAACGATCGAGCGCTTCAGCCGCGATGACGTCGACGCCTACGCCGTCCGCTCACAGCAACGCGCCGGCGCTGCACAGGCCGAAGGCCGTTTCGCAAAGTCGCTCGTGCCGGTGCGCGACATCAACGACCAACCGCTCCTGGCCAATGACGAGCACATCCGCCCGGGCACCACGACGCAGAGCCTCGGCCAGCTCAAGCCGTCGTTTCAGACGATCGGCGAGGCCGGCGGCTTTGACGCCGTCGCCCTGGCGAAGTATCACTGGATCGAGCGCATCGATCACGTTCACACCGCGGGCAACTCTTCCGGCATCGTCGACGGCGCCGCGCTGCTGGCGATCGGCAGCGAGCAGGCCGGGAACGATCTTGGGCTCAGGCCGCGTGCTCGCGTGCTCGCCACCGCACTGTCGGGCGCCGACTCGACGATCATGCTGACGGGTCCTGCGCCGGCTAGCCGCAAGGCGCTCGCGAAGGCTGGCCTGGCCGTCTCCGATCTCGACCTGGTCGAGATCAACGAGGCCTTTGCCGCGGTGGTGCTGCGCTTCGTCCGCGACCTCGACCTCGATCTCGAGAAGGTCAACGTCAACGGCGGTGCGATCGCGATGGGCCATCCACTGGGAGCGACCGGGGCGATGATCCTCGGCACGCTGATCGACGAGCTCGAGCGCCAGGACAAGCGCTACGGTCTCGCGACGCTGTGCGTCGGCGGCGGTATGGGCATTGCCACGGTCATCGAGCGCCTCTAGCCACGAGCGAGAGCTGAGGGTGCGATGAGCGAGAGCTCCACCGTCGGATGGGAGCGTGACGGCGACGGCGTCGTGCTACTCACGCTCGATGAGCCGGGAGCGGCGCAGAACAGCTTCAACGCCGCCTTCGCACGGTCGCTGGCGCAGACGCTGGACCGGCTTGAGGCCGAGCGCGAGCAGGTCACCGGCGTCGTCATCGTCTCGGCCAAGCCGGCGTTCCTCGCCGACGGCGATCCGGCCGCCGTGCTCAGCGCGACGCGCACCGATGCAGCGCAGATCACAGCGGCAGTGCGCGCGGTCGCCGACCAGCTGCGCCGCCTGGAAACGTTTGGGCGGCCGATCGTCGCCGCGATCGGCGGTGATGCGCTAGGCGACGGCCTCGCCCTCGCACTCGCGGCACACCATCGCGTCGCCGTCAACGACGCGGCGATCGGGCTCGGCATGCCACAGGTGCGCCTCGGCCTGATGCCCGGCCACGGCGGCGTGGTGCGCACCGTGCGCCTGCGGGGCATCGCCGAGGCGCTGACGCAGGTCCTCGGGCAGGGAACCCGCCACGATCCGGAGCGCGCACTGGAGCACGGGCTGCTCGACGAGCTGGTCGCGAGCCCTGAACAGTTGATCGCCGCCGCCAAGGCCTGGATCGCGGCCAATCCGGACGCCGTCCAGCCATGGGATCGCGAGGGCTACAGGATGCCCGGCGGCACACCGTCCGACGCCAAGCTCGCCCAGTTCCTGCCGTCGTTTCCGGCCAATCTGCGAAAGCAGCTGAAGGGCGCCAACTATCCGGCGCCGCGGCACATCCTGGCCGCCGCCGTGGAGGGCGCGCAGCTCGACTTTGACGGCGCGATCACGGTCGAAACGCGCTATTTCGTCGAGCTGATGACCGGCCAGGTCGCAAAGAACATGGTCCAGGCCTTCCATTTCGATCTCGCCCGCGCGTCGCAGGAGCGCGGGCGACCTAGCGGCAGTTCGCCCGTCCGCGCCAAACACGCCGTCATCCTCGGCGCCGGGATGATGGGCTCGGCGATCGCCTATGTCGCCGCCGGCGTGGGCATCGACGTCACCTTGAAGGATGTCTCGCTGGCGGACGCCTCGCGCGGCAAGGCCTACTCCGAGGGCCTCGTCGAGACGGCGCTGACGCGCGGCCGCTTGACCCGCCAGCAGGCTGACGAGCTGCTTGCCCGGATCACCCCGACCGCCACGGTCGCCGACGCCCAGGGCGCCGACCTGGTGATCGAAGCTGTCTTCGAGGATCCGGCGGTGAAAGCCACGGCGTTGCGCGAGATCGAGCCGCTGCTCGACACGGGGGCGCTGCTGGCCTCGAACACCTCGACGCTGCCGATCACCGGGCTTGCCGGCTACGTCTCGCGCCCCGCAGACTTCATCGGCCTGCATTTCTTCAGCCCGGTCGAGCGGATGCCGCTGGTCGAGATCATCCGCGGCGCTGGTACGAGCGAGGCCACGGTGCAGCGCGCGCTGGATCTCGTGGGGCAGCTCGGCAAGACGCCGATCGTCGTCAACGACAGCCGCGGCTTCTTCACCAGCCGCGTCATCACGACCTTCATCTATGAGGCGATGCGGATGCTGCTCGAGGGTGTCCCGGCGCCATCGGTCGAGCAGGCCGCTCTGCAAGCCGGCTACCCGGCGCCTGCGCTCCTGCTGAGCGACGAGCTGAATCTCAACTTGCTGCGCAAGATCCGCAACCAGTACAAGGCGGCCGCCGCGGCGGAGGGCATCGCCTGGGAGGGGCATCCGGCGGAGGCGCTGATCGACGAGCTGCTCGACACGCACAATCGCGGTGGGCGACTCGCGGGTGCTGGTTTCTACGACTACCTCGACGGCAAGCGCAGCGGCCTCTGGCCGGGACTGAAGGACCTCGCGCCGCCGGCGAGCAGCGTGCCGCCGTTGCGCGAGCTCGAGGAGCGGCTGCTGTTCATCGAGGCGATCGAGGCCGTCAAGTGCCGCGACGAGGGGGTGATCGAGTCCGTTGCCGATGCCAACGTCGGCTCGATCCTCGGCATCGGCTTTCCCGGCTGGACGGGCGGCGTGCTGCAGTATGTCAACGGCTATGACGACGGTCCCGCCGGCTTCGTGGCGCGCGCATTCGAGCTCGCCACCACCCATGGTGAGCGTTTCCAGCCACCGTCCTCGCTGGTCCAGCTGTCGCGTCGCGGCGGACGCTTTAGCGACGACCCGGCGACGGCTGCCTAGTGCACGGCGTGGCGCGAAACGGCTGATAGCCTTGGCGCCCCAGTGACTGACGCCGATCAGGTCGTGGTCCTCGAGCGACGCGAGCGGGTGCTGCTGATCACGCTCAACCGCCCCGAGGCGCGCAACGCCGTCAACGCGGCCCTCGCCAACGCCCTCGCGGAGGCGCTCGATCAACTCGACGACGAACCGCAGCTGCTCGTCGGCATTCTCACCGGCACGCCCCCCGGGTTCTGCGCCGGGATGGATCTCAAGGCCTTCGTTGCCGGCGAGTCGCCGTGGGTTGGCGACCGTGGCTTCGCCGGGATCGCGCAGCGCGGTTCGCGCAAGCCGCTGATCGCCGCAGTTGAGGGCTTCGCGATGGCCGGCGGTTTCGAGATCGCGCTCGCCTGTGATCTGATCGTCGCCGCCCGCGGCACGCGGTTCGCGATCCCCGAAGTCAAGCGCGGTCTCTTCGCCGGTGCCGGTGCGCTGCTCCACCTGCCGCGCCGTATCCCCTACCACGTCGCAATGGAGATGGCGCTGACCGGCGATCCGCTCTTGGCCGAGCGCCTCTACGACTTCGGCCTGGTCAACCGCCTGACCGAGCCCGGCAACAGCCTGGCCACGGCATTCGAGCTCGCAGCGGCGATCACCGCCAACAGCCCACTGTCGATCCGCACGACCAAGGCGGCCGTCGAGCACGCGCGCGACGAGACGCTCAGCGACGCTTGGGAGTATCAGGGCGAGCTGTGGGCGACGATTCTCGCCTCACCGGACGCACGCGAGGGCGCGCTCGCCTTCGCCGAGAAGCGCCCGCCAAACTGGCAGACCAGCTAGCGCCGGCGGGCGCCTGAGTCGCCGCCAGGGCCCGACAATGCGGGCCCCAGGCACCGCGGCGCAGCGCCTCTGCGACCCGCCAGGTAAGAATCTACCCTGAAAATTGGGGCCATTGCCCCGATTTGGGGTTTGCTGGGCTGGTACAAATCCCCGCTCCTGCGCCTCCGCCGCAAGCCACCCACGCCGCTCATGGCGGTCGCGTTGGTTGCGATCGCCGCGTTCGCCGCCACTGACCTGCAGAGCAGCGCAGGTCCGGCGGGGCTGGCCGCCGCAGGGCCGCGACCGGCGCTCATTCGCAGCGACGACGCTTTCGTCCTCACCGACGCGGTCGAGCTGAATGGACGCCCGGTGACCGCTGGAGCGCGGCTGCAGCCCGAGCTCGCCGAGGTGCTTTCCGAGCGCCCGCTTGACGAGCTGATCGAGGCCGTACACGAGGCGGCAGTCGCCGGGACCGGGACTGCATGGGCCGCCCGGCCGGGCGGCCCGCGGGTCCTGGCGGCGGCGCTGACGAGGTTGGTCCCCGGCAAGGTCGCGAAGATCTATCGCGACGGCTTGGCGGCGGCGCCGGCGGACGCCCCGCTCGCGGTGCAGCAGGCGATCTGGGCCGGCAACCAGCTGATCGGCCAGCCGTACCTCTACGGCGGTGGCCACGGCAGCTTCATCTCCGACGGCTATGACTGCTCGGGCTCGGTTTCGTTTGCACTGCACGGCGGCAACCTGCTGTCCTCGCCGCTTGACTCGAGCGAGTTCGTCAGTTGGGCGCGCGCCGGACGCGGACGCTGGATGACGATCTACACGAGCTACGGGCACGCCTTTCTCGAGATCGCGGGAATCCGCCTCGACACGAGCACCGCCGGTGACCCGGACGGGCTCAACGGGCCGCGCTGGCGGCCGCTGCTGGCCTCGACCGCGGGCTATCTCGCGCGACACCCCGCGGACTACTGAGCGCGCCGGCGGCCTCGCGCCGCCGTCTGGCCTACCAGCCGGCCTGTGTCTGCGCGGCGAGCAGCGTGTTGCGCAGGAGGCAGGCGATCGTCGTCGGCCCGACGCCGCCCGGCACCGGCGTGATCGCACTGGCGCGTTCGCGCGCTGCATCGAAGTCGACGTCGCCGACCAGCCCGGACTCCAGCCGCGTGATCCCGACATCGATCACGATCGCGCCGGGCTTGACCCACTCCGCGCCAACCATCCGCGGGCTGCCGACAGCGGCGATCAGGATGTCTGCGCGCGCACAGACCGCGGCGAGATCGCGTGTGCGCGAGTGGCACACGGTGACCGTCGCGTTCTCGGCCAGCAGCAGCTGCGCCATCGGCTTGCCGAACAGGTTCGAGCGGCCAATCACGACCGCCTCAGCACCTTCGAGCGGCGCATTGACGCTGCGCAGCAGCTCGAGCACCCCGCTCGGCGTGCAGGGCCGCAGGCCGGGGCGTCCGAGCGCGAGCAGGCCGGCCGAGACCGGGGTGAGCCCGTCGACGTCCTTGGCGGCGTCGACCAGGCCGGTCAGCTTGGTGCCATCGAGGTGACCCGGCAGCGGCAGCTGGACGAGGATCCCGCTCACCGCCGGGTCGGCGTTGAGCTGCGTGATCAGTCCGGTGAGATCGTCCTCGCTGACCGTGGCCGCGGGCCGGTGGTCAAAGGCGTTGATGCCGGCCTCGGCGCAGGCCCGCTGCTTGCTGGCGACATAGACGGCGCTCGCCGCGTCATCGCCGACGAGCACGGTCGCCAGCCCCGGTGCGTGGCCATGCGCGGCGACGAACTCCGCCACGCCTCGTGCGACCTCTTCGCGGATCCGCGCGGCAACCGCTTTGCCATCGACGATCGTTGCGCTCACCGGCGGCTCATCGGCGCGTTGTCGAGCAACTTGCGCTCCGAACGGTCGCCGGCGAAGCGCACGAGGACGATTCCGCCGGGCTCGAGCGCGATCACGACGCCGTCGCCAAAGGCGGCGTGCGCGACGTCGTCACCGACCCGGTAGCTGACCGACGGTGCGGCCTCGCGAGCGTGCGCAGCACTGGCCTGCGCCCAGCTGCCGGCACCGCCGATCACAACGCGACGGGCGGAGCGATCGAGTCCGCCGACCGGCCCGACGAAGTCCTCCTCACGATCGGTCAACGCAGCGGGCAGCTCGTCCAGAAAGCGGCTGCGCAGGCCGTAGCTTTCCGCCCCGAACAGCATGCGCCGGCGCGCATAGGTAAACGTGAGATCGCGCATCGCCCGCGTGATGCCGACGTAGCACAGGCGCCGCTCCTCCTCGAGCGAACCCTCGTCAAGCGAGCGCGAATGCGGAAAGACGCCCTCCTCGCAGCCGATGATGAAGACGATCGGATACTCCAATCCCTTCGCGTTGTGCAGCGTCATCAACGTCACGAGACCCTGCTCATCGACGCGCGTGTCGGCGTCGCTGACCAGCGCGACCTGCTGCAGGAAGACGTCGAGCGTATGTTCCTCCGCGGTCGCATCGAACTCGCGCGCGACGCCGACCAGCTCCTCGAGGTTCTCGATCCGGCCCTGCGCCTCAAAGGTTCGCTCACTCTCGAGCGCGTTTAGGTAGCCGGTGCGCTGCAGCGTCGCCTCGAGCAGATCAGCGATCGGCGCTTCGTCGCGCGCGAGCGCGCGCAACTCGGCCATCGTGTCGATGAAGCGCCCGAGGGCCGCGATCGCCGCGCGGCCCAGTCCCGGCACTCGCTCGGCGTCGGCGGCGACGTCCCAGACCGCGTCGCCGAGCGTGCCCGCATGCAAGATGAGGCGGGACAGTGAGGTCTGCCCCAGGCCGCGTCGCGGGCTGTTGGCGATCCGCAGGAAGCTGACCTGGTCGCGCGGGTTGGCGAGCAGCGAGAGGTAGGCAAGCGCGTCCTTGATCTCAGCGCGCTCGTAGAACTTGGTGCCGCCAATCACCTGGTAGGGGACCTCGGCGCGCACCAGCGCATCCTCCAGCACGCGCGACTGCGCGTTGGTGCGGTAGAAGACGGCGACCTCCGAGCGTGATACGCCCTCGTCCGCCAGCCGTTCGAGCTCGCCGACGATGTAGCGCGCCTCGGCGTGCTCGTCGGCCAGCACTCGGACCTTGACCGGATCGCCCTCACCGACCTCTGTCCAGAGGTCCTTAGCAACCTGGTTGCGGTTGTTGGCGATCACCGCGTTCGCCGCTGACAGGATCGTCTGTGTCGACCGGTAGTTCTGCTCCAGCTTGACGACGTGCGCGTCGGGGAAGTCCTGCTCGAAGTCGAGGATGTTGCGAATATCGGCGCCGCGGAACCCGTAGACCGACTGCGCGTCGTCACCGACCACGGCGAGGTTCCGTCGCTCGCCGGCGAGTAGCGCCAGCCAGCGGTACTGCGCGTGGTTGGTGTCCTGGTACTCGTCGACGAGCACATGGCGGAACGTCGCCTGGTAGCGCTCGCGCACCTCCGGGAAAAGCTCGAGCAGGTTTACCGCCCGCACCAGCAGGTCATCGAAGTCCATCGCGTTGAAGCGCACCAGCTCGCGCTCATATACCTCGTAGGCATCGGCCACGGTCTGCTCGAAATAGGAGTCGACCAGCGAGCGGTACTCGGCGGCGTCGCGCAGGCGGTTCTTGGCGTCGGAGATCTGGTTGTGCACGGCCCCCGGCGTGAAGCGTTTGGGATCGGCGTTGACTGCATCGAGGCTGTGCTTGACCAGCCGCCGCGCGTCAGCCTGGTCATAGATCGTGAACTGGCGCGTGTAGCCAAGCCGGCTCGCCTCGGCGCGCAGCATCCGCGTGCATGCGGCGTGGAACGTGAGCACCCACATCCCGCGCGTGCTGTGGCCAAGTAGGAGTTCGACGCGCTCACGCATCTCGAGCGCTGCCTTGTTCGTGAAGGTGATCGCGAGCACTTCGTCCCGTCGCGCCTGCTCGCTGTGAATCAGGTAGGCGACGCGGTGCGTGAGCACGCGGGTCTTGCCGCTGCCGGCGCCGGCGAGGATCAGCAGCGGACCGTCGCCGTGCGTCACAGCCTCGCGCTGCGCCGGGTTGAGACCCTCTAGCAGGGCCTCTATTCGCTGTTCCTGAACGCTCGTCTGCGTCACTATTGGAGCATAGATGGGCGAGCGGCTAGGGCCCGAGATCTGCCGAGCTGGTCGATTCCCAGCGGTGCCGTTGCCCTACCCGCCGGCCGGGTTGTGTCCTTGCACCGGGGTCAACAGATGCCCGTTGGCCGGCTCCACGCTCTCGGGAGCAGCCTCCCCCGAAAGCTCGGCGAGCCTCCGTTCGAGCTCCGCGACGCGGCTCGCGAGGGCGCGCATCGCGTCGGCCACCGGGTCAGGCAGGTGAATCCAGTCGGCGTCCGGCCCCTCGACGCGGCGGCCATCGATGCTCACGGGATGCCCGGGGACGCCGACCACGGTCGCGTGCGGCGGGACATCGCTGACGACGACGCTGTTGGCACCGATCTTCGAGCCGTGACCAATCGTTATCGGGCCGAGCAGCTTTGCACCGGAGCCGATCGTGACGTTGTCCTCGACGGTTGGGTGACGCTTACCCGTTGAGAAGCCGGTGCCGCCGAGCGTCACGCCCTGGTAGAGCGTGACGTCGTTGCCGATGTTCGCGGTCTCGCCGATCACGACGCCGGAGCCGTGATCGATAAACAGCCGGTCGCCGATGCTCGCCGCGGGATGGATCTCGATCCCCGTCAGCGTTCTCGCCGCAAAGGCCAGTGCGCGCGGGATCGCTGGCACACGTGCTGCGTGCAGGGCGTGCGCCAGCCGGTGCGCTAGCAGCGCCTGAATACCCGGCCACGTCGCGAGCATCTCGGCTGCGCCGACACCCTGGGCCGCCGGATCGCGCTGGCGCGCGGAGGCGATGTCGGCGCGAACCTCGCGCGCTACACGCGAGAACAAGTCGGCTCGTGGCATGCCACAGAGCCTACCGCCACCACCCCGCTGAAAACCGCCTTTGCGTCTAGGGCGCGAAGAACGGCGTCGATATGTAGCGCTCACCGGAGTCCGGCAGGATCACCACGATCCGCTTGCCCGCAGACTCACTGCGTGCGGCAACCTCGAGCGCGCCGGCCAGCGCGGCGCCGCCGGAGATCCCCGCGAGAATCCCCTCACTACGCGCTACCAGCCTCGCCACCTCGATCGCCCGTTCGTCGCTGATCGTGATCACCTCGTCGAGCAGCTCACGGTTGAGCACGGCCGGCACGAACCCGGCGCCGATCCCTTGGATCCGGTGCGGTCCGGGCCGTCCGCCGCTCAGCACGGCTGAGCCGGCCGGCTCCACGGCAATGATCTGGCAGCTCGGGTTGCGTGCCCGCAGGACTTCCCCGACGCCGGTGATCGTTCCGCCGGTGCCAACACCGGCAACCAGCGCGTCGACCCGGCCGTCGAGATCGGCCAGGATCTCCGGCCCCGTCGTCTCGCGATGAACCTGCGGGTTGGCCGGGTTGGAGAACTGATCGGGAAGGAAGACGTCGCCGCTGCGGGCTAGCGCGCGCGCTGCCTCGACGGCCTCGCTCATTCCCCCCATCGACTCGACGAGCTCGACACGCGCGCCATACTGGCGCAGCAGCGCCGCGCGTTCGCGACTCATCCCCTGCGGCAGCGTCACAACGAGCTCGTAGCCCTTCGCCGCACAGACCAGCGCGAGGGCGATCCCCGTGTTGCCGCTGGTCGCTTCGACGATGGTCGTACGTCCAGGTTCGATCGCACCGTCGCGCTCGGCTGCCGCGATCATCGCCAGGCCGATGCGGTCCTTGACACTCCCGCCCGGGTTTGACGCTTCGAGCTTGCCGTAGAGTTCGACGCCCTCCGCGAGCGTCGTGGCAGCGATGCGCTGGAGGCGAACGAGACGCGTCGAGCCGATGCACTCCGTAATGTCGACCGGGATTCGCCCCATAACGCAAATCTAGCCATTCGGGGGCCGCTCGGTCATCCCGCGGCGCTGTGCTGCTACTCAGACGATCGGCGTGGCCGACCCCGTGATCGCAACCGTGGAGGGCTAGCTTCGCTGAAGGTAGCCGCGCGGATTGAAGGTCATGAAGAACTTCTCGCAGTCCGCATCCACGCGAAACTCGGGATGCGACGGAAGGAACTCATCCAAGGCTTCCATTGGTCCTGGTCCCCATCCGGGAGCAGCGGGGTGACCGTTGATGTTGGTGTCCTCGACAATGAGGTAACTGCCCGGGGTTACCAGCGAATGATATGCCGCGAGCTCAGCTGCGACGTGGTCCCGGGTGTGATCGGAGTCGAGAATTACCATCACAGTCCCGTTCGCTTCGGCGGTGACACGCTGGAGCATCGCGGGCGCTGTCGAGGAGCCTTCTAGGTAGGTTATCCGCGGGTGCTGCGGCCTGTCCGGATGGCTTTCAATATCGATTGTGATGACTCTGCCGTTGTCCACCAGATCGCAGATCGTCGCAAGATAATAGGCACCGCCGCCGTCCCAAGTACCGGTTTCGATGATCAGGTCTGGTCGTACGCGGACCAAAAGCTCTTGGTAGATCCAGAGATCCAGCGGGCATTTCAAAATCGTCGTGCCCAGCCATGTAGTGCGGTTCCAGGTGCGTTCCCGCGACGTGTAGTACATACGGTGAAACAGCGCGGTAACCGCTCGCTCGACCGCGGGGCGGGTCGCCAGCCAGGTTCTTGCGGTGGCCATCGTCGTCCCGCTGTCAGATGTAGTACATCGCCGTGACGCCGTCGCGCTGCTCGCGCTCGATCAGCTCGGCGAGGGTGACCGCGGCGAGCACGGCGCGCGCCGCGCTGGCGGCCTCGGCGAAGACGCCGGTCGCGTCGGCATCGAGCCGGCCATCGAGCAGCTCGACGACCTCGAGGACGGTAACCGTCGCCGGATCGCGGGCAAAGGCATAGCCACCCTTGGCGCCGCGGAAGGACCGCAGCAAGCCCGCCCGGCGCAGCTCCGAGAACAGCTGCTCTAGGAACTGCACGGGGATCTCGCGCCGCCGAGCGAGCTCGGCGATCGGCACTGGTCCGGACTCGCCCGAGCGCCCAAGCTCGGTCAGCGCCCGGATCGCATAGGGCGACTTCGTCGTGATCGAAAGCACTCGAGCACGATCGTAGCGGCGTTGGCCGCCACGACGATCGCTGCTACAGCCAGCCGCGCTCGGTTGCGATCAGCACGGCCTGCGCGCGATCGACGGCGCCGAGCTTGCCGTACACGTTGTGCAGGTGCGTGCGCACCGTGCTCGTCGACAACGTTAGGTCCTGCGCAATCTGTTTGTAGACCTTGCCTTCGGCGAGCAGACGCAGCACGTCACACTCGCGGTTTGACAGCGGGCAGGCCTCGACGACACGACGGCGTCCGGCGCCGGAAGCCTGCGGCAGGTCATAGAGGACTGAGCGCAACTCGTTGGACCCGACTCCGGCGGAGCGCGCGACGCGCAACATGTCGGCCGGCGAGACAGGGTCGCCGTGCACGTAGTGGGCGAGCATGTCGGCGAGACGAACGAGCGCGGCGTCGCCGTCGACCTCATCGGAGTGGTGGCGCTCGATCGAGGTCGCCAGTGACTTCGGCAGTCCCCAGCGTCGAGCCAGGACACCGCCGACCACGGCGTGGTCGACGCCCAGCTCACGGCGCTCGCGCTGGACGCGCTCCTCGGGGGTGCGGGCGTCGCGGTGGACCGATGCCGGATAGCCGGAATAGGCGTGCATCAAGACGAGCTTGCCAATGTCGTGCAGCAGCGCCGCAACGATCAGCCGGTCACGATCGGGATAGCCGATCTCGGTCGCCAGCAGCTCAGCCGCGGCCCGGGTCGCCAGCGCGTGCAAGCGGAACCGATCGGGCGTCGCTTCCCAGGTCGCGCTGCGCTCAAAGTAGTCGAACGTGCGCATCCGCTCGGCAAGCTCCTGGACGGCCTCCGGCGTCAGGATGCGCACTGCATCGGGGATGCTCTCGACGCGCGCAGAGCCCCGCGCCGGGAGATCGTTTGCGACCCGCATCACCGCAACCACGAGTGCGATGTCGGATTCAACCGTCTCGACAACGTCGGCGAGCGGCACGCGGTGGCCGCTGACCAGCGCCAGCAGGCGGTTACGCGACTCGGCAAGAGCGGGGAAACCCTCGAGCGCATCGAATGCCGCGGTCAGTCGCCGTCCGTGGCCCTCCCCGGGGCGATCATCGAGCACCTCGGCTGGTGATCGCCCGAGCTCGACAGTCGCAACGGTCGGATTTGCGGACATTCGTGATTCTCTCTTGTCGTGTTGAGATCCCACGCTTCGCATCCCTGCAGCGCGGTTGTGAAGGGCCTCAGCCCCGCCACCGTCACTGCAGTCATCGGCAGGCCCCACCGAAACGTTTACCCCAAGGCACGGTCAATTCGCCCCAGCGTCTCTTGGCGTCCCAGCAGCGCGACCGTCTCGAAGATGCCGGGCGAGACGGCGCGACCCGCCAGGGCCACTCGCAGCGGCTGGTAGACGGCGCTCGGCTTGAGGCCGCGACGCTCGAGCACGGCGGCGAGTGCAACCTCGACGTTGGCCACGGAAAAGGGCTCGGGGACCGTGGCTAGAGCCTCGCGCAAATCGGCGAGGATCGCCGTTCCCGGCGCGTCGAGCCAGCGCTCGCGAGCCGCCGGATCGTCGCTCGGCCCGTCATAGATGAACCCCACGAGCGGCCAGAAATCGGCGAGCGTTTGCAGCTTGTCGGCGC